>Ga0316205_10000022_pt1 | contig 402153 bp, 379 predicted proteins | sample 3monthpyrite_MG_FD_204941 | JGI IMG/M metagenome (GOLD analysis project Ga0316205, IMG submission 204941) | Microbial mat bacterial communities from mineral coupon in-situ incubated in ocean water Damariscotta River, Maine, United States -... | ecosystem: Environmental > Aquatic > Marine >...
ATACATGTTGCAGCCTCTGATTTTAAGTTGACGCTTAGAGTTTTAACGATAAACTCCTTTGGCTGCAACACTTTATTCACTTTGTAATAATTTATTCCGGACAGTAGTGCGCCTACGCGGGAATGACAGCTTCCGTTAGAACAGTTGAAAACTCAATAGTATGCTGAATAAGTCGCATTTAATTTTTACAAATTAATTTATATTAACAACTTAAATTAGCTCGCCTGCCGCTCGTATACATTGAAGAACACCATAGTCATAAGCACCATCAAATGCATCATAGACAGGCTTTAATTTTTTATCTTCATCAGTAAATGCCGAAAAAGCATTTTGTATTAACTTAATTTCTTTATTACTTAAATTCACAACTTTTAATAATTCAATTTCACCTAATGCGATAGATTTTGCTAAATGAGAATATATAGTCGTTGATTTTAATTTTCTTTCATCAGCAATTTCCATAGCATCTAAACCTGAACGAAAGAGCCTTAATGTTTCTTCGGTTGTATCATTTAATGCTTCAGTATTGAGTTTTTCCTTATGTTCTTTTATTACAGCTAAAAAAGCTTCTGAATATGACGCAAGTTTTTTCTCCCCAACACCCGTTATTTTAGAAAACTGTTCGCTATTTTGTGGTTGCCGTTCAAGCATTTCCATTAAGGCCGCATCATGAAATATTACATAGGGTGGTACATCTAATTTATCAGATAATCCTTTGCGGCAAGCACGTAAGGCTTCCCATAATAAATTATCTTCTTGTTTCACATTATTTTTTGCTTTTCGTCCACGCTTTTGAGAGCCTTCTTGCTTGCTATCTTTTCGTAACATTAATGTTTCTTCGCCCCGCAATATCGGCCGACACTGCTCAGTTAAGCGTAAACTTCCAAAACCTTCGATATCGACAGAGAGTAAGTTGCGAGCAATCAATTGTCTAAAGACACTACGCCATTGTATTGCGTTTAGTTCTGCTCCTATACCAAATAGAGTTAAGCCATTGTGTCCGAATTGTTTAATCCGTTCATTCTCTTTACCCAGCAATACCTCAATTAAATAATTAACACCAAAACGTTGCTCGGTTTTATAAACACAGGATAAAGCCTTTTGAGCAACAATGGATGCATCCCAAGTTTCTACCGGTGATAAACAAGTATCGCAATTACCGCATGGTTTTTCTAAGTGGTCTCCAAAATAATTTAATAGTGCCTGGCGTCGACATGTTGTAATTTCACTAAAACCTAACATTGATTGTAGTTTATGGTGTTCGACACGCTTATGTGCATCATCTGCATCAGATGATTCCATCATTTGTTTTAACATGATAACGTCTTGCAAACCGTACATCATCCATGCGTTTGCAGCTTCACCATCACGCCCTGCTCGGCCTGTTTCCTGGTAGTAAGCCTCTATACTTTTTGGTAAATTTAAATGCGCGACAAACCTAACATCAGGTTTATCTATTCCCATTCCAAAAGCGATGGTTGCGACGATAATAAGAGAATCTTCAGTTAAAAAACGGTGTTGATTATTTTGTCGAACCTCTACTGGCAAACCTGCGTGATAAGGTAAAGCATTTAAACCTTTTGAACTTAACCATTCAGCAGTTTGTTCAACTTTTTTACGCGACAAGCAATATACAATTCCAGCATCATCTTCATGCTCATTGCGAATAAAACGTAATAATTGATCCCTGGCATTACCTTGGTTTTGAGAGATTTGATATCGAATATTTGGTCGGTCAAAACTCGACACAAATAGTTTTGCATCATTCAAATTTAATCGGGTAATGATTTCTCTACGAGTTGTTTCATCTGCTGTTGCTGTTAATGCGATTCGTGGTATGGACGGGTAACGTTGATGAAGAATTGATAATTGTATATATTCAGGGCGGAAATCGTGCCCCCATTGAGATACACAGTGCGCTTCATCTATTGCAAATAATGCGATTGGGGCTTTATCAAGTAAACTCAGAAAACGTTCTGTCATTAGCCTTTCAGGAGCAACGTACAATAGATCAATGTGGTTGTTTAACAGTTTTTGTTCTATTTCAGAAGCTGTTTGTGCATCAAGTGTAGAATTCAAATACGCTGCATTAACACCGAGTTGCTTTAGTGAAGTCACTTGATCTTGCATAAGCGCAATAAGTGGTGAAACGATAACACCAACACCGTGACGAACTATTGAGGGAATTTGATAACATAACGATTTACCCCCACCCGTTGGCATTAATACAATGGCATCGTTACCTTGAATAAGTCTATTGATTATTTCTTCTTGATCAAATCTAAATTCGGCGTACCCAAAAATACTATCGAGTATCGACAAGGCTTTATCGTTTGTTTCTGGTTTTTCCTCTGATTCTGGCACGCCCTTAAACCTTACCCTGATAGTGTTTTATAGAAACCCAAATAGCAATAAAACTGAATAGCAATAGTGTAATGGATAAAACGAGCAATGCTTCAGCCATCGTCACTGAAAATATTAATTCAGGCGTATACCCACAAGGTTCCCATATCTTAAACATCCAAGGGAACCACTGATCAATTGCAAACCATGTTGGCAAGCCAGAGTTCATACTACAATCACCCGACACAAATCCACGCTCCACACCTAACAAGTTATAAGAACGCTCGAGAAGTAACAACAATAGAGCAAACATAACGAGATGTAGTGAAATTATTATTTTGCTAAAACGTTGAAGATTTAAAGCAAGCAATGAAATAATAATGATACCTAATACGATAATTCGCACATGAATACATAACACACACGGGTAGTAATCAAGAAGGTATTGGTAAATAAGTGCCGTCGATTCTAAAACAATCCCGATAGTGAGTAAAATTAACCAATAATATTTTAAAGCGGACAGAACCTGAATTTTCTTCCACATAATGTTCAGCATTGTTCCCAAGGTAAACCATCAAAGCGCCACCCAGCAAGAGAACTTCGTTGATGAGTATCATTTAGTTCACCTTCAAAACCTTCATCTACATTATAAATTCGCGTTAATCCTTTGCTTATTAATAAATTGCCCGCTTCGAGTGAGCGTTTACCACTGCGGCAAATTAATACAATTGGTACCTCATTACTTTGTTCTAAAGACGAAGTTCCACCTAATATTAATTGCCTAATTTCACGCACAAAATTTGGATTAATTTCCCAGTCGGGTTCATCAATCCATGCAATATTTATCGCTCCTGTGGGATGCCCAATAAATAAGAATTCCATATGTGATCTAACATCAATCAACAAGGTACCTACTTGTTGCTGTAACTCATATGCTTCATGTGCTGAAATCGTTTTGACTGAACTCATTGAGCCACCTTAAATCGTATATTTTTCACAATATTATCATAAACATAAATGAACCTCTTGAATAGATATTTAACCATCGACTACACTAATATAAAAAACCATGAGATAGTATTCATCTATGGATAAAACACAAACGAAACGTAGCTGGATAGCCATAATATTTGGTTTAGTATTCTTTTTAGCTGGATTGGGCTTTCTATTCTTTTTGGTTATCCCAGATATTCATGACGGCTGGCGAATTCAATCATGGCACAGTACCCAAGCAACATTAATATCAGCCAAACTGCAAAGAAATCGCTCAGATGACTCTGATACGTTCAAAGCGGTTGCTAAGTATCAATACACTGTAAGTAACATATCATATACAAATAATCGAGTTGCTATAGCGAAGGACTCCGATAATATTGGTGACTTTCAAGAAACCTTAGGTAACAAACTAGTACATTACTTCCAAACAAACCGCTCAATTACTATTTGGTATAATCCAGCCAATCCTGCAGAGTCGATTATAAACCGAACTATACGCTGGGGACTCTTGGTTTTTAAAATGGTCTTCGTCGTTGTCTTTGGTGGTTTTGGTTTTGCATTAATGTATTTCAGTTTAAAAAGTAAAAAAGTTAATCCATCAAAAGAGACAGTACAACATCCCTGGCTCGAACGGCCAGAATGGAAAAATGGCACCATCAAGTCAAATGCAAAAACAGGAATGATTGGTATATGGGTTATGACTGTTTTTTGGAACTCAATCAGCTTTCCTGCCACAATTATTGGCATCCCCAAGATACTTGCGAAAGAAGAGTATGTAGGCTTAGTCATTTTACTATTTCCAATTGTAGGACTTGGCCTCTTATATTGGGCAATAAAACTAACCTTACAATGGAGGCGATTCGGGCTAACGTTACTTACACTGGACCCTTATCCAGGCAGTATTGATGGACAAGTTGGTGGCTCTATTAAAGTAAATACAAAATATAATTCAAGCCATATCTACAAAGTGACCCTCAGTTGTATTTATAGTTATGAATCTGGTTCAGGAAAAAACCGAAGCCGTAAAGAAACCGTTAAATGGCAAGATGAAGGCCATGCGAAAATCAAGCCTATGATGAATCATATCAATGTTGAATTTTGTTTTGATGTACCTAACGACTTACCAACAAGCCAAGAACATAGTAGCAATTACCATTTATGGCGTTTAACGCTTGAATCAGATATGGAGGGAATTGATTTAAATAGAAACTTTGAAATACCTGTTTATAAAATTCAACAAAACTCTGGCCATATAAATTTCAAATCCCCAGAGTATTTTCCTACTGGCATAATAAAAACAACCGCAGAAGACTTGCTACCATTAATTTCACAGAACTCTTCAACAAAAGAACTCTATTACTCTATGCTAAGAAACCCAATAACAAGTTTCAGCGGACTTATATTTGGTGCTATTTTTAGTGGAGTAGGATTGTTTCTCTGGCATAAAGCGATCAGTGAAGGGTTTATGTTGTATGTAATGTCTTCAATTTTTACGACAATTGGTTTAATTATTATAATATCTAGCATTTATTCTGCATTTAATTCCTTACATTTAATCTTAAATGGCATAAATTTACATTATAAGCGTAAGTTTTTGTGGCTTGCTCTTACGGATAGAATCATTCCCTATTCACATGTAACGTCGATTAGTTCAAGAAAAAGTTCTTCGACCCAAACTGGTGGTAAACACAAAATTCAATACAAGATATTTGCTGAAGTCGTCCGAAAAAAATATACTTTAGCTGAGAATATTGAATCATCAAGTAAAAAGGATTTAGTAATAGATTATTTTAAAAAGGAAATATTTAATCAGTAAGCAAACTTACTTTATCATTTAATACACGTTACACAGCTTGCGATTATTTTTCTTCCACTATGTTCATTTCGCTGAGGGCGTAGCGTACCATCCTGAATACTCATATCGGAATATAATTCTCGTTCTAGCTTGATTACTGCATACTCATGTTTCATTGGATAGCGAAATCTATTCATTCCGCCTTGAGCAATAAATTCATTGGTATTTAGCAACATACTATGAGTATGTAATAATTCATGAAGCAAGGCATCGGCCGGTGATGCTATGCAAACAGGGTTTTCTTTACAACTGTTCTGAAGTTTCAATTTTGCAGCCGACCGAGTATTAAAGTTAATCGTTGCAGAATCCACCTGCAATGCCGACCCTTTCGCTACGGTTGACCAGATACTTTCATTGTATTTTAGAATCCATTCTTTAGGTTTTAAACTCGTAATGAGACTAATCACTTTTGGATAACGACTATAATAATTCGCCATTTCTAGTAAATCGGTTTGAATATAACCTGGGTCTGAGCTTTGCTTAACATAATGATCATTTAGAATGTTATATATAATTATCGCTATAGTAGATTTAAGCGATTGTATCTTTAGACGAGGCTTTTTTTCCTCAATAGCGATATTATTCACCGTTACAATTTGTTGCGGTGATATTAAATTAAGTTCAACTCTATGTTTAATTACATCATGGTTTTTATCATTATTCTTCTGCACAATTTCACTTGCACTTAGATCGGGCTCCATAAACATCGCAGCAGTAAATAATAAAATGGGGAGCCATTTTCGTCTTTCCAAATTCCTATTAGTGTTTTTTTCATTAAGCCTTTGCTCTTCTTTTAATATGTATCCCTTTTTAGTAAAGTATTTTTTTAGCTGTGAAAATAATAAAGGCGAATTTTTCTGTAAGCCGAAAGGATAAACAACGCAAGCTTGATTATTAATAGTACATGGGTGTACATAGGTATGTTGATACCTGAAAGAGAGTTTATCTAAATGACTTTTGGCTGCTGTTTTAGAGATTAAAGGTGAATACAACATAATGACCGCATAACATAATTGATGAAATTATGTACAAATTAGCGGCGAATAATTGGGAATCTTGAATTTAAATATTATTAAATAAATACTGTAATAAAATTAACTCCATTGAAAACAGAGGGTTAGAAGTTTTTTGGCTCATAAAGAATACAACCCTCACTAATCGTCATTCAGCACAGTATAGAAATGAGAACAACTAGGAAGGGATAAACTCGATTGGGAAAGTGACAGTAATTTTTTCTTTACCACTTTGTCCGAATTTAAATTGCTTAACTCGAGCAATAATCCTTTTCTCAAGCGTAGGATCATTCAGTTCACTAACAACAATACGAACATTGGACACCTGACCTAAAGGCGTTATTGTAATTTCAAGAATAAGTTTACCCTTTAAACTCGGATTTTTCCGTCGAGCACGATTATATAATGAATAAAGTTTACTCTTATTCTGATCAAAGATAACGGTAACTTGCTCTTCTAGACGCACACTTGCTTGTGTCGATGTACGACGAGTTGTCTTTTCAGTTGTATTTTTTGCTAATAACGAAGCACGGAAATTTGATAATTCTTTTTGGGATAACTTTGTTGTTCCTGTTGCCAGATTATGTCTTTCTGAGCCAACGCCTCCACTACCCGTTCCTGTACCCTTGGTAAGAATGTCTTTGTTCAACTTAGCAGCTTTTGTACTGCCTTTACTTGTCCGACCAGACACCATCGCACTAACCGCTGAAGTATCCATTAAATCAGCAAGTTCATTACTTAGAGCTAGAAGACCACTATTTTCTGCTTTTTTACGAGCCTTCTTTAGTGCTTTGGTTAGCGGTTTTAATTTTTTATCTTTATTTGGTGCCTTCTTTTTAATTCGAGGTTTGGGCGTAGGCTTAGGTAATGGTTTAGGTTTAATCTGAATGACTTTGGGCTTTTTATTTTCAGTTAAGAATTGAGCTACACGCTCTGGAATGCTTGTTTCTACTGTTCTAACTTGAGGAGGAATTGTAACCGCTGAAAAAATCATACCGATAAAAAGCGTAATAACTAAAACAATCGTAGCGATAATATTAAAACGACGATTGCATGTGCTTTGTGGTGACCAACTTAATGATAAATTATTATACGCGGATATAGCTGTCATTAATTTATTAACCCTTAAAAACCAGCTTTAAACGTATACATAATAGAGTGCTCATACATTATTAACCCTGAACATCATCTTTTACTTTTTGTATTGCTGCAAAACCAATACGCGTATAGTTTGCTTGACGACAAGTTGCCAATACTTTACGTAACACCTCATAATGCATATTCTCATCACCCATAATAGTAACCGACTGCCCTTTCACTTTTGCTGACTTGGTCGAACTAAAACTTTTTGCATATTGAAAAATGAGTTCTTTTTTCAGCATAGGAATAAGTGACGCGTCGTCTGGTAGCTTCAACACTTCATCAATACCAGCAACACGTCTACCCGCCACTAAAATATCTTTAGATGTTATAGAAATAACCAACGTTTCTTGAGGTGACTTAGTTGCTACCGAGCTAGGTAATTTAATCTGTTTACTATTAGGTAATTCTTGAGAATTACTCGAATTCACCAATAAGAAAAATACTAAGATCGTAAAGATGTCCATCAAAGAAACAAGATTAAGCGATGATTTCTTACGAAATTTATTGTAACGTTCCATACGACGTTCACTATAGGATTTATTCATTGCTTAATACCTTTAGATATCACGGTCGGTTTTTCGGGTGCATCGCCAATTGAAATATTAGGAAAAAGCTCTACTGTTTCTACTGAGGTAAATTGAATAACATCTGCAGAACGCACGCGATCCATTATGCTAATCAATGTTTTGTATTCGATTTTTTTATCTAACAATAGTGTAATGCTTTTCTCATCAGGGAATCGTGTTTTTATTTCCACTAAAACCTTAGTAAATGCTTGCCAATTCGTATTATCTTCAGTTCTAGCAAAACGTTTAATAACACCCAGGTTGGCATCTTGAATATCAAAAGACGTTTTACTTACTACTATTTCTAATTGAAGTTTTATTTTTTCTTGTGGACTTGCTTTAGAACCAATAGGAGGTAGATTGAGTTCAAGTACTGTTAACCTTGAAAAAACAGCAGTAATCAGTAAAAACGGAATTAAAATCACCATTAAGTTCATAAAGGCAGTGATATCCATTTCTGCCGCATCTTTCTTTAATTTTTTGCTACGTTGCTTCATCAGATTAAATTATGCTTGAGGGCTAGCATCATCCATTATGTTAAGACATTTCACTGCCGACATTTCTAAAACCTCAACCAGTCGTGCCGTTTTGTTATTTAAATATGAAGAGGTTAATATTAATGGTATCGCGACGATAAGGCCAAAGGCAGTCGTATTCATAGCTACCGATATACTTGCTGATAATAAATCTGCTTTTGCAGCTGCTTCAGCGCTAGCAACAGCGGTAAAAGCTTGTATTAAACCAATGATGGTTCCTAACAATCCTAATAATGTGGCTACATTCGCAAACGTAGCAAGATAATGTGTTCTCTGTTCTAAATCAGGCATTACTTCCATAATCCCTGCTTCAAAAGCAGATTCAACTAACTCACGCTTTGCTTTAGTACGCTGACGAGCAAATCCATAATTAAGAACAACCGCAAGTGGCGTTTTATTTTTATGCGTAAATTGATGAGCACGCTGAAAATCATTTGCTTTCAACATTGGCGTTAACTGAGACCAAACGTTTTTCGTTTTTCTAAATGCAGAACTTAAAAAGAAATAACGCTCGATAGCGATAGCTAAACCAAAAGCTAACACTATTAATATAGGATACATAAATGGACCACCCGTTTGGAAAAATTTAATAATTTCCATAAAACACCTCTCTTAAAACAAAGTAATTTAACTCTTAACAATTGATTTATCTTAACATAGAAAATAAATCTAATATGCGACGTTCTTCTTTTATTCAGTTTTAAAATTCACATTAATTTAATTTTTAATTATGAATAAATAAGATACAAATATTTATATCTTATATTTCTTGCTCTTCTAAAATGTTTTCATCTTCAACTAATACATCTTCAAGTTCAGATTCATTGAAATCCACTTGATTGAAATCTTTAGCTAATTGCAATAAAATTTTTCGCCGTTGGTAGCGATACTCTGTAAATGAAATATGATTATTAGCATAATCATCACAAAGTGTTTTGATGGTAATTGATTCTTTTAAATCACTCATACTAATTACTTATTTCACGCAAAACTCTAAAGCCGGTTAACTTATCCGCATTTCCTGTTGATGCGACACTTGTAGTAAAATTACAATTTTCCATAGGAGAGTTATACGAACCTCCAACAGCAACAAGTTGTCGACCTTTTCCGTATACCCACTCTCTTGCATTCCCTATATAGTTAACCATTCCCCAATTATTTGGCATACCAACATTTTGAGAAAACAATCTTTCACCTTTTTCAATACCCCTTGTTCGTAAGTAACAATTACGATTAGGATCAAGAGACTTATTGCTAGCTGCCGCTGCATACAGCCATTCATTTCTAGTTGGTAACCTATATTTTTTACCTGTTTTTTTAGTCAACCATTTTAAATATTCTTTTACGACATTGAATTTTATCTGAGTAACAGGGAGGTCTACACGCCTATCTTTTATAGGATTACAAGATGGTGAAACTTTGCAAAATTTATTTAATTCTTTAATCGAGACTTCATATTTACTGATAGCGAATGTACTCATAGATCCCTTGCCGTAAATAACAATTAAATCCGGCCCTGAACCAACGACACCTTTAAGTTTATCCGTACATACGCTTCTCTTACCTCGACCACCAAGACCTGCAATTGATGTATTACATGGATCTCTAGGGATTATTCGAATTGCAACGATAGCTGGATGAGATTGAAATATCCTTAGTGCATATTTTTTATATTCTTGTGCTTTACCTGGGAAAGGCTTGCCTAACTCGGTAATACAACTTGCCAATTTACGAATTAGTTCAGGTTTTAGTCGGCGATATTTAGATGGCCCATACGATTTGAGCTTCTTAACCGCAACATCAATATTTCTCATATTTAATTTTGATTGGCAGCGTAACTGTTGGTTAACATTATTTAACGCGATATTAAACAATTCTACTTTTTTATTTTTACTCGCTTTTCTTTGTATTTGAACAGATACTTGTCGATTTTTCGCAGCAGCCACGCGTTTTTTATTTAGCTTAAATTTTGCAATAGCCTCAGCTAGTAATTTTTTCTCTATTTCTAGTGTTCTAAAATCATCTGTATATCTGGCAGCATTCTGAATAAGAGATTCAGTCCGGCTGAAATTACTCGCTGCACGGGTTTCACGTATTTTTGAAAGATACAAAGCAACTATTTTAGTTTTTGTATTTTCCTGCCAATCTAAATTAGCCCGACTATCTGTTTGAGACATCCAATTATCACCAGCAATAAGCATTTTATCCAGTTCACTATATACCCGATACAGCTGATCTTCCCAGTTTATAGAAAATTCAGGTTTTTTTATCAGGTTGTCTATTGTTTTTTTATGGAAGTTTAACTGTAACTCATACTCAACTTTAGTACGTATTTCAGATTCAGATAAACCTTGCCCACCTGCTTGAGTAAACTGATAATAACCTCCGGCTGAAACCAAACCAAACAATAAGATAAACAAAGGAATCACTAAATTTTTCTTAACGGTTTTTGTCATTAAATCTAAATAAATTTCAACGGAAGGTATTCTATCTTCACGTTTAAAAGCCATTGCTTGTTTAATCGCCTTCCATTGACGTTTAGAAACATTATTAAGCTTCTTCGGTGCCAACCCTTGACGCATAGCTTCATCTGCAGGTATTTTATTAAAGGGATGCTGACCTGAAAATAATTCGTAGGTTATACAACCTAATGCATAAATGTCATCTCGCGCATCAGGTTTTTTTCCTTCCAACATTTCTAAACTAGCATAAGCAGGTGTGAGAGCACCTAGATTACCAGCATCAAACACTGTGCGATCTTCCTGGTTCCCATCTATGCCCGTTACCTTTGCTACTGCACGCGCAATACCAAAATCAAACACTTTGGTGATTCCAGAGTTTGTTACAAATATATTTCCTGGTTTAAAATCGGAATGAATAATATTCATTCCATGCGCATGGATTAACGCAGCACAAATAGATTGCAATATGTCCCAAGCATCATCTGTTGGTAGTCCAGTTGATTTATATTGACGGATTATTTTATCAAGCGGTCGCCCATCCATGAATTCCATCGTCATGAAAACAACATCACCATCACGATCAAAATCAAAGACATTTACAATATTGGGATGTGCAATACGTTGTGATTTACGTGACTCACGCTGTAATGATATAAAGGCTTCCGGGTGCGATTTAAACTCTTCACTTAATACTTTAATCGCAACATAAGGATCGCGATCTTTTGCTTCAACTTTTAATAAGTCTTTCGCTTTATAAACAACACCCATACCACCAGAGCCAATTACTTTCGCTAAAATGAAACGCTCTTTTAAAACGCCATGATGGCCACCTGCAGTTGCATTTTTTGTGTACGCAAATTGAGTTGAAGCATCTGTGTGTTGTTGATGACTTCTTGGGTCAACTCGTTGAGTAGGCTTTCGAAACTGCGTTGCATCTGACCCTGACTTAGATTGAGATAGTGACCCTGTAGGCTTGATACGCGTCTTATTGTCATTCGGAACTCGCGTACGTTCGTTACCTTTATCAGCCTTAACTGTAGAGGGTCTTATTTTCGTTGGGTTATCAGATTCATTCATTGTTTACTACTTCATCAGCAGAATTATTATTCTCAATTTTATCTGCTTCTCCTCGAATAATAATAAGAGAAACATTATCTGATGCGTTGTTTTCAAGTGCTATTGAAAGTAATTTACTTGTACTTTCTTCTGCGTTATTTAAGCTTAAAAACTCAACTAAGTTATCATCTGTTATCGAATTATATAAACCATCACTGCAAAGAAGATATGTATCACCAATTTGAGTACTGAAAACATTTAAAGCGATAAAAACCTCTTCGCAAGCTCCTATGGCTCGAGTAATTACATTTGTTTCTGGATGATTTATGGCATCTTCACGCTTTAAAAAACCCTGCTGAATTAATTCTTCAACTTGACTATGATCTTGTGATAACTGTTGTAGCTCACCATTTCGGTAGCGGTATAAGCGCGAATCGCCTGCCCACAAACAGGCTCCTAAACGACCACGAATCACAAGACTAACAACCGTGCTACCCATAATCTTGTTATCGCACATCACACTTGCATATTCTTGGATGTGCTTATTAACTTCTAAGAGCTTGTCTTCTACTGAATCGATAAAGGTATTAAATGCAATTTCATCTTCAATTTCGGATAGAGCATCTACAACCATTCCACTCGCAATATCACCGGCTTCATAACCACCCATACCATCAGCAACCGCCCATAAGCCAATTTCAGTTCGGCTTAATGTTGCATCTTCATTAACCTCTCTTACACAACCCACATCTGATTTAGAAAAAGCAGACCACTTAATTGCTCTTCGCATAGTAATATCGTTCATCATTCTTACTGCTTTATGCTGTATTTATCTGGTAGGGTTGTTGCCAACTCCAATTACCATTAATCATTCCAGCAATTCCGTTTATGGATGGAAGACCTTGTGAATAAAAAACACTTGGAGCAACATTTTCTGAGCCTTGCGTTGACCAAGCACTGTAACTAGAGAGTGATTTTTGTAATATTGCATCCAGCATATAATCTGATACCGATGACGGGAGTTGTTCCTCAAAATCCATATGCACAACAACAGGATCAGAATTTGTAAGCATGCCTTGTTTTACATAAATATTATTATGTGAGATTACAATATCATTGACTTCGGTTATTAACTCGTCTGCTGTTAAATCGCCCTCTAACGCTTGTAAGGCAATCGTTTCAATTTCTTCAAGCCATGAATTATTTGAAAGTAAAAATTCTAAAGAACAAACGGAATTGGGAATTTTAGTGATAATGGAAATAGGAAAATACCTGCCAACCTTATCAACGCTTGGTAACATGATACCAACCCATGAGTTAGCATCGACACAGCCTTCAGAAAACATAAATCGCCAAATAGGACTTGTTAAATAGTAGTCAAGCCAATGTTCTCCAATTTGCTCTTGAGAACCAGCAATATAATGTTGTAACCATTCATCCCATACCGCAACAAAATCCGATGGCAACGATCGTTGTATAAAATCACCATGCGCAGGCAATTTACCAAACAGACCTGTAATAATTTCGTTTGTCATTTATATTCTTTCTGAAACTGTAAATGATCGTAATAAATTACGATTAAAAGGATTGTTTACACTTTTAGCTTTTATTTGAAACGTTATATTATGATTATTTTTAGCTGTACTGTAATCCTTACCAGCATCATTTTTAGCTACACTATAATTAACGAGAAACGTATTAGATTGACTTGTTTTTGTTAACTTCGATTGATCTTGCAATCTAAACCACGCCCAGTTTCCATCGAAAACTTTTATATGCAATTGTTCTTTAAGGTCTTCAAAAATAATTCGTGTCCGAGTCTCTTCATCACCACCCGACCAAGTAACAGTTTTCCAAAATTTCGGGCCATGATTATACACAATGCGTTTATTACCAAGCTCTAGAGTAAAACGTGCATCATTCTTAGCCATTTTATACGGCTTAAGTTGGAATTTCATGCTTGGCACTTCAGGGTTATTTCTAAAGTATATCCTTTTGATCTTTTGTGCTTTTCGAACTTGGGCGATTGTTTTTCGTGATAATCCTAAACTTCTATTATCAACGGATTTACTCGACCAGTTTTTATTGGTGTTAACGAATGGTTTAATAAACTCAGCATAAAAGGTATCCATCGTGCCTTTGGGTTTAAAAAACTCACTGAAATCGTAAATGGCTAATTCATTAGTTGATGATTTTGACAAAGGGTATCGTCCAGCCAAACCTTGTTGATAGACACTATAAACCTTCGTTTTCCATTCTGCCTTAACATGCTGATGCGCAGAACCCAGTACCACCTTCCATGATTGGTCAGCCAAAGACGTTAACCAACGTTTAACCGGTTGCGGTGTATTTTTGGCATATAATCTTAACGACGTTATTGCATTCCCCCCACCACTTGCAAAACGGGCTTTTGCAATTTCAAATGATTTTTTTGTTGGATCGGGTGACATCGATAATTCACCTATAAAATCACGTAATTGATAAATTTTTTGAATAACAACATTGATCGGTGGTGCTTGTTTTGATGATTCTCTTAAAAGGGTATTTAACGTTTTAAATTGTTTATCAACGCGATTACCAACAAACTTATTCGATATGCCAGGCGCCTTACCTTTTTTATCGCCAAGCTTATCGTCCATTAAATTAGATAATAATGGAGCGGTAAGTTGAGTATTATCTTTTGTCACTTGTAGAATTGAAATTAATGGCGAATAAACAGGATCAGTGAAATTTGCTAAAACATCACTGGCTTGCTTTAAACTTGAAAAATCAGAAACATTTAAACTGGCCAATACAGCCAACCAATATTTAGAGTAATCGGCTAAATAGTGTTCTTTTACTTTTTTACTTATTTCATCTAAGTCATCTTTTATAAAATCGACTCTTGCAGACTTATCATCGGTCAGAACCCATCTCTCATTAACAATATCAGCTATCACAGGTGAATCGACTGAGAAGTCAATATTTCTATAACCTTCTTTGGTAAACAAATAAGGAATCATTAACGCTTGTGAGCTTGAGCCTACTTTATATGTAGAGCGTACCGACATACCAAATTGATTTAACAAATCAACTTTACCCGCATATTTAGGATTTGATTTTATTCGACTATAAATACGTTTTGAAACAGGAACACGTAATAATAATGAGCGAGTCTGAGCGATTAATGGTTTATTTAGTGGTACGTTATCTAACGTCTTTATATCTAAACTGAGTAAATACCGTAAATGTTTCTCTAATTGACTACGCGCTGTTGCTTCGCCTTTTAATCTCTTCTTCCAGTTTTCTTTAAACCAATCAATAACAAGGTTTTTATCCATGTTATCAACTTTTTTAAACATCATGTATGTTCGAAAGGTGTTGTATAGATCTCCGCCACGGTGACCTTGTTTTATATAAAGCTCAAGCTCACTTATCAATCTAGGTAACAATAGTTTTTCAAGTTGAGCTTCATAGGCTTTATCTGCAACAACATCCACATTACTATCGTATAAACCCAATCCAGACATCCAAGGATGTTCTTCTTGGTCATAAACAACACTTGCTTTAGCTAGTGTATTCAAAGCAGGTAAAACCGTTCTTAAATCTTTATTCCATGTATTTATACGTTTGTTTTCAGCATTAAATTCCGCAACATGGTTTTGCACATCAGACATAAACATTTCATGTCTGGTTATACTTCCAAGCCAAACGACAATAAGCGTGACACCGATTGCTGTAATTCCAGCAAAACTTGCCCGCTGCACCCAACGAAACATATTCTCATAACGGCGATTCGAGCCGACTAATTCAGATTCAGGGAAAATGATATCTTTAAATAAACGCCCTAGAAAAAAACTTTTACCTTGTTGCATCGTTGATTGAGCTGCATCACGGGCAAAACCGAAATTAGATGAAACGGATGTCATTAGCCGATCGATTGGCGTTCCGTCTTGTGTACCGCTGGTTAAATAAACTCCGCGTAAATAAGGTTGCAGATGATATCTGTTTTTTACAAACGTCTGGCTAATAAAACTATCAATAATAAACTTTAAATTTTCCATTTGTTGAGGAAAACCTTGAATTGCCCCGCGTCTTTTTACATCGGTTTCTTGCTGTACTCGCCATAAAACTCGTTCGTACAATCGCGAGATTAAATTATTGAAACCTTCATTTAAATAATCAAAGTCCGGTCCATCAGAAACGTTCGGTGCGTTAGGTAAGGTTATTCCCCAAACTTGTTCACGTTCATCTTTACCTAGATCTTCGAAGAACTCTGAAAAGCCTGAAACCATATCTGTTTTCGTAAACATTAAGTAAATGGGGAAACGTATTTCAAGCTTATCCATTAACTCGTCAATGCGCATACGAATTGTTTTCGCATGTTGAATACGTTCTTCGTCGGTTTGATAAAGCAAGTCGTATAAACTTATTGCGATTATCGCTCCGTTAATTGGACGACGACGGCGATTTCTTTTAAGTAGATTTAAAAAACCTTCCCATGCGGTACTATCAACGACACGATGACTATCTTGTGTGGTGTAACGACCTGCGGTATCAATTAAAACAGCTTCATTGGTAAACCACCAATCACAATTTCGCGTGCCACCGACTCCTTGCAATGCCCCCTCACCAAATTGTTTTGCCAAGGGAAAGTCTAAACTTGATTTAATTAAAGCTGTTGTTTTCCCTGAACCTGGTGGTCCAATAATGATATACCACGGTAATTCGTAAAGTGCTTTTTTTGAACCTCGACCTGAAAACTTCAGTTTTTTCAGCGTTGACAATGCTTCAGTAAAACGTTTTTCAATTTGAATAACTTCTTGAGTCGATTGCTCAGATACTGGATTCGTATCAGTTCTGTTCTCCTCTAAATCAGTAACAAACGCCTCATTATTCTTTTTATTTTTACTTTGCGTAAATAAATTACTAATCCCCCAAGATAGGACAACAAATAAAATAAAAATCAATCGAGCCACTTCACCACCAAGTGGCGCAACATTACCCTCTCCGAACTTAATAGCCGGCCCTACAAACCAAATAATAATTGAGAACGCTAACAATCCAATAGCGGAAATCACAACTTTGTTTTTAAAGAAATTAATAATGTTTTTCATTTTACTTCCATGCGATTACTGGGTGCGATTAACCTTTGTTGCCATCTCATCAACACTTATAATTTTTTCAAGTTTAGAAACAACGGGAACAGATGAGTCGTAAAGCCAATAACGAAATCCTGAGTAGCTTGTTAACAGAATGGCCCCAACAATACTTGCAACAACCCAAGTTGGAATGTATTGCGCCATGCTATTTTTAATACGCCCTAAACCCTGCCAGTTTTGTGACAACGCACGTTCGTATTCACCTCGATGTGTCCTGATTATGTTAAATAATTCACCCCGAAGTTGCTCTATACTTTCCTTACCACGAGGGCTCAATCGATATTGCCCTTCAAAGCCGACACTTAGACAGATATAGAATAATTCTAAAATATCTAAATTTTCAGATGGAGATTGTCTTAATCGATCAAGTAGTATGTAAAACTTTTCACCACCCGATGTTTCATTATGAAATAAACTTAACAATGACCGTTGGTGCCAGGCACTCTCACAACCCCAAGGTGTATTTAATACGGCTTCGTCTAAAATAGTACAAAGAATGTAACGCGCCGAAAGAACAATCTCCGAGGCAATTCCTTGTTCCTTAGCTCGTTTTTCAAAAGATTTAATTTCATTCACTAATCGTTGATGCAATCCACCAATATCAGGGTGACTAACCGCTTGCTTGGTTTTTTCAAAAACAGCAATTAAAACAGACGCTGCATTAACCAGTGGATTTAAGCCATGCGTCGTTTGAAAATATGCCGCTTCAGTGTCTACTCGTGGAGGAATTGGCGCTTGTTGTTGCTGAGGTGTTGGCGAAACAGGTTGCGATGCAGCATGGCGCTCATACGAAGGTTTTGCTCTTCCACCCGGCGTTGGTTTTACAACGGTACGATCACTATTTACCGAAGGTTGCCGAAAGACTGTCCTGTCTGAATTTGAGTCAAAATCATTTGATGACATGACCTACTCCTTAGTTATTATTGCCGAATAGCCCAGAACTCAAGTTCTAACCCAGGAAAATCTCCACCCACATGCATTGCAATACCACCTGATTTTTGCAATTCACTCCACAAAGGACTTTTTCTATCTAATTCAAAATAGGTATATCCTGAATGAAATGGTATTTGCCGAGGAGCAACCGGTAAGGTTTTAATTTGTATACCTGGCATGCCTGCATTTACAAGTTGTCTAATTTTTTCAACCGATGCAATTTTTAATTGTGCAGCTAACGCTGACTGCAAACTTGCATCTTTTACATTTGCGCGTGCAGCTAATACGAACATTGCCGTTCCGATTAATGAACGGTCTGAAATTTGTGCGACACGAATACCATATTTTTTCTCAACAAGATTCAACGACACTGCAGTTTGTTCATAAACCATACTTAAACCACCACGCAACGAGTCCATTAATGGAAGAAATGTGGCTTGTAATTCATCATGCAAGTATGCAGGTAATAGCGGTGGGCGTTTTTGTGTTGCAACAAAGGTTGATAATTCTCCAACCATTTGAACTAAATCTTTATATAAGTCGGCAGGATGAAGCCCTTTCATTTGAGATAAATGTAAGCACAAAGGTTCTATACGGTTAATCAGTTGCAACATCATGTAGTCCGCAACTTCAGCGGTGCCTCCACGATTAGCATCTGCGAGCCTGCCAGCAATCGCTTCAGCTCTATGATGTAGTAAACCGACAAGCTCAGACAAGAAACCATCCAATTTTAAAGAAACACTACACTCTAAGCAGGTTGGAATATATTGATCATCTAAGATCATGTTTTTATCTTCACGGGATTCAGATATCTTTAATATTCCAATACAGGCATAACCACTACGATCATCCGATTCAAGTAAAAGTCGTAGACGTAATTTGCCCACATCAAGTTTGGTATTTTCGCCGCTCTCGGTCGAAACATCACGTATATCGTGTTCATGCGAATAATAACGAGCAAGCCCCTGGTTACCCGATTCGGATGTAACATCCATTGCTCCTGGACGTTTAAGAGGAATGCCTATATATACAATTTCATTATGGATATTCTCTGGAATATCAACAACAGGTGGCGCCTCATCTGTCTCAGGGAAGCTAAACGGCGTACCATCAGGGAAAATACCTTTGGAGTGAATAATGCCAAGTTTACCAAGCTTTAATAATTGTTGATCCAATTCAAATTCTTGTAACCCCCAACCATAAGCACCATATGCTGAACATTTACTTTCAATCAAACGTTCTAAATAACGTTCTTGCTGTTGAAAATGTTGAGGACTTAAGAACATACCCTCATACCATAAAATTTTACTTTCTAGAGACATGTTATTTTCGCCATGGTGTATTTTGTTATTTCCATTGACAATTTAACCTTTAATCAATTTCAAGGTATTGCCACTTATTTGAATGGTTATTGATGTTGCAAAAACATTGCTTGATATAACCGGAGTAATTATTTTGTATTTAGCGGCCTTGTAATTTAAAAACTCGGCATAAATAGCGATGTATTTAGTTTCTTTACTTAAAACAAATTTCTCTTCTCGACTCTTGCCAGGAACTAAACGCTTCAACTCTTGTTTTGCAATAAAATCTGCACCGAGCACTTCTTTATCACGTTCATACAAACCAATAAAGTCAGCTCGATTAAACATTTTCGTTTCTTTTAATTCATATAAACGAATGAATAATGGCGATGGTTTATTTTTGTCGTCAGGATTTATATCCGCATCAACTTTTAACGTTAACGTTAAATCTGTATCGAACCCTAACTTTTCTCCGACCCAACCATTTAGTGATGAGCATGCTGTTAATGAAAGTAAACTTATAATAAGTAAAAATGCACGGTATTGTTTTTTAAACATTGGTTAAACCAACCTTTTTTGATTTTCTTGCAATAAGTAGTTTTTGTAATTGATCTTCATAAGCCTGAACAAATTCATCGCCAAATAAATATTGAAAGGAGTTATCCATGTCATCAGTTAGATCATCGAAATATTTTACAAACTGATTCCAGTTTTTATGTTTCTTTAATAAAGGTAAAAAATCTAAAGAACCTGAATGCTGTTTATCAAATCGTTTTTCTAAAACAGAAGGTTCGAAACGATCAACAGCCCCCTTAAATGCAGCACGAATACCTGCCAGAATAGCAACTTGATGTTCAGCGATGCCATCAAAGCCATCCGTTATCGCTTCAATAGGTGCTTTATAAGAGCTCCCTGACTTTAAAAACATATTCTCTAATGCGTCATCAATATTCGCGGAAAATTTTAAAGGATTATTTTCAACAGGTTGTATAGTGGTAATATTCATCCGAAACTCATTCTTTATACTGCTGCGTGATGTCAATACTTTCATCATGCCAGTAACTGTTTCTCTCACCATTTCACCAACAACTTTGTTAATCTCAATAACTTTTTGCTTAGTTAAATTATCAGTTGGCAAGCCCATTGCAACAATCATTGTTGTATCAACATTAAGCGGTGTTTTCTTTCCCGATTTAGTCGTTTTCTGATAAGCCAAAAATTGTTGCTTTATTTTTTTTAGCTCGTCCTGCATGCGTAAGTTTTTACTTTGCAATGGTTTTAAAATTAGAACTTCTTTTTGTAAACGGGCATTTTCAGCACGCAAAGCCTGAATGGTATTTGCATCGACCATTGTATTATTATCAACCTGAACTTCTTCAAGTACAGCGACATCATTCTCTTCACTTAAATCCCAATCTTCAGGAATAAGTTTTTCATCAATATGTGACTTTGGCCAAATGACCGACTGCCCTAGTACATCAGACTCATCGGAATGGCTTGGTGATGTTGGAAATACATCATTTGAAAAATTCGCATTTATTGCTGTACCTTGTAAATTATCAAGCGCAGCTAATGGGTCTATAACTTCTGGAGCTGAATTAAGTAATGGTTGTACAGATGCTATGTCACCCGTAGCAAAGGGGTCACTAGACATAAAATCAGTTTGCGGAACCGGCGCATCAACTGACATACCATTAGAAAATGGGTCAGCACTTTCAGGAGCGATGTTTTCTGTCTTCCATAATTTAATTTTAAATTTGTAATCACTTAGCTCAATTTCATCACCATCTTGCAGTTGAACTTTATTACCATTCCCCATTGGTTCGCGAGAACCATTTAAAAATGTTCCATTCGTACTTAAATCAGTTAATACGTACTGTCCGTTCTCATAAGTTATTTCACTGTGACGAGAAGATAAATAACAATCCGGATCACTCAAAACCCAATAGTTTTCTGCACTCCGACCTATTGTTCCACCCTGCTCACCAAAGGTCTTAGAAGACTCGGCAACCGTACAATTTTCTGGGAATTCGATAATGTTTATTAATAGTGACATCTAACAAAATCCATTTTTTATAATTATGATTGTTTTTTGTACTAAGTAATTATTATAATAATAGCTAGTAAAAATTTGTTCCTTCAAGGATTATACCCATTTGTCTGTAAGATAATCCACACATCAATAATAGATATATAAGTTTGCGAATTAATACTCACTTCTGACTTTCTATACTTTACATAGTTATCTAAATAACATATAAAAGTCAAAGGTCGTGTTTGCGTTTCTAAAAAATAAAACATTGCAAGCAGTTATGGTTACTTATTAACCAACGCCTCTTCAATTTAGACTTAATATAAATTTAAATCTTTTAATATGGATGTAGAAAAGATGACTTCGACCACAAATATAAATATAGAAAACCTGTTGAAGCCTATCACGGAAGAAAATCCAGTTGGTCAAGATTTACGCAATGATCAAAAACCTGATTCTATATACCAACAAATCAAACAAGCTCGAATGTCTGCTCGCGCGGCTGAACGCAGCAATATGTACGATCAAAGTAACAATGAAGCCATCGATCATTGGCGTAATATCAGTGTGTTAGCGCCTGAAATTATAAGTAAGCACAGTAAAGATTTAGAAATTTCTAGTTGGTATATTGAAGCTGTTGTTAGGCTTTATGGTTTTCATGGTCTGAGTGATTGCTTTAAATTAACTCGGGCACTTATTGAGAATTACTGGGAAGGCATTTATCCGTTACCAGATGAAGATGGCATGCTTATTCGTGTAGCCCCGTTAGCCGGTCTCAATGGTGAAGGAGCTGAAGGTGTATTAATGGCTCCTATCCGTAATATACCTATTACTCAAGGTGAACATCCAGGCCCTTTTAATCTTTGGCATTACCAACAAGCATTAGATGTACAAAAATTAACCGATATTGAAACACGAGAAGAAAATTTTTCAAGAATTGGTTTTTCACTCGACGACATAGAGAGTGCTGTCAGTCTTTCTAGTGAGTCCTTTTACATTGACCTTCGCAATGATATTAAATCTTGTATATCCGAATACAAACAGATCAGCGCACTTTTAGACGAACGTTGCGAATCACATGAATCTCCCCCAACAAGTAATACGATTGCAGTATTAGAACAATGTTTAGGGGCTGTTAATCATCTTGGTCGAAACAAGTTCCCGATTGATGAAGTTGAAGAAGATATTTCCGATGAAAATGGAGAATCTCAAACCGCCGTTTCAGGCAAAACTTCATTTGGCACCATCACATCGCGTGATGTTGCTTTTCAACAATTACGTATCATTTCTGAATTTTTCAAACAGACTGAACCCCATTCACCTATTTCTTATACTTTAGCGAAAGCCGTTAAATGGGGAAATATGCCTTTAAATGAGTTAATGCAAGAATTAATACCTGATAGCTCATCTCGAGATTTTTATTCATCCTTAACGGGTGTAAGTATTAAAGACGAAACATAATAGTAAATAAACAAAACGTGAGGAATAATTATGGCTGAAAGTATCCACGATAAATTAAAACGAGTTCGCAAACCGCGAGTACATATAACCTACGATGTTGAAACCAATGGCGCCGTAGAAGAAAAGGAAATTCCTTTTGTTATGGGTGTAATGGGTGATTATTCAGGTGATAACACTGAAAATAAGAAATCATTAAAAGATAGAAAGTTTTCACAAATTGACCGCGATAACTTCAATGATGTAATGGCTAACGTCTCTCCAAGCGTTAAAATGAAAGTTGAAAATACTCTTGAAAAAGATGGTAGCGAATTTTCTTTGGACTTGAATTTTAATAAAATGGAAGACTTTGAACCACATAAAATTGTTAACGACGTTGAGCCATTGAAAAATCTTATGGATACGCGAAACAAACTTCGTGATTTATTAACAAAAGCAGACCGTTCTGAAGAACTCGAAAGCATCCTCGAAGAAATTTTAAGTAATTCAGATGCTTTATCATCTTTCTCAGATGAACTTGGTGCAAACAGCGATAAAGGTGATAAATAATGGCTAAGAAAGAACAACATTTAGAAGAAGAGTCAGATGTATTAGAAGTCAGTTTACTTGAGCAAGCGATTGGTGCAACCAAGCAAACACCAAAAGATACGACTGAAGAGCTACTTAAAACTCTTACATCTGAGGCGATGAACGGTACAGTAAAGTGGAATAAAAATCTTTCTGTTACTATCAATAACGCACTCGCGGCGATAGATGAAGCTTTATCAAATCAACTTTCAGCTATTATGCAACATGAAAAGTTCCAGAAACTAGAAGGCTCATGGCGAGGTCTGAATCACCTAGTAATGAACTCTGAAACAAGTTCACAGCTGAAAATTCGCGTTTTAAATATTAGTCAAAAAGAACTCTCTAAAGATTTATCAACTGCGACAGAGTTTGATCAAAGCACAATCTTTAAAAAGATCTATGAAAGTGAATTTGGTATTGCTGGTGGTGAACCCTATGCTGCATTAGTTGGTGACTTTGAATTTTCTTCCCACCCAGATGATGTAGAACTATTAACAAATATGTCTAACGTTGCTGCGGCTGGTTTCTGTCCGTTTATAGCAGCAGCAAGCCCTTCTATGTTTGGCTTCGATAGTTATACTGAATTATCTAAACCAAGAGATCTAGAGAAAATATTTGAGTCAGCTGAATATATTTCATGGCGCAGTTTCCGCGATAGCGAAGATTCACGTTTTGTAACCTTAACGCTACCAAGAGTGCTTGCACGTCTACCTTATGGCCAAGCAACCAAACCTGTTGAAGTCTTTAACTTCGAAGAAGCTCAACTCGACAACGATGGCAAACATTTAGAGGGTGATCACGAAGAATACTGTTGGATGAATGCGGCTTACACGATGGGCTCAACAATATCCAAATCATTTGCTGAAAATGGTTGGTGCACGAGTATTCGTGGTGCTGAAGGTGGCGGTAAAGTTGAAGGCTTACCCTCTCATGTGTTTGTTAGTGACGATGGTGATATGGATCAAAAATGTCCAACCGAAATTGGCATTACAGATAGACGTGAAGCTGAACTCAGTAAACTTGGTTTCTTACCTCTTTGTCATTATAAAAATACTGACTACGCGGTATTTTTTGGTGCACAAACAACACAAAAACCTAAATCATTTGATGACCCAGACGCGACTGCTAATGCAGCCATTTCTGCGCGATTACCATATATAATGGCAACGTCTCGTGTAGCTCATTTCTTAAAAGTAATGGCACGCGATAAAGTTGGTTCATTTATGGAAGCTGCTGATGCAGAAGAATGGTTAAACCGTTGGATTGGCAACTACGTTAATGCAAGCCCTGGTGCTAGCGCGGAAATGAAAGCACAATTTCCTTTTGCTGAAGCTCAGGTCGAGGTTAAAGAAATCCCTGGACAACCAGGCGTTTATAACGCAGTTGCGTGGATGCGTCCTTGGTTACAAATGGAAGAACTAACAGCCTCACTTCGACTCGTTGCTAAAATACCTAAAGCAGGCTAAAAATAATGCGGGGATCTTTTCCCCGCATTTTTTATATGGATTCTAGATGTGCCAATACCAACTTTAAAAGAACGCCCAAAGCAACAAAATACTCAAACAAGCAGTGTTCTAAAGTCATTAACTGAACAACCTTCTTACATAACCAACTTACAAGAATTTTTAGTTGAAAAAAATTCATCTAAAGCTTTGCGTTATTGGTTAACCGAACATAGTCAAACTCATTCATTTAAAACAACCAACGACATCACTAATGCTATTCATTATTCCATATCAAAAATAGATAATTTAATTAATGAACAGCTCAATGCTATATTGCATCATCCTCAGTTTCAAAAGCTTGAAGCATCTTGGCGGGGTTTATGGTTTTTAACACTTCAAGCTGACGATACTAAAAGCGTTAAAATAAGAGTACTTGATGTAAGCTGGCAAGATGTTACTAAAGATATTAATCGTGCTCTCGAATTTGATCAAAGCTATTTATTTCAAAAAATTCACAATGATGAATATGGTATTGCTGGTGGTGAGCCCTTTGGTGTTTTGATTGGTGATTATGAAATAAGCCATCAAATAACTAAACAAAACCCATATGATGATTTACTAACGCTTGAAGGAATGTCTGAAATAGCTGCTGCGGCTTTTGCACCGTTTATTGCAGGTGCATCAGCAGAATTATTTGGGCTCGACAATTACTCTGAGTTAGGCGCACCATTAGATTTACAGAGCATATTCAGTCAAAAAGAATATATAAAATGGCATCGTTTAAGGGATAAAACTGATTCTCGATTTATTGGTTTAACTGCACCTCACGTACTAGCAAGAAAACCTTACAATACAAAACCAGGAAATTACAAAGGTATCTTTTTTTATGAAGATATCACAAGCAATAACAATAAAAATTTAGTATGGATGAATGCATGTTATGGCTTTGCTTCTATCCTCATCCGAGAATTTATCAGCATTGGTTGGTTTGGACATATACGAGGTGTTATACGAAATCACATTGGTGGTGGTCTATTAACAAGTTTACCAATCGAATATTTTAACGCTGATACAAAAGAAATTTGGAGTAAGCCACTAACGGATGTTGTCATTACCGATAAGTTAGAACGTGAAATGAGTGACCTTGGTTTTATACCGTTATGCCAATGCTATGATAGCCCGTTTGCCGCATTTTATAATAACCAATCAGTGCATAAGCCGAAATTACAATCTAATAAAGAAGCCAATGTAAATGCAAAATTATCTGTCATGTTACAACATATTCTATGTGGCTCGCGGATTGCACATTATATTAAAATTATTTTTAGAGATAAAATTGGATCTTTTATCGGCCCTGAAAGTGTCGAAGAATACATTCAAAATTGGTTACATAAATATACAACTGGACGCGATGATTTAGACTGGGAAGCACAAGCGCGCTACCCACTTCGCGAAGCATCGGTAAAAGTAAAAGAACACCCTGCAAAGCCAGGACAGTTTTTATGTCAAATTCACATTAAACCACACTATCAACTTGATCAAATGGTATCAGAACTTGAGCTTGCCACTGAATTATTGAAAATAGGTTAATAATAAAATGGCAACCATTGATAAAAAGAAAAAATTACGAGCCTCTATATTAGATAGACTCATTGATAACGAACCGCAATCAAATACCGATTCTGACGCAAATAAATATCATAAACTTAAAAATTTAAGAAATAGTGTTCGGCGTGATTTAGAAAATCTATTAAATACTCGATATAAAATAATGCAACCAGCCGAAGAATACAAAGAGATTGAATTATCATTACTTAACTACGGCCTACCCGACCTTGCTACCATCAACATGTCTGACGTCGATAAAAAGAAAGAATTCATTGAGAACTTTGAAACTATATTACGAGAATATGAACCTCGATTTAAATCAATTAAAGTTTCCTACTTAGACAATAGCGATAAACTCGACCGTACTCTTCGATTTAGAATAGACGCAACACTTTATGCCGACCCATATCCTGAGGTGATTATTTTCGACTCAATACTCGAGCCCGTAACCCGTTCAATTAATGTGAAAGAGGTTGGTAATGGCTGACGAATTACTCCCCTATTTTGAAAAAGAGCTCGCCTTTATTCGCCAGCTTGGTACTGAATTTTCAAAAGAGCAACCTAAAATAGCTGGACGATTAGGTGTTAATACCGACACAATCGAAGATCCTCACGTCTCACGTTTAATCGAAAGCTTTGCATATTTAAATGCTCGAATACAACACAAACTGGATGACGATTTACCAGAAATAAGTGATTCGCTGTTAAATGTATTGTATCCACATTACCAACGCCCTATACCATCGATGACTATTGTTAAATTTTCACCCGATGAAGATCAACTAGACTCAAAATATACTGTACCCAATAACACCTTATTAGAAACCGACCTCTTTAAAGGGGAACGTTGTCACTTTACAACAACGTATCCTGTTGAATTACTGCCAATAAAGGTCGATGAAGCCGCTATCATTGGTCGCCCTTTTGTTACACCTGGATCGTCGTCATCGAAAGGTGCTGAGTGCGTACTAAAATTATCTTTATCGACTTTTACAAATGATATTAATTTTGCAGAACTTAATTTAGATAAAATTCGTTTTCATTTAAAAGGTCAAACACAGCATATTCATCCTTTATACGAGTTAGTATTAAATAATTGTATTAATGTTGTCGTTGCTGATTCGGAAAATGATACTAACCCAATATTTTTAGGTAAAGATTGCATTAAGTCTGTTGGATTTGAAGAAAATGAGGGAATATTACCTTACCCAGATTCATCTTTTACTGGTTATAGAATATTAACTGAATATTTTGTATTCCCTGAAAAATTTATGTTCCTCGATTTCACAAATATTTCAGATAAATTATCTAAGAAAACGTCTAGTAATCTTATTTTTTATATTTATTTAGATTCATCAGACATTGAACTCGAACATAATATTAACAAAGGAACCTTTGTGTTAGGTTGCACACCTGCTGTTAATTTATTTAAACAGAAAGCAGATCCTATAAAATTAGACCACTTACATGAAGAATATCAAATTATTCCAGACATTCGGCGTCCCGCAGGTTTTGAGGTTTATTCGGTTGATAAAGTAACGGCAACTAACTCTGCAGGTGAACATCAGGAACTTAACCCTATCTATGGATTAACACATGAACAACAAGATTCGAATAGTAATGCTTTCTGGTTCGCATCAAGACGCAATGCAAAAATGAATGATTTTTATCGTGATGATGCAACCGACGTATTTATTAGTCCCGTTGATTTGAATTTTAATCCAAACCAACCTGATGATAGTATATTATTAATTGATACGACCTGCTCCAATAGAAATCAACCATCGAAGCTACCATTTAATAACGAACAACCAAACCTGCAATCTGTTGACAGCGCACCACCATGCTCTAGCATTCGCTGCATATCTAAACCAACAACGACAATACAACCTCCATTACGTGATCAAGCTCGTTGGAGATTACTATCGCATTTAAACTTGAATCATTTATCAATAACTGGACGAGAGAATGCGACCGAATCTCTAAAAGAAATATTGCGTCTTTATGAATTCACTGAATCAGCTGTTAGCCGTGCATTAGTTTCATCCGTAATAAATGTGAATGCACACGCAATTAGTGCTCCACTTAATATAGATGGAAGAGCAACCCTGTGTCGGGGTATTGAAATTGAAATCACATTAGATGACACACAATTAGCAGGAAGCAGTAGTTTTCTATTCGCCAGTGTCCTAGAAAATTTCTTTGGGCTCTATTGTTCAATTAATTCATTTACCCGCGTACTTGTAAAATTAAAAAACAAAGAAGGTTACCTTAAAAAATGTCCTCCACGAGCAGGCAACAAAGTTCTTCTGTAACGCAGCATCTTATTGCGGATACAGCGAGTTTTAGTCTAGTGCAAACTGTACGCCTGCTAGAGCGTAGTCACGCCTTTAATTCTGGCTCCAACTTAAATGAACGAAATAATTCTATTGCGAAATATATTCCACCAGAATCAGAAGTCATACGCTTTCATACCAATCAAAAACTTGAATTTTCACCTGCCGATATAAATTCAGCCTACCTCCAACCCAAAAGCCACAATGCCAAACAGTGGCATATTGATGTAAACCTAATGGGATTAACTGGGGCAGCAGGAGTACTGCCATATCACTACACTGAACTTATATTACAGCGCCTAAAGTTAAAAGATAAATCATTACGTGACTTTTTTGATCTATTCAATCACAGAACAATTTCACTGTACTTTCAAGCATCGGTTAAATACAACCTACCTATTGAATACGAAAGAAAAAGATTAAATGGGTACAATACAGAGAAAGATCTGTACACAAAAGCACTACTATCTATTATCGGCTTAGGCACAAAACACCTAAACAACAGGTTACATACTGATGATGAATCTTTACTTCACTATAGTGGATTATTTTCTCAAAAAGTAAAAACAACTTCTGCGTTAAAACAAATTTTACAACGACATTTTTCTATACCCGTCGAAATCAAAGAATTTGTTGGCCAATGGCAAGATCTGATTGATGATGTACGCACACGCCTAACATCCAAAGCTCAACCAAAAGGTCAAAATGCACGTTTGAAGTGTTCTGCGATACTGGGGAAAAAAGGTTGGTACGCCCAAGGAAAAATTCATATCATTTTAGGCCCGTTAGATTCAGAGCAGCTAAAAAGTTTCGCACCTGGCACGTCAACGTTAAAAGCGTTAAACGAAGTTGTTCGTTTATATGCTGGATTAGAGTGTGACTATGACTTTGTTATTAAAGTAAAACGTAGAGATATACCAAACAAAATGATACTAAACAAAAAATCTTCTCCGATTATAGGTTGGAATGCTTGGCTTCCTAAGAGAACAACTCAATACAATTTAGATGAAACAGTTGATATTACCGTATCAGCTGCTCGCTTACAGTAAAGATATAAAAGGATTTAACCATGATTACAATTGATTTAAAGTCACTCGTTGGAAAATTAAATGCTCATTGCCAAGGAGCACTAGAAGGTGCCGCTGGATTTTGTCTATCACGCCAACACTATAATGTTGAAATTGAACATTGGTTAATTAAACTGTTAGAAATACCTGATAGTGACTTACTCGCAATACTTGATGAATTTGATATTAACGCAGGTAAATTTGCGCAAGAATTGAATAATGAACTTGAATATTTAAAATCGGGGAATACTAGAGCACCCGCATTATCTCCAACAATTGTCGACCTGGCAAAAAGTGCATGGATGCTCGCGTCTATTGATTATAAACATTCTTTAGCAACTTCCGCCCACCTATTGGGTGCGATGATACTCGATGACAATATTAACCAATCATCAAATTTATACGCTGGCGAGTTGAAAAAAATTACTACTGATGCGTTACGAACGGCAATTGCTAACATCGTCGGTAGTACAGCTGAATCTCGACAAGAAAAGCAAGGCGATACTTCATCTGTTAAGAACAACAATAATGAAATAAATTCTAACTCTCCGTCATTACAGAAATTCACTATTAATTTAACAGAAGCTGCACGACAAGGAAAAATTGACGAAGTGCTTGGTCGTGATGAAGAAATTCGACAAATTATAGATATATTAATTCGTCGCAGACAAAATAACCCCATACTCACAGGTGAAGCAGGTGTAGGGAAAACTGCGGTAGCAGAAGGCTTTGCATTACGAATTGCATCAGGTGATGTACCCGATTCACTCAAAAATGTCTCGCTATTAAGTTTAGACTTAGGTTTATTACAGGCTGGCGCAAGTGTAAAAGGTGAATTTGAAAATAGATTAAAATCAGTCATTAGTGAAGTTAAATCATCACCTGAACCCATTGTTCTATTCATCGATGAAGCTCACACAATGATTGGGGCTGGCGGTAAAGAAGGTCAAGGTGATGCAGCGAATTTATTAAAACCGGCACTTGCCCGTGGTGAATTACGCACAATAGCTGCCACAACATGGGCTGAATATAAAAAATATTTTGAACGTGATGCGGCTTTAACTCGACGTTTTCAAGTGGTAAAGATTGAAGAACCAAGCGAAGATAAAGCCATTAACATGATGCGTTCAATTTCTGTTACTTTGCAGAAACATCATGGTGTTAGAATATTAGATGAAGCAATAATTGATTCAGTTAAACTTTCTAGTCGTTATATAACGGCAAGACAATTACCGGACAAATCTGTCAGCTTGCTTGATACTGCATGTGCTCGAGTTTCACTCACGCAAAGTTCAACACCAACAGCAATTGAAAACTCAAAGCGTCAAATAACACAAACTAAAACGAATATCTCATTACTCGAAAGAGAAAATGCAATACTAGGAAACTGTAATGAACGTATTCAGGAGCTAACTTCAGAGTTAGTAACGCTTGAAGAAAAATTAAATATTCAACAAGAGCAATGGGATATCGAAAAAGATATCGTACATAAAATTCATGCTCTACAAGAAAAGATAGAACAAAACTTTAATAAAAAAATAAAACACTCTACAGCTACCAAAACAGCTGAAACAGTAAATTCCGATACAGCGGAATTTAACCAAGGCGGTCTAAAAGCAGATAAGACTCAACCAGATGAAGAGATTAACCAACAAGAAATTCAAAGTGAAATTAAAGGTTTAATTGACTCATTAACTATTGCTCAAGGTGAAACACCAATGATTCAAATCAATGTTGGTTCACAGGCAATTGCAGAAGTCGTTGCCAATTGGACAGGTATTCCTGTCGGCAAGATGGTTTCTGATGAAATAAAATTAATTATGAATCTTAAGGATATCCTTAGCGAAAGAATCATTGGGCAAAAACATGCACTTGAAGCTATCGCACAAAATATTCGAACTTCTCGCGCAGGGCTAACCGATCCAAGAAAACCCGTAGGTGTATTCTTTATGGTGGGATCTAGTGGTATAGGAAAAACAGAAACCGCTCTTGCTCTTGCCGATATTCTTTATGGTGGCGAACAAAATGTAACGACGATTAACATGTCTGAATTTAAAGAGGAACATAAAGTTTCAATGCTATTAGGCTCACCTCCAGGTTATGTGGGATATGGAGAAGGAGGTGTTTTAACTGAAGCCGTAAGACGAAATCCTCATAGTGTCATTTTGCTCGATGAAATGGAAAAAGCGCATCCCGGGGTACAAGATATTTTCTACAACTTATTTGACAAAGGAACAATTAAAGATGGCGAAGGAAGAGATATCGACTTTAGAAATACCGTTATCATAATGACCTCTAATGCAGGTGAAGAACATATTCGAGCAATCTGTTCAGCATCTGAAGAATTACCCGATCCTGATATTTTACTAGATAATTTTAGACCCCAATTACTTAATTACTTCAAACCTGCATTTCTAGGCCGTACGACTGTTATCCCCTACTACCCATTAAGTGATGAGAACCTAGTTGACATATGTAAAATCAATATGTCTAAAATTAAAAAACGTGTTCGAGATAATTATAACGCGGACTTTAATTTTAATGATGACCTAATACTTCACATCGTAGCTAGAAGCCAAGAAGTTGATACTGGTGCACGAAATATTGAAAATATACTAACAAAATCACTACTTCCGGAAATGGCTGCTGAGTGCTTATCTAAAATGGCAAAAGATGAGGCGATAAAGGATATCTATATCGATATCTCACCCGAGGGGAAATTTCTATACCAAATAACATAAGTATAGGGTTTTCTTAATTTGTAAGGTGAATAAAATTTACAATTCACCACACGTAGAACGATAATCACACTACAAATAATAAAAAATGCAGCACAATAACTTTAAAAATATAGTTTTCACAACAATCATTGTACTCAGTTGCCATTCTATATCCGTATATAGTAAGCCTCTGCCGACATTCGACTTTGAAAAGGCTGATAAAGAATTTATAAAACTTTCGTCTGATATCTTCACGGAAATATCAGAAAAAAACATTATCAATATAAAATCAATAGAGTTACTTCATAACAAAATAAAGGATCTACAAAGTAAAAATAACAACTCTGAATCAATACGTTATATTACCCAGAATATTAATTTAGTTAAAAAAAACATAGATCATGAATCTTTTGTTTATTACATAAATATTTTACTATCAAATAATGAGTGGCACACTGCTTCGAAGTTATTAGAGTACGTTTTAATTGAATCGGACAAATCACTTGCTTCCAACATTAAATTTATATTTGCCAAGCATTACTTTAATAAAGGAGACTTCAAAAAGTCACTGGAATTATTGAGAGGCATCAATCAACATCTTAGTGTTAACAATGGTCACTATGCATTAATCATGATGGGAGTGATATTACAGAAACAAAAAAAGCATCGAGAATCACTTAAGTTTTATAACAAAGTACCCGCAACCTCTAAATATTATGGTTACGCACAACTCAACAAAGCTATTGTATATATACGTCAAGGCTGGTGGTCTGATGCCCATATCATAATAAATGGTTCACTCAAACCCCCTAAAAATAAACAACGATTTAGCTCTGAATTCATTAATCGACTCTACCTTGTTATTGGATACTCATTTTTACAACAAGAATATTTCAGAGAAGCACGAGAGTCCTTTAGAAACGTACAAACTCAAAGCATATACGCTAATCGAGCATTATTAGGTATTGCTTTATCAGCAGCGAACCAAGGAGATAATACAGGCGCCCTCAATATACTTAATGTATTACAGAAGAAGAACTTGAATATATTGCCCGTGGAAGAGACTTACCTTTTATTACCTTATATATATGAAAGAATCGGACAACATAAAACGGCCTCTGCTAGCTATTCAATAGCGCTAAATTACTATCAAAAGAAAATCAGAAAACTAAAACGCGTTGTTAAAAGAATACAAAAAAATGACTTAAGCATATTAAATCTTGTAAATAACAAATTAAAAATAAATGATTTTGAATTCCAAATATCTAATCAAGAAATAATACAATTATTAAGAAACAAAAAACACCTTAAGCAATTAATAAAAACCACTAACAACCCTATATTAACTAAAAAAGCATCCTCTCTAGCAAAAAAGTATAATCACTTGCTTACCAAAATCGCTTCTAAAAAAATAAAAGAAAGAATACTATTTCTTGAAAGCTACCAAAATCAGTCTCAATATGGTATTGCTCGATTATATGATAATAGCCAGAAACCAGAGTAATGAATACAACTAAACTTATCCTAATTCTTGCAGCAACAGCTTGTTTATCATCATGTTCAACGACGACAAGAGAAAGCACGTTACGTGATATCGACACCATAAACTCTAACAAAAAACCAAATATTGTTTTCATTAAACCTAAAACATCAAAAGAAATTAAGGACGCTTATTTAGAGTATCTAAAACACTCAAAAAGCAATAATACATCTAGAATGACGGCCATTAGTCGCCTAGCAGAAATTGAGTTTAATCTAAGCGATAAAATACTCGAAAGTAAACGAGATGGAACTAGCGATAATTCGCTTGATGACCAGAATTATAATTCAGGGCTGGATAAAACGATTGAGCTATTATCTACTTCACTTAAAGATTATCCAAATGAAAAAACTAACGATAAGGTTTTATATCAACTATCAAAAGCTTATGAACAAAGAGGTTTTTTTACGCAGTCCATTTCCACATTAAATACTCTAGTACAAAAATATCCAAAATCGATTTACTATATAGAATCGCAATTTAGGTTAGGAGAAGCTGCTTTTTCAAAAGGTGATTATATTACAGCTGAAGATGCATACACTGAAGTCATTAGCTCAAAGAAAAATGAACTTTATTTTGAAAAATCAACATTTAAACGAGCATGGGCCAGATTTAAACAAAATTATTATATTGAATCGATCGACGACATAATAAGTGCAATTGTTTTCCATAATTTCTCACCCTATGAATCACTCGATAAATCAGAAAAATCTCAATTCGATGAGTATTATAGGACTATTGGCCTAGCATTTTCCTATGCTGGAGGCATAACTCCATTACGAGATTACGTAAAATCGAATAACACCTACAAACTTAAATATAATATATATCTAAGCGTAAGCAACGTATATAAAAAACAAGAACGATATTCAGATGCCGTAGCAATACTTGAGGATTATATAAAACATGACAAGAAATCAGATAGACTACCCCACTCTTATCTGGCAATAATGGAGATCTGGAAAGCCGCTGGTTTTTCAGGGAAATTACATAGTGCTACAAACCGTTTTTATACAAACTACAATCCTAATAGCCCGTATTGGAAAAAGAGCAATAAAAAAACAAAAGAAACGATCAAGGATTCACTAAAGAAACATATTCTAGAAACAGCCGCGTATTATCATCAGCGCTATCAAAAAAATAAAAAAACTAAAGATTTTAGTCAGTCAAAAAAATGGTATTTGCGTTATCTGAAACATTACAAAGCGTTTATACACAAAGATAATGTTAACTATTTGTATGCTGAGCTTCTTGCATCGGCCAACAAAACAGCATTAGCATTGCAGTATTATGAAAAATCCGCTTACGACAATAATATTATTCTTGATAAAAACTCCGCTTACGCAACAATTATCAACACATCAAAACTTATTAAAGACGGAAAAATAAAGACCGAAGCTAAAAACACCTATATTGATAAACATATAGAGTATGTACGTCGTTTTGTTGAATTATATCCAAATGACAAACACTCAAACAGTATTCTACTCCATGCAGCAGAAATTTCCTTCGCTCAAAAGCGTTATACAATAGCAATACAATTAACTGAATCATTATCAGGCTCTATCTCAAGAAAGTCTAAAATTCGGGCAAATACTATTTCGGCTCAATCATATTACAAACTTAAGAAATACAATAAAGCTGAAGAAATATATCTAGCCATGTTAAATGAGTCAAAAAATACTAAGAATAACCGTAAGAATATTGAATCAAATATTGCATTATCGATCTACAAACAAGGTGAAATAGAAAAATCAAAAAACAATCATGTTGTAGCAGCAAATCATTTTAAACGTATTTCTCAAGTCGTCCCAACTACAAAAATAGCAGCAACAGGATTATATGATGCTATCGCTATATATATGAGCACTAAACAATGGAACCAAGCTATTAATTCAATTAATAAGTTTAAAAAGCTTTACCCAACACATAAGCTCTTCAATAAAACATCAAAAAACTTGTCTATTGCATACCTCAACTCCAATCAAAATATTAAAGCTGCTAAAGAATTTGAATTTTTATCGACAATAGATAAAGATGATGATGTAAAAAAAGCTGCCTTACTACAAGCTGCTGAGTTATATGAAGATAAAAGTAATTACTTTTCTGCAATGCGCTCACATTCAGAGTACGTAAAACAATACAGAAAACCTTTCTCTCAATATATTGAATCCATGCACAAACTAGCGCTCCTAAACAATAAAACCAGGAATTATAAGCAAGAACGTTATTGGCAAAATAGGATTATTCGTTCTGATCAATCAATAAATAACAGCAACAGAAATAACAGAACGAAATACATTGTTTCAACAGCTTTATTAACTTTAGCTAATGAAAAAAAGGCTATATACAAACAATATAAACTTATTCGACCGCTTAAAGTGAATTTAAGGAAGAAGAAAAATGCGATGCAAACTGCAGTGCGTCTTTACGGAAAAGCTACTGTTTATAAAATATCTGAAACAAGTACACAATCAACACATTCTATTGCATCTATTTATTTCGATTTTAGTCAATCGTTACTAAACTCGGAATTACCTCCGGGATTGAGCTCAGATGAAAAAGAACAATATAAAATATTATTAGAAGATCAAGCTTTCCCCTTTGAAGAAAAAGCTATTGAATTTTACGAAATCAATATGGAGCGGACTAAAGATAATTTATACAACGACTGGGTCAAGAAGAGTCACGTGAAACTTAAGGAGCTTTTCCCTGCTCGTTATAACAGAAACTTTAAAATAGATGGATATGTCAATGCATTACATTAAATTCATATTTCTTATACTTATTTTATTAACAAATGCTTGCTCACAAACACCGATAGTGCAAGGTGACGTAGAAGGCGTATCGTCAGATAATTCCTCACAACAACAACTAGCAGACACTGATCTTACAAATTATAAATCGGCTCTATATGCAATGCGTGATGATAATTTGGAGTTAGCCGAATCATTATTACATAATATTATCGAAGATCACCCTGAAATAGCAGGACCATACGCTAATCTTGGAATAATTTATTATAAAAAAGAATCCTATAAAAAAGCACAAAAAGTTCTAGAAGAAGCTCTAAAATTAAACCCAAGAAATGCTTATGTACATAACACCCTTGCTTTAACCCATCAACGTCTTAGCCATTATCCATTAGCTGAAAAACATTTTCTACTCGCAATTAATAATAAAAATGATTATGCAATTGCACATTACAATATTGCACTCCTCTATGATGTTTTCTTTCATAAAATAAAAGACTCAATTTCACACTATAGGCTATATCTTTCTCTATTAAAGAAAAATGGCGCGAGTGATAAAAAAACCTCTGATTGGCTTGAGCAATTAGAAAACTCCATGAAAAAAGGTTAAAGCATATGAAAATATTCATTTCCATATTGTTCGCAGCTATTATCACTTGTTTGTATTCGAACCAAGCGTTGGCTGAAATTGAAATACAAATGGATACAACCACCATTAAAGCGAATACTGAGCTACCTAAAATTATATATATCATTCCTTGGCAAGAAACTAAACGCTTCAAAAATAAAGAACAGCTATTGGTTATACACAGTTTGTTTGGAGACCTTTTTGAGCCATCCATGCCGGTCGAATCAACTCAGTAAAAACATCATTAACACGGTATCCTTATTGATACTATCCACTATACTATTAACTAGTTAAATCAATACGTTATAGGTCTATATTTACTACTTAGCTTTATTAAAGCATTCGATTAAAGTGCCGATAGCCTGTATATTAAAGAATAAATTTTTTCACTATTGATGATCTGGAAAGGAACCCTATGAACGATTCGTCACACTCCTCAGCTACTGCCTGGCGCCAACGTTGGATTACTGGCCCGATATTTAAATTATTCAAACGTGTGACTCCGCGTATGTCTCAAACTGAAAAAGAGGCCTTAGAAGCGGGTAATGTTTGGTGGGATGGTGAGTTATTTAGTGGACGTCCAAAATGGAGCAGATTGCACAAAATATCACCACCTCAATTAACGTCTGAAGAGCAAGCTTTTATCGATGGCCCGGTTAATACTGTTTGTGACATGCTGGATGATTGGAAGATAACTCACGAAGAATACGACTTGCCAGCTGATGTTTGGCAGTATCTAAAAGATAATGGTTTCTTCAGCATGATCATTCCTAAAAAATTTGGAGGCTTAGAATTTTCGGCTTTTGCTCATTCTGAAGTCGTCATGAAAATATCAACACGCAGCGTATCCGCGGCAGTGACAGTCATGGTGCCAAATTCACTCGGTCCTGGTAAGTTACTTTTAGAGTATGGTACAGATGAACAAAAAAACCATTATCTTCCGCGTCTCTCAAAAGGCCTGGAAATCCCATGCTTTGCTTTAACAAGCCCTCATGCAGGTAGCGATGCCGGTGCGATTCCTGATTACGGGATAGTCTGCAAACAAGACTTTGATGGACATAAAGATGTTGTTGGCATGCGTGTATCTTGGGATAAACGTTATATAACACTAGGTCCTGTCGCCACATTATTAGGTTTAGCATTTAAGTTATATGATCCCGATCATATTTTAGGTGATAAAGAAAATTTAGGTATTACTCTGGCTCTTATTCCTACAGATACACCAGGGGTAAATATTGGTCGTCGCCATATGCCGCTGAATCTTATGTTTATGAATGGTCCGAACAGCGGCAACGATGTCTTTATGCCATTAGACTGGATTATTGGTGGCCAAGATCGTATTGGTCAAGGTTGGCGTATGTTAGTTGAATGTTTAACAGATGGCCGAGCGATATCCCTACCCGCATTAAGTGTTGGAGCGGGAAAATTAGCCTCACGAGGTATAGGTGCCTACTCTAGAATACGTCGGCAATTTAAATTACCCATTGGTAAATTTGAAGGCGTAGAAGAAGCTTTAGCAAGAATTGGTGGTTACACCTATATGATGGATGCGGCTCGTATTATGACGGTTGGCGCATTAGACCGAGGAGAAAAACCATCGGTTATCTCAGCTATTGTTAAATATCATTTAACTGAAGGTATGAGAAAAATTGTCAACGACGCAATGGATATTCAAGGTGGTGCAGGTATTTGCTTAGGCCCACGTAATATTATGGGACGGGTTTATCAAGCGGTTCCTATTAGCATTACAGTTGAAGGTGCGAATATTCTCACACGTACGATGATTATTTTTGGACAAGGTGCCATTCGATCACATCCTTATATTTTCAAAGAACTCGAAGCAATGGGTAATGAAGACCCCGATAAATCATTAGACAATTTTGACCGCGCGCTTATTGGCCATGTCAAATTTGTCTTTACTAATATGCTACGCAGTCTCTTTCATGCGTTAACTGCATCCTTTTTCGTGATGGTTTCAGGTAAAAAGCCAGTACGACGCTACCATCAATATCTAACCCGTATAAGTGCTTCTTTTGCACTGATGACAGATATTGCACTAATGACGCTTGGTGGCGCATTAAAAAGAAAAGAAAAATTATCTGGTCGTTTAGGCGATACGCTTAGTTATCTTTACTTAGCCTCCGCTTCATTAAAACACTTCGAAGATAATGGCAGTCCTAAAGGAGAGCTCCCATTAATTCATTGGGTATCACAACATTGCTTATATCAAGCACAAGAGTCGTTACATGGCTTATTACAAAATTTACCCAATCGTCCAATTGCATGGCTTGCAAGATTATTCGTATTCCCATTAGGACGCCACTTCTCACAACCTAATGATACTCTTGGTCATCAAGTCGCGAATATTTTGATTACACCGTCAGAAGCTCGTGATAGATTAACCAAAGGACTCTACATTCCTGACAACAATACGGATACAATGGGTAAGTTGGAGAAAGGTTTTGATAAAGTTATCATTGCCGACCATGCGGAGAAAAAACTCTATCGGGGTCTTAAAGGCTACAAACCTAATTACAAAGGTCTCGACGATTTAATTAGCAAGGGTTTAGAAGAAAATGTAATATCAGAAGAAGATGCCATCTTGATACGTGAAGCTGATGAAGCAAGAACTGACATTATACAAGTCGATGATTTCGCAAAAGATTACAAATAGCCCTTAAATACGGAGAGCAAAAGTGGCTGAGCCTAAAAAGAAAACAACAAAGAAAAAAACTGCTGCAAAAAAAACGTCTAGTACGAAATCAGCAGCAGTCGTTACTACCTCAAAATCATCTAAGAATAGATACGGCCGACGTGCTATCTATATCGTTGATGGTGCTCGTACGCCGCAACTTAAAGCACGCGGTAAACAAGGACCGTTTAGCGCTGCAGATTTAGCCGTTGGTTGTGCTCGCCCTATGATGGCAAGACAAAACTTCGCACCCACTGCAATTGATGAAGTTATTATGGGTTGCGTTATGCCTAGTGCCGACGAAGCAAATATTGCCCGCATTCTTGGCTTGAGACTTAATTGTGGTATTGACGTACCTGCGTTTACTGTACAACGAAATTGTGCATCAGGATTACAAGCACTTGATAATGCAGCGCAATCAATTTCCATTCGTCGCTCTGAATTAGTTCTTGCTGGTGGCGTTGAATCCATGAGTCGAGCACCCGTCATGCTAAACAGTTACATGGTAAATTGGTTAGGGGATTGGATGCGAGCAAAATCATTTTCCCAAAAAATAAAGGCACTGGGATCGTTACGTCCTAAATTTTTTGCACCTATTATTGGCTTGTTACGCGGGCTAACCGACCCAGTCAATGGTTTATCTATGGGACAAACGGCTGAAATTATAGCCGATAGATTTAATATAAATCGTGAAATGATGGATAGCTATGCAGTACAAAGCCACCAACGCCTCAGTCATGCGCAAGACAACGAGCATTTAACCGAAGTAGAAACAATCTACGATACCAATGGTAAATTTTACGATCATGATGACGGTGTACGCCGAGATTCAGATATGCAAGGTTTGGCAAAATTGAAACCTGTTTTTGATCGACCTTTTGGCAGCGTTACAGCTGGTAATAGTGCTCAAATCACTGATGGCGCAAGCGTCATGTTACTTGCCAGTGAAAAAGCCTTAAAAGAATATAACCTAACACCTATGGCTCAAATTCTTGATTGTGAATGGGCAGGCCTTGAGCCTTCTCAAATGGGTTTAGGTCCCGTACATGCAATACCCCCTATATTGAAACGTAACAAATATGACTTAAACGATATCGACTATTTTGAAATCAATGAAGCATTCGCCGCACAAGTCTTAGCCTGTAGAGCGGCATGGCAAGATGAAGACTACTGTAAAAAAGAATTAGGACTCGACGGCCCAATGGGTGAAATCAGTATGGATAAGTTAAATATTGATGGTGGTGGCGTGAGTATTGGCCATCCTGTTGGTGCAAGTGGCGCTAGAATTGTATTACACTTGATGCATATACTTGAGCGAACAAATGCTAAACGCGGCATAGCTAGTCTTTGTATTGGTGGTGGCCAAGGTGGCGCCATGATGATTGAGAGAGTTTAGGAGAATGAGTGTGTCCACAACATATAAACATTGGAAAGTTGTAACGGATGATGAAGGAATAGTCTGGTTACACATTGACAAAGCTGACACCAGTACGAATGTTTTATCACATGACGTCCTTGATGAATTAGAACAAGAACTTAACAATCTAAATAGCAAACCACCTCGCGCAGTTATTTTTTTATCGGATAAGAAAAATGGATTTATTGCGGGAGCCGATGTAAAAGAATTTAGCCAATTAGAAACTGAACATGTTGCCCTTACGTTAATTAAACGCGGACAACATATTATGAATATGATCGAACGACTCCCCTGCCCAACTGTTGCCCTTATTCATGGTTTTTGTTTAGGTGGTGGATTTGAACTTGCTTTAGCCTGCCGTTATCGCATCGCCGATAACGATGCAAAAACAAAAATAGGCTTGCCTGAAATAAAATTAGGCATTCACCCAGGATTTGGTGGTGCAGTGCGTAGCATAAAAATAGCAGGCCCAATGACCGCTATGAATCTTATGCTAACTGGACGTGCAATATCTGCTGGGGCAGCAAAAAAAATGGGGCTGATTCATTACGCAGTTCCAAGAAGACATTTTGAAACATCTGCAAAAAGTATAATTAAAAACCCTCCTCCAAAACATAAAATAGCTTGGTGGGCGTCGCTAGCAAATTACAAATTAGTACGTCCTTGGGTTAAAAAAATACTGATTAAACAAGTTTCAAAAAAAGCACAACGAGCTCATTACCCTGCCCCATATGCCTTAATTGATCTATGGGAAAGTTACGCAGACGATTATCAACGTTTTCTTGAAGAAGAGGCAATCTCAGTCTCGCAATTAATGGTGACTAAAACCGCACAAAACCTAGTTAGAGTCTTTTCTCTTCAAGAAAAAATGAAAGCTTATTCTCAAGTAGACGATTATCACCCAAAACATATTCATGTAATTGGTGGAGGTGTTATGGGTGGCGATATTGCCATCTGGTGTGCACTACAAGGTTTCACCGTTACAATCCAAGATAGAGAGCATAAAACACTTGCAACGGTTATTCAGCGTGCATACAAACTTTATAAAAAGAAACTTAAAAAACGCTTATTAATTATAGAAGCCTTAGACCGATTAGTACCTGATATGAAGGGTCACGGACTCGCTCAAGCTGACGTAGTTATTGAAGCGATATTTGAAGATGCCGAAGTTAAACGACAGCTATTTAAAGAAATAGAACCCAAATTAAAAACCGAATGTATGATTGCAACCAATACATCAAGCATTCCATTAGAAGAATTATCGCCCGCACTAAAAGACGCCACAAGATTAGTTGGACTACACTTCTTTAACCCTGTTGCACAGATGCCATTAGTTGAAATAGTACGGTGTAAAACCACTAGTGAAGAAACCATGCAACGTGCTGCCTCTATTACAAAATCGATTAGACGTTTACCTCTCCCTGTCAAAAGTAGCCCTGGCTTTTTAGTTAATAGAATTTTGATGCCCTATTTGATGGAAGCCGTTGTACTAGCCGAGGAAGGCGTACCTTTAAAAGCCATAGACGATGCTGCAACTGATTTTGGAATGCCGATGGGGCCTATTGAACTTGCCGATACCGTTGGTTTAGATATTTGCTTAAAGGTTGCTGAAAACCTTTCACAAAATATGGAAATTGGAGTCCCTGAACGATTAAGACAATTAGTAAACAAAAAACAACTTGGCAAGAAAACGGGTAAAGGTTTTTATAGCTTCAAAAAAGGTAAACCAATCAAAACCACCTTAAGTAAAGATTTTACCCCACCAACTGATTTGACGGATAGATTGATTTTACGACTTATTAATGAGGCCGTTGCTTGTTTACGAGACAATGTTGTTGATTCAATAGACATGGTTGATGCAGGTGTAATCTTTGGTACAGGATTCGCCCCTTTCAGAGGCGGTCCAATGTGTTATGCTGACAATCGAGGTATAGAGCAATTAATCAAGTTGCTTGAAAATCTAGATGGCCGCTATGGCAATCGATTCAAACCAGATGAAGGTTGGCCGAATTTAATAAAAACATAATAGTATAACGTTATCTTAAATGTCTAAATTAACTGATCTTATCCATCCTGAAGATGCGCTTCATTTGCCAGGTCTATTCAACGAACGGGTTAATCGAGCTAGTAAAAAAATCGCATACCAATATTTTGATAATACTAACCAACAATGGCTAAGCCATAGTTGGTTGCAAGTAAAAAATAGAATCGCACTAATTCAACATGCTTTGTTAAATCTAAATCTGAGTCAAGGTAATTGTGTGGGCATTATGGCGCATAATTGTCCTGAATGGATGATGTTTGAGCAAGCAGCATTAGGATTAGGATTAGTAATCGTTCCTTTATACCCAAATGATCGAGCAGACAATATTAAATATATTATCAATGATGCCGAGATTAAGGCTTTATTAGTTGCAGGGAACGAGCAATGTAATATTCTTACAAAGATTCAAGCTGATATAAAAAATATTCAGAAAATTATTAGTTTACAACCCGTCACCAATAATATTCTCGATGTAATTGAATTTGACACATGGATTGATACTGAAGATACGCCAAGCTACGTAATCAAAAAAATTAACCCGGAACATCTCGCATCTATTGTATACACATCAGGAACAACAGGTCGCCCTAAGGGTGTAATGTTGTCACATACTAATATTTTACAGAACGCATATGGTGCTAGCCAATGTGAAAGCTTTTTACCCAGCGATGTTTTTTTATCATTCTTACCCTTGTCACACATGTTCGAACGAACCGTCGGTTATTATTTACCAATGCTGGCGGGGGCAACAGTTGTTTATGCTCGCTCTATTGATAACCTTGCTGAAGATTTAGTAAATATAAAACCTACTATACTTGTAACTGTGCCCAGGATTTTCGAGCGTGTGTATAACAAAATACAACTGCAGCTTGAAGATAAACCTAGGATATCACGAATATTATTTGACTTAGCTGTTGATGTTGGTTGGCATTGGTTTCGATATTCTCAGAACAAGTCAAACTGGCATATCAAATTATTAATTCGCCCCCTTTTATTTAAGCTCGTTTCGAATAAAATATTAAAAAAACTTGGGGGTAATTTACGTTTAGCAATAAGTGGTGGTGCAGCTTTATCACCTGAAATTGCCCGTACATTTATAGGGTTAGGATTAAATATTTCGCAAGGATATGGAATGACTGAGGCTAGCCCCGTTGTTTGTACAAATTTATTACATGATAACGAACCAAATAGTGTTGGGCAGAAATTGGTTAACATAGAGGTTAAATTAGGCAACGATGATGAACTTTTAGTGCAAGGCCCTAGTGTAATGCTTGGATACCTTCACAATAAAGAAGCGACCAGTAAAATAATAAACAAAGAAGGTTGGTTACATACTGGTGACGTAGCAAAAATAATTAACGAACATATTTATATAACGGGAAGAATTAAAGATATACTCGTACTCTCTACTGGCGAAAAAGTGCCTCCAAATGATATAGAGTTAGCGATTACAAACGATCCATTGTTTGAACAAGCGATTGTTTATGGTGAAGGAAAACCCTTTCTAACAGCAATAACTGCGTTAAACCCTATTGAATGGGGAAAGCTAAAAGATAAGCTAACCGTGAATAAAGACATTGATATCAAGTCTAAAGAAGTCGATGAGTATATTTTAGCGCGACTAAAAAAATGTCTTAATGATTTCCCTGGATATGCTCGCATATATAAAATACACAATACACTTGATTCATGGACTGTTGACAATGGACTCGCAACACCCACTTTAAAGTTAAAACGCAAATACATTTTCGAGAAATACAATCAACAAATCGAGGATATGTATAAAGGCCATTAATATGTCAGAAAATGAAGATTTCGATAAATTACCAACTAACAAACAACCATCGATACGAGTGTTAGCCATGCCGGCTGACACTAACTCAGCCGGTGATATTTTTGGCGGCTGGCTCATGTCACAAATAGATATTGCAGGAAGTATACTCGGACATAGAGTAACAAGTGGCCGTGTAGTAACGGTAGCCGTGAATAACTTCCAGTTTATCAAACCTGTTTTTGTTGGTGATTTAGTTAGTATTTTTACTGAAGTTAGCAGAATTGGCAATACATCTTTAGATATTTCAATTATCGCATACGCAGAAAGAAAAAGGCAAAAGGAAGAATGTTCACGGGTTGCTTCAGCTATATTCACCTATGTAGCATTAGATGAGAATAGAAAACCAAAAACAATTGAGAAGTAAGATTTAGTTTTTTATCGAGAATAATTCAAAGAAGTTCTCAGTGGTTTTTTCTGCAATATATTCATAACTCTCATTACGCAATTCAGCAATACACTTAGCAACATTTTGTACATAAGCAGGTTGATTTGATTTACCACGAAACGGTACAGGCGCTAGATAAGGTGAGTCAGTTTCTACTAGCATTTTATTAATAGGGACATTTTTCGCAACTTCTTTTAAAGCTAAAGCATTTTTAAAAGTAACAATACCGGAAAATGATATATAAAAACCTAGCTCAATTGCGCGTTGTGCGGTTTCCCAATCTTCAGCAAAACAATGCATCACACCACCCGCTTGGTCAGCATTTTCTTCTCGCATTATTCTAATAGTATCTTCAGTTGCTTCACGCATATGTATGATAAGAGGTTTTTTTGTTAGCTTTGATGCTTCAATATGATTTTTAAACCGATTACGTTGCCAATCTAAATCATCACCTGATGTACGAAAGTAATCGAGACCAGTTTCGCCAATTGCAATAATTTTTTCATCATTAGCCAAAGTAACAAGTTCTTCAATAGTTGGATCTTGTCCATCCGTTTCATTTGGATGAACGCCCACGGAAGCGTAAACGTTACTATTATTTTGAGCTATATCTAATACATCACTGAAATGTTCCAAATCAATGCAAACATTCAGCATATGTTGCACATCATACTCACGTGCATATTTAATTGCATTTGAAATATCATCTTCGAAGGGACTGAGATCTAATCGATCTAAATGGCAATGGGAATCAACCAGTATTACTGACATAGGTAAATGACTTTAATTTAAGAGTTTAAAAAATGAATTATTATAATTATATGTAATTACATTGTATGTGTTTGTCGATCAGATTTTAATGCGCCGGCTAAGTATGTTTCAATTTTAGTTCGGGCACCGCCACCATCTTGTTCACTAAACTGAACACCAATTCCTGCCGCACGATTACCTGCTGCACCTTTTGGAGTAACCCAGACAATCTTACCCGCTACAGGAAGCTTTTCAGTATCCTCCATCAGTGACAACAACATAAAAACTTCGTCACCTAAACTGTATTGTTTATTGGTTGGAATAAATAAACCACCATGCTTTATAAATGGCATATAAGCCGCATAAAGCGCACTTTTATCTTTAATGGTTAAAGACAAAATACCTTGTCGACCTGCCATAGGTTTAGCTGCCATAATGTACCTTTTTATCTATTTCTTTTTATTTAGACTGAGCTACTAAACTCCACTGAATTAAAAGACTTTCCAACTGTAACTGATTATTTAAAGAAGTATGCTGCAACTTAAGTATATCAATAACTTTATCATATATTCCAAACAATCGCTTAAGCGGTATAGAACCCGCTAAATTGATAAGCTGTTGGTTGTTTTTATGATAAAAGATTTTTCGTTCAATAGCATCTATTTCATTTGTAACCACTGAATGATAACGAATCATATCCACAATCCAAGTATATACCAGTTTTATCGGTAAATTATCTGGCTGCTTTAGCCATTTTTCAGCAATTGTTGACGGTTTAGCTTTTCCTGATGCCAATAGTTGCCAGTCGGTTAATAAATCCGTATTTACCGCATATATAGAAGAATCTAAGTAAAACTGGGCCTTTAAGGGCACATTCTCAGCAATCGACAGTGCCAAATCAAGTTCATCAGGTGAATTATCGCCATTTTCAGCCAGCCAAGAACGTAATTCCGTCGGCTTTGTCGATGAAATAGACATATGCTGACAACGACTATGAATAGTCGCTGGTAATGAATGATTATTGGATGATAATAAGATTAAAACTGTATTTTCAGGTGGTTCTTCAAGTGTTTTTAAAAGGCTATTAGCTGCATTAACATTCATGGCTTCAGCGGGATAAATTATGATTACTCGAATATTACTACGGGTTCTTGTTAATGAAACGAACTTAACAACGTCACGAATTTGATCAACTTTTATTGCCTTGCCAGGTTCAGAAGGTTCAACACTCAGATAGTCTGGGTGTGTTCCAGCTTGAAATAATTCACACGAAGGACAGTGACCACAAGCCTTCGAATTAGTATCAGAGAGTGAACCGGGTAATATCGTTTCACATAGTAAAGTCTTTGCCCATAAAGTCGCTAAACTGAATTTAGCTAAACCTTCTTTACCCGTTATTAACAACGCATGAGGAATTGCATTATTATTTTGATATTGACGCAATTGTTCCCAGTCAGACAACTGCCAAGGATATAATTGGGTGCGTGTAAGCTCATTCATTGGAATTTAAATATTAATCATTGCATTGTGTAACTCGAATCTCATCATACCCTAGAGAAATGACTCCAATACGATAGCAATATCTTTTTGGACATTATCTAGTGTTTGTGATGCATCAATAATACGATAACGCTCAGGAGATGCTTTCGCCATATCTAAATAAGTTTGACGAACTGACTCAAAAAAACTATTTTGTTCTTTTTCAATTCTATCTGGCTCACTGCGCTCAGATGCTCGCTTCATTCCTATCTCTATAGGTAAATCAAGCAAAATAGTTAAGTCGGGACGCAAAGACCCCTGCACCCAATTTTCAAGTTCAGCTATCCGAGCCATCGATATACCTCGACCACCACCTTGATAAGCATACGTTGCATCGGTAAACCGATCACATAGTACCCAATTATTATTTTCAAGCGAAGGTTTAATTAACTCATCTAAATGTTGAGCTCGAGCTGCAAACATTAACAGTAATTCAGTGTCAGAAACCATTGATTTATTATTTGCATCTAATAATAGGTTTCGAATTTTTTCACTTATAACTGTACCACCAGGTTCACGTGTAGAGACAGTATTAACATTTCTTTCTTTTAAATACGATAAAATAAAAGCAATATTACTGCTCTTTCCGACACCTTCACCACCTTCTATTGTTATAAATTTTCCGGGCATATTTAGTTTTTCTTATAAGATGAAAAGGATCGTTTACGGCCTTTTAATTGATATTTAATAACCGCATTATTATGTTCTTTTAATGTTGAGGAAAAATAATGGCTTCCATCACCTTTCGCAACAAAATATAAGGCATCACCATCTTCTGGATGTAGTACAGCATCAATAGCCTCTCTAGATGGCATTGCAATAGGTGTTGGAGGCAAACCAAAACGTCGATAAGTATTATATGGTGTATCTTTCTTTAGATCACGCCGTTTTATATTACCTTTAAATTTATCTCCCATACCATAGATAACGGTTGGATCCGTTTGCAAGCGCATTCGAATGAGTAAACGCCTCACAAATACCCCCGCAATTTGTTTTCTTTCAGACGCCAATCCTGTTTCTTTTTCAACAATAGATGCGAGTGTTAGTGCATCATATGGTGATTTTAAGGGTAATCCAACATCACGATTAGGCCACTTTTCAGATAAGTATTGACTCATTGCTTCGTAGGCATGCTTAAGTAATGAGGTATCACTCGTTCCTAATGGAAACCGATACGTATCAGGCATAAATCGGCCTTCTGGATGAATACCCTCATAGCCAAGTTTTTCCATAATTTGAGTATTAGTTAGTCCTTTTAAGTTATGCTTTATATAATTATTCTTATTCATTTCATTTAACACTTGAGAAAAATTCCATCCTTCTATAAAGGTTAAAGAATATAATTTCACTTTACCACTGAGGAAGTTTTCAATTAATGATAAAGGTGTATCATCACGACTAAATTGATATTCACCGATATGTAGTTTGTTTGGATTCGAAAAAAGACGTGCATACCATAATAGGTATTTAGGCTTTGTAATAACATCTTGCTCTTTCAAACGAAAAAGTAAACGTGTTAAATTATCACCCTGCATTACTTTAACCGTAATAGTTTCATTTTCTATTAACAAGGGTGAATTAAGGTAATTCTTATAATCCCACCATATATAGCCGACTGCTAATGAGCCAGAAAAAATGGTAAGAGCTATAATTTTAAAAAGAAAACGTTGCATAATCGACTAAATATTCCTTAAACAAATCACTTGTGATTTTTTTTGTTATCTTACCTACCTGATACACCTTGTTCTCAACATTTTTTACTGGCCAAATACCTATTAAGCTATTTGTCAAAAACAATTCATCCGCACTTAGTAGTCTTTCTAATGATACATCGTCTTCTTTATATGTAATACCGCTTGATTCACAAAGCTCCATAACAATCTGACGCATAACACCCTTTACACCAGAATTTTTAATAAAAGGTGTAATGACTGTCTCGTTTTCAATAATAAACGCATTCGACATAACCCCTTCAATTAAATTACCCAATTCATCAAACATTAAACCTTCTTGAAATTCATCATCCCATTCTTGTCTAGCTAGAACTTGTTCCAATCTATTTAAATGCTTTATTCCAGCTAATTGTGATTGACGAGATAATTTAGTCTTACACAATTTCACACTAATACCGTCACACCAATTTTTTTTATTATAATTAGGATAATTTGATAGTATTAATACAATATTAGTATTCTTTTTTACTGGATCCTTATAACCTCGCTCACCATCGCCTCTTGTTATAATAATTTTAATAACGAAGGCATCCTGATTACAAGACTCGTCTATAAGGCGTGTAATATCTTTTTTTAATCCACTTTCAACCGGCACGGTGATAGCAAGCACATTACATCCTAAAACCAATCGTTTATAGTGTTCAGCCCAAAAAATAAGTTTCTTATTAACGACTGCTATTGTTTCAAAAACACCTTGTCCATAATTAAAGCCTCGATCATTAACTGACAGAGATTTCGTTAACTCTCCATTAACAAGACAATTTAACACAGCCATTTAGTTTAACGCCTCGATTAACCCTTTCGCCTTTGCACGCGTTTCTTCTAATTCTTTTTCGGCAATCGAATCAGACACCAAACCAGCGCCTGCACGTAAACTTAATAGATTATTCGATACTTCAAATGTACGAATAAGGATATTAAGATCCATACTACCATCATGATTAATGTACCCAAGTGAACCAGTATAAGCACCACGAGGTACAGCTTCTAGTTCGGCAATAATTTGCATACAACGTTCTTTAGGGCAACCCGTAATGGTACCTCCGGGAAAAACCGCACGTATAACATCACCTGGTGTTATCTCATCTTTCAATTCGCCGCTAACGTTAGAAACAATATGATGGACATGCTGAAATGATTCTAATACCATCAACTCATCAACATGAATACTGCCTGGCATGCAAATACGTCCCAAGTCGTTTCTTTCTAGGTCAATGAGCATAATATGCTCAGCTCGTTCTTTTGGATGAGATATTAATTCTTTTAAATTTTCAATATCATCCGATGTTTCATTTTTCCTTGCACGCGTTCCAGCGATAGGTCTTGTTTGAACCATTCTATTGTCAACCTTAACTAATCGCTCCGGTGAAGATGAAATTATTTTGTATTCTCCAAAATCAACATAAGCAGAAAATGGTGCAGGATTAGATTTTTTAAGTGATTCGTAAAGTGATAAAGCATCAAACTTATTATCGATTTCAGCCTGCCATAGTCGAGACAAATTAACTTGAAAAACATCCCCGTCTTTTATATATTTTTTCACTTTACTAATTGAACTAATATATTTATCAGGACTTTCTTCTTTTAAATTCAGATTACTCTTACAAGATCCCTTGCTAGTTAAATTTTCAATATCGTTAAGGATTTCATGGATATTATCTTTGTATTTCTGTTCAGATATAATTGATTGAATGCCTAAAACTTTATCGTGAATAATAGCTAATGGGATTCGCACTAACTTAGCTACAATTGTTTCTTTATCTGACTTAGGTAATCTCAACCTTGTTTCAATCTGTCCAGCTAAGTCATAACTTAAATAAACAAACCAACCACCAGTAAATGGAAGCGATGAATATGATTCAGTAATATTATTTTTATTATGCTTCCAATTTATATCCAGATTCGATAAAAAATCTTTTTCAGCATCAATTAAATCACCGTTTAAGTTGTTTTCTGATGTTAACGTTACAGATTCTTGAGGGAAAGCAAAAAGGATATCAAACCGCGCATGCTGACTAGCATTGATTTTTTTATTTGATAAAAGAGTCTCCGCTTGCGCCGAGCTTTCTAGAATAAAAGGATATCGTTCAGAATTAATTCGATGTAATGAAGTAAAATCAATATTTTGATCTAGCTGAAATATTTCTATTTTTTTTAACTCTGTTGAGTTTATGCAAACCATTTATCTTGGCATATAATTAGCGTAACTTACCAATAACAAGTGTGCCATTCGTTCCACCAAAACCAAATGAGTTAGATAGTGCAATATCTATTTTCATCTCCTGTGCCGTATTGGGAACAAAATTTAAATCACAACCTGCTTCAACGTCTTGATTGAATATATTAATTGTTGGTGAAGCAACTTGGTCACGTAAACAAAGAGTAGTAAAAATGGCTTCCATACCACCTGCAGCACCAAGTCCGTGTCCAGTCATTGATTTAGTAGAACTCATTGCTAACTTATATGCATGCTCAGCAAAGGTTAATTTAACCGCTTGGCATTCAGCCGCATCACCCGCGGGTGTTGATGTACCGTGTGCGTTGATATAATCAATTTGTTCAGGATTAACTCCTGCGTTTTTAAGAGCTAAATTCATACAGCGACTTGCACCTTCTCCACCTTTAGACGGTAATGTCATATGATAAGCGTCACCACTTAAACCATAACCTAAAATCTCAGCATAGATCGTTGCACCACGTTTTTTAGCAAACTCATATTCTTCCAAAACAACAACGCCCGCACCATCGCTTAGGACAAAGCCATCGCGATCTTTATCCCATGGACGACTCGCTGTTTCAGGATCATCATTTCTTGTCGACAGTGCACGTGCAGCAGCAAAGCCACCTAAACATGTTTCACTGCTTGCCATTTCAGCACCGCCGGCAATCATTACGTCAGCATCGCCGTACTCAATATATCGTGCGGCATCACCAATACTATGTGTTCCTGTTGCACAGGCAGTAACAACTGAAATGTTGGGTCCTTGAAAACCATACATAACTGACAAGTTGCCTGATATCATATTAATAATATTACTCGGAACAAAGAACGGAGAAATTTTTCGAGGACCGCCGTTAAGATAACTGTTGTGACCCTTTTCTATACCAGGTAAACCACCAATCCCAGAGCCAATACAAACGCCAATTCTTGGTGCATTTTCCGGTGTCACTTCTAGGCCAGAATCAGCAATCGCTTCTGCAGCAGCAACGATACCGTAATGGATAAAGGTATCCATTTTTTTTGCATCTTTAGGTTTAATAACGCTTGAGCTATCAAAGTCGGAACTGATTGAACCACCTATCTGAGATGAAAATTCTGATGGGTCAAAATGTGATATGCGCTTTATTCCGCTCTTACCAGCGACAATATTCTCCCATGAAGATTTAACATCTAAACCAACGGGTGAAACCATACCTAAACCTGTAATGACAACTCGACGCTTACTCACTAGCACACCTCAAACGAATTTTATTAACTTATTTATTTGGTTTTTCCACAACTACAATTTCATAACCAAATAATGTAAAAAGCCGTACTTAATCTAAGTACGGCTAGTAATTCTTACATGGACTTTATTATAATTATTTGTCCAGAAAACGTGTTCAATACAAAACTATCTATGCATTATTAGTAACGTAATCGATAGCTTGCTGAACCGTTGTAATTTTTTCAGCATCTTCATCTGGAATTTCAGTTTCAAACTCTTCTTCCAATGCCATAACTAATTCTACGGTATCGAGTGAGTCTGCGCCGAGATCGTCAACAAATGAAGCCTCTTTAGTTACTTCCTCAGCTTTAACACCAAGTTGTTCAATTACAATCTTTTCTACGCGTTCTTCAACACTGCTCATCTCGTTCTTTCCTCATTATATTTATCAGCAAAACTGCTGGGTGCGGTATTGTATTGAAATATTCAACACTTTTCCAGAGCCATTACCTAATTGATTCATATTATTTTAATATCTCACAAAACCCTATGAATTCAATAGGTTATTATGACATATACATGCCACCATTAACATGAATTGTCTCACCAGTAATGTAACTTGCCGATTTAGATGCCAAAAATGTGACTGCATTGGCTATTTCTTCAGCATCCCCTAGTCGCCCTAAAGGAACTTGAGTTAAAAGGGCTTCACGTTGCTCATCTGGTAATGCTTTAGTCATATCTGTATCAATAAAACCCGGAGCGACCACGTTCACCGTTATTCCGCGGGAGCCAACTTCTCTTGCTAGCGATTTACTGAAGCCAATAACACCTGCTTTTGCTGCGGAATAGTTCGTTTGACCCGCATTACCCGATACACCAACAACTGACGCAATACTGATAATACGCCCCTTGCGTGCTTTCATCATACCTCGTAACACAGCCTTACTTAAACGAAAAATTGAACTGAGGTTTGTTGTGATAATATCGTCCCACTCTTCCGTTTTCATACGCATAAGCAAGTTATCACGCGTAATACCCGCGTTATTCACCAAAATACTCACGCCACCCTTAGCATCAGCAATAGCCTTAATAGTGGCTGAGATACTCTCTTCGTCCGTTACGTTCATAACAAGACCTTCACCTTCAATACCATTATCTTTCATATACTTAGAGATACTTTCTGCACCTCTTTCTGAAGTTGCGGTACCATACACATAAGCGCCTTTTGAGCCTAAATTCAGCGCAATCGCTTGGCCAATTCCTCGACTTGCGCCCGAAACTAAAACAACCTCATTTTCAAGTTCCATATCAATTCCTCGCTATTATAGTTATTCAGATGCCATTGCTTTTTCAAAGCTAGCAGGATCAAAAATGGCTGCTGCTGACATCGATTTTTCAATTCGTTTATTCAATCCAACTAAGACACGACCCGGCCCACACTCAATCAATTGATCCACACCATTTGTAGATAATTTTTTTATAACTTCAACCCAACGTACAGGGTTATAAAGTTGTCGAACTAGGGCATCACGTATTTTATCTGCATCAGACTCAATTAAAACATCTACATTATTTACAACGGGTATTGTTGGTTCATTAAACGTAATGAGTTTTAATTTTTCAGCTAACTGTTCAGCGGCAGGTTTCATTAAATCACAATGAGATGGAACACTCACAGGTAACGGTAATGCACGCTTTGCCCCCATCTCTTTCGCAATTACCACAACGCGATCAACAGCTGCTTTGGTACCTGCCACAACAACTTGACCGGGTGAATTATAATTAACAGCTTGTAAAACATCAGACTCAACCGCTTTTTCACAAGCTGCAACAACTGTTGCATCGTCTAAACCTAAAATCGCAGCCATGCCACCTTGTCCTTCAGGTACAGCTTGTTGCATAAATTTGCCGCGCTCTTCAACAAGCTTAATGGCATCAGTAAAATCAAGTACACCGGCACAAACCAACGCCGTATATTCACCTAAACTATGCCCCGCTAATAAAGCAGGCGCATCACCTTCACGTTTTTGCCATACTTTCCAACAAGCAACACCTGCGGCTAATAAGGCAGGTTGAGTAATATCGGTTGAATTAAGTTTTTCAATGGGACCATCTTGAACGATGCTCCATAAATCGTAACCAAGTGCATCACTCGCTAATTTAAGAGTATCTGTAACAATAGGTTCAACTTCGGCAAGTTCTTTTAACATACCTAGTGATTGAGAGCCTTGACCGGGAAATACAAACGCTAATGACATGGAACACCTTAATAATTTATTTTTGAATTTATATAATTAAGTAATAACGATGGAGTGCTAGATGATATTATTAAACATATTCTAGAATTTCAATAATGCAGAGCCCCAAGTAAAGCCTCCACCAAACGCCTCTAATAATAAAGTTTGTCCTGGTTGAATACGTCCATCACGTACAGCCGTATCAAGTGCTAATGGAATAGAAGCTGCTGAAGTATTTCCATGTTCATCGACTGTAACAACAACATGATCCATGGATAAATTTAATTTTTTAGCTGCTGCCTTAATAATACGAATATTAGCTTGATGCGGCACTAGCCAATCAACATCTGACTTTTGCATATTATTGGCCGCTAAGGTTTCATCAGCAATACGACCTAAGGTATTGACTGCAACTTTAAAAACTTCATTGCCTTTCATTTCCATAAAAGCATTACCGGCTTTTAAAACTTCAGGATTTTCAGAGATGCCTGCAGGAACGGTTAATAATTCTTTATATTTTCCATCTGCATGGATATGTGTAGACAAAATACCAGGTTCAGTTGAAGCTTCTAGTATAACGGCACCCGCACCATCGCCAAACAAGACACAAGTTCCTCGATCTGACCAATCAACAATATTTGATAATGTTTCAGCACCAACAATCAAGGCACATTTTGCTTGACCTGTTTTTATAAAAGCATCAGCAACACTTAAAGCATAAACAAAACCGGTACAAACGGCTTGCACGTCAAAGGCTGCACAACCGTGAATATCTAAACGATCTTGCAATAAACATGCAGTGCTTGGGAAAATTCTATCAGGCGTTGTTGTAGCAACAATAATTAAATCAATATCATCTTTCGTGATGTTAGCCATTTCCATTGCAGCACGTGCTGCATGTTCAGCTAGGTCAGAAGTGGTTTCATCAATAACAATATGACGTTTTTTAATACCTGTGCGGTCAACAATCCATTCATCTGATGTATCTACACGTTTTTCTAGATCAGCATTAGTGACAACATTGTCAGGAAGGTAACTTCCCGTGCCAATAATTTTTGAATAAGTTTTAGACATTAACTTGCTTGCCTTTCAAGTAATTTAACTTCGAGGATATCCGTAATACGTTCAGGTACGTTTTGTTTAACTTCTTGTATAGCGACTTCTATCGCACGTCTAAACGAATAAGCATCTGCTCCACCGTGACTTTTAACAACAATACCTTGTAAGCCTAAAAAGCTTGCACCATTGTATTCACGTGGGTCAATATTTTTTCGTAACGTTCTCAAAACAGGTTTAACGAGTAGTCCTAAAATCTTGGTAAAAATATTTCGCATAAATGCTTGTTTTAAAAAGTGTGTAAATAACTTAGCTACACCTTCACTGGTTTTAAGCATTATATTACCAACAAAACCATCACAAACAACCACATCGGCATCGCCCATATAAATACCATCGCCTTCAACATAACCAATGTAGTTTAAATCACTTTTATGTAAAATTTTGGCGGCTTCTTTAACGACTTCATTACCTTTAATTTCTTCTTCACCAATATTCAACAATCCAACCGTCGGATGCTCGGTATTATCTAAAGCACTAACCAATGCTGCACCCATTACAGCAAACTCATAAAGACCTTCAGGTGACGTTTCAACGTTCGCACCCAAATCTAAAACATGCGTATGACCTTTTACCGTCGGTAAAGCAGAACAGATTGCTGGACGATCAATCCCTGGTAACATTTTTAAAACAAAACGCGCTGTTGCCATTAAGGCCCCAGTATTACCCGCGCTCACACTTGCATCAGCAAGGCCTTCTTTTACTAAATTAATAGCAACACGCATCGATGAATCTTTTTTACTACGCAAGGCAGATGACGGCGCTTCATTAGAACCAACAATTTGTGTAGTGTGTTGAATTTTTATACGTGACAGATCTTTAACGGATGAGAGCTTTTGATATTCAATTAATTTTTCTTGTAGAAGTGTTTCATCACCGGTAACAATTAAATTAACATAATCATAGATTTCAAGGATTTCAAATGCAGCAGGTATAACGCTATCTGCTCCAAAATCCCCACCCATCGCATCAAGTGAAATTGTAACCGTTTTATTATTCATAGTTTACTTGTCTAGTAACCGACATCTAAAATGTATTTTACTAACTCAATAACAATAACGGGACAGTTCCCTGTCCCGTTAAATAATCTTAGTTATAGTCTTTGCACAATAACAATGAACAAAGCCATGCACTAAATAATTTTAATTATTTGTTTCTACTACTTTGTTGCCGCGGTAGAAACCATCGGCGCTAACGTGATGACGCAAATGTGTTTCACCTGTTGTTGGTTCGATAGACAATGCTTTTGAAGTTAAAGCATCATGTGAACGTCGCATACCACGACGTGAAGCACTCTTTTTACTCTTTTGAACAGCCATTAAAATATTCCTCGTAACTTACTTTTTTAAATTGGGTTTAATACTTGCCAATACTTCAAAAGGATTTTTTCTTTTGCTTGCTGATTTATCACCAGCTAATTGACCTTTACTACCTTGCTCTTCACTATCATCCACTGATTGATATTCTTTCAATGGAGTTGCTGGGCTACACTCTGTTTCTTCGTGCATAGCCACTTGAGGAAGCGCAAGCAAAATCTCATCTTCTATTATATCACTTAGAACAACCGGTGTTGTATCTAAGAGATAGGGCTCATACTCAGCAACTAACTCATCAATTTGATGTTCATGCGCAATAAAGGCAAGTGAAACATCCGTATCAACTTGCCAAGGCATTGCTTGTAAACAACGCTGACAACATAATGATAAATCTGCCTTAATCGAACCGATGGCATGATGCACCTTATTAACATCAACATCAAAATCTAATTCAACTTTTGCCACGCCATCCGTTGAAGTTAGTAACTCACTTAAACGTTTTAAGCGTGATATTTCTAATTCACCATGAAGCTGTTGTCTTGCTACAGCTAAACGAATGGGGTCAATTTGAACGGGCAAACGCTCTCTCAAATGTGACGAATTTTGATGCTTCGACATAGGACGCGAATTTTAACGGTCTGGCCAATTTCTGTCAAAGTAAATCATTGATTTTTCGGTATTTAAATACATTTAATACCCATGCTTTTACTAATGTTATTCTACTGAAAGATCATACCAAAAAGAAGCATTGCGACTCTTTTTAATTTAACACTACAATGAACAAATGATAAAAAAAATACTCATTGCCAACCGCGGTGAAATTGCCGTTCGAATTGTCCGTGCCTGTGCCGAGATGGGGATTAAATCCGTTGCTGTTTATGCCGAAGCTGACCGTTATGCTTTACATGTGAGAAAAGCGGATGAAGCCTATAGCCTTGGACCCGATACAGTTACAGGCTACTTAAATGCTCACCATTTAGTCAATCTAGCGATTGAGACCGGTTGCGATGCGCTACACCCTGGTTATGGATTTTTATCTGAAAACCCCGAATTGGCTAAAATATGTGAACGCCGGAATATCCAATTTATCGGCCCAAATAGCGATGTAATCATAAAAATGGGCGATAAAACCCATGCCCGCAAAACCATGATTTCGGTTGGTATTCCTGTTACGCCAGGTAGTGATGGAAATATAGACAGCTTAGATGATGCCATCGAGCTATCAGACTCAATTGGCTACCCTATCATGTTAAAAGCCACCAATGGCGGGGGTGGCCGAGGTATTAGGGAATGTCACTCAGAAGCTGAGTTAATTCAAAACTACCCACGCGTCATCTCTGAAGCTGAAAAAGCCTTTGGAAGTGGTGATGTCTTTATCGAAAAATTTGTTGTCGATCCTAGACATATCGAAGTACAAATTTTGGCTGACAAGCATGGAAATGTTATCCACCTTTATGAGCGTGATTGCTCAATACAGCGACGCCACCAAAAACTTATCGAAATTGCTCCCTCCCCTCAACTAGATACGACGCAACGAGAATATATTGGTGATTTAGCCGTTAAAGCAGCCAAAGCCTGCAATTACACCAATGCAGGCACAGTTGAATTTTTAATGGACGAAAATGACAATTTCTACTTTATGGAGATGAATACTCGCCTTCAAGTTGAACACCCAATAACAGAAGAAATTACCGGTATTGATATTGTCCAAGAACAAATACGTATTGCTAGCGGCTTAACCCTGCGCTACCAACAAGAAGATGTCTCTATTCGTGGTTATGCGATGGAATTTCGTATTAATGCTGAAGATCCTAAAAATGACTTTTTACCCAGTTTTGGAAAAATTTCACGCTATTTTGCTACCGGTGGTCCAGGCGTTCGAACCGACGGGGCTATTTATACTGGATATGAAATCCCTCCTTACTACGATTCAATGTGTGCGAAACTCATTGTTTGGGCGCGTGACTGGGATAGTCTTATTGACCGAGGTATTCGCGCACTGCGAGATATCGGCGTCTATGGGGTTAAAACAACGATCCCCTACCATCTTGAAATTCTAAAATCAGCTAGCTTTCAAACAGCTCAATTTAATACCGGATTTGTTGAACAACATCCAGAGCTGTTAAATTATTCTTTAAAACATTCAAATAAGGAAGTTGCAACAGCAATTGCAACAGCGATTGCTGCCGGCATGGGATTATAACTATGAGTAAAATTTTAATCACCGATACCATCCTACGTGATGCACATCAATCACTCATTGCAACACGTATGCGTACTGAAGATATGTTACCGATCTGTGAGCAACTCGATAAAATTGGTTACTGGTCGTTGGAAGTTTGGGGGGGAGCCACATTCGATAGTTGCGTTCGTTTTTTAAAAGAAGATCCATGGCAACGTTTACAAGATTTAAAAACAGCATTACCTAATACCCCTTTGCAAATGTTACTGCGTGGCCAAAACTTACTTGGTTATCGCCACTACTCAGATGATGTTGTTCATGCATTTGTTGAACGCGCAGCTGACAATGGCATGGATATATTTAGAATATTTGATGCGCTTAATGATACTCGCAATCTTCGCGCTTCTATCGAAGCCGTTAAAGCCGCAAATAAACATGCGCAAGGTGCTATTTGTTATACCACTAGCCCTATCCACACTGATGAACAATTTGTAAGCATGGCAAAAGAATTACAAGAAATGGGTTGCGATAGTATTGTTATAAAAGACATGGCTGGTTTATTAACGCCAGACAATACAGCAACACTCGTGAAAGAATTAGTCTCAACAGTATCCATCCCTGTTCATTTACATTCACATGCTACCGCTGGGCTTGCGAGCATTTGCCAATATAAAGCAATCGAAAATGGCATTACTGGTATTGATACGGCTATTTCTTCTTTTGCCGAAGGTACATCACATCCTCCGACAGAAAGCATGGTGGCAGCACTACGTGGTACATCTTTTGATACCAAACTTGATCTCGAAAAACTTCAAGAAATAGGTTTTTATTTTTATGGAGTGCGAAAAAAATATCACCAATTTGAAAGTGAGTTCACAGGTTTAGATACACGCGTCCAAGTAAACCAGGTTCCTGGTGGGATGATTTCAAATTTATCAAATCAACTTAAAGAACAAAATGCATTGAGTAAAATGAACGAGGTATTAAAAGAAATCCCTATCGTTAGAAAAGAATTGGGTTACCCGCCACTCGTAACACCAACATCACAAATAGTGGGTACACAAGCGGTAATGAATGTGATTTCAGGCGAACGTTACAAAGCGATAACAAATGAAGTGAAACTTTACTTGCAAGGTAAATATGGCAAAGCCCCTGGACCTGTCAGCATTCAAGTTCAGCATATGGCGATAGGTAATGAAGATGTTATTGATTGTCGCCCTGCAGATTTACTACCCAAAGAACTAGACAAACTGCGGAATGAAATTGCTGAACATGCAAAGTCTGAAGAAGATGTACTGACTTATGCAATGTTTCCCGATATGGGTAAAGAGTTTTTAATACAACGTAATGCGAATGAACTAGAACCGGAACCATTAGAAGGTATCAATACCGATGCTGTTTGCACACCTACCGCAACCGAATTCAACATAACCTTACATGGTGAAACTTACCATATCCAACTTAATGGCACAGGATATAAAAACCAGCAGCAGCGACCCTATTATATTAATGTCGACGGTATTCCTGAAGAAGTTCTACTACAACCACTAAACGAGCTAAATTTGAACGGTGAACAGCAAGCAACCTCATTAATATCAGCAGGTCAACGTCCTCGAGCAACCAAACCTGGGCATGTTACAACTTCAATGCCAGCGGCAATCGTTGATGTTATTGTAAATCTTAATGATAAAGTAAATGCCGGTGATCCCGTTCTTATTACAGAAGCCATGAAAATGGAAACTGAAATACAAGCACCTATTTCTGGTACAATCGTCGCAATTCATGTATCTAAAGGCGATAGTGTAACGCCCGACGAAGCATTGATTGAAATCGAATAATTTAAAAAAGAAAACGCCATGCAACTTATACTCGCATCAACATCACCTTTTAGAAAATCTATTTTAGAAAAGCTTGATCTTCCCTTTGAATGTATCGCACCAGAAACAGATGAGACACCAGAACAAGGCGAAAAACCCGAACAACTCGTTGAACGTTTGGCTATAGCAAAAGCACAAGCCGTTGCCAATAACGTTAAAGATGCTTTAGTTATTGGCTCCGATCAAGTCGCCGTAATGAACAATAAAATCATGGGGAAACCGGGTGATTTTGATAATGCATTTAAACAATTAAAAGCAGCAAGCGGAAAACGTATTACTTTTTTAACAGGGCTATGTTTAGTTAATAGTAAAACAGGAAAAATACATTCATCTGTATCCCCATTCCATGTTGTTTTTCGTTACTTACGAGATTCTCAAATAGAAAACTACTTATATAAAGAAAAACCGTTTAATTGTGCTGGTAGTTTTAAATCAGAAGGTTTAGGAATTACTCTATTTGAACGGCTTGAAGGTGACGATCCAAACACGCTAATGGGTTTACCTTTAATTCGATTAAATGCCATGCTTGAAATTGAAGGTATGCCGGCTATTTAAAAGTCAGCAAAAAAAAATTGCTGACTTTTAAATTAATAATAGCTCTTACTGAAAAAGTGAATCAGGGAAAAACTTACTCGTCACAGAAGAACCAAAAGCAATCCCTAATCGCTCTGCAAAGCGATCAGCAAAATTGGGTTTTGGGGTATAGTCTACTATTTTTTCTGCCTTAATGATTTCACGTGCCACATAACTACTGCTACCTAATGCATCAACAAGACCTATCTCGATACTTTCTTCACCCGTCCAAATTAAACCAGAGTAAAGCTTATCATTTTCTTTTAAGCGTTTACCTCGTCCTTTACGAACAGTATCAATAAACTGTTGATGAATATTTTTCAACAAGCCTTGTATATGCTGAATGTCTTGTGGCTTCGCTTCAGTAAAAGGATCAAGAAATCCTTTCTGTGCGCCAGCTGTATAAAGCCGACGTTCAACACCCAGTTTTTTCATCGCATCAACAAAGCCAAATCCATTCATTAATACACCAATTGACCCTACTACACTGGCTTTGTCAGCATAAATTTCGTCAGCAGCTGCTGCAACATAATAACCACCAGATGCGCATATATCTGAGATAACGGCATACAATTTTTTCTCAGGATATTTCTTTTTGAGTCGATAAATTTCATCGTTAATATAGCCAGACTGCACAGGACTCCCGCCAGGACTATTTATTCTTAAAATAATTCCTTTTGCCTTTTCTTCTTTAAATGCAGCACGTAAGCCTGTAATAATGGTATCGGCATTAGCTTCTGAATCACTAGATATTACCCCTTTTAACTCCACAAGCGCTGTATGCTCTTTACTAGATCCTGAGCTCTCTGTGGAGTCGCCCGGTAGGTAGACCATAAAAATTAGTACAAAAAAATACGCAGCAAATAAGCTTTTAAAAAAAACATTCCAACGACGTGCTCGCCGTTGTTCAGTTAGTGATGCTTCCGCTAAGCGTGAAAGTATGGCTCCATCACTATGTTGATCTGTTTCTATTTTACTGGTCATTATTGTTTTCCTTGAAAATCATTCTATAAGATTAATGGTAACTTTGAACCCAAGTATGGAGCTCTTTAATATCTTGAAATATGTCAATTGGTTTACATGTTTTTAATCGGTTGACGTCATGCACGCCATGCGCAATACCAATTGAATCACAACCGGCATTATTGGCCATATTTAAATCATACTCTGTATCGCCAACCATTATTGTTTCATTTGCATCCGCGCCCACAAAATCCATTATTTCATTAATCATTTGTGGGTTAGGTTTCGAAAAAGTTTCATCAGCACATCGAGTTATATCAAAGTAATGCTTTAAGTTTGTCTCATTTAAAACGTTATCTAAGCCTTGCCGCCCTTTTCCAGTCGCTACTGCTATAAAATAGTCATGCTTCTTTAATAATTCAAGTAATTGTTCAACATGGCTAAATAAAGGAGATGGTTCACTATTTTCATCTAAGAAATAAATTCGGTATTGTTCAACAAATTTCTCATAAAGTTTAGACTGTTCAGGGTATAAAACAGTTAGCGCTTCTTTAAACCCTAAACCAATGATATCGCTAATCTGTTCATTTGAGCGCGATTCGAAGCCCATGTCGCTAATGGAAGAGTGCATACAACTAATTATTTTTGCTTCCGAGTCCATCAAGGTTCCATCCCAATCAAAAACAAATAAATTATACTTCATGTTTTTTCATTCCTAAATTTTTTAATACCTTTTGCAAACTACTATCCAATGGCGATATCAAGTGTATTTTTTTTCCTTGAGGCGTTTTTAAAGATAATTTCTCGGCATGTAAGAACATCCGTTTTAAGCCATACGTTTTCATTGTAAGATTGAATTCATCATCGCCATATTTATCATCGCCAGCAACAGGATGACTTAAACTTTGTGCATGTACGCGAATTTGATGAGTACGCCCTGTCTTAATCACAACCTCATACAAGCTTGCGACTTTATTCGATTCAATAACATTAAAATCACTTATCGCATGTTTACCTTCTTTATTCACGCGAACAATTCGTTCACCCGATGGTAAGATACTTTTTTTCAAAGCAAGTTCCACATGATAGCTTTTGTTTTTTACATTACCCTTAACTAAAGCGAGGTATTTTTTTTGAATCTTATGTTCCCGAAATAAGTCTTGTAAATAACGCAGCGCGGATCGCTTTTTGGCTATTAATAAACAGCCCGATGTATTTTTATCAAGTCGGTGTACTAATTCTAAAAATCTTGATTCTGGTCTCGCAACCCGTAAGGTCTCAATAACGCCAGACTTTACACCACTCCCACCATGGACTGCTGTACCCGATGGTTTATTGAGAACCAGGAAATCCTCATCTTCATATATAATAGAGTCGAGTAAAAGACAAACAACATGTTTACTAACAATAATCTCTTCACGTTGAGCTACACGTACAGGGGGAATGCGAACTTCGTCTCCCGCTTGAATCTTGTAATGCACCTTAATGCGGCCCTTATTCACTCGAACCTCACCTTTACGTACAATTTGGTAGATTTTACTTCGGGGAACCCCTTTAAGCCGTGCCATTAAGAAATTATCAATACGTTGCCCCGCCTGATCGGCATCTATTTGAATAAATCGTACTGAAGGTGTTGGGGCGTTATCACTATGCGTCATATTAAACCAAATTTGAGAATACGGAACTCGAACTGAGTATCTTACCAATATTATAAGTCATTGATGCTAATCAATAACACTGCTACACTCAAATTTAGCGAAATGTCGACTTTCCCGTAACTACTCGTCTGTGAACGCTACAACGGATAGCCCAAACATTTAATGTTTTTCAAAATACTTCGACATACGCAAGGTTAAAAATCATTTGCTTATTCCACTGTTGTAATGGCAAATGAAAGTTAAGGTGTCTGAACTCATTATATAGATAGATTCAGACTTTAAATTAAATTATTCGCACTCCCGCCATTTGATATTCACAGCAAAGGTGTTGGAGATTTAATATCGTTAGAATCCTCTATTTATAGAGGTTTAAACGGTATTTTGACCGACCAGACCGCTATTCATTTAGCGATAATCTTGGTTTACGTAATGGTATAGGTTGAGTGCGACAGTAAAAGGTTTTTACAATGAAAAGAATGCTGTTTAACGCCACTCAGCCAGAAGAGCTGCGTGTCGCACTAGTCGATGGTCAACGTTTATATGATTTAGACATTGAAACCACCCTCCGAGAACAAAAAAAGGCCAATATTTACAAGGGTCGAATAACCCGAATTGAACCAAGCCTTGAAGCCGCATTTGTGGATTATGGGTCTGAGCGTCATGGATTCTTGCCTTTAAAAGAGATATCTCGTCAATATTTCAAAGAAGGTTACGAAATTAATGGCCGCGTTAATATAAAAGAAGCTCTCAAGGAAGGACAAGAAATTGTTATTCAGGTGGGCAAAGAGGAACGCGGTAATAAAGGCGCAGCCTTAACCACGTTTATTAGCTTAGCTGGTCGCTATTCTGTTCTTATGCCTAATAACCCTAGAGCAGGCGGGGTTTCTCGTCGTATTGAAGGGGATGAACGCTCAGAGATTAGAGATGCACTCAATCAGCTTGATATTCCACGTGATATGGGGCTTATCATCCGTACTGCGGGTGTAGGCAAAAGTATTGAGGAACTCCAATGGGATTTGGATTATCTACTTAAATTATGGGCTTCTATTGATGAAGCGTCTAAAACTAAATCGGCTCCTTTCCTTATTTACCAAGAAAGTAATTTAATTACTCGCGCGATACGTGATTATTTACGTAACGACATTAATGAAATCATCATTGATGAAGAAGAAGTCTATAACAAAGCTAAAGAGTTTATGCAGCAGGTAATGCCGCACAATCTTAATAAAATTAAACTTTATACTGATCCTGTTCCCCTATTCACTCGTTACCAAATAGAGTCGCAAATTGAATCGGCGTTCCAACGCGAAGTTCGACTACCCTCAGGTGGTTCAATAGTTATTGACCATACTGAAGCACTTATATCGATTGATATTAACTCTTCACGGTCGACAAAAGGGTCGGACATTGAAGATACGGCTTTCCATACAAACTTAGAAGCCGCAGATGAAATCGCTCGTCAATTACGTTTACGTGACTTAGGTGGACTCGTTGTTATCGACTATATCGACATGAACCCTGTACGTAACCAACGCGAAGTTGAAAATCGCACGCGTGAAGCTATGAAGCTTGATCGCGCACGCATTCAAGTTGGAAAAATATCACGTTTCGGTTTATTAGAAATGTCACGTCAACGCTTAAGACCATCACTGGGTGAGTCTAGCCAATTAGTCTGTCCTCGTTGTGAAGGTCACGGTACGGTTCGCGGTGTTGAATCAATAGCACTATCCATTCTTCGCGTAATTGAAGAAGAAGCTATGAAGGATAATACTGCGCGTGTTGTCACTCAAATGCCGGTTGAAGTAGCGACTTTCTTGTTAAATGAAAAACGCGATGTGCTCACTGAAATAGAGCAACGTCAAAAAGTTAATGTATTGCTTGTACCAAATTCAGATTTAGAAACTCCCCATTACACAATTGAACGTATACGTGAAAACGACGATGATACAACTGAAGGTAAAGCGAGTTATGAATTAGCAACCAAAAAAGAAGATTCTTCGACTCAACCAGTTAAAAAGCAAGAACTTAAACCTGCAGAAGAAGCGGTTATTAAACAAGTCTCTCCTACTACACCACGTCCAGTTGCCACTAAAGTTCAAATTGGGTTTTTCACAAAGATATGGCGTGCGTTATTCGGAACAGAAGAAAAGAAAAAAACACGTACAACGAATAAAAAACCTTCTAGTAACCAGAACCGTGGTAATAATCGTAATCGTAATAACCAACGACGAACTACGAATCCAAATAATCGTGATAACCAACGCAATAAAAATACACGTCCACAAAAAACGAATAAACAACAAGAACAGAAAGTCAAAGCAGCTCCAGTTGCTGATGCCCAACAAAGTACAGAGCAAAAAACGCAACAAAATAAGCAGTCAAATAACCCACGAAACAATCGACGTCGACGCAATAATTCAAGCCAAAACCGTCGTCCGGACAATAGAAATAGTAATGCACAAGCAGATACTAATAAAACCAATGAACCTGTAGCAGCTGATAATAATCAGACTGATAGTAACAAAACAGCTACGCAGCAAACGGTAAATGATAAAAAACAACCTGCGCAAAATAGTTCTCCAGCTCAAAACACAAACAAAGAACAAGTGCCAACAAAGCAGACTCAAGCAACCCAAAATCAAACAACCCATGTTAAACGAGAGAATGCCGAGTCAAAACCAATGACACAACAACCCGTAAATGATAAAAACAAATCAGATCAAAGTAGTTCGACCATTCAAAAGACAAACAAAAAGCAAAGCTCAGTAAAGCAAACTGAAGCAGCTCAGGTTAAACAAGAGAAAACCGAATTAAAACCTGCGACACCAGCTACACAGAAGAAATCTACAGAGAATAACAAAGCTGAACAAACAAACGTTTCTAAGCCCTCTGCGTCAGCAGATAAACCAAAAGCAACTAAAGCTCCTTTAAATCAGGTTGAAACAAAACCCGCACCACCACAAGCAACACCACATCTTTCCCCGAAGAAACCGGAAGTTGCTAAAAAGCCTGAAGCGCCAGTTGCACCTACACAGGCAGCGAAAAAACCAGATGTAAAATCTGAAGCAGCTGATAATGCAAAACTGACTCAAGTTTTTACAAAACCATCTGACGAATAAAATTTCAAGCATACCGAATAGCTCATTAATACAAATGCGTTATTCGGTATCAATATAAAATATTATTTGGAATTTAAATAAGCGGATCTTGACAGAACACTATTTATTTTGGATGTAATCTATAAAACCTTGCGATGCATTCTCTAACATATCAAACACTTTCTCAAATCCTTTAGTCCCACCATAATAAGGGTCGGGTACTTCGTCATAGCTTAATCCATTTGCAAATTCTAAGAACAATTTAAGCTGATCACTTTTAGCGTGAGGACATATTTCTTTAAGGATTTCCAAGTTATCCTTATCCATTGCTAATACATAATCAAATTTTTCAAAATCAGAAACGCTAACCTTACGCCCAGTTAAATCACTTATATCAATACCACGAGCCTCGGCCGCCTCTTGAGAACGATGATCTGGAGCGGCACCAACATGAAATGCATGAGTACCCGCAGAATCAAAGAAAAAATTATCCGCGAGCCCTTGTTCATTAAGCATATGTCTAAATATACCTTCAGCAGTGGGTGAACGGCAGATATTGCCCATACAAACAAAAAGGACTGAGGTTTTGTTTTTAGTACTCATAAATAGTGATATTACCTTAAGATACAAACATCGAATAAAAAATTAGATTAACAACCTAAAATAAAAAAACGTGCTTAGTATAAATAATAATGACACAAATATACATAACTATATTAGTTATATACTGGAATTAACATTTAAGATCATTTTTCGGTAATACTCAACGATATATTTCTTAAATAAATTTCTGGTTCAATATAGATTATAATTAATAAATCTAGTTATGAAGACAGCACATTGAAGATATCATTTATAGAGTCTAATGCAGCAATAGAAGCCTCACTTAAATCCGCGCCGGCATTCATATGACGATCATTGCGCACTCTAAAATCCTCGATTATTTTTTCAAGCTTTTCTTCTTGGTAATACAATAGATCCATCGCTTCAATTGTACTCGTTACATCAGTCACCATACTTTCTAATATCTCTATCCCCTCTTTAGAACGTAAAGAATACTGTATATTGATATTTTTAAACGTTTCGTTAATCAACATAATAACTTGTTCACGATTTGAAGCCATCGCTTCTTCCAAGATTATTGTTCTAACCCTTTCTTCCGCACCATTACCTAACGCACCTAGAATATCTTTCATGATTCCATATTTTTTTTCATCGTCAAGCGGCATATTTTTAATTAGAATCGATGAATGGCTATAATTCATTATCGTTCTATTTTTGAAATCAAAAAAACGACCTTTATCTTTCGATACATCAATAACACTTACTTCCATAGCTGACATATCACCTGATGAAGACCGATTTAAAATATTATTGCCGTCTCTAATTTGCATACTTGCATTTAAACCAAGGGCGATAGTCGTAACGAAAACTGCCGTCATAAGTTCATCAAAATTATTACATTCTGCACTTTGTTCATAAAATTTAACTATCGCACCAAGGTCGCTTGTATAGCGCATTGCATCCATTGCGATCGCTCTAGAACTTTGCAGCTCATTTAACAAGTCTTCATTTTTTTTATCATTTAGTAAAGAACTTTCTTCCTGCGCTTTAGTGATTTTTTCAGGTGTACGTTGAGCATTATCACTCATGCATTTTTTTATTTTTGAAAGAAGCTCATCATGATCAAAAGGTTTAGGAATATAATCATCCGCACCGACTTCATAGCCTCTTAGCTTTTCATCCGTTGTTGATAATGCCGATAAAATAATAACGGGGATAAATTTAGTTGCGGGATTATCTTTTAAACGTTCACAGGTTGTATAACCATCAATCCCTGGCATATTAATATCTAAAAGAATTAAATCAGGTGCAAATTTTTCTACGTTTTCAAGACATTCTTCACCTGAACCAACAAGCTTTACCTCATAATCATCTTCTAAAATTTCATCGATTACCAGTTGGTTTGTAGGTTCATCATCAACTGATAAAATTTTCAACTTTTCCATTTCAATATCCTTATTCAATTCTCACTCATATAATCACTAGATGTCAGTGTTAACCCCATTGCTAAATGCTTAATATATTTATCGACAGAAGTCCCAAAAACATTAATTTGATTTATTAGAAATATGCAAATTAAGGTGTCTCGTTAAGCTATTGTTTACAAAGGATTTAATATAATTTAAAGAATCAATTTAATTCGTCGATATATAGGAGAGTCTAAAAATTATGTTTTACAACACGGAAGATTAAAATTAACGTGACAGATCAGCCAAGAAAATCAATTAGTTTAGGCTTGAAGTTTGTACTATTTATCGTTCTCGTATTTACGATTACACTAAGTGTAAACACTTATACGAAAATACAAATCGATACTAAAACCTTTTCTACAGCCTTGATAAATAAAGGAACACTTTTGAGTAAGGTAACTGCGCTTATGGCTCCTGAAGCTATATTCTCCTTTGATTTTAGTACATTAAATGACAATGTTAAAGATATTAGCGCCCAGGATGAAGTTATCTATTGCACAATTAAAAACCAAGATAATATATACTTAACCTCACATTTTGATTCATCAAAGCCCACAATAAAAAAATTACTCAAGGGAAATTCTAAATTAAAAATTGCTGAAATCGTTACCCTTCTGAAAAAAAATAAAAACGTTATCACGTTAAACACCCCTATATTGTTTGAAGGCAGTAATCTTGGGACTGTTATTCTTGGCTTATCTAATCATCGATATAAAGAAATACTCCAAGCCACATTAGTTCGAGAAATTACCATTAATATTGGCATGTTAATATTTTTAAGCGTAATTATATTTTATATATTTAAAACTAGCACACTAAAACGGATTCAAGAACTTAAAGAATGTTCTGAAGAGGTATCGAAAGGTGATTTTTCTCGTAAAGTTTCTATCAGCAGTCTTGACGAAATTGGATTATTATCAACATCATTCAATAGCATGATTGATAATTTAGAGGAAAATATAAATCAAAAAGAAAGCGCATTCACACAAGTTCAAGAACTTAATGCATCGTTAGAACAAAAAGTAGCCGAACGAACAAAAAGTTTAGAAAGTGCCAACACTGAACTTAAAGCACAGAAAAAAGAGTTAAAGCTACACCGTGATAACTTAGAAGATTTGATACGAGAAAAAACAAAAGATTTAGTACTTGCAAAAGAAGTTGCAGAAGAAGCTAACCAATCAAAGACTGACTTCATTGCTAATATGTCACACGAATTACGAACACCGATGCACGGTATTTTAAGTTTTGCAAAGTTTGGTATCGCCAAGTATGCAAAAGCGGATCGTGAAAAACTTAAAGGCTATTTTGACAACATATCCAAAAGTGGAACGCGATTGCTAACTCTCATTAATGCAATACTAGATTTAGCCAAACTTGAAGCTGCTAAAGAAGAGCTTACCTTTGTAGACGCAGATGTAAATTTAATTGCACTATCAATAAAAAATGAATTAGAGGCTTTAGCTAGCGATAAAAATATTAGTATAATTACGCGCTTTGACGAAGAGCAATTTTTTGCTGAATGTGATGCTGATAAAATAAGTCATGTCATTCGTAACCTCATTGGCAATGCATTGAAATTTACACCAGAAGGGAAATCAGTAATTGTTAATATTACTGCATCTCAAATGTTGGCAGGAAAAAGAGCGACTGATGAAAATATTATAAAATCTATCCAGATAAAAGTTCTTGATGAAGGTGTTGGCATACCTGAAAATGAATTAGAAAAAGTCTTTGAGAAATTCGCCCAAAGTAGCACGACAGATAATGGTTCAGGTGGTACTGGACTTGGACTTTCCATTTGCAAAGAAATTATAGAAAAACACCACGGAAAAATTTGGGCTGAAAATAATAGTCCTGAAGGTACAGTATTTATAGCTGAAATCCCAGTTAAATTTAATCTTTCTTAATTACTCGATAGTATTTAAACTACGGGCTTCTTCTTCAAGCATAACAGGGATATCATCACGGACAGGATAAGCGAGCTTGTCAAAATGACAGACTAGCTCATTTTCAGATTCAGAGTATTCCAACTTACCTTTGCATAATGGGCAAACTAAAATATCTAATAACTTTTTATCCATCTTTATCACCAATTTTATTTAATAGTCTCAAACCAAAATCTTTTTTCATTTCAACTTTAATCGGTAAATACCAGCAATTTTCAATTTTATACCGCTGGCATTTTACAGCATCTTTTTCTGTCATAATTATATCAAGATCATCATCGAAATTTAAATCATTCATCGAGTACATATAATGATCAGGGAAGCTATGTTCAATAATATCTAGCCCTTGGCTGCGAAGATAATCATAAAAACGTTGCGTATTACCAATAGCTGAAACTGCATGTACTTTTTTATTTTTAAAATCAGCCAACATCATGGTTGAATTTAAGTCCAATAAACTAAAAAGTTTTTTCCCAGAATAACGCATAGCAAACTCACCTTGAGATGCAATACCATTTGTTACTAAAAAATCAGCTTTATCAATTCTATTAACTGACTCTCTCAATGGACCCGCAGGTAAACATTGACCATTACCAAAACGTCTTACACCATCGATAACAACAACCTCAATAGTTCGATGTAATGCATAGTGTTGTAAACCATCATCAGAAATAATAATGTCACAAGAAGAATATTTTAAAAGCGCTTGTGCAGCTGCCACACGGTCTGGACCAACAGCCATAGGGCATGCTGACTGTCTAGATATTAAAATCGCTTCATCGCCGACAATAACAGGATCACTATCGGGGCGCACTTGTTGTGGCCAAGATTTTGCCTTACCCATATAACCACGACTTATGATGCCTGGTGTGAAACCACTTTCTTTTAAAAAATTAGCTATCCAGATAACCAATGGTGTTTTACCAGTACCACCCACAGTAATATTACCAACAACAATCACAGGAACATTAAGTTTTGTTGATTTAAGTAATTTAAGCGAATAAAGTGTTTTGCGTATAGCAACGATACCGCAAAATAATAAAGCAAACGGTCTTAAAAATTGGCTCAAAGTATTTTTTGAGTACCAAGTATCATTTATTAATGTATGTATTTTTGAATTTGTATATTTCACAGTTTTATTTTTTAGAAAATTGTAATTTATGCAACCCTGAATAAAGACCGTTCGCTTTCAGTAAATCATGATGACTACCTACTTCTGCTATACGACCTTTATCCATCACAACAATAATATCAACGTTTTCAATCGTCGATAAGCGATGAGCAATAATGAAAGTTGTTCTATCTTTTAGAAGTTCCGACATTGCATCTTGAATGTAGCGTTCAGATTCAGTATCTAACGCTGACGTTGCCTCATCTAAAATAAGAATCGGAGCGTCCTTTAAAAATGCTCTTGCAATGGCCAATCGTTGTCGCTGCCCGCCAGACAATAACAATCCGTTTTCACCTACGATTGTATTAAGTTTATTGGGTAATTGCTCAATAAATTCATATGCATGTGCGGCTTTTGCAGCAGCAATAATACGTTCTTCCGTCGCTGATTCTAATGCGCCATAAGCGATATTATGCGCTATCGTATCGTTAAACAACGTTACGTGTTGACTAACAAGTGCGATATTTTTTCTTAATTCAGTTAAGCTTAATTCTTTTATATCAACACCGTCGATACTAATAATACCTTCAGAAACATTGTAAAAACGAGGTAGCAAACTCACTAGCGAAGTTTTTCCAGCACCTGAACGCCCGACAAAAGCTACGCTCTGCCCTGACTTAACATTTAAATTTATATCGTTAAGAACAGCGGCTTCATGCTCATTATATTTAAAAGTAACATTTTCAAATTTAACGTCACCTTTTACAGTGTTTATCGTTGCTGTGCCCAGATCAGGTTCAACTTTTAAATCAAGAAATTCAAAGACACTTTGAGCTGCCGCGATACCGCGTTGCAAAGTCGCATTTACCGATGTTAAACGTTTTGCATGTTGCATTAACAAAATCATTGATAATAAGAAAGAAGTGAATTGACCAACCTTTAATGAGTTAGTCACGTCATCATTTGCAGCCAAATAAACTATTAAGGCAAAAGCTGATGCGACTATTTGTTGTATAATCGGTGTGCTTAGTGCATTTGTTGCAGCAAATTTCAGATACTGCAATCTATTATGTTTATTGATAACGCGAAATTTATTGAATTCGTAAGAGTGTCCACCGAAGATTTTTATTTCTCGGTTGGCTTCTACTGATTCTTCTGTTACCTCAGAAACGGTTCCCATTGATGTCTGAATACGCCTGCTATAGCGCCTGAATTTTTTCGAAACATATGTAACGATTACAGCAACAAACGGAAATGTAGCTAACAATATAAGCGTTAAACTCACACTTATATTTAACATGACGACCAATAACCAGATGATAGTAATCGTATCTTGCACTAAAATCCGAATAACACCCGCTGAGGCTTCAGCAAGTTGTTCTACATCATAGATCATTTTTGATTGAAGGTTGCCCGAGGTAACTGAATCATAATAACCAACAGGCAGCAGTAAAAATTTATCAAACATTTCCCTTCTTAGCTCATAAACAACGGTGCGGGATACCCATGACATTCCAAACTCAGAGATAAACGTACCGACTGTTCTAAGTGCAAAGATGAACAACAAAGTAAGAGAAACAGTTTCTATTACCGCTTTATTCTTCTCTACAAAGCCTCCTTCCAACATAGGATCAATAAGTTCTGCAAAACGAACTTCTGTATAGGCAGTGAGAACCATACCAACAAGCGCTATAGCAAAAACCTTCCACAGCTTTCGCACATAACCTAATAAGCGTTTGTATACTTCAACTCCAGTATATTGCTGCTCTTTTGATATCATTGCGTTTGAACTTGTTTAGTCGCTAGGTTTATATGTTCCAAACCAAGTTGTTTAGCCGCATCCATTGCTCTTATAAAGGATTGGTAAGGTGTGTTTTTATCAGAACTGATAACGACTTGAATTTTCTTATGCTTTGCCTTTGTAAGCACGATAGCGCGCTTTAAATTTTTAAGGCTGTCGTCTTTAAGACGTTGTTTATTTACAAAATAGTGACCTTGGCCATCAATCGATATTTCAACCTTAAATTTTTTCTCAACTTTTGCCGGTGTGCCGTCTGCTTCAGGTAAATCAATACTTAGCTCAGCTTCTTTATCGAATGTTGTTGATACCATAAAAAATATCAGCAACAAAAAAACGACATCAATTAATGGTGTTAAATTTAATTGAGGTTCTTCTTCTTGAGTAATTCTAAAATTCATAGTAACTAAACTTCGGTTTCTCTATCGCCATGCATAACATCAATTATTTTCAGAGACTCGTCTTCCATTTTCAAGACAAGTAAATTTACTCGAGCACGAAAATGACGATAAAAATATAAACTCGGAATAGCAATACACAGGCCCGTTGCGGTAGTAATTAACGCCTCTGAAATACCGCCAGCTAACACCCCCGGATTACCAACACCCTGCGTTGTTATAGCGGCAAAAACTTTAATCATTCCAATAACGGTACCGAGTAAACCCAATAATGGTGTGATTTGCGCTATCGTACCCAATGTTGTGAGATACTTTTCTAAAACAACAATCACCTGTCGACCCGATTCTTCTACACTTTCTTTCATAATGGCACGAGGATGATGCCGATTAACTAAACCCGCCGCCAAGACTTGTCCCAAAGGTGAGCTTTTGCTCAAAGCATCAATATGACTCTCATCTAACGTATCGCTTTTATACCATTGCCAAATTTGGCCAACCAAATGCTTGGGCGCAATACGTTGCTCTTGTAACGACCAAAAACGTTCTCCAATAATTGCCGCTGCAAAAATGGAACTGAGTAACAGTGGCACCATTAACCAGCCACCAGCCTGAATCATTTCAAACACAGTTATAACCTTTTATTTTTTTAATTGCTGATTTTTACAATCAGTTACCGCGTAAAGCCCATACTAAAATATTCTTTAAAATCAAAATATTACACTAGATACTTAACTTACACTCGAGTTCTTTTTCACGTAAATAATTACGCTGCATACTCTACCAAAGACCCTCTTAAACAGGAAGGAATCATTCAACTACTTGGGTATGCCAATAACGCTTTGATAAGTCTCTATATTGGCTGGGCTGGAGCGTTTTATCGGCTTGTAAAGAAAACGTCAAGGCCCCCGTTTCGGATGTGTTTAATAGCTGGGCATGACTCGATTGGTGATATCGTTTAACAACACGCTTATTTGGTAATTTATAGCGATTTCTGTATCCAACGGTAAACACCGCATAATCAGGTTTAACCGCCTTAATAAACCCAGTTAACGATGATGTATTGCTGCCATGATGTGGTACCACCAGCACCTCAGCGGCTAATGCACTTGGCATTGAATGATACAAATATGACTCCGTTTCTCGCTCTATATCGCCAGTGATAAGTACTCGACCATAGCGCGTGACTACCTTTAAGACACAAGACTGATTATTTTTATCATGTCCAGTTTCAGCTTCAATGCTGCCTATCGGACTTAATATTGAAAACTGAACTCCATCATATTGCCATTTCTGTCCAGCATGGCAGGCTGAAATATCTAATCCTTCATGTGATATTTCGTCTGGGACGCTGGTTAAAACCTGGGTAATTGGTAATAATGCTGCAACAGATTTAAAGCCGCCAGTATGATCATTATCACCGTGGCTAATAATAAGCCTATCAATGCTGCTACGACCTTGCTCCCTCAGGTAAGGCACGATAACAACGCGTCCCATATCGAAATTCTGACTGTATTTAGGCCCTGTATCAAAGACCAAGGTATGATTACGTGTTTGAACGACAGTTGATAGGCCTTGCCCGACATCCAATACAGTAACAGTCGCCTCACCCTGCTCTAAATTTTTATTAGATGAAAAGATAATAGGTAAAATCAACACGAGGGCTAGCCACCGCATGGGAGTACCTTTCACTGCCATCCACAATAAAATGGCCAAATAACATGGCACCAAAAGCCATACTGATAGAATGGCATTGTCTAATGTGGCATATTGCCAAAGAGCCAAATTCTCTAATAGTTGCCACAATAAGCCGTAAATAAAATCAATCAGTGTAAAAATTGCCGACGCTATATTTTCACTAAGATACAAAAATGTTGTCGCTAAAAACATGAGAGGAACAACCACTAAACTCATAACGGGAATCGCTATAAAATTAGCAATCGGCGACACTAAAGACGAAGACTGATAAAAATATAAAACAAGCGGAAACATGACAACCGTCAGTGCCCATTGGATGCGCCCAAATTGCTTTATTCCATTCAGGAAACCTTGGAATCTTTTTGTAAGCAAAGACACTTTACTGCCGTCAGCTCTATCTAGGAAATCCTCATTATTCTCTCCCTGATACGGTTGCCGCATCAGAAATATAATAACGCTTACCGCCAAGAATGAGAGCCAAAACCCTTGAGCAAGTACTGCTAGCGGATCGACCAATAAAACAAGAATTAATGCCAACGAAATCGTTTTGCTTGCAGGCATGGGCGTTCGTTGAAATACAATATGCAGCATCGCAATAGACAGCATAATCAACGCACGTTGCGTGGGAATGGTAAAACCGGCCAACATGGCATACAACATTGCTGCTAATAAAGCAGCAACAGCGGCAACCTGTGGTGCGGGTATCCATAAGCAACCTCGCCCAATAAGACGCCATAGCAAACCAACGAATAAATAAACCAAGCCAGCAACTAAGCCAATATGCAATCCGGAGATTGCCATCAAATGGATAGTGCCGGTACGCTGAAAAATTTGCCACTGTGAAGTCTCTAACCCTCCTCGGTACCCCAGAATAAGCGCTTGAGATAATTTACGGATATTCTCAGAATTTTGACTACTATCAGGCTGCCTAGAAAGCTTATTTAAGAGTGATTGACGTAATTTAAGTGTAAACGATTCTAAGTAATTGCTTGAGATATATCCCTTAACTAATTGATTATTATACTTATCCCTTATATACCCCCGTGCCTGTATGCGCTTTTGAAATAAATGCTGCTCATAATCAAATCCCCCTGGATTCATTAATGCGTATGGCCGTTTTAGGCGCACCTTAAAGCGCCAAAACTGCCCCGCTTCAATAACTGCACTAGGGCGATACCAACTTAAACGTATCTTTTCAGGAAAGTCTTTCAAAGCCAGGTTAGCAGGGCTAACCATTTTTGTCGGTTTAAAATCGAAACGAACCCTCTGTTTATAAAATTGTTTATATGCTGTTTTTTTAACCGACGTTGGACTGAGGTTAGATGCCAAAATGGGCAGCGAGGCGACCTGCCCTTCGATAACAAGATCAATCCCTTCATGTTGCGGCATTAAGCGTTGGCTCAACATTAAATGTGCATGTCCAAGCGCCCAAGCAAAACCAAAGGCAAAACCGCTCAACAGAATTAATAACGCATGATTCTGGATAATCTGGCGTATTGACTTAAACCCAACAAATACAAATAGGCCAACTAACACATAGTAATACGAAGGCAAGTTTGCAAGTTGCTGAACGAACAAAATACCACTGAGAAATGCGATTGCCCAAAGTCGCATAAGCTAAATCCTTTTAGACGCGATAGTAATCCCTACAGGCTAACAAATAACACTCAACAGCAGAAGGTTACTTGCGTATAATAATGGCCTTGTTACTCCTTAAAGGAGTTTACTCATAATTTACTGATTTTAGTTGGCATGCCGAAAAAATTTCTCAAGCGTTTTCTCCCCGATCACGAAAAAATTCGCAACAATGAAACATTAAATCGTTTATTTGGAAAGCTTCTGCACGATCCAAACTTACTACATATTAATCGCCGTTCAATTTCGGGGGCTTTTTTTGTCGGGCTATCGATGGCTTTTGTACCTGTTCCATTTCAAATGGCATTAGCCGCAGGCCTAGCAATTTATTTTCGCGTTAACTTACCGGTTTCGGTTGGATTAGTTTGGATAACGAACCCCATCACTATGCCGCCAATGTATTATTTTAATTACGAGTTAGGCCATGCAATATTAGGCGGCACACTTGAAGATGTACATTTTGAACTCACCATTAGGTGGCTACAAACTGTGCTGGGAGAAATATGGCAGCCCTTTTTATTAGGCAGCTTTATTGCTGGTATTACTACTGCAACCTTAGGAATGCTCGCCGTTCGACTGTTATGGCGCTTACAAGTGGTTCGACGTTGGCAAAAGAGAAAAGACAAACGTAAGCACTTAGCCTAAATAACTATTCTTGTAACTCGCCACTATCTAACCGAAAAGTTCTATCCATTTTTTTTGCTAATCGTTCGTCATGCGTCACAATAATAAAACTGGTATTAAGCTCTTTATTCAATTCTAACATTTGGGCATAAACAGCTTCAGCTGTTTTTGAATCGAGATTACCTGTTGGTTCATCAGCCAGCACACATTTTGGTGACGTTACAATTGCTCTTGCAATAGCAACACGCTGACGCTCACCTCCAGACAGTTCACCTGGCTTATGTAACAAGCGTTGTTCCAGCCCCATACGTTTTAACATGTCAGTGGCTTTGCTAGCCGCATCTGACACTTTATAACCACCAATAAGTAACGGCATTGCCACATTTTCTATTGCAGTGAATTCTGGTAACAAATGATGAAATTGATAGATAAACCCAACAGAATTATTTCTTAACTGGCCTCGCTCTGTTTCAGATAGTTTGACTAACGACTCACCATCTAAAATAACATTACCTGTGGTTGGTAAGTCTAAACCACCCAGTAATTGTAACAAGGTACTTTTACCTGAACCTGACGCACCTAAGATAGCAATTTGTTCGCCATGCGCCACTGTAAAGTTAATATCTTTCAACACACTAACGTGTGAAGGCCCTTCGGTAAACGTTTTGTATAATTCAATACACTCAATAACTGCAGATGAAGGCATCGTATTATTCATACCGTAAAGCCTCTGCCGGTTGCGTTTTACTTGCTCGGTATGCGGGGTACAAAGTTGCAAGTAAAGAAATACCTAAAGATACAATTGAAATAACCGAAACATCATTCCAGTGTAAATCAGAAGGAAACTCACTGATAACATAAACGCTTGGGTCAAGTACCCGCATACCCAATAAATTTTCAAAAAAGCCAACGATGCTACCGATATTTAATGACAGTAATACGCCACCAACAATACCTAGCAAGGTACCAAATACACCAATTACACTGCCTTGCACAAAAAATATTTTCATTATGCTAAACGGTGATGCACCAAAGGTTCGTAAAATTGCTATATCGCTTTGCTTATCTGTTACCAACATAATAAGTGTTGAAATAATATTAAATGCGGCAACCGCGATAATTAAGACTAATAAGATAAAGATCATACGTTTTTCAATTTCAACCGCTCTAAACCAATTACGATGCGAGTATGTCCAATCACGTACCCAATAACCGGATAACACACCTGTTTGCAATTCATCTCCAACGTTTTGAGAATTTAGAACATCATCTATTTTTAAACGCACACCGGTAACATTGTTTTTCTTTTTAAACAAACGAGCCGCATCGTTAATATGAATAATTGCCATGGTTGAATCGTACGGGTGCATATCGACATTAAAGGTACCAACCACCTTGAAACGTTTTAGACGTGGTAAAACACCCGCCGGTGTTACATTAACGCTTGGCGTAACCATGGTTACTTTATCTCCAACCGTTACACCGAGATTTCTTGCTAAATCACGTCCTAATACAATACCGAAGTTACCCGTAATTAAATCATCTAACTTACCCTGCTCCATTTTGCTGGCAACCTTCGAGACCCCTTTCTCTTGGTTAGGATCGATACCGCGAATCATGATGCCATTCACATTACTGCCGTATATCAACATGCCTTGCCCATCTATATAGGGTGCAGCGGCTTTAACATGAGAATTGAGTTTAGATTGCTTTATAACCACATTGGGGGTATACAGCTTGCCATCAAAATTGGTGACTGTAATGTGTGCAACCATATCTAAAATACGATTACTAACCTCTTTATGAAAACCATTCATTACCGACATAACGGTAATAAGCGCAGTTACACCTAGAGCAATACCCGCAATCGAGAAAAAGGTAATAAAAGAGATAAAGTGGTTACGTCGTTTCGCGCGTGTATACCGAAGGCCAACAAATAATTCAAAAGGTTTATACATGCACGCATTAAACCACAAAGTGCCCCAACTTTGCTATGAGATTTTATTCGGAATTCAGGCTGACAATAGACTTAAAAAAAGGTTGATTATTATATTTTGCTTACCCAAATATCTCGCTGTTAACAATTACAAACCCATTAACTGACGAACATCATCCCAATCTTTACTTTTAGCAGCTACAAAAGGATTAAGACTTAATGCTTTATAAAACGCAACACCTTCAGGCGTATCTTTAAAACTCAGTATTGCATCTACAATACGTTGTTTTACTTTACTATTAACACGTGGGTGAATAATAAAAGCATGAGGTGTCACGCCTTTTGAAATCCAAAGGACTCTTAACTTGTTTTTGATTTTAGGATTCAAACTGTTAAATGTTCGATTCACTCCTCCCGCAGCCTCAACAGCACCATTAACAACAAGAGAGTATCCTTGTGTATGAGTATCAACATAACTGTTTTTCACTTTAACCCCGAAGCTCTGTAAATTTAGCCGCGTTAATGCACTTGCAGCAAATGCTCCTTTAGGTGACGTAAAGCGTACATCCATTAAATCGGTTATCGATTTATATTTACTATCTTTAGAAACAACAATAATCCCTTTCAGTTTCTTTTTTCCTTCACGTACAATTGGTAAATATCCAACATGTTTATTAGCCTCTAGGAATAACCGAGGGTTCACATAAGCAAAATCAAATTTACCGGTAAATAATCGGTTTTCATAGGTTGGTATATCTGGAGAGCCATGCAGGATGATGGGGTAATTTGTTTGTTGTTTAATATATTTCGTAAGCGGGCTCCACAATGAACGAATTTTTTTAGCTGCCTGCTGTGGAATGATACCCAGAGCAAACGCATTATTTATACTTCCATCTTGATCCAACTCCTCATTCGCCTGCACTACCACAGTACTAGAAAAAACAAAAACAGCCGAGCTCAGTAAGAGGAATGATATATATTTAGTTAACGTCACGTCACTCTTTTCCTTGAACTTTTATTGATGCGAAACCCGCTTTAAATCAAACATATCACCATACATTTAACGCTATCCACCGATATAAAGCTTATCGACAATACAGTTTAATACTTTAGGGTGGTATTAAAACACAATTTAGACAAGGTTAAACAAACCCCGTCACTTCCAGGAAAGTATTGTTACATAGTCAACGAATACATCAAAACTTTACATCTGGAATTCAAGCTAAATCGCTCGTACGCCCACCCACTATTATTCAGTAATAATATTAAAGAAGTTCACAAATTAGCCGTATAAGACTATAGAAATCAACTCATATAGAGCCTATTTATGTCTACTAATCAACCCATAGTCCAGCTAGATGAATTGTCGGTATTACTCGTCGAGCCATCATCAACCCAACATAAAATCATTATCGATTATTTAAATAAAGCTGGTGTGACGAATATAGATTGGGTACAAACCGGACAAGCAGCCATTGAGCACATGAATAGCGCACCATCAGATGTAACGATTAGTGCCATGCACATGAAAGATTTTACGGGTACTGAGCTTGTTCAAAAAATGCGTGAAATGGAAAACCTAAGTGATATACCCTTTATGCTTATTTCCAGTGAAACAAATTATCGTTATCTCGAGCCTATCCGACAAGCGGGAACCATTGCTTTATTGCCAAAGCCTTTTTCTCAGGAACAACTCAATACAGCTTTGCAGTCCACCTTACTTTATATTTCTCCAGAAAACCTAGACACAGGTACCTTTGATGTTGAGGACTTAAAGGTACTGGTTGTTGATGATAGTCCTACAGCACGTAAACATATAACAAGAGTTTTAATCAATATGGGGTTTGAAAATATAACGCATGCGGGAAATGGAAATGAAGCAGTCGATATTGTTAAAGAAGAATTTTTTGACTTAATTGTAACTGACTACAACATGCCCGAAATGAATGGTGGCGAACTCGTTGAACACGTTAGAACAAAAAGCAATCAATCCAGCATTCCTATTTTAATGGTTTCGAGTGAGAGCGATGAAAATCGGATTGCGAATGTTCAGAAGTCAGGTGTTTCGGCAATTTGTGACAAACCTTTTGACACACAAACGGTAAGACAAATTCTTCAACAAATATTACATTAAATTATTACGTCGTTATCCGTCTAACATCCATGACATTTTCAAGCTGTAACAATCGATTTAACAATCGGCTAAGTTGATTTATATCTGACACTTCTAAAGTAAAGACCATTTTCGCGGTATTACGTTTTTTATTCGAACTGCTGCTTGATGCTGATACATTAATTTTTTCATGCGTAAAAATAGCTAAGATATCACGGAGTAAGTTAACCCTGTCAATAGCATCAATACTAATATCAACCGTAAAAAGTGTTTCTTTATGCGTAGCCCATTCAACTGAAATTAAACGCATACGTCGCGCATCATCCATCTTTAAAACGTTTCGGCAATCTTTTTTATGTATAGTAACACCACGCCCTTGCGTTATAAAACCGATAATATTATCACCCAAAACAGGTTTACAACATTGTGCAATGTGCGTTAATAAATTGCCTACACCTTGAATCGTTACATCGCCGCTTGATTCTTTTTTTCTTATGCGAGTTACCGGCGTGAGCTGCCTTTCCTGCTGTTCAGCATGTGTTAAACGATTAACGGCATTTGCAATTTGTATTGAGTTAACATCGCCTCGACCAATCGCAGATAAAAATTCATCTGTGTTTTTGTATTTAAAATTATCAGCAATAGCTTGATTATTTATATTACGCACACCTAATCGATTCAATTCTTTTTCTAAAACAGTATGGCCATGAGTAATGTTCTCATCAAAATTTTGCAACTTAAACCAATGTCTTGCTTTCGATCGAGCGCGTGACGAATTTAAATAACCTAATTGAGGATTTAACCAATCTCGACTGGGGTGGCCGTTTTTTGTTGTTAATATTTCAACTTGCTCGCCACTTTTTAGTTGGTAGGTTAAAGGAACCATATGACCATTTACTTTCGCTCCGCGACAATGGTTACCGACTTCGGTATGAACGTGATAAGCGAAATCTAAAGGTGTAGATGATTGAGGCAAATCCATCACATCGCCTGTCGGGGTCATCACATAAACTCTATCTTGAAAAACTTCAGATTTAAAACGATCGATAAAGTCATCAGCCCCACTCGACTCGTCCTTCCATTCTAACAATTGACGTAGCCATGCAATTTTTTGATCGTAACCTACATTGTTTTTTGACTGCTCTTTATAACGCCAATGAGCTGCCACACCCCATTCAGCATGGTCGTGCATATCGTCTGAGCGAATTTGTATTTCTATACTTTTTCCTCGTGGCCCGATAACCGCGGTATGAATCGACTGATACATATTCTCTTTGGGGGTCGCAATATAATCATCAAACTCATTGGGAATATGTCGCCACAGCGTATGCACCACACCGAGTGCTGCATAACATTGCTGCACATTATCAACGATGACGCGAATAGCACGTACATCGTAAAGGCTATGAAAAGCAATGCCTTTCTTTTTCATTTTTCGCCAAATACTATAAATGTGTTTTGGTCTGCCTGTTACTAAAGCATGAATGCCAACATTGTTTAATTCGTTGCTTACAACCTTCACGATATTTTCGATATAGAGTTCTCGATCAACTCGTCGTTCGTCAAGGTAAGACGCTATTTGTTTATAATCGAATGGTTCTAAGTATCGGAGTGATAAATCTTCTAGTTCCCATTTAATTTGCCAAATACCTAAACGGTTAGCTAACGGCGCATAAATATCTAGCGTTTCTTGTGCAATGCGTTTTTGTTTATCTGACGGAAGAAACTTAAGCGTTCGCATATTATGTAAACGATCAGCAAGTTTTATTAAAACAACACGTACATCATTGGCCATCGCCAGTAGCAGCTTTCTTAAGCTTTCAGCTTGCACACTGTCGTTTTCATGTCTGAACTGATCAACCTGCAGATCGATTGCATGCATTTTTGTTACACCATCGACTAGATCTGCAATAGAGTCACCAAACTGTTCACGAATCTCATCAAGGCTAATATCTGAATCTTCAACCACATCGTGTAAAAATGCGGCTGCAATAGACTCATGATCGAGATGTAGATTAACTAAAATATCCGCTACTGCAACCACATGATTTACATAGGGCTCACCTGATGCTCGCGTTTGATTTTGATGAGCCCTTTCAGCAACCACGAAGGCCTGCCGAATAATATCTATACCAGCAGGGTTTGTTTCAGCCCCAATATCTTTGAGCCATTGATGCACTCCTTCATTGGTGGCCAATTTATCGGTAATAAGTTGTGACTCGACATAAACCATAATTAACTCATTAGACTTGATATTCTAAATATAAGTTCCAAGAACGGCATTATTAAAAATATGTTTAAAGCTGGATTTTCATGGCCGAACAAGCAATAATAAAACTTAAGGGCATAAGTACACTATTGAACTTTAATTATTATTTAGTTTTGTAATGCCAATAAAGAACGATTACTTATACCTTAACATAAGGTATAAGATAGCAGATGCTTAGAATAAAATCTCTGGGAGTACCCAAAATGCGAATGGTAAAAATGGTAAATAAGATGAACTCAAAATATAAACGGTCATACGTTCGTTTAATGACAGGCATAAGCATATTACTTTTTCCAATATTGAGTTTAACCCCTTCAATTACTCATTCTGAAGTACTCCAAATTCCTGAAACACCTAAATCTTTTTCCGTGACCCTTCCGGGGCGTGGAATGTCGATGACCGAGGTATTAGAAAAGTTTGGCGAACCACTAGCAAAAGAACCTGAAGTTGGTGAACCACCTATAACTCGTTGGAATTATGAGAATTATCGCGTTATCTTCGAATACCAATATGTTATTCATTCTCTGTCGACGAATAACCCCATCGGTTTTCAAAAGCCTGCTGAAGTTGAAGTCGCTCCAGAAAATACTGAAGAATCCACACCACAGTAGAAGACAACAAACTTGCCTTCTAACTTTTTTATGGTACTAAAGAATTAATGGAATTTAAAATCGGGGAAAGGTGTTTCAAGTTGCCAGCGATTAAGATTTTCATCATGAATCCAAGTCTGCCGATCAGTAATAACCCTTTCAACAACTGAATTATCATAGTAATAGCGAATATCGACGATTAAATTTGTTTTTGAATAATCTGGCGTGATTATTTTGTTAATAACTTTATAACTCGTCACCCTAATATTTTGTAACCGTTGCCGAGTAAAATCGGATATTTCTTTAGGATTCTTAATCAAAGCTCGCGCAAAATTAAAATCGCGCCAACGAATAGCTCGCTCATAAGCCTTTATTGTTTTATCAAGAGACTCAAGTGCTTCAGGCGTATAGCTGCAAGAAGAAAGGTTAAATGATGACAAGATTAAAAGGATTAGACTCAGTAAACTAATGTTTCGCATATATAAGACTTTGTGGTGGCTTTAAAGTCTTATTAATATAGCAAACCTAATTTTTCGTTGCATATGTTTTTACACAATAAAATATTGTACCTCTAATCAAACTCCATAAGCTTGAATTTTAACTGGAAGTAAAATAACCCAACGGTTTTAGGTGTCACTTTAGGAATATAACTCATATTCAACATAACCCGCTCAGTACCAATAGCAACAAAAGGTATTGCACCAAAAAATGGATCATTATTTTTATAATCTTTACGCGTCATCAAAAAAGCAATTAAACTTAAATCAATCCGCCAACCATCTTTCGCATCATCAAGTGGTATACGGTATTTATATCCACCGCCAAGATAGTTTGACATTTGGCTATTACTATCTTTGAAACGACTACCGGCAACAAAAGGTACCCAGCCCTTATCTTCTTTAAAGTCATACTCAAAACCAAGTCCCCAGTTATCCTCGTTATAATTTTTATTCCCTTGATGGATTGCCTTACCATTTATGACTAACATTAAATCATCTGCTGACACATTAATTGCGTATATACTCATAACGACCATTAACCATACTTTTAACATGCTCTACACCACTCAATTTTAAGTTACAACTTGTACTTAAACTGGGATATCGGCAATAAAATCAATGACTTAAATATATTTTCGCCAATAAAATGACATCTTATGTGGTTATAACTTAGCCATATTAAATTTTTAACTGACAATAATTTGACGTAAAATACACAACTATTTAGCGTCAAATAACCGCCAAATTTGGCATAATTTGTGACCAAGTCGTGTATTTTTGCTGTGGAATATTACAAAGAGACAAGATATGTCAAAAAATAGTACAACAGATGATCAGCAAATAAGTTTAATCGGTCGCTATATGATGTTTGGTATGTGGATAGGTTTACTAGGCTTACTCACGTGGTTTTTTTATGACTGGCAACAAAATGAATTCAATCCAAACCAAACTATCCCTTCAATGACAAATAAAAATGGACAGAGCGAACTTGTATTACAAGCTAACCGGCAAGGACAGTACATCGTGAATGGTTTTATTAACAACACCTCTGTCGTTTTCTTACTTGATACAGGAGCTGGTGATGTTTCTATCCCTGCGCATATCGCAAAAAAAATTAAACTTCCCCAGGGTAGAAAAATTCAATTTGAAACGGCCAATGGAATCGCATCGGGCTTTAAAACAAAAATAAATAAAATAAAAATTGGTGACATTGAGCTTCAAAATATTAATGCTTCGATCAATCCAAATGTTCAATTCGATGAAATATTACTCGGAATGAGTTTTTTAAAGCATCTTGAGCTGATTCAGAAAAATAAAACGATGACTTTACGCTACTAAAGGAATGAAGTGGCATAGTTATCGCATGTATTTGAACGTTTAAGAAATAAAACATTCGATAAACGTTGCATAGTTACCACAAATAAAATTTATACCTTGTAATTAATCAAAAAAAATTAATACTTACCGATAGATAATATTGGAAGTCAACATAATACAAAAGGCCTACGCTATGAAAAAAATCTTTAACCTATCATTACTACTCTCTATTGTTATGGTTCCGAATATTGCTCTAGCTGAACTCGTTATCATTGGAGGTAATTCCTGGGATTATGAAGTGTCGGGGAAAATTCGAGACAGTGGAACCGTTTCGGATGAAATAAATCTTAAAAATGACCTCTTTATAAAAGATGATTCAGAAGGCTTTTTATTAGCCTACATTGAACATCCAGTTCCTCTTTTACCCAATGTCCGTTTAGGCAGTACATCTCTCGATCTTAGTGGTTCAGGCTTAACCACGATAGCAGTTAACTACAACGGTACAACACTGTTAGCAAATGCAAATACAACCACTAAATTAGATCTTTCCCATACTGAAATCGGTTTGTATTGGAACATTCTCGACAACGCTGTTGGATTAGATTTAGGTTTAAATGTTAAGTTTTTTGATGGAACAGTGAGTATCACTGACGGTACAACAACCGCAAGTGATAAATTTGATGAGACCATCCCCCTCCTTTATGCTGGACTACAAGTTGAACTTCCTTATGGCATGCAACTGGCAGGTGATTTAAGTTATATATCATATGATGGTAGTAGCGTAACAGACACAGTAATTCGTCTGCGATATACATCAGATTTTGCGCTGGGTGTTGAAGTCGGTTACCGAAATTTTGTTATTGACTATGAAGATACATCAGCCAATGAATATGCTGATGTTGATATCAGTGGTACATATATTGGTGTCCACCTTGCTTTTTAATTAGTTATATCTCAGACGTACGTTTTGTTGAAAACCAGCTATTATTCAATATATAGCTGGTTTTTTATTGATTAATGACATCTGGAGATAAAATGCCCTCCTCACTAAATAAAATGAAATTGTTCTTTTATATGGTGACATTTAATGTCCTTATATCGTTCACCGCTCAAAGTGAAGAAAACCCAAAGCTAACCTTCACGCCTTATGAGCCTCAAAAAGTTATATTCGATTTTTATTTTGACCGACCCGAAAAAATTAATAGCGCACTTTATTGGATACGTTCTTTAATAACACCTTTGATGGATGCACCCTATAATTATGCTCCTGAATTTATGGATATCATCGTAATGATTCATGGAACTGAAGTTGTCGCTTTAACAAAAAAAAACTATAAGAAGTATAAATCTGCTGTTGATCGAATAGGCTATTACGAAGCTATTGGTGTTAAATTTAAAATTTGTTCGATTGCAGCAAAGGACTATGGTTATGTTGATGCTGATTTCTACGATTTTGTCGAAATCGTTCCTTCAGCCATGACTGAATTAGTACACTGGCAAATGAAAGGTTACGGTCTTATTACCCCTCAAATTTATGACAAAAAGTTCTCGAACGAAGAGATCCGATAAAGACAATCACTCAGTCTCTTTCAATTTGAACCTGATATTAAACATTAGCTTAAACTTCGCTGTTACCTGCAGCAAATTCAATATAAAATACATTTTAAATTAACCACAATTTTAGAACGTTAAGTTTATCCCCATGCAAAATAATAATGCAGACTCACTGCAAACGGTATTTTCACCTACCGTTCCCGAAAATACACAACATACTCAATTTTGGGGGCAACTTTATGGCAATTCACTTGCGCTTGCCCTGGTTGAAACGGCTAAAAAAACCGAGAAACCCATTGTCGTTATTGCAGGCTCAGCAACAGAAGCCCATTTACTAGAAAGTGCGATAGAATTTTTTACACCCGACGCAATACCCTTACTTCATTTCCCTGATTGGGAAACACTAAGTTACGATATTTTTTCTCCACACCAAGATATTATTTCAGACAGACTCAGTAGCCTGGCTCAACTGCCAACGCTTTCAACAGGTATCATCGTTTTACCAATACAAACCCTTGCACAGCGAATATCCCCTCAGTCCTACATTAATGCACATAGTTTAATACTCGATGTGGGAGACACTTTATCACTCGATAATATCCGCATACGATTTGAACAAACGGGTTACCAATGTGTGTCATCAGTAATGGAGCACGGTGAGTTTGCTGTTCGCGGTAGTATTCTTGACGTATTTCCTATGGGCAGCCAAATTCCGTATCGAATTGAATTATTTGATGATGAAATTGAAAACATACGTAGTTTTGATCCTGAATCTCAGCGCACGATTGAAAAACTAGAAAAAATACGATTATTACCCGCTCGCGAATTTCCATTAGATAAAGCTGGAATCAAACAATTTCGGCAAGCTTTTCGAGCGCGATTTGAAGGTGACTCTCAGAATTGTAATATTTACCGCGATATCACCAATGGACTTGCTTCGCCTGGAATCGAATATTATTTACCATTGTTTTTTGAACAAACAGAAACACTGTTTGATTACATTCCCAAGAATAGTATTTTTCTAACTAATAAAACAATGCAAGATCAGAATGCTATTTTTTGGCAAGAGATTGCTGAACGTTATGAAACTCGTCGCCACGATATTGAACGTCCGATACTCACTCCTAATGAATTATATTTACCCATTAATGAAATTAACAAACAAATAAAATCTCATCAACATATACAGTATCAGCAGTTCGAATATGAAAACCTTTCTGCAACAAATTATAATACACAAAGCCCACCAAGCTTACTTATTGATATCAAACTTGAATCACCTTCTGCAAATTTACAAAAGTTCATAACTAACTATAAAGGCCGTACACTATTTTCATCCGAGTCAACAGGTCGACGTGAAGCACTCCTAGAATTATTACAGGGTATAGATATTTATCCTGATAAGTTTGATAGCTGGCAAGCTTTTACCGAATCTAAATCACTCCATGGAATAATTGTTTACCCACTTGTTGAAGGTTTACAAATTAGCGATCCAAATATCGCGCTTATTACCGAATCACAACTCTATGGGAAACAGGTTTTACAACGACGTCGACGTAAAAAAGAACAACGTGATACAGATATTGTAATAAGGAACCTAGCGGAACTCACATTAAACTCACCTGTGGTACATGAACAACATGGTGTTGGACGATACTTAGGTTTAACCAATATTGAAGTCGGTGATATCGACGCAGAATTTTTAATGCTTGAATATGCCGGTGGCGATAAACTCTATGTTCCCGTTAATGCTTTACACTTAATTGGACGTTATACGGGTGCAGCCCCTGAATCAGCACCATTACACAAGCTTGGTAGCCAGCAATGGGCGAAAGCTAAACGAAAAGCTGCTGAACGTGTTCGTGATGTAGCCGCTGAGCTATTAGATATTTATGCTAAACGTGAAGCAAAGCAAGGTCATGCCTACCATATTGATGAAGCCCAGTACCAAGCATTTTCAAGCAGCTTTCCCTTTGAAGAAACGCCTGATCAACAAACCGCCATTGACAACGTTATTACTAACATGCGAAGCCATAACCCAATGGATCATCTCATCTGTGGTGATGTAGGTTTTGGTAAAACAGAAGTTGCCATGCGAGCTGCCTTTATCGCCGTACAAGATGGCAAACAAGTTGCTGTACTTTGCCCAACGACCTTACTCACTCAACAACACGTAGAAAATTTTCGAGACCGTTTCGCTGATTGGCCAATAAAAGTTGATTCACTATCACGATTTAAAACAGCAAAAGAAACAAAAGAAACCTTAGTTCAATTAGCGGCGGGGAAAATTGATATTATAATAGGCACACACAAGCTTATCCAAAAAGATATAAAATATAAAAGACTAGGCTTAGTCGTTATTGATGAGGAACACCGTTTTGGCGTTCGGCAAAAAGATCAATTTAAATCATTAAGAACGGAAGTCGATATTCTTACACTTACCGCAACCCCGATACCACGAACTTTAAATATGGCAATGTCTGGTATACGTGATTTATCCATCATAGCAAGCCCTCCAGCTAAACGCCTGGCCATCAAAACATTCGTTAGTCAGTGGGATGATAATTTAATAAAAGAAGCGTGTCTGCGTGAAATCAAACGTGGTGGACAAGTCTTCTTTTTGCATAATGACGTTGAGACCATCCAAATTCAAGCTAATAAAATTGCAGATCTTATTCCTGAAGCTAGCGTGGAAATTGCCCATGGTCAAATGCGCGAGAAACAACTTGAATCGACTATGAGTGATTTTTATCATCAACGTTTCAATATATTAGTTTGTACCACTATCATAGAAACCGGTATCGATATTCCCACCGCCAATACCATTATCATTAACCGAGCAGACCGACTAGGTCTGGCCCAGTTATACCAATTACGCGGACGTGTTGGGCGCTCTCATCATGGTGCATATGCGTATCTGATTACACCGCCACAAAAACTATTAAGTAAGGATGCAAAAAAACGCTTAGAAGCCATTGAGTCAATTCAAACATTAGGCACGGGTTTTACATTAGCAACGCATGATTTAGAAATTCGTGGCGCAGGTGAATTACTCGGTGATGAACAAAGTGGTCAAATGAGTGAAATTGGTTACACCATGTATACCGAATTATTAGAGCGCGCAGTCGAATCACTTAAACAAGGAATCGAGCCTGACCTTGACGCACCATTACATCAAGGTGCCGAAATAGATTTACATATCGCAGCACTCATTCCTGATGAGTACTTAAATAATATTCATGAACGATTAATGTTGTACAAGCGTATCTCTAGCGCAAAATCTAAAGATGAACTAAAAGAATTACAAATAGAAATGATTGACCGATTTGGTTTGCTGGTACAACCGATTAAAAACTTATTTAGTATTACAGAACTTAAACTTAACTATACTCAAATTGGCGTTAAACGAATCGACATCAATGACAAAGGTGGCCGGATTTTATTTAACGAAAAGCCCAATGTTGACCCAATAAAAATTATTCAACTCATTCAAACTGAGCCCAAGATATACAAACTTGATGGAAATGATAAATTACGTATATCAAAATATCTAGAAGACCCAGAAAAACGTTTTAAATTTTTAGATGATTTGTATAACTATTTAAGCAAATAAGTAACTAAGGTATAAATGGGAAATATTCCTGCTCAAAACCAAGCTGTGTTAAATCTGTCATTCTTTGTGGGTATAAAATTCCATCTAGGTGATCAATTTCATGTTGCACAACACGAGCATGAAAGTCATCTGCCATTCGCTCAATGATATTGCCCTGTGCATCGTATCCAGAATATTTAATATTGGTATTACGAGCTACCAAACCGCGTAAACCTGGCACACTCAAACAACCTTCCCATCCATCTTCAACAGTATCATTCAAAATAGTGATTTTTGGATTAATAAGCACGGTATTCGGTACCGGTTTTATGTCTGGATAGCGCGGGTTGTCTTCTACCCAAAAGATAACAATACGTTGAGAAATACCTATTTGAGGAGCCGCCAGTCCTGCCCCATCGAGTGCTGCCATCGTATCGTACATATCGCAAATAATGGCATCTAATTCTGATGAATTAAACGCTGTAACTGGCTCAGCGACTTGTTGTAGAATGGGATGTCCCATTTTTAGAACGTCTTTAATAGGCATTTTTATTTGACATAGTTAGATTGGGCATAGTTAGACTGAATATAGTTTGACGGGCATAACAGAAATAACTGTTTTTTTATTTAATACTATTCGAACACAAATATATCAGGATTTACAGAGAAATTATGCGTCACTTTATCATTAGCTTAACCTTAGTACTATTCATAGTTGCAAACTCAAATGCGGCCGTTTTTCAAGAAGAAGTAAAATACTACGATATAGAAATTTTACTGTTTGAAAATCTTCAACAAAATGCGAATAATACTGAAACTTGGCCTTCCAGTATTGAATTTGAGGTGCCGGAGAATTCATTGTTTATTGGCTCACCCTACCCCGGCCCAATACCCAAAAATTATAACCCTCGTTTTACTTTTAAACCGATTAAAGCTTCTACATATCAACTCCAAGGCGAGGCAAAAGCATTAACTGAACACTCTGATTATAGAATTCTATACCACCGTTCGTGGCGTCAGCCAGGCATGAAACATGACGATGCCATTAGTGTAAAGATTCAACGAGAAATACCTCGCTTACCCCATTTACCCGCTCCAGAAAGTATAGAGGATGTTGAATACAATAGAGTCATCAACCAGAGGTTACCTAAATTTAATCAGTTAAAAGGACTTATAAAAATCAGTTTATCTCGTTACTTACATATTAAAACGGATATCCAATATACTCATCATGTCGTATCAAAAGAGGTAAAGGGTAACCAAGAACAAACCGATCCATCTTTTGCTGAAATTAAACCTCTAGTCTACCAATTAAAGCAAAAACGTAAAATGCGTAGTAAAGAATTGCATTATTTAGATAACCCAAAACTCGGCTTACTGGTTTATATAACCCCAGTGAAAACAACCGTTCAATAAACCCTAACTTATTTTATAGACGGTATTACTTTAGCTAATACATTTCGTACGGTATCTATACCAATCGATAGGTTTTTATTTATCATATCCATCGTTATCTCTTCGCTCGCCCTACCTGCGGCTTGATTTGCAACAACAGCAATACAGGCATAGCAAATATCAAGCTCACGTGCGAGAGCAGCTTCAGGCATTCCCGTCATGCCAATAATATCGCAACCATCATGTTCTAAACGATTAACTTCTTGAGCTGTTTCTAATCGTGGGCCCTCTGTTGCCGCATAGGTTCCATGATTCATGCTCGCAATTGAAAGTTCACCACAACTATTAATGATAGAAGACCTTAATCTCTCACAATAAGGCTGAGTAAAATCAATATGCACAACTTCCTTTAAACCTTCTTCAAAAAAAGTATTCGTGCGTGATGTCGTATAATCAATAATTTGATCTGGAATAACAAGTTGTCCTGCTTCTAATTTAGAGTCAATACCACCGACTGCATTAACAGCGATAATGGTATCGACACCAGCTTGTTTTAGAACCCATAAATTAGCGCGATAGTTGATTTTATGCGGAGGAATGGTATGTGATGCGCCATGGCGTGGTAAAAATAAAACCTCTGTTCCAAATAATTCACCTGTTTGTAAAATACCGGAAGGAGAACCATATGGACTTTGCACAACTTCTTTATTTGTTATGTTTAGGTCATTAATCGACGTTAATCCAGTACCACCAATAATTGCTAACTTCGTCATTCTATAATCCTTTTACGGCATAGATACCGTCTGCATTTCGTAGATAACCTTTATAATCCATACCATAACCAAAAACATAACGATCAGGGACTTTTAAGCCAACGTAATCAATATCTATTGTTACACCACGTTGATGTTCCTTTTCAACTAACACAGCAGACTTCACTACCGAAGCACCTTTTGAATAACAATATTTAATAATTGCCTCCAAAGTATAACCTTCATCCAATATATCATCAAAAATCACAACAACTCGGCCGTCTAATGAGCAACGAGGCTCAACTAACCATTTTAATTCCGTGCCCTTAATGTCACCGTCATAACGTGTTGCATGTATATAATCTATTTCTAGAGGGATATTTAACTTTGTTATTAGATGTCCAAGCGGAATCATCGCCCCTGTAACTACTGCAATAAATAGTGGATTTGACGTTGCAAGATCATTAGTTATTGAGATAGCCAACTTATTAAGTGCTCGTTGTACTTGCGTATTATCATACAAGCAATCTGCTTCACTCATCACCTTATTAATATCATCGACTGGTATCATTCTTTATCCTTCAAAAGCTGGAACACCATTTTGAATATTTATTGTAGATGTTGGGAAAGCTATTTCCGCATTATGCTTTTCAATAATGGTATTAATTTTAAAAAGTACATCTTGTTTTACATGATGATAGTGTTGCCAGTCAGTAGTTTTAGTAAATGTATAAATGAAAAAATCTAGAGATGATTCTGAAAATTTATTAAAATTCACCATTAAGGTCTTGTTGGTATCAATTTCATCATGCGTTTGTAACATTTCACGAACTTCATTAACAATTGAAGGTAGAATACTCACGTCATCATAGCGTACTCCGATTGTCTCGTAAATTCGTCTATTAGACATTCGCGATGGATTTTCAACTGCAATACTAGCAAAAATAGAATTAGGAATATATAACGGACGTTTATCGAATGTTCGAATAACGGTTAAACGCCAACCAATTTTTTCAACGGTCCCTTCAATTTCTTTATCTGGCGAACGAATCCAGTCACCTATCGCAAAAGGTCTATCAAGGTATATCATCAAGCCACCAAAAAAATTGGAAAGTAAATCTTTTGCAGCAAAACCTATTGCTATACCACCAATACCCCCAAAAGCAAGTATAGCTGATATATTGAAGCCCATCGTTTGTAAGCCAACTAGAAATGAAGTAATAATAACGGCAACACGCAATAACTGACTAATTGCATCTGCCGTAGAACGATCAATAGGTTTACCTTTTATTTCCTGCAGTAGAAGAATATTCTTTTCAACAAACTTAATAAATCTAACCGCTGTCCAAGCAACTGCAATAATTATAGCTAACTCACGCAGAGTTGAAGTGATTCCCACATTCATCACATCGAGAGAGAAACTTAAACCAAACATCCAAATTAAAAGTGACAATGGTTTTCTTATTGCATGAATTAAAGCATCATCCCAGGCCGTTTTGGTATTTTCTAATTTAGATTGCAATTTTGTGAGAATTCTTTTTTGAAAAAAATCCACTAATAAAGCAATAAAAACAATTAAGAATACATGTAATATCCACAAATCTTCTTGTCTTATATAATTAGTAATTTTCTCTATTATTTCCATTCTATGTTCTCACGCAATTTATTTATTGATACTCTGAAATAATGGTTACGGCCTGTTTCCATTCGTTGGTTTGTACTAAGTCATCCCAATTGTGTGGCGTAACGTTTTTCCTACGCATTTTAAGTAAATGGAGATGCGATTCATTAGTGACCGTATAAGTTAATTCATCTAACACTTCTGCTGCACCACTACGATTATTACACACTAGCACCATATCACACCCAGCTTCTAGCGCAGCTTTTGCACGCTCGGCATAACTATCGCTTATACAGCTGGCGCCTTTCATATCAAGATCGTCACTAAAAACAACACCGTCAAATTTTAATTGCGTTCTTAAAATTTCTTTTAACCAAAAGGAAGAAAATCCAGCCGGTGCATCGTTTATTTTCTCATAAATGATATGTGCAGGCATAATGCCATCTAAATGATTGGGCACTAGCTTTTCAAATGGAATAATGTCGCTTTTAAAAAGTACGTCTAACGTTCGATTATCAATAGGGACATCCGTATGCGAATCTTCCGTTACTCCACCATGCCCAGGAAAATGCTTACCCGTAGATGACATACCCGCTCGATGCATGCCGTCAATATAAGCGGCAGCTAGCTTAGCAATGACATTAGGATTTTGGTGGAAGGCTCGATTCCCAATCACATCACTTAATCCATAATCAACATCTAAAACCGGTGTAAAACTAAAATCAATATTAAAACTCAATAATTCAATTGAGGTTAACCAACCAAATAATTCTGCATGCTCTAATGCAATGTCGCGATCTTTATCATATTTCACCCCTAATGTATTTAGGGCTGGAATAATAGTAAACGGTTCTTTGAATCGTTGTACGCGTCCGCCTTCATGGTCGATTGCAATAAGTAATGGTGGATCACGTAAGCTTTTAACCTCCTCAATAAGTTGTTGCACTTGTTGAGGCGTATCAAAATTACGAGTAAAAAGAATGACTCCACCAACGAGTGGATTTTTCAATAAGATACGATCGTCATCAGACAGTTCAAAACCATCAACGTCAATCATTACGGGACCAAGAAATGCCATTATTCTTCTTTTATTATTACTGATGTACCGATGTCGACTTTATCAAATAAGCTAATAATTTCACTATTATGCATTTTAATACAACCATGTGATGAAGGAATACCCATTTCATCGTCATCTGGGCAGCCATGTATATAAATATATCTGCGCATAGTATCTACATCTTTTAAACGATTGAAGCCGACTTCAACTCCACTTAACCACAGTATTCTTGTTAAGATCCAATCACGTTCAGGATTATCTTCCCTTAATTTTTCAGAAAATATTTCGCCGGTTAAACGACGTGCAACGAAAACACTATTAGCACTGACTCCTCTGCCAATTTTCGCCCTAATAACATGCTTACCACGTGGAGTGCATTCACTACCAAATTGTTCACCGACTCCATTTTTAGCGGTTGCAACTTGAAATTCGTCTTCAATCCTTCCATCGATGCTAATTTGTAATACTTGTGTTTTGACATTAACGATAATATTCAATTCGGTCTCAATTATACATTCCAGCTAGAATATGGGTTTTTAACTAAACAAACATTGTAGTATTTTTCTTGAGCAGAAACTTCCTCACCAATCCAGTTTGGTATATTAAATTGTTCCCTTTCATTCGCTAATTCAATTTCAGCAACAATGAGTCCGCGGTTATCGCCTTCGAAAACATCTATTTCCCATTTATGGTCGTCGTAATACACGATGTGGCGCGTTTTTTCAATTAAGGGCTGTATACATAATTCACCTAGCATTTTCTCAGCATCTTCTAATGGAATAGCATATTCATATTCTTGCCGAGTAATTGAAAGTGTCATACTTTTAATATTGATATTGGCCTTATCACCTTCAATGCGTACCCGAACAGATGATTTAGCATTCTCTTTGTTATCCGTTTCGTTTAGATAACCTTGTTTAAAATATGTGCTCGAGATTATTAGATCTCGCCAATCATTATTTTTCAATAAATACTTTCTTTCAATTTCTATTGCCATAATCTTATTTTTACTAACGGATAAAAAGAGCTATTGACTCAACATGTGCTGTATGGGGAAACATATCAATCACTCCTGCTTTCACTAGCTTATATCCATGAGTATTTACCAGCGCGTCTGTATCGCGTGCCAAAGTAGCTGGGTTACAGGAAACATAAACAATACGTTCAGGTTTTAAGCTAGCAATCGTATCGATCATTTCTTTCGCACCACTTCGTGGAGGGTCAAGTAATATTTTTGAATATTTCTTAGAACGAAGCCAGGGTAATCCTTGCGTATCTTCCATTAAATTCGCAACATGGTACTCAACATTTAAAATTGAGTTACGCTTCGCATTTTCATTGGCGCGCTCAACAAGTGTTTTTTCACCTTCTACGGCTGCAACCGATTTTGCTGTACGAGCAATCGGTAAAGTAAAGTTACCAATACCACAATATAACTCAAGGACCTCGTCATTTTCATTTAAGTCTAATAAATCTAACGCTTGTTTAATCATTAACGGATTTATATAAGGATTGACCTGTGTAAAGTCGATTGCAAGGTGAACCAACTTTAAATCGTAATCATCTAAGCTATAACTTAACTCTGAACTTTCTGGATATAACAAAGCAACCGTCTTTGGACCTTTAGGTTGCAAGTAGATATGATAATCTTTATCTTTACCTAAAGCTTTTAAAATTGCTTTATCTTCTTCTGTTAATTCCACTAGGTTACGAAAAATTAATGCGCAACCCGTTTCAGAAAATGCCACTTCAATTTGTGCGATTTTATTAAAACAAGTTAGCTTTCCGATTGCAGTCGCAATTACATCAAGATTTTTACCAATTCGAGCATCAAGCACTTCACAGGCATCCATATTGGCTAAGTACCGACTGTGTTTTTCGCGAAAGCCAATGTATACACGTTTTTTTGCTTTAACGTATTTAACACCAAGGCGCGCTTTAAAACGATAACCCCACGCTTGGCTTTGAATTGGAGTCAATACTTCATCAGGAGAAACTTTTGCCATTTTACTGAAGTTATCAAGTAATGATTGTTGTTTATAAGAAATTTGTTTTTCATGAGATAAATGTTGCAATGCGCAACCACCGCAAATACCAAATGCCTCACACTTTGGTGTAACACGTTCAGGAGACGGTTCGATAATTTCATCAACAATCGCATCATCATATTGTCGAGTTTGCTTTAGACAGCTCATCTTTACTATTTCATTTGGTAGCGCACCTTCGACAAAAATTGCTTTACCATCTATGTGTGTAACGCCGCGTCCGTCATGAGACAGGCTTTCTATTGTAACCGGGTCTGGGTATATATCTTTCGTTTTAAAATGACGTTGTTGCATTTACTTTGTCTCAATTTTTTTAAATCTAAAATTCATTACGCTATAATTTAGTGTGACGAAATAATTAATGTGGAAAAACATCCGTAGATAAATAACGATCACCTCGATCACAAATTATCGTCACAATAACGGCATCCGTCACTTGTTTCGATAATTCCAAGGCAGCAGCAACTGCACCACCTGAAGAAATACCGCAGAAAATACCTTCTTTTGCAGCTAATTCTCTTGTCGTTTGTTCCGCTATTTGTTGCCCAATATCAATCGTTCTATCGACCCGTGCTTCGTCAAAAATTGAAGGTAGATACTCTTTTGGCCAGCGTCGAATACCGGGAATTTTGGCACCTTCTTCTGGCTGCACACCAACAATTTGGATGTCAGCATTTTGTTCTTTCAAATAGCGCGAGTTACCCATAATGGTACCCGTGGTACCCATAGCACTAACAAAATGAGTAATTTGCCCATGTGTGTCACGCCAGATCTCAGGCGCTGTCGTTTCATAGTGCGCTAAAGGGTTATCCATATTTGAAAATTGGTCGAGAACAATACCCTTACCCTCTTTTTGCATTTGCAGGGCTAAATCACGTGCTCCCTCCATACTTTGTTCTTTCGTTACGAGTACTATCTCCGCACCATACGCTTTCATTGAAGCAATACGCTCAACTGTCATGTTATCCGGCATAATGAGTATCATCTTATAACCACGAATAGCCGCCGCCATAGCAAGTGCAATCCCTGTATTACCGCTTGTCGCTTCAATAAGTGTATCTCCAGGCTGAATATCGCCCCGTTGTTCCGCATGCTGAATCATGCTGATAGCGGGCCTGTCTTTTACTGAGCCGGCAGGATTATTCCCTTCCAATTTCACCAGAATTTGATTGCTACTATTACTATTAAGGCGCTGTAAACGTACTAGCGGTGTATTGCCTATGAATGACTCAATTGTGGGAAACATTTAAATTTGGACCTTTATTTGCCAAAAGTGCACGATTTTTATGTGATAATCTTACACTAATTATTATTAAATTTAATGTGGTTCTAATGAGTTTATTTGATAAAGATTTAGCACTCAAGCAAGCCGGTGGTAATGCTGAATTGGCAAAAGAATTATTTGAAATGCTCGTAAAAGACTTGCCCATATCCCTAGAATTAGCAAAAAATGCCCACAGAAATCTTAACAAAGATTTATTTTGGGACGCGATTCATAAAATACATGGAGGAACAGCATATTGCGGAGTACCCGACCTAAAATCAAGCTGTAAACTATTAGAGGATGAAATTAAACTTCAATATCCGAGTCAAAACGTTGATATCGCATTTAGCAACTTCAAAACACACGTCTGTGCCCTTCAAGAAAATGCTGATAAACTCATTGAACAGATAACCTAGTAGGCTAAAATTAAGTTCTCATATCCAGCAGTAATTCACTCTCATTCTATTTAACGCTGTATACAATTATTAAGCATAAATTTAATACAAAAATTAGAGCTTTATCAGACTTGGGGCTTTTTAGGCTAATTACCTATAAACTAACGTTACCCTTTTACTAAAGTAACAAAAGCAACAGCAAAATCCTGCTCATCAGAGATACTAACATGGCTTTCTTCTATGCCCTTTTCACTTAAAAAAGCTTGAGCGTCTTTAATGAAATTTAAAATTGGCTTACCCAAATTATCGTGTGTAATATAAATTTGTTGCAAAGTTATGCCATCACGAAAACCGGTTCCCATCGCTTTACTTGCTGCTTCTTTAGCTGCAAAACGCTTAGCTAATAAACGAGAAGGTTCATTGTAGTTATGATACTCTTGCAACTCTTCTTTCGATAAAATACGCTCAGCAAATTTGTCACCAAACATATCAATATTGTTTTGCATTCTTTTTATTTGAACAATGTCTGTTCCAATTCCAAAAATCATACCTTTGCACTAACCATTAAAAGTTTCATTTCTTTTACTGCGGCATCTAAGCCAATGAAAACAGCTTGTGCAATTACCGAATGGCCAATATTAAGTTCAACTATATTATCTATAGCCGCAATTTGTTGCACGTTATGATAATGCAATCCATGGCCAGCATTCACTTGTAAGCCTAAATTATTTGCATATTTAACGGCTTCCACAATTTTAAGATATTCATTGTGTTCTTGTTCTTTTGTAGCTGCATCTGCAAAATGTCCTGTATGTATCTCAATAACGGGTGCACCAACGGCATGAGCCGCATCAATTTGACTTTTATCAGCATCAATAAAAAGAGAAGCACGTACTCCAGCTTTTACCAAACGCTTACACGCATCCTCTATTTTAGACATTTGACCTGAGACATCTAGCCCACCTTCAGTTGTAAGCTCTTCTCTTTTTTCTGGTACAAGACAACAATCAGAAGGCTTGTATTTCTCAGCGATAGTTAGCATTTCATCGGTAACCGCCATTTCTAAATTCATTCGAGTTTGTAACGTTTGAGTTAATATCTCTACGTCACGTTCTTGAATATGACGACGATCTTCACGTAAATGAATGGTTATGGAATCTGCGCCAGCTTGTTCGGCAACGGCTGCTGCTTGAACAACCTCAGGGTAGATTGTGCCACGTGCCTGTCTTAATGTTGCAACGTGATCAATGTTTACACCTAATAACATATAATACCTTTATAAAATTGTAGATTGAGAAAGTGTTCTGGTTTTTAATGGTACATCACCTAAGTGTTTAGAAATAATTGCACGCATAAGGTGCTTGGCTTGCTTCAATGATTCAATGGTTGTTAAAGTGCCTCGTTCTAGCTCTAGTAAGGCCTTTCCAGAGATAGCAACGCCATCACCAACTGTTTTGTTTACATTAGACTTTATAGAATACGAATTCAATTTCTTAGGTCCTTCAGATAATACATAATAATATTGTTGTTCTTTAATAATTGCCGCACCCGTATCAACATCATGGGTTAATAATAAACTATAACCTATTTCATCTAATAAACTTTTTTCATAATTACGTAATACCGACTCAATATTTTTTTTAGACTGTAGCTTATCGATAGTCTCCATATAATATGAAAATAGTTCAGTATGAGGATCTTCTAAAGTCAAAAAACGTAATATTAACTCATTAACATAATACGCACTCAACAAGGCTGTTCCACGTAATTCACAATTAAACGAGGTGCGTTTCTGAGTTTGAGCAAAGTCAGCTTCAGTTAACGTGTATAAATCTCCTCGGCCACTCCATGACAATAATAGCGGAACAAAAACTTCTAATTTACCTGCAAACACTGACTTAAGACGTTTTGCTCCTTTCGCTACAAAACGAATCCTACCAAAATCGGCTGTAAATGCATCGACAAGTAAGCTGGTATTTTGATATGCCGTGGTATGTAAAATGTAGGCTGGTTGAGAATAGACTCTCTGGTAACTAGAGTGAATCGCGTTAGTATTCATCCGTATAGCCAAGTGATTTTAACATTTGCTCATCATCAGCCCAACCTTCTTTTACTTTAACCCATATCTCTAAAAATACTTTTGAGTCAAACATTGCTTCCATATCAATACGAGATTGAGAACCCACTTTTTTTAATCGGTCACCATTATGCCCAATAATAATTAATTTTTGATTCTTTCGCTCAACCAAAATAACGGCATTAATATTAAATATACCCTCTACCTCTTCAAATTTTTCGATCATCACGGTTAAATCATAAGGCAACTCTTGGCCTAGCTGACGCATTAATTTCTCGCGAATAATTTCAGATGCGAAAAACTTCATACTACGATCGGTAAATTGATCTTCAGGATAAATGGCATCGGAAATATCAAGTAATGACTCAACTTCTTTTTCTACATCTTGAATATACTTTCCCTTTAACGCCGATACAGGAAATATAGCTTTAAATGAATGAAGTAAACTTAATTTTTGCATATAAGGAAGTAATTCATTTTTATCAGCTAATTTGTCAACCTTATTAATCACAAGTAGTATAGGTTTTTTGGTGCTTTTTATTTTATCTAACACCCACTCATCTTTTTCAGACCAAACACCTGCTTCAACAAGAAATAACACGACATTTACATCATCAATAATACTATTGGCAGCGCGGTTCATATATCGATTCATTGCGCGAGAGCTATCTTTATGCACTCCAGGTGTATCCACGTAAATAGCTTGTGCTGCTTCCGTTGTTTTAATACCTAATATTTGGTGTCGAGTAGTTTGCGGTTTACGTGAGGTAATACAAAGCTTTTGGCCTAATATATAGTTTAATAATGTTGATTTACCCACATTAGGACGCCCAATAATAGCAACGTAACCACAGCGAAATTCTTTTGACTTAGTCATTCTTTAATAATTCCAAAATTTTAAGTGCAACTTGTTGCTCGGCGTAACGACGGCTTTTACCTTTAGCTTTAATCACTTGGCCGATTACTTCAACCTCTCCCTCAACAGTAAAAGTTTGATCATGTGATTGACCTTCAATAGCGATTACATTATATATCGGTAATGGTTGATTTCGTCCTTGCAAATATTCTTGCAATTGTGTTTTAGGATCTTTATTGATTTCATTTAGATTAATATCATCTAAACGAGAAGCAAATTGTTTTAAAATAAACTTTTCTGCAGCTTGAATACCACCGTCTAAATAAATTGCTCCGATAATAGCTTCAAAAGCGTCAGCTAATATAGAAGCACGACGAAAACCGCCACTTTTAAGTTCACCGCTACCTAACTTTATATAATCACCCAAATTTATATCTTTAGCTAATTCGGACAGAGTTTTACCTTTTACCAAGCTAGCACGTAATCGACTAAGAATACCTTCATCAGAATCAGGGAATTTAGAAAAAAGTTTTGTTGTTATAACTAGACCTAAAACAGAATCACCAAGAAATTCTAGTCGCTCGTTATTTTTCGCTGCTGCACTTCGGTGGGTTAATGCGGATTCTAAATATGACTCATCATTAAAACTATAATGAATAGTTTTAATTAATTTTTTGTTACTTTGCATAAACTATTATTGAATCGTGACTTCTTTGTGAAAAGAAACTATAAAATCTAAATTCCCGACAATCTTTTCACGGACCTCATAATCAATTTCTACAATAACCGTATTTCCTTTTTTTGTAACGTAAATATCTTCAGCCGTTACAGAGTAGTTTGAATTAATATTTAATTTTTTTAATAACGATTTTTTAATCCCTCGAGTCGAGGATTTAATAAATTTTTTTTCTGTTTTCATATATTCAAGAGTTTCACCAACACCATAACCGTCGATATAAATTGGAATTAAACGAAGAAGAAATATTGCAAACATTGCTGCAATTGCAATAACAACAACCCAACTTATTGCGGTTAACCCATGTTGTTTTGAAAGTGACTGCATGTGAGACTCCTTTATTTTTTAAATTATATTATTTAATCAAACTTATACGTTGCCACTTCGGCCATTTATTCCAACCTTGAAAATTCATCCAAATTGCAAAGGCTCTACCTTTTAAATTCGCATCTGGGACAAAGCCCCATACCCGACTATCATTACTGTTGTCGCGATTATCTCCCATCACAAAATAATGACCTTCAGGTACGGTTGTAACCAAATCGAAGTGTGGGGGATTAGAGCTAACTTGCATTTCATGATTGTAACCTACAAGGTTTTCTTGGTAACGCGTGTACTCGGTAAAGCCAAAGGTTGAACGTGACAGTTCTGTATTTTCAACTAACTCGCCATTTAAATATAATTGCTTATTGTGGTAAGCAATTGAATCGCCAGGCAATCCAACAACACGTTTAATATAATCAATCTTTGGATTTTCAGGAAATCTGAATACAACAACATCACCACGTGATGGATTACCAAGATCAACTATTTTTTCATTAATAACGGGAACACGCAAACCATAACTAAATTTATTCACTAATATAAAATCACCAATTTCTAAAGTTGGAATCATCGAACCAGATGGAATTTTAAATGGTTCAACAACAAAACCGCGTAAAATTAAAACTATAAAGAAAACAGGAAATAAAAACTTAGCATACTCAACTAAAAAAGGTTCGGCTTCTTCTTTTGTAGGCACGTCACGTTCGCGACCACCCTCTTCCATTTGATCAATGTCGCCTCTACGATTTTTTGCAAAAAACAAGCCATCAATTAACCAAATAATACCAGTAATTAACGCACCAAGCGCTAATATGAGTGAAAAATCTATTGTCATTTATCCTTACCTACATGTAGTACGGCTAAAAAAGCATCCTGAGGTAATTCAACTCGACCAACAGATTTCATGCGTTTTTTACCTTCTTTTTGTTTTTCCAATAATTTACGTTTTCGTGAGACATCGCCACCATAACACTTCGCGGTTACATTTTTGCGTAATGCTTTCACATTTGTGCGCGCTAACACTTTTACTCCGATAGCAGCTTGTATAGCAACATCGAACATCTGACGTGGAATAATTTCTTTCATCTTTTCCGTTAGTTTACGCCCATAACCTACCGCATTATCTTTATGTACAATAACGGATAACGCATCGACCTTTTCAGAATTTATCAATACGTCTAATTTAACCAAATTTGCAGCCTGAAAACGAGTAAATTCATAATCTAGAGAAGCATAACCGCGACTCACAGACTTTAATCGGTCGAAAAAATCGAGCACAATCTCATTTAACGGTAGCTCAAAAACAATACTGACCTGACTACCAAGGTATTGCATATCTTTTTGTACGCCGCGTTTCTCGATACAGAGCGTGATGACATTACCAACGTAATCTTGTGGTACCAATATCGTTGCCGTCACGATTGGCTCACGTACCTCGTCAATATGCACTTGTTCAGGTAAATCGGCAGGATTATCAATTGTAACAATTTCACCCTTATTCGTTTTAACTTCAAATACAACTGTAGGCGCGGTGGTGATAAGATTTAAGTCGTATTCGCGCTCTAAACGTTCTTGGATAATCTCCATATGGAGCATTCCGAGAAAACCACACCGAAAGCCAAATCCTAATGCTTGTGAGGTTTCAGGTTCATAAAATAAGGCTGCGTCATTTAAACGTAACTTCGCTAAAGCTTCACGAAGATCTTCATAATCATCACCTTCAACTGGGAATAATCCGGCAAAAACTTGCGGCTGAATGGCTTTAAATCCGGCCAAGGCTTCAGTGGCAGAATGATCGATAGTGGTTATTGTATCCCCAACTGGCGCACCATCTATTTCCTTGATGCCGGCAATGATATAACCCACTTCACCGGCTTTCAAATTGTCTGTGCGGGTGCGCTTAGGTGTAAAAACACCAACCTGATCGACTTGATAACTTCGCCCCGCGGCCATCATTTTTATCTTTTGTTTAGACTTTATCGAGCCCTGCATAATTCTTACTAGTGAAATAACACCCACATAACTATCGAACCAGGAATCGATTATTAGTGCTTGTAACGGTGCATCAACATCACCTTGTGGTGGAGGGATTTTATCAACCAACATCTCTAGCAGTTCATCAATACCAATCCCCGACTTCGCGCTTACATGCAGCGCATCAGTGGCATCAATACCAATAATATCTTCGATTTCCTGACTAACACGGTCTGGCTCTGCTGCAGGTAAGTCAATTTTATTCAATACTGGAAGGACTTCTAGGCCTTGATCAATGGCGGTATAGCAGTTAGCCACACTCTGTGCCTCAACCCCTTGTGATGCATCCACCACGAGTAATGCGCCTTCACAAGCGGCTAAGGAGCGTGAAACTTCATAGCTAAAATCAACATGACCCGGTGTATCAATAAAGTTTAATTGATAGGTTTTGCCATCTTTTGCATGGTAATCCAAAGTTACGCTTTGAGCCTTAATGGTAATACCACGCTCTTTTTCCAAGTCCATTGAATCTAATACTTGTTCTTTCATATCGCGCTCACTTAAACCACCACAAACTTGAATAAAGCGATCAGCGATAGTCGACTTTCCATGGTCAATATGGGCAATAATAGAGAAATTACGAATATGGGACAAATCTGACAATATATAACACCTTGATATATAAGAAAAAAGCGCATATCTGCGCTTTTAAATAAGGGATTTAGTACTGATGAATGGCGTTAAGAACATTTTACAGACTAATAAAGCCGCTATTGTACCTAATTTCTGCCTCTGCCGAAATATACTTCAATAGCATTGATATCAAGAAAGTATTCACACAATATATTTGAGTCAAATGTCACAACGGGTACCTTTGTCCCGTAGAGCTGTTCTAAATTATCATTCCCCGTTATATCTATACTTTTGTAAGTAAAGGGATTATTAGAGCAATAAGCTGTTAGCTCATCCAATAGCGCATCACATAAGTGACAACCTGCACGCGTGAAAATAATAAGTTCTATTATTTTCACCACGCTAGGTAACAGATGTCCATTGGAAAAAGGCTATTCAGGAATTTTAATCGCTAAAAATATTGGAGAATTTTTACGTTGGATAAGTATGGGTACAGATTTGCCACTAGGTAGTCGACTTAAGACAGCGTTAAACTTTTTAATAGAGTTAATATCTTTATAGTTAAGTTTCAGTAAAATATCGCCAACTTTAATACCGGCATTTCGAGCGGGCCCATCAACAACCTGCTTAACCAATACGCCACGTTTATCCATACCAGATTGCTCACGTTGAGCGCGTGTGATATCAACAACAACCATGCCTAGTTTATCGGTTTTATTTTTCTTAGTGGTCTTTCGTGTATCAGCTAATTTAGCCTGCTCAGGTAGTATAGCAATCTTAACACGTAATGTTTTCTGTGAACCTTCACGAATAACTTTCACCTTAACTGTTTTACCGATGTCTGTGGTTCCAACGGCTAAGGGTAAATCTGAAGAGCGATATATTTCTTTTTTACCAAATTTAATAATAACATCACCAACATTAAATCCAGCTTTATCTGCAGGACTATCGTCAATAACTTCTAGTACAGCGGCACCACGTGGATTTTTCATACCAAATGATTCTGCAAGTTCACGATTTACTTCTTGAATCAACACACCCAACCAACCACGAGTAACATGACCATCATTTTTAATTTGCTTTATAACATTCATCGCAACATTAATGGGAATAGAAAAAGACAATCCCATAAAACCACCTGTGCGCGTATAAATTTGTGAGTTAATTCCAATTACCTCACCTTTTAAATTAAATAAAGGTCCACCTGAGTTACCTGGATTAATCGCAACATCTGTTTGAATAAAAGGAACATAATTACTATTAGGTAAATTGTTACGTCCAATAGCACTAACAACACCCACTGAAACTGAATGATCGAAACCAAAGGGTGAGCCAATGGCCATCGCCCACTCACCTACTTTTAGTTTTTCAGAATCACCAATTTTAACAACCGGTAAGTTATCCGCCTTAATTTTTAAAAGTGCGATATCAGAACGTGCATCACTACCAATTAATTCTGCAACAAGTTCACGTCTATCAGATAAACGAACGAGTATCTCATCTGCACCTTTAATTACATGGTGATTTGTAACGATATAACCATCAGTATCAACAATAAATCCTGAACCTAACGACTGTTCATTGCGTCCTTCGGAATCACCGCGCTCTTCAAAAAACTTTTTAAATAAATCATTCCAAGGAGAACCTTCTGGCATATTAGGAATATTCAAACCGTGAGGTAAATTTTTACGTGATTTAACATTTTGTTTAGTACTAATGTTAACTACAGCTGGACTATTGTTTGCAGCAAGTTCAGTAAAATCCGGAAGCTCGACTGCATGTGCCTTAGATAACAATACAATGTATGTAAAAATAAAAAATACTATTTTTGTTGAAGCTAACTTATACAAAATAAAAACTCCTAAACTTTACCATTAATAGAATTGAACAATATTGGCTTTGAGATGACTTTTATCAAAATAGGTTCAAATAAATTTTTCTGTTCAACGTGTTTTAATCGTAGTGAAAACCGTGAAAAGATGCTACCTGAAAACAACCCCAGCATGCCCGCAATAACAACAAATAACTCAGTGTCTGAGTTTGCAAAAATCTCGCTGGCAATAATAGCAAAACCAAGCATCGTTAATAATGGAATTATGTATAAAAAAAAGGAAGCCTGCACAAAGCCTGATTCATCTAAGCCGACAATGACATTATCATTTTCCTTGGCTCCAAGCGTATTCAATATTTCAACTTGCATAGGCTGAGTTTTAAATACATTATCGAGTAACGTTTTTCCACAGCCAGACTTAGCCGAACAGGAACCACAAGCCGTTTGTCGCTGCACTTCTATTAAGACATTATCGTTATTTACACGCAAAACTTTTGCAGTTTGTTCAATCATAATTATTTTTTCAAATATACTGAATCACAAATTTTCTTAACAGCTGCCTGTGTTACTTCTCCAACGACTGTCACATGAATGCCGTCGTCTAATAGTCGACCACAAGCGTTAATTGCTCCCACTTGAGAATTCCCTATAAGCTGATCATTTTTCTGACTTTGCTTTTCGATGAAAATCGAAACTGATGACAAACCATCTGAATACATTAATTGCTCCATCGCTATGCCACTTCGAGGCATAACGTGTTTACGATTCATATCAGCTTTAAATCCATTCGGTAAGTTTTTAACTGCCCAATTGGTTTCTAGTTTAACTTTATTTGTCATTTTCTCTGGTGATGTATACCAAGTGAAATTATCACCCGAAATAGATGGTTTAAGTAATTTTTCAGGTATTTTTTTCATAAACTCGATTTGTGTAAACATAAACTGTTCAACAGTCTGACCATTTTCATTCATAAGGTGTGTTTTTAATAATAAACCTGAATTAACATCAATCCATAAAGCATGCCCATAACGATACTTATCTTTTGGCTTAATCATAACCTTTTGAGTTACTTGGCCTGCAACCATTTCTTTTCCTGATAAAAAGAAATCATAATTTTTTGAGAGCTCATTAATTTGTACAGGAAATGCAGGGGGGAAATTTGACTTTGGTCGTTTTTTTTCAACAACAACCGATTTACTATCGGGTAATATACAAGTTACCGAATTTTTAGTGCGAATAACTTCACGTCCTGTTCCATCAAGCGATAACAAGCGTTCTCGTTCACTCGTACCATCAGTACTATGAACAATCTTCATTGAACTTAAATTATTTTTTTGCCCATAAACAAATACACCTTGGTAATTAGCCATGTGCGCAGCACGATGCATTTTAGATAACCACGACTCAACTTCTTTTGCTTTAGTAGCATTTGCAGCTACTAAGTTTGGTAATACAAAAATTAAAGTTGCTACAAAAATTAAATATTTATTTTTCATTCACAATTCGTTCTGCTGGTGTAACACTAACCATACGCATGTACGGCATCAAGCCTTGCATCTTTCCAGATAGTGAATGTTCGTAATGATTAACTAGATACCCACTTAATTTAGATTCTGTCGCTTTATTCAATCGTAAAGTAACGGGTTTAATGTCACTTGTTGCAAATGATTGTTGACTGCCAATAGATGCAACGTTTGAGAGTGAGTCAGTTGTTGAAATTTGCGTTTGTTGAAAATTAACAATAGCCAACATAGCAACAGATGCTGCAACGGCAAGCCCAGCAATTTGCTTAACAACTTTTTGAGTGAAGGTTTTTGATACACGTGGCGCTAAAATTGTCGGTTCATTTTCGAGCTGAGCGCTTAAATCACTAAACCAACTACTATCAACTTTATGCTGATAGCGATCATTTAAAGTATCACTGACAAGATTATATCGTGCCCACTTCGTTTTTGCTTCAACATCATTCGATAATGATTGCATTAAATCTTGATCTAATATCTGTTCATCATCAAGCAATGAAGAGATTTTTTGATTTGTTGTTTCATTCATAGAATCGCTCATAATATTTCTCTCACGTTTCATAGTTGCTTTTAATAGACAGTTATATTAACTATCGGCTTCATCGACTAAAGGTTTAAGTTTTAAATCTATTGCCTCCCTTGCTCTAAAAATTCGAGAGCGCACTGTTCCAATTGGGCACTCCATCGCTTCTGCAATCTCTTCATAACTTAAGCCTTCTAATTCACGTAATGTAATTGCCATTCGTAAATCTTCTGGTAATTGTTCTATTGCACTAAACACGACCTTGGCAATCTCATCGGTTAATGCAATCCTTTCAGGCGAAGCTTGATCCTTTAAAGAAGACTCACCTTCATAATATTCAGCTTCTGTTGCGTCTACATCACCACTGGGGGGACGACGACTTCTGGCAACTAAATGGTTCTTTGCCGTATTAATACCAATTCTATAAAGCCAAGTATAAAACGCACTGTCACCACGGAAATTAGGGAGTGCCCGATAGGCTTTAATGAATGTTTCTTGCGCTAAATCCTGTACCTCGGCAAAATCATTAACAAATCTTGAAATAACATTCATGATTCGTTGCTGGTATTTAACAACCAACAAATCAAATGCACGTTTGTCACCTTTTTGTACGCGTTCAACTAATTGTTGATCGGCTGCTTTGTCAGACATCTAAACCACTCTCCAGACAAACACAATTGAAGGTAATTCGCTGTCTGGTACTGTGACCAGCAAACGCGCAAATAGTTCGAGGATTTAGAGAAGTTTCTTGGGATAAATTCATTATATTCTATTTAAAACCAACATCTTGGCATTCTATTACAATTCGGCTCCAACTATCCATTTTTGTGCCCTTAATATCTAAATTCCTACAATCACCCAATTTTATATATTGCCAGAATTATATATTGCCAGAGCAACAATAAAACGCGATGATTGTCGAATGAACATTAAGAACTTGATCAAATCGTTAAGCACAAGCCAGGATCATTTCAGTGCCGATGTACTAATTATTGGTGGTGGTGCAGCAGGCCTCAGTGCCGCTCTAAGGCTTGCCGATACTCACCATATCCAATTGATAACTAAGGGGAAACTAACTGAAAGCTGCACTCTTTATGCTCAAGGAGGCATTGCAGCTGTACTGGATAGGGACGATTCTATCGAATCTCACGTAAAAGACACTATTGATGCTGGCGCAGGGTTATGTAACACAGAGGTTGTTAATTTCACTGTTAATCACGGTAAAGAAAATATTCTTTGGTTGATTGACCAAGGAATAAAGTTTACCCGCACTGAAGCCGGCACTAATTCCGATGCCTATCATTTAACCCGAGAAGGCGGCCATAGCCACCGACGCATTATTCATGCAACCGATGCCACGGGGCGCGCTGTGGAAACCTCGTTAGCGAAAATGGCGAAACAACATAAAAATATCGACATTTTAGAGCACCATATTGCTGTTGATTTAATTACTCAAGATAAGGTGAATGCCGACGCAAACCTGGAAACACCCGTTAATAATCGATGCTTAGGGGCTTACGCCCTCGATCGTAAAAATAGCAAAGTAAAAGTCTTTCATGCTAAGTTTGTTATTTTGGCTAATGGTGGCGCAAGTAAAGTTTACCTCTACACCACTAACCCAGACACTGCCACGGGTGATGGAATTGCGATGGCATGGCGAGCGGGTTGTCGTATTGCGAATATGGAGTTTAATCAATTTCACCCGACCTGCTTATTTCACCCTGAAGCCAAATCTTTTTTAATTACCGAGGCACTCCGTGGTGAAGGCGCAAAGTTACTTTTACCCGATGGAAGTCGCTTTATGCACAAGTTTGATAAACGCGCCGAACTTGCTCCACGTGATATTGTGGCTCGAGCTATCGACCATGAAATGAAACGGATTGGTGCTGAGAATGTATTAATTGACATTAGTCATCAATCTCTCGATTTTATCAAAAGACATTTTCCGACGGTTTACCAGCGTTGCCTGGAATTCGGCTTCGATATGTCAAAAGAACCCATTCCCGTTGTTCCTGCTGCGCATTATACCTGTGGTGGTGTAATGACAAATCAACATGGGCAAACTGACATAGATGGTTTGTATGCAATTGGGGAAGTTGCTTTTACCGGTTTGCACGGAGCCAATCGAATGGCGAGTAATTCAATTCTTGAATGTTTAGTATTCGCTCAAGCATCAAGTGAACATATCAAACAACAACAAGATATTTCGGTACCCAGCAAACTTGCTGAATGGGATGAGAGCCGAGTTACCGATTCTGATGAAGAAGTCGTTGTTACCCATAACTGGGATGAGCTTCGTCGTTTTATGTGGGACTATGTTGGCATAGTGCGAACAGACAAACGACTTAAACGAGCGCAAAGCCGAGTTAATTTATTAAAACAAGAAATAACCGACTACTATGGTAATTTCCGAATAACGAATGACTTAATTGAATTAAGGAATTTAGCCGATACCGCAAGTTTAATTATAGAATCTGCGATTCAACGAAAAGAAAGTCGAGGACTACACTACACTCTCGACCACCCAAAATTATCTAAGAAGATGTTGAACACGATTCTCACACCTGACAATTACCAAGCAAATAGAAACGTTGACATCTTATCTGACGTTATGGCTTAAGATAACACCAGATAAGATTAAGATAAGATATTATTCGAAGCGATTTACCTGAATATTATTTCGAGCACCATCAAAGTGTGACCAGATTGCAAAAGCACTACCACGATTATCAACTGACACTTGAGGAGTATCCGCATCGCCAGTGTCATCCGTTTCGATAAGTGCTGCACCACTCCATGCGTTGGTAGTACCCGCAACATATCTATTAGCGTAAATATTCGTTAAGCCTAATGCATCCGTTTGTTTCCATACAGCTATCGCATTACCAAGGCTATCTATGCCTACTTGTGGTAAATCGGCAGGACCGGAATCGTCTAATTCAAGAACAATAGCGCCAGCCCATGTTTCGGTGGCTGCAACATATCTATTCGAGTAAATACTAAACCGACTGCCAACAAACTGTCTCCAAACAGTTATCGCATTGCCGTTAGAATCGATAGCAATTTGTGGGCTAAAAGCACCCCCGTCTTGCGTTAATTCTAATAAAATAGCACTTGTCCATGTATCGGTCGCACTAACATAACGACTGGAATAAATACTAAAGCGGACACCATCAACTTGAACCCAGACAGCAATAGCATTTCCATTTGAATCCGTTGCAACCTGTGCAGCTGAAGCAGCACCATCTATCGCATCTAATGTCGTCGCGCCAGACCAAGTGTTAGTTGCTAAATCGTAACGGTTAACATAAGCATTCGTAAAACCATTCACATCAGTTTGTTGCCATACCGCAAAGGCATTGCCACTAGTATCCATTGCTATTTGGGGTAAATCTGCCGCGCCACTATCATCATTCTCAAGCAACGTCTCACCCAACCATGCACTCGTTGTAGCATCATAGCGGTTTGCAAAAATGCTGAATGTCGCACCAGAAAATTGTCTCCAAACGGCAATCGCATTACCGCTTGCATCAAAAGAAATTTGTGGGCTAAACGCACCACCATCACTTCCAACTTCAATAAGTTCTGCACCTGCCCAAGTATTGGTTCCTGCATCGTATCGATTCGTGTAAATACTAAAACGTGTACCATCATTTTGAACCCAAATAGCAAACGCATTACCACTAGTATCAAAGGCAATTTGAGGCGCAGAAGCGGCACCAGACGCACTTTCGATTAAAGCGGCACCCGACCAAGTGCCTGTCGAAGCGTCAAAACGATTGGCATAGATACTTGTTGGCGAACCTTGAGTCCAAACCGAAATAGCATTGCCGTTATTATCAAATGATACTTGTGGATCAATCGCAGCGCTCGTATCGTCAATTTCATTCAACGTCGCACCAGCCCAAGCACCATCAGCGGTAGTGAAAGACCAACTAGTTGACGCAAGCGCATTACCTGCTAGATCTGTTATCGCTGTACTTAACGTTGCAGTGTGAGATGTTAAAAGCGCTAACGCTCTAGTTTGTGCAATCGTTGCTACGTTTGTTGCACCATTAAAGCTTACTGTTCCAGCCACACTCCCAGTATTAGCTAAGGTAAAACTACTACCATCAATAGTCGTAGCAAACATGTCTTCACTGAATGTTGCAGTGATAACTACATCCCTATCGACACCCGTTGCTGCCGATGCTGGTGTGGTACTTGATACTGTTGGAGGTGTCGCATCCGTTACAGTAATCGTGACACTTTGAGTTACTGTAGCAGTACCATCAGTTGCTGTAACTTCTACTACGTAGGTGTTATTAGTATCACTGTCCGTTGGGTTATCGTAATCAGGAGGAGCAATAAAACTCATTACGCCGGTATTTGAATCAATAGAGAAGCTTGCTTGATCTGTCTCACCAATAAGTTCAATACTGAATGTAACCGTCTGGCCATCGGCATCAGTTGCCGTTGCCGTGTACCCGGTCAAGGTTAAACCCTCATCCATATTAAAACTTGTTCCGCTAGTAAAAACAGGGGCCGTATTTAAAATAGTGATGGTCACGGTTTGTGTTACAGAGTCAGTGCCATCAGAGGCACTCACGTCAACAATATAGGTATTATTGGTATCACTATCTGTCGGGCTTGCAAAATTCGGTGCTGTATTGAAACGTAATACACCCGTACTTGAGTTGATAGCAAAGCTAGATTGGTCTGCACCACCTGAAATACTGAAGCTAACCGTGTCACCATCAGAATCACTCGCCACTGCTGTGTAGCCGGTAACCGCGGTGCTACTAGTAATACTAAAACTTACGCCACTGCTAAATACAGGTGCAGCATTAGTCGCAGCTGGGGTACCACCACCTCCGCCACCACAAGAAATAACAACAAGTGAAATAAAACTGATAATAATCGGACGAATATGGCTATACATTGTAAAACCTCAAATTAATTACGTTAACTCATTGATTTATATTGAAATCTAATGAGATTTAGCCATTATTCACTATTTTAATAGATATATTCCTGTGCGGAAAACGACCCTTAATAAACTAAACGAGATAATACATGACACAGTCGACACACGGTATTACCCGAACAGGTTAATAATTGTTCAATATCTTGGTATAGGTTAACCCACAATTAATATAAAGGGGAGTGGAAATACATTAATATCAATAACTTATATGTTTTTCACGGAAATTTCTTAAGCCAGCTAAGTTACTGTAAACCAGTAACCGTTTCTGTAAAAAATCATTGTACCGATACTATGTAGGAGGAATATAAGGCAATACAACTCTGAGTTGCTTAAAGACTTTAGGGGGCAACATATCGACAAAGATCGGGATGCTTTTAAATTTTGATTCACCTAGTGTAAATCTCAGCACAATGAGCCACTCCGTTAACATGTAGTCTTTATCTAAAGTAACAAGTATGGGTTTTTCTTCGAAACCTAAAATCCACTTCCCGTCAACTCGATACTTAATCAACTTAAGAGATTTTAGATAAAGATAGTAATGCCAATAATAAAATAAACTAAACAAAACCAATGCTGCTAAAAGTATTTTAATACTAATAGGTATATAAATTAAAAGCGCAACACACCCAAGCGCAATGGCATGTAAAACAACAATTAATGCTAATAAAATTTTAGAAGGATTAAGCTGTAGAACCGGCAGTGAGACGAACTTGTTTTGCGACATCCGCGATTTCCTTATCGTATGGAATAACTCGCCCCATTAAGTAATCGAGCAACATTTGATCGGGTGTTTCAAGTAACCGCTCAAACGTTTGTTTCTCTTTTGGTGTGAGTTGTAAATAAGCTTTATCCATAAAGCCTTCTAAAAATATATCGAGTTCGAGCATACCACGACGACATTGCCAACGTAAGCGGGATAGTTCGGTATTTTCTTCTTGTGAAATTGTTTCAGTCATTTTTTATTCTTCTTAGAGTCACCACCAAATATTGAGCGGATAACGAGGGGGTGGAGTACAAGGCGGAATAAAATTTTAAAAACGGAGTTTACGAATAGTAAATGAGTATTTTGAAATTTTATTCCAACGCCGTAATCTGCCCTCTCGTTATTCGCCCAAAATCAAAACATGTCTTTTAGCATCATCTCCTTGATACCATTTATCGCCTTAGTCGGATTCAAGTTCTTAGGGCAAACATTCACACAGTTCATAATCGAATGGCACCTAAATAATTTATAAGGCCCTTCTAACTCAGCTAAGCGTTCGGCTGTGTTTTGATCACGACTGTCTGCAAGGAAACGATAAGACTGTAACAAAGCCGCCGGCCCTCTAAACTTATCTGGGTTCCACCAGAACGACGGACATGATGTTGAGCAACAAGCGCATAGAATACATTCATAGAGCCCATCAATTTTTTCACGTTGCTCAGGCGTTTGGTGATACTCCACTTCGGGAACAGGATCTTTAACGGTTAAATAAGGTTTAATAGAGCGGTAGTGATGAAAGAACTGCTCCATATCGATAATTAAATCTCGAATAACAGGCATACCCGGTAACGGACGAATTTCAATCGGTTGTTTTAATTCAGATGCTCTTGTTAAACAAGCAAGACCATTTTTACCATTGATGTTCATGCCATCTGAACCACAAACACCTTCACCACAGGAATGGCGAAATGATAATGTTTCGTCTTCCTCTTTAATTTTTATTAAGGCATCGCGCAACATCATGTCAGGAGTGATATCCAAGGTATAGTCTTGCATATATGGCTCTTTATCCACTTCCGGATTATAGCGATATATTTTAAAACGCATTGATGTTGATTGTGCTGTCGTCATAAATGTTGTCTCTTTGTTGACTTAGCGGCCAAATTAAATAATTTATTAATAAACACGTGCTTTCGGAGGGAAAGTTTCAACGGTCATTGGTTTTAATCGAACAGGTTTATATTCCAAACGCCGACCTTCTTTATAATATAAAGAATGTTTTAGCCAGCTTTTATCATCTCTATCTGGAAAATCGATACGAGAATGGGCGCCACGACTTTCTTCACGATTAAGTGCAGAGGTAACCGTTGCTACAGCAATATCAACTAAGTTCGCCAATTCCATCGCTTCGATACGTGCAGTATTAAAGACTTTACTATGATCTTTTATACGTACATTTTGCATGCGACTTTCAATTTGTAAAACTTCATTCAAACATTCCTGCAAAACATCTTGCGTGCGGAACACACTGCAATTTTGTTCCATGATGGTTTGTAGCTCTTCTTTTAATTGAGAAACCGACTCACCTTCACCTTTTTGATCCCAACGATGTAGATGTGCCAATGCTTGCTCAACACTTTTTTCATCAATTTGACGATGGTAACGATTTTCTTTTAAGTACTTAATAATGTGATTACCTGCTGCTCGACCAAATACCACAATATCTAATAATGAATTACCACCCAAGCGGTTTGCTCCATGTACGGATACACAAGCACACTCACCAACTGCATATAAACCCGGTATGGCTTCTTCACCGGTATCAACTGGCACAACCACTTGACCATAACGATCGGTTGGAATACCCCCCATTGTATAATGCGCCGTTGGAAAAACAGGAATAGCTTCTTCGACTGGATCAATATGCAAAAATGTTCGACTGGTTTCACAAATACCCGGTAAGCGTTTATCTAATACGTCTTTGCCAAGATGATCGAGTTTTAACATCACATGATCGCCATTTGGCCCGCAGCCTCGACCTTCTCTAACTTCGGTAGCTATCGAACGGCTAACCACATCTCGGCTTGCTAAATCTTTTGCATGAGGTGCATAACGTTCCATAAAACGTTCACCATCTTTATTCACTAAATAACCACCTTCACCACGTGCACCTTCGGTAATTAACATACCGCGGCCGGCAATACCGGTTGGATGGAATTGGAAAAACTCCATATCTTCTAATGGTATGCCCGCTCGTAAGGCCATTGCCAAACCATCACCTGTGTTAATTTTTGCATTGGTGTTGGTTCTAAAGAGTTGCCCTGCTCCACCTGTTGCCAGCAAGGTGGTTTTTGCTTCAATTAATAGAGGTTCACCAGTTTCAATTTCTAAAACTAACGCACCTAATATAAAACCCTCTTGGTCTTTTATTAAATCAATCGCAAAGTATTCGTCAAAAAAATGTGTTTTGGCTTTAATATTTTGTTGATAAAGCGCATGTAATATTGCATGACCCGTTCTATCGGCTGCTGCACAGGTTCTTGCAGCTTGTTCACCACCAAAGTTTTGGCTTTGACCACCAAAGGGGCGTTGATAAATTTTACCGTTATCTAAACGTGAAAATGGAACGCCTTGATGTTCTAATTCAACCACTAAATGTGAGGCTGCACGACACATATATTCGATGGCATCTTGATCGCCTAGATAATCGCTACCTTTAATCGTATCGTACATATGCCAATGCCAGCTATCTGGCAATACATTGGCCAACGCTGCATTCATACCACCTTGTGCCGCAACAGTATGTGAACGAGTAGGAAATACTTTTGAAACGACCGCAACTTTGGCATCCGCCTGCGCTAATTGTAAAGCCGCTCTTAAACCACCACCGCCAGCACCAATAACCAACGTATCAAATTTTCGAATAGGTATACTCAAAGTTCCACCAGTGTAAATAAAATATAAGTTGTCCAGATTGTCATGCCCATCAAAGCGGTCATTAACAATATAAGAATAATTAGCCGTACAATGGCAGAATGAACATAATCAATTACAATATCGCGAATTCCAATCCATGCATGAACCATGATGGCGATAAAGAAGAGTAAAACGAGAATATTAGTAATGGGTGAGTAAAAATGACTACGCCAATCTTCATATGAATTAACGGGGTTAACGAAAAGAAAACCAACAATAAATAACAGACTGCCTAACAAATAAATTGCCGATAAACGTTGTACAAACCACGCTCGATACCCTTGCGCTTGCCAGCTCATAACACCACCTTAAAGATTAGTAAGATGAGAGTAACAACAACCAAAATATTAACTAACCATGCCATTTTTATAGTCGCCTCGCGACTAATGGCAAAGTCGATATCTAATAAGAGAAAGCGAATACCCGCATAGAAGTGATGGACTATCGACCAAAGTAAAATAATATTAATTAGCTTGCCGCCATCAGAACTAAATATATTCAATACGTAGTTGAAGCCAGCCTGACTTGTAATTGATTGGGATAATAACCACACAACATAGGGGATTGACAAAAATAACACAATTCCAGAAACTCGGTGTAAAATAGAAACCACCGCCGTTACTGGCATTTTGATTTTTACAAGGTTAAGGTGCCGAGGTCTTTTGTGATTAGGCTGTCTGTTGTTTTTTGATGTATCCATTTGTAGGTTAAGTGTAGAACAAATCACCCATGCGTCCAGTAAATTGTTAAACCTTTTCAATATCTTGAAAACGGTATCTCAGGCAGTTTAAATTGGCCAAAATTTATTCATTTATAACCGCTCAGCGGATTAGGACATTATGTTAGAAAACTGGCAAACATTTTTAATAGAACAAGGTGCAACAATTGATGACAACGTCGTATCGAGCTTTAATACACCAGAAGAAGAAATTGAGTACAGTAATAACTCAACGATTCTTTGTGATCTATCGCATTACACCCTTATAAAAGTAACCGGTGCCGATGCTAATCGTTTTTTGCAGGGGCAATTAAGTAATGACATAAATAATGTTAACGAAACTCAATCGCAAATGAGTAGCTATTGTACCCCTAAGGGGCGTGCACTCGCTTTATTCCGCGTTTTTCAATTTGATGACGCTTATTGTTTGAGTTTACCGACAGAAATTGCTGAAAAAACGATTAATCGTCTTAAAATGTTCATTATGCGTAGTGATGTTACGATGGAAGATGTCACAGATGATTATTTTCATTTCGGCATTGCCGGCGAACATGCCTCGGCTAATCTAAACACAGATTTAAATATAGAGACTTTACCAACAATCCCAGATGAGGCCGTAAACACTTCTGACTTTAGTCTGCAAAAATTAGCTGGCTCACCAGACCGATTTGAAATATTCGGTCATTTTGATACCGCTGTTACCATTTGGAAAAAACTTTCAACCAACTGCCAACCTGTAGGCCAATCTGCCTGGAATTTACAACGAATCAATGCCGGTATACCTGAAATACTGACTGAAACAACAGATGGTTTTGTGCCACAAATGCTTAACTTGCAACTAATCAATGCAGTCAATTTTCAGAAAGGCTGTTATCCCGGACAGGAAATTGTCGCCCGCACAAAGTATCTGGGTAAATTAAAGAAACGCCTCTATCTTGCTGAAATTACAACAGAAAATACTATAACAATAGGTACTGATTTGTACGAAAGCGGAGATAATCAACAAAGTGTTGGTAAAGTTGTATCTGCTGAGCCTTCATCAACAAGTACCTACCGACTACTTTTGGTACTGCGAATCAGTGCTTCGGAAAATCAACCTATATTCTTATCTAACAAATCAGGCCCCACACTTACACTGTTAGATTTACCGTATAACTCAGAGGATTAAAGGCAAAGATAAAGTCCTTAAGCTCCACCCTTTTTAGCCGATATAGAAAGTCTAACTAATCTGAAAATAGGTAGAGATGGATGTCTGAGGCTATAGCAGAAAAATTTATAAATGATTTACTCCATGATCTAGAGAATGAAACGCTTGTTCTCCCTACTTTGCCCGAAGTTGCATTACGCGTACGTGATGCACTTGCTGATGATGAACAATCTTTAGCGGATGTTAGCAAAGTTATCACAACGGATGCCGCTTTATCAGCTCGACTAATCCAAGTTTCAAATAGTCCGTTACTTCGTACATCTAGAACAATTGAAACTGTTGAATCTGCCGTAACCCGAATGGGTAGTAATATGGTGCGTAATCTTGTTACCAGTATTGTTATGGAGCAAATGTTTCAGGCCACATCCGATGTAACGGATAAACGCTTACGTAACTTATGGGAACATAGTACACAGGTTGCCGCTATTGCCAGTGCACTCACAAACCAATTTACAAAACTTAAACCTGATATGGCATTACTCGCGGGACTTATTCATGATATTGGTGCGCTACCAATTTTAAGCAGAGTGGAAGATGTGCCAGATATATTAGATGATGTTGAGATGCTTGACGACATTATTTCAAAAACACATTGCCGAATTGGCGAACGTATTTTGGCTAAATGGAATTTCCCTCCTGAACTGGTTGCCGTTGCTTCCGAACATGAGGACTTAACAAGAAATTCCGGTGGTGAAATTGATTATGTCGATGTTATTACCGTGGCCAACCTACAAAGTTTAATTGGCAGTGACCATCCACATACGCAAGTTGATTGGAATACTATCCCTGCATTCCAAAAATTGGGATTAACAGCCGATGTTAATGTGGTTGAAATGGATGAGACCAGCGAAGAAATTGCAGCTATGCAAAATGCGCTTTCTAATTAAACTCAAATTACTTTAACTACAACCTCATATGAGGGAATAACAATACATCCCTGATAGAAGGCGAATCAGTAAAGAGCATTACCAATCGATCAATACCAATACCCTCTCCCGCTGTTGGCGGCATACCATGCTCTAATGCAACAACATAGTCTTCATCAAAAAACATTGCTTCATCATCACCTGCTTCTTTTTCTTCTACTTGAGCTTTAAAACGCTCAGCTTGATCTTCAGAATCATTTAACTCAGAGAAACCATTAGCAATTTCTCGCCCACCAACAAAAAATTCAAAACGATCGGTTACAAATGGATTGTCATCATTACGACGTGCAAGTGGTGAGACTTCTGTAGGATATGCAGTAATAAAAGTTGGATTCATTAAACGATGTTCAACCGTTTTTTCAAATATTTCAATTTGAATTTTTCCTAAACCATACGAATCTTTTAGAGGAATATCTAAACGCGTTGCAATTGCTTTCGCTTTATCAATATCATCTAACTCAGCTTCAGTAATACCTGAATTAAAATGCATAATAGATTCTTTTACTGTCATTCGATCGAATGGTTTGCCAAAATCAAATTCTTCTTCTTGGTATTTTACTATGGTATTACCCAACACATTCTCAGCAATTGAACGAAGCATAGCTTCTGTTATATCCATTAAATCATTGTAGTCTGCATAAGCTTCATAAAATTCAATCATGGTAAACTCAGGATTATGTCTAGATGACAAACCTTCATTTCTAAAGTTACGATTAATTTCAAAAACTTTTTCAAACCCACCAACAACTAAACGTTTTAAATAAAGTTCAGGGGCTATACGTAAATACAAATCCATATCTAGAGCATTATGATATGTAGTGAAAGGTTTTGCTGTTGCGCCACCAGGAATAACTTGCATCATAGGTGTTTCAACTTCCAAGAAATCTTTTTGAATTAAAAAATCACGGATATGAGACACTATTCTAGATCGCATTTGGAACGTTTTGCGCGACTCTTCATTCATTATTAAATCAAGGTAGCGCTGCCGATAACGTGTTTCTTGATCACTTAAACCATGAAATTTATCAGGCAAAGGTCGTAAGGATTTTGTTAATAAACGGACATCTTCAACTTTAACAGACAACTCACCTTTATTGGTTTTATACATGGTACCTTCGGCTGCAATAATATCGCCAAGATCCCATTTTTTAAACTGAGTGTTATAAAAACCTTCTGGTAGATCATCTCGCTGAACATAAAGCTGGATAGATCCAGACATATCTTGCAGGCTAGCAAAGCTTGACTTACCCATAATACGTTGCGCCATCATTCGGCCAGCAACTTTTACTCGAATAGGCGTTGCTTCCAATTCTTCTTTTGTTTTTTCTCCATACTCAGCATGTAACTCACCCGCGACAACATTACGACGGAAGTCATTTGGAAATGCGTTTCCATTTTCACGTAGCGCATTTAATTTTTCTCGACGTTCGACAATAAGTTTATTTTCATCGATGACTTGTTCATTATTCACTTTGTTATCTGACATATGACTTCTCTATTTACGTATCTTTTATTTTTCGTCATTCCCGCGTAGGCGGGAATCCAGACATTTAAAACCTTAATTAATATTTTCTGGATACCCGCCTACGCGGGTATGACACCTAAATTAAATATTACAAACCACTCTTAAGACTGGCTTCAATAAATTTATCAATATCGCCATCGAGTACTGACTGGGTATTGGATGTTTCCACGTTGGTTCGTAAATCTTTTATACGTGATTGATCAAGCACGTATGAACGAATTTGACTTCCCCAACCAATGTCTGTTTTCGAGTCTTCCATTGCTTGTTTATCTTCGTTCTGTTTTAGCATTTCCATTTCGTACAATTTTGCACGAAGTTGCTTCATTGCATTATCTTTATTTTGGTGCTGTGAACGCTGGTTTTGGCATTGTACAACAATACCCGATGGAATGTGAGTTAGGCGAACAGCTGAATCCGTTTTATTTACGTGCTGTCCACCCGCGCCACTCGCTCGATAGGTATCGATTCGCACATCGGACATATTAATTTCAACATCGATATTATCGTCAACTTCTGGGTACACAAACACAGAAGCAAAAGAGGTATGCCTGCGACTGCCTGAATCAAACGGTGATTTACGTACTAAGCGATGTACACCTGTTTCTGTACGTAATAAACCAAAAGCATATTCACCGCTATATTTAATTGTCGCACTTTTTATTCCGGCAACATCCCCATCGGATGCTTCCATGAGTTCAGTCTTAAAGCCTTTGCGTTCACCCCAGCGTAGATACATACGCAATAACATCTCAGCCCAATCTTGCGCTTCGGTACCACCAGAGCCTGATTGAATATCTAAAAAGGCATTGTTAGCATCAAGTTGACCTGAGAACATTCTTTGAAATTCTAACTCAGCAAGAATTTTTTCCTGTATATCCAAATCAGCAATAACTGCCTCAACTGTATCTGCATCATCTTCTTCTTGTGCCATGTCGAGTAAATCATTGGCGTCATTAAAACTTTCTTCGATGGCCTGTAGTCCATGCACTACTTTTTCTAAGCTGGCACGTTCTCGCCCTAACTCTTGAGCATACTCGGGCTTATCCCAAATTTCTGGCGCCTCTAATTCTCGTTCAACTTCGACTAAGCGTTCACTTTTAAGATCAAAGTCAAAGATACCCCCGAAGTGTTACGTTACGTTGCTGCATATCTTTTATTCTTGTTTTAATAGCATTAATTTCTAACATGATTTTATCTCTAATATGTTTCTAACTATCTGTTTTGTAATTTAAGCGGAAAGGGGTTTAATATTTTCAACTAGTAACTGTGCTGTTCTGTTACCTCTAAATTCATTTACATCTAACCGATAAACAGCATCGACTTTCTTTGTATCATTAGGCCAATCCTTATCAGTTACATTAAATGCAATGGCATCTATTTCATCATTCGTATTCACACTACGTAAAACTAATTTTAAATGTTTTTCACCGACAATACGCTTTGTTACAATTTCAAAAACACCATCAAAGACGGGCTCTGGAAATAACTGCCCCCATGGACCAGAATTTTGAATAAGCTCAGCCATTGTTATATTCAGCTCATTCTCTTTTAAGCTGCCATCTGTCAACAATATATTTTGTAATTTTTCTTCCGTTAAATGTGTATCGACTTGAGCAACAAAAGCACTTTCAAACTCCTTGAGGTTTTTCTTTTTAATCGTCAAACCCGCAGCCATCGCATGCCCACCAAACTTTTCAATTAAAGACGGGTGCTTTTTAGAAACCTCATCAAGTACATCGCGTAAATGTAAACCTTGAATGGAGCGAGCCGAACCTTTTATTTCATCACCTTCTACACTTGCCTTTGATTGTGCAAAGGCAATGACAGGACGATGACAATGATCTTTTATTCTTGATGCCAATATACCAATCACACCTTCATGCCATTCCTCTTGATACAAACACAATGCCGCGGGAATTCCAGACTGATTATCACTATTAAAACTATTTTCGTTCAGAAGTGCATCAACTATTTGAAATGCTTGTTGCTTCATTTCATCTTCTATTTCACGCCGCGATTGATTTAAAGAATCAAGCTGTGTGGCTATTGCCAAAGCATGTACATCATCATCGCTGAGTAAACATTCAATACCAATTGACATATTTTCTAACCGACCCGCCGCATTAATCCTTGGCGCAATAGAAAAACCCATATCCGATGCTTTTATTGTTTGTTCGTTTCGTCCAGCAACTTTTATTAAAGCTTTTAGACCGGTAGAAACCTTACCGGCTCGAATACGTGCAATACCTTGTGCGACTAAAATTCGGTTATTATGTTCAAGCGGTACAACATCCGCCACGGTTCCTAATGCAACTAAATCTAATAATTCTGCAAGATTAGGTTCAGGGCGTTTATCATTAAACCATTGTTGGTTACGTAACGTTGCACGCAAGGCCATCATAATATAAAAAATAACACCGACACCGGCTGTTGCTTTACATTCAAACTCATCACCGACTTGATTAGGATTTACAATAGCATCGGCATTGGGTAATTCATCCGCAGGTAAATGATGGTCGGTTACTAAAACCTTTATCCCATATTCTTTTGCTCTCGCAACACCGTCAATACTCGCAATACCATTATCAACCGTAATAATTAAATCCGGTTTAGACTGTTGTGCAACATCTACGATTTCAGGCGTTAAACCATAACCATATTCAAAACGGTTTGGGACTAAATACTGAACATTGTGATGGCCTAGTAATCGTAAAGCACGTATTGCTACGACGGTACTGGTTGCTCCATCCGCATCAAAGTCACCAATAATCATAATAGATGCATTGGTCTTTAATGCATCAACTAACAAATTAACCGCATCATCAATACCCTTTAAGTTTTGATAAGGAAGCAAACCTTTCAGTGAATTATCTAATTCCGAAGCAGAAGAAATATTGCGCGTGCTATAAACACGCGCAAGTATAGGTGGTAGGTTTGAGAGAAAATCAGGTACTGTTTCTGGCAGTTGCCGTCGACATACTTTTCGTTGTGATTTTTCAGCTACTAGTGACACGCGCTAATTGCACTAAGCCATGTTTTCTAAAATAGCTTTCGTCACATCTTCGCGTGTTGCTTTAACGGTTAATACGGGTTCACTTTGTGCGATTGCAGTATCAGGATCTTTCAGACCATGGCCCGTTAAAGTACAAACAATTTTACTGCCTTCTGGAATTTTACCTGATTCTATATCCATTAACGCTCCAGCAAGTGATGTCGCTGATGCTGGCTCACAAAAAATACCTTCGCTCATTGCTAACATTTTTTGTGTCTTAAGAATTTCCGCATCAACACATTCATCAAACCAACCCATGGATTCTTCTTTTACAACCCAAGCTTTATCCCAACTTTGTGGGTGTCCAATTCGAATTGCTGTTGCGATAGTATCTGGATCATCAACCATTTCACCGCGCATAAATGGCGCAGAACCTGCCGCTTGGTACCCAACCATTTTAGGTCGGGAGTTTACTATGCCATTCTCATGATATTCTGAATAGCCCATCCAATGAGCAGTAATGTTGCCAGCATTGCCTACAGGAATACAATGGAAGTCAGGCGCTAAGCCTAGCTCTTCTACAATTTCAAAAGCAGCTGTTTTCTGCCCTTGTAAACGAAATGGATTAATAGAGTTTACGATAGTAACCGGTGCATCATCACCAACTTCTTTGACTAACTGCATACCTACATCAAAGTTACCATTAATTTGTAATACGGTTGCACCATGCATCATGGCTTGTGCAAGTTTACCAAGTGCAATTTTACCTTCTGGAATAAGTACGAATGCAGTGATACCTGCACGCGCTGCATATGCAGCCGCTGCCGCTGACGTGTTACCCGTTGATGCGCAGATAATAGCTTTGCTACCTTCTTCAACCGCTTTGGTAACGGCCATGGTCATACCACGATCTTTAAATGAACCTGTTGGGTTTAAACCTTCATACTTCACATAGATATCAACATCTTTCCCTATGATACGAGGAATATTATTTAAGCGAATTAAAGGTGTGTTACCTTCACCCAAACTAATAATACGCGTGTCATCATGAACTGGAAGACGATCACGATATCTATCAATTAAACCGGTATAACGAGGACGCATAGTCATTTTTCTTTTCTCCGAAACTAAACTTTAGAATTCTTTATCTTATAAACCCATGGATAACGAGAACTTAGATAACAAGGCAAAAACTAACGAAATAGCGGAGTTTACAAATGTAAATGAGCATATTGAGTTCGTTTTTAACGCCGTTATCTAAGTTCTCGTTATTCATGTTTAACCTAGGCTCTCAACACGTATACGTGTTACCTCACCTTGAATAGTACTTAATGCTTCAACTTCACTTAATGCTTTATTCATATTATTTTCTAATACGCGATGCGTTAGGATAATAATATTCGCCTTATCGGAACCCGCTACAGGTTCTTTTTGAATAATGGCTTCAATACTAATTTCTTTCTCACCAAGTATACGAGTGACATCTGCAAGTACACCGGGTTTATCATCGGCTTGCATACGTAAATAATAGGCCGTTTCAATTTTCTCAATTGGCAAGATGGCAATATTAGATAACGCATCCGCTTGGAATGCTAAGTGCGGCACGCGATTTTCTGGGTCACTTGTTAGTACACGAACAACATCAACTATATCAGCAACAACAGCAGAAGCTGTTGGATCCGCTCCCGCTCCCGCACCGTAGTACAATGTAGGGCCAACCGCATCGCCTTGAACAAGAACGGCATTCATCACACCATCGACATTGGCAATTAAACGACGCTCTGGAATTAACGTTGGATGTACGCGTAACTCAATACCGTCTTTGGTTCGACGGCTAATACCTAAATGTTTAATACGGTATCCTAACTCTTCAGCATAGGTCACGTCATCTTGAGAGATTTTACTAATGCCTTCTGTATAAGCTGCATCGAATTGTAATGGAACACCAAAAGCAATCGACGCAAGAATAGTTAACTTATGTGCCGCATCAATACCTTCAACATCAAAGGTTGGATCCGCTTCTGCATAACCTAAAGCTTGTGCTTCGGCTAACACATCGGCAAAGTCGCGGCCTTTATCTCGCATTTCTGTGAGAATAAAATTACCCGTACCGTTGATAATGCCGGCTAACCATTCAATAGAATTACCTGCAAGGCCTTCACGAATCGCCTTAATAATGGGAATACCTCCAGCAACTGCGGCTTCAAACGCAACCATGACACCTTTAGCCTGCGCCGCTGCAAAAATTTCATTACCATATTTTGCAATTAAAGCTTTATTCGCGGTTACTACGTGTTTACCATTTTCAATGGCTTTAAGTACTAAATCTTTTGCTAAGGTATCGCCACCAATTAACTCAACGACAATATCAATATCTGGATTAGTAACGACTTCATTGGGATCGGCAACAACGGTAATTGAAGACGTATCACATGCTCGTTTTTTATTAATATCACGTGCAGTTGCATGACTTACTTCAATACCACGACCTGCTCGACGTGAAATTTCATCCGCATTACGTTGCAGAACATTCACTGTTCCACTACCTACTGTACCTAACCCTAAAACACCGACCTTTACTGGTTTCAAAACCTTAACCTCTTAAACTTTAAAATACTTTCTAATCTAACGTAATTTCTATTCTTTAATCTCTATTCTTTAATCTTCTGTTCGAAACATGTCGCGAATACCACGTATAGCTTGTCGAGTACGATGTTCGTTTTCAATTAAACCAAACCGAACATATTCATCACCATAGTCACCAAAACCAATACCCGGCGATACGGCAACCTTAGCTTCTTTCAATAATAACTTGGTAAACTCTAATGAACCTAACTCTTTATATTGTTCAGGTATGGGTGCCCAAACAAACATGGTCGCTTTTGGTTTTTCAACTTCCCAACCTAATGCACATAAACCTTCGCATAAAACATCACGGCGTTTTCGATACATTTCCGCAATTTCAGTCACACAATCTTGTGGTCCTTCAAGTGCGGCAATAGCTGCAACTTGAATTGGCGTGAACATACCGTAATCTAAATAGGATTTCATGCGAGCAAGCGCTGCCACTAATGTTTTGTTACCCACCATAAAACCAACACGCCAACCAGGCATGTTATAACTCTTAGAAAGCGAAAAAAATTCGACAGCAACTTCTCGAGCACCTTCTACTTGTAAAATTGATGGCGCCTTATAGCCATCAAAAACAATATCGGCATACGCTAAATCATGTACCACCCAAATTTGATGTTCTTTCGCTATCGCAACCACTTTTTCAAAAAAATCTAACTCAACGCATTGAGTCGTTGGATTACCAGGGAAATTAAGTATCAACATTTTTGGCTTTGGCCAAGAATCTTTAATCGCTTTTTCAAGCTCTTCAAAAAAGTCATTATCTGATGTCATTTGTACATGCCGAATATCTGCACCGGCAATAATAAAACCATAAGGATGAATTGGATATGCCGGGTTTGGAACTAAAACCGCATCCCCAGGCCCCACGGTCGCCATGGCTAAATGTGCTAACCCTTCTTTTGAACCGATAGTGACTATAGCTTCTGTTTCTTGGTCTAAATCCACATCAAAGCGATCTTTATACCATTTACAAATAGCCCGACGCAGTCGAGGAATCCCTCGAGATAAGGAATAACGATGGGTATCTTGGCGTTGCGCCACTTCCACTAATTTATCGACAATATGCTTTGGAGTGGGTTGATCGGGATTACCCATACCAAAATCAATAATATCTTCCCCGCGGGCTCGCGCAGCGGCTTTTAATTCATTAACGATATTAAAAACATAAGGGGGCAAACGCTGAATTCGTGGGAAATCTTCAATCAAAACCGAGTATCCTGTCAATATTGTGAAAAATCACAACTAAATGAAATAAACGACGCATTATGCCGTAAAATGCTCTCAACATAAAACGTTGTTTTTCAATAAATTGCCTGATGAGAATAAGATAAAATGACCCAATTTAACCTCGAAACCACCGAAAAGCTGACAATCCAAAGTTACGAAAGTGGGGAAATCAATATTGCCCTATCAGGGAATCTTCAAAACAGCGATAATTCTAGTTCGACCCAACGTATGACAAGTAGTTTTATCCTAACACCCAATCAAATTATTGAAGATTGGGCTTATAATGACGTAGCTGAATTTACTCCCGAAAGCTTCCAGAATCTTGTCGAACTGCAACCAGAGCTCGTTCTACTTGGTACGGGTGAAAAACTCACTTTTCCAAATCAGCTAACACTACAAGCATTTCACAAAGCAGGAATTGGTGTTGAAGTAATGAACACAGCCTCCACATGCCGAACATTTAATGTGTTAGTCTCAGAAAATCGATTCGTGATTGCTGGATTTTTAATTTAATTATAGTGTCTATCTAAGTACTACAAAACAGTGCCACCGTTTTATACTGCAGCAGACGGTAACACACCGTTTATTGTAAATTCATTAATATTAAAGCCGTACACTTTACTATCGTCTCGGCTTACAAAGCGTACATTATTCTCTGTGGTGCTACATATCCACTGGCCTTTATATAAAGGCTCATTAACGATTAAAGCGTTAGCCGTATAAAGTGCGATATTAATGCCCTTCTTTGCATCTCTGGCAGAAGCATATTCAAACGCTTCAACCTCGCCTTCACGCATAGCTTTCCCTAACGTCTGAGTATTTAGATAATTGCCAGGATCACGCAAGGTTTCAGCATACTGATCAAAAGGAGAATCATGCAAACGTAAACCTTTATCAGAAAAATAACGGCCTGCAAATAGAGTATGTTCGGTTATAAATTTTTTAGATTTTGGCGGCTGGCTCATGCCATTCCAAAATAAAAAACGATAATAGCTGCATTCAATTAAAACCGTTTCAATACTTTTTGAACCATACAATAAACTCGGTTCAAAATGAGAACCAAACCGCGAGCCATGTTTTAACGGTGGATAACGAAAAGGCGTTGAGAGTAGATAATGAAGGTGCTCGGTTTTATTCGATAAAGATGGCTTTGTACTTTCAAGTAACGATTCTAAAATAGCTTGCTCTTCGAGAGAATCAACAATACGCGTGGTCGCAATTTGTTGTTGGCTTTCAACGATACGAAAAAAATCATCACTAACGGTTGTTATATGTTGCTCTGCATGAGTGAGCGCCCAGATATCCATATCTTTTACGTCTGTTTAAACTTTTGCGCGAATCGCATCAAGATATTCCACCACATAAGCCAACCCCGTTACTGTTTTTATCTGCTCGCTTGGTACACCACCTGTATGGTTATTTACAGTTTGCATCCAGTGCTGCATATCTTTAACTTGGCCACCCACCAACGCAAACAAACTGCGGTAGCAACGTATAAACAACAACGCCAACTCACCTGACTTTGTTTTAGGGTCAATACCATTACGGAAGTTACTACGATCTTTACCAATAATAAGCCCCAACTCAGCCTGAGAAACGCCTAACGCCTTGCCTGCATTAGTAAACGCCTTCGCTAGAACCTTGTCTTCCGTCAAAACCGGTTTAATTGCTGCTCGCATAAATCACCTCAAATATAATGATGTATATACAACATTATAACTAGTTTTGTTGTATTTTCAACATTTTTGAGGTTTTAATTCTTAAGTAGAATTATAAAATAAAAGCGCTTGAGGTATTAGCATGGATAACGAGACGTTAGAGAACAAGGCAAAAAGCCCCCGATAAAGCGGAGTTTACATATGTAAATGGGCATTTAGCGGGGGCTTTTTCAGAGTGCCCCATCCAATGTTATATATAGAGGGTAAACCCGTTATCTGACGTCTCGTTATTCGTGGTGATATCTCATTTATTGTTCTTTGAAGAGTGCTTCACCTGAGAAACCCTCACTTTCTAGGATTTCCCGCAATTTACGAAGCGCTTCAATTTGAATTTGACGAACACGCTCACGGGTAACACCAATTGAGTTACCGACCTCTTCCAGCGTTGAAATGTCATGACCATGGATGCCAAAACGGCGCTCAACAACCTCTCGTTGCTTATCCGTTAATTTTTCAAGCCAAACATCAATATTGTCTTTTACGTCTTTATCTTGAAGAAGCAAAATGGGGTCATTATTGGCTTCATCTGGGATGGCATCGAGTAGTGAATTTTCTCCATCATGGCCAATAGGCGAATCAACTGAGGTTATGCGTTCGTTTAAACCCAGCATGCGTTTAACATCACCAATAGGCTTGTCGAGCATTTCAGCAATTTCTTCAGGGCTTGGTTCATGATCGAGTGTTTGTGCTAGGTGACGAGCAGCACGCAGGTAGATATTAATTTCTTTTACAACATGAATGGGTAAACGAATAGTTCTTGTTTGATTCATAATAGCGCGTTCAATCGTTTGACGTATCCACCATGTTGCGTAGGTTGAAAAACGGAAGCCTCGTTCAGGATCAAACTTTTCAACGGCGCGAATCAAGCCTAAGTTACCCTCTTCGATTAAATCGAGTAATGCCAAACCGCGATTTAAGTAACGTCGAGCAATTTTCACAACTAAACGAAGATTACATTCAATCATTTTCGCACGGGATTTCTCATCACCTTTTAAGGCTTTACGTGCGTAAAAAACTTCTTCTTCAGCGGTTAATAGAGCAGAAAAACCAATTTCGCTGAGGTATATTCGTGTTGCATCAAGCTGGCCACCCGTTGTAGCGCCGGCTTTAAATTTTTGAGTTTCTTCTTCTACTTTTTCTTCAACTGCAGCATCGTCATCATCTAAAACTAGCTCAGTCTCTTCGGTATCTTCATCTAAAGTTACATCAAGTTTAGTATCTACTTCAGTCGCATCCATTAAGCTTTCATCCTGTTTTGTTTTATTTTTTTTTTCCATTTTCATAACCAACTAAGTAATCATTATTTTAAAGTTTTTAAATTATAATCACCTAGGTAAGTAACGAACTGGGTTAACGGGCTTACCATTTTTACGTATTTCAAAATGTAACATGATTTTATTAGCACCATTACTACCCATATCGGCAATATGCTGTCCAGACTTTACCTTTTGTTGCTCTTTTACCAATATTTTTTTGTTATTTGCGTAGGCACTGAGATATGTATCGTTATGTTTTATAATAATAAGCTTTCCGTAGCCACGAAGTCCACTACCACTATACACAACTCTACCAGCAGCTGCAGCTACAATTCTTTGGCCCGATTTTCCCGAAATACCGAGACCTTTTTTACCCGATTTAGCACTAAAACGATGCAAAATCTTACCTCGAACCGGCCAACGCCATTTAACTGTTGAGGCATATTTTACTTTTGTTGTTTTGCGAGACGTATTCGACTGAGTACTCTTTGGTGCCGGTCTTTTGGCTTCAGCGCGTTTTTGCCTTGTCGAGCGTTTAGCTCTTTTAGTGGCCTGGCGAGGTAGCTGTTTTGTTTGATTTTTCCGGGGAACAGCGCGCTTATCATGGGTAATATCAGTGTTTTCTGATACACCTCGAATTAGCGAGGGATACAACTGGAGAGTTTGATTGGGTTTAATTAAATAAGGATAATCTATCTCATTCCAAAGTGCTATTTGGCGATAATCGTAACCATAATACCAAGCGATTGAGTATAGCGTTTCACCTTTTAAAACTTGATGAAATTTCGGTTGTTGGTATGACGCAGACTTTGATGAAGATTTGGCATTCGATTTTAAATACTGCGAGCAACTACTTAAGCTAACGCTTAAAACTAAGAAAAAAATAATTCTTAAGTATTTAGCTCTATGCATTAATGCCTCAAGATAAAATAGGCGATGATGACAATAGCAACGACAGCCCAACCAATAGTATCAATGTTTTTACGGAGCTTCTGCTCCATTTTCTCGCCACCAATATAAATTAAACCCGCAACAAGATAAAAACGAGAAGCGCGGCCAATAATTGATGCAAGAATAAAAGGAATGAGCGCCATGCCAACAACACCCGATGCGATAGTTATCAACTTATAAGGTATAGGAGAGAAACCCGCGATGAAGACGACACCAATACCCCATTCTAAAAACCAGAATTTAATTGTTTCAAACTTATCCCAATAGCCAACCGATTTTAGAATAGGTTCAATGGCCTCAAAAGCATACACACCAATTAAGTAGCCAAGCAGTCCACCTAGAACAGAAGCTACTGTCGTTATAAAAGCGTAATACCAAGCCTTCTTACGCTCAGCTAAACACATCGGTGCGAGCATCACATCAGGCGGCGGGAAAGGAAAAAATGAAGATTCAATAAAACTTAAAATTGATAAATAAACAGGAGCTTTAGGATGCTTAGAATAAACCAATGCACGGTCGTACATTAAACTAAATAACTTCACAATCGTGTACCTTTAACTAATGGGACAAAACTAACCAGATCGAGGCTTTGTTTGTTAAATTCATCACCTTCTCGTGTAATGCAGTGTAACTGTTGCTGTCCTTCTTCTCCACTCGGTATCACAAGCCGAGCACCGTCATCTAATTGCTCCAACAAATCAACAGGAACTTCATCCGGGGCAGCCGTTACAATAATCGCATCGTAAGGCGCGAAGCCAGCCCAACCTTTATAACCATCATAATGTTTCAAATTTACATTGCGAATATTCAGCAAATCTAATATTTTTTTTGCTCGTGGAATAAAGTGTTGGATACGTTCAATACTAAAAACTTGTTCCGAAATTTTGGCAAGAATTGCTGTTTGATATGCCGAGCCTGTTCCAATTTCAAGAACTTTTCCAAGACGTTCTTTACCTGCCAACAATACTTCCGTCATGCGCGCGACAATAAAGGGCTGAGAAATCGTTTGACCACTTCCAATGGGTAATGCGGTGTCTTCGTATGAGCGACTAGCTAATGCCTCATCAATAAATATATGCCGTGGCATATTACGCATAACATCTAAAACAACTTCATCTTTAATACCTTGCTCACGTAAACGCTCAATTAAGCGATCACGGGTACGTTGCGAAGTCATACCTATACCCTGAATATTAACTACTGACATTTAAGCATTCGCTCGACTCAATTTATTCTTATTCATATTTTCTGTAGCCAGCTTTCAACTTTAGATATAGTTTCGTGTTGTGTTAAATCGACTCTAATGGGAGTAATAGAAACATAATTGTTTCTAATGGCATAAAAGTCAGTCCCCTCACCTTCATCTTTTTCCTTGCCTGGTGGACCGACCCAATAAATATCACGACCACGTGGATCTTTAGATTTAATAACCGGCTCGGCTTTATGCCGATGCCCCAATCGTGTTGCTTGCATGCCTTTAATTTCTGCCCAAGGTAAATCAGGTACATTAACATTTAGAAGGGTATCAACCGGTAATTCAGACTTATGGATTTGTTCAATAAGGGTTTGAACAGCTTTTACTGCTGATTCAAAATATTTACCCTCGTGACCTACAAGAGAAACCGCAATGGCTGGCAAACCAAGAAAACGCCCTTCCATTGCAGCGGCTACCGTACCTGAATACAGCACATCATCCCCCAAATTTGCACCCGCATTAATACCGGATACAACCATATCGGCTTCGTTTTCAATTAAACCGGTAATCGCTAAATGCACACAATCAGTTGGGGTACCATCGACACGCATAAAGCCATTGGGCATTTCTGTTGCACGTATGGGGTATTCAAGAGTAAGGGAGTTGCTTGCGCCACTGCGGTCTCGATCAGGGGCTACAACGGTTAACTGAGCGAGGTGAGAAAGGCCTTCTGCCAAAGCCTTAATACCTTTAGCTTCATAACCGTCATCGTTACTTATAATGATGTGCATTAATCAAAAAGCCTAATTTTTCAACATGTTAGTTGCTTAATAAAGAACCAACTATACGTGAAAAATGCCAATTCTTCGAGTCTTAATAATTAAATCACAACACTGCTGTCCCGTTAACATATTAGCAATACATAGTAAGTTATTGATTTTGTGAAATTTCAGGCTGCTCGAAAAAACAGAAGACATGAGGTCGCATAAATCCATGCTCGGTGTAATTCCTTCTCCCTCCGGGAGAAGGTTAGGATGAGGGGGTAAATAAAACAAGCTGTTATCTATTATGATTCCCTCACCCCAACCCTCTCGACTCGGGTTCAAACTTCGTTCTACCTCCTCCATCCCTGGAGTCGTCCCTAAGGGAGAGGGAGTTAACGGGACAGCAGTGAAATCACAATAAAATTAAGAACAAATGTACAAAGCGACTTTTTTTCCGAGCAATGCCAGTGTACCCTTTAAACTTTATAGATAAAGTCACTCGGCAAAGACACAATATGGCAACTGATAACGACAATCCAGAATCATTTGAAAATGCGATGAAAGGTGTCAATCCACTTGAACAACCAAATCGAGTGCAACACGGTAAAAGTAAACCCTCTACTCGTCCAAAACAATCAATGCAAGATGATCAACAAGTCCTTATTGATATGCTAAGTGAACCTGACGACCTCACTAGTATTCAAACAGGAGACGAATTATTCTTTGCTCGCGATGGTTTACAGCATAAAGTCATCAAGCGATTAAAACGGGGAGAACTCAGCATACAAGCCGAGTTAGATCTACACAGGCTAACTAAGTTAGAAGCACGAGCAGAAGTCGTCACATTCCTCAGTTACTGCGCACAGAATAATTTCAAACAAGTACGTATTGTTCATGGAAAAGGTCATGGCTCAAAAGGAAAAATTCCTGTATTAAAAACATTGGTAAATCATTGGCTACAACAGCGCGATGAGATATTGGCTTTTTGTTCAGCAAGACCATGCGACGGTGGAACAGGCGCAATTTATGTTTTATTAAAAAACAGTAACAAATAAATTAAAAACGATTGCTAAATGTTAGGAAAATACCTTCTCGCTGCCCGCCATGTAAAGTCATATTAACCGTCCCACTGTTACCTGATTTAAAACTCATGCCTATGTAATACCCTTCAGGCTTATCTTCAGAAAAAGTAGTAAGACTGTTAGCCGTATCAATTACCCTATGTTCACCATCAATCACAGTGTAATTAAGCCCCGTAAGAATAGAGACTGAGCTTAATGGTAAAAACTCAAAATCTATTCCACCTGAATACTTGAACCACGTGATATCAATGGCTTCTTCTATATTTGTTTCACCATCTATTGCAAGATAATCAAAAGAAACGCCTAAGCCTATATTGACCACGTCACTTGTAATAACATTACCACGAAAACCAATACCAAGCTCATAACCTGATGCCGTGTAACCCAAAACACTGGCATCAGCGTTTTGACTCATCTCAACGTAGGCGATATTTAATCTGGCTTGCAGTGAATCAGAAAATTTTTGCCACCAAGTTACTTCCATTGAAGAAACTTTCGTATTATCCGTCGAAGTAGGAAACTTTAATGAGATGTCATTACTTTGAATAATGAATGACATTTCTGTTACATCATTCTCCTCATATGCTAAAGCACTATTCAAAAGAAGAAAAAAGGTTAATATGCTAACGTTAAAACGATTTATACGAATCATTTATTACATCCATAAAAAATAGAATATTGAATGATTATCTTACACTATTTTTATTTTTTAAAAATAAATTCTATACGAAATAGTAGAGAAAAACCCGATTCAAAATTATTAATTTTCTGATATTCCATTTGTGGAATCAATTCAAAAAAGAGATAATCTTTATGAATATTCTGGCGGTAAGTCGCACCTATTAAATAATGAGTAGCGTGTACAGTCGGCTCACTAATTCCATAGGCTCCCACAAAATACGATACAGCCCTTCTTTTACTCAATGTGTGAATCATTGAAAAGGTTTGACTTAATTCGAAGTAATCACGCTCGTTAGTCCAGCTAGCATAAGTGGACGTACGAAAAAGATCTCTTTCAGTAATCTTTTTATTCGCCTCTAAACTTGAATCAAAGCCTGTTCCGGTTGAATCAAACCAATAAGGTGTTTCATGCCAATACACACTCCATTTATTGAGCTGAAACTTTCTTTTAATCCTTAATTTAATATAGGGCTCTACTCCCGAACTTAACCGTATACCGATTGATGGTTTAAACTGCCACCTTTCCTCATTACCTAATGTAGCTTGAAGCCCAGCAAAATAGTCTGTCTTTTCTTCTGCTTTTGCAATAGTTTCTTCGGCTGTATTTTTAGCTCCATCCTGTCGTTCATCTGCATCTGATTCAACAGTTAACTTAACTTTTTTACTTGTATTGGGTAAACGTAATTTAAGGCGAAGGTTTCCAGCTTGATGAAGCTCACCAAATTCATCCCTAAGAGTATCCACTCTTAACCGTAAATAGGTGCCACTAGTATCATAAAAGACTTTATCATCAGAAAAAAACTCATCTAAGGTCTTTGCAAGCGACTCTACCCCAGATGAGATCACATCTTGAGTTGGATCTAAAAATGAAAAAAAAGACTCTTCAGAATCAACCTTATTTAATAATTCAAACTCAGAAGGAAATTCATCTACATCTAAATCACTACAAAAAAGGTCAACACCCTCTTCTTGAAGGTTTTTATCTTCTATAGATTTTTTTGGAATGATGGCGTCATTATCATTAAACTCAGCAAACGAGTAATGAGAAAACAGAATACTATTAACAAATAGTATAGAACATATAAGTAGCTTTAATACTGAATACGACATGATTATATTAAGTTTAGAACATATATAGCCAGCAAGGCGATTCTTTATTCATTTGTAATCAATATTTCTCGCAAGACTGCCGTTGCGTAAGCACCGCTTGGCAATGAAAATTTGAGCGATAGTATGTTATTGATTAACTGGCATTCAATATTAGAGGCATACACGCGCATTGCACGCCTATCCTGCTGCAAACCCTCGTTAATTAATCCATCTGCAATTTCAATATTTGAACTCATGACTCTTTCTTCAAGATCTTTTGTTTGTAGAGATGAGATAGATTCACCCTTACCCCACAACGGTGCACTTAAGTGAATATCACCCTTCAGCAATCTCTGCTGAACATTTCTATCTGATTGTTCAATAGCAAAAAAACTGCGTGTATCATTAAGGGTGGCTACATCACCCGGGATAATTGCATTCCAAGTGTTATCTTTAACACGCTGAGACACTACCTCGTTAAATAAAAAACTTCTAGCGGCTGACAGATAAAGACTTTTTTTATTACGACTACATTTTATTTTATTAGAAAATAATTTTAGCGCATTAATTAAATTATTTTCATTGTGCCCAAAGCGTTGTGAGCCAAAATAATTAGGCACACCAAATTCTTTAATATGTGAAACTCTATCAGCAAGCCGTAAAGTATCACCTTGCACATCACGTAGTAAAATTTCAAATTGATTAGATTTAATTGCGCCACGCTTAAGTTTCTTCGAATTTCGAGTTGAACTCACAACACAAAGCTGCTCGGATTCGAAGCCAGATAAATTCAAAGTTGCTTTAAGGGGAAACGGCAAACTAAACCATTGTAACGTTATTGCATTTTTATCTTTTAAGCCTGCATAGGCCACATTACGTACTTGCACATGAAAATGTTTCGCTATACGTTCGCATACATCGAGTGTATTAAGATTGGTTTTTTTGATTTGCAGGAATAAATGCTCACCTTCACCTGATGGCTCAAAGCTGAGTTGCTCTTTAACAATAAAATCTGCGGGAGACTGCTTGAATTGACCTGTAACAGTAGGCTGACCATAGGCATACGCCAGTTGCGAGAAGTGAGTCGGCATGAATTATTTTGTAAGTAACACACTAGCCTGAACCGCTATCCCTTCGCCTCGCCCAGTAAAGCCCAAGCCTTCTGTTGTTGTCGCCTTAACATTTACATTGGATTTATCTGTTTGAAGATCGGTGGCAATATTTTTTCGCATCGCTAATATGTGCGGCGCCATCTTTGGTGCTTGCGCAATAATCGTAACGTCGATATTTTGAATTTTATAGTCAGCCGCTTTCATTAAAACAACAACATGTCGCAATAAAATACGACTATCAACATTTTCGTATTCATCGTTTGTATCAGGGAAATGTTTACCGATGTCTCCTTTAGCTAATGCACCTAATATCGCGTCACAAAGAGCATGCAACACAACATCGCCATCAGAATGAGCTTCTAATTTTTTTTCAAAGGGGATACTAACGCCACCAAGTATAATACTGGCGTCCTTTTCCAGCTCACTTGAAAATTTATGTGCATCGAATCCATTGCCAATTCTAATATCCATTACCAATACCTATAGTAAACTAACTAAATTCTTGCTGGCCTAAGTAGAATGCTGCTAACTGTAAATCATCAGGCTGAGTCACCTTAATATTGCAAGAACGGCCTTCAACTATTTCAGGTTTTAAACCGACTTGTTCAATTGCAGAAGCTTCATCGGTAACAATTAGATTTTTCTTTTTGCACTCATTTAATGCATTATATAACGTACCAACACGAAACATTTGTGGCGTTAAAGCATGCCACATATTTTCTCTATCTAGCGTTGCTTTAATTTCAATTAAACTATTGTTATTCGTTACCCGCTTCATCGTATCACGTACAGGCAAACCTAAAATTCCACCAACTTCATGCTTATTAAGCTTTGTAATTAGACGACTGATATCGTCAACTAAAACACAAGGACGAGCAGCATCATGTACAAGAACCCAATCATTGTTATCTGCAATTGTTCTTAAATATTCAAGGCCTGCTAATACTGAATCGCTTCGTTCAGCTCCACCCTCGACAATCTGAATCGGATGGGAATGAACGCTTGATAAATTTATAAAGTATTCATCGTCACCCGACAAAGCAACAACGATTTTAGAAATTAAATTACAGGATGCCAATTTATTCAACGTATGCTCAATAATACTTAAGCCATTCACGCGAATGTATTGCTTTGGCATTGACGCACCAACTCGACTACCAATGCCTGCAGCGGGTACGATGGCCCAAATTTTGGGTGTATTAGTTGATTTAGTCACGTTTAATTATAATCTTATTCTTTTTCGATAACTTGAAAAAAGGTTTCATCTTCCTTAATCATACCCAATTCACTACGTGCTCGCTCTTCTATTGCTTGTAAACCTGACTTAAGATCTCTTACTTCAGCATCTAAAGCGTCATTACGATCTTTTAAACGTGCATTTTGTCGTTGCTGAAGTTCAATCTCGCTATCGAGCTTCCATGCAGCGGTTAAACTACCTTCACCAATCCATAAGTCGTATTGCAATACAACAAAAAGAACGACTAATAAAATGGCAAGGTAGCGCGTAGGCATATTATTTCAAATTATAAAAAGCCTGTTTACCAGGAAAGCTTGCCGCTGAGCCTAATTGCTCGTTAATACGTAATAGCTGGTTATATTTTGCCACTCGGTCTGAGCGTGACATTGAACCCGTTTTAATTTGGCCACTTGCCGTTGCTACTGCTAAATCAGCAATCGTGGTATCTTCTGTTTCACCTGAACGATGTGACACAACAGCCGTGTAACCCGCATCCTTAGCCATTTGAATCGCGGCTAATGTTTCAGTTAACGTGCCAATTTGATTCACTTTAATTAAAATAGAGTTTGCAATGTTTTTATCAATACCTTCTTTGAAGATTGATGTATTGGTTACAAATAAATCATCACCAACAAGTTGTACTTTTTTACCTAAGCGTTCAGTCAGTTCTGCCCAACCATCCCAATCGTCTTCTGCTAAACCATCTTCAATAGAAATAATCGGATACTTATCTACCCAATCTTCTAATACATCAATAAATTCAGAAGCCGTTAAAATTTTACCTTCAGATTTTAAATTGTATTTTCCATCTTCGTAAAACTCACTACTTGCAGCATCGATAGCAATCATAATATCTTCGCCTGCTTTATAGCCAGCTTGGTCGATAGCCTCTAAAATAACAGTAATGGCAGCTTCGTTCGAAGGTAGATCGGGTGCAAAACCGCCTTCATCACCCACGGCTGTGTTTAAACCTTTTGCTGAAAGTACGCTTTTTAAAGTGTGAAAAATTTCAGAGCCCATTTGAATCGCCTGAGCAATATCTTTCGCGCCAACGGGCATAATCATAAATTCTTGAAGGTCTACGCTATTATCCGCATGCTCACCACCATTGATAATATTCATCATCGGTACTGGTAAACTAAATTCATTTCCTGTTTTTAAATATTCGTATAAAGGAATACCTTTATCCTTTGCTGCAGCATGTGCTGCTGCCATTGATACGGCTAATATAGCATTTGCACCAAAATTACTTTTGTTATCAGTCCCATCAAGTTTAATCATAATGTTATCAATGTTTTCTTGATCGCTTATTTCTTGCCCAACAAGTGCACTCGCTATTTCTTTATTAATAAAACCAACTGCTTTAAGAACACCCTTACCCATGTAAGTTGATTTATCATCATCGCGTAATTCAATTGCTTCACGTGCGCCCGTTGATGCTCCAGAAGGTACAGCTGCGCGTCCCATAGTTCCACTTTCTAAAAATATATCTGCTTCAACCGTTGGGTTGCCACGTGAATCTATAATTTGTCTTGCTATAATACGTTTAATCTTTGACATTAATCTCTCTCATTTTCGTCTTTTAGCTATATCTAAGACATTAACTAAACCATTTTAGTTAATGTTATCCTAAGTAATTTTAAAATATGTTAACTTATTTTATTTCGTGCCGCATTTACAAAACCAATAAATAGTGGATGCCCCTCACGCGGCGTAGAAGTAAATTCAGGATGAAACTGACAGGCTACAAACCAAGGGTGGTCTGGCACTTCAACAACTTCAACTAAATTTCCATCCACAGATTTACCAGAAAAAATCAAACCGGCTTTTTCTAATGGCTCTAAATATTTATTGTTAAATTCAAACCGATGCCGATGTCGTTCCACAATTTCATCTTGTTTATAACATTCGTGTACTTTCGAACCCGATACTAATTTACAACCTTGACCGCCTAAACGCATCGTGCCACCCAGGTCTGAGTTTTCATCTCGGGTTTCAATCGAACCATCTTCCGATGTCCATTCAGTAATTAAACCAATAACCGGATCAACGGTATCTTTTTTAAATTCAGTACTATGTGCATGAGTAATACCCGCAACATTTCTCGCATACTCAATGACGGCGACTTGCATACCTAAACAAATACCAAGATAAGGTATTTTATTTTCACGTGCATATTGAACCGTTGATATTTTACCTTCTACACCACGTAATCCAAAACCACCGGGGACTAAGATGGCATCTAAATTTTCCAGACAACCGGTACCATCCGTTTCAATTGCTTCTGAATCAATATAGGTAATATTTACTTTTGTTTTGGTATGAATACCTGCATGAACCAACGATTCAGATAAAGATTTATATGCTTCGGTTAAATCCATATATTTACCGACCATGCCGATAGTAATCGTTTTAGTTGGGCTATTAAGGTTTTCTATTACTTCTCCCCAATCAGATAAGTCCGCCGCTGGTGCTTCAATACGTAACTTATCAAGGATGATATCATCCATTTTTTGTTCATTTAATAATTTCGGTATACGATAAATACTATCAACATCAAGAGCTGCAATTACTGCATCTGCATGTACGTTGGTAAATAATGCAATTTTCTTACGCTCAGCATCAGGAATATCTCGGTCAGCTCGACAAACAAGGACGTCTGGTTGAATACCGATTGAACGTAGTTCTTTCACTGAGTGTTGTGTTGGTTTTGTTTTAATTTCACCGGCCGTTGGTATATAAGGCAGTAAGGTAAGGTGCATATAAGCAACGCCATGCCGCCCTTCTTCCACACCCATTTGGCGAATCGCTTCTAAAAATGGCAACGATTCAATATCGCCCACAGTACCGCCAATTTCAACTAAGGTAATATCGTTGCCTTCAGCACATCGACGAATGTTACTTTTTATTTCATCAGTAATATGCGGGATAATTTGAACGGTACCACCAAGATAGTCACCTCGGCGTTCTTTACTAATGACACTCTCGTAAACTTGCCCAGCCGTAAAGTTGTTGTTCTTACTCATGGTTGAACGAATAAAACGCTCATAATGACCTAAATCTAAATCGGTTTCGGTACCGTCTTCGGTAACAAATACTTCACCATGCTGAAATGGACTCATTGTGCCAGGATCAACATTAATATAAGGGTCAAGCTTCATTAGGGTCACTTTTAAACCGCGGGCTTCTAAAATAGCAGCAAGAGAAGCTGCAGCAATACCCTTCCCTAGGGAAGATACAACACCACCGGTAATAAAAATGTACTTTGACATAGAATTAAAGCATTCCTAATGAATTAAAAATATACCACCTATCCAATATTGGACAAGAAAGTAGAGATTCTGGGTTTCTCGCTAAGCTATTAATTTATATAGCAAAATAGCGCTAAAATAAATATCTTAGAACACAATATGAACGTGTATTCTGGCATTGTATTTTGCGCGTTTTATGGCTTTGATGCAATCGTTCATCGCCTCTATGTCCAGATTTGTGAAAAAAAGTTCTAAAATTACAATAAAAAAAGCCGGTACTAAAAAATACCGGCTATCTTTGAAATACTATTAAGTGACTAAATCGATTAACCTTCAAACAGACTCTTTTCAGTAACCAGCTCAACGGCTTTTAGCTTACTTTTCACATCATCAGTCGTGGCTTTGTTAGCTAAAATCGATTTGCGATGTTTATAGAAAAGTTTATTGTACTTACTAATTTTTCTACCCAAAATTCTCCAACCTTTTTGTCTAGCATCTAAAGGCCAGGATTCCAGTTCTATTTTTGATGTTTCAAATTCACCCGAAAAACCACTTGACCACATAAGCGTCCATAAATTAATACCTGTATTATTATATTGACCAATGGCTTTAATTTGATCTGGTCCCATGTTGGCAAAGTTAGACAAGTTCTTAACTGCTTTTTTTAAGGCCTTGTAATAATTATTAAGCGCATTAGGGTCGTACTCATCAACTGAAACGTTATGTGAACGACCACGATTAACATTTACCTGACTATTTCTAGAAACTGAAACCGTGCTAGCAGGTGATAAATTTGCCTTAGTTACTTTTTTTTTAGTCGGCTTTGCCTTTGTTTGTCCATCCACTTCAAGTGCACCACCGGTACCCAAACCACCTTTAACCTTTTGTGGTTTGTAATTACGCAGCGCTTTAACCATTTGATTATAAGAATCGACAAATGATGCCATAATCACTTTGCCTTCAGCTGATTTAGCGAATCCACTCGCGCCACCAAAACCACCTCGACTCCATGAATAGCCACTAAAGCTTAAGTCGAAGTTTTTAGCATTACCAATAGAAGATGAAACCTGTACACCGGAACGATTATCAATCATCAGCAAAGTGGTTGTTGCATCATTACTTTTCGCCCCTACTGAACCACTAAGCCATGACGAACCAGGTAACCATCGACGCGCTGCACCCGTAATTTTCCCCATGCTGCTTTCCTCAAACGTCACTTCAGGACTTAAAGTATAGTCCGCAGCAACCATTTGGCCTTGTCCCATATTACTACTGCCACGGAGTTCGCCCGAATTCATCAGAGCACGTTCTCGACGCATTGCTTTCATAGCAGCGCCACGTTCAACGACAACAAAACAATTCGATTTTTGTACCATCATACGAATAACAGGAATGGTTGAACCCAATTTTTTAAGATAATGGCGATTATAATAATTCCACCATGGGCGAGTCTGATCTTCAAATAAAGAAACTGTACCAAGCGGTTTTTTACAACTTTCTAAATCACCTTTTTCAGTACTGTTTGCTCCTGCAGCAGCACCTGAAATGGTGTCTCCAGAACCACCACCAAGAATTGGTGCAGTACTCAAACAACCTGATAAAAAAACTGAACATGCTGTCACGCTAAGATATTTTATGGAACGCGAATAACTCATAATAAATCCTCATTTATTTAAATATGTTTAAAACTTTATTTAAAGATTTCCTTGAAGCTCAGAACAAAATTATTAATCTAACAAATTTATAAATTATTCCTTTGCTAAAATCCCTTATTCATTTTTATTAGTATTATGGTGCGGTACAAATTTTTTGATTAATAGCTTATTATTAGTATTCTACTATGCAATTAGTCAATATCGAAACTGGCTAGTTATCAATTATCATATTCGCACCCATTTTACTTAAACCGGGTTTTAATGCAAACGGTCAACACTATAACCGCTTGCGTTATGGTTAATAATTAACCACACCAGACTATACCAACTTCCGAACCCGGTATGCCATCGCTACCCACTCCTGATATGTCATCTGGTATATTTAGATAGACAGGAGTACATGGCCCACTTTCAACAGTCGTTTTAACCGTTCCATCAATGCTACCATCCATATTCAGGTCAAAATCCGTGCGAACCAGTGCACCATTTGTGTAGGTATAAATCCAGGACACATTAGTGTTATATGGATCTGTTGGTGGATTACTAAATGTAAAATCCTTTTGTTGAAGCTTGCCACCATTGTAAACAAACTCTTCATCCCAAGTAGAAAAAGTATCAGCATTGCTGATTTTTTCTAGGGAGCCATCCCCGTTCCATTGATAGGTTGATGTCACCGGGTTAGTTGAACCGGTAAAACTTTGCACAGACTTAATGACTTGCATACTTGCATTGTAAGTAAATTGATAATTAACGATTACACTACCGGCTGTACTGTAATTGTATTCGGAAGCTAAATCATTTGTATAACTCACAACACCTGTAAGTAAGATATCTGAACCGCCCGACGTTACTGTCGTATCTGACTGAATAAACTGATTACCATTATAACTGTACACGGCATTGTTAATAGTTGAACCATTGTCTAGAGTAATTTTAAATCCGCTTAGCTTTCCACTTGCGTCGTAACTGAACTCTGTTTCTGCTCGGAGAATTTTTCCTGCATTATAATAAGGCGCATATAAATCAGTAGTGCCATCACCGGTATATACGTATGTCATCATATTAATTCTGCCATCTGCAAAATAAACATAATCTACTCGTGCATCTGTCTGACCGTTATTATCAAAGTCCATAACTGCCTCTGAAATACGTTGGTTATATGGCGCAGTTCCGCCACTACCACCTCCGTTTCCACTGCCCGATCCTGAACTACCTGATGTCGGCGTACTACCTCCACCTCCACCGCAAGCAATCAATGCGATAGGCATTAAAAGTACTGTTAAAAATTTAGACTTGCGTGCGAATCCATTGTTATTATTCACTTCCTTATTGATAGTTTTGAACATGATCGTTCTCCCCGTTAAGTTAAAAATCACCTGAATACCAAAATTCACAGGTGGCTTAACTTATTGGACGAACAAAGTATTATTTTTTCCCGATTTTTTTAGTTATTTACAATATTTCACTGCTGTCCCGTTAACTCCCTCTCTCTTAGGGACGACTCCAGGGATGGAGGAGGTAGAACGAAGTTGGAACCCGAGTCGAGAGGGTTGGGGTGAGGGAATCACAATAGATAAAGCCATATTTTATTTACCCCCTCATCCTAACCTTCTCCCGGAGGGAGAAGGAATGACACCGAGCATGGATTGATGTGGTCTTATGTTTTTGGTTTCTTCGAGCAGGCTGAAAATTCAGAAAATCAATTACTTACTATATATTGCTAATATGTTAACGGGACAGCAGTGACAATATTTCTTAGAATTAAATAATGAAGGATAGTATATAAACTTATTGCCAGTTACCCATTAAAATAAACGGAGCCCAATAATAAGGATGTTTATACGCTACACCCGAATTGGTTAAACCTGAAATCGGCTGGCAGCCTTTTGTTTGATCTTTCGATACTTTCTGTGCAGCAACTTTACCTTGAATAAAATCGAGTTGGCTCTGCCTCAAAGCTCTCGCCTTACTCATCCCCTGTTGACGATATTGATAAAACAATTGCATCAATTTGCCGGTACTGCAATCCGCTACCTTCCACAAGCTAGCCAAAACACCTTTAGCCCCTTGTCGTCGCACCAATGTTGCCAACCCTTCAATCTCACGACCATCAGCATAACGATCGTTTACTGCTGTTTCACATGCGGATAAAGTCAACAGCTCGATACGAGAAAAATTATATTTATCACGGCGTATTGTTGCCAAATCCAGCTTGCTACCATCTCCAAGGAGTAAAAAGGAATCAGCTTCTGTCCCCGATTTAAACTCATAATGCGTTGCAATATGACCAATATTAAAGTTTGCATTCAGTAAAGACTTAAAACGATTTTGAGTGAATGCTTCGTCCACATATATTTTCCCGTTAAACACTCCAATAGCATCTTGCTTGTCACGCTTAATAATACTATCTAGTTCAAAAGGTACCATTGGCAACGGCTCGAATTTTCCTAGCTGTTTACTTACCCCCATACCGGCAATATTCCACAGCTTATTATTTTTGTTCAATACTTTTAAAGAAGCATCATAATGACTGATTGCATACTTTTCGATTAAAAATTGTTTACCATCATATAAAGCAGCAAGCGGAATATAACGAAGCGTTCCTTTTTTATAGACAAGTAAAATCTTAATGCCTTGTTGATTCAAATGTGTTTCAATTGGCGTTATTAACCACTGGTATAATTTTTTAGCTGTTGATATAAACTTTTTATCTGGTCGTGTAAATTGGTTTTTAACATCCCATATATTTTGTTGTAACTCTTTCTTGCTAACCAAAATTTTCTTTGAAATTTCTCCTTCTGACGTCCTAACAATAATTCGTAAGCTGTCATCCAATTGGAGAAAATGCACAATAGCAACATCTTTGCCGGCATTATTAAAAAAAGATAGATAATTCTGATTCTGACGATTAACATCGAATGAGATATGTTTCTTTTGTTTACCAAAAGTTGTATTGATATCAACAAGCACTTCTTTAAACTGTTGTTGCGCAAGCACGAGTTCGTCTTTTAGTTTAACTATCTGTAACTTTTGCTTCTTAGTTAGGTACTGTTCCTTAATATATTCCAATTCTTTTAATTGCTTATCGAGCACAATGCTTTTTTTGCTTGCAGCATTAAGTTTCTTAATATGAAGTGATTCAAGCTTATTAAGTATAGATTGCGTTAACCTAGGATCCTGATTGTTATTACGGCGTATAAAGTTAAAATATTCATCTTCTTTTAACATTACCAACACTTGTTCTGCTTCTGACAACCGGCCAGTATCGATTAACCAACCAGCCAAAATCTCATAATTACTTTGCTGACTTGCAACAAATGCTTTTTGTAATGATTTCTCACTATTAACCAGACCGCCACGAACAGTCTGTAAACTATTTACGGCCTGCTTACCATAAAAGATAGCTTCTGCGGTTCGTTGTTGCCCTTGCCTTATCTTTGCAAGAATAGAATAACAATTAATTAATAAATATGGAGAACTTTTACTATTCGCTATAGCTAGAGCGTTTAATGCATAGTCAGCTGCCTTGCTGTACTCTTTTTTCTCGAGTAGAACTTCAGCTAGTTTGATTTCCGTATTTGCAATAATCGGATGATACGCTGGGTATTTATCAAGATTATCAGATAAAACCTGTCGATAAATTGACTCAGCTCTATCCATTTTCTTCAATTTCATATTGACCAGACCAAGGTTAAGCAATGCTAAATTTTTATCAATGCGTAATTCAACTGGAATGTTAAATTGCATATTTTCTAACAAAGCAGTACTAGTTTTCAGCAAACTAAGTGCTTCATTATATTGGCCAACCGCAATATAAGTTTCAGCTAAATTATTCATGCCAAAAGCAGTGATAGTACTCGCCTCACCAAATATTTTTTTAAAAATTGCTAGAGAATCTTTTTTTGCCTTTAGCGCTTTATCATAAGCACCTAACTGACTATACATTGAACCTAATAAGGCCAATACTGTAGCCATTTGCATGCTGTTATTTTTATATTTTCCTTTTGTATACTTTAGAACTTTAAGGTAAAGCGTCTCTGCCTCTTGGTACTTGCCAGTGATATGCAAGATAAAAACATAAGAATGTAATCTGACCATGGATAAATGACTGATTTTTTCAAGAGGTCCATTTAAAGGTGGCAATGAACGCTCATAATAAGGCTCTGCTTTAGCATACTCACCAAGTTCAATATAAACAGACGCTAATTTATATAAAATTGGTGAATAAATTCGAAAATTATCTTCATAGCGATAATCATTTTCTTCGTAAATTTTAAAAATATGTTTATACGCAGCAATCGATTTTGAGTAAGCACCCATTTGTTTATATGCATTTGCTAGTGTTTTCATTTCCTTAGCAATAGTCATATGGTATTCACCCACTCGCTGCTTACGAATGTCTAATAACTTTTGAAGCATAGCGACACGTTTAGAAAATTGCTTAGACTTGGAATATAGCCAAGAAAGTTTCGACATAAAATATTCCGTGTCGCGATGGCCCGCCCCATAAACGCGTTGCGTTATTTCAATAAGCCGCAAGTATATATTTTCAGCTTCCTTATATTCTTCTATATCTAAATACTCTGCAGCGAATTTTTTAAGTGGTCTTACAACCTTTCTCTTGATTTCACGCCTTACCCGATAATCTTTAACCTCCAATTCAATAGCTAAAGAAAAATAAGCTTCAATATCTGGGGGAAGTTCAACCTCAGGTATTTCGAATAGTTCATCTGCCTGACTAATAGCCAAAACAAAAAAACTAAACACAAAAGCCAAAGAAGCGGCGAGTCTAAATATTTTAATCTTTTTGCGTAATATATCCATGCAAGGTAGCTTTATTCTTAATACGTCATGTAAATCAGGTCACGTACGGTATTACATTGTTGTTCTTGATTTCCTGTTTTTAATTTATCTACTTTACTATTAAATACTTTGATATTTTCAGCTTGTAGTTCGACTCCTAACTTATCCCATGCGTCACTCTGACTCCGCCAAAAAATTTCATCAAAATTGGATTGCTTATTCGCATCTTTGTCCAAACATGCAATGTAAAGTACGGCTGCATACACACCAATCTTTCTTACCAATTCGCTTTGTTGTGCACATTGTGTTGAATTGGCAGTGTTATCACAGGGCAGTAAAAACTCCGGTAGAATATCGATTGCCGTATTCCATCCTTGTTGACCTTGTGTAGTTAGTTGCAGTCCGTTACGCATCCCTGCTTGAAAGGCACGTTTAAACCGATAATCAACTACCCCACCACGTGTACCCGACATTGCGAGATAAGGCCAGTTGAATTCAGGTACTGCATGTATAGGATCATTGAGGGGTGACCAATCAGGCTTATTATTTGGAAACAGTATAACAACAACAATAACCAACATAGCGGTAACCATGCCACCACTTCCTAACCAAACAGGTTTCGACCATAGCTGTTTAATGAAAGTTAGAAAGATATTAGTTGTTGGGATTTTTTCTATTTCAGGTTCAAGTGAACTAGCCGCCTGTAAATCACTCCACATTTGATAACACTCAGGATCACGAGCAATATGCGTTTTAACTTCGGCTGCACGTTGCTCGTCTAATTTATCAAACTGCCAGTCCTGAATTTCTTTCAAATTCGGAGTCGCTCCTACAGGCGGTTCTTTATCAGACATTAATGCAAGCAAACTTGCCAACTTATCAGAAGGCTGCAGTTCGTCATTTATAGAGTTGTCTTTTATATCAGTCATTGAATTTTCAAGTAAGTTAGCAATCTGTTCAATACAATAAAAACATCGAATAATTTAATGCAGACTATTATTCATAGACGCACTAACAATCGCTTTTTTCATTATATATCTGTTATTCCCGATGTCTGCAATATATTTTTAAGCCTCTTCAGAGTTGCAGTCAATTGACTACGTGCTTTTTTATCTGCCATACCTAATAAACGAGCCGCAGAAGATACCGTATGACCATCAGTATAGATCATACGCAACAGTAATCGCTCATCATCTTGTAAAGGATTTTTTTGTAAATCAGCAAAAATCGTCTTCAAATTATTTAAATGCAAAGTGTCCGATAGTGCTTGTGTATCACCTAGTATTATTTTAAAAAGTGCAGTGCTATTCATGTTCTGTAGAATAACATCGGGGGTTAATACAACATTGCTAGAATACTTAGTTGCTTCGACTTCACTTAATGAATCATCGATTGAAACTGTCTCCCGCCAACTACCACAGTTGACGACACCTGCACGAACTTCTGAAATAATGTTTTCAATAAAATCCCGACTATATTTATATAAACTAGACATAGAAGCATGAATATCATTCACCGCCCTATTCTCCAGGCAGAGCAGTTTATAAATTTTCTCGTATGTTGCACCGAGACGCTTAATCCATTCAGGTGGGCGAGGATAACCATGTTTCTTTCGAAGATAATCTTCAAGTGTATTTCGAAAAGCTGTTCGTAGATAAGCGTTAATAGAGTGAGGCGCTTCATTAAGTGCGGCAAGGTTAACTGCCAATTCTTGACGAACCTCAAGCATAGTGTCGTCGACTACGGAAGTTGAGAACGGCAAACGTTTGCGAACAATGTTTTTGAATTCCATCGTCCAGTTATCATTATATATACACTGCCAGTCTGTCCATTTAGGCATAATAATTCGTACTCAACCTTTATATTTTTTTCTTGCGGTTAATACAGCTAAACACAGCAAGAAATGACATAACCCTCTTCTAATTCATCCGCAACAAAAGGTGTACACAAACAATAACCAACAACTTGCGCCAGCTCATTATCAGCATACACTAAAGGAATATTATTTCGTTGCCAAGGAGGAACTTTCCATTCTTGAAATAACTTTTTTAACTTATGACGATGATTACCTCGCCCTTGAGGAGAGCAAACTTCACCACCTTGCCTGAAGCGAATTGATACGGTTTTGTTATTTAATTTTTTTTTGCTTAAGCCTTGCCCAACTGTTAGCTGAGTTGATAATTTCGACGTTGCTTCGCAACCATTTACTGCTACCCTGATAGAGTAATTTTTATCCGGCGACCACTTAAACGTTTTTTTATTCTGCTCCATTTCATCTGGTATAAAATTATCTGCATAAAGCATCCCATTGAAACGACGAACAATAACCTCCCCCCAATTAACTTGAGGCTGCGTATCTTCTTCAGCTGTAACTATTTCATTTATAATTCTCATTAAATGAATATTATCAGGCATAGTAAGCTTTAGAGTTTGATTTAACCAGTAACGCAATACATTTTTTTTTCGTTCAAAAGAAAGTAATTTTAATTTATCAATTGCAAGTGTGTTTTTCTCTGGCTGAAGTGTTTGCAAATCAATTTGCGCTAACTCGTCAATTAATAAAGCCGCTTCAGACTGATGTTGCGTAACTCTGCCTAATGTTTTATGGCATGTAGGCCAGCGATTTTTAAGGATGGGAATAACTTCATGTCTTAAATAGTTTCGATCAAAATGTGTATTTTCGTTAGATACATCTTCAACCCAATTCAGTTTATGCTCGTTAGCATAGTCTAAAATGTCTAACCGAGTATTACCCAATAACGGGCGATATAATAGTCCATTAGAAAAATCTTTAGTAACAGGCATTGCTGACAGGCCTTTTACACCACTGCCACGTAAAGATTGTAATAAAAAAGTTTCGACCTGATCATCTGCATGTTGAGCCGTTAACACAATTGTTTTATCTGTAACTCTTTCTGCAATTGCTTTATAACGAGCCGTTCTTGCTGCGGCTTCTAATCCAAAATTGGATTGAGTATCAACTTTAACCTTAATAACGTCACAAGAAATCTGTAATAACTCACATTGCTGCAAGCAATGCTCTGCCCATAGCGTTGAATCGTCCTGCAATTGGTGGTCAATATAAATTGCTGTCAGATTTTTAATAAAATCTAATCGTTTAAGATCTGAAAGAAGGTGCAGTAAGACATGAGAATCGCAACCACCACTATAAGCGAGTAAATATTGGTAGTCGCTACGATTTGAAACATGCTTTTCTTGCTGAATATTTTTAAAAAATTCGTGCTGGAAATTTTCAGCCGTTAGCATTAATGCGTTTGTTCTTCAAAATTACCAATAGCCATTAAGTGTTGATAACGTTCTTCAAGTAACTTATCGAGAGGCACTGTTTTAAGAAAAGCGAGTTGTTCGACCAAAGTGTTTTTCAAATTAGCAGCAACAACATCATGATCACGATGTGCTCCACCTAATGGTTCATCAACAATACCATCAATAAGATCAAGCTCTTTTAAACGAGCAGCCGTTAAGCCCATCGCTTCCGCTGCTTCATTTGCCTTATCGGCACTTTTCCACAAAATAGTGGCACAACCTTCTGGAGAAATAACCGAGTAAGTACTGTACTGCAACATCAATACTCTATCGGCAACACCAATAGCCAATGCGCCACCCGAACCACCTTCCCCTATAACGGTACTGATGATTGGTGTTTTTAATTCAGACATTTCTAATAAATTACGCGCAATCGCTTCACTTTGGTTACGCTCTTCTGCACCAATACCTGGGTACGCACCTGGTGTATCAATAAAAGTTAAAAGCGGTAGTTTAAATTGTTCTGCCATTTTCATTAAACGAAGTGCTTTACGATAGCCTTCAGGGCGCGGCATACCAAAATTACGTTTTACTTTCTCGACCGTATCACGTCCTTTTTGCTGACCAATAATCATGACCGGTGTATTATCTAAACGTGCAATACCGCCCACGATCGCATAGTCATCTTTAAAAGCACGATCACCATGCAACTCTTCAAAGTCTGTAAATACGCGTTCAATGTAATCTAATAAATATGGACGCTGTGGATGACGTGATAACTGTGATATTTGAGCTGACTTTAAGTTCGAAAAAATAGTTTCGGTTAATTCACGACTTTTGCCCTGCAAGCGGGTAATTTCTTCTACAATATTTATTTCGTTATCGGATCCCACATAACGAAGTTCTTCAATTTTAGCTTCTAATTCTGCGATGGGTTGCTCAAAGTCTAGGAAATTTAAGTTCATGATTTTTATCTGTTTTTCCGTGTTTTCTGATTATACATACCATTATATAGTACTTTAACCATATTGGTCGAGTACTGGACAAAATAACGGCAATATAGAGCTATGTCAATAAAACACAAATTATTCATTATCCCGAAGAAACACTTACTGAAAAGACTTTGTATAAAGTCTATGCTCTTAACAATAACAGATTAGGATTTATATAAATGGGTGAAGAAATAAATGCAGTAGAATTTACTGAAAAAGACTTCGAAAATTTCAGACAACACTTACAAACTGAAACACAGCTTCTATCCAGCTGGTTTACAAACAACCAGCTCTCTTCCCACACAGATAAAGCAGGTTTTGAACTTGAAGTTTGGATAGTTGATAAAGATGCTAACCCTACCCCACTCAATGATAGTTTTTTAGAAAAACTAAATAATTCTTTATTTTCACCTGAACTATCTCGCTTTAATATCGAACTTAATGGTGACCCTGAAAATTTACATCGCGACGCGTTATCACGTCTACAATCATCACTTGAAAAAAGTTGGCAGCATTGTACGCAAGTTGCCAAAGAGTTTGATGCATCGCTAATTATGATTGGTATTTTACCTAGCGTAACAGACGAACAACTTGTATTGAAAAATATGTCTAAGATGAAACGTTATTTTGCACTCAACAAACAAGTACTCGCACACCGCAAAGGTAAACCATTAACACTCGATATAAATGGCAAGGAACATTTAAAAACCCAACATCACGATGTTATGTTGGAATCAGCCACCACTTCATTTCAATTACATTGGCAGATACCAATAGAAAAATCAGTACGTGCTTATAACGCAAGTATTATTGCCTCTGCTGCAACTGTCGCTGTTTCCGCTAACTCACCTTTTTTGTTTGGAAAAGAACTATGGGACGAAACGCGTATCCCATTATTCGAACAAGCCGTTGAAGTTGGTGGATTCAACGATGCGGCATTTGGCCCAACTAAACGTGTTAGCTTTGGCTCAAGTTATGCGAGGCAATCGATCATGGAAGTATTTCAAGAGAACATAGAACATTACCCTATCCTTCTTCCCGTTAACTACAAAGAGGCTTCCAAAAAATTAAAATACTTACGTTTACATAATGGTACATTGTGGCGGTGGAATCGCCCATTAATCGGCTTCGATGATAAAACAGAGCAACCACATATACGAATAGAACATCGTGTTATCGCCGCAGGGCCAACCATTACAGATAGTCTAGCTAACGCCGCTTTTTATTATGGCTTAGCGAATTATTTATCTAACTTAGATATACCACCCGAACAAGAACTTCCTTTTAGTACCGCAAAGGATAATTTTTACAATGCATCAAAATCAAGCTTACAAGCAAATATAAAATGGCTAGACGATTACAATGGAAAAATGAAACCATTGTTAGAAAAACAACTCATCCCCAATGCTGAAGAAGGTTTAAGGCAACTTGAACTGAGTGAAGATGATATTAATTTCTATATTAATATTATAAAGCAACGCGTCAGCAATGAACAAACCGGTGCCAATTGGCTGCTAAATTATAAGAAGAAAAATAATTGCACTATGCAGAAATTAACAGCAGCCTACGCTGAACAGCAAAATACAGCTAAGCCAGTTCATACCTGGCCAATATAATAAAGGTAGATTAATGTTACAAATACTTAACCACATACCCAATGGTTTTTTAACATCAGATGCGAAAGAGTTACACCATGTTTTTGATGGCCCAACGCTTATACATCTGCAAGGCCGACGCAAAGAACCTTTATTTATTTCGACTCTCTTACATGGTAACGAAACAACCGGCTTGCAAGCTATTCAGGAACTATTAACTAAGTATGAGAACATAGAATTACCGAGAAGTTTAAGTTTATTTATTGGTAATATTGAAGCAGCCAAATTGGGTTTACGCCGTTTAGAAAACCAACCCGATTACAACCGCACTTGGCCAGGTACTGAGTATGCGAGCTCCCCCGAAACAATCATGATGCAACAAGTCAAAGAAGAAATGCGACAACGTAATGTGTTTGCCAGTATCGACATACATAACAATACCGGCATCAACCCTCATTACGCATGTATTAATAAAACAGACGACCCATCTTACCACTTAGCCCGTTTGTTCAGCCGAACTATTGTTTATTTTACTCGCCCCATTGGCGTGCAGTCACAAGCGTTTACCGACTTATGCCCTTCAACAACGGTGGAATGTGGTCAAGTCGGTCAATCAAAAACCGTTGAACATGCGTTTGAATTTATCGATTCAGCCTTAAACTTATCCGAAATTCCATCACACCCCATCCTTAAACAAGACATTGATCTTTTTCATACCATTGCAATTGTAAAAATACCCGAACAGACCAGTTTTAGTTTTACCAATAACAACAGCCAAATCTGTTTTGATAAAAACATGGATCACATGAATTTCAAAGAAATAGTCGCAGGAACACAAATAGCTAAAACAAAGGATGATAATTGTTTACATCTTGAAGCGTGGAATAATGACGGCATTAATATCGCAGAAGAATTATTTGATTTTAGTGATAATCAAATCCGCACAAAAAGTCCTGTGATGCCAGCAATGTTAACCTTAAATGAAAAAGTTATACGGCAGGATTGTTTATGTTATTTAATGGAGCGCTATCCCATTTAAAAGTAAACAACATTTCAACCATAAAAAAATAATGGGTTGGAAGATAAGCGGACATAATTAAAAATATTCAACGTTTGCGAATGTACAATTCAGTTTGAGCAGTGTAGTTTTCGTCCGAACAAAACTCTTGTTATGCGCTCTTTTGTTCTTGAATAGAGTTAATAAATTTATCAACATCTTCTATGTATTTAACTTGGTTATACCCATTTTCGCAATTTGCATGGACATACCCGCCATAGTCCATTCCAAGATACTCAAATGTGCTTTTAAATGAATTAATGAATGAGCTGTCAGCATCATCACTAATTGATGTACATGCAATGTAAGCAGTTTTATTTCTGAGCCTCCTTCCGATATCTTTTAAGTCTTCTACATCCAAAAAATCCGAGGTTCTATCTATAAATGTTTTCATCTGAGCACTTGGGCCATACCAGTAAACAGGTGTTACAAAAATTATTTTTTCATAGCTCAATAATTGATTCATTACAGGAATAAAATCATCGTTAATGTTTTTGTGATTGTAATCATAGGGAGAAATATCCTTTTCCGAGAGATCGATGATCTGAATATCAAGAGTACTAGCGATCCAGTCAATGAACTTGCCTGTATTACCATTTCTTCTTGCGCTTGCAAATAATGCTATGGTTTTATTCATTATCGACTCCTTTTAGCATATAACGACTAGTTAACTGACAACCAACCGTGAGAAAATTGAGCAGTTGGTTGTCCAAGCAGCTCATGGTAATGCAATGCGAGCCGAATGCTTTGTATGGTTCAATTATGCCAATCATTCATTATTCGACTAAAAATTTCAAACGCTCATCAGCTTTTTTGGGGTCAATTTCAAGGATTTCACTACTTACTATGTTTTCTTTTACAAATGGATCTTCTCCGACTCTCACTTGTAGCTCTGATAGTGAAATATTATGAGCTATTACAGAACCACCTAGGTTTGGTTGAAGGCTCCCTACCAACAAAAAAACACCATCTTGAAACCCTTGTTGTACCCATTGATTATGCCCATCCATGAAATCGCCTGCTTTATTTTTATTCTCTGAAAATTTTAAAAGAATAACAAACATATATTACCTCCGTTTTTCTATATTTATTTTTAACGGTTGAATTAAACCGTGTCGCCTTTCGGCGTCAGTTTGGATGGCTTGTTAAATGCCCATGTTTTCAAGAACGTGAGAAGCCGTTACCCAATAGTAGTTGTGCGAATTAGCAATTAAAAATGAAGAACCCTTCCCCCAATAGGAAAGGTCAGAATTATCCTCTTCATAAATAACTGGTCTGGATGCTTCTTCAAACAAACTCATATTAATTGCCTAACAGTGATTTATATAGACATCTTCTTTTTACCTATTAAGGACGACGTCTATATAATTATTTTTCCAATTATTTATAAAGTGGTTAATATGTAACAAATTTCAATGCGTTACCCATTCCCTTCCTGTCATATTACATTATGAAATGTAGAATAAATAGTCTAGGAACACACTCAATTTATATCTGAGTGATTTTTTGCACCGGTATAGTGCGCAATAAATGGGGGGGTATATCTATATTAGATATATCTATTGTTCACTTATGTTTACTCTCGGTTCTTCTGCAAATTATAAACAACCTTTACTTCACCCTCTCCATTCAAAGACTTTAACTTATTTAATAATTTAACATTTGGCTTTGGCTTGAGGTTGTGGATAACTTATAACTACTTTGCAGCTTTCTTGCTGGAGTGCATGTGCATTTTTTTTAAAACTTTCCATTGTTGTTCTTCCAATCGCTACGCGGGGGAATAGCTTCTGTTGTATCCCAATGCTCAACTATCTTGCTTTGTTCAATACGAAATAAATCATAGAAAGCTGAGTGAACTCCATCAAAAAAACCTTCACTGACACAAAGCACAAAATTTCCTTCTGCAAGTATACGATGAATTTTTTCATATTTTATTTTCTTACTATTTTCAATATCGAGTTCAGCGAACGCCATGCGAAGCGCAGAAAGACTGCTTGCAATACGTGGGTTATGCTCGGTGTAGACTTCCTCTCTAAGATAGTTTTCTAGAGTGTCAAGCTGGCCATTAATAAGAACATTATTAACGAAAGATTCTATAAATAATCGATTCGTTTCAGTTTTATCGAGGTCGGTAACGTCGAGCGAGCCATCAACCATAGTATGACCTGATGGGTTAGGCCCCAACCTTTTCTGAATATTATCCCAATGTTCAACAGCTTGACCATTCTCAAATCTGAATATTTCAAAACCGATATTCGAGCTAGCAAAGTCGTATTCTGTATGAGCGAAGATGTAGTCACCATCTTCGAAGACACGCACGATATTAACGCGAGGAGAACTTTTTGAAAGTCGCTTAAACAGTTCAGCTAAACCCTCGTTCCCTTCATGAGTTTGAGGATTATGTTGAATGTATTTTTTTTCGTTAACGACGGTCACCGCTTCTGCGTCACCCGTTTCGATAGCTTTTAATAATGCGATAATCTTTTTTTTATTTTTGATGTCATCTAAAAATAAACTTATCGTTAGTTAACAAATAACATTAAATTAATTTACGCAACGCTTTTTTGTATCGCGCACGTTAAACCTTATCTGTTATATCCATAAAACCTGAGTAACTAACACCTGAAAGCAATGCCATTTCGCGGTGCCAGGTTGCTAAATCGTTATTATTAAATTGGCTTAAATCATTATGTCCGCAGGCACGCGCCATAACTTGCATTAGTTCTACCGAGGCATTAAAAAAATTATGTAGCTGTGCCGATGATTTTTCGACATTTAATCTCTGACGTAAGTCTTTCTTTTGTGTGGCGATGCCTGCAGGACAATTATTTGTGTTACATATTCTTGCTGCAACACAACCAATTGCTTGCATCGCACTATTAGAAAGTGCAATACCATCAGCACCAAGCGCCATTGCCTTTACAAAATCTATTGGCACACGTAAACCACCTGTAACAATAAGCGTTACTCGACCACTCGCACCTTGTTTATCTAAATACCGACGTGCACGTGCAAGTGCCGGTATGGTTGGCACGCTGATATGGTTTCTAAACATATCAGGTGCTGCGCCAGTACCGCCACCACGACCATCCAATATGATGTAATCCGCGCTCGCATCTAATGCAAACTGAATATCTTTTTCGATATGGTTTGCACTAAGTTTAAAGCCAATAGGGATACCACCAGTAACGTCTCTAACACGATCTGCAAATTTTTTGAAATCTTTAACTGAGGATATATTTTTAAAAGTAGGAGGAGAAACGGCAGGCTCACCTTCTGGTATATTTCTTACCTGAGATATCTTACCTATATTTTTACTACCTGGAAGATGTCCGCCGGTACCCGTTTTAGCACCTTGCCCGCCTTTAAAGTGAAACGCCTGTACTTTAGTCAACAACTCTTCTTTATAACCAAAACCTGCACTAGCGTATTCATAAAAATAACGCGCATTCGCTTCTTGTTCTTCCGGTAGCATCCCGCCTTCACCTGAACAGATACCTGTACCTGCGAGGTCGGCACCTTTAGCTAAGGCTATTTTAGCCTCTTCGGATAATGCACCGAAGCTCATATCTGAAACAAATAAAGGAATTTTTAATACCAATGATTTTTTAGCTTCTGGACCAATTATCAATTCAGTACCAACGGCTGTCTCTTCAAGTAATGGCTTGGTTGCCATTTGTGCAGCCATTATTTGTAAGTCATCCCAATGCGGTAATTCGTGACGTGGTACGCCCATTGATGTCATCGGACCATGATGTCCTAATTTCGATAACCCTTCACGAGCAAGCTGGTGTATAAATTCAACAGTCGGTTCTTCTAGTGTTGATTTAGCTTCTGGTAATTCAGACGCTTTTACTACTACACCCGGTCCCTCTTTACCTATATCCTCCGCATTGAATTGTTTATGCGAACCATCACAAAAAGGGGCATTAGCTGTATGCTTACATGCGCATAAATAAGCATCGCCATCATCATTAGAAACAATAACCTTAGGCGTAAAAGAGGTACCAGCATGTGAACCATCACAAAATGGTTGGCTTTTAGATCTACCACAAGTACAAAAATGATATTCTTGCCCCTTAGAAAGACTCACCTTAATGGGTTTATTATCTGCAACGATTGGATTACTCATAGTTTCCTCTTTTATATGTATAACGAATTAATTCAAAGATATGTATTATTAAAATCTTTGAGGGTTCAGCCCACGCTGCACATGGAAATACATCACGGGCTGAACACCTTGTTATTTTTCTTTTTTATAGTGTAATAATCTGATCTGGCATATTGCCTGATAATGTCGTATATAAATTAGGGAAACAACCGATTACCGCGCCTTCAACAAGATTTTTATCTATTTGTCTTTCGTAGCAACATTTATCGCAGCCCATTAGCAACATACCTTTATCCTTTGCTACTTTTGCAAGACGTTCACCTATTGGGTCACCGTTGACTAATACATAATTATTATCTTCAAAGAAAAACATGCCAACGACTTCTACGCCATGAGCATCATCTTCTAATTGAGGTAAGATCATTTGACCGAGTTTATAAGATACAGAATGACCTTGTGTTGAAAAAATATAGGCTACTTTCATGTTATTTCCTTGTAGGTTAATTTCAGGTTTTTAAAAATATAAAGATATAAATAAGACATCAATAATTTATTATCTCGCACATATTTAACGATTACTAGTATCTTTAATAGGTTCATACGGATGAGCAAAGGATGAATGAGCAACGCACAGACATCTATAAACAATAGGGAAATTATGCAGGAGAGCACTCACAATATACCTGATATTACGTATGACATGAGGGTAGAGATAGAAACCCCGAACATAGCCAACAACAAATAAGCAGCGCCGTGAATTATTTTAATAATATTTTTTTACGGAAAAAACAACATGATGACCAATAACCGCAGTTATTTGCCATCATACCTGTGCATTAAAGCTTAGATTTCGATACCTTTTGATTCTAAAAATGAAATAGGAACATCTGCTTTTTTTCTACCTGCGATGGAAAAATAATAGAGCGGCTCGCCATCGATAGACAACCTGTATCGATAGCGTTCAATACAATATGCATCAAGATATTTCGAGAAGGTTAGCTCTCTTATCATTCTGGAGAATCCAGACTCATCCGTTGTATCAAAGAAACTGTCTTTAATATTAAACGCGACCCAACCTTCACTTTTAATCAGATTAAAAGCTTCAACGAATGCTCTCACCGGTATATCACCAAAACCAAGTGCAGCAACAGTAACCATTCAGTCACATTGCCATGAATCAATTTCTTCTTTTTTATCTGCATCCAGGGTAGTGAAATCTTCAACATAGTAGGCATCATATACACCCGGTCTATCTCGAACGGTCGCATGGTACGCTTCATCAATAATATCGACACCACTTAAGCGTGAGATACCATGTTTTTTTAACTCTTCACCCATCATGCCATTACCAGCACCTAAATCTAAAACTCTAAGTTCTGAAAAATTATCCTGAGATTGTTTTACAGCAGCTTCAAGTATCGAAGTTACTTTAACCGGTGAGGAGCATTTTAATCGATCATAAAATAATTGTTCATACAAACCGGGGACTTTGAATATTTTATTGTAATCGTGAAATCTAATTTCTCTTTTTTTGCCAGACTCCTGAAGAAAAAATAAGACTCGTCTTGGTTTAAATGTAATGAATTTGCTTTTGGAAATTGTATTCTATGTCTTGTATGCATTAGTTCCTCAGTGTGAATTAAATATGATTTAGTGCGATGTGATACCACAGGGTAATAGTTTGATAGAGTCACATGGGGAAATATCAGACAATTAGAGAATAAATGCCCACTTTTCTTATTGTTGATATATTTAACAAACAAAATTGGCGTTTTGTGCGACTAATAGTGTCTTTGTTAATTACATTCTAATTATTGAAGGTGTACAATTAAGAAAACAAAGTTAATACCAATAAACCATAACGTCCCTCAAACACCTGCAATGATATTAATGATTATTTCACTTTTATATATAAAGATAGATGCTATGTAAAATACAAAGACTACAACTTGGAACATTGTAATTGGCAAGATTATTGAATTAAAAAACCCTCTTGCTGGATGTGTAGACGGTTCAATATACGCAAGCAAAATTTATGGAAACACTCCCATACCCATTAAAATAAATCAGGAAATTTGTTTAACTTATTCACCATGTGCATTTTCGAAATAGAGCTCTTAGTACACCTCACAATTAACTGAAATGACATGATGCATTTTCGGCTTTTATTAACGACTAGCTATTGTCTTCACTTTTGAATTTCACTAAACGAGTTACTTGGATATCAGAAATAAACACGATACCGGTATGATCGTTGTAAAAAGGTGCTAAGCCTTCAAGGATTGGGTTAACAAGATCTTCAGGTATTGCCACGATTATCATAATCAATACATCATCTTCATTAAACATGAGATGCCCCTCATGGAATCCATGGCGGCCTTTACCTGAAAGATTGTTGATAATCGTATAACCGGTAACACCGGCATGATCGAGCAAGTCGGTGACTAACCCTTGGTGTTCGCCTTCCAAAATGATTTCAAGTTTTTTAACTTGGCTAAAGTTGAGATTTTTCATAATGTATTAGCCTCCTCAGGCGATACAGCTTTTTGTAGAGTGGATAAAGGGCGTGTAATCCATTCCCCCTTTTCATATGAGCATACAACTTGTTGTTCAGGATCAATAACCAATAACCGGATCCAACTGTTATATACCAAATACTTAACCGTGACGACGTCTTCAATGGCTTGCTTAGCATGTTCAAGAGGTGCTTCAATCACCGTGATTAAACGCATGGGATCATGATAAGGCAGACCATTTTTCAAAACCGTCTGTGCTGGCAGGCCCGTACGTAAATCACTTAAATTACCCGTCATAACACCAAAGCGATCTGCAACATTATGATAGACCTTACTTCCACTACCAAATCGTTGATTATCAACTGTGGAAAAATAATGTTCCATATTAATCCATTGACCAACGACAAGTGGCCCTGTCAGAATATTTTCTAATAGGCGTCGCTTTGGATCAATATGGTAATCATACGAATGTAAAAAAGCACGACCTTCCAAATCGAGATTTCGTGTCAATGAACGTCGACCAATAATAAAATAAACATTACGTGACAAGCCCCATTCAGGACGAACTTGCGACCAGTCCATTGAATTACGTTCTATCTCACGATAGGCCGCAGCAGGCTCACGCGGAATTGGTTGAATTTGTAAACTGGGTAAACGCTCTTGTGCACACAAGCGTGATGCTGATAATAAACCATTGCGTAATCTGTCAATGTATACAACATGAGTTGACGGTATACTATCTAGATCAAATAATTTCAACTCATCTGTTGTTGTATTGTGTAGGCCAGGAATAAACCAGGCATCATCTGCAATATCAATACCTTGTTTACGTAATCGAAAACGTACTTCTGCTTTATTCGCCATTTGCGCTAAAGCGCGTGCATTGACCAGACCGTGGTTCCCGCCACAAGCACCACAGTCGAGTGCTGATTCGTAAGGGTTATTATCTGAAGTGCTACCATGACCAAACAAGAGAATGAAGCGAGAAAATTCTTTTGTCATACCAATAGAACGTAATGCCTGACTGACGAAGTTAACTTGTTCATCTAAACTAAAACCAATACGTGCAAGTTGTTCTAGCTGCATACGAGCAAAAGCTGGATTGATGCGGTATACACCATTTAAACGATTAATAAAGTTTTCTGCTTGTTCATAATTCAAATTCAATGTTTGTTTGAATTCAGGAACATCGTCTTCTTTGCCAAGCGCAGCTTCACGTAACTCACGCACCATTGCATCATTAACTTGTTCTGTTTCTAAATTAAATTCTTGATGTACTGCCTGTACAATAACGGCACGTTGCACTGCTCTCACAATAGAGTCGGCCTGCTCTCGATCGAGTTTATCGAGCAACATATGTGTCGATGGTTTTTCCTTATCAAATTGTTTGCGCCAATGATGGTATTTTTGCGGAATGAGTGTTTTGCCAAACATATCAAACCCAAACAACAATCCAATTGCTTCAACAGTAACAAATGGTCCGAAGATTGATTCTTTAAGCTCATATACTGCTTTTTTCATAGCGGTTGTTGCGTCGATATCTTCTTGTGGTGTGACTGTCATTTCAAGAACTAGATTCTTGGGCGTTAACAGTACGGGGCAAAGATGACTTTGACTACCTTTACCCAACTCCATAAAACTCACAGGAATACCAAAAAAACCTGCAATACCGTAGGTTTGATAATCACCCACACTTTCAAGATGACGACGTATCCGTTCGGAACGAGTATCAATACAAAACATTGCCTGCACAAACGGACGTTTTTCTCTCGTAGGTTCCGGTTCCAAACTAACGCTTTTTAATAATTTAGACATAGCGTGTGCTTCCATTGCACGTAACCACGTATACCCTTCTTGTTTTTCAAATTCACCGAATGTCTTAATCAGTTCTCCTAACTCATCTACCGACAGATTTTTCAAAGTATCAATACTACATTCAGCTTCTATGGCTAGCTGACGCAAACGCATGCTTTGTTGATTCGCTTCATGGACACGTTTATGTGCAATATATTGATCAAACAACTTATCAATACGTTTTGTATTACCAATCGCAATCACTTGTTCTACACGTTGCGCAAAAACAGGTAAAACACTACCGCTATTTAACTCATAGCGCAGAAATGTTTGTTTAGTTTGGTTTTCAATAAGATCGTTAATCTTTCCAGCAGTGGTGGCAATATTTTTACGTGCGCGTTCATTTAATAATGCCAAAGCGAAGGTAAGTCTTACTGCAACCAAATCGACCAGATCAGCAGGGTAGCGTTCACTCCAAAAATAATGTCTAGCATTCGCACGCCAGCGGATAAAACCCGCCCAGCCATGCAGGCGAGTAAGCTCTCGAGTGAAGTAAGCAACCCAATTTTCTTCTGGTATTTGTAATGCTTCCATAACTTGGGCAATAATACCTTCTGGACTATTATTTGCTTCCAGAATACGATTAACATCTAACCCTCGTAAAAATAATTTTGCATTGCGTCGAGCAACTTCACGCCATGCACAAAAAAAACCAAGTTTGCGTTCGGGCATCCCCCAAACTGATTGACCTTCGTCAAAAAAATCCAAACAGCTTTTTATAACCAGTTCGTCGAGCTCAGAACTAATTTCTGTACCATAAAGATCATCAACGGCTTCATATACAGGACGATCACCTTGTAACTTTTCATGCAAACCCGCTTTTAATTTATCCATATCAACAGGTGTATCAGAAACAGGGACTCCATCGTTTAATGCCGCTTTTACATCAGAAATACTGGCGATTTTAAAATTTTGAATAACAGGTTGTGTTGTCTTGGTAAGTAACTTCATCAGGCAACGTTCTGCATCGATATTATTAATTTTCTCTCGCGAGGATAAAAACTGATTAACATCATCAAGCAGTTGGGTCTGGTCAACTTTTCCTTGGGTAAGGTACTCTTGGTAACTTGCGCGTGTTAAATAACCTCGACCATGAAATATTCGTTCACCTTTTTTAACCGCTTCATCAAAGGGCAAATGTTCAAGAGCATGCAATGGATTATGATGAATGAATGACCGCATGGGCCAAAAGTAAGGGATTGGTTCACCCGCCACATAAATCATTGAGCGAATTTTTAGTTTCGTACCGAGAGGAAGACTCATAACAAACCTCCCGCAAAATAAATACCACTTAGCATCAGTACGATTAAAGCAATGGCATAACCCCAACAAGAAAATAAATTAAGGTCCACCGCTTCACCTTCTTGCCCCGGACTAGCAGGGCCAACAATTAACCCTTGCAATAATCGAACACCCGCCCAGCTCCATAACAACCATATTCCAAGTAGAGCAAAAGTCGCTGCAGGTATTGTTACACTTGTTTCAAGAATAAGTTTTAACATAATAAAAAAACCTGGGAATAAAGGCGTTGCAATAGCCGCGAGTATTACAACGACTAGCACGCCAGCAAAACGTGGAATAGATTGCGCGAGCCCTCCATATAAATCGGTATAAGCTGCGCCAAATCTTTTTTCTAGACCTGCACTTAATAATGCCAGTAATAACAATGGCACCGTAATACCAAAAGTATATAGGTGATGCATACTTTGATTTATGTCCGTTGTTGTTAACCATAACATTGACCACATAGAGGTGGCCAAAAAACTATTCCATTGCCCAACGCCGCGAAGTGCCAGCATTCTTAAAGCGTATAACAGGGATGTGGCTAATGCCCAAGTGATTATCCATGTTGGAACAATAGTTTCTGATGAATAAATAATCGCAAGCCCAATGTGCGGCCAACCGATTAATAAAACACAGCGAGGTATTACATGCTGCACTCGATTAAACAACGCATTAAATACCATACTTAAAGGAAATAATGGTAGAAATAAAGCAGCTAGTAAAAGTGAAAAGTCTGGCATTTTAATTCCACCTTAACCAAACATTCAGTTTATTCGCGGTTGAAAGGATTGTTCGAGTTAATAGTGTATAAAGGTCCGTTAAGTAAAGTTCGCGCGAGATTAACGCATAAAATTTCGTCCACAAGCGTTCAATATATTTTGGGTATTTACCCTTACGCTTACGTTCGGAGTAATAAGCTACTAACCAACCTACCACAATAATGAATGTGATAACGGCAACGAGTATATCAAAACGAATTTTTTCAATACTAGCTGCTACAAATAATTTTTCACGGAATAAAGCATCAGGATAAAGAAATACCTCAAAGGCATGACTAATAAAGATATAACCAATAATGACAATTGCAAACGACAAAATACTAATAACAACCAAACGCCATAAATTTTGAGCATGCATTCGATAAGTAGCAAAGATTAATTGTGCACCCGTTACCCACCCAAAGAACAACAATACAATAGCACCTTGTTTCTGGAAGTAATCTTCAGCGACCAGCCAATGTGAAAAGATCAATATAGCAAGTGGTACTAGCAGTGTTATCGCGGCCATCAAAAGCCAAGGCTTGCGAGTTCTGGCGGGACGCTTTTCAACGACAAAAGTATAGAGTTCATCTTTAGGTACACCATCATTTTTGCGTGCTGAATTAATCACGCTACCCGTACTCAAGAACAATGTGCCTTTAAACACGCCATGTGCAATCAAATGATAAATAGCCAATGAGAAAGCACCAATTCCGCATTCCATAATCATGAAGCCCATCTGCCCCATGGTGGAATAACCTAGCGATTTTTTAATATCATTTTGCACAAGCATTAAAAGGGAACCGATCACTGCTGATATAAAACCAACGATAAAAACCCATTGCAATACATCACTGGTGTTCGCAAAGATGGGAGCGAAGCGATTAATTAAAAAACCACCTGCATTAACAATGCCCGCATGCATTAACGCAGACACAGGGGTTGGTCCATCCATCGTATAAGGTAGCCATGTGTGCAATAGAAATTGTGCTGAGCGCGCAAAAGCTGCGAGTGCTAACAATATTCCAACGACTTCTGGCAAAGCGAATCCAAAAACACTATGTGCATTCGGAGCTTGATTGAGTTGTTCAAAGATAAACGGTAATGACCATGTTCCGTATGCCTGGAAAAGTAATACAGCAGCCAGTACTAGTGGTAGGTCACCAATTCGATATGTAATAAATGTCCAAAAAGCGTATCGATATGCAGATGGATTGCGTGTATCTTGACCAAGTAAAAAATAAAGAAAAACACCAACAAAATGCCATGCAACAATAAGGGTAATTAAATCACCTGCCGCCACCATGAGCAGTAAGGATGCCGTCATTAAATCCAGTAACACAAAAAAGCGCGCATAACCGGATTCTTCTGCCATATAACGCAGTGAATAGATGTGGACGACTAAGCTAATTAAACCAATGACCAAGGCCATTAGAATACTCAAAGAATCAAAATAGAGAATAGTCCAAGGGCTAATCGAGATTGACTGGCCGACCAAATCGCCACTCAACGACAACCAGAGTAAAACACCTGAAAGTAAAACGCTTAGCAAAGTGGCAGCAACACTAATCCGAGCGACGCATCGTCCAACTCGTCCGGCCAAAAGGTGCATCAGCACAGCTGATAACATTGGTAGCATTATTATAAGTAAGATCAGCTTGGACATCATGGTGAAAGCGTTTCCCCGAAACTAAAAATGACAATTCAACTCATTAATAATTGTCTTACTACCAGTATGGTTATCAAGAAAAGCCTACCGATTGCGACGTTTATTGCGCGGTTTTATCGCGTATTAAAAGAAAACGAACGAGCTGGATTGTCTTATTATTATTTTATTATTACCATTTTTTATACATTCTGTTTATTTTAGGATGTATCTATAGTTGTTCAATTATTATATAGGTATAAACAACCGTCTATTTATAAATATTTTCACATATATACATCTATAATGATAGATGTATAACATAGCATTAAGCATTAATCACTAAACAAGTAAAATACCAGATTATGGAGGTAAAAGTAGCCGAAATTTTAGTATCTAACTCATTAAAAATATAGAATTCACAAACATTTAAACGAACAGCAATATGTTCTTAATGGGTACTTTAATCATCGATTAATAGATGTCCAAAATAAGCAAAAACCCCTATCATTATTCCTGTGAATAATTGTGCATGCACCAAATAGGAAAACTTTTTTAATTCTTTTGGCGTGTATCGCCAGCTAATAAACATACCAAATAAGCCCTGCCAAATGACTAAAATTAATACCGCAGGAAAAAATAGTATATGCATTGGTATCCCCATTAGAGCTATATGTAAAATAATAACCGCTACAGCACTAATGCCGAAATAAATATGCGTTCTATCTAAAAAGTGTATGACTTTATTAAATGCATTAGAATCAATTTGAGGGGAATACTCTGGTAAAATTCTTTTCGAAAGAGGACCTTTGCCAAGTAGTAACTTAATTAGTGTTCGAGAATAAACAAACAAAAGCAACCACAACCCGATTTCTCCAAACCCTTCACCTATTTCAGATAAAAATGTTTCATTTTCCTCTACTAACGGATAACGAAAGCGAGCATAAAGATAATACCCTATCGATAAGCCTGCAACGATAGCGGTAAACACGAGGATTTTTTTTAGCCCTTTAGATAATTGTTTCATTTTTTTATGCCTTACGATTGAATTAAATCGCGCCGCTTTTCGGCATCGGTTTAAATAGCTTATAATGTGTTAATGTCACCATATTATATAGAAACACCTCAATGTGTTGCGTTGACTGGTTGAAACCGCAGTAGAAAACGTGCATTACTTAAACACATAACGCTGAGCTAAATGGCAATTACCCGCGAGCAAAGCGAGCGGGTAATTGTCCAAGTTGTGCGTTTTTTTTGCACAGCGATTTGAACAACTTGTTAAGTTTTTGGCATTACAACAATTAATAATTTGTAATGTCTTCTACCAGTTTTTCAGAAACCTCCCTAATAAGCGATGCTGTGCCACCTCTAAAAATACCACCAGATAAACTTGTTTTTGAAAAAGAACGAATCTCACCTATTGTTTTATTTGTTTTCACATCAATTAGCCTAGCTAATACTTTTAAGCTAGCATTTCCTGAAAATACCCCAAAAAAATAACTTGATGCACCACTCAAATAGCTTAATTCTTCGATTACAAGTTTGATATATAAAGTCCCTTCCTCATGACTTTCCGAACTTTCACCTGATACATATTTAAATTTATTTTTTTCAGATAAATTTAAAATAAAATTATTCTTTAATTCCTTTTGAGTTATCTCAAACCCTTTTTCCTTTTTAATTAATTCATTTTCACCATCAACAGAGATAACGGCATAATTGTATTTTGACAGACTAGTATTAACCGGTGTAACTTTTTGTAAAAGAGCGTTTGAACCGCAACCTGAAGTTAAAAATAGAATAAAAATGGCTAATAAGATTTCGTTAGATTTAGTCATACTTATACTCCTATTAGTTTCAATTATTATTAAATATACTTGGTTTAGTCATTATTATTTTTTAAACATAACGATTAAGCCCAGTTGAGAGAAAAAGTGGGCAACAATAGTAGCGCCGCTATGGTGAATCAACTAGAGTGCTTTGTTATGTTTTTTCGCTTCCTACCCGAAATAAGGACTTGTGTGAAATAGTATCTTTTTGTAATATAAAAATTGTTCATCCCCTTATATTAAGCTAATTGATAAAAAAATCGAGGTTTTATAGATAGTGAATTGTATAAATGTATATATTGGCGAATCGCTTAGCACCCGCGAAATTGTTAAGCTCAAACATGAGATTTTAGCATTAGCGCATGTTGTTGATGTGGAACACCCTCGTCACGATCCACATAATCTGACAATTGAGTATGAAAGCCACGAAAACATGCCGACTTTATTAATGGAAGAACTCCGCTCAAGGGGGATGCACCCTGATATAACATCGGGTTAATTCTGACAAAAAAACAAAATCATTTATTTGATTGTCTTCCAAATGCTTTGGGGGTAAATCAGCTATTCCTAATACATCTAACGCCTTACTCACAGGCAATTCAAAGTGGAACGTTTTTGCGGTTTTTTTAGCGAAAAAGTGCCGCTTTGAATTCTCCAGTGGAGCTAATTGTTATGGTGATTGCCCTTATCATCCGAATATGTCTTTAAGACTTGATTTTATGTCTTGGGGTATATTCTCGTACATCTCAAATATAAAAAATATCAAATACACTAAAAAAAACTACAGTTAATAAAATAAGGATAAATACATTTTCATTAAACCATATGCCAAATAAAGAAATAACAGCTGCGATTAATGACAGTATAGATTTTTCCATCCCATAATTTTTTTAAATTCGACACAATTGCTTATTGTAACCCAAGATATATCACCAGTAAGATAAAACTAGCAAAGAGAAGCCCGTAGAAAAAAAACTCCATGCGTATAAAGGACCATTCTGAACAGAATATTTAAATTTATAAATCCCAATAAACAAAAACAGCATAAAACAAAAAATATTTCAACAGCATCAAATAAAATATTTTTTTCATGTATGTATTTTTAGCTGACGCATTCTCTACATGCCGCCTACTGAAATAAAAGTTCAAGAACACTGCAAAAAAAACTTGTACCCTACTTCGATTCTATTATCAATCAAGGAAAAAACTAAGCCCACAATCATTGTACTCAAAACTGCTGGATACAACAGTGTATACATCAGATCATGTAGTTTTTTTCATTGGTGGTGGGGGCATCACTATTTCATGATGTTGTCATTTTTTACTCTACTTAGTTTTTAGTTTTCTGTTTTCTGTTTTCTGTTATTAATTAAACAATGCATTTACGATGAAATTCATCTAATTAAGGAGCGCCGTAGTGCTAAAAAATATCCAATCATTCGTTACCTTTGTTAATTGCCTCACTTATCAGTGTTTCCATTTCAATAAAGCTTCTTTTTCCTCGAACCATTTTTCCATTTATGAAGAAGGTGGGGGTTCCAATAACATCTAAATCTTTCCTCGCTACCTTCTGTTGAAGTAATATGTTATCTAGATGCTTTTTGTTACTAAGACATGTAACAAAGGCTTCTGAATTCACTCCGAGTGATGTTGCATAATTAACAAATATGGCATCTTTGTTCTCCACCCGAGACCACCTACCTACAGTGGAAAAAAGTTTATCAAGCATTTCGTAATATTTATCACCCGCACAGTTAGTCGCACGCGCCCCGTATACTGCTGCCCCACCCGTTGGGAAATGGCGAAAGATAAAACGAACTGTCCCTGTATCAATGTATTGTTTCTTTAGTTTAGGATAAACATACCTGTGAAAGGATAAACAGTTTCCGCATGTTAAAGAACCGTACTCTATTATAGTGACGGGGGCCTGCTTACTACCAAGTGAAACTTCTTTACTTGAGGCGAATGAAACCACCAAATTACTTGCTACGATAATAATGAATAATCTCATCCAAGCTTTATTTATTTCCACGGAATACTCCTTATTTTCTTAGTATTTATTTTTAAGTTAGGGTGCCTAACGCAGAATCCCGCCTAAACGTTTTGTTATGTGTTTATTTTTCACCACACATACCATTAGTTGATAAGATTGATTTCATTACATTTTCAGCCTCTTTTCTTGAAGAAAAACCTACAGCCTGGAAAGGTGATGACACATACCCTCGAATGGGAACTTCATTTTTTAATATATTTTCACCCTGCCCATTTACTAAGCGTGCTTTTCGACCAATGTTTTTCTTGCTAAATTTCAGCATTTCTTCAGCTGCCGAATTATTAAGGCTAATAATTATTGACCACTCTGGTATATATTTTAACTCCTCAATTTTAATTGATGTTATACATTCAGAGGTAATGACATATTTAGGAATATTAGATGCAATACTACTTAATGGTATTACAAATAGAAGTAAAAATATTGCAATTATTTTTTTCATTTTACACACAACAGTGAATCAGACAGAATAAAAACTCTAACACAAATTTATACCTGCCTTAATTTTTCTTATACGAATAACCAGGCACTCTACAAATCATAAACAATCTTAACTTTATCTTCCCCATTCAAATCAATTAATCTGTTTAATAATTCATCAGTTGGGTGTACTCGCCATTGATCACCCAATGCAAGTTTTGCAGTAGCATGGGGTTGTGAATAACTTATAACCACTTCGCAGCTTCCTTCTTGGAAGGGTTGTAATATTGTTTTTAAATCGTTTATTAAACCATTATGTAACTGTGCATTTTCTAGATTAAGTAAGATATGTTTTGCGAAATGTTCTCGTGCTTGGTCAATACTGTATAAGTTATTGCAGCTCATACGAATACCACCACTGTAATCATCGACACTCACTTCTCCTTCAATGACAACAATATTATCTTTTACTATTAAATGACTAAACTTATCAAACCCTTCGCTAAACATAACCACTTCGATACGCGCACTTCGATCATCTAAAGTAAGTATGGCCATTTTACCGCGACGCGTATTAATAACCCGCACGCCAATAATTAAGCCTGCGGCAAGTACAGTTTTGTTAGCCGGTTTAAGATTAATAATTCTATCGGTTACAATTTCTTTAAGCTCGGGTAAGTAGCGCTCAATTGGGTGACCAGTTAAATATAAACCTAATGTTTGTTTTTCACAGGCAAGTCGTTGGTGGTCGCTCCAATCTTTTTGTATTTCGTATTGTGAATCATCTACGTTAACGGCTTGGCTTACGCCGAACATATCATTTTGCCCTGCGGCTATATCGGCACTGTGTTGCGAGGCGATTTTTAAGGCTTTCGGTAAACTTGCCAGCAAGGTTGCACGATTTTGTTCAAAGACATCTAACCCACCAGCCATAATGAGTGCATCTAATGTTCGACGATTAACTTTTTTACCATCAATACGCTGACAAAAATCGAATAGATTTTTAAACGCACCATCTTTTTCTTTAGCTTGAATTACGTCTTCTATTGCCGCTTCACCAACGCCTTTAATGGCACCAAGTCCATAAATAATCGTTTTCTCATCACTTGCGGTAAATGGAAATTTGCATACGTTTACGTTTGGTGGTTTAACATCTAATTTCATTGTTAAACACTCGTCAATTAACGTCACAACTTTATCGGTACCATCCATATCGGCTGAGAGAACTGCTGCCATAAATGCGGCAGGGTAATGTGCTTTCAACCATGCGGTTTGATATGAGACTAAGGCATATGCAGCCGAGTGAGATTTATTAAAACCGTAACCGGCAAACTTTTCCATTAAATCAAAAATATAGGTCGCCGTTTTTTCTTCTACGCCGCGTGCAACCGCACCTTCGGTAAAGGTGAGACGTTGTTTCTCCATTTCCTCAAATTTTTTCTTACCCATGGCTCGACGTAGCAAATCTGCGCCACCTAAACTATAACCGGCGAGTACCTGCGCAATTTGCATTACTTGTTCTTGATAAAGAATAACACCGTAGGTTGGGCTCAGTATGGGCTCAAGTTCCGGATGTGGATAAACCACTGCGGCTCGACCATGTTTACGATTAATAAAGTCGTCTACCATGCCGGACTGTAATGGGCCAGGTCTAAACAATGCAACGAGTGCGATGATGTCTTCAAAATCATCTGGTTGCAGACGTTTAATTAAATCTTTCATGCCACGTGATTCCAACTGGAATATGGCTGTTGTTTCAGCGGCTTTTAATAAATTAAAGGTTTTTTCACAATCAAGCGGAATGGACTCTATATCTATTGGTGGAAGATTCTTTTCTTTATTACGTGCGTTAACCGCAAGCACAGCCCAATTAATAATAGTGAGTGTTCTTAAACCTAAGAAATCGAATTTAACTAAGCCAATGGCTTCAACATCGTCTTTATCAAATTGTGTAACAATACTTTTACTGTCTTGCTCACAATACAATGGGGTAAAGTCTGTGAGAGTTGAAGGTGCAATAACAACACCACCGGCATGCTTACCGGCATTACGTGAAATGCCTTCTAGCGATTTTGCCATGTCCATAAGTTCAGCAACTTGCTCATCCTCATCGTATAGCTCTTGCAGTGCTTCTTCTTGCGCTAACGCTTTTTCGAGTGTAATACCAATTTCAAATGGAATAAGTTTTGCGATTCTATCAACGAAACCATATGGGTGCCCTTTTACCCGACCAACATCTCGGATAACAGCTTTTGCTGCCATAGAACCGTAAGTGATAATTTGCGAAACTTTATCGCGACCATAACGTTGTGCAACATAGTCAATGACACGGTCACGACCTTCCATGCAAAAATCGATATCGAAATCGGGCATGGATACACGTTCTGGATTTAAGAAACGTTCAAACAGTAATTCGTATTTGATGGGATCAAGATCGGTAATCGTTAACGCATAAGCCACAATTGAACCCGCACCCGAGCCACGCCCCGGACCAACAGGTATGCCTTGCTCTTTCGACCAGCGAATAAAATCAGCAACAATTAAAAAGTAACCGGGGAAATCCATGCTAATAATAACGTCGAGTTCAATTTTTAAACGGTCACGGTACTCTTGCACCATTTTCTCATCGCCTTCAGGCGGTAAGATTTTTTCTAAACGTTTTTCTAAGCCCTTTTCTGACTCCACTCGAAGGAAGTCACCAATCGTCATGCCTTCGGGAACAGGATAATCTGGCAAATAGTTTTTACCAAAAACAAATTCAACATTACAACGTTTTGCAATCTCGATGGTATTTTCAATCGCTTCAGGTAAATCGGAAAATAACTCGATCATTTCATCTGCTGTACGCAGATATTGTTGCTCGGTATAATCTTTAGGACGACGAGGATCATCTAATACTCGACCCGCTGAAATGCAAACGCGGGCTTCGTGGGGTTCAAAATCTGACTTATTTAAAAAATGAACTGAATTCGTTGCAACAACGGGCAAATCAAATTTAGCCGCAAGATCGATAGCAGCATGTAGGTATTCTTCTTCGCCTGCTCGGCCGGTACGTTGTAATTCTAGATAGAACGATTCTGGGTATAAGTTTTGGTAGTACTGAATACACTGTTCTGCTAAATCCAGCCGATTTGCCAAAATCGCTTGGCCAATATCGCCATCTTTACCACCAGAAAGAATAATTAAACCTTCAGAATATTGTTCTAACCATTCGCGTTTTATTATTGGCCGATTACGAATTTGGCCTTGCTGATAGGATAATGAAATAAGATTGGTTAGATTCTTATAACCGAGCTGGTTTTTACATAAAAAGAGCAGTTTGCTGTAACCAATGCCTAGCTCCGTTTCTTCAATCCAGCCATCCACGCCAATAATAGGTTTAACCCCATTGGCCATGGCTGCACGATAAAACTTCACCATCGCAAATAAATTCGACTGATCAGTAATCGCTACTGCTGGCATTTGCATCTCAGCGATGGCCGCTGCAAGCGGTTTTATCCGCAACATTCCACACGAAAGGGAATATTCGGAATGAACATTGAGATGAACAAACTGTTTAGGCATTTTCTAAGTATATCTGCAAGAAATAGTTATAATTTACAGTAAGTTATAGAATTTAGTTAAAGTTAACTACTATCCTAAATTGCACTGTAAAACATTGTTTACTTTAGATTTTAGCTTACTGGATCGTAAGCCTAATCGGAATACCTGAACCTGACTTTCAGGCCTTTATAACAATATAATAATGGTCGAATATTGAGCATAAATATCATGATTCAGCGAGTTGTTCAAGTACGTCTCGTACAGGTTTATATGACCGACGGTGGATTATGGTCACCCCTAAATCGAGTAGTGCCTGACGGTGCATTGCCGTGGGATATCCCTTGTGCTTGGCAAGACCATATCCCGGATAAACCTCATCGAATGCTATCATTTCAGTATCACGAGCCACTTTTGCGATAATTGAAGCGGCACTAATGGCCTCAATCAGGCTATCCCCTTTTACAATTGCCTCAACAGGATACCTGACTTTTGGGCATTTATTACCGTCTACCAAAACGAGCTCCGGCTCAATATTGAGCTTTTCAACCGCCCGAGACATGGCCACTAGGCTTGCTTGTAGAATGTTGATTTCATCAATTTCTTCAACTTCAGCCCGACCAAGAGCCCATGAAAGCGCCTTTTCTTTTATCTCTACAGCCAAAATTTCGCGCTTTTTTTCAGTTAACTTCTTAGAGTCCATTAATCCTTCAATTGGATTATTTGGGTCTAGAATAACAGCGGCAGCCACAACTGGCCCGGCTAATGGTCCGCGACCTACCTCGTCTACCCCTGCAATCCTTTGTTGATTAGTGTTAAAATGGCTGTAATCTTTAGTATTCATTTGTACCCAATATTCTCTGACGATTTGCGAATTTATAATAAACGAACATTAACATGAATACTTATCCTTATCACTTAACAATAAAGAACTCCACTTGATGAAAACTCTTAAAACTGCCGTTATCGGTGTTGGCTATCTTGGTAAGTTTCATGCTCAAAAGTACCATGCATTAAAAAATAGCGACTTAATTTCTGTTTGTGATAACGATATAGAAAATGCAAAAAACATTGCTGAAGATTTAGAATGTGAATACACCAATGATTATAAATCGTTACTTGGCAAAGTAGACGCGGTAAGTATTGTTGTGCCCACCCAACTTCACTTTGACGTTGCAAAAGAATTTCTTGAAAATGGTTGCGATGTACTGGTTGAAAAACCCATTACTTCAACGCTTGAACAAGCTCAACAACTCGTTGATATAGCAAAAGCGAATAATCGCATATTACAAGTTGGCCATTTAGAACGTTTTAACCCAGCGATGTTGGCATTAAAAGATACACTGAGTACCCCTTTATTTATTGAGTCACATCGTGTTGCACCATATAACCCTCGTGGTGCCGATGTGAGTGTTATTTTAGATTTAATGATTCACGATATCGATATAATTCTTGATATTGTCGATTCTAAAGTAACATCGATATCGGCAAATGGTGTTAAAGCATTATCGAATGATATTGATATTGCCAATGCGCGACTTGAATTTGAAAATGGTTGCGTTGCTAACGTCACGGCAAGCCGAGCAAGTTTAAAAAGTGAACGAAAAATGCGAATTTTCCAAGATGAGACGTATATTAATTTAGACTTTCAAAATAAAACACTCACGACTTACAATAAAAGTAACGATAAAGAAATGTTTCCTGGTGTAGCCGATATTGAATCGAATACTCAGTCGTTTGAACAAGGTGACGCATTACTTGCGGAAATAGAATCATTTATTTACACCATTCAAACAAACAGCATACCCGTTGTTTCTGGCGAAGATGGTTTACGCGCACTAGAAACGGCTAACAAAATTACTGATTTACTCAGCTTTAACGCTTAAGGTTATTATTATGATCCCAATGGTCGATTTAAAAATACAATACGCTTCATTAAAAGAAGAAATTGATAAAGAAGTTCTCAATGCCGTTGCTAACACGCAATACATTTTGGGCCCTAATGTACAAAACTTTGAAAAAGAAGCCGCTGAGAAACTCGGCGCAAAACATGCAATTGGTTGCGCCTCTGGAACAGATGCCTTACAACTTGCTCTGGTTGCTGCTGGCATTAAAGCCGGTGATGAAGTTATTACTACTGCTTTTACCTTTATTGCAACGGCTGAAGCTATTTGTTACTTAGGCGCCACGCCTGTTTTTGTCGACATTGATCCAAAAACATTCAATATTGTTCCAGAATTAATCGAAGCCGCTATTACTGAGAAAACTAAAGCTATTATACCTGTACATATCTTTGGCCAACCTGCAGATATGCCAAGTATTATGGCTATAGCAAAAAAACATAACTTAAAAGTCATTGAAGATTGTGCGCAATCGTTCGCCGCTAAAATAAGTGAAACAACAACAGGTTCTTTTGCTGAAGCGGGTTGCCATAGTTTCTTCCCAAGTAAAAATCTTGGCTGCTTTGGTGATGGTGGTCTTGTAACAACAAATGATGATGATATCCATACGCAACTTATTGCATTAAGAAATCATGGTAGCTTTGAACGTTATCACCATCATGTTATTGGTTTTAATAGTCGCCTTGATGAAATACAAGCCGCTATTTTGCGTGTAAAACTAAAATATATTGATGAATTCAATGCTGGCCGGTACCGCGTCGCACAAAATTATTCAAAAAATTTACATGCTTCAATACAAACACCTTACGAAGATAATATTGGTAAACACATTTATCACCAATACACTGTCCTCACAGATAACCGTGATGCGATTCAAGCCGTTTTATCGGCTAAAGAAATTGCCTGTGCGGTTTACTACCCTATTCCGCTTCATAAACAGGAAGTCTTTATGGAACAATGTAAAGATGTAAAACTTCCCGTAACAGAATCGGTTTGCGCAAAATGTTTATCACTTCCCGTTTATCCTGAGATGCCTGAAGATACTCAACAAACAATTATCGATACTATCAATAGCGTATTTTAATTAAATATGAAAAACGTACTGATTGTTGCGGGTGAAGCTTCCGGCGATGCTCATGGTGGCCGACTCGTAACTGCTGCACTAGAAAAAGATCCTACCGTCCATTTTTATGGTGTCGGTGGTAATAATATGCGCGAAGCTGGCGTTGATATACAAATTGATGCATCTGAACTTGCGGTTGTTGGTTTATGGGAAGTTATTGCTCATCGCAAAGTAATCTTTGCAGCGCTCAGCAACTTAAAAGAGCAACTAAAATCCTCTCCACCCGATCTACTATTATTAATTGATTACGCTGAATTTAATTTAAAGCTAGCTGAGTTTGCTAAAAGCATTGGCATTAAAGTTTTATTTTATATTAGCCCACAAGTTTGGGCATGGCGACAAGGAAGAGTCAATAAAATACGGGATTGTGTTGATACTATGGCTGTCATTTTTCATTTTGAGAGGGAATTTTATTTAAAGCATAATGTTCCAGCAAAATACGTTGGTCATCCTCTTAGTCATAACGTAAAAGCAACAATGGTTAAGAAAGATTTTTTAGATAAACATAACATCGATGTATCTCACAATATAATTGGGTTATTCCCAGGCAGTAGAAAAAGTGAAATAAAACGTTTACTACCAATTATTCTAAAATCTGCTGAAATACTGAGGAGCAAAAATCCTCAGCTTGAGTTTCTCCTCCCTCTTGCTTCCACATTGACAAAACAAGATATAGAACCTTATTTAGCTAATACCGATTTAAATATCCATGTGATAGAAAATGATGCATTTAACATAATGAATGCCTGCGATGTAATCGTGACAGTATCAGGTACGGTAACATTAGAAATTGCATTAATTGGCACCCCTTTAATTATTATTAATAAAGTCTCTTGGTTAACTTATTTAATTGTTAAACGAATGATAAAAATTCCCTTTATCGGGTTATGCAATATTGTTGCAAATAAACTTATCGCCGATGAGTTGATTCAATCTCAAGCATCCCCGCTTAACATTGCAAACCATATTGAAGAGTTACTCCATAATAAAGAAATATATAAAAAGAAAAAAGAAGCTTTAGGATTAATTCACCAATTACTCATTGATGCACCAGTCGACATAAGTATTAGTGATTTAACTTTAGAAATGTTAGAAAATAAAACCTAAACAGGAAGTTTTTTAGCGCACAATACCGCGATGAGAGTTTTCAATGAAAGTAATAAAGGGAGTAACTTCTTTTTGCGTCTCAGCGAGTTTTTCTAATTTTTCTTTTGCTGCTTCAACGGTTAAACCTAAACGATAAATTGTTTTATACGATTCTTTAATGGCTTTTATAGCCTCTTTTGAAAAACCGCTGCGTTTCAACCCTTCAGAATTAATACCATGGGGGTGCGCAGGATTACCGTTTACCATAATATAAGGCGGTACATCTTTACTGATAGCACTGCCCATGCCACAAAATGCATATTCACCAATATGACAAAATTGATGCACTAATGTGAAACCGCCTAAAATCGCATGATCATCCACAATCGCATGTCCAGCGAGTGATGCACCATTCGAAAAAATCGTGTCATTACCTACCTGGCAATCATGAGCAATATGAATATAAGCCATTAACCAATTATCATTGCCTATCTTAGTTGTACCGCCACCATCTTCGGTGCCTCGATTTATTGTGACAAATTCTCGGATAGTATTACCATCACCAATAACCAGTTTTGATTCTTCACCATGGAATTTTTTATCTTGAGGAACTTCGCCAATGGAAGCAAATTGGAAAATTGTATTGTTTTTACCTAAATGCGTTGGTCCATTAATAACAACATGTGGACCAATTTTGGAACCCGCCTCAATCGTAACATGTGGCCCGATGATTGAATGAGGTCCAATGGTTACATCAGAATCAATATTTGCTTTCGAATCAACGATGGCAGTTGGTGCTATTGTCATGCAATTTCCCGTTCAGCACACATTAAATCGGCAGAACAAACTACCTTGCCATCAACGGTTGCAACGCCTTCAAATTTCCAAATGCCGCGTTTTTCTTTTACAAATTTAACATTTAAAACAAGTTGATCACCCGGTTCAACGGGTTGCTTAAACCTTGCCTTATCAACGCCAACAAAATAATACAAAGAATTATCATCAGGCGTGCGACCTAGCGTGCGGAAAGCTAATATTCCCGTCGCCTGAGCAAGTGCTTCTAAAATTAGAACCCCAGGCATAACAGGACGTTGTGGAAAATGACCCGTAAAATAAGGTTCGTTGTAAGATACATTTTTATATCCGATTAAACTTTCCCCAGGTATACATTCAGTTACTCGGTCAATTAATAAAAAAGGATACCGATGTGGTAAATGTTGTAAAATTTCGTAGATATCAAGCTGTTCCAAACTACCTGCCTCGCGATTATTTTTGATCAATGTTTCAGTCAGTCTTCTTTTTCTAAGGTCTGCTTTTCAAGAACTTTCAAACGTCTAGCTAACTCATCCATCTTTTTCATTTGTATGTAATTTTTATGCCACTTATTGTTTTCGACTAAAGGCGCACATGATGAATATATGCCTGCTTTTTTAATCGACTGTAGTACCGTTGTTCGACCGGTTAATGTAACATGATCGGCAATTGTTAAATGCCCAGATATAGCAACAGTGCCACCTATCATACAATATTGGCCAATGATTGTGCTACCAGCAACTGCTGTCATTGCAGCGATTGCGGTATGATTGCCAATTTCAACGTTATGTGCAATTTGTATTAGGTTATCTAATCGAACCCCATCACCGATAATGGTGTTTTCAATCGCACCGCAATCAACCGTGGTATTAGCGCCAATTTCAACATCAACACCGATTTCAACAGCACCTAATTGAGGAATTTTCACCCATTCGCCTTGATCATTTGCATTACCAAAACCGTCCGCACCGATAACAGCACCAGGATGTATAATCGTTCTTGCTCCAATATGGCAACCCGACATAATTGAAACATTATTATACAACTGCACATCACTATCTAAGCTTACATTTTCTCCAATATAACAATGACTACCAATACGGCAGCCCTTACCTATTTCAACTCCAGACTCTATAACAGTAAAAGCTCCAATAGAAACGGTTTCATGAATTTTTGTAGATGAAGCAGAAACAACGCTTGGATGAATTACTGGCTTTGGGACTTCGCTTTTAGAAAGAATGTTAGCTATTTTTGCGTAAGCAAGTAATGGATTATCAACGACAATAGCATTTGTCTTACAAGCGGTTAAATCTGTATCTTTTAAGATAACAGCTGATGCCTGTGTATCAGGAAGAAATTTACGTAATGATTTTGAGCATAAAAATGTGATTTGATCAGTGAGTGCATTTTTGATGGTTGCAACTTGGCTGATTTTTACAGTTGGGTCGCCTTTTATCGACCCTCCTACTTCTACAGCAAGTTGCTCTAGCGTCAATTCCACGAATTACACACCTTTATACTATATTATTGAGTATTACTTATTTAGAAACTGGTTTCTTAGTTTTAAGGCTTTTGGCTAATTGCGCTAATACTTTCTTTGTTATATCTGAACGTTTATTTGCATACATTACATTATCGCCGAAAATTACGTCGTATTTTTCTTCTTCAGCAAGTGTAACAATGGCAACATTCACAACTTTTTGTAATTTATTTAGCTCTTCATTTCTACGAATATTTAAATCTTCCGTAAACTCTTCTTTAGCTCGTTTAATATCACGCTTAAGACTTAAAATCTTTCTTTCAAGCTGTTTTTTTCCTGCAGGGCTCATTATCGTCCCATCTTTTGCTAATTTTTCACTTTGAGCCTTTAAATACTTTTCAGATTTAACGATTTTGGATTCTCGAGGTGCAAAATCAGCTTCCAAACGCTTTCGAGCCGCAGCAGCTTGAGGTGCATGCTTTAATACATAAGCTATATTAACAACACCTAATTTAATCGCCTCAGCAAAGGTTACAGGAGCAATACATAAACAAACTAACGTGCTAATAATTATACTAAAATTGCGCAAACGACATCCCCATTAAAATGTTGAACCAAGCGTGAACTGAAATGACTTTGTATCATCTCCGACTTTATCATTCAAGGTATTAGCCCAACTAAAACGCATGACCCCCACTGGGGTGATCCATATCATAGCCACACCAATAGAAGTACGTAAATCACCTAATGCGATACTTTCATCCTCTCCAAATACATTACCCGCATCATAAAAAGTGCTAAACCGTATAGATTTACTGTTTTCTACAAATGGATTGGGCAATAGAAGCTCTAGATTAGTCACAACACGTTTATTACCACCTAATGGATCATTTGTCGTAATGTCACGTGGACCTAGGCTATTTCCATCATAACCACGTACAGTTCGACTACCACCAGCATAATAGTTTTCAAATGGAGGTAGTGTTTTAGTATCACCAAAGGGCTTCGCATAACCTAAGTTTGTGTTAAACAACAATGTAACCCTCTCTGCCAAATCAAAATACTGCAAATAACGAAAACTTAGTTTATAAAACTCTAAGTCACTGCCTGGAATCGTTGTATCAATACTTGCAGATGACAGATTACCTTGATCGGCAAAAATAGAACGATTTCGAGTATCGTGTGACCATGATAACCGAGCCTTATAGTTTCCATATTCTTTACCCTCTGCAGCAACAAAATCAAGAATTGACGTAGATGTATTAATACCGGTTACAATTTCAGTACTTTCATAAGATAAAGATAAACCAAGCGAATCATGCTCACTCATTGGAATACCAAAGCTTACCGATCCACCTTGGCTATTTGTTTGAAAATTGCTTATATCCGCATCTTGCGCAGAAAATTTACGTTGAAATACACTGAATCCACGACTAATACCGTCTTGGGTATAATAAGGGTTGGTATATCTAAGTGTATTATCTTTTAGAACTTTACTGTTATTAACGTTTACGCTGACTCGATTGCCTGTACCAACAAAATTATTTTGTGTTATTGAAAAATTAATAATAGCACCTTGTGTATCGTTAAAACCAAGTCCTGCTGACAAATTACCTGTTGCTCTCTCAGATACAGTATAATTTACATCAACCTGATCATTGGTATTTGCAACGGCGGGGGTTTCAACTGTAATATCCTCAAAAAATCCTAAGCGACTGAGACGTTGTTTTGATTCAGAGATACTTTTGGTCGACATCCAATCACCTTCCATTTGTCTTATCTCTCGACGTATAACCTCATCTTTTGTTTTAAGATTTCCATAAATATTAATTCGATTAACATAAACTTGTCTTCCTGGATCAACAAAAAAAGTTAAATCTATCGTTTTATTTTTTTCATCAATATTAGGTGATATATTTATATTAGCGAAAGCATAACCATTTTCTGAAAGCCGATCATTGATTCTGGTCTGGCTTGCACTTGATTCTTTGCGAGAAAAAACATCGCCTTTCTTGAGAGTAATTAATTTTAATAGCTCTTCTTCTTTAACAATCAGATTTCCTGATAAAGCAATTTTATTGACAGTATACTTTTCACCTTCCGTTATATTTACTGTCATATAAACATCTTGTTTGTCAGGCGTTAAAGAAACCTGAGTCGAATTAATTTTAAAATTAATATAACCTCTATCTTGGTAGTATGATTTAAGTATTTCCAAATCGGCAGCAAAGAGTTGTTTAGAATATTCTTTTCGGCCACCAAAAAACCCTGTACCGCCTAACTCTAACAATGCTATTAGTTTGTCATTAGTAAACACTGTGTTTCCAACAATATTTAATGAATATATTTTAGCGGAATCTCCTTCAGCTATTTCAACAGAAACATTAACTCGGTTTCTTTCTAATGGCGTAATCTTTGTTTCAATTTTTGCAGCATATTTGCCAAGGCTAAAATATTGACGTTTTAATTCCTGCTCTATAACACTCACAATAGAACGGTCTAAAACACGACCAACTTTTAGACCAATCTGACTTAATGCTTCTTCAAGCTGTTCAGTTGGTAGCTCCGAGTTACCAGAAATTTTAACTTTAGCAATAGCGGGACGTTCTGCAACAAAAACGACCAGAACATTCCCTTCTCTTTCTATTTTTACATCTTTAAAAAATCCGGTTTTAAATAATTTCCTAATTGATTCAGACGTTATGTCTTCAGTAATATTATCACCAACTTTAATGGGTAAATAATTAAATACTGTACCAATAGATATACGCTGCAACCCTTCTAGTTTAATATCTTGAACAACAAAACTATCAAAGGCATAAGCTTCCGCAACACACATAGATAAAATAGGTACGATTAATTTACGCATTTAGAACAACTACCTTTAACTATTATTTCAACCAAACAAACGAAGCAAATCATTATAAAACGCCAAGCTCATTAACATTAACAACAAAACCAAACCAATTTTTTGACCAAACATTTCAGCCGAAGCTGAAACGGGACTACCTTTTATAATTTCAATAACATAATACATCAAGTGGCCACCATCGAGCATAGGAATAGGTAGCAAGTTTAGTACACCTAAACTGATGCTGATTATTGCTAATAAGCCTACAAACTTACTAAAACCCGCATCTGCAGCTAGACCAGCATATTTTGCAATACTGATAGGCCCACTTATATTTTTTAGTGATATTTCACCAACAACCATTTTATATAAAAAATTAACTGTTCTTTTTGATGATAACCATGTCGTTTCAATCGCCTTGGGTATACTTTCAAAAATTGAATATTGATAGGTTGTTTTCATTTCATCTGGGAATGAAACAGGGGCTATACCGACTCGACCAATCTTTTTATTTTTAACTTGTATACTCTTTGTAATGATATCTATTTCTCGAGTATCATTCTGCCTTTTAAGACGGAGGTTAACACGCTGCTCAGGGTACTTGGAAATCTCTTTTGCCATACCATTCCAATCTTTAACCAAAACACCATTCACAGCTAAAATAACATCACCTTTTAAAATTCCCGCTTTATCTGCAGGTTCACCTTCAAGAACAGCCCCCACTTCTGCTATTAATGCCGGTCGCCAGGGTTGAAACCCTAATGTCTTAAAAATATTATCTTGTTCCAAATCAAACTTCACCGATGAAAAGTTAAAACTTAACTCATCCATTATTCCATTATTGTTTTTCACTATCACTTTAGTTATCGAAGCATCCATAAGCGCAGGCACAAATTCAGCAATGACAACATCCCAAACTGGGGTTTCAAAATCATTAATACTTACAATAGTGTCGCCCTGACGTAGACCCGCAATCTGAGCTGGTGAACCAGTTGTAATGTCACTAACGATAGGTTTAATCCCTGGCGTTCCATTTACAAACATTGCCCAATAGGCAAAAACGGCAAATATAAAATTAAATAAAGGCCCTGCAAAAACAATAGCGAAACGCTTCGATACTGATTGGCGATTAAATGCACGGGGTAATTCTGAAGCTGTAACATCCGCCTCACGCTCATCTAACATTTTTACATAACCACCGAGAGGAATGGCAGCAAGAACGAATTCAGTTTTATCTGCACCAAATGTTTTTTTATAAAGCGGCTTACCAAAACCAATGGAATATCGCAAAATTTTAACGCCAAGTGTTTTTGCGACCCAATAATGACCATACTCATGGATCGCAACAAGTATGGTAATAGCCACTAAGAACGAAGGTATACTATATATAATCTCGTGCATGATTATTTAACCCCCACATGATTAGCTGTGAAACTAGCAATAACATCACACGCAATTTTTCTTGCTGTGGCATCCGCTTGTATAATGGTTTCTATATCAGACGCAGCTTGAAATGAAATTTGAACGAGGACTAACTCAACAACTTTAGCGATGGACATAAAAGCAATCTCGTTATCGAGAAATGCCTGAACAGCAACTTCATTCGAAGCATTAAGTACTGCTGGCATAATTCCTCCAGTTCGCATTGCGTCTTCAGCAAGCTTAATACAAGGGAACCGAGCATAATCAGGTTCTTCAAACTCTAGATTAGACATTGCAAAAAGATCTAAGCTATTTACACCCGATTCAATTCTTTCTGGCCATGCTAATGCATATGCAATAGGTGTTCGCATATCAGGCTGACCTAACTGAGCCATAATAGAACCATCAATAAATTCAGCCATTGAATGAACGATACTCTGAGGATGAATGGCAATTTGAACATCATCAACTGATGCATTAAAAAGCCAACAAGCTTCAATTAGTTCAAGCCCTTTATTCATCATTGTTGCGGAGTCGACAGAAATTTTTCTTCCCATAGACCAATTAGGATGTGCGCATGCTTGTTCTGGCGTAACTGATTCAAGTAATTTTAAATCTATTGTACGAAAAGGGCCACCAGATGCCGTTAGATATATTTTTCTAACTTCATCGCTTAACCCAGTGCTACCATTGAAACTTTGTAAACATTGATATATTGCGTTGTGTTCACTGTCTACGGGTAATAGTGTTGCATTGTTCTTTGCAACTTCATCCATAAAGATTTGGCCGCTCATAACTAATGTTTCTTTATTGGCAAGTAAGATCCGTTTACCTGATTTCGCAGCGGCCAGAGAAGATGATAGACCTGCGGCTCCAACAATGGCAGCCACAACATAATCTGTTTCATCTAAACTAGAAACGGTATCAAGACTATCAACCCCTGACAGAACGTCTATATCTAATGATGCCGCTTTAATTTTTTTGGAGAGTATATCAGCAGCATCTTCACTAACAACAACGGCATATTTCGGTTTATGCTCAAGACATTGTTCAAATAATTTATCAACATTGTTATTTGCCGTTAAAGCGACAATGTTAAATTTATCTTTATTACGGCTTAATACATCAAGAGTACTTGTACCGATTGAACCTGTTGCGCCTAAAATAGCAACACCTATCATGACAGCAACCCTAAAACGGATAAACCAATAATATAAAACGGCGCAGCAGCAACTAAACTATCAACTCGGTCTAATATGCCGCCATGTCCAGGCAGCAAATTGCCACTGTCTTTAATGCCATTTTGACGCTTATATAAACTTTCTGATAAGTCGCCGAAAATTGAAATGATGACAACGATAAAACTCAAAACAAAAAAGAGTAAGCTTTCGTTTAAAGACAAACCAAATGAATAACTACCAATAACAGAAGCTACGAGAGTCGCTCCAAATGCACCATAGACACCTTCCCATGTTTTTCCAGGGCTAACATGTGGTGCTAATTTTTTCTTTCCGAAATACTTCCCCGAAAAATAGGCAAAAACATCGACACTCCAAATAAGCATTAATAGATAAAACAAATAACCATGAAAATTATAAACATTACGTAAATATATTAAGCTATAAAATGGAATAATAAGAGAAACGATAACACTCATTGCTGCTGTAATATCTATAGTTTTATTTACTTCGGTATCTACATTGCTGCCTCTGAACGTGATAACCAACACTATTCGATATAGCCACCATAATATACTCACTAACAGCAGAGCATAAAAATTCTCTTCAGAAATATCCAAATACCATAATAGTAATATTAAGGAGCCTAATGACGCTACGGTAAAAATACTTTTGAAAACAACATTATTTATTCGAGATAAATGCGCCCACTCCCAACTCGAAAGCCCAACTAACAACATGATAAACAATGCAAAATAAAACGCAGGCAAACTAAATACACCCCAAATAACAAATGGCGTTAAAGTAAGAGCCGTTATAATTCGTTGTTTAAGCATTGTTACTCTCTAAAGATTCAACTTGCGCACTCGTTTGACCAAAACGGCGTTGTCGTTGCGCAAAAGTTCTAATTGCTTTAAATAATTCTTTTCTATCAAAATCGGGCCAAAGTAGATCAGTAAAGTACAATTCCGTATAAGCTAATTGCCAGATCAGAAAATTACTAATTCGTTTTTCTCCACCTGTTCTGATAAATAAATCAGGTACCGGTAGCTCACTGAGACAAGTATTTTGATTAATTGTTTCAGCTGTAATTTGAGAACTTGTTATTTCTTTGTTTTCAATGGCAACAGCAATTTTTTGCATTGCCTGTGTAATATCCCATTGCCCACCATAATTAACCGCAATATTTAGAGATAACCCCATATTATTCTTTGTGAGAAATTCAGAGTCACTCATTCGTTTTTGCAGCTTTTCATTAAATGCTGAGGTATCGCCTATAAATTGAATTTTTATATTATTTTCATGGAGTTTCGTAACTTCTTTATTTAGGGCAGTTAAAAATAAATCCATTAGAAAACCAACCTCTTTATCAGGTCGGCGCCAGTTTTCACTAGAGAAAGCAAAAACGGTTAGTGCTTTAATTTGCAATTGAGAGCAATCTTGGACAACATTCCGAACCGCTTCTACGCCGGCTTTATGCCCAACAACACGTAAAGAGTTTCGCTGTTCAGCCCAACGCCCATTGCCATCTAAAATAATAACAATATGTTTTGGATACTTATCAGCTTCTACATCTTCAATTGTTAATAATTCTGACGACATACTGTTGCTCTAAATTTTACTACTGTACATTTTCTTTATTAATCAGAGATATATCGTCTTAATAAAGCTTTAGATTTCCATTAAATCTTTTTCTTTATCTTTAAGTGTCGCGTCAATAGAGGCAACATATTTATCCGTTACCTTTTGAATATCATCATGAAATTTTCGTTCATCATCTTCAGTTGCTTCTTTTTCTTTAACTAACGACTTTACATCACCAATAACATCGCGACGAATATTGCGCACGGCAACTTTTGCTTGCTCACCTTCGGCTCGAACAACTTTAATTAAATCTTTACGACGTTCTTCTGTTAAGGGCGGCAAAGGTACACGAATAACATCACCAGCTGATGATGGGTTTAAACCTAAATCAGACGTTATAATCGCTTTTTCAACGGCTTGCACCATAGTTTTATCAAATGCTGAAACATTTAACATACGAGAATCAGCAATTGAAATTGATGCAAGTTGATTTAACGGCGTTGGAGCGCCGTAATAATCAACCATAACATGTTCAAGTAGACTCGGGTGTGCGCGTCCAGTACGAATTTTAACTAACTCGCCTTTTAAAGACTCAACACTCTTACCCATTCGTGTATCGGCATCTTGCATTAATTCATTTATCATCTTTGATTACGCTCACGTAAAATTTTTGTTATTCAACCAACGTTCCAATAGGCTCACCCGAGGCTATTTTTAACATCAACCCTTCTTTATTCATGTTAAAGACCCGAATCGGAATATTATTGTCACGACATAACACCATTGCAGTGGTGTCCATTACACCAAGCTTCTCTTCTATTACTTGATCGTAACCTAATTTTTCATACATTGTTGCTGATGCATCTTTCATTGGATCAGCATTATAAATGCCATCAACTTTAGTTCCTTTAAGAACAATATCTGCATCAATCTCTGTACCGCGCAAACTGGCTGCAGTATCGGTAGTGAAAAATGGATTACCTGTGCCCGCCGCGAAAATCACAACACGACCTTTTTCTAAATGACGTACTGCACGACGGCGAATATAATCTTCACACACTTGATGGATAGCTAATGCCGACATAACCCGAACACGGATACCTTGATGTTCAATTGCATCCTGTAAAGCAAGCGCATTCATCACGGTAGCCAACATGCCCATGTGATCGCCTGTGGTACGATTCATACCTAGCTCAGCCAAACTCATACCACGAAAAATATTGCCACCACCAATCACTAAAGCGACTTGTATGTCGTTATCGATAAGCTGTTTAATCTCACCACCAACACGTTCAAGTACTTTTGGATCAATCCCAAAATTCTGCTCACCCATTAAGGCTTCACCAGAAAGTTTAAGAAGAATACGCTTGTATTTTGTCGCCATTGTTATTCCACTATATTAATTATAAGTATTAAGTAAAACTAACTGCTTCGATGTATTTTTATAGATGCTATAAGATCGCACTAAACTTACATCGGATTCTTAGAAGCTTGAGTACAAGGCGGAAGTCAAACTTAAAAACGGAGTTTACATATAGTAAATGAGTATTTTAAGTTTGACTGACAACGCCGTAATCGAGCTTCTAAGAATTCGAAAGGTTAAGAGCCGATTTGGGCCGCTACTTCTTCCGCAAAATTCTCAACTTTCTTCTCAATCCCTTCACCAACTTCATAACGTACAAAACGATGAATAGTTGCACCTTTTGATTTTAAAAGTTGTTCTATAGTTTGATCGGGATCTTTTACAAAAGGTTGCCCCATTAAAGTAATTTCTTTTAAATACTTTTTGATTCGACCTTCAACCATTTTTTCAATAATATTTTCGGGCTTACCACTTTCTGCTGCTTGTGCACTAAAAATTTCACGTTCTTTATCAAGTAAGGATTGATCAACATCATCTACTGAAATACAAGCAGGACGACTAGCCGCAATGTGCATAGCAATGTCTTTGCCTAATTCATCATCACCATTTTCAATATCAACAATTACGGCAATACGTACACCATGTTTATAACTTGAAATACTTCCAACCGCATCAATACATTCAAAACGGCGAACTGACATGTTCTCACCGATTTTACTGATTAATTCTTTACGCGTTTCATCAATGCTACTGCCACCATCTGTAACTGGCATGGCATTTAATGCCTCGAGGCTATCTGGCTTATCACTTAATACACGTGCTCCGACATTTTCAACAAAAGACATAAAGTCAGCTTCTTTTGTTACAAAATCTGTTTCACAGTTAATTTCTGCAATTCCAACTGTTTTTGCATCATCAGATACTTGTACTGTTATCAAACCTTCCGCTGCAACTCGACCCGCTTTCTTATCCGCCTTCGCTTGACCTGATTTACGCATTAGTTCAATGGCTGCATCGATATCACCATCAGTTTCGACTAATGCTTTTTTACATTCCATCATGCCCGCACCAGAGCGTTCACGTAATTCTTTTACCATAGATGCTGAAATTGCCATTTTAGTGCCTCTTAAATTCTTTAACTTAAATATTTTAAACGGTTTACTTCTTTAATATTGCCAATCATATTTAGCAATACTCAAACCTGCATATACAGAAAAAGGGGGCGCTAGCCCCCTCCAACTTTTCAGAAAAATATTATTCTGACGCTGCTTCAGATTCAGCTGGCTTGTCTGAAGAATCACCTTTATCTTCAGTTTCAGCTTTTTTCTTTGCAACAACTTTTTTCTTCGCTACTGTTTTCTTTTTCGCTGTTTTTTTCTTAGCAGCTTTTTTAGTGTCGCCATCGTCATCGGCTTTACCTGGATTTTTCGCAAGCGATTCTTGACCTAGTAAAATGGCACGAGCAACACCTTGTGCGTACAAAGTAATTGCACGGATTGCATCATCATTCCCAGGAATAACATAATCAACATTATCCGGAGAGTTATTTGAATCAACAACACCAATTACGGGTATACCAAGTTTATTTGCTTCTGCAATTGCAATGTTTTCATGACCAACATCAATAACGAATAGAGCATCAGGTAAACCATTCATGTTTTTAATGCCGCCTAAACTTCTGTCAAGTTTAGTCATTTCACGAGTCATGGTTAACGTTTCTTTTTTGCTAAACTGATTAAAACGACCTTCAGATTCCATCGCTTCAAGTTCTTTTAAACGTTTAATAGATTGTTTCACTGTTTTAAAGTTAGTAAGCATGCCACCTAACCAACGGTGATCAACATAAGGCATACCACAACGATTGGCTTCTTCGCTAACAACTTTTTGAGCTGCGCGTTTAGTACCAACAAACATAACTTTACCGCGGTTTGCGATAAGTTTAGAAATAAAATTCATTGCTTCATCGTACATAGGCAATGTTTTTTCTAGATTTAAAATATGGATTTTATTACGATCGCCAAAAATAAACGGAGCCATTTTTGGATTCCAGAAGCGTGTTTGATGACCAAAATGGACACCCGCCTCTAGCATTTGACGCATAGAAACATCAGACATTGTTATTCTCCTAACAGGGTTTAGTCTTCCGTATTACCCACTATTTCAACCCATTATGTGGGCACCCGAAACAATGTACTGGTAATACGTGTAAATTTACTCATAATGAGCATTCGTTTTGCTTAAAAAGCATGCGCTTTATACCATAATAAAATAAAGACAACAACGAGCAACTGGTATATTATTGATTTCCCTACAGAATCAACACATTACAACCCTATGAATTTACGGAAATTATGCCGAATATGACTGTTACTATCAAAGATGCTCAAGAAATTGAAAAAATGCGAGTTGCGGGCAAACTCGCTGCGGATGTACTCGAGTTTATCGAGCCTTACATCAAACCGGGTGTTACCACTAACGAGCTTGATAAGCTATGCCATGATTACACTGTTGATGTACAAAATGCCATTCCTGCGCCCCTTAATTACCACGGTTTCCCTAAATCGATTTGCACATCAGTAAACCATGTGATTTGTCATGGTATTCCAAACGAGAAGCACCTAAAAAAAGGTGACATGATCAATGTCGACATAACGGTTATCAAAGACTTATATCATGGCGATACTAGCAAAATGTTTTTCGTTGGCGAACCGAGCATTATCGCTAAACGACTTGCCAAAGTAGCTTATGAGTGTATGTGTATCGGTATTGATCTGGTAAAACCTGGATTGCATTTAGGTGATATAGGCCATGCTATTCAAAATCATGCCGAAGCTAACAATTATTCTGTTGTTCGTGAATATTGTGGACATGGTATTGGTTTAAAATTTCATGAGGATCCACAAGTTTTACACTATGGTAAAGCGGGAACGGGAATAAAGCTTGAACCCGGCATGATCTTTACGATCGAACCAATGATTAATGTTGGTAAACGCAATGTTAAATTACTAAAAGATGGTTGGACAGTCGTAACAAAAGATCACTCACTTTCAGCACAATGGGAGCATACCATCCTAGTCACTGATTCAGGCCATGAAGTTCTAACAAAAAGGCCTGAGGAAACATTCTAAATGCAAACTGTCGTACCCGTTAGTAAAGAATTATTTGATGAAGAACAATTACAACAACAATTAGTTGAAAATACATCCCCTATTCCTGTTTTTAAAGAACAGCGGCAACATTACTTAGCCATACTCACCGAACGCTTTAATTCTGGCCGTGCGGCAACTGAATTGGTTCACTTGCACGCTGCACTAACCGACAAACTACTTGTTCATGCATGGAGGCTCTTTTTTAACGAACAACAACAAGATATTACGCTTATCGCTGTTGGTGGTTACGGAAGAGGAGAACTGCATCCCGCATCCGATATAGATTTACTCATTCTTTTAAAAAAACCGAAAAAAGATATTAACGAAGCGATTAGTCAATTTATTACTTTTTTGTGGGATATAGGTCTAGAAGTTGGTCACAGCGTTCGTACGGTTAAAGAATGTGTAAGCGAAGCGAAGCTGGATATTACTGTTGCAACAAATATACAAGAATCTAGATTAATCATTGGTTCTGAAAAATTACTTGAAGAACAAAGAACCAAATGCTCACCGAAAAAAATTTGGCCGAGTGACAAATTTTTTAGTGCGAAATTAAACGAACAAATAAAACGTCACGAGCGATTCAATGAGTCAGCCTACAATTTAGAACCCAATATTAAAGAAGGCCCCGGCGGATTAAGAGATATACAAATGATAGGCTGGGTTGCTAAACGCCACTTTGGTGTTGATACCTTAAAAGAATTAATCGAACACGGCTTTTTAACCAAAGAAGAATATAGAGATCTGAATGAAGGCCAAGCCTTTTTATGGCGTGTGCGTTATGGATTGCACTTAATAAACAACAGGCGTGAAGATCGATTACTATTTGATCACCAACGCAAACTTGCAAAATCATTCGGCTATACCGATACACACAAGTCATTAGCGGTCGAAGTATTCATGAAACAATACTATCGAACTGTCATGGATCTTAGTCGCTTAAACGAAATGTTATTGCAACTTTTTGAAGAAGAAATTCTACTTGCGAAAAAAACAAGTAAGCCCGTCGCCATAAATAATCGTTTTCAATCTATTAAGGGTTACTTGGAAGTAACATTTGATTCCGTATTTAAAGCCTACCCCTTTGCTTTATTGGAAGTTTTTTTACTACTTGCGCAACATCCTGAGTTAAAAGGCGTACGTGCTAATACGATACGATTAATACGCTCAAACTGTCATTTGATTAATAGTGAATTTAGAAGGGATATCCGCTGCAGAAGTTTATTCATTGAATTTTTCAAACAAAGCCATGGCATTACACATGAACTAAGAAGAATGAACCGATATGGGGTTTTAGCGGCTTACATTCCTATTTTTGAAAAAATAGTTGGACAAATGCAACATGATTTATTTCACGTCTATACCGTCGATGAACATACTATAATGCTCATAAGAAACTTAAGACGTTTCACAGTACCAAAATTTCATAATGAGTTCCCTCTCGCCAGTGAGTTAATATCCACTATTCCGAAACAAGAACTTCTTCTTATCGCTGCTTTATTCCATGATATCGCTAAAGGACGAGGTGGCAATCACGCAACGCTCGGCGCCATTGATGCAACTGAATTTTGCAAACAACACGACTTTAGCGATTACGATACAAAATTAGTTGCCTGGATTATTGAAAATCATTTATTAATGTCTTCAACTGCCCAGAAAAAAGATATTAGCGACCCAGATGTTGTGTATGATTTTGCAACTCATGTAGGCGATATTATTCATTTAAACTATTTATATATATTGACTGTAGCCGACATACGAGCAACCAGTGACTCAGTATGGTCCTCATGGAAAGATTCTCTACTCAAAGATTTATATCGTGAGACACATGATGTACTTCGCCAAGGTTTAGAGAATCCAATCTTAAAATCTGAACTTGCTGCAGAAAACAAACATATTGCACTTGGATTACTTGAGCCTCAATATGACAAGAACAGTATTACGCAATTATGGAATCATTTTACCGATGATTATTTTACACGGCATACAGTATCTGAAATTCAATGGCAAACTGAAGCTATTATTTCCAACAAGAACAAAAATTTTGTTCTCACATTCAATCACTCAACAAAACATAATGTAATAAGTTTGTTTATTTACACACTAAGCTTTACAGGGTTATTTTCAATCATTATGTCCGTTCTGGAATATTTTAATATTGACGTTGTTGATGCACGTATAACTGAATCTAAAAACGGATATGCATTAAACACATACCATATTCAAAACTTATCAAAAGCGCCTTTAAGTAAAGAACTTTGTGATAAAATCAATAAAAGAATAAGCGAACAAGTTGCTTTAAAACAAAGAATAAAACAAGCTTCAAAAGATAACACTCTAACGAGAAGAGAAAAACAATTTAAGCACCCTACTCTGGTAACATTTGATAATAATAATGAATCTGCCACAATCATGACTGTTAAGTCGGCAAATCGAATGGGGATATTATCAAAGCTTGCAATGTTAATTGAAGAGCAAAAAATAAATGTTACGTCTGCAAAAATAGCAACCTACGGGGAACGCATTGAAGACATATTCAATTTAACGAACAATAACAATGCTAAGCTAGAAGATAGCGAACAACAAAAATTAAATGATAATGTTATTGCGCAACTCGATGGGCAATAATTTAGAAAGCAAATCCTTCTGATACTTTTTCTTCGTAAACATCTATAAAACCATCTATATCTGAGTCGACTAATTTTAATTTTTCCATCAATGACAAGATTGAATCGTTTTTTTCAGATTTTTCATTATTATAATCTATCAATAATGAAGCAAGCATAAGCGTTACTGTATGTTTATCCACATTAGATGTTATTTCTGTTGGAATATCACCTTGGTATAATAATATTAATGCATTAACCACATCTCTCGGTAAACGCAATTTCTCCAATGCAAACGCAGTAACGTCAGATCGCTGCAATCCAAAATGTTCGAACTCTTCAGCTTCAATTGATGTTGTTTTTTCTATAGATTTTTCAACGACGGACGAATAATCACTTTCGAAATTGGTACTTAATACTAACCCACCTATTTGAGACATCATCGCTGAAACTTCAATTTCCTTCGAAAGTTTTCGGTAAAGTTTACGAGCAACGAGTCTCGTCATAATCGAAAGATTAACCGACTTTTGCCATAACATTTCATTTGCAACATTTTCAGATTCACAAAAGGAACGCATTGTGCAAATTAAAATTGCCGACTTAACAATTTCAATACCTAAAAGATTAATAGCATTACGAATGTTTTTAACTTCGAAATGCATTCCATAAATGGGAGAGTTGGCGTACTTTAGTAGTATTCCCATTAACATTGGATCGGCTGAAAGAGCTTTTTCAAGCTCATCCATTTTCAAATCTTCAGCATTGATAATATCTAAAGCTTTCATTCCTTGTTTAGATATGGTCGGAAGTTTTAAATTTTCCAGTAATACAGCTTTATCTGACGAAGTAGAAACCGACTCGTTCATTTACATCCAACTTTGTATAATTATCTAGCTAAATCAACTTGAAATTTAGTTGATTTCAACAAACTCAAGTCCATTGCCATCTGGGTCTCGACAAAAAAGTGCCCCCCGCCCCGAACGACTCATAGTAAATGTAACGTCCGCTGATGTTAATTCTTTAGCTAATTTTGCAACTGAATCCACTAGGAATGCAATATGCCTATCGCGACCTGCATGCTCCGGTCTATCTATCTGAATCCCATCTGCTTTTTCAGAATCGACTAATTCCATTAAGTGTAATTGTTGTTCCCCAAGATTATACCATCTTCCCAAATAACCCAAATTGGGACGAGCACTATCCGCCTCCAATCCAAGTAATCCTTCATAAAAATCAACCGCAACTGATAGGTTCTGAACTAAAATTGTTGAGTGTAAAAGTTTAGAGACTTTAACCATTTCTCTTTTCTCCTACATTAAAGGTAACAAACACACCAGCGAATAATATAAGACCACCGCCTATCCACTCACGTAAAGCCATTGTTTCACCAATCAAGACATAAGCTGAAACGGCGCCAACAACAACTTCAAATAATAAAATTACGGCTGACTGCTGCACGGGTAATTGAGACACGCCATAGGCAACGGCTAACGTCATCACCACAACCATACTCGCGCCAATTACAAATGCTATCGCAAATGTTGAGCTTTCAACATTTTTTAAAGGAATTTGTAAAAGAATAATAAGTACGACAGAAACAACCAAAACGCCATACCAACCGACAATCGCTTTTGTTTTGGATGAAACGTCTTGCGTCATTCGCATAACAACATTTGTCACCGCAAAAGCCATTCCCGACGATAGAGCCAACCAGTCTGATGTTTGCCTTGGCCAAGGATAATCCATATCACTTTGCCAAAACATAATAATCATTCCAAATAAAGCCATGATTAAGGCTAAAAAGTTATACAAAGATAAGTGTTCTTTCAGGATAAAATATGCCAGTAAGGTTGCCCAGATCGGGGACATATAAAATAGTAATAAAACACGTACCACTTCCCCATCGATAACCGCTAAGAAAAAAGCAATATTGGTCCAACCAGCAAATAGAGCTAACAGTACCATTAATCTTGGACTGGTTTTTATTTCAATTAAACTTCGTTTAAAATGAGGTATAAAATACACACTGGTGCCAATATAAATTAATAATGTCGCCCACAAACCATCAACGCCTTGTGTATCTAACCATCGAAGTGGATACCAGAATATTCCCCATAAAGTGGCTGCAAAAAGTAAACTAACTGATGCGATGAGTATTGTTTTATCTGGTTGATGCATATTTTTGCTTCTTAATAAAATTGTATATCTTATGTTGTTTACACAACATATAATACATGCCATCACAATATTATTTATTATTAGAATGTATTAACCAAACAATAAAATGAACCCCGACCTAAATTCGCTCTTTCCTTACCCATTTGAAAAATTAAATGCATTAAAAGATGGTGTTACGCCACCGGCATCGTTATCTCATATTGCACTATCAATTGGCGAACCCAAACATCCCGCGCCAGCATTTGTATTTGAAGAATTAAATAAGCATTTATCCGGCTTAGAGAAATATCCATTAACCAAAGGTTTGCTTCCTCTAAGGGAAGCCATTGCAACATGGTTAGTACAACGGTTTAATCTCAAACCTCAAACAATGGATCCCGAAAAAAATATATTACCCGTAAATGGTACTCGTGAAGCTTTATTTTCTTTTGCTCAAGCCGTTATTAATCGCAATGAAAATCCAGTTATCATTATGCCAAACCCTTTTTATCAAATATACGAAGGTGCAGCGTTACTTGCGGGTGCTGAACCCTATTACTTAAATACCTCTGCAGAAAATAAATTCTTACCTGACTTAGATAGCATTCCAGAAAATATATTAGAGCGCTGCCAATTACTTTATCTATGCAGCCCTGGCAATCCAACGGGTACAACAATGTCGGTTGAGTATCTACAACACGCTATACAATTAGCGCAACAATATAATTTTGTCATTGCCTCTGATGAATGTTACTCCGAAATCTATTTCAATGAAGACACACCCCCAGCTGGTTTATTACAAGCAGCAACGGAGATGGGAGTAACTGATTTTAAAAATTGCGTGGTATTTCACAGTTTATCAAAACGTTCCAATTTACCCGGTTTACGTTCAGGTTTTGTTGCCGGCGATAAAAATATTTTAACTGGCTTTTTAAAATACCGAACCTACCACGGTTGTGCACTACCCTATCACCATCAATATGCAAGTATTAAGGCATGGTTAGATGAGAAACACGTCATTGCTAACAGACGTGAATATGCTATAAAATTTAAGCAAGTGATTGATATTTTATCCCCCGTAATCGATGTTTCCCTACCCGACGCAGCCTTTTACTTATGGTTAAAAGTCCCCCAGGACGATACTGTTTTTACTCGTACTCTATTCGAACAACAAAATATAACGGTTCTTCCTGGTCAATTTCTATCGCGTGAAACAAAAACAGGTAACCCGGGACGAGGATATGTCCGTATGGCTCTTGTTGCACCGCTAAATGAATGTATTGAAGCTGCAAATCGTATTAAGAACTATTTACAAGCACTTTAACTTCAATAAGGTAGCACTAAAGCTCTAGATTCAGGTATAATACGTCATCATTTTTCTAAAGCAGCGGCCTTAAATATTACATAATTTAAAGGGCTCACTCGTATTTTCTGGGTCATTCGCCTAGTCCGTTACAAAACTGCTAAATTCTGGAGTAAAGAATGAGCAACATCCAAAGTATTATCGAAAGCGCATTTGAAAACCGCGCCGACATCACTCCCCGCACTGCTGATACCATTGTAAAAGAAGCCGTTAACGAAGCCATGAACATGCTTGATAGTGGCGAAGCGCGTGTTGCCGAACCCAAAGATGGTGATTGGGTTGTTAACGAATGGTTAAAAAAAGCCGTATTGTTATCTTTCCGTATTGAAGATAATGAATTTATGAAAGGTGGCTTCACCAATTATTACGATAAAGTCCCCTCTAAATATGGCGACTATAATTCACGCGAATTTCGCGCTGCCGGTGTACGTGTTGTGCCCCCTGCTACCGTTCGCAAAGGTGCATACATTGCATCAGGAACGGTCCTTATGCCTTCATATGTCAATATTGGCGCTTATGTTGATTCTGGCACCATGGTTGATACATGGGCAACCGTCGGCTCTTGTGCACAGATTGGTAAAAATGTTCACCTATCGGGTGGCGTAGGCATTGGCGGCGTTCTTGAGCCATTACAAGCAGCACCAACCATTATTGAAGATAACTGTTTTATTGGTGCACGTTCCGAAGTCGTTGAAGGCGTGATTGTTGAAAAAGGTTCCGTTATTTCAATGGGCGTATACATAGGTCAAAGCACCCGCATTTATAACAGGTTAACTGATGAAGTAACTTATGGACGGATTCCTGCCGGCTCCGTTGTTGTATCAGGCAACCTACCGTCAAGCGATGGTAAATACAGCTTATATTGTGCTGTGATTGTGAAGCAAGTGGATGAAAAAACACTTGGCAAAGTTGGCATTAACGAATTACTACGAGATATTTAATTATGACTACCCTTTATGGTATTAAAAATTGTGACACTGTTGTAGACGCACGTAAGTGGCTTGAAAAAAATGAAATTAGCTATGAATTTCATGACTTATCAAGTGATGGCGTGCCAGATGATGCGCTCGATGCATGGGTAAAATCAATCGGCTGGGAAACATTACTTAATCGTCGCAGCACGACTTGGCGTAAACTTCCTGATCATCAAAAAGTAAATCTTGATGCTGAAAAAGCAAAAGGGATTATGCAGCAACAACCCTCTATTATTAAAAGACCCGTTATTGAACATGCAGAAAAATGTCACGCTGGTTTCAGCGACGCATTTTATAAGCATTTATTCCAATTATAAAACTACTCTAAGTAGGTTCCTGCTATTTCGCAGGAACTTCAGCCTAATAAATTTAAGGCTTCAACATAGAAGCAACACATAACAAGAGCGATAACACCACAATGTCGTCAACCCTTGAACTTACAAAGCAACTCATTTCTCAAGCTTCAGTTACACCTGATGATGCTAACTGTCAAAATATAATTTCTGAACGTTTAAAAGCCATTGGTTTTAATATAGAAAACCTAAACTATGGTGAAGTATTAAACCTTTGGGCTGTTAAAAGCTCAGGCAATGCCAATCCAAACCCTTTATTTGTTTTTGCGGGTCATACCGACGTCGTACCAACTGGCCCTGAAGAAAGCTGGCGTTTCCCTCCTTTTACCCCAACTATTGATGATGGCGAACTTTATGGCCGAGGCACTGCCGACATGAAGAGCTCCGTTGCCGCAATGGTTACTGCCTGTGAGCGGTTCTTTGATAAACATAAAAATATCGATGGTAGTGTTGGTTTTTTAATTACCAGCGATGAAGAAGGTCCAGCAATCAATGGTACTGTAAAAGTCATTGAGCATTTAACGGCAGAGAAAATTAAAATTGATTGGTGCTTAGTTGGCGAACCCTCTAGTACAAATCAAATGGGCGATGTGGTTAAAAATGGCCGTCGTGGCTCATTAGGCGCTGAACTTAAAGTAAAAGGCAAGCAAGGACATGTTGCCTACCCTCACCTCGCTAAAAACCCGATTCATGCGTTTGCAGAAGCCATGAGCGAATTAACGAAAAAAGAATGGGATCAAGGTAATGATCACTTTCCACCGACCACATTCCAAATAAGCAATATCAATAGTGGTACGGGTGCTACCAATGTCATTCCTGGCGATATTGATGTGGTTTTTAACTTTCGTTTTTCAACTGAGACGACATCTGAAAAACTTCAACAAGAAGTCGAAGCCATATTAAATAAATATGATTTTGAATATGATCTAAAGTGGATTTTATCTGGCCACCCTTTTTTAACTGCAGAGGGAAAGCTGCTCGATGCTGCAAGTACAGCCATTAAAAAAATTGTTGGTATCGATACAGAACTATCGACAGCTGGCGGTACTTCAGATGGCCGCTTTATTGCGCCTACTGGCGCTCAAGTACTCGAATTAGGGCCTCTCAATGCTACCATCCATCAAGTTGATGAACACGTTAACGTTAAAGAGTTAGATCAACTATCAGAAGTCTACGAGCAAATGCTCGTAGAATTATTTGTTAACTAGTCTTTACTAGTAAAACAATCTGCAAGATCATCAATGAGCGACTTTCAAAAAGAATGGGCCATACTTCATAACGATATTGAGAAGTATGAAAAATTTTCTATTGTCATAAAACTATTTAGCGTTCTCATTAACGTTTTATGTATCAGCTACAGACTAAATGAATGGGTAACAATCACTTTTATTCTTATTTTATGGCTACAAGATGGTATATGGAAAACATTTCAAAAACGTTTAGAAGCAAGAATTCTTTTCGTTGAAAAGAAATTGAATCATAAAGCAATTGACAACGATATACCCTTTCAGTTTTATTCGCAGTGGGAAAATAAACGTCAAGGGATAAAGGGATTACTTATGGAGTATATTTCAAACTCTGCTAAACCAACAGTCGCCTATCCCTATTTTGCATTAATAGGCTTGACATTAATCGTTTATAAATTCGCAATTAATTAAGTTTAACGTGCTGACTCTTTAATTATTCGAATTATATCTTGCTCTAACTCAAGCGCAACCGCACTAGCTGGGCTACCTTGTGAAACTGTACCCGGTTTTACAAAAAGCACACGGGTATAACCTTTTATGTGTGTTAATGTTACGTGCAGTGGACACAAAGCCAACATATCAGGATCTTCATTGCCTATTTTGTTTGCATACCAACCGTTACAAAAAACCATACTGCGAATTGAATCTATTTTATTCTTGTTATAATCTTTACCCCAACGTTTAGCAAAATGTGCAAGATTACGCCCAATGTTAGGTTCAAATAACACATAGTATCCATTGTTTTCGAATCCAGTAAATAAACGTTTATATATTTTATTCATTTCCCCTTTTACTTTGTGTACAAAAACGGCAGGTTCAACTTTAACGGAGACTGGATTTTCTATCGGGGTAGATTTATTCACTTTTAACGTATTATTAACTGCAGGAGCCGTCGCATTATTCGCAACATTGGATACCGGTTCTTCTGCATAAATATTAAACACAAAAAACTGTAGTAAAATGAAAAAATAAAAATTATATTTTTTATTCATAACGGATTTTTAAATACCTTCTTATTTTAATATGTAACGTTATTTCTTAAATAGACAGGAATGGCAAGTTCTGCCGTTACAGTATTACCAAGCTCATATTCTCTTGCAGCAAGAACAGCTATATCATACGCATGAGGGTAATGCACTATATCTGGTACTAAGTCAGCAAAAATGAGCTGAGGTTCATTTAATTTTTCAACTATATTTCGTCCTGTACCAATTACATGCCATTTCGTCTTTTTATCGGGATTATTCTGACCTGAATGACTTATATCTTCTACTGAAGAAACATACTCAGTACCAACACATTTTGCAAAACCTGCTTCAATCAAATAACGCCCCCAAAATACTTCACCTTTTCTTGCGTCAAGACAAGATAAATAGGTTGTCTGCTGTGATTGAGTGGCGCGATAAGCACCTTGTGCAAGCGCCGCTAAACTCGATATAGCAATAACAGGAATGTTTAAACCAAAAGCTAAACCTTGAGCGACGCCAGCGGTTATCCGTAACCCCGTAAATGCACCCGGACCTCGGCAAAAAGCAATAGCATCTAAATCACGTTTCATGACTCTTTGCTCGCTAAGCAAATTATCAATCATATTTAGAAGAAGGTTAGTGTGTTGTCGAGGCGCAATCTCAAATTGCTCGGTTATGATGTCGTCTTGTAACAATGCGACTGAGCAAGCCTCAGTAGTCGATTCAAGCGCTAAAATAAACATAAAAACTCATATTATCGAAATTATAGAGAGACTATCCTAACGAAATAGAGAAATTTTAATAGCAAAGATTAAACTTAACTAAAATGTGAGGCGTCGACTAAAACGTTTGCTGTTTTTATTGTTTTGTGAATCAGATGTCGCTTCATCTGTCGAACCAGTTGAATTAACACCCACTTCAAATCGATGGGTTCCGGATAACTCATCTACACTATACCCATCTAATGCCACATCAGAAAATCTTGGCGTGCTATTATCTAATCTGGTCGTTGTCCGTGCAGCATTAGTAACACTTTCATGCATTAAACCTGGAGCATCATCAGCAAAAAAACCATTTTGCGTACCACCCAGTTCGGTAGAAGAAACGGATTCAGGTAAAAAACGAAACTCATTCTGCCCAATAAATATTTTGTCGTTTTCATCTAAACGATGCGCTGACACTTCCATATTGTTGACGTACGTGTGGTTTGTACTTTCGTTATCAATGAGGATGCAATGAGTGGTTGAGGTTAATTCATCTTCTACAAGCTGGATTAAAGCATGACACTTACTAACAAACTCATCATCAATTGAGATGTCGTTGTCCAAAGCTCGGCCAACCGTAATTTCAGGTTTATCAAGTGAAAACTTCACTCCAGGAACACCATTAGCATATTGAATCAGTATTGCCATTACAGACATAACCTCGATTAATCATTATATTGTCAGAACAGTACTACAGTATACGGAATCTGTTAATAAATTGGGAGATATTTTAAGATATTAATCATCAACTTATTTATCTATCTTAATGCAGATAAGTAACAAAATTAAATATAAAATTCAACTGGTTAGAAATAATAATAATGTTACTATATAATAATATAACTAAGTACGTTTAGCGGCTAGTCAAATTCTATCGCAAAATGATGACTCGTATGTGCCATATTTTCTCGACAATAAAAACGATGAGCATCGATTCGTTGTACACCTGAATCCAAATGCAAGCCAACACAGTTATTTAATTTTGCCTGCTCCATAAGCCAATCTAATAAGAGTTTACCGCAGCCTTTTGAACGTTGCGTACTTGCTGTAACCAGGTCATCTACATATAAAAACTTTCCCCAGGCAAGGTTTTCTGAATACCGAAAGCCGGCAGTAGCACAAATAATATTGTTACTTTTAAAATATACCAACTGATATTTATCGAGCATTAGTTTTTTTACTTGTAGTAAAAAAGTTTCATGATTATACGTTGGCCTAAGCTGTACCATAACGTCGTAACAAGATAGGATTTCATCGTCTGTTTTTGCTAAGCAAATATCATTCATCACTGCTGTCCCGTTAACATATTAGCAATACATAGTAAGTTATTGATTTTGTGAAATTTTAGGCTGCTCGAAAAAACAGAAAACATGAGATCGCATAAATTCATGCTCGGTGCAATTCCTTCTCCCTCCGGGAGAAGGTTAGGATGAGGGGGTAAATAAAACAAGCTGTTATCTATTATGATTCCCTCACCCCAACCCTCTCGACTCGGGTTCAAACTTCGTTCTACCTCCTCCATCCCTGGAGTCGTCCCTAAGGGAAAGGGAGTTAACGGGACAGCAGTGATCATTCATAGTAATACTCGCAATCAACTCTTCATTTCATCATTGGCAACATTAACTTTTTCAGAAAAAAACGTTTTAACATAGTCGAACTCTTTTGTAATAGGCATTATCGGTAAACTCTTAAGAAATATTTTACCATAGGGTTTAGTACGAAGTCTTGGGTCACAAAGCATCAACAAACCACTATCCATATAATCACGAATTAAACGACCCGCTCCTTGCTTTAAGGTAATGACCGCATTGGGTAATTGAAAATCAAAAAAAGGATTGAGTCCATTATCACGCATCGCATCAATCCGTGCTTTTAATATTGGATCACCTGGTGAAGCAAAAGGTAATTTATCAATAATAACCGTTGTAAGTGCATCACCCTTTACATCAATGCCTTCCCAAAAACTATATGTACCCAGCAAAACAGCATTTCCCATTTTCCTAAAGTCAGTAATTAATGCATCACGTGGTTTTTCACCTTGCACCAACAATGGAAAATCTATTTTATTTTTTAAAAGCTCTAATGCTTCATTTAATGCTCGATAACTTGTAAATAAAAAAAATGTACGCCCTTCACTTAAATTAATAATAGGAATTGCCTTTTCAACAACCGCCTTTAAATAATCCTGGCTTTGAGGCTCAGGTAAACCATCGGGTATATAAAGTAATGCTTGTTCTCGATAATTAAATGGACTATCCCATACTTGGCTACTAACATCGTCAAGAATACCAAGCTGTGTTAAAAAATGATCAAATTTATTTCCGACTGTTAACGTTGCGGATGTAAATATCCAGCTTCCCGGCAAGTTATCCATTTGTTGTTTAAATTCATTTCCAACATCAAATGGTGTTAAATGTAATGAAAAAGATCGCTTATATGTTTCAAACCAATGTATGTGATCAGATGGAGGAGATATCGTTAACAATTGTAATCGCTCAAGAATACTCACACTACGGTTATAACAAGCATCTAAATCTTTAGTTCTATCTGCAAGCGGAGCTAAATATTCCTTCAACTCTTCCACTTGTGAATTGAGTGTTACGATAACATTTTTAAAATCCGAATTATTTTGTATTTCACTCCAACCGCCTCGTCGTATAGGTAGCCCCATCGCTAATCGGAAATCGGCTATTGTTTTTTTTATATCTTCACATAAATCAAGCAGTTCTTTATCTTCATTTATTTCGGCTAAATATTCTGTTGTTACATCTGCAATTAATTCTTTCAGCTGATAACCACTAACACTCGTGCCAAAAAAGTTTGAAGCGACATCAGGAAGTTGATGTGCCTCATCAATAATAAAAGCATCCGCGATGGGTAATAGCTCCCCAAATCCATTTTCACGAATAACCATATCGGATAATAGTAAATAATGATTAATAACAACCACATCGCTTGCTTGCGCTAGCCGTCTTGCATTAACGACATGGCAGTCATTGTAATCATCGCAGTCAGTACCAATACAATTTTCTGACGTTGATGTTACAACAGGCCAAATGCCATCCCCTTCTGATATTTCTGGGATTTCGCTAGTATCGCCGGTTTTAGTTTTGATTGCCCAATTTCTAATTTGCCGTAATTTTAAAATGTGGATTTTTGTTTCACCGTGAATATCCTGCTCAGCTAAGCTAAGCCGATGTTTGCATAAATAGTTGGAACGACCTTTTAATAATGCTGCGGTTATTGGCATATCAAGCGCCTCACGCACAATAGGCAAATCTTTATGGAAGAGTTGATCTTGAAGGTTTTTAGTGCCGGTAGAAATTAAAATTTTTCGACCCGATAGTAACGCCGGCACTAAATAGGCAAATGTTTTACCCGTTCCTGTGCCGGCTTCGGCAACAAATGTTGTTTCACATTCAAGTGCATGAGCAACAGCATCAGCCATTTCCATTTGTTGTTGCCGTGGTGCAAACCCCTCTACTTTTTGTGCTAAAGGGCCATTACTATTTAAATATTCGGAAGGTTCTAACAAAATTATATACTTGATTTGTATGGAAGTTATTTATTGCTGTAACTTATTTAGAGTATCTTGTGCCGCTTGCGCACCTTTAGTATTTCCTAAGCGAAACCGTGCATGAGCAATAACTCTCCAATTATCGATAACAAGTGGTTTATTGTTACCAGCTAAACTTATTGATTTTGACGCATAACCAGATGCTTGTTTATAATTTTCTTTTTGTAAAAAAAGTTTAGCCATATAGTGCCATACCGTCGCATTAGAGGGTTCAATCCGCACGGCTCGTTCTAAACGCAACATTGCTTTGTCAATCTCACCATTAATTGCATTAACACGTGCTTTTTTAATTAACGCAAGTACGGCTGGCGAAGTCGTTTTTTCAGGTTTTATTTGCTGACTAAAACCATCGTCTACCTTATCGATTTTTTTATCTTTTAAATAAGAGCCACAAGCTGACAAACCGATAGCCGTCATCACCAGAAAGATTATTTTAAATTTATAACTTGTTTTCATATTTAGTTGCAACTTGATTGTTCACCTGGAATAAATTCTTCCTGAATAGCCAACAAGACTGCATTTTCGCACGTTTTATCTATTCGTTTTAGGGAAATGGGATCTACAGCGATATATTCTACACTAGCTGTCGAATTAAATACTATCGGTTGTGTTTTAACTGAACGCATAATGGCTGACCAAATCTTTAACGCCCCACTCGATCCCGTTAGCCCAGTTGATTTATTATCATCAACGCCTAACCAGCTAATCGCAAGATGTTGACCTGTAAATCCAGCAAACCAGCTATCACGTAATTCATCTGTTGTCCCTGTTTTACCTGCGGCAACAAAACTGCTTGGAAAGTTCAATTTTATACTTCTTGCTGTTCCAGTCTTTGTTACATTATTTAGAATACTATTAATGATAGAAACATGCTCTATATTTAATGTTTGCTGTACCTTTAATGGAAAACGTTTAAGAGGCGAACCATCAAGTGCTGAAACTTCACGAATAGCATGCAACGGCATATTGAAACCACCGGAAGCTAAACTATGATACATTTGTGTAACCTCATACGGCGACATATTGACAGAGCCTAACAACATAGAAGGATAAGCTGGAATTTTTCGGCTTATCCCCATGTCTCGAATAGTTTGCTGAATATTTTCGAAGCCCAATTTCAATCCTAATCGTACCGTAGCTAAATTATAGGAATGGCTAAGCGCTTCATAAAAAGCAACTTTGCCGTGTTCGCGTTTATCATAATTCTGTGGCGACCAAACATCTCCGGAGGGGCCCTTTAAATGTACTCGTGTGTCATTTAGTAAACTTAAAGGGTTATATTTATTATCTTTAAGCGCCGTTAAATAAACTGCTGGCTTTATTAATGAGCCTACTGGTCGAATAGCATCTAAAGCTCGATTAAAACCTGCTTGATGTGGATTACTATCCCCCACTAACGCAAGCACTTCGCTATTTGTTGTATTTGTCACAATTGCAGCAGCTTGTAACTCGCCCTGTAGTCTTTGCTGTTTATCAAGCAGAATCGTTTTATGTTTTACAATTTTTTCAACCTGCATTTGCAGGAGTGGATCAAGCGTTGTAAAAATTTGCAAACCTTCAGAAGCTAAATCTTTTTCACGATAATACGTTCTAAGCTGTCTTTTTACCAAATCAAGAAAAGCCGGATGTAAAGAAACACTACTCGGTTTAGATTTTATAATACCTAAAGACTGACGTTTGGCTTTTTCTGCCTCAGCTAAACTTATAACGTTAAAATTTGTTAATAAATCGAGTACTAAATTGCGTCGTTTGAGTAAACGTTTAACTGAATGACGAGGATTGTAATATGATGGACCTTTCACTAACGCCACCAGCATGGCAATATGATGTAATTCTAAATCATCTAAACCTCGATCGAAGTAATATCGACTTGCCAAGCCAAAACCATGTATCGCTCTTGCTTTATCTTGCCCTAAGTAAATTTCATTAATATATGCTTCAAAAATATCATCTTTATCATAATGCCACTCAAGCAATAACGACATTACCGCTTCATTTGCTTTACGCCATAAGCTTCGAGTGTTCGAGAGAAAAAAGTTTTTAACTAATTGTTGTGTCAGGGTGCTACCACCCTGTACCGTTTTGCCTGCACGTATATTCGCCCATAAGGCTCGTGCAATCCCCTTATAATACAAGCCACTATGTTCATAGAAATTACGATCTTCAACAATTTTAATAGTTGATTTTAGCAACTCAGGCACATTTTCAAATTTAACTAAAATGCGATCTTCTTTGTGAGATGGATAGATACCCCCAATAATGGCAGGTTCCAGACGCATAACATCTACATTTTTCTCGTTGGTATAGTTATAAATTTCTGAAACCAAATCATTATTAAAACTAATTTTTATTACATGTGAATTCGTCTTTTCGTCCCAAAATTGAAATGGACGAGTTGTTAGCACAACTTCGTCTCCGTCAACAAAATAATTACCGGGTTGTTTTGCGTTAGCCTTATTACGAAACCCTAATAATTTCAACTCACGGAGTAAATCATTTTCTGTTAGTTGTAATCCGCTGTAGAGTTCAAGTGGTCGGGCATAAACTTTCGCAGGCAAAGCCCAGCGTTTCCCATCGAATAATTTTTGGACGGTAAAATCCAGATACAAGACATATGAAAAAATTATAATTACAATAAATATAAGAGCATAACGCCATTGAATCTTATCCAAGAATAGATTAAATCGTGTCTGGTTTTGGTGGCTTTTCTTCACCAATTTTTTCTTGTTTGATTTTTTCTTTTTTGTTTTTTTATTGTTTGGCTTTTTATTTTCTGGCTTTTTCTTGGTCGTCTTTTTTTTACGCTTAGAACTAGAGCTGGAATTACGGGTGTTGCGAGGAGGCATATTATTATTTTCTTTTATCTATTAAGAGTTGACTAACCGAAGCAGCATTATACTAATTAAACGTTAGCTGTAACTAAAAGAAATGATTTAGTGTAATTTTATCTAACAACGACTTAAATCGTTGTAGATAGCTCATTTACACCACGAGGTTTATCGGATCGGGGACTTGTGATTTTGTTTTTGGTGTAGTATCGGCAGAGGACGATTGCTTATCCCTCATCTCTTCTGCCTTATGGTGATGATTGTTTTGTTGAACAGCGTGATAACTTCCTTCAATTTTTTGCTTATTAGCTGCCGCTCTTGATTCTAATTGACGCAAAGCACTCAGTTCCTCCGCTTGTTTAACATGTTCTTGAGCTAAGTCCTTTGTCGAAATTTGTTTTGCCAGATCACGCCTTCTTTGTTCCGCTAGGCTATTATTCTGATGGTTCGCATTATCATCGTTTAATCTTTTTGGCTTGCTGTCATTGCTACTATGATGGCTGCCTTCCGTTTTGTCCTTTTTTATATCAGCCCGAGCGGCCACGAAACCCTCATCACGCTCTTTTGCACCATTTTGACTCGGTGTTACCCGACTAAATTGGTTTGCTGATACTTTTATATTATCCATACTCTAATTTTAGCCTAGAAAATCTGTATATAAAGTGACCAACTTCAATTATCTGCAATATAGAACAGGTATATTTAACTTGAAAATTCTGATGAAACTCTATGTTTTATATAGAAATAAGGTGAAAACAACAACAAAAGTATGTATTTCGGCTATACTTTAATACCATGAAAAATGGTCAATATTTGTACAATAAATACACGATTCCTTATCTAATTGGGATACTGACTCTCCTTGTGAGTAGCTGTACTAGCACTAGCTCTCAAAAGACGTATCAGCAAAATCCTAAGCACCAGCAAATAATCTCCACGGCCAAAGCGCAAATTGGTAAACCGTATCGCTATGGTGGAACCAGTCCAAAAACGGGGTTCGATTGTAGTGGCCTGATAAACTTCAGTTACAAAAAAGCGGGATTAACCGTACCACGAACAACGACACAGCTATACAAAGCGTCTTCACCAGTGAAAAAAAGGCACCTAAAAAGAGGTGATTTGGTATTCTTTCGAATTAATAGGCGAAAAATCTCACATGTTGGCTTGTACTTGGGCAATGGTAAATTTGTTCACGCTCCTTCGAGCGGAAAGAGAGTCAACATTGCTAATATGAATGATAAATATTGGCGACTTCGTTTCTCCCGCGGTGGTCGAATTTAGTGAACTTCTCAAGCGACAACTAAGACAAAACTCGCAGATTATCAATACTATAGGTATACTCAGCTTGTAAAAAGTTAAAACTTGTCAACCTAAAATCGGTTTTGATATTAATCGTAAAACAAAGAAATTAATTGGGGATAGTCATTGTCTATTGATACATTAAAATTACCCACAAAACAAAAAAAGGTTCAATTATGGGTTCATCCAACCGGACCCGTTGTTGGCGCATTATTTATACATAACAATGATAATGGTCAAGATGAAGCGATACTTGATATTGTTAATCAACCTGAACCGTTTATTGTTTTCCAAGTTGATACACCAGATGAAATTCGTTTTTATAACCGACAAACGATTATCCGAATCGAATATAATGATAAAGATGCCATTGATAATTCGGCAAAAACTCTTTATTGCACAATACACATGATGGATGGTTCACTCATTGAAGGAACCATAAAAGAAGCTCTACCACCCGAGCATGCACGTTTATATGATTACTTAAACCAACAACATAATAATCGCTTTCTTAAGCTCTATGTCAGTGACGATGAAATTTGCTTAATTAATAAATCATATATTAACCAGGTAACGTTACCTAAATAAAACTAATACCCTTGATAGTCTGGCATAAAAAGTTAACAACATGAGTTTGCTACACAGTTACAAAGCGAATAAAGCAATTTCGATTATTCTTTCATCCAATCCAGCTTCCACTGAGATGAAAGAGGCTATTACGCGTTTAAAAAAAATAGGCCCCTCTTCAATTCCTAAATTAATAGCAGCACTAGCTGAAACTGACCCACACTCCCCAATCGAAAATCTACTTGCTACTATGTTAAGTAACTCAACTTTGCCTGACTTTGTGAATGGCTTAGCTGATGATGATAAACGTATTATTTCAAGCGTCATGCGTATTTTAGGAACATCTGATGCATACGATCCAAATCGTTTATTTGATTTATTTAATGACCCCAATATTCCTAAAAATGTTTTAGTACAAATACTGATTGCTCAAAAGAAACGTTTAAGCGCTAAAACACTTATTGGAATACTTGGTCAAGTTGACAAAAGCATACATCAGCTTATCTTTCGAGTATTAAACGAAATTGCAGATGAAACAATTGTTCCTGATTTAATTCGTTACAGTAACAGTAAAGATCCAGCTATTCGAACCTATGTTGCAATTACATTAGGCAAATTTAGCATGCCAGAAGTTCGCGATACACTCTTAAAAATTATTGCAGACCCAAATAAAAAAGTACGTCAGAGCGCACTCGATAGTATTGGCAAAATGGAAATTCCTGTAAGCTCAAAACCAATTTGTAATTTATTAAAAGATCCCGATCTAACCGTACAAAGTAAAGCGATTGATACACTCATCAAACTTAATGACGATAATATCGTAAAATACTTAATTGATATATTACAAGATGAATCTGAATATGTTCGTCGTGCAGCCGTTGAAGTATTAAACGAAGTTGGCAACGTTAACGCTATAAAAGACTTACTCAATGCTCTACGCGATAAAGACTGGTGGATTAAAGTTCGAGCTGCAGATGCACTTGGCAGTATTGGTGGCCCAAAGGTTGTTGAAGCGGTTCTTCATTTAATAAAAGATGAAGATGAGTTCTTACGTCGAACAGCTGTAGAAATTTTAAATTCAGTTAATGACGATCGAGCATTTAAACATCTTGTTGAGGCATTAGAAGATGAAGATTGGTGGGTGCGCGAACGTGCAGCTGATGCACTGGCAAGTATGAATGATAAACGTGCTGTTGAACCATTACTTAAACTTCTCGACCACAAGACAGAATCAACACAAGTTGCAATTAAAGCGCTTACGCAACTAAAAGATACGCGGGCTATTAAACCACTAATAAACAAGCTACAACAATGTGACGATAGTGTAAAGCACGACATAATGCATGCACTTGCTGAGTTAACAGACCACACCCATGCAAAAGATGTTGAAGATGCAATAACAAAAATTATGCAAGATCCGAATCACAAGATACAATCGGCTGCAGTTGATGCGATGCAAGTAATGAAAGCGAAAATGGAAACACCGTCGTCATCACCTAATGAAGCTCCAACGTCTCTCGACGCACTGAACCCAAGCACTTCATCAATACCCAATACTGAAAGCATAGACTTAGCTGCCACTGTTGCAAATATTAATCCTTCTATACCATCAATACCCTCCACTTCATCGATACCATCGTCACCGTCCACCGAAAATAATTCAAGCCCAATGCGCTCAATTATCGATCCTAATGAGCTATTACCTGGGCAAATGTTAGATGATCGTTATAGAATAATTCGTAAAATTGGCAAGGGTGCATTTGGTGTTGTCGTTTTAGTTGAAGACCAAATGGTTTCCGAAGAGATTGTACTGAAATTTTTAAATCCACAAATGGCTTCAGATGAAACCGTTATACAACGATTTATTCATGAACTCCGGTATGCACGTAGAATCACGCATGAAAATGTAATACGGCTTTACGATTTTATAACTTTTGGAAAATCATATGCTATATCAATGGAGTATTTTGATAGCCATTCTTTTTCTTTTGAATTAAAAAGTACAAAACACTTAGACAAGAAACATGGTATCCATATTTTTATAGATATATGTAGCGCTATCAATGCCGCTCATAGCGTTGATGTTGTGCATCGTGATATAAAACCTGCAAATATATTAGTAAATGATTCTCAATTTGTTAAAGTGGTCGATTTTGGTCTTGCTGCGGCAGCAAGTTCAGCCGATTCACGCATTACAAAAAGTGGAATCCTTGTTGGTACTCCAACTTACATGGCTCCAGAGCAAGTGCGTGGCCGTACTATTGATAGCCGAACCGATATTTACAGTTTAGGTATCTTGATGTATGAAGCCTTTACAGGCAAACCGCCCTACAAAGGTGAAGACCATATGGCAACACTCTTTTTACATGTTGAAGGTAAACCTATACCCGCAATGGAGAAAGATACAACCATGTCTCAACAACTTAACGACATCATAATGAAAGCAATGCACGTTGACCCACTAAAACGTTATCAAACTATTCTTGAACTTAAACAAGAATTACAATCGGTTGTAATAAGCTAATGTCTAGAATTAATGCCTTCTTAAAATTAGGCCGCGAGCAAGGTTGCTCAGATATCCATTTATCTGTGGGCTTGCCACCATTACTCCGAATGCATGGCGAACTATCGCCTATTAAATACCGAGACTTAACTAATGACGAATTAGAATCACTCGTTAATGAAATTTTAAATGAAGAACAACGCATTTTATTTAACACGGGACATGACGTTGATTTCTCTTACGAACATGAAGAAGTCGGACGTTTTCGCGTTAACTTATACCGCAAAATTACTGGTATAGGTGCAGCATTTAGAATTATTGCCCCACGTATACCAACTTTTCAAGAACTAGGGTTACCATCAGTATTAACTAAATTTCTATTACATAACCAAGGTCTTGTTCTTGTCACAGGTGCGACGGGTACAGGTAAATCAACAACATTAGCAACGATGATTGATTGGATTAACCATAATCGTCGTTTAAATATTATTACTTTAGAAGATCCAATCGAGTATGTTCATAAAAGTGATAAAGCACTCGTCATTCAACGTAATGTTGGGTCCCATGTTGATACCTTTGCTAATGGTTTACACGCAGCTTTGCGAGAAGATCCAGATGTTATTTTAGTCGGCGAGCTTCGTGATCCAGAAACAATATCAATGGCAATGACCGCGGCAGAAACAGGACATCTTGTTTTAGGTACACTCCATACCACTTCTGCGGTTAAAACATTAGATAGAATCATTGATGCCATGCCAACCGAACAAAAATCACTAACAGCAAGTTTTCTAGCGCAACACCTACTCGGCGTTGTCAGCCAGAAGTTATTGCGTTCAGCTGATGGACGAAATAGACAAGCCATTCTAGAAATTATGTTTAATACTCCGGCATTATCAAATCTCATCCTAAATCGAAAAGTTTTTCAAATCCCCTCTATTTTACAAACCGGAAGAGAGCAAGGTATGCAATTAATGGATCAAGCATTACTCGACGCTGTGAAAGCAAAAGAAATAGATCCTGATGATGCCTACGTTCATGCCACTGACAAGAAATTGTTCCAACGTTATGTCACTGATCCTGACCTACTTCCTCAAGTTAACCTTGCGATAAGCTAAGAGTATTTATTCAATGAATCGTGTTGACGCATTTTTAGAACTGGTTGTAAAACAAAAAGGTTCAGACCTGCATATTATTGCAGGTAATCCACCACGCCTCCGTCTGCAAGGTGAAACACATACCGTAAAGTATCGAGAACTAAGTTCAAAAGAAACAAAAGAATTATTATTTGAAATAATGTCTGAAGAGCAACAAGAAGAATATGAGTCTAATCAAGTCATCGATTTCTCATATGACATACCAAATTTATCACGCTTTCGTGTTAATGCATTTGAACACTTGGGGGGAACAGGTATTGTTTTTCGTATAATTCCAACCGATATCCAAACACTTCAGCAATTAGGTTTGCCACCGATATTAAAAAATCTTGCACGACAACGTAAAGGACTTATTTTAGTTACCGGACCAACGGGGTCTGGTAAGTCAACCACTCTTGCGGCAATGATTGATTTTATTAACACGCATCGCAAAGGTCATATTATTACAATCGAAGATCCAGTCGAGTTTTTACACCAAAATAAGGATTGTTTAATTAGCCAACGAGAACTAGGCAGTCACACTCGAAATTTTGCATCGGCATTACATTCCGCATTACGTGAAGATCCTGACGTTATACTCGTAGGTGAAATGCGTGACTTAGAAACAATTCATCTAGCATTAACTGCGGCTGAAATGGGTATATTAGTAATGGCGACATTACATACTTCAAGTGCATCAAGCTCTATAGAACGAATAATTAATGCCTTTCCTCCCGGTGAAGAGCCTTATGTCCGTACAATGTTATCAACATCATTGTGTGGTGTATTATCCCAACAACTTGTTCGAACTTCTGATAATAGAAGCCGTATCGCAGCTATTGAAATTATGATAAATAATGCCGCAATATCTAATGTCATTCGCGAAGGTAAAACTGAACAAATTGAAAACATAATACAAGGTGGCGCGATGCAAGGTATGCAGTTAATGGATACGGCATTAAAACGATTAGTTGAATCTAAAAGAATAACCGGTGAAGAAGCCTTCCTTAAATCTAGATACAAAGAAGACTTCGCGTTACTACGCGATGAAGTCGAAGTTGAAAAAATTGAAAACAGTGTGACCTCAACAGACTCAATAAATTGAAGAATAATAATACCAAGGTAAAAAAAGCATGCCAAAATTAATTTTAACATTAGATGGAGCCGTTATTCGTGAATACAGCATCGACAAAGAAAGTATTAGTATTGGTAGAAAACATGGTAATGATATCCAATTAAATGATCTTACTATTAGTGGGCGACACACACTCATCACTAAAGTCAGTGAAAATATTTTTATTGATGATCTCGGCAGTACTAATGGAACATTATTAAATGGAGCACGCGTTGCAAAATCTCAACTGCACCACAGTGACGTTATACAAGTGGGTAATTACCAATTTACATTTTTCTCTCATGAAGAAGAAGACTATGAGCCTACCATGTTCTTACGTGCTGAAATTGAAGATACAAAAATTATTGATACAAAACAAAAACCAACAACTGATAATACTGGAGCAAAGTTGGGTGCGGTAAGAGTTTTAACTGGGCCGCTTAAAGATAAGGTTTTAGAGTTACGTAAACCATTCAATACACTTGGTTTTAATGGTTCCAAAATGGCGATAATTGCAAGAAACACATCAAACTACACGATATCAGCTATAAAAAATGATGATTCATACAATATCGCAATGGTTAACGGTCAAGATATTCCGACAGAAGCCATTGAACTAAAAGCACATGACATAATTGAACTGGCTGACAATCAAATAGAATTTATTTTTATATAGCAACTATCTATTAATATAATTTAGCATCAATAAGTTTACTTATCATCAACCTTCAGAACGATAGCCATTATCGCTGGGAGTGTAATAAGTGTAACAAATGTTGCAAAAATTAATCCCCAAGAAAGTGAAAGTGCCATGGGTGAGACAAAGGGATCCATACCTCCCCAACCATAGGCCGTTGGTAATAAGCCTACCACGGTTGTGGAAGCCGTTAGAATAACCGCGCGTAAGCGACGCCGCCCAGCTTGTACAATAGCAGTCTTCACACTACTGCCATTCTCTAGCGCTCGCTGAACAAAAACCAAGAGTATCATTGAGCTATTAACAACAACCCCTGTAAGTGCCACCATTCCCATTATTGCAAAAAACGACAAAGGCATCGGCTTCCAAAATAGATCATGCAAATAAAAACTAACGATAATACCCACAGCACCAAATGGTATCGCGATCATAACGGCTAAAGGGTAGCCGATATTATTAAATTGTATAGCGAGAATAAAAAATATACCAATTAGAGCAAAACCAAATGCAATAACTAAATCACGAATAGATTCCGCATTTTTTTCTTGTTCACCACCATAGTTTATTGAAACATCATCACTACTATCGCCTAGCCAGACCTTTGCATTATTTTTGACTATACTATTAAGCTCTAAACTTTTAATAATGGATGTATCGATATTCGCAACAACGCGTACAACTTGAGAACCTTCTGAATGACGAATTGTTGATAATGAGGGTTGCTCAACAATTTCAGATATTTTCCCAAGAGGAATTAAGCCGCCGCGATTATTAGGAATTTCAATCAATCGTAAATATTGCATATTTTTTTCTTCTGAATTAGGTAGTCGTATTGTCACATCAACTTCTTCAGTACCTCTGCGTATTGTTGACACTCGTAAACCACTGCCAATCGCTCTGATATTTTTAGAGACAGTAAGCAAATCTACCCCAGCATATATTGACTTCTTCCTATCTAAAATTATCCGTAATTCTTTATCACCTGCCTGCAAATCACTTTCAACTGTTAATACACCTTTAATATTTTTTACATAGTCTTTAAGTCGCACGGCAACCTCAACAATTGAATCACGATTACTACCCGTAATTTCAACCTGAAGTGCTCGACCGGAGGGAGGCCCCGGTTTCTTTTTTTGTAAGGATATATTAAGGTCAGGATAATTTTTAGTTAAAACATCCATTACCGACAACATTTCATCTGCAGCATTATGATTTGGCCTTAATATACTCGCGATATATACAACATGTAACTGTCCAAATCGAGCACCATTTTGCGCTAAAGGATCGCCTTGATCTGTAGAAGTTTTTCCCGTGGTAACCAAAATCATGTCTATATTTTTATCATCAACATTATTTTTAATTTCGGCACTCAATGAATTTAACTTCTCTTTCATCTGCTCCAAATTCGTTCCTGGTTGAGCTGAAACTTGTACAAAAAACTCTTCTATACCCTCCTCAGGAAATAACTCAAATTTCATCGTCGAACCAGCAAAGAAAACAACCCCTGACAAAATAAATAATGAAATAAATACCGTCGTTTTTCGATAAGTAATAGATTTATTTAAAATACGCCCATAAATATTTTCCATACTAATTAACCATCGCCTTTCTTTAAACTTGATATTAGGCCGAGCGAAATGCACAACATGGCTTGGTAAAATTAAAAATGATTCTAATAAAGAAAAAATAAGTAATGTAATAACAACGATAGGTATGGCAACAATGAACTTCCCTAATACACCAGACATAAATAACATAGGAATAAATGCAGCAATTGTTGTTAGGACAGTTGTAATAACAGGGCCCAACAATTCGTACGAACCAATTACCGCAGCATTTAATGTTGGAACATTTTGTTCCATATGATAAGTAATATTTTCACCAACAATGATGGCGTCATCAACTAACATACCTAATACCATTATAAAACCAAGCATTGATACTAGGTTTAAAGTTATGCCCATAATATTTAGCGTAAATAAACCAATAAAAAATACTATTGGCAAACCCAACGTTGTTGTTAAGGCAACAGAAGGGCGAAGAAATGCAACCAAACAAATAAACACGAGCAATAAACCAACCGTCGCATTGGTCGATAATACGCTTAATCTTAATTTCGTATTACGAGAAAAATCACGGAAAGTGCTAACTTTAATGTCTGCACCATATTTTCCAGGAACAGCTTCCAAATAAGTCTTTACACGTTTAACTGTTTTTATAATATCTGCATCAACTTTTTTCATAACCAGCATAGCGAGTGCTGGCTTAGCATTAACTTCATAGTAGAGTGATGCTTTTTCTAACGATTCCTTTACTTCTGCAACATCACCTAATCGAATACCACTACCATATTCATTAGCTCGTATAATGAGATTTTCGGCATCTTGGGTATTTTTAAATTGCCCAACAATACGCAAAGTTTTCTGACCATCACGTGTATCTATTTCGCCGCCAGGTGAATTGACATTCCATGTTTTCAATAAGTTTTCAATATCTGTAATAGAAATACGATGCTGGTGTAATTTTTCAGGGTCAACAATAATGCTTAATTCCGCTTTTCTATCGCCCTGCACTCGAACTTTTGCAACACCATCAATTTGTAGAAGATCGTCTTGTATTTTATCGCCAAGGCGTTTTAATTCTAATTTACTAATAGGAGCAGCTACGGCTAACTGTATTATAGGAAAAATTCTACCATCAATTTCAGTCACCACTGGGTCGAAAGGTAGGTCTATGGGTAATTTAGCTTGATCAATTGCGAGTTGCACATCACTAATCATTCTAGAACGATTGATAGAATCTGCTTCAACTTCAAGATTTATATTCCCGTTTGAAGGAAAGGCAACCGAGGTCATTTTATTAATCCCATCCAGTGACTTTAGTTCTTGTTCAATAGGAGTAATAATGAGCTGTTCAATTTCGTCAGGTGATGCACCAGGATATGAGAAACCTATTGCAATATTATCCAAGTTTACGTTTGGAAATGCTTCACGGTTAATTGTATACATGGCATAAAGACCAAGCAGTATAATAAAAATTGAGATCAGATTAACAACTAATGCTCGACCTACAAAAAATGCCAGTATATTTTTCATTTTAAAATTCTTTAATTTATAGATAATGCTTGTTCGTTAAAATACAAGCCTTGCTTAATATTCAATGATTCAATTATTTTTTCCAGCTCATACCGCTCAGTATCATAATCAAGTTCCGCTCTAATTCTTTCATTGTCAAATTGAATAACTGTGTTTGTTGTTGCTCGCCCACCCTTATAACGTTTAAAAATATCTTTGTATTTGTCTGTTTCATTTTTATTCTTGGCCTGCGATAGTTTTACTATGTTTTTAGACTTAATGATTCGACTTATTAGAATATTAGTCTCATACTCCAAGTCATCAATTAATGAAACACCTTCTTCTTTATTTTTTTCACGATCGATTTGTATTTGTAATCTTTCCGAATTGAAAGTCCTTTTATCAAGCGCAGCACGATACTCAAGGCGAACCATTCCTGTTGTTACAGTATCGTCTATTTCTCCAGTTGAACTTGGACCAGAACGATTTTGAACACCAACAGACATAACAATGTCTAATTTTGATTTTTCCCGATCGCGACTCAATGCCAGTGCTGAATCTAGTAATTCAAGTTGTAAATTATTCTCTTTCAATTCCACACTATATTTTTTTACATTTTCAATAATCTTAGATCGACTAAACTCGATATTATCAATATTTGAAGAATCAACTGTCTCAAAATTACTTAAAAACGGCCTTTTAAGAAAACGATTTATAGCGATTGTTTGTTGTTCCTTTAAATCTGATATTTTTTGTAATTCAAGTTTAAGCGTATATATTTGCGAGTTTATCTGTAATATCTCTCCTTTTTCTAATAAACCCAAGTCAATATTATTTTTAATATAAAGACGCAATTTTTTCGTTCTTTCAAGCGATTTCATTGCTGTTCTATATCGCGCATCTAATATTGATATTGAATAAAATATGTCTGTTAATTTTAAAATAAAGGTGTCTCTTATTTTCTGTACTTTCAATTCAGAAATTTTTTTATTTATTTCGGCTTGGTCAATTGAAAAAGAATATTTCAAATTATTTACGCCCTCCAATATAGGCATTCGATAATTAATAGAAAGATTAGTTGTATCAGAAGGGTTTGGCAACAAACTAAACAATGCTGCATCACTATCAACATGTTCGTAGTCTCCATTCAATGATAAAGTATCTCCTGACTCAAGTAATTTTTCTAAGCCAACACCAAAATCAACAACATCAGATTGAATCCCAAAACTTGATGAGTTTCTAGAGAATCCGCCTTGCCCTGTTAAAACCCAACCGAGCTGACTTGCTGCCTTTCCCAATTCTAATTCAAGCCGATCTAGATTTAAGTTTGCAATTTTAAGTGCTGGATATACTTTTAGACTTTCTTTAACAAAGCGCTCTAAATTATATTTTGAGTCAGCTACCGCAGTATCAACGGCATAAACTGTAAATGTTATAAGGAACATTGCTATATAAAGTAAATATTTTAAATCTTTAAACATTATAACTATCTCTATTTTAATATTCCGTAAAATATTATCTCAATTTGTTCATCAATTAAGTCTTCTACTTCCAATCCATTTTGATCATGTTTTTTTAAAGATGTGTCCCACATCGAAAAATAAACAAGCGAAGACATAATTACTCTTGAAGTAAGTAATGGATTAACTTTTCTAAACTCTTGTTTATCAATTCCGGCATTAATAATATTAACTAAAATAGTTTGAATCCGGTGAATTACTTCTTTTACGTAAAATTTTGTCAACTCAGGAAATTTATCTGCTTCAGATATAATTAATTTCGGTATCCCCGTAATGCCCGACGATTTCACTGTTTGCCACCATTGTAAGATAACGATCTTAAGTAACTCTCGCTGCTTGCCATCATACGATAGAATATAACGTTCGACTTCATTGATTTTTGGTACCATCAATTCATATACCATCGCTTTAAATAAACTTTCCTTGCTTGAATAATATAAATAAACGGTTCCTTTCGATACACCCGCTTGTTTCGCAATGTCATCTATTTTTGTTGATGCAAAACCTTTGCATACAAATAGCTCCACTGCAGCGTTCATTATTTCTAATGGCCGCTTATCTTTACGTCTTTTCCATTTATGCATTATTTTATCTAGCCAAATAAATTACTGACTCAGTAGTCATTAATTTTATTCGTTTATCCATATATAAACAATATATTTATCATAAGGTTAAAGTAAACTTAATATATTTAAAGAAAACAAAGACTTAGTCGATATACTCATGTATGTCAGAAACAAATACTCAGGGCTCTTCAGAAACTAAAGTTTGTCTCGCTCGCCAGCCGATTCTTAACGTAAGTGAAAGCATCATTGCCTACGAAATGCTATTTAGACAAATAAATGCGACTGAAGCGAATGTAATCGATGGTACATCCGCAACAGCTGATGTGATTATGAATTTATTTAACAATATAGGCCTTAGTAATGTAATAGGTAATAAGAAAGCCTTTATAAACTTTGACAAATATTTCATACAAAATGAGATTATAAATATATTACCTAAGGATCGTGTTGTTTTAGAAATTCTTGAAGATGTTATAGTTGATGAGGAGCTATTCAGGCAATTACAAACGCTTGTGAATTCGGGGTACTCTCTCGCCATTGATGATTTTATAGATAATGAAAGTACGCAACAATTATTTAAACTCGTTGATATTATGAAAATTGATATTACCGATTATACAAAAGAACAATTAATAGATTACTCAAAACTTGGAAAACAACATAACTTAACATTATTGGCTGAGAGAGTAGAAACAAGAGATGAGTTTATATTTTGTAAAGAGTTAGGTTTTGAGTTATTTCAAGGGTATTTTTTCGCGAAACCTGAGTACATCGAAAAACAAGCAATACCGTCTAACAAAATGTCTATTATTACGATATTAAATGACATTATGACTGATAAGCCTAATGACTCTATAGAAAAGAAAATTACACAAGATGTATCATTAAGTTACAAATTATTACGTTATCTTAATTCTGCCGGGTTACGGCGCGATAGCGAAATAAATAACATTCAAGACGCCATCAAACTCATTGGTATAAAACCATTATACCGTTGGTTGTCTTTATTTTTGTTTACCAATGACAATAACTGTAACGAAGAGTCACTTAATTCACTATTTACAACCGCATTAATACGTGGTTTCTTTTTAGAATACATAGCAAATAAGACGGATAAAAAGATATCAAACGACCTATTTATATTAGGCATATTTTCTTATCTCGATACTTTATTAAACATGCCCTTTTCAGAAATACTGAGTGAAATCTATATTCACGACAATATTAAAAATGCGCTCTTATCTCAATCTGGCCCCTACCATGATTATTATGAACTTGCTTTACTCAATGATACCAATGAGATTCCATCCAACTTAAAATCATTAAAAATTGATATGGATATCATTACAGATGCAAATGTATATGCGATGCAGTCAGCAAATAACTTGTTATAAATGATAAACGACTTTTGAAATAAAAAGAGAAAACATGCATAATTAGTCAATGACATCTTTTAATATAGTTATTCCTGCTCGATTCGCATCAACACGCCTCCCCGGTAAGCCGTTAAAAAAACTAAATGGCATTACACTTATTGAACACGTCTATAACGCCGCATCTAAGACGCATGCAGAACAAATAATCGTTGCAACTGACAATAAGAATATATTTGATACGGTAAATAACTTCGGCGGAAAAGCCGTGATGACGCGTAGTGATCACCATTCTGGTACTGACCGTATACATGAGGTGGCTTGTATACAGAATTGGAAGCCATCAACAATTGTAGTTAATTTACAGGGTGATGAACCCTTGGTTCAAGCAGAGAACATACATACACTGGTAGACATTCTTGCAAACAATGACAGTGCAGATATGTCTACACTTGCAATTCCATTTCAAAATATGAGCCATGTTGTTGATCCCAATAATGTTAAAGTTGTGCTAGATAATAACAATTTTGCACTATATTTCAGTCGCGCACCCATTCCATGGCTTAGAGATAGCTACACGACAGATATATTAACAAATCCGAGTATATCTCTTCCTGAGATACCCATTTATGCTCACATCGGTCTATATGCGTACCGAGTACAGACGTTGAAAAAGTTTGCGACCTTGAAGCCAAGTGCTCTAGAACAGGCTGAGTCACTTGAACAGTTACGTATACTATCAAATGGGATGAAAATAATTGTTTCTGTCTCTAATACAGCAGAATCAAAAGGCGTGGATACCCCTGAGGATTTACTCGCTGTCGAGAAAATTCTAAAAAGCACAAATTGAAATAACAGCAGCTTTAAACCCTAGGAAATTATGATTTATATGGGGTAATTTTATGCAGACTGCTATCCCAGTATAATGATAGTCTTTAAGATATGGCGAGCCTTTGTAACTTATTGATTATTTTAATAATAAACTACTCTACTTCTTCTGCTAAATGCCGATATATTAAGGAATGAATAACTCATAACATTAATCAATTTGAACAACATGGCAGCAAAGAATAAACAAACTACAGCAAGTAAGGTCGCGTCAGTAATAAGTATCCCTGGATACGAAATTAAAGACTTGCTGGGTCGTGGCGGAATGGCCATGGTTTATCTTGCCATTCAAAAAAGCATTGATCGTGAAGTTGCCTTAAAAGTGCTATCGCCTGATCACACGGATGAAACTTTCTCTGAACGTTTTCTAAGTGAGGCTCGCATAGCAAGTCACTTAGCCCATCCTAACATCATTACTATTTTTGACGCCGGCATCCATAACGATATCCATTATATGTCGATGGAATATATTAAAGGCAAAAGCTTTAATGAAGCGCGAGACCTTTTAACTAGAAAACAAAAAATAGCGGTTATCAAACAAATTGCTCAAGCACTCGACTTTGCAAGTAAGAAAGGATTTGTACACCGAGATATAAAACCTGAAAATATTTTATTACACCAAGACGACCGAGCAATATTAACCGACTTTGGTATTGCAAAAGCGACAGATGTTTCCAAAGGATTAACGGAAACAGGAAAAATTTTAGGTACGCCTTATTTTATGAGTCCAGAGCAAACAAAAGGACTCGACATTGACCACCGTACTGATATTTATAGTTTAGGGGTTGTTCTTTTCCAGGCCTTAGCGGGTTACGTTCCATACGATGGTCCATCTTTGGTTTCAATTTGCATAAAACATCTATCGGACCCTATTCCTCAATTACCCAAAGGGCTTGAAATTTTTCAACCTATCATTAATGTTTGCATGTCAAAAAAACCAGAACATCGTTACCAACATGCATCTGAATTATATGATGCACTCAATAGTATTAGTGATGCACAACTCGATCAAATAGATTCTGCTGTCAAGCAACTTAAAAAATCAGGGAAAAATCATAACGCAGATACAATGATGGACTCGGTTCAAGAAAAACCTCAGAGAAAAGTGATTAAAAGAGAAATCCAAAATCATAATTACATCAAACCTGATAAGCAAAATTTCGCCACCAACTCTGCAGATTTTAAAAACCTAAATAGGCGAAAAAGAAAAATTCTGCTTATTCTCCTAATTATTGGAGCTGCTATTGGGTATTACAAAAGAGATGATTTAGAAAATTTCTGGTTCTTAAAAGGTGAGCCCATTGCTAAAAAATATTTACCCCAAGAATACAAAAAATACTTACTTATAAATCCAGATACAATTATTGTAAAAAATACAAAACCCATAATAAAATCAAAGACCGAAATGGAGTCTGAAAAAAATATTCAATTATTTAATTCGATTGATAAAATTCCATCAAACGCAAAAGTTCTTGCTCAACGATATTCTAAAAAACTAGAATCATCACCTAATAATACAGAATTGCTGTCTAAAATTGAATTATTAAAGAACTGGTATCTTAATAGGGTTACGATATTAACTCATGAGAAAGATTTCATTTCTGCATCAAAGACAATAAAAACAATAATCACGCTATATCCAGACATCCAATATAACGATGAGTTTTTAGCCTTAAAAGACAAACTTAAATTAGATAAAAACAATGAACCCTATCTACAAAAATCGCGTGTGTATTTTGCGGTAAACGCATTAAATACACCTGTAGGTGCAAATGCCTTGGAGCAACTTAAGTTAGTGTTAGCGACAGATCCATTAAATAAAGAAGCATTAAATGGACTAAGAAGAATTGCTACACACTATACGTCTAAAACCAAATTAGAAATTAAAAACAAAAAACATTTCAAAGCGCTCAACTCCGTTAACGCTGGATTACAAGCAATATTTAATGACCCTGAGTTATTACGTCTACAGAAAAAATTAAAATCATTAATAAACAATACAAATGATTTAAAATCTTTATTACAAAAAGCAGCGAAGCTTTTATCAGAGGGTAAAGCCATTACTCCTCAAGGAACGAGTGCTTACAGCTTATACAATAGCGTCTTAAAGAGAGAGCCTGGTAATGCCGTTGCAAAAGACGGACTAAAACGCGTACATAACCAGATAACCAAAAAGATAAACTTCTCAATTTCTCAGAACAAATTTCATGAAGCGCGAGAAGCATTAAATAATGCACATAATTTTTTCCCTAATAGCTCAACAATCAAAAAATTAAAGATCAATTTACAAAAAGAAATGAATGCGGTATTACCTATTGTTCCAAAAATAAAAATAAGTGTTTCACCTTTTAACAATATAGATCAAACAACTCTACGAAAAATAAAAATTGGACAGCTATTATATATTGGATTCCAATATAATAATTTCACTCAAGAAAATACCCTGCTTACTGCTAATGTTTACAATGGGGACCCAGCTAAATTAATTATAGAAAAATCTTTAGTTATTGAAGCTAAGGCTGGAGTACACTTTTTCACAATACAATTACCAGAAACTGGGATAACAAATGGTGATTATAGTATTGAACTGTTGCTTGGAAATTCCAGATTAATAAAAGCTAATCTATTCGGCATCCATTAATTACACTATGCCGACTTTATATTACATACATGATCCCATGTGTAGTTGGTGCTGGGGATTTCAACCAACATGGCAGAAACTAAAAAACAAACTTCCTGGCAGTATTGTTATTCAATATTTACTAGGTGGACTCGCAATAGATTGTGATGACTTAATGCCTCTAACAATGCAAAAAAGTATTAAACAGACATGGGTAACCATCCAATCAGAAATACCGAATACCAAGTTTAACTTTGATTTTTGGAGTGATAATAAACCTAAACGCTCAACCTACCCTGCTTGCAGAGCTGTTATTGCCGCAAGAAAATTGAATCCGAACTTACACTACAAAATAGTAGAAAGCATACAACATGCCTATTACTTGCACGCCAAAAATCCATCTAACCCCAATGTACTGATTGAATTGGCGAAAAACCTAGATGTCGACGCTAATGAATTTGAAAAATTATTGTTGTCGCCAGAAATCAACATGGAACTTAATAAAGAAATAAATTTATCACGAGAATTAGGTGCTCAGGGGTTTCCGAGTTTAATTTTAAAAACGAAAGATGATAATTATTTTATACCGATTAATTACAATGACGAAAATGAAATTCTAGACACAATATTACGTCATCTAAACGAGAGTCATCAGTAATTTTTAAAAATCATCTACACCATAAAAAAAGCCCCACATTTTTGTGAGGCTTCTTATTTAGAAATGTAGAGTCTTAGCTTGCCATTGTAACATTAGAAGCTTGTGGACCTTTTTGGCCATCTTCCACATCATAATTTACTGCTGCACCTTCCGCTAATGTGCGAAAACCTTCTGCTGCAATTGCTGAAAAATGTACAAATACGTCTGCACTACCATCTGACGGTGTAATGAAACCAAAACCTTTAGATTCGTTAAACCACTTTACTGTTCCTGTTGCCATAAAAAATATCCTCAAATTTATAAATTAATGCAGTTAATATTTGAGCAACCACAAGAAATGTTATTTATTTCATCAGTAAATGCTTAATATTTTGCAATATCCTAATTAGAATCAATTTCGATCAAAAAATCAAATTTTAATCTAATATTAACAAATACTAATTCTCATCCTCAAAAATAAGATCCATAGTAACGTCTTCTCCTTCCTCAACAGCACTAATTTGTTGCAAATCGGGTAATCTCGTCACCAAATATCCACATGCCGCTGACACAAGCCCTTCCTTTCTCGTCTCTATACCATATAGAAGACTCCTAGCAACATATTGCGCTCGTTGCATTTTATCGGGAGAATCAATAATATCACCATCAATCTCAATGCCTTCATCCATATCTAAATCCATATTATCGAGAAACTCGCGCTGCTTGCCTGGATAGCGGGTGTTTTTCTTATATTCATGTATTTCATTCCCATTGAGAACAACACATAATTTTGCTGACATAAATTAATCCTTATTTAACCTATTGATTTTAAATAGTAATATTAAATACTATTGGGATCAGTGTAATAATTGTTTCTAGATAAATACATTTTTCATATATACATTAACTCAACGATTAGTTTCTAATTAAATAACTGATATGATACTAAAATGCTCGACTCCAATTTAAGTGGTCCACAAATATTTCTTATATCAGTTATTCCTGTCCTATTTGCCATTGTATTACATGAAGTCGCTCATGGTTGGGCTGCGTATAAGCTCGGGGATCGCACAGCAATGATGCTGGGCCGTCTTAGTCTGAATCCTGTAAAACACATCGACCCAGTTGGAACCATCCTAGTACCAGTGGTGCTCTACATGACAGTAGGATTTGTTTTCGGTTGGGCAAAGCCTGTCCCAATAGATTGGCGTAATTTACGTCACCCCAAACGTGATACTGCATTGGTTGCTATTGCGGGACCCGCAGCGAACTTAGGGATGGCTTTATTTTGGGTTATCGTTACAGCAATTGCACTTCAACTACCAACAGATTTTTCAGTTCCACTCGTCAATATGGCAGCAATCGGAATTTTTATAAATATTTTACTTATGGTATTTAACCTTATTCCTATCCCACCTACAGATGGCGGGCGAATTGCTGTCAGTTTACTACCACCACATTTAGGCATCCTTCTAAGCAAGCTAGAACGCTTTGGTTTAATTATCCTTCTAATTCTGATGTTAACTGGTGTCTTGTGGAAAATAATAATGCCAATTATACAAACTATAAATCAATACCTTTATGCATTAATTGGATTATAGAATCATGACAATTGAAAATAATTTTTCCCTGTTAATAACCATAGCACTTTCAATTAGTTGCTTGCTCATAACTACGAACGTGCATGCTGAATCTAAAAAACGTTATCAATTTACAAATAAAGAAATTAGGGTAAGAATTACTCCAAGAAGCCCTCAACAAATGGCGGCATTTTATGAAGGCCGAGGATTTTCCAAAGAAATGATCAATGCCTTAATTCAACCCTGTTTTTTTACTGTAGGCATTCACAATAAAACAAGCGATATTCTATGGCACGATTTATCTGCGTGGAAATTCACCAATAGTAATGGTGAAATTAAACATTTAGATCGTGCTTATTGGAAAAAAAAATGGGAGAAGATGCGAATTCCACTCGCACATCAATCTACATTTCGTTGGACATTGTTACCTGAAAAATTAGATTTTAGAAGTAATGAACATGAAGGAGGTAATATTATCCTCCCCTACTCAACAAACAAATTTACACTACAAGTATCATTTAAAACTAAGAAAGATAAATCCGGAAAACTGATACCGATTAAAATTGAGAACATTCAATGCCAACGTTAGTACAAAAATATCTATTATGTTTACTATTATTTAGCCTATCGTCGCTCACGACAGCAAATGCGAAGCTGCCTGAACCACCGGCAGGCATTCTAAAACTTGATGCCTATCAAGCACCTCCAATACTTTTAACCGATATTGATGGAATTAAATATAATCTCAATGAAACAAAAGGCCATTGGGTCTTTGTGCATTTTTGGGCAAGCTGGTGTGGCCCTTGTCGCAAAGAAATGCCAGCAATACAAAAAATGTGGGATAACTTAAAAACACAAGGGCTTAAAATTGCCCTTATTAATACAGCCGAAGATGAAGATACTGTTTTCAATTTCTTAGGTATCTATGCGCCAAACATACGTGCATTAATGGATAGAGATGGACAAGTAACTGAAAAATGGAAACCTCGTGGCTTACCTGCTACATATCTAGTAGATCCTACAGGACAAGTACAATATCAAGCTCTTGGTGGCCGAGCTTGGGATGCACCGACATACTTAAATTTTATAAAAACACTCATCAAATAAAACCTCTTAGTCCATATTTCGATGAACTCTATTTTAGATTTTAGCCTGATTGAACTCATTTTTATTGGCCTTATATTTATATGGACCGGTTTCGTCAGAAGTGGCTTAGGGTTTGGTGGTGGCGCACTTGGTTTACCCTTAATGTTGTTTGTGTATAACGAACCCATATTCTGGTTACCCATTATTGGATGGCAACTTCTTTTCTTCTCAAGCATTACACTGAGAACGAGGCTTAAAGATATCGATTGGAAGTTTCTCCTTCAATCATCCTTATATATAGTGCCAGCCGCCCTTGTCGGTGTTTTTGGCTTGCTTACACTGCCAAATACCTGGCTAGTTATTTTCATCTATACCATTACCCTGTTTTACGCATTAATGTGGTTACTTAATAGAAGTATACACAGCAACAAAAATTGGATTGATAAAATATTATTAGTACTAGGAGGGTATGTTGCAGGTACGTCTTTAACTGGCGCACCTTTAATGGTGGCTGTTTTTATGCGCCACGTTACAGCAAGCAAGCTACGCAATACTTTATTCGCATTATGGTTTACATTAGTGATTATAAAAATGTTGACCTTTACCGCGGTGAACGTAGACCTTCATTTTTATAGTGCATTAATACTATTACCTGTATCAGCCATTGGACATGTTATTGGTCTTAAAACACATGAGTTTATTATACAAAATGACTTACTCTTTAAACAAATTATTGGCGGGATACTAGCAGTGATTAGTATTTTAGGATTAATCAGCATTAGTGCAATATAAACGCCCTTATGCTGTTATGTTTACTAAGTAGTTAAATATTAACTGATGAATTGTTAAATATTTATACAATCTACTGCCACATAATTTAATTGTTTACATAAAAACATTTAACCGTATGAGAACTTGAAACTGAATGCACTTCTGGGTATTGATGAGTACATTTAGGCTGCTTTTTAGGACATCGAGGACTAAAGTGACACCCGTTAGGCGGAGTAATGGGTGAAGGTAATTCGCCCTCTAGAAAAATTAACTCTCTTTCAGAGTCTTTCTCAATACTTGGTATTGCAGACAACAGTGCTTGGGTATATGGATGTTTTGGATTTTGCATCACATCTTCAACACTACCTTGTTCGACTATTCTACCTAAATACATTACAGCAATGTCATCGGCTAAATATTCAACCACTGAAAGGTTATGAGTTATAAACAAATAACTCAATCCGTATTCTTGTTGCAAACTCTTAAACAAATTTAAAGTTTGCGCCTGCACCGAAACATCAAGCGCGCTTGTTGGCTCATCACAAATAAGTATCTCAGGATTAACTGCCAGCGCTCGCGCAACACAAATTCGTTGACGTTGACCGCCTGAAAATTCATGAGGGTATCGGTTAATAGATGTTTCAGGTAAACCGACTTGATTTAAAAGTTCGATGACTCGGTTTAATCTCGTTTCTGAATCTAAGTCCGGTAATAATGCTAGTAATCCTTCTTCTATGATATCTCTTACCCGTTTCCGTGGGTTCATTGATGAGTAAGGATCTTGAAATATAATTTGCGTCTTTGTTCTTAAATTTTTAAGCTGGGCCTTACTGGGAGAAGAAATATTCTCTCCATCTAAAACTAGTTTTCCTGATGTCACGTCAGTTAAATGCAGTAATGCTTTACCCACTGTTGTTTTCCCGCATCCTGATTCACCAACAAGAGCAGTGGTTTTTCCCTTTCGTAAACTGAGGTCAACCCCGTCTACAGCGTAAACATATCCGGAAACTTTTTTAAGAAAACCTTTATAAATAGGAAAGTGTACTTTGAGATCTGAAACATCAAAAACGACTTCATTACTGATTGATTCAATATATGATGAATCATCTACCCTATTCAGAGTATTTGGATATGTTAAGGTCTTGTTAGAATACTGCAAACAACGAACGGTATGATTAGTCGTTTCTTCCAATAACTCAATATAATCGTGACTACATTCAGCAATAGCATTCGAACAACGCTCATAAAAACGACAACCAACAAAGTTGGTTGTTAAAGGTGGCACTATACCTTTAATTACATCAAGTGCCTTATTTCGCTTAGATCTTTGCGGTAAGGATGCAAATAATTTAACAGAGTATGGGTGTAATGGCTTTTCAAAAAAATCGCTGCGACTCGCATATTCAACAATCTCACCAGCATACATAACCGCAACGTGATCAACAAAATCAGACACAATACCCAGATCATGTGTAATAAGTAAAATTGCCATCCCTGTTCGTTTTTGTATATCACGCAGCAAGGTCATAACTTGTGCTTGAATAGTCACATCAAGAGCAGTAGTGGGCTCATCAGCGATTAATAAATCAGGTTCCGATGCTAACGCCATCGCTATCATTACGCGTTGTTTCATTCCGCCTGATAATTGATGTGGGTAATCTTTTGCACGTTGTTCAGGTACTGGAATACCCACAGAATCCAACAGCCGAATAATTTCACTCCTAGCAGCTTCACCTTTTATATTACGGTGAATTTGTAAGACTTCTTCAATTTGCTGTTGTACAGTAAGAACTGGGTTTAACGAGGTCATTGGTTCTTGAAAGATCATGGCAATATGATTACCACGCACCGAGCGCATTTCAACTTCAGATTTTTTTAATAAGTCATCGCCTTTAAATAAAACCGAACCACTTACAATTTTCCCAGCAGGTGAAGGAACTAATTGTATAAGCGATAGCGCCGTCATCGATTTCCCACAACCAGATTCACCTAATAACGCAAACGTTTCACCTCGATTAATACTAAAATTCACACCATCTACCGCACGTACAGGTTTATTTTCGATATCACCAAAATAGGTTTTAAGGTTTTTAACATCCAGTAATTTTTCATTCTCATTAATACCAGACATTATTTAATCCCCTGCATACGAGGATCAAAAGCATCACGAATTGCATCAGAAAATAAATTTGCCGCTAACACTAGGGCAAACATAAAACTAAAAGCCGATATTAAAGACCACCAAACAACCGGTTCTCGAGCGAGTTCTAATCGCGCGCTATTAATCATATTACCCCAACTGATCGTTGATGGATCAACACCTACACCAATGTAGGCAAGTACAGCTTCAGCTAACACCAACCCACTAAAATCTAAAACGACAACGATGAGAACAATATGCATAACATTTGGAACAATATGACTAATTATTATTTTAGTATTCGATACACCCAATGCCTTAGCTGCCTGAATATACTCCAGCTCACGCAACTTAAAAACTTCACCACGAAGCAAACGACATAAACCTGTCCAGCTGGTTATTCCAAGAACTGCACATAGAGCAAGTAATTTTATATCAGCTCGCTCAATAGCCGTCTCAAATAAATCCGCATGATTTTCTATATACACATCAATTGCTAACATCACTGCAACTATAAGCAAAATACCAGGAATAGAATTTAAAGTTGTATATACATATTGAATAATATCATCGACAATCCCTTTGTAATATCCAGCCAGAACACCAAGAGCAATTGCAAACGGTAGCATAATGAGTGTAGTCAGCGTTCCGATAACTAAGCCCGTACGAATGCTTTTTAATGTTAGATAAAAAACATCTTGACCGACTTTATCCGTCCCCATGACATGGTAGTAAGTGCTCATATAAAACAACACAACACTGATTGTAATAATTGCACTCGCGGTGAGCAGCATAACATTCCAAGGAAGATCAAATTGTCCATTAAAAATTTTAGTGAAAGTCTTTATAAATGAATAATCTGTTATACGGCTAATGATAAGAACAGCTAAACTAACCACTAGTAGTGAAATTAACACTCCTAATATTAAACCAAAAAAGAATTTTTTAATTAAGTCTGAGTTAATCTCCATCCCAGGGTTATTCAAATGTGCCCCTGCATATTTAAGCCTAGGGTAATCACGATATTTCACACCCTTTTCATTAACGAAATTTTCTTTTGAATATGAAAATGCCGAGAAAGGTGCTGAATAAGTTTTTTCAGTCTTGTTCTTGATATATTCTAAACTTACATCTAATAAACTAACCATGTTCGCAGAATAAGAAACCGAGGTTTGATTAGAATTTACCGTTGTCCTGAAATGAATCGAGTCCATCAATCCCACAACAATAAAGAAACACAAAACAACTGCACTACTCATTGCAATTTTATTTTTAAAAACAAGCTTCCAAGGTTCTGCTAAATGGGGTTGTTGACGGATATATGAAACAAATATGATAAAACCACATACTAAAAAATAAATCAGGACATCAGTGTTTAAATATTCAGCTTTAACATTAAAAATCACCCCATACCATGCATAAGACATGGTTAAAAATACGAGAGAGAAACCAACTTTCAGCCAAGTTGTTTTTTTAAGCGATGTAAAAGTCTCACTAACCATTAGTTTAACCTCACGCGCGGGTCAACTAATGTATATGAAATATCGGTTAAAACTAAGCCTAGAATATATAATATAGATCCTAAGAAAACCATTGCACGAACAATAGCAAAATCCTGGCTTTGAATAGCATCAATGGTATAACTTCCTAATCCTGGGATACCAAAAAATGATTCCATTAAAAGGCTACCCATAAATAATAAGGGAATAGCGACAACAGCACCGGTTAAAATTGGAATCATTGCATTTTTTAATACATGCGCGAATAACACTCTTAATTCAGAGAGTCCTTTTGCCCTCGCAGTACGGACATAATCACGATTAATCTCTTCAAGAAATATAGTTCGATACCAACGTGAACTTGCACCCAATCCACTCACAACACCAATAATAATAGGCAGAATTAAAAATTTATAGGCAGAGATACCTTGTTCGTAACCTGAAATAGGGACAAGCAATAACATTTTACCAATAAGATATTGACCCGCAATAATATATATAATGCCCGATATTGACATCATAACAACACAGAGCACGACACCCCATACATCCACATAGGTAGATTTAAAAAATACCAATAACAATGCAAAACTAATATAGACAATCATACCAACGATAAAAACAGGTAACGCATAACCTAGGCTTGGCCACATACGTTTTTTAATATCATCCCCAATATTTCGGCCATCATCAGCACTCCCAAAATCAAGCAAAAATAATTTTACCGACTTATCGTAGAATATCGTTTCTGTTAATTTTTTATATGTCGTTTGAGTGTCATTATAAAAAAGCGGTTTATCATACCCTCTTTGGCTCTTCCATTTATCAATACTTTGTTGGGTTACATATTTGGCACCTAAATGCATTCTTGCCATATCATCAGGGCTATTAACCAAAAAATAAAGAGCGAAAGTAAGCAGATTTACTCCAATGAGAATTGGAATTGCATAGAGAATCCTCCGACTTATATAAGCAAACATATTACACTTTCTCTTCTTTGTGACTAAATTTTTCTTTCGAAATATACATCTTCCAAGCGGGGAAAATAAATATGATCAAAATAAATATAAAAGCAATAATCGGCCAAAAAATGGGAGTATTCCATTGAGCACGTGATGCAGCCCGTTGACTCGCATCAATGCGTTTATACATCAAAGTATTCTGCGCCATTAAATTCGGTTTTACATTAAAGTACCATTTATGGAAGAGAGCAAATCTTTGTTGGTGATACCCCCATAACCAAGGAGCATCATTTCTTAATATCGTAAGCATTTCATTAATCAATAAAAGGCGTTTAGGCGAATTAGGCATTGTTTCCATCTGCTCGAACAATCGATCAAATTTTTTATTTTCATAGTTTCCGGCATTCTCTCCATGCCCCTTTACTTTCCCATTAGGACCATAAAATAAAAATAAAAAATTCTCGGGGTCAGGATAATCGGCATTCCAACCCCACATAAATAACTGCGCATTTCCCTTTCGCATTTTATCTTGAAAGCGATTAAAGTCAGTACCGCGAATAATAAGAGAAAGGTTTAACTTTTTAAATTGTTTACGTAAGAAATTAAATAACGAAGTACTTTCAGCTCCACCGCCAGTAGTATCAAAATAAATTAACAAGGGTTTATTCGTTTTTTTATCGATACCATTTTCATAACCTGCTTTTTTAAGTAATGCTTTCGCCTCACTTAAGTCTTTACGCACAGGTTCACCATCAACCCATTTATAAACTACAGGATTAATACCTTTTTCACCTTCCTGATATCCAAAAATTCCCGGAGGTATTGCTCCTTGTGCAGGTATTCCTCTACCATTTAAAAAGATTGAAATAAATTCTTCATAATCAAAAGCAATTGATATTGCTTGGCGTAAGTAACGGGCACGCTCACTTGAACCACCAACAACCTTGTCTAACATATTAAAACCCATATACGATGTTGAAGAATTAGTTGTTGTACTGAGTTTAATTCCTTTATCCAACATTGTAGTCGTTAACTGCGCATCACCAAGCCCTGAAAACTGTACAGCTTGATCAAAGCTATCTGAAGAAATACCCGACGTATCATAATAGCCTTGTAAAAATTTACTCCATCTGGGAATACTTTCCTTTTCTAAAGAATAAACAGCCTTGTCGATAAAAGGCATCATTTTACCTGCATCATCTAACAAACCGTTTAAACGATCTTGTTCCGTTCCTTCTGTAGGATACTTAATGCCACGAAAGTTAGGGTTTCGTTCAAGCACCAATTGGCTGTTTGGATCATTTTTCGTTAGCATGTAAGGTCCTGTTCCTACTGGGAACCAATCAAAACTGATGTTTCGTTTTTTCATTTTGGGTTGACTATAAAACTTAGCAACCTCATGAGGTACTGGTGCAAAAAATGGCATCGCTAGCCAATACATTAATTGTGGATAAACACCCTTTAAGGTAATTTGATAATTGTAACGATCTAGTACTTTGACTCCAGCAAAATCATATTGATTCAGATCTAAATAATGATTCTTTGGGTTTGCCTGAAGTTGTTCTTTATAAATTTTCTTTAGTTTCTTTGAATATACATCTAAATCAACAATGTATTTTTTCATTAACCCATAAATTGGAGAATTTATTTTTGGATGTGAAAATCGCTTTATTTGATAAACATAATCGGATGCAGTTAATTCACGACTGTCGACTTTCTTGAAATCACCTAGAGAAGAAATATTTTCAAATTGCTCTTCACTTAACTCATGATATAAATATCCACCATTTTCATCTTTTGCAAAACCTGGATGTGGCTGAAATTGAATGCCTTTTTTAATTGAAATATTAAACTTACTAAAAGCAATATCTTTAACGGCCGCATTTTTTGCTAAACGCTTCCCATTTTTATCAAAAAACAAGACTTCTGGCATTTTTGTTGTGGTAAGAGGAATTAACTCATACGGTCTTTTTAAATAGTGGTATTGCAGTGGCGGTTCATAAATTTGTCCAATAAAAGCATATTCATTCTCGACATATGATTTTATCGGATCGAGTCTTTTAGGACGTTCAGAAAAAGAAGAATAGAGAATATTCGCATTAGCATCTTTATGAGGGTAAGGATTATTTAAAGACGAGTTATCACAAGCCGAAAGCAAGACCATTGACATAGTAAGAAGGCAAACTCTAATAAGCTGACATCGACTCCATCCAAAGTAGTGTTTACGTAAAAACAAATTATTCCCTTTTAGCAACATTTTTTATGCGATATGATGCTTTTTTTAGACTTAAAGTGGTGAATTACTATTGATTCATCCGCCTCATAGGATTAAAGTTTCGCTCAACAATTAACAATATCTTACATTAAATCAGAACCAACAAAAAATAAAGAATCAAGGATAATAAATATGGGTTTCTTAGACGGTAAACGCGCTCTCATAGTCGGCTTAGCCAGTAATCGCTCCATTGCATGGGGTATCGCTAAAGCCCTACACCGTGAGGGTGCTGAACTTGCATTCACTTATCAAAATGAGAAGCTTGAAGGACGTGTTATGAAAATGGCGGCGGAGCTTGGCTCTGAAGTTATCGTTCCTTGTGATGTAAGTAGCGATGAGCAAATTGAAAAAGTCTTTGATCATTTAGATAATTATTGGGATGGATTAGACATTATTATCCATTCTGTTGCCTTTGCCCCTAAAGAAGAGCTAGAGGGTGACTATTTAGACAATGTTACCCGTGATGGCTTCAGATTATCGCATGAAATCAGCTCTTACAGCTTTGCAGCCCTAGCTAAAGCTGGACGTAATATGATGGAAGGTCGTGATGCTTCCTTAATTACCCTAAGCTATCTAGGTGCAATGCGCGCAATGCCAAATTACAACATTATGGGCTTAGCAAAAGCGAGTTTGGAGGCCAATGTTCGTTATATGGCATCATGCCTTGGCCCTGATGGTATTCGAGTTAATGCTATTTCTGCAGGCCCCATCAAAACGCTGGCAGCCGCTGGAATTAGTGATTTTCGTAAGATGCTTACAGAAGTTGAAAATACCGCCCCACTTCGCCGAAATGTAACTATTGATCAAGTTGGTAATGCCGCTGCATTTTTAAGTTCAGACTTATCAGCGGGAATAACGGGAGAAATAATGTATGTGGATTCTGGCTACAGTACGGTAGGCATGGGGCCACTGACTTCTAAAGACTAAACGCAATATCTGTGTTGCGCGCTTAAGTAGTAATTCATTGTTACTTAAGCGCGTAATATATTTTCTTCACCTTCTAATCGTCCAATAATTACCGCACCACACGAGTCACTGAACACATTCACTGCAGTTCTAAACATGTCTAATATTCGATCAACCGCTAAGATTAAGCCCACGGCTTCAATCGGTAATCCAATCGTGCTTAATATGATAGTGATGGCCACTAAGCTTGCTGAAGGAATACCGGCTACCCCTATCGATGTTAATAAAGCCACTAATACAATGGTAAATTGAGTGACAAAACTCAGTTCTAAACCGAACGTTTGAGCAATAAACATGGCCGCAACACATTCATACAAGGCCGTACCATCCATATTAATAGTTGCCCCCAATGGTAAAACAAAACTTGCTGTTTTATTAGATACACCTGCATTTTTCTCAACGCATTCCATAGTTAACGGTAATGTTGCCGAAGAGGAAGCCGTTGTGAAAGCTGTTAACAAAGCCGGCAGCATGGCTTGAAAATGTTTTATTGGACTAACACGGGCAACATATTTTAATAATAATGGCATAACGATAAACAGATGAATTGCCAAAGCGCCAATAACACTAAAGGTAAACCAGAATAACGCGTTAAGCATCTCATCTAAATTTTCTGCATCCATGCCCGCGATGACTTTACCAACCAAACCAAATACACCTAGTGGAGCAAACTTAATAATTAAATCCGTAATTTTTAGCATGACTAAATAAAGCCCTTGCCAAAAATTAAACTGAGCAGATGCATAAGCTTCTTCTATACGTGTAATGAAAAAACCAAATAACAAACTAAACACGATTAAACCTAACATTTTACCATCGGCTGCAGCACTAACAATATTAGGAGGAAACATGCCTAAAAAAACATCTGCAATACTACTTGCGTCTTTACCAGATACTTTATTTTGTATTTCCGACATTTCAGCATCAGAAACAGATGTTAATGCTTTAGCTGGCTCACCATTGACAATTCCGGGTTCAATAAGGTTAACCATAACGAGGCCAATTAGAATTGCAAACAAACTGGTAACCATATAATAAGTAATTGTTCGTCCACCTAAGCGTCCTAAACCTTTAGAACCACCTACCCCTGCAACACCTACAATTATCGATGAAACAATCAAAGGCACAATAATCATTTTAAGGGCATTCAAAAACATTGTTCCAATAAAACTATATATAGCAAAATATGAGACGCCAAAAATAGTTGCCTCTTTGCCTGTAATAATGCCGGCAACAACGGCTAAACACAGCGCAATCAATATCTGCCAATGTAATTTTATTTTGAACATATAGTCACCTTGTTTTAGTCAAACTAGAATTCATTAAAAATTGTTTGTAGAATAAAAAAAGGGGCTTTAAAGCCCCTTTTTTTAAATATTTTGTTCCGAATCTTTACTCAAGTTAATACTAATTTCAGCATTATCTTTTAAATACTTTTCAAAACCAAGATACTCAGTATTAGTGTTTGCCTGTTGTAATTGTTGGTTAATTGACTTGGCTTCTGCAGTATTAGTGTTTGCATTATCATTAACGCCTGAAACAACAATAATTGACTGATCTCCATTTGCTAAATCAACAATTGCAACACTAGGCTTATTCTCAGCTGGACGAGCTAAAGTAAATGCTTTTCGTAAAATGGAATCAGGTATCTTTAATTCTCGTCCAGTACGACGAGATGCGAATTTAGCTGGAGTCCACACACTAGTATTAAATAATGCGGTTTGATCTACCCCTTTATCTCCTGCAGTCAGATTTTTATAAGCAAGATTAACATCTTTTTTCATCGCGTCAATTTGATGTTGAATTGATACTTGCTTTGTTACTTCAGCCTTAACAGACTCAAATTCTTTCTGCGTTGCTGGCAAATGTTCTTTGATACGCACAACAATTACATGAGTTTCAGTAAGCTCAATCACTTCACTGTTTTTATTTTTATTAAGTACTTGATCAGAATAAATTGCAGAAATTATTTGTGAATTTCTTAATACACCTTTAAGGCCTTGTCTTGTAATTAAGCCCGAAAACTTAATATCTAAGCCCAAACCCGCTGCAACAGCTTCTAATGAATCAGAATTTTCATATGCAAGATTACTGAATTCTTCAACTTGCTCAAAGAATGATTTCTCAGCTTCTTGTCTTTGTAAATCTTTCTTTATCTCAGCGCTTAAAGAAGCATTTAATTTTCTTTGTTTCTCTAATGGTTTAACTAATACAAATTCAACTTTCCTTTCTTCACCTTTAATTTCCGTCACTTTTATTAATTGATAACCAAAAGACGTTTTAACTGGCTGGCTAAGTTCACCTTGTTTTAATCTAAACGCAACAACATCAAATGCTTTCTCCTGAACGCCATTACGGATAAAACCCAAATCTCCTACTTCAACAAGATTAGTTTTTCCTACTTGCTCAAATGATTCACCATTATTAATTCGTTTTCTTACATCACGAATCATTGTTAATGCTGCAGGATAATCTTTTTCCGAATAATTACTAATATTCTCTTTATAATACGAATCAATGTTATCAGCAGAAATATCAATTTTTGATGCCATTTGATTTATATTCAGTTCAACATATTCCACATTAACTTTTTCTTCTGTTTTATATAAAGCAAGATGAGACTCATAATATTTTTTTAACTCATCTTCTGAAATGTCCTCTTTTTGTTTATACTTTTCTTTTGAAAAAGTTAAGTACCCTATTTTTCGTTGCTGATTTAATAGCTTCTGAGTTTGCTCTACTTCATAAGGTAAAACAAAAGCAGAGTTAAAAATGCCAACTCTTAATTGATTTAAAATATAGTCTTTAGCAACTTCTGCTTCAAAAGCCGCCTTATTTCTGCCCGCACCTTTAAGTGCGCGTGTATATAGTTTTGCAGAAAAATTACCCTTAGCATCTTTGAATTGAGGAACTTCTTTTATTTCTTCATAGACTTGCTTTGGAGAAGCCGTCATATTAACTGTTTGTGTAAACTCGTTAACCAATCTTCGTGAAATTAAGTCATTTAAAACTTGTTGCCGCAGGAAGTCAGTTGGAAACAAATCTGGATTGTAATTTGCTCCTAATTGCTGTTGTAACTGTTCTTTACGTGATTGAACTGCTCGCGTTAATTGAGACGAACTTATATCAACGCCGTTTACCACTGCAGGAACAGCACCGCTCGCGCCGGACAAATAACTTTCAACACCAAATAAAGCGAAGGATGAGATGATAAGTGCAACGATCCCCCACATAACAATACCCTTGGACTTGGTACGAATTAATTCCATCATAAGCTTTTATCTTTTAATTTCTCTGTTAAAATTTTTCGTGCATAAACACTCTATGACACGACTGTATTGTAAATATTGTATCAAAAAAAAAGGCGTAGCTAGTTTTTTAACTAACTACACCTTTTCAACATATGGCGGACCGGACGGGATTCGAACCCGCGACCTCCGGCGTGACAGGCCGGCATTCTAACCAGCTGAACTACCGGTCCTATGTTTGGTGGGTGCTGAGGGGATCGAACCCCCGACCCTCGCCTTGTAAGGGCGATGCTCTCCCAGCTGAGCTAAGCACCCGTTTGAAGGCGCGCTAGTTTACGGCATCTTTTAAAGCTTTACCAGCTTTAAATCCAGGATTTTTTGATGCTTTAATTTGAATTGGTTCACCAGTACGAGGGTTACGTCCCATACGAGCTGCTCGATCTTTTACAGAAAATGTTCCAAAGCCAACTAATGTAACTTGGTCTCCGCTGACTAAGGCATTAGTGATACCTTCGATAACTGAATCTACAGCGCGTGTCGCCGCTGCTTTAGAAATATCTGAACCTTCGGCTACCACATCAATTAATTCTGATTTATTCACTTGTTTTTCCCCTTAAATGCCGATGTAAATTACTACCGTTTTATTCATTAACGGTTACGTTTTAAATTGTTGCAATTAAAAGCTAATTCATTGACGAAAAGTATTTAATTCACAACACAATAGCTATGCCCACCTTCCAAGTGGTAACAATAGCAAAAAAATAAAATTGATAATTTAATGTGTTCTTAATGTGCTGGGCTTATCTTTATTCGCTTTATCAGAACTTTCCCCAACATCTTCTTTATCATCAATCGGTTCTGGCTTGTACTGCAAAGCTAAATCCAAAACCTGCTCAATCCATTGAACGGGTATTATATCTAATTCATCAGTGATTGTGTCAGGAATTTCTGTTAAATCACGCTCATTTTCATGTGGAATAATTACAGTTTTTATGCCACCCCGCCTTGCAGCAAGAAGTTTTTCCTTTAAACCGCCAATTGGAAGCACCTGACCTCTTAATGTGATTTCTCCAGTCATAGCTACATCGGCTCTTACAGGAATTCCAGCAAAGGCAGAAACCAGTGCGGTACACATGCCAATACCCGCACTTGGACCATCCTTCGGTATAGCGCCTTCAGGTACGTGGACGTGCACATCATTTTTATCAAAGGTCTCTTGTGATATTCCTAAGACATCAGCACGACTTCTAACAACCGTCATCGCAGCTTGAATGGATTCTTTCATTACATCACCAAGTTGACCAGTAACACTGTGCTTACCTTTACCACTCATCAACGCCGTTTCAATAGTTAAAAGTTCGCCACCGACTTCTGTCCAAGCTAATCCAGTCACTTGACCAATCTGATCTTTCTCTTCTGCGCGACCATAACGGAAACGCTGTACACCAAGATAATTATCTAAGTTATCCGTAGTAACTGAAATATTTTTTAACTCTTTATCTAAAAGAATTTCTTTCACAACCTTGCGGCAAATTTTTGCAATCTCGCGTTCTAAATTACGAACGCCAGCTTCTCGAGTGTAATATCTAATAATGTCACGAACAGCATCATCGGATATACTTATCTCAGTATCCTTTAAACCATTATTTTTAATTTGTTTGGATACTAAATAGTTAATAGCAATATTTACTTTCTCGTCTTCGGTGTAACCCGATAAACGAATGACTTCCATTCGATCTAACAACGGCCCAGGTATATTCATGGTATTAGATGTTGCAACAAACATAACTTCAGATAGATCATAATCAACTTCAAGGTAATGATCATTAAAAGTATGGTTCTGTTCAGGGTCTAACACTTCAAGCAACGCAGAAGCTGGATCACCACGGAAATCCATTGCCATTTTGTCAATTTCATCAAGTAGGAAAAGTGGATTTTTTGTTTCTACTTTTGTTAAATTTTGTACAATCTTGCCTGGCATAGAACCGATATAGGTACGACGATGACCACGTATTTCAGCTTCATCTCTGACACCACCAAGTGCCATTCTCATATACTTTCGGCCTGTCGCTCTAGCAATAGATTTTCCAAGTGACGTTTTACCAACACCAGGAGGACCTACTAAACAAAGAATAGGGCCTTTCATCTTTTTCATACGTTGTTGAACAGCAAGATATTCTAAAATACGTTCTTTAACTTTTTCGAGACCGTAATGATCTTCTTCTAGTACATCTTCAGCTTTGGCTAAATCATGTCTAACTTTAGAGCGTTTTTTCCACGGTAAACCCAAAATCCAATCTAAATAATTTCTAACCACCGTCGCTTCAGCCGACATAGGTGACATCATTTTTAATTTTTGAAGTTCTGAATTAGCTTTCGTTTTAGCTTCTTTCGATAAACCGCAAGTTTCAATTTTTTTCTCAAGATCTTCAATTTCATTAGGCACATCTTCCATATCGCCTAATTCTTTTTGAATCGCTTTCATTTGTTCATTTAAATAGTATTCACGCTGACTTTTTTCCATCTGACGCTTAACACGTCCACGAATGCGTTTTTCCACTTGAAGCAAATCAATCTCAGACTCCATGAGTCCCATTAAATGTTCAAAACGTTCTTTTAACGATTCAATTTCTAATACAGTTTGTTTCTCATCCACCTTAAGTGCCATGTGAGCTGCAATAGTATCGACTAAACGGCTAGGGTCATCGATACTCGCCAAAGAAGTAAGAATTTCAGGTGGAACTTTTTTATTTAATTTTACGTATTGATCAAACTGTGTCGTTAAGGAACGAACCAAGACTTCCGATTCTCTATCGTCTAAATTCTCTTCCTCATTTTCCAGTACTTGTGCAGTAAAATATTCTTCTGAATTTAAAAAATGAACGATCCGTGCACGTTGATTACCCTCAACTAAAACTTTCACCGTATTATCAGGTAGTTTTAGTAACTGTAAAATACTCGCAACAGTCCCCATTCGATATACATCATCAATTTCAGGTTCGTCTTGTGATGCGCTTTTTTGTGCGACGAGTAAAATTTGTTTATCGTTTTCCATTGCAGCTTCGAGCGCTTTAATAGATTTATCACGACCAACAAATAAAGGAATGACCATGTGTGGATATACAACCACATCACGTAGGGGTAATACAGGAATAGCAGACATTTGATCTTCAATTAATTCAGACACGTTATTCTCTCACTTTTATGTGGACTTACTCCCTTGATATGGTGTCATCAAGGGGGCGTTTCAATCCCTGAATTTGAAATTATTGCTGAAAACTAACTTTCTTCTGATGAAGCTTTGCGTGTATCGTTACCTTCATAAATGAATAATGGCTTAGCACCTTCTTCAATCACTGATTTTTCAATCACAACCTTATCAAGATGCTCCATAGAAGGGAGTTCATACATAGTATCAAGTAACACATGCTCTAAGATTGATCGTAAACCACGTGCACCGGTCTTACGCTCAGTTGCACGCTGAGCAATAGAGCTCAAAGCTTCATTTCTAAATTCAAGTTCAGCACCTTCCATTTCAAACATTTTTTGATACTGTTTGGTTAAGGCATTTTTTGGTTCGGTTAAAATTCTAACGAGCGCTTCTTCATCAAGCTCGCTTAAAGTAGCGACGACAGGAAGGCGCCCAACAAATTCAGGTATTAAACCATACTTAGTTAAATCTTCAGGCTCTACATCATGTAACACTTCACTAATAGATTTCGAATCATCTTTACTCTTAACTTCAGCACCAAAGCCGATACCGCCCTTTTCAGAGCGCTCACGAATAATTCGATCAAGACCTGCAAAAGCACCACCACAAATAAAGAGGATGTTGCCAGTATCCACTTGTAAAAATTCTTGTTGAGGATGCTTACGTCCACCTTGAGGTGGAACTGAGGCCACAGTGCCTTCTATTAATTTTAATAACGCTTGTTGTACTCCTTCGCCAGAGACATCACGAGTAATCGAAGGGTTATCTGACTTACGAGAAATTTTATCTATTTCATCAATATAAACGATGCCTGTTTGCGCTTTTTCAACATCGTAATCACACTTTTGAAGTAGCTTTTGAATGATGTTTTCAACATCTTCACCAACGTAACCAGCTTCAGTTAAAGTGGTTGCATCTGCAATCGTAAAAGGCACATTCAGCATGCGTGCAAGTGTTTCAGCCAAAAGTGTTTTACCACAACCCGTTGGACCAATTAATAAGATGTTACTTTTTGATAACTCAACATCATCTTTCTTTTGGCCTGTTTCTAATCGTTTATAATGATTATAAACCGCAACTGACAATACTTTTTTTGCACGAGCCTGACCAATAACATACTCATCTAAAATTGCACTAATTTCTTGAGGCGTAGGAAGTTTGTCGCCATCGGTAGAGGCATTTTGCTCTTGAACTTCTTCACGAATAATATCGTTACAAAGTTCAACACACTCATCGCAAACAAAAACCGAAGGCCCAGCAATAAGCTTACGAACTTCATGTTGGCTTTTGCCACAGAAAGAGCAATACAGTAGCTTACCGTTATCGCCTGAATTCTGCTTGTCATCACTCATGTGTATTGCCTCTTAACCATTTGTTTAGTCTATACCATGCGTTTTTTTTAAAAGACTTTCAAGCCCCTAATGAATAAAAAGTGACTTGACTAACGCTTGTTTTTTAAAACCAATAACTCAATTCACGTATGCAAATTGTGCTTATCTAAAATTAATTCTCAGGACCTTCTCGTTTTTCAATAACCTTATCAACTAAACCATACTCTACAGACTCTGCCGCACTCATAAAGTTGTCACGATCAGTATCATCTTTAATCGTATCTATGTCTTGGCCACTATGTTCGGCAAGAATTCTATTTAAACGTTCACGAACATCTAAAATTTCTTTTGTATGAATTTCGATATCTGTTGCTTGCCCTTGGAAACCGCCTAAAGGCTGATGAATCATTGTACGTGAATGAGGTAATATAAAGCGTTTACCCTTCTCTCCGCCTGTTAACAAGACAGCGCCCATACTTGCCGCTTGGCCAATACACATCGTGCTTACATTTGGCTTGATAAATTGCATGGTATCGTAAATCGATAGACCCGCAGTTACGGAGCCGCCTGGCGAATTAATATACAAGTGAATATCTTTATCAGGATTTTCTGACTCGAGAAACAGCATTTGAGCAACAACTAAATTTGCCATATGGTCTTCAACTTGGCCAACTAAAAATATCACACGTTCTTTCAGTAACCGCGAATAAATATCATAGGCTCGTTCTCCGCGAGCGGTTGTTTCAACAACCATCGGCACCATTTGTGAAAGAATATCCATATTATTTTGTTGCATACTAATTTATTCTCCGGCTTTAAATATTTAATGTAACTAGTTTATCGGTCATAAAGTGATTTCCTTTACCCCAATACACGACTATTTTTATCTACTTACGCAGCGGCTTGCTTATTTTCCGGCTGCATTAACTCTTTGAATTTTTTAGGTTTTTCGTTAACAGTCACCTTAGAAAGCATCCACTCAATGATTTGTTCTTCAAAAACTAAAGATTCAACTTCATGCAAACGCTGTTTGTCACCATAGTACCAAGAGATAACTTGCTCTGGTTGGTCATAGGGCTCTGCAATTTCCTCTACTTTTGCTCTAACTTTTTCATCATCAACTTTAATTTCGTTGTCTTTTACAATTTCAGCCATGATTAGACCAAGGCTTACTCGTCGTGCAGCTTGATCTTTAAACATTTCAGGGTTTAGTTGAACTTCACCTGCACTCATTCCTTGGCTGGTTAAGTTTTGCTGCATTTGTTGCATTAGAACGGTAGATTCTTGATCCGTCAATGCTTTAGGCACATCCATTTGATGTAACTCAATAAGTTTATCCATTGCAGCTTGTTTTAAGTTGGTTTTGATTTTTCCATCGAGCTCACGTTGCATATTTTCTTGAATGTCTTTTCGCATTTGGTCAAGATTACCATCTTCAACACCCATTTTTTTAGCAAAATCTTCATCTACTTCAGGAAGAGAAACTTGCTCAACTTTTTTCACAGTCACTTTAAACTCAACCGGTTTACCAGCTAGTTCTTTTTGTGGATAATTCTCTGGAAAAGTTAAAGATAACGTCGCCTCATCGCCTTGATTTAAGCCTTTAAGACCATCTTCAAAACCTGCAATCATACGACCAGCACCAATCTCAACGGCCATATCAGTGCCTGTTCCACCTTCAAAGGCTTCCCCATCAACAGTACCAGCAAAATCAACCGTTACTTGGTCGCCATCAGCTGATGCACGACCTGCATCTTCCCAGGTCTGGTTCTGTTTGCGAATTGTTTCAATCATTTCATCAACATCTGAATCTGCAATATCAACGGTATCTTTATCGATAGATACGCCATCAAGACTTGCGATTTTAACTTCAGGATAAATCTCAAAAGTCGCTGAATATTTTAAGCCGTCAGTTGCTTCAAGATCGTTGCCTATACTTGGGCCACCCGCTGGGCGAAGGTTTTCCTGCGTAACCGCTTCATAAAAAGTGGACTGAACGAGGTCACTAACAATCTCTTGTCGAACCTGACCACCATAATTTTGCTTAACGACCTTAAATGGTACTTTACCTGCCCGGAAGCCTTTAATTTTGGTCGTTTTCATCATGCTTTTTAAGCGTGTTTCAACGGCTTCAGCAACTTGTGCTTCTTCAATTTCAACCATCATGCGGCGTTCTAGCCCCTGAGTTGTTTCAACAGAAACTTTCATACTCATAAACCTCTTAATATCAATAACTTATAATTTAAATTTGGTGCGGAAGGTGGGACTCGAACCCACACGCCTTGCGACACAGGTACCTAAAACCGGCGCGTATACCAATTTCGCCACTTCCGCTAATAGACTCTATTATATCAAGCTCTTAGGTGATTGTTGTAACTAATTACAATAATAACCTATCGCTTTTTAGGAGATGTTCCTACTGAGTAATGTATTCAACATAAATCAGCAGAACGGCATCTTACCAAAACATTGCAACATAGGGTAATAAAAATAAAACTTATTTTCATCATGGTTTACATCAACATAGGCTCAAATTTCACATGCAAATAGGTGAAATGCGTGGAATTCCGTTATCATGCTCAGTTCAATTCAGAACACTAAACTACGTAGACCACTACATAAAATGAATAATACAATTGCCTCTTGCCCGACTTTAATGATTCAAGGTACAACCTCAGACGCAGGTAAAAGTACAATCGTTAGTGGATTATGTCGCCTGCTGCATCAACAAGGCCATAATATTGCCCCTTTCAAACCCCAAAATATGGCACTTAATAGCGCAGTAACGATTGATGGGGGTGAAATTGGCCGAGCGCAAGCGGTTCAAGCACAAGCAGCGGGAATTGAACCTCATACTGATATGAATCCAGTCCTAATAAAACCGAGTAACGATACGAACGCACAAATAATTATTCACGGTAAAGCGCTCTCCGATATGGATGCAACAGGCTTCCATCACTACAAAACTCAAGCAATGAGATTTGTTTTAGAATCTTATAATCGATTAGCACAAAAATATCAGGCTATCATCGTTGAAGGCGCTGGCAGTCCCGCTGAAATAAATTTACGTGATGGAGATATCGCCAATATGGGCTTCGCCGAAGAAGTCGATTGTCCAGTAATTATTGTTGCGGATATCGATCGAGGCGGAGTTTTTGCACATTTAGTTGGCACCTTAGAATTACTCAGTGCAACAGAACAAGCTCGAGTTAAAGGATTTATTATTAATCGATTCCGTGGCGATATTCGTTTATTGCAGCCGGGAATAGATTGGTTAGAACAACGAACAAATAAGCCCATTTTAGGCACACTACCCTATTTACAAGGATTCCATTTAGAAGCAGAAGATGGCTTGAGTAATCAGCAAGTTCTCACTGAACGAAAACTTAAGGTTATCGTACCGGTACTGCCGCGTATTAGTAACCATACCGACTTTGATCCTTTACGACTCCATCCCAATATAGATTTCGAATTTATCGGGCCACAAACTAAAACAAGTGCAAACATACCCAGTGCGGATTTAATTATTTTACCTGGTAGTAAAAATGTACGCGACGATTTAAATTGGTTAATTGAACAAGGTTGGCAACAAGCAATAACCAAGCACTTACGTTATAACGGGAAAATCATAGGCATTTGTGGTGGATTTCAAATGCTAGGACAACAAATACATGATCCTCTCGGTATAGAAGGAAAAGCAGGTTCAACAAAAGGATTGAATTTACTCGAGCTTAAAACGCACCTAAGTGCAAATAAAAAACTAACGCGTGTCGAAGGAATATTAACGCTCAATAATACAAAAGTAAGTGGCTATGAAATTCATATGGGAATTTGTGAAGGTAAGGCTTTGAAACATCCTGCAATTAAATTTACTCAACACCCCGACAAGCAAAAATCTGATGGCGCAATATCAGAAGATGACTTAATTTTAGGCACCTATCTGCATGGCCTGTTTGAAAACCAAGAAACATGCGATAGCTTGTTAGCGTGGGCAGGCTTAGCAGAACCCCAAACACCAAATTACCATCAAATCCGTGAATCTGAAATTAACCGACTCGCCCTAATGATGAAAAATAACCTCGATATGGCCAAAATTAACCGAATTCTTTTCCCAAATAGTTAATTCTGCGCTCAAAACACTTCATGTAAAAGCACCAATAAGCGTTTATTAGCCGCATAAATACTTAAGGTTCCCAATATTATGCCGATAAGATTCATGTAACGCTGTAAATGGCAGTGACTTCTATTTGGAGAATGAATGTGTTGAAAAATCTAACAATTTCTACAAAATTAGGGATAGCCTTTGGTATCGTCGTCAGCTTCTTCCTTATTGGTATGTGGATTTCAATTAACTCAACACAATCTATTACCACAAAATTTGAGCAATTTTTCCAACAAAATTATGCTCGACAACACGCTTATCAAACCATGTTTTCTGATGGACTTTTATCAGGCGTTGCATTAAGAAACTTAGTTCTCCGCCCCCAATTGGTTAAACCTTATAAAGTTGTCCCTAAAGCCATAGCCCGTTTTGATGCTGCTTTAAAAACAGCTGAATCTCTTGCCGTAAACGATGAATCGTTACAAAAATCATTAACAACAATTAAAACTCACTGGCTACAAACTCGAGCGGCTAAGCTCAAAGTTTTAGAGCTTATGAAGGAAGGTGATGTAGAAAGTGCTAAGCAACTTTTAACAAAACAAGAACATCCTCATTGGCGTAAAGTACGTATAACTGTTCAAGGTCTCGTATTAAAAGAAGAAAAAGATGTTGCGCAGCTTCAAAGCGATATGCTTGCAGCCAGTTCAAGCGCCATCATTAACTCGTTTATCTTCGCATTAATTATTATAGGTTTAACAATTGGCGTTGCGTTTTTAATTACGAAACTAATTAAAAAAACGTTAAGTGGCATTATTGGTTCTTTAAACAATATTGCAAGTGGTGAAGGTGATTTAACAAGTCGTCTAGATGACTCAGGTAAAGATGAAGCGGGTCAGCTTGCAAAAGCATTTAATCAGTTCGTTGAAAAAATACAATCTATTATTAGTGAAGCCAGTAAATCAGGCGAACTCTTATCTTCTTCGGCAAAACAACTATCAGAAATAAGTGTTGATACAAAACTCAATGTTAATCAACAAGAATCAAAAATTGAACAAGTTGCTACCGCCATTAATGAAATGGCATCAACGGTACAAGAAGTTGCTCGCCACGCATCAGAGGCATCAAATGCGGCACAACTCGCCGATACAGAATCCGCAAACGGCCAACAAGTTGTAAATCAAGTTATCTCATCTATTAATGACTTAGCGGGTGAAGTACACAATACCGCCGAAGTTATTCATAAAGTAGAAGAAGATGCTGATAAAATTGGAACGGTACTTGATGTCATTAAAGGTATTGCTGAACAAACAAACTTGCTCGCTCTTAATGCTGCAATAGAAGCTGCACGAGCAGGCGAACAAGGCCGAGGTTTCGCTGTTGTTGCGGATGAAGTTAGAACACTGGCAAGCCGCACACAAGAATCAACCCAAGAAATTCAAGAAATGATTGAAAGCTTGCAAGCGGGTGCAAAATCAGCCGTTCAAGCGATGCAACAAGGCGAAGAGAAAACACAAAGTACCGTTGATAAAGCACAAGGTGCGGATGCGGCACTCAGTGCGATTACCGCAGCCGTTTCACAAATTGTAGAAATGAATACGCATATCGCGAGTGCAGCAGATGAACAGTCTTCGGTTGCTGAAGATATTAACCAAAACATTTCTTCGATTAGCACCTTGTCTGTACAAGCTGCTGAAGGTGCAGAACATACAGCGGCTTCTAGCCAAGACTTAGAACGCCTCGCCAATGACCTGCAAACAATGATGTCGAACTTTAAAACTTAAAATCAAAAAAAATACTAGAATATGGTGGGTCGTGAGAGACTCGAACTCTCGACCAAGGGATTAAGAGTCCCCTGCTCTACCAACTGAGCTAACAACCCATAGCGCTATAATAACGCGTCTAAATAATAAAAAAGAAGCATTTGTCCAATTTATTGCACAAAAACACATTCCCGCGTCTCATGAAAAAATCGAAGTGATGAGCTGAATTAGTTCATCTTAAGAATATTCGCCCTGTAATAACCAATGTATGAACGTACCATTAAAATATCAGATAATAAGGATATTTACCTATTTTTTAATAATTAGGTATAGTGTCATTCATAAAGTATTTTACTCGGAGATTGAAAATGGTCACATACTTATACTGGATAGCCGTACTTGGATTAAGTTTTGGTGTACTTTACTTACTTGGTGTGAAATTCGATAACTGGAAAAATGGGGTGATAGCAGCCGTAGTTATTTTTATTGTTGGGCTTGCCGCGTATTACTTTCATTTTCAACAAATTTTTGTAAAACGTTATGGTGGGGTTATGTCGATTAGTGTCCCAGCCGGGCAAGTACATCTTGCAGCAACATGGAAAGACGATAACTTATGGATTGAAAATTACGATCCAAAAACAAACACTTGTTATTTTAATGAATATTCTCGAGGTAATTTATTACAAGGTAAAGTAACGATAAAAGATTGCAATCCTTTACTGCGAAAATAGATTATTCAAATTCTTTAAGTACTCGATGCTTCGCCTGCATAAACTCTGCATGAGTAACATAAATTAAATCAGCAATACGACGAACCATTAACTCTTCATATTGATCTAATTCATTGTCGGCATACGCCACTGCCCACAAATGCTCAATAACTTGAATCTTTTGAGGTTGAGTAAAATGCTTGGCTATCAACGTTGTAAATTGATGATAATCAACCGCCTCTTCCACTTCAGCATGCGCCAAATTAAAAAGTTCAGTGGTTTCCTCTATATCAAGCTCAAATGTTTTCTGTAATTTTTCAAGCAGCACATTAACTTCATCATCATGCACTTCACCATCATCTTGCATCATTTCAATCATTAATGCTGTAGTCGCCAGCCGCAACTTATGCTCAACATCAGAATCGTCTTTGATATCCAGCTTATTTTCAAAAAAACTTTTTATTTTTTGTAACATATTAAACCATTAGATAATTATCGTTCTTGAGTATAATTTATTCAATATCCAAAATAATACTCGACCTTAATACTTTTCAATAAGCTTACATTCACAATTAAGAACATTCGCCCATGACTCTGCATATACCACAGCAATATTCCCTGCAGATAAATGCACACGTTCCTCACACAACATTAACACAAGATCAGCTAACCCAGGATTATGCCCAACGAGTAGAACGGAATTTAATGTCTCATCAATATCAGAAAGCACTGCTTGTAGCTCTGAGACAGAAGCATTGTAAATTCGTTCATCTTCAGTTTGGTCGTCAACTGAAATATCTAAACCGTCACACATTAATAAGGCTGTTTGTTTTGTGCGCTCTGCCGGTGAATAAATGGCCCTGTTAATTTTGATGTTTTTATTTTTAAAAAGCTTGGCGATACTTAATACGTTATCTTTTCCAATTTCGCTAAGCGCTCGCATAATATCTGGCGATGTGTTTTCAGCTTTTCCGTGTCGCATTATATACAATGTTGGCATTTCTAATCCTTATAAACAATAATTTAAACCATCAAATAAATTGATTTTACAGCAAGACTTAAACCACTCACCAGCAATAAAATACTAACAACTTGATTAAAGCGATTATCATTAATTTTAATATGTAAATGTTGTCCTACATACATCGCCAAGATCAATACAGGTAATAAAACTAAAGCTAAGAGTAGCATTTTATAAGTAAATAAATCCGAATAATAATACCCGAACATTCTTGCTCCACCATCTACTAAAAATATCATCGTGATAGTTGCTCGAAACTGTTGTTTATTAACTTGGCGCATTTTAAGATACAAAACATAAAACGGCCCGCCAGTACCAAACAAAGCTCCAATCAAACCCGCAAAACTACCCGCCGCAATTGCCCACCAGCGACTACCCGATTTAATATTATGTGGCAACAAGGAATAAACCGCATAACAAAATATAAACACACCCAACGTGAAGGTAAGCACCGTAACATTTACGTTGATAAGTAACCACAACGCAATCGTAATACCCGCTAATGAAAAAGGCAAAAGAGGCAAAAGATCTCGCCAGACAACATCTTTGCGATAACTAATACTTTGATACACCGTACCGGTATAACTTAATAAAGCTAACACAGGAACAATAAACGGAATGGGTAAAAAGAAAGCCAGCAAAGGAATCGCAACTAAGCCACTACCAAAACCTGATAAGCCTTTAAGCACGTAAGCTATAAATATAATAACAATGCATAAAACCAGTTCATTGACTGTAAGAGGTAATAATTCTGAGAACATAAAAGGCTGCAACGTGAAATTATGTAAGAATGAAGTCGATTATATCACTCAAACATAATGACACCGAACATTTTCATTAAAAGCGAACAACTGAATGAGTTGATTATTTCTCCGCTAATGCTTTCAACGCTTGATTCATAGAATTTAACATTGGTGGAACACCTTTTTCCATCTGACTACAAAAAATAGGAGCGAGTAAACCACTAAAGATTTCTTTATGTATTAATCGAGTGCCAGTTTTCGTTTGTTCTAGCTCCAAAACTTTATCGTTAGTAAAAATAAAGCCTGCGACCATATTAGCTCGCCAACGAAAATAATTAGGCTCTTTAAGCTCAGTAACAACAGGACTATATTGAGGGCCGTCCTTCCCGTCTTCTTTACCTATCATCGTAATATCAACCGTTGAACCAACCAAACTAGCTCCCTGAGACGATTTAATAATAGGGCTCCAATCCTGCCATTTGTTGATATCAGTAATGATAGACCAGACTTTAGATGGTGGCGCTGTTATTTCAATTTCTGTTGTAATTTCTTGCTCCTTGCTTCCTTCAATTGCCAGATAGCTGATACCAACACCAGTCAATAGTAATAATATTAAAAGTACTTTTTTCATCGTTATTAAGCTCCATTTATTTACAGTTTATCCATTTAATTTATATTTAACTCTAACCAAAATCATATACAGCTACCAGTAACCACTATAATCTATCAAGCCAAACACGATCATATTTATCAATAATATCAGTCGTTGTATTTAACCCTCGAGCTTTAGCCTTTTTGTAAAGTTTTTTAGCGTACCCCTTGCCATCTTTAACAACTTTCCCGTGATCATACAAAACAGCTAAATTAAAGATACCTTTCGCATTGTATTGATTATGCGATTTTAATATCCAGTGATGTGCCAGTTTATAATCTTGTTTTACACCAACACCATTGGCATACATACAACCTAATTTATTTTGAGCATGGTCATCTCCTGCTTTAGAAGCAATAGTTAGCCATACAGCTGCCTGTGCAAAGTCTTTTTCTACACCTTTCCCTTTCATATAAAAACTGGCCACTGTTTTTGCCGTCTTTAACTGACCAGAATCAACGGCGGCGATATACCATTTTAGAGCCAGTTGAGTGTTTTGGGGAACTCCTTTTGCAAAATTATAATGCCATGCAAGCCAACTATACGCGGAACTAAAACCCGCATTTGCCGCTTTTATTGTATATTGATAGCTTTGTTTAAAGTCTCTATCGCCACCATTATTAAATCGATATAACATGCCTAAATAATAATTAGCCACAATATTTTTTTCATTAACAGCAGCTAATTTACATATACTACGCGCAGTCTTATATTCTTTAGCCTCATAAGCACGACGGCATTCTTGTAGTAAAAACTCTGCGCCATCATTTATTTCTATCTTATTACCGATACTTTGGTCGGCAAGAAAATCTTGATTAATAAGGTACCCATCATAACGATCTTTGTAATACTGAGGGACATCATTATTTTCACAACGATATAGCACCCTTGGTTTAGATTTAGTTCGATAAACAATTAATACATTCTTTAGAGTATCAAACTGATATCGAACATTGGTTGAATAATATAAACCAAATGAATTACCCTTACGATTTACAATAGGTATAACCAGAGGTGAATTTTGTGAAAAAAACTGCAGGAATTTCTTATGCTTTAAATCAATACGCTGAAGATGGTTGCTGCAATCCGAGTACAGTGACAACCAGCCATCAAAAATAGAATCATCAAAGCTATCACTGACATTTCGCAAGCTATCAAGAGAAATAGGTGCCCTATTGCGCGTTTTTGAAAATACTCGCTTTGCTTTAGGCTTATTGTTTAAAAATCCGGTAGATTTATCTGTGAATGTAACAATGCCAGATGGACTAACCTCACGATATATTTCTGCATAAGAAGTGCTTGATACAATCAACGAGATAAAAAATAACGACACAGGAGTCAAAAAATTCACAGCAATACCTATACTTTATAATTGCACAACAATAGTAAACGAACAACAATGTTTTTCCAAATCGTTAAGCTTAAATAGTCGTCAAAATAGGATTTCAACTGGCTTCAGTTTTGCGAATTATTGAATATAAATGTACAGGACACCGTCAATACGAAAATCATGTGATTATCTACTCTACTCCCATTTATTGAATGACTCCGCACCATTTTATTGTTACCGTTTACAAAAGGTTAACTAAATGAAATTTTCATGCAAACAACCGATTAAACAAAGGCTTATTAATCCATGAAATTACTTATACGCAATATTGCAAGAACAACAACAGAAAAAGAACTTCAATCCTTGTTCGAACCCTTTGGTACCGTCCAATCATGTAACTTAGTTATAGACAAAGAAACAGGGAAGTCCAAAGGTTTTGGTTTTATTGAAATGCCAAAACAAGGCGAAGCCAAAGCCGCAATGAAAAGCCTAAACGGTAAAGAAATTGCAGGAAGCACTCTTCGCGTGAAAAAAAATGAATCTAACTAATGCCTAATGAAGATAACAAAATTCGAAAGCAAGATCCCGTACATGGTATTACACTAAAAACGATAGTTACCCAACTAGAAGAAAAATATGGCTGGGAAGAACTAGGTAAGCGCATTAACATTAAATGTTTTATCAACGATCCTAGTATTAATTCCAGTTTGAAATTTTTAAGAAAAACACCTTGGGCAAGAGAAAAAGTTGAAGCGCTTTATCTAAGTGATAGTAACGAAGAATAAGTACATCTATAGAAGTAATCATGAAATATAACATTGACTCCGAGCAACCCTTGTAAAGTTAAGGTTATCACGAGCACGGAATAATCGTTCTCTACTCTGCCCATTAATATTTAGTTAAAAGCACACAATTGAACGAAATAGCGTAAAATCCACCGTATGAAAACTCCAAAACGAATCATCCCATTGGTCGAGAACGGTCTGGTAGACGAAGTCATCGGCCGATTAATGAGTGGTAAGGAAGCTGACGTGTTCGTTGTACGAAGCGGTTCTGATATCCGCTGCGCCAAAGTCTATAAAGAAGCGAACAAACGAAGCTTTAAACAAGCCGTTCTTTATCAGGAAGGTCGTAAAGTCCGTAATAGTCGCCGCGCTCGCGCCATGGAAAAAGGCTCAAAGTTTGGTCGTAAACAACAGGAAGAAACGTGGCAAACCGCCGAAGTCGATGCGCTATTCCGCCTTGCTGCTGCTGGTGTTCGTGTTCCTCAACCCTATGATTGTCTTGATGGAGTGCTCCTAATGGAGTTGATTACCGATGCAGATGGTGAAGTTGCACCACGTCTTGGTGATGTAACAATGAGCGCCGAAAAAGCCATTGCAGACCATGCTCTCGTCATGCAATACGTAGTACGTATGCTACATGTTGGACTGATTCATGGTGACCTTTCAGAATTTAATGTGCTGGTAGATGAACACGGCCCCGTGATTATCGACCTACCCCAAGCTGTCGATGCGGCAGGCAACAACAATGCCGAGTCTATGTTGACACGCGATGTAAACAATATGCGTCGCTACTATGGCCAATTCGCACCTGAGTTACTCAGCACACTGTATGCAAAAGAGATATGGGAACTATACGAAGACGGAACTTTACTTGCCGATAGTAAACTAACCGGTCAGTTCGAAGAAAATTTACAAGACGTCAATCTCGAAGAAATTGTTGACGTTATCGAAGCGGCTCACCTCGAAGAGCTTGAGCGTCAAGAACGTCTACGCGAAGCCCAAGAACCTGAGTGAATATTTTATTTATAGGATAAATAAGAAACAGATCATTATTAACTTGTAAAAGTTTAGACCAAATCTGACACATCACTGCACCAAGCACACATCATTTCGCGTAATAATGCCAACCAAATAACCTTCTTTTACAATTAGCATAGCACCAATGTGTTGTTCCACGAATAACCTTGCAATGTAACACACATCAGTATCGGCACTTGCCGTTAATACATGTGTTTTTATTGTCCAAACATTTATCATTTAAATGTCCGCTATATTTCTCATCGTATTTAATATGCTGGAGACTCTTGCCTGACTTGTTTCATCAGTTGGCATATGACCGGAGACAGCTTCAACAAAACGCTCATCTTTCATTAATATTTGAAAACGTTTTGACAATTCTGTTACAAGGTTAGATTTTGATTGAATAACTTCATTTACTAATTCTGGTCGGCCATCCATGACAGCGATAATGTCTTCAATGTCATGACTTAACAAATAATCATCATGACCTCGGCCATCAAACGCTTCAAGTTTTGTTATTAAAAAATAGGGCGCCGATACCATATAAATATTATTTCCCGATGGTAATGTTATTTCGCTGGCATTTAATGCGACTTCCTTATACCACTGATTGCCAAAACCCAGGATTTCTTTTTCAGTTGGCATCACATCTAGGATAACGTTCTTCCCAACCCAACGACATAGGGGTGCATCATCACTAGTATCTTCTTTAAACCCTTTGGCACGCAATTTATCACTCAGCTTATAGTACGCCGCTTTCGTTAACACTTGCACAATCGCATCGACATCCTTTGTTATTCTAATCGGTGGCGCAGCAGGATCGGTTATTAACAAACCCGTTGCACAGCCCCCTACAAACACCATGTCATCCGCCAGTTCAGCTAACTGTGCAATTACCCGTTCGAGTATTTCAAGATTAGGATTTTGTTGTTTAACCATAATGTTCGAATGCCTTCCTTAATTCCTTTTTAGCCATTTCCCTTTCCCTGGCGCGCCCCCCTCTTATCGCATCCACCAGCGCCAACAATTTATACAGTATTAGATCCTTCTTCGCAGCTTTTGGTACTGACTTATATAAAGGTGAAAAAGATTCACCCCGCACCTCACCTTCAGGATCAGGCCAAACTGGCGGGAATTCATATGCTCCAAAAGTCGCATCAAGCGGTGCCGCCGCATAAGCAGTGGGCATACCTCTATTCAATTCACCCCTATCGGGTACAAAAACGTACTGAATGCCGTGCTCCAAAAATTCGCCAAGATTCCGAATATTAGGCCCGATAGCATCCCCCTCTTTGATTGCCAATCGTGCCTGCAATGCACGTTTAGAAGCCGCATGGACTTCGGATGGACTCATCTCTAGATCTAACGCTAACCTATTGAAAGACCATGGAATTTTTCCCATAGCAACCAACTTGAGTAAAAATAGAATATCTTGTGGTTTTAAATTCATCTTATCATTCTCTGTTCGCAATTCGCGAATAAAGAATAACAAATAATAATAATAAGTCAAGTTTTGTACTTTGCCAGTTCAGTATGAAATCCTTTCTGTGGTCACTACATACTACTTTAATGAACGAACGGACAGTGATTACTAGTGGGTTTGAATTATTGCGTTAGAAGTTAGGATCCAAGTTTTATTTATTACTTCATCCTTAAAGTAGCCATTTGACGTTTAAAATAGTCGTTCTAGTCCTTTTATTTGGCCTTTTTTAATACTTTATACTCAAGAGTTCGCTACTCTTAAAATTAACTAATTTAGGCTATAATTAGTCTGTGTAAATCACTGTTAGGGTCTCAATAATGTCAAAGAAGTCACTACTAGAAAGTAATCCTTTTCTAAGAGATCCTGCCAAGTATAGAGATGCCCTTATTACCTGTGTTTCCAGCTCAACCGCTATTGAGACGGCAACATCTACATCATCTGTAGCTCAATCCCTAAAAGGTACACTTAAAAATACACCTAAGACGAAGTAAAAGAGTTATCTATAACCTTGGTAAATAGTTGTTCCATTGGTGTGTAATTTCTATCTAGTCCTTCCTGAATAGCCGAAAAATATTCCTCTTTGCTCTCTTTTACAAATAAATTAAAATTCAATAATGGCAAACCCGCTTGCAAGGCCATTAATGTAATAAGAATACGTCCTACTCGACCATTACCCTCTCTAAAGGGATGGATTAATTCAAATTCTACATGTACTTCTGATAGCGCATTTACAATAGCATTTCGGTCGAAATTTATGCACGGTGTATATTTTAGTAATTGTTCTTGTTCAAACTGCATCATCAATTTAGGCACTCTATTCGCCATAGCAAATGAAAAGTCACCCTTGCTAATATTTACCTGACGAAACTGACCTGCCCATTCGTAAATATCACCCAACCATAACTTATGCATGTAACATAAATCATTAACCGTAAACTGATGTTCTGCATCATACTCCTTAATAAGTATGTCCATAGCGACTGCTAAAGCTTTTGCCTCAGCCGAGTCCATTTCTTCTGGATTTGTAATTCCTTGTCTGTTCTTCAGTACCTTATCATTTGAGCCTTGCTCAAATTGCGCCTCAGTCAAACCTGAAACGTCGTAGCGATCCGTCACAACTTATGCTCCTTTCTCCATACCAATATATCTAGCGCTTCTTTTAATGCCTCTTGCACTTTAGGCCTTTCTGTATTTTAAGTTTTTCTATCCATGCGTGAATCGGTTTCTACTAGTGAAAAAGGATTAATTACTTTTGAATCCATGTTAGTTGTAAACACTTTCCCCCTGCACCCTGATACTTATCATAAACATGCACATAAACTTTATCGCATACTTTCTGCCATTTACTCCTCATCCTTAAAGTAGACATTTGACGTTTAAAATAGTTGTTCTAAGACTTTATATTGGCCTTTTTTAATGCTTTATACAATAGGTTTCAATGTGTTAGGTTGGTCCGCCCGCCGAATTTCACTAACATGCCGCTTCTACTTGTGGTTTCAACCGGTCGATGACTGTCACGTTGAACCATTCGTCACCAACTCACGTTATGTTGTTATTTATGCGACATGACAACATCTAAACGTAAATAAAATCAATTATCACCTCTCCCTTTTATTGTTAATCATTACTGAAACCATAATACCCAGGATCTTCAATGTATGCAGCCATGGCCTCACTATTGTTTGGATCTACCAGTTCATAAAATTCTTCTGGCGTATAATGAATACGATGAGTGAAATGATCTGCAATACTTGCTGCCATTAGCTCACCATATCCATCCAGATTTAAACCACAGGCTTGACATGAGAACTTTGTTGGAATAACCGACTGCCTAACAATTATTTGATCTTCTTTATTCTCAATTTGCTCTCGACCATATGTATCCCCTTGAACTGTAGCTACGCATTTACAAGCAGGGCATTCGACTCTATGGTGTCGATGATAGCTAAGCACCTCACTTTTTTTCTCCGACTCCTGTTTTAAATTGGCCTGTTCCGCTGGATCTTTTTCACCGAATACTTTTGCAAAAGCAGCAATTTTACTTTTAACCTTACTGGTCACTTCTCCATTAACTTCTTCGATTATTTTCTCAGCTATTTGAGCCTCGTCCTCACCTAGCAGACTAGTTAAACTTTCACCCTGAGCTTCGGTTAGAATTTTGCAGCACTTATAAAATCCGCCAATCCACATTTGATGTTTATATTCCACAAATGCGGCAGCACCAGAATGAAGCTCTTCATTTCTCCTACCGGCAAGAGCTAATGCAATTGAAAGCTCATCATCGGTGAATTCTGGAATCAATTCTTTGCACAAACGAAGCACTTGATTTGTGGCAATTGACTTACGCTGAGCCGTTGACGAACCTAAGCCCAGAGCTGACAATATATTGCGTTGTTCTTTATCAGGATCAGCCAAAAGAATGGGGCTGAAATTTGCTATCGTAGATCGAGATAATAACTCCAACCCCATGGCACACCACAATCCAAAAACATCATCCGTTCTATCTACGTCAAATGAACGCTCAAAATACAATTTTGATTTTGTCCATAATGAATCTTTATCCCAGCTCATTTAATTCTCCAAATAAATTCTAAATAACTGACGGTTTTCGTTCACCACTGCTGATCGGCTGTGCAGATAATTCCAATTATCAAAAACAACAGCTTTGTTACCATTCCAATCTATTTTTATCGACTCTACTTTATTTATGGCTGCAACAAATTCTTCATGAAACTTTTTAGCGTGTCCATTTACTGGAGTCATAATATTAGGGTCAAATCGAAATCCACAACTTCCATTTTCATAAAAAACTGGAGACGTATATTTACAACCCTCAAAGGTTTCAACTAAGTATATAGCTCTTCGTGCTTTAATAAGGAAATCGCCAGATACAAATTTATTAATATTGCTTAGTGAAACATAGTTAGTCGTGCACTTACTTGTTTTTAACATTCCCATCACGACATACCTTGCGGGTATTCCCCAAAAAGCAGTATCGGTATGCAAAGGGAATGCGGATAAACCATAAATATTGCTAAAAGTACCGGTGAGAGTATTTACACCATCGCTAGATTTTAGTGTGACCATATCCTCACCATTAGGATGTGCTCTAATCTTGCCAACAGATTTTGCCAAACTGATCAATTCATCCTGTGAATAAATATTCTCAACTATCACAATACCTTCAGTCTTTAGATTAACAAGATCTAACATTTACTAAGATTCTCTGCTCATGCATTGTATGAGTACTAGAACGGTATATCATCTTCAAAATCTTCCTTGATTTTATAGTTAGTAGCTACTACACCAAACATATTTAAAACTCTTTCAGCAATTTTTATTAGTTGGTCATATGTAATTATTTCAATACGATGCAAGTGAGCATTAAAATTTCTAAGTGCTTTTTGCTGCTCTTTATTTCCATCTCTACCAACAATAATTCTTGCCCGTATTTTGAGAGGATCTGAACCATCAATAGCTATTATCGAATCGCGATTTCTCTCTACCTCTTCTATATAACGCGTAACTTGGCCTAAAACAGTGGAAAGCTTAGAGGATGGATAATATGAGTCGTGAGAAGTATCGTGTAAAAAGAGCGATTCAGAAAAAGCAGTCTTGATTTCCACTATTTCTAAGTATTCATCTACAGTTTTTCTCAACATGTAGTCTAGACGGTCATCTCTAGTCCAGGTTTTTCTGGGCAAAATTTCACTATATTCACTGCCAAACATCCATGGGTTTTGCTCTAATTGCTTTTGGAGTGTAGCTTCGCTTGTAGAAGCGTCTTCTACAAGCAATTTAAGTTTATTCATCGCATCTGAATACTCAATCATTTTGGAAGCAGCAGCTAAATGATGCAATGTCTCTGATTTACTACCTTGAAGTGCACTTACAAAGTCACCGAAAGACGAAGCTTCTGAGTCTAAATGAGAAAGTATACTTCCTACTAATTGGAGTTTATCATTATCAGCAATATTCGGAATTGCCTCTAGCACGTTTTCGATTTTTGCATATTCTGACCCGCTTATAATATGCATATCACCTGTGACGTCTCCGAAACTATCTTTATAAACTGCACTTAAAAATTTAAAAAGCTTTTCGATCTCGTTAGGGTCATTTCCTTCCAGCCTTACAGATTTTTCTGGTTTGTGAAACCATCCTTTTTTTATACTATTTATATGGTCTATTTTTAAAGAGTAGTGGTGAAGCTCTTTCGTCTTCGGATTAATTATCTCCATCAACGTAGCAATTCTGAAAGCTTGCGGCCCTTCTTTTAAAACGACCTGAGTAATTTTCCCAACATTAGGATTCTTGTACGATTCCTGAATCCGTACTTTAATATCATCTAAAGTGTTTTCTGAACCAAGCATTCCCGTTACCATATGATTTACTCTAATTTAAATCCTAATGTTTGAATTAATGTGGCGTTGCACATCTTTTGCAGCATCCATAGATAACTTGTTTTGTTAACTTTTATACTCAACAAATCAAAGAAACCCTTAAATAACACTGCATGAATTTTGTACACAAAACCCACGCCCGTAAACCCTCAATTCACACACCCGCTAACCAAATCAACGCCTCAATATCAAACCGCTATCAACCTTCCACTCGATCAAAAACAAACCATGCCGCGCCTCTTGTTTAATCACATTATTTTTATAAGGTTTCCCAACAATAACATATTGGTTATAGGAATATGCCCGCAAGTTTTGGTAATATCTCACAAAGCACACAACAACGAAAATATGGGCATATATATAAGGAGTAAAAAAACACAGTGCCGATAGAGTCCATCGCGCATCATTTCACTGTACCTGCACCCCTAATATGCATACCATAGAGCACTAAAAGCAGGAGCTCATAGAGAAATCTGTTAACCTATTGATTTATAGTAATATAGTATTGAAAGACCCTTTATGATCACACCGTTTATTGAATTTTTTGTTAACCGCCACCTGCTCACCAATATGATCTTTATCTCGGTCATTTTCGGAGGACTGTTTGCCTGGCAAGAAATAAAAAAAGAAGAACGCCCCGATGTGACTTATGATCGTGTCCGAATTAACGCTATCTACCCGGGTGCTACTGCCGAAGAAGTGGAGCACTTCGTTACTCGAGAATTAGAAGAAGAGTTAAAAGCAGTTGACGGTGTGTATCGTCTGTACAGTAGCGTTAGTCGTGGGTCAACCACCGTCACTGTCGAGATGGAAAAAGATTTACCCAACCAAAAAGAAGTCATTACCGAAATACGTAATGCTGTTCTGGCAACTCAATTACCCCCGGAAGTAAGAGACAAACCTTCCGTGCGTGTATTCAAAAGTTCAAAAAAAGCGATTATCGATATTGCGTTAATCCATAAAAAAGCTCACCTGCTTACCAACCCGCAACGCCAAGAAATTCAACGTATCGCCACTGCACTTGAATTACAACTCACGAACTTACCCCAAGTAAATAGTATTAATCGCTCAGGGTATTTACAGGAAGAATTACAGATAAACGTTGACCCTAAAAAACTGGTGCGGTATCAAATACCGCTCAGTCAGGTTATTAACGAAGTAAATAATAATCATATACGCCAACCCGCTGGCCATATTGAAATAAAAGATGAACCCAGTGTCACCATTAATGCGCAACTCGACACGGTAAAAAAATTAAACAATGTTTATATACAGGCGGGCTTTAAGGGCAAAGCCGTTGATCTTAAATCTATTGCAGAAGTGAGAACAGATTTTCGCCGGGAAAAGCAAATAATAAAAGTGAATGGTCATGAGTCCATCATGTTTAATGTGGTTAAGAATGGCTCCTTCGGTATTCTTGAATCGTTAAAATCCGTACAAAAAGTGGTTGATGATTTTAGTAACAATAATTTACGTAATTCAAATATCCAACTCGTTATTTTAGACGACGAATCTTACGACGTAAGAAACCGTCTAAGCATTATTGCAACCAATGGCGCGATTGGTTTTACCTTGATATTACTAACCTTATTTTTATTTCTGAATAAACGTTCCGGTATATGGGTCGCTATGGGAATTCCATTTACCGTTTGCCTCACCATAATTGTTACAAATATGATGGGTTACACCATTAATAACGTCACACTCGCCGCAGTAATAATAGTAATGGGGATAGTGGTTGATGATGCCATTGTGGTTGCTGAAAACATTGGCCGTTTTAGAGCAAATGGTTTTAGCTCACATGATGCGGCGGTAAAAGGTACCGCACAAGTTTTTATGCCCATTCTCGCTAGCATTACTACCACCTGCGTTGCCTTTATTCCTTTGTTTTATTTTACTGGCCGCTTTGGTTCTTTTGTTAGTTTTATTCCCCCCATTGTGTTTTTAATGCTCTTTGCCAGCTTATTGGAATCACTAGTGATCTTACCAGGGCATTTACATTTTCAAGCACCGCAATTTTTACGTCGTCAACCGCAATCATTGGCAAAAGTAAAATCGCATTGGTTTGATCGTATTGAAGACCGTTACGGTAATGCTTTAATTATTTTGTTAAAATATAAATATTTAATCATTGCTGTTTTCATTGGTTTATTAACCGCCTCATTATTTATTGCTAAACAGACAATGAGTTTTGTTTTGTTTCCGCATTCAGAAACACGCGAAATTGTATTGCTTGGCACGGCTAATAAAAAAGCTGATCGTTATGAAACCGCCATGATAAGCAAAGAAATTGAAAAGATTATTACGCCCTACATTGACAAAGAAGTGATTGGCTTTAGAACAGAAATAGCCCGTAGCCGACATGGTGGAGTAGCTAAAGAAAATAAATTTAGGATGATTATTGAAATTGTACCAAAAGAAGATCGCACACGTTCTGCCGATGATTTGGTTAACCTCTGGAAACCTGAAACAACTAAAGTGAAAGGTTTAAAGAAATTAATTATTCAAAAAAGTCGCTGGGGACAATCTTCCGGCAGTGCAGTTGAAGTCTTGATTCTGGAAAACAATGATGCATTACGTAACAAGGCCGCTGAGCTAGTATTGGCCGCCATGGAGAAACACCCCGAACTCACCAACGCAGAGATCGATAGACCATTAACCTTACCAGAATATAAAGTCGATATTAAACGGGAAAAAGTCAAACGCTTATCTATTAACCCAACTGATATTGCAACAACCTTTCGCGCGTCACTTGAAGGCAATATACTTTATGAATTACCGAAAGATAATGAACATATTGATGTACGCATATCGGTACTCGATAGTGCGAAAAAAGATATTAATAGTATTTTAAAAATTCCGGTGGAAAATCGAAGTAACTATTTAGCACCGCTTGGTGACTTAGTCACAATAAAAAAAGTGATGGCCCCCACTTCCATTACCCGACGTGATACTCGTCGGGCAATAACCGTTTATGCTGATTTAAAGAAAGATACATTAACCACCCCGTTACAAATTGCTGTGGATTTAGAGAATGGCGTCTTTCGAAACATTACAAGCACGCAACCTTCCACCAACCTAAACTTTGATGGTGAAGTCGCAGATACCCGTGAATCTAAAAACGACCTCTCCAATGCCATCACCATGGTTATCTTTTTAATCTTTGCGATTTTGGTTGTTTTATTTAATTCTATTTCTCGTCCGATTATTATTATGCTCGCGATTCCTTTTGGCGTTGTTGGCGTTATCCTCGCCTTTTGGTTGCACGGCCAAACGTTATTTGGTTTTTTTGCGGCCATTGGCACACTAGGTATGGCTGGCGTTGTTATTAACGATGCAATCATTATGTTAACTAAGCTCGACGATGAGTACGATAATGCATCAGCCACAGCAAACACACACAATGAAAAAATCGCCCGCATTGCTCAAACTCGTCTTAAAGCGGTAATACTCACAACCCTTACAACTGTTGCTGGGGTGTTACCCACTGCCTATGGTGTTGCGGGATATGATTCAACACTTGCAGAAATGATGTTAGCCATGGCATGGGGTTTGCTGTTTGGTTCACTGATTACCTTATTACTCATTCCTTGTATGTATAGTTTTATTCAAGACATACAAACTCGTTTTCAGAAAAGCACGCTTAATTAAATGAAAATAGAAAAAATAATAACCACCGGTTTACTCATTGTAGCGCTCTTAGTTACGCAATCGGTGTTCGCGAAAAAACAAACTCAATCACCTAAACCGATACTATCAATAAGTAAATTTATTGAGCTCGCAACAAAAAATGACCTCACTTTCGAAACCATTTTAATCGATGAACTATCTCTTCAATACCGTCGCGATATTTTAATACCAGATAGTGACATTATCATGGATGTAAAATACCAATATAATTTTTACCTGAGTCAAGATCGTAGCGAGCCAGAAGCAACCGTTTCGTTAAGCAAGCTCTTCCCCTACAGCGGCACACAACTGGCCTTATCTTATAGCAAAGCTTCTTCAGGTATTTCAACACCCGATAGTTCAAGTTTACAATTTCTAATAACTCAACCTATTGCCAGAAATGCATTTGGTAAAGGAACGCAAATACAAGATAAAATAATTGGAATTGAAAACGATATTAGACGCTACCAAATAATTGAAGCCTACGAAGATTATCTCGCCAGCTTAACAGCAGCTTATTACAACTGGTACTCGGCTTATGAAAACTTAAAAGTCGGCAAATTATCTTATCAATCCAACAAAAAATTGATGGGCAATATTCTTGAGCGACAACGACAAAAAATAGCTTTACCCATTGATGTAAACAAAATGAAATTATTATTAATAGGAAAAAAAGAAAATCTTATTATCTTGCAAGAAGTATACGATACCTATAGCAACCTTATATTCAAAGCCATCCGCCACAACGGCACAATACCTTATATTCCCAGCACACCAAAAAGCCCAGCGGCTAATGTACAATTTGAAGCAGACTATAAAAAATTCACTCAAAATAGTCGTACTTATGAGGTACTAAATAAACTAGAACAACAAGGAACAATGCAAGTTAAAAAAGCAGCCGATGATCTATTACCATCAACCAACCTATTACTCGGCTATAAACTAGAGGGTAATGATTGGGGAATAAAAGAACAAGAACGGAGTTATTTTGCTGGTATATCGCTGCAATGGCCTTTTGGGCGAAGTGTAACCAGAGCGAAAAAAAATATTGCACAAATCGAACATAAAAAAACCGTACTCTCCAATAAAAATAAATATGAAGATTTACGCATCAACTTAAAAAATCTTTATCTGCAAATTCAGCGCGAACAAAAACTAATCGGTATATCAAAAACTAAAATAACATTAGCAGAATCAATATTAAAAGATGAAGCCGAAAATTACTCTTATGGGAAAGTAACCCTTAACGATTATATTATAGCGGTTAACCGCGTCGACGAAAATCGTTTTAGCTACACCGAAAACAGCGTGAAACTTAATAAATTATTAATAGAGTGGCTACGTCTAACGGATCAACTTGTTGGAAAGAATGTTTTAGATAAATCGATTAAATAAACTAAGTTCTGTTCGATTTTCTTACCCTAACTATAAGCCCGACAAACAAAACTAAACAACACTCTGTACTGTATCAGGTAAATTCTCCATTAGTATCTTGGTAAAAGCCTCGAATACCTGTTTGCGGGGAAACGAGCGTCGATACACCAATGATATTTTTCGAAATGTATCGGTAAATTGTAATTGTCTGGTGACAATACTTTTATCTTTAGCGGCTGTCGATTTTAATGCAAGCGCAGGTAGTAAGGTACATCCAAAACCAGCCGCCACCATTTGCAGTAATGTTTCCAAACTCGCTGCTCGCAAATCGGCTAATTCACCTTGCATTGAACGTTCTTGCATATGGCACACTTCCATTGCTTGGTCTGCCAGGCAATGGCCTTCAGCTAATAAAAGTAAATCTGCTTCATCTAGATCAGTTTGTGTTATTTTCTTTTTCTTTGCTAGTAAATGGTTTCGTGGATGAGCAAGCCAAAATGGCTCATTAAACAAAGGTATACTTTCAAAGTCAGGGTCATCTATCGGTGTTGCAATTAAGGCAGCATCTATTTCATGTTTACCTAATCGAGTAAGTAAGTCGTTAGTCATCTCTTCCGATAACACCAGTTTCATTTGTGGAAATTTTTTATTAAGTGGCTTCAGTATCAGTGGTATAAGATAAGGACTTAAAGTTGGTATCACACCTATACGAAAAGCACCCACTAATGGATCATGATATGACTGTGCCAGATGTTGCAATGCAGCGGCTTGTTCTAAAACGTTTCGCGCTTGTGCCACAATGGCCTCACCAACTTGCGTAGTAACAACGGAACGTTTGGTGCGTTCAAAAACAGACACACCTAATAAATTTTCTAATTTTTTTATCTGTCCACTCAGTGTTGGCTGACTCACAAAACACCGTTCTGCTGCCAGACCAAAATGCTGCGTATCCGCCACCGCGACTAGGTATGTTAGATCTCTTAAATTCATTTATTTGAACCTCTTTTACGTAACAATTAATTAATAGGTAATATCTATTAATGTAATAAATATAAACGATTTTGTCTATTTATAACTTTATCCTATTATCATCACATGTCTGGCAAGTATTGTGTATTAAACAACACTAACCAGGCGCGTAATAAACATTAATCATAGGAGCAAACCATGAGTAACAAAAAAACAGTCATGACATCAGCCGCGGGTTGTCCAGTTGCAGATAACCAAAATTCTATTACCGCCGGAGCAAGAGGCCCAGTACTAATGCAGGATGTGCATTTGTTTGAGAAGTTAGCCCACTTCAATCGTGAACGTGTTCCCGAACGCGTTGTACACGCAAAAGGCGCAGGTGCGTACGGTACCTTTAAGGTTACCGGTGATATTTCAAAATACACCCGCGCTAAACTTTTCGAAAAGGTCGGCAATAATTGTGACGTGTTTGTGCGGTTCTCTACCGTGGCCGGTGAATTAGGCTCGGCAGATACTGTACGAGATCCACGTGGTTTTGCTGTTAAATTCTATACCGAAGAAGGCAATTGGGATTTAGTGGGTAACAATACACCGGTGTTCTTCATTAAAGACCCAAGCAAATTCCCTGATTTCATACATTCACAAAAACGTCACCCAAGTACAGGTTTGCGTGATGGTACCATGCAATGGGATTTTTGGTCATTAAGCCCAGAATCAATGCATCAAGTTACCTGGTTATTTGGCGACCGTGGCATACCTGCAAGTTTGAGCAATATGGACGGTTTTGGCAGTCATACCTTCAGCTTGTGGAATAACAACGGTGAACGTTACTGGGTGAAGTGGCATTTCAAAACGCAACAAGGTATTAAAAACATGAGCGTAGCCGAAGCAGCAAAACACGCTGCAGAAAATCCCGATTATCATCGCGAAGAATTATATAACGCAATTGGGCGTGGCGATAATCCCAAGTGGACAGTCAATGTACAAATCATGCCCGAATCTCAAGCTGATAACTATAGTGTTAACCCTTTTGACTTAACCAAAGTTTGGTCGCATGCGGATTACCCTTTGATTGAAGTCGGTGAAATGGAATTAAATCGCAACCCGGTTAATCACTTTGCTGAAGTCGAGCAAGCCACATTTGGCCCGGGTAACTTACCGCCGGGCTTGGGTGTGTCGCCAGACAAAATGTTACAAGCACGTTTGCAAGCTTATCCTGATGCACATCGGTATCGTGTTGGCGTTAACCATAACGAATTGGATGTCAACAAACCACGTTGTCCAGTTCATACCTATCATCGTGATGGCCATTCACGTTTTGATGGTAATGGTGGTGCAACGCCGGTTTACCAACCCAATAGCTTTGGAGGGGCAACAGACGATGCAAGTTATCGTGAACCGCCATTACGTATTCAAGGTGATGCCGATCGCTATGACCACAAAATACAAAGTGACGACTACTCACAAGCTGGAGACTTATTTCGCTTAATGGATGCCGCAGCACAACAACGTCTAATCGATAACATTGTTGCTGCAATGCAAGGTGTACCGCGTGAAATACAAGAACGGCAAATCTCGCATTTTGAAAAGGCTGATCCCGCTTATGGGAAAGGTGTAGCAAAAGGCTTGAAGATATAGAGTAAAAACCTAAACTACCGTCTCAAGCTCTAAGCTAAGTAAAAACGGCGAGGTATTATTACAATACCTCGCTATTTTTTTAGGAAAAACATCATGCAAACAATTTAATTTCATTAAGTAACCACAACAACATTAAAGGAGTCGGTAACAAATCTTAATAAGAGGTGGAATCCAAAGTTGGAAAATGTTTGGTTTAACAACAGTTAAACCCTTGAATAGAATATAGCGTTTTATTCAACCTCCCAACTCTGCACTAGCCGTACAATTTAGTTTCACTCTCCCTAGGGTCTGTTGATCTTTCAGATGTTAGACTGATTTTGAGATAATTTTAGTTCTGACAAGGCATTTTTTACGTATCAATGCACTCCATTGATAGTAAAAAATAACGCCGGCAGGGCTAAAATTAGCCAAAATCAGGCAATAGATGAAAGATCAACAGACCCTAGTTTTTCTACTAAATAAAAAAAGCCCGCATAAGCGGGCTTTCTAGTTCAACTGCTCGTCAGCTTATTTATCTTTATCGCTAGATCCGGCAGGCGCTGCAGGTGGTGGCGCATAACCGTATGGTTGTGGTGCATAGCCATAGGGCGCATATCCATATGGTGGTGGTGCATAACCATACGGAGCATAGCGGTTGTAGTAGTTATTACCATAACCATTGCCATAATAATTGCCATATCCATTACCATAATAATTGCCGTAGCCGTTACCGTAACCTCGAAAATTGCCGTTACCGTATCCACCGCCATTCATGCGACTGCGGGTGCCAATGCTGAATGACATGTTGCCGTCACCCCAGCCATTTCCATAGCCATTTCCATAGCCATTTCCGTAACCGTTTCCGTAACCATTACCATAGCCGTTATTACCCCAGCCATTGTTGCCCCAACCGTTATTACCCCATCCATTATTCCATGGCGTCCACCATGCCTGAGCAGAACTAATAGGAAGAACAACGGAGATAATTGCAATTGTAATAAATGATTTGATTTTCATGTGTATAACCCTCGCTTAGAATTTGCTAAAAACAAACAACAGGTACTTATTGCCGTGTACAACCAAAGATTACTAAATATTTTCAACGCTATCAATACACCTAATAATCGTTTTTATTGATCTATGTTAATCAATCGCATTCTAAATATCATAACTAAAACAAAATGACTCAATAACTTTTAACAAATAAAATACGACCACATTGTGGTCGTTTAATCAAAACTCAATTGTTACAACGGCTTAGTCGTGATCGCGATATTTTCTGTGCTCGCCATCACCTCATATACCACGCATGCTTCTCTTTTTTTCACGTTGGGGAATCAGTCAGTATTGCATTTATTTCTGTTTTCTTTATTGCTTTAAGTTCAACTTGTTTTTTGCGAATTGTATAATGGTCTGCCAAATCTGGCTTGTTAATATGCATATTGTTAGCAGCGATTGTTTGGTCTTTTTCTTTTCAGTCCGTTAATCAGTAAATTTGTCTCCGTATTATAATTAGATTTAACGATTCTTCTCACCGATTAACCGCACAATTGCACCATCACCGACGTGGTACTTACCTTCATTAAGGTAAACTATTTTCTCATAGACTTCCTGAATATTAAGCCGAGTAAAATCATCTTTTAGTTCTTGTTCGGAAAACAACATATCAATGACGGGAGGCCCACCACTGGGGTAATCCAGCTGTGCTTTATTAAATGCCTCCATAATAATCTTTCCACCGGGTTTTAAGGCATCCAACATTTTATGGTGTATGGTCTCTCTCGACTCAGAAGGATAATGCACATAAATAGCAACCACAGCATCAAATTCTTCTACGGGCCAATCCCAATCATTGAGGTCAGCACAAATCGCATTGATGTTTACATTAGCTTCTTTCGCAAGTGCAGTGATTTTTTCAATTGCAACATCCGAGTAATCCACCGAGGTAACATCAAAACCTTCCGATGCCAACCAAACACCATTACGACCCTCACCATCCCCTACCACTAGTACTTTTCCTTCAGGTTTAATTAGGTCAACAACCTCCGTTAAAAATACATTGGGGGTATTACCATACGCTAAACCTTCTTCTGCATAACGTTCATTCCAGAAATTTTTCATAGATAACCTCATGTAAAGTGATATTATTATCAATAGCGATACTGATTAGTATAGCTAAAAGAAAGTAACTCAATGACTTTTATCAAATAAAAAAAACGACCACATTGTGGTCGTTTAATCACTACTCAATTGTTACAACGGCTTAGTCATGATCGCGATATTTTCTGTGCTCGCCATCACCTCGTTTACCATGCATGCTTCTCTTTTTTTCACGTTGAGAATCAGTCAAAATTGCATTTATTTCTGCTTTCATTTTTGCTTTAACAAGTATTTTTTGTGTTTTAAGTTCACCTTGTTTCTTTGCTAGCTGCTCAATGACTGCCATATCTGGCTTGTCAGCATGCATATTTTCACGCAGTGATTGTTTAGTCTTTTTCTTTTCGTCTCGTAAAGCACTAAATTGGTCACTGTATTTATCAAATACACCACGCACATTAGTAGCTTGCTCGTCACTCAGATCAAGATGTCGAATCATACGCTCCACGCGTTTTTCCATCCCTTTTTTATGTCGTTCACCACCTTGTTTACAATACTTACTTTTATGTTTACCTTCTGATTCGTGGTGATCTCCGCTAGCAATTGCCAAACCACCTAAGCCAATTCCACCAAGTGCAAGACTACCTACTAACGCTGTTGTAATTAATCTATTCATATCATTTCTCTCCAACTAAGTTAAATTTATCAGTTTTTCTGATGAACTAATCTTATTAGCTCTACCTGTATAATTGGGTAATAAAACCGTAAATCTCTGTAAAGATTTGTAAAGATAGCACTTTTAGTTAAATAACTGGTTATAATTTAAAACAATATAAAACACTAATAGAATTATTTATACTCTTAAATTATGAATAGAATTTTACTAGCCGATGATGATGTTGAACTCAGTGATTTACTGGTCGAGTACTTAACCGGTGAAGACTTTGTTGTCGATGCTGCGTACGATGGCAAAACGGCATTACAATTGGCGAGCGCTAACCAATACGATTTACTTATATTAGATGTCATGATGCCACATTTAAACGGTTTTGATGTTCTACGTGAACTACGTTCAACATCGTCACTGCCGGTATTAATGCTAACCGCTCGTGGTGATGACGTTGATAATGTGGTCGGCCTTGAACTTGGCGCAGATGATTACCTTGCTAAGCCCTGTAGCCCGCGGGTGCTAGTCGCTCATATTCGTGCCATTTTAAGACGTACAGATACTACCGATACAAACAATACTAAGCAGCATCAACCACAACGGTGTATTGAACTCGACGATATCGTGCTAGACAATCAAAGCAGACAAGTCACTGTAAGTAATAAACTCGTTATGTTAACAAGCACCGAGTATCAGGTTCTTGAATACTTATTAGAACACGCCGGTAGCATTGTTAACAAAGAAGCCTTATACGAATACGCATTAGGTCGAAAAATCAGCCCCTATGATCGAAGCCTTGATATGCACGTAAGTAACTTAAGAAAAAAACTCGGTCCTTTATCTAATGAAACCGAACGTATAAAAACAATCCGTAAAGTGGGTTACCAATATGTGAGATCAACTCATGAATAGCCTGTTCTGGAAAATATTTATTACATTCTGGTTTGCCTTGTTATTGTTTACGGCTTTAAGCCTCACCTATACTTCACATTATCTTAAAACAACACGCAGCGAAATAGACAGTAGCCAACCACGAATCCACTTACAAAATCATATAGCCGAGGCTAGCAGAATTGCACAATCACAAGGCATCGATGGTGTACGAAAATGGCTGATTAAACTCGACCATGAGGTAGCCGTTCCTCATTTACTGATCGATGAAAATGGTAATGACTTACTTAATCGCGAAGTGCCTAATCGAATTCTTCGCCGAGTAAACAGACGCAACGCCAAATATGATTATTATTCTGATGACAATGACCATGCCGACAATAGTAACCATGATGATCATGAATATAAACGTCGCACACGTCATCGGCCAATTATTATTGACCACATGCGCTATCACCTGGTACCCGATCACAGAAGCATAACTCTAGACAGAGTACTGAATCGCCCCAAAGTGATTACTATTCCACTTATTGTCGCTACGCTAATTAGCGGCATTATTTGCTTCTTACTAGCACGTTATTTAACATCACCTTTAAGTCGGTTGCGCACCGCAACTAGCGCAATGGCAAAAGGCAATCTCGATTATCGCGTTGCTCACACAATGGGTAAACGTAAAGATGAAATAGTTGAGCTCGCTATCGACTTTGATAATATGGCAACTCAATTACAAAAGTTACTAAGCTCTCATAAACAATTATTGCGTGATGCATCTCACGAATTACGTTCACCACTTGCACGTTTACAAGTTGCATTAGGTTTGGCACAAAAAAAATCAAATGGGAAGATAGACAAAGAATTATCACGTATCGAACTTGAAACAGAACGACTCAATGAATTAATTGGCCAACTCTTATCATTAGCGAGATTAGAAACAAATACGTCAGAAATACAATTTGAAAAAATTAATTTAGCTACCCTACTTACCGAAGTGGCTGACGATGCACAATACGAGGCCGTCTCCAAGAAAAAACAGGTTAACTTAAAAAACATAGTCGACTGCCAGATAAAGGGTAATCCGATGTTATTAAAAAGTGCAATGGAAAATGTCATTCGAAATGCTATTCGTCATACAGAAGAAAATACAAGTGTCGATATTACAATGCAAGCCAGTGACAACAATCAAATGCTAATACAAATAAAAGATCATGGATCTGGCATAGAAGAAGACATGATCAATAAAATATTTGAACCCTTTGTGCGTACGTCGAGTGCAAGAGACCGGCAATCGGGTGGCTATGGTCTGGGGTTAACTATCGCAAAACGTGCTATCAGCTTGCATAAAGGAGAAATCACAGCAAAAAATAATACTCAAAGCGGTATGAGTGTACTGATTCAATTACCGTATATGGAAGCTAATATATAATTAACTTCAAATATTTCATTATTACTTAATACTATTTATTCAAGGAGTCGACATGTACTCACACAATTTTAATAAACACTGGCAATCAACTTTAGTGATTTTATGTATTCTGGGCTTTACACCTATAATGGTCGATGCACGTCAGGATGATGATAGATTTAGAAACAATAAATCACAAAAACGCGCTTTATCAGGTGAAAATCAAAATAAAAAATGGCAAAAAAATCAGCCCGAACATTACAAACAAAAAAGAAATGATTCATCCAGACAAAATAATAAGTTTAATAATCAATATGACAAAAGAAACACGAAATCCACCCGAAAAGAATATGACAATTCAAATAGAAAACCCACACATAAAGAATATAATCCAAAAAAACTAAATAAAAAGCTTGAACGAAGAGATAACACCAAGAAAAATATACACCGCAAAGAGCTTGGTAATAAACCCATAAATAAAAGACTTAACGACGTTAAACAACACTCACGTGCATCACATGACCGTCATTATTCACGATATAGAAATGAACTAAATCGTAATTCTGCTCGTGTTCCCAGACATCGTAATGAAACCTATCGATATCACACTCGCTACCTTGCCCCTATCCGACGTCACTATCACCCCGTTGGCTTTCAGGTAACGGTACTGCCGCATTCATATATACGTTTGAATGTACATGGTCACCCTTTTTTTTATTGGAGCGGAATATACTACCGTCCCTATAACCGTGGCTACGTAGTGGTAAGCGCACCAGTTGGTGCTTTTGTGCGTACATTACCGATAGGCTTTATAGCATTTAGTATTGGGGTTGCGACCTATTATTATGTCAATGACACTTACTACCTTTGGGATGACGAAATAGAATCCTATAGGGTAGTCAAAAAACCCAATGGTGCAGATGAGGCAATAGTTAAAACAACTGCAAATCGGCTATATGTTTATCCAAGACAAGGTCAGAGTGAAGAGCTGCAAGCAAAAGATCGCTATGCTTGCCATCGTTGGGCAGTGAAAGAATCTAATGTTGATCCGACATTGGACGAAGAAGAAGACATCAGCCAGAACGACAGACGTAGTTATAGACGCGCCATTACTGCTTGCCTTGAAGGCCGAGACTATACTGTTAAATAATATTTAATTATCATGCAACTAAAAATATGGGTTCAGGCCTTACACTAGACATCAATAGAATTTTTAGATGTAAAATGTAAGGTCTGAACATATTCTTTTCAGTTTACGGAATTCTTACTTAACAACCCTTAATACATTTCGCATTAGGATTAAATTCCATTGTGTTCCCGCTTAGAGGAATATGCACTGGTACATTAGTTGATTTAACAAACGTATCCGTCCTTGTACCACTTATCACTTTACCATTTTTTGTTGCTGCTTCATTGGCATGCGAAGCAATAACTGCATTAGGCTTAATTAGTTCATTAATAACAAACGCTGCTTCTTTTGGACCCGTTGTATACGTATCGCCAATATTCATTACCACAAGCTTTGCTTTATAGTGCTCACCGACAACCACTTTTTGTTCGGCGGTTAAACCAGTGTCACCAGATAGGTAAACGACTAAGCCATTTGAAAAACGTAAAACATAACCTGTTGGTGGTCCGGCATGTGCCGTTAAACCGCTTTCTTTTAACAACGCACCCAAATTACCACCGACCATACCACTTGCAATACCATTTGAATGTACAGCGGGTACCGTTGTTATTGTTACACCACCGATTTTTCGTGAACCACCAAATCGAACCAATAAAGAATCTTTTGGATTCCCGCCTAACTGCTTTAACTTACTCGCAAAAAATTTAGGCATTTCACTACCTGTAATAATTTTAGCTTTTTTTGCTAATGCAATTTTTACACTATTAGTATGAGGTAGATCATTTACTGATGTTTCAGGATTGCCACAACGCCCTGCGTTTAATTTTTTAATATGTTGGTTACCTACATGGTCACCATGCATATGGCTAACTAAAACAACATCAATCTTACCTAAACGCGAATCATTCGCACCGGCAACCGTTCGGCCTGCATCATAAAGCAAACGTGTTCCATCGGGGTCTTCAAAAACAAGTGCACGGTCACGGCCACAAAATTCACCACTATGACTCCCTAACGGAGTTACTTTTACAACATCGGCAAAAACAGGCGATAAAATGGAGCCCGATAATATTACCGAAAATAAAAACTGATTTTTAAATATTCGGTCTTTGACGTTCATACTAAACTCCTCAATATTTTTTAAATTCCGTATTTTTTTCATAACAACTTATATTTATTATTATATGACTAACGATTATTAACTTTATAATTGCCGTAATGTCCACATAGGTGTCATCTTATGATAGCGCCAAAAAGCTAATAGTCCAGTTGTAGTAATCAATGTTGTACCTATCACTATACTTGCTGTAACAGAATTTAAATGAATCTGGTATTGCATATTCATTAGGTTTGTAGCGATAGCATAACTAATAACATTAGCGGCCAATGTAGCAATCAAACTGGATATGACCCCAATAAGGAAAAACTCCGTAAACAGAATTTTTCGTAATTGTCTTTTACTCGCCCCTAATGTTTTCATAATGGCATTATCTCTAATTCTTTCATCATGTGTCGATTGCATAGTCGCAATCATTACCAAAATACCAGCCACCAACGTAAACATAAATACCGCTTCAATTACCAGCGTCACTTTGTCCATAATATTTCTAATCTGACTAATCATCGACTGTACATCGATAACAGTAATATTAGGAAATTGCCTCACCAATTGAGTCAAAAAATCTTTATTGTTTTTATCCAGATAAAAGCTGCTGATATACGTTGCGGGGAAATCTTGTAAGGTTTTGTCCGGTGAAATAACAAAAAAGTTTGGCTTAAAACTATCCCAGTTAATTGTTCTAAAGTTAGTCACTGGTGCAGTCACGGATGCACCGCTAATATAATAGGTCACTTCATCGCCGAGCTTAATACCAAGCTGTTGCGCAAGAGCCTCATCAAATGAAAACTGAGTTTTATTTTGAGTATTGCCCCACCATTCACCTTTTACAACGTCATTCTCGGTGGGGAGTTGATTTGACCATGTTAGATTAAATAACCGTGTTGCCAACCTTTTTGTTCGAGGATTATCATAATCTTCTGCTTTTACTAATTCGTTATTAATGTGAGTTAATCTAGCGCGCACCATGGGATAAAAAGTCGGTCGTTCCCGTGACGTTTTATCAAAAACTAATTTAAGCTCTTCTACTTGATGAGATTGAACATTAATTAAAAATTGGTTTGGCGTGTCGACAGGTAAACTTACCAGCCAGTCATCAATTAAATCCGTTCTTATCAGGACTAATATAATGATCACCATCATACCAATACCGAAACCGGCAGATTCAATCATAGTATTTAATTTACGTCGTGTTAAATAGGTTAAACCCATGCGCCAACTAACACTTAAATGTGATTTGAATTTATTAGCAAGCGAGAGTAATAATAATGTCGCTAATGCTAATACCAGCACCGTAGCCACTATTCCAGCAATGTAGAACATAGCTAATTCAATATCGCGTGCCTGCCACACGATAAGCAAAGCCATAATTAAAAGCGCAGGTACATATAATAAGGCATCACGACTTTTACCTGTTATCACTCTAGATTGCATAACCTGAATCGGGCTACTATTTTTCAGGCGAAACAATGCAGGTAATGAAAAACACAAAATTAACAACATACCTGCCGAATAAGCAGGTAACAAAGTTAATAAATTCGCATCGGGTAAATCACGATTAATAAATTGAGAAAAATAGTTAATGATTGCATCATGAACGATGTAACCCGCCATGACTCCAACACTAGAGGCAATAAACCCAAGAATACCCAACTGAATAATAAAAATACCTAAAATGGTATTTTGACTCGCCCCAAAGGTTCGCATAATCGCGCTACTATTTTGGTGGCGACGCGCATAACGTGAGGCAGCAAGTGCAATCGCGATAGCGGCCAACATAACCGCTATTAATGCGGATAACCCAAAAAATCTATCTGCCCTATCGAGCGCAGTTTTTAATTCAGGCCGAGCATCTTTAATACCTTGTATAGAATCAGCGGGACGAAGTTGTGTTTTAATAAATTCGGTAAATTTATTAATAGGCTCTGATTCAGCGGCGAACAACGCTTTATAACTGACCCGGCTGCCTGCAACGATCAGTCCTGTAGCTTCAAGGTTTTTTTTATTCATTAACAGACGTGGCGCAGCATTAAATAGATTACCACCAAAATCCGGCTCAAAACTTATGACGCGAGTCACTTTTAGTTTTGAAGAACCCACCTCAATCATACGACCAATAGAAAGTTTTAACGCATTGAGTAAACGCGAGTCGACCCAGGCTTCACCTGCAGCAGGTATATCTTTAGTCACTATGCCGTTACTGTAAGGTTTTATATCGGTTTTCAATTCTCCCCGTAATGGGTAACCCTTTGTTACCGCTTTAATAGAAACTAATTGTGATAAATTACCACTTAACACCACGCTTGGAAACTGTACCGTGCTGGCATGCTTAATATTTTGTGTATTGGCTTCATCAAACCATTGAGATGGTATAGGTTCTACAGAAGAGACTATCGTATCGGCGGCAATTAAGTCACCTGCTTGCTGAAGCAGAGCCATTGAAACACGATCTGTTATCAATGCAACCGAGCTCATACTGGTAACGGCAATCACTAAAGCAATCGCCAGTAAATTTAATTCACCGTTTTTAAATTCACGCCATAGAAACTTTCCTGCAATACTTAGTATCGGCCTCAAACGCTGAATCACACTAGGTGCCCTGCTTCTAGTTGGTAAATTACATCACATTGATTTGCCAAACTGTCATTGTGCGTTACCAGTACCAGTGTCGTTTCACTATGGTTATTCATATCAAACAGTAATTCAATAATGGCTGCGCCGGTATTTTGATCCAAGTTACCCGTTGGCTCGTCTGCAAACAATATTTTAGGTTGAACCGCATAGGCACGCGCAATGGCAACACGTTGCTGCTCTCCACCTGATAATTGTGAAGGATGATGTGAACCTCGTTCAGACAGACCAACTTGTTTAAGAATTTCATTTGCCCGCTTGCTTGCGTTAGTATGTCCCGCAAGTTCCATCGGTAACATGACATTTTCCAAAGCCGAGAGGCTATGGACGAGTTGAAATGATTGAAATACAAAACCCACGCGACCTGCCCTGCAACGCGCACGACCATCCTCATCCATTTCAGAAATATTATGACCGTCCAGGATGACCTTGCCGCTGCTAGGTGTATCAAGACCGGCAAGTAAACCCAATAGTGTCGATTTGCCAGAACCGGAACTTCCGGTGATAGCCACAGACGAACCAGCTGATATACTCATATTAACGGCGTTCAAGATAGTGAGCTCACCTTCTGGCGCAGTCACAGATTTGGATAAATTAGATGCTTCTAGAATGGGTTGTAAAGACATGATAAAAAAAGTACCAACAAGATTAATTTATAATAGTTTAACAACAATAACTGTTTTGATGGGATTATTGTTATTTAGTTCAAGTGCATTTGCCGAGAAATATAACGAGCAAGATAAACCAATTGTTATTATAGGAGATAGCTTAAGTGCAGCCTACGGTATACCCATTAAAACAGCTTGGCCACAGTTGCTACAAAAAAAGCTTATTACCAAAAAATATCCTTACAAAATAATCAATACCAGTATCAGTGGCGATACCTCCTACAACGCATTAAACCGTAGTAAAAAAATGTTGCCTAAGTTGAAGCCAGATATATGTTTAATTGCAATTGGTGCTAATGACGGTCTACAAGGTCTCACTCTAAAGCAGCTAAAAGATAACTTACACAAACTCGTGAAACTCTGTCAGCAATACACCAACAAAGTCATTTTATTAGAAATGAAATTACCATCCAATTATGGCCAAGCATTTATCGCGCGTTTTTCGAATGTTTATCATCAAGTCGCAAAACAAGAAGGCATAAAACTAATACCTTTTTTCATGGAGTCTTTCGCTTTAGACTTTTCAATGTTTCTGAAAGATCGTATTCATCCAACAGAACAAGCTCAACCTATTATGGCAAATGTTGTTTGGGAAGGAATGGTTGAGTTTTTAAATTAAACCATACTTAATATGATACATCCGTTTTATTTATTGCATATATGCAGTCATATTATTACAGATCTTCATTACCTGGACCGAGTGATTTTTCTTTGGTTTGACGTTTTTTAACAGTAATCGCTTCATCAATACGCGATATTAATCTCCACCATTCAGAATTATCTTCTCTAATGTATCTAACAGCACCCGCTCTAACCAGAATTTTTCTTAATTCGTCTTCTTCAAAACCACCTAGTCTTTTTTTCAATAACTCAAAAGACCTATCTGTATAACCTTTGTGATTTAAATAATATAAAGCGGTTTCCTCAGCCATATGTTCAGTTTTAATTGATTCGAGTGCAATTTTTAAATCTGTCGATGCTCTGTCTTTTTGTAACCACCATGAAATAATGCCACCAATAATCACACCCAGTAAGCCAAATATTCCTGCTGTTATTTCTGTTGTCATAATTTATTTACTTCCTTGAAATACTACTATAAGAATTTGTATCTGACTCAGCTTATTATATTTATTTAGACTGATGTCTATTCGTAAATATGTATACGGACTCGTTCATAAGGATAGATTAAGTCAGGATTTTTAATTTTGCTTAACTCAGCAAGTTCTGGATAACGAAACGGATCCTTCACGTAAGTCTCTGCAATATCCCAAAGGGTATCGCCTTTTACAACCTCATGGGTCATTATGCGAAGTTTACTTTGTGCTGTTTTATCTTTCTCACCCAGAATCAACTCAAAGACCTTTGATTGTTTAATCACTATTGTCGGGCTAGCAATATTTTGCGTGTTATTCGGTTCTGATTTTGGTGTTGATTCAGAGATATATTTTTCCGACTGCATGTCAGAGTGATTGATTAGATGCTGATGACTCATTCCCCCTGGACCTATAACAAGTAGTAATACAATTAAAATAGGTAACCATATGAATGGTTTATTATTAGAAATAGCTGAAGTCGATACATTATTGCAATCGGTTTCTGTTTGATCAGATGAACCAGAAACGATACTACTGTCTTTAGATGATTGCCGTGTTAATAAATGGGAAGGAAGCTGGTAATCAGATTCGGGCGGCGATCTTTCACCTTGAAAAGGATCCGTTTTGGCTCGCTTACCGGGGACATCTCCCGGTATTTCCCAAAAAAATTCATTGCTGATAGATTTATTATTATTATATTCAGGCATATTCTCTTCTCAGTGAGAACCGGGACACTAAAATTTACCCGGTAACCATTCCCCTAATATATTCACATAATAATTGGCTCAGAGCAAAGTTACTTCTAATATTAGAGGAATCTGTGTTCTAAACCCAACTAGTTGATCTAAAGTCCTCATAGCCAAGAACCAATGCGCTCTACACTACCCACAAAATATAAACATTCGTATTTGTCACAGCCTCTTTTATTGCCTTGATTATGAAATATTTTACCTCCATATATAAGGCATAACATCACTATTTTCTAATACTGTATTCTATAACACATGATTAAATGTTATAAATCATACTCATCACTGGAGTAATACATGGATTTTAAAGACTACTACAAAATCATGGGGGTCGAAAAAGATGCCAGTCAGGATGAAATTAAACGTGCATATCGAAAGTTGGCGCGTAAATATCATCCTGATGTGAGCAAAGAAGCTGATGCCGAAATCCGTTTTAAAGAAGTCGGTGAAGCCTACGAGGCACTTAAAGATCCCGAAAAACGTGCAGCTTACGATCAACTTGGTTCAAATTACAAAGCCGGTCAAGACTTTAATCCCCCACCCGATTGGGATGCAGGTTTTGAATTCAATGGTGGTGGTTATACTGGGGGAAATGCATCGAATTACAGTGATTTCTTTGAATCGCTTTTTGGCCGCGATTTTGCCTCTGCACGATCACAACAACAGCATGGCAATTTTCATGCACGAGGTGAAGATCATCACGCTAAAGTGCTTATCGATCTTGAAGATGCCTACCAAGGTGCTACGCGAGCCATCACTTTGCAATCACCTGAAATGGATAACACCGGCCATGTCATAAATAAACAACGCACACTAAATGTTAAAATTCCCAAAGGTGTAAAACAAGGGCAACGTATCCGACTCACAGGACAAGGTTCTGCCAGTATGGGTAACACCCCTGCGGGTGACCTTTATTTAGAAATTCAGTTTAAACCCCATAACATTTACAAAGTAGATGGACATGATGTGTATTTAGATTTTCCGCTAACGCCCTGGGAAGCTGCATTGGGTGCAACCTTAAAAGTACCAACCCCCAGTGGGCTGGTTGATCTTAAAATCGCAGCAGGCACTATCAGTGGTCGAAAACTACGACTAAAAGAACGTGGCATACCAGGCAAGCCACCCGGTGATTTGTATGTTATCCCCCAGATTACACTACCCCCTGCCGATAGCGAAAAAACGAAAGCACTCTATAGTGAAATGGAAAAAGAAATGGCCTATAACCCACGCGTTAAATTGGGAGTTTAAATAATCATGACTCAACAAATGCTTAATGGAATATTAATTGATGATGAAACCGAATTATCATTAAATGATTTATGTAAGGTTTGTTCAAGCTCTGCCGAATGGATTATTGAACTTGTTCAAGAAGGTGCATTGGAACCCATCGGCTATCAACAAACACAATGGCGATTCTCAGGCGTTAACTTACAAAGAGCACGAACAGCAATGAGATTGCAACGCGATCTCGGTCTTAATCTTGCAGGTGTTGCTTTAGCGTTAGACTTGCTTGAACAAATCGAAACACTCGAGTCACGATTAATTCAGTTTGAAATAAATGAAGATAATTAACTAATCGGATATAAACTATAATAAAAAATAGTGCATTACAGGAAATAGTTATATTGTTCTAATTGATGTTATGTTGAAGTAACACATATAAAATATTACACATTCGAATACATGTAACAACTATCACGTACATTTTAAACAATATCCAATATGGTTTTTGAAAAAAACCAATAGACCAAAACGGCCAAAAATAATATTCCAACTAAAATAATTGTACTTCCGCTATTCAGCGGGAAGCAGTCGTCGAGATAATAGCTTCATTTGGAAGAATTCAACTCGAAGCTGTCATTCGACTGAAGCTTGTCATCTGTATGTATTCTTGAAAGCGGACATTGAACGCTTGAGTTAAGCCACGCCGCTTTTCGGCATCGGTTTAAGTGATTTGTTATATTTTTTCATTTATCGGAGTATCAGTTAAATTTAATAAACGCTCACTTCGCCATACTCTAATGACATGAATGGTTCTTTCTTCATTTAAATAAACGATACGAAAAGGAGGATGAATTATTTCACGAATATTTTTTTCGTTGAACTCAGGCACCTTGCGTCCAATTTCTGGATTAGTTGGTAGAGTTTCGATATGCCTAATAATTTCGATAACAAACTCAATCCCTATTTGAGGTACACCTTGATCAAGATAGTATTCTTTTATTGCTTCTAGATCGTTTAATGCCGAATCGGATATTAATATTTTCAAATGTTAATACCGAGTTTTTTCTTAGTATCGACAAGACTTTGTTCTTTGCCTTCTTTTACTTCCAATAAACCTTGTGCAATTGCTTTTACAAAGGCGCGCTCTTCTTCATGGTTTTCAAAGTCTTCTAAGCCTTGCATAACGGCTATGCCACGGCCTCTGCTTGTAAGCAATATGGGGCGATGGGAATCTTTTGTTTGATTTGCAATTTTTCCTGGATTTATTTTAAGGTCAGATAAGGGAATTATGTCTTGAGAGAACCGTGTTTTCATTGAAATGTACTCTTTTTAGGTGCCGTTAACTGGTCTAATTATAGCACCTATGGGGCAGGTTTCAATGAAAAATATAACAGTGTATTAACGAGACCCTGCACTTGCCCCTGTTTACTGGACACATCAACTTAATAACAAGATCTCGATATTCTATAAAAGTATCATTAGAACAGTAACATAGCGACTTTTATCCGTTTTACTATTTTGTGTAAGCCATGACAGGTTGAGTAAGCGATTGTCCGCTTAGGAATTTGACTAAAATCTCAGCAAGGAAATAGCTTGTAGTCGATCACTTTACATAGCCTAGAGATCGCTTTCAGTATTAAACCGTCTATTAAGCGATTTTTAACTCAAAAATTGTATTTGTTTACAGGTGACTTCTGCATTTCAGCGAAAGACGTCGTAGAGACAAGAATCTCTATTAGGCAAAGTTCGGCTGCGGACACTCAACAAATCTAATTCTTTTTAATTAAATTACTGAAAGCAGACGTTCAACAATTAAGCTAAGGGACAACAAAATGCGATAGCCTTTTGTTCGTCCCACTTAAGTAAGCACATCATTATGTGCTTATTGCACAATTTATTTCTCTGCTAATTTTTTCAATGCTTTATTCATTGAATTTAACATTGGAGGAACACCTTTTTCCATTTGTCCGCAAAATATCGGTGCTAGAAGCCCTTTAAACGTTTCTGTATGTATTAAAAGGGTTCCTGATTTAGTTTCTTTTAGTTCAAATATCTTATCGTTTGTAAAAATAAATTCTGCCAACATATGAGCACGCCAACGAAAATAATTAGGCTCATTTAGTTCCTTGATGATGGGCTTATATTTTGGACCGTCTTTACCTTCTTCTTTACCTATCATGGTTATGCTGAGTTTCGAATCAATGGATGCCTCACCTTTTGAAGCATTAATAACTGGACTCCATTTCTGCCAATTATTAATGTCTGTTATAATGCTCCATACTTTAGACGGTGGTGCTGATATTTCTATTTCCGTTTTAATTTCCTGCATTTTGCTTCCCTCAATTGCTAGGTAGGTAACACCAATAAACGTTAAAACCATTAATGCTATAAATATTTTCTTCATGTTTAATTCCTTTTATACTTTAAATAATTTAGCTTAATGCAATTATTTTTTATACATAACGCCTTGCTCATCGGTAGACGAAAGTGGCAGTTCTTTTGCGAAAGAAGTGACGCTTTTGGCAATCCGGTGCAGCAACTTTTTATAGGGCTTATGCGTATTAGCCCCTAAAAAATTCTTTGTGATGGCCTTAAAGTTTTGCGAGATACCCTGCAAGTAACTCAAAGCTACCACCCCAACCTTCACCATGTTGAGAACGCGATGCTTCCCAAGTTTCCGCCTCTTCTTTAGTAGGATTAATAGGTTGCCAAATAAATTGCATATTAGTAACACCATTAGTTTCACTAAGTTTAATTGTAGCTCTAATTTCTTTCGGCCAGTTGGGCATAGGCGGCGGCATAATGTCACCATTTTCATTTGACTGATATTGGATAAAAATTATGGTGCTATAAGGGCTTAACTCTTGATACTGAGTCAGCAGCCACATTTCATGTCCGTTAGGCATAATCATCTTATGTAGCGCTGAACCACCCGTTTTGATATCTGATGACTTATACTCACACACGACCTCTGCATTAGGCACCTGCCAGTTACATAGATGATTTTCTTGAGTCCATGCTTCATACACTAATTGCATTGGTGCATTAAAATCTCGGCTTAATACTGACGGTTCTACTGTAATTTCACTCATTTTTGTCTCCTTTATTTTGTAATTCTGATAAATATTCATCTAGCTGGTCAAATTGCTTATTCCAATACTTTTCAAACTGACGCACCCAGATTTGAATAGGTTTAAGTTCATTGGCATTAACTCGATAAAATCTTTGTTTCCCTACTTTCCTTTCAGACACAAGGCTCGCTTCTTTAAGTACGCTTAAATGCTTGGAAACCATAGGTTGGCTCCAGCTGGTCATTTCTACTAGTTGATTAACGCTCAACTCATTTCCTACTAGCTTTTCAATAATCTCCCTACGCTTGGGTTCGGCGATTGCGGTAAATGTGTCGTATGTATTTGCAGTGCGAGGCATGGAAGTTATTATATTCCTATATGGGAATATGTAAAGAAAAAGTTTTTCTACGGAGCTTAGAGAAGACTTATGAAAATTAGGTGACTAGAATTACTAGATATTACGTATACTTAAAATAGTGTCATACAAACATGTAAAATTGAACGGCAGCTTTTAGAAATGTTTAACTCTAAATTAGTACTCTCTAATAGACTGCTTTGGGTCGGTTCCAGCCATATCATTATATGGAGCCATATGTCTCCTTTAGTATTGAACAGGCTATTTGTATATATTTTATACAAAATATCAATTTCGAATTAAACAAACGGCCAGTTAACAGGGCGTCTGTCATTTAGTAGATTAAACTTCGGTTTGTTCGGCCATCTCCAATGCATCATCAACTTCTATCCCTAGATAACGAACGGTACTTTCTAATTTCGTGTGTCCTAGTAATAATTGAATTGCACGCAGATTTTTAGTTCGTTTATATATTAAGTGTAGGTTTTTTTCTTCGCAGTGAATGCGTTCCATAGTCCAATGGATTCAAACCAATACTCTTTGCCTATGATTGAACGATACGAGCATATTGCCGAGTTGAAAGATGCTCTGAGTGAAGTATTCGACTTTTAAAGAGATAATCATCAGCACGTAATTACGCGAGATCAATCCATTTAGAAAGTGCTTCAGGTGTCTGCTTTGTAATTTCAAACTGAACAGGCTGTTTCGTTTTTTGTTGAATAACCATGGGACGTTTTTGGCGTGGCATCTAAATATGGCTATTTTTTGTGCAAAAGCACTATTGAAAGTTCTTAAAAGCCTAAAGTGTCAGATCAATACTGAAAGCGGACTTTAGGCTATGTGGTGTGATAGAGAACTCACGACCCAAAGCGGACATAGTTAAATATTGTCCGTTATAGCTGCTATCAAACATAAGCGGACAAGAAGCATTATCTAATATAGTGCTGTAATGTTTCTTAAATTATCCATTTCAAGCAATTTAGCCATTCTGGCTCTTAAATACTGGAAGCAGCATTTGGCTTCATATAATGATAGGCTGAAGTCGACCCAAAGCTGCCGTTTAAGTTCTAAAGTTGTGCCATCTAATAATTCTAAAAGCAGACATTCACAAAACAAGAAGATAAGTGATTGCATTGGAAATACTAAAGTCATTATTTAAGCTATTATTGAATAGTTTTTTTCTATAAGTTCATGCTAGACTCAGAATCAGTACTGTAGGGTGCAACTGAGTTCGCGGAAAGGGGGTAACCTCCACCTATATTCAAGAGAGATAATTTTGTCCTTCTTTCAACCTGTTATCGCGAACATCAGGAATAAATGAAAGGAGGATTTCTATGAAATCCCTACCCAACAAACCAAATTTAGATTTTTTGAAAAAAGAATCGAAGAAACTACGTACATCACATCGTAATCGCGACCTTTCCTCCTGTTCAAGAATCAAACACTTTGACACCTCTTTTATTGGAATGAGAGATGAAGAGATTTTAGATTCTAAATTTTCAATACTTGATGCTCAGCGTGTTATTGCGCGTGAATATGGATTTACCAGCTGGGCAAAATTAAAACGATTTATCGAATCCACCAATGCTAACTTTAATCAGACGCTCCATGATGAACTAATACAACTTCGTAATCGTGACTCAGACAAGCGAAACGATTTATTGAAAGACGATGTGCTTTATGATGGGTATCATCCTGAAATGGAAGCGGTACATAATGTGAATGCGACCTATCTTGATGCAATCATAAAAGAACACGGTTGGCCGGGTACTTCACTTGTTGGGCTAGATGGAAGTCGTGCAGCATGGATGATTGCTCAACATGCTATCAGTCGGCCCGATTTCCAAATGAAATGTTTGGATCTATTAAAAATTGCAGCAGACCACGGGGAAGTGCCTGCCAGACAAGTTGCTTTTCTAACGGATCGAATACTTTTTAATAAACAGAAACCTCAGATGTATGGAACAATCGGCTCCTTGAATAGAGAGGGCAAACTATCTTATGGTCAAATTATGATTGAAGATAAAGTTAATCAACGTCGCGCCATTGCTGGTCTGGGTTCAATTGAAGATGAATTAGCACAACATCAAAAAGAAGTCACTGCAGAAGGCGGTACACCTCCCCACGACTTTGATGCCCACCAGAAAAAATTTAGAGAATGGGCAAAAAAAGTAGGGTGGATATAATCTTTATGTACCTACATATTTTAATATTTATTCTGTTATTAATTTATGATAGAGTACTAGTTAGTACTTGTAAGGTGCATCTGGTCCGCAGGAAGGGGGTTACCCCCATTTACAATAAGATATAATTTTATATCCTTCTTTCTACCTGTATCGCGGACAACAGGAAATAATGAAAGGAGGATTTCTATGAAATCCCTACCAAAAAATCCTAATCTCGACTTTTTAAAAAAAGAAGCAAAAAGTTTACATGCGCTTCATAAACAGCATTCTCATCAATGTTTAGAAACAATTCGCAAGTTTGATACTTCATTCAGAAATCAGTCAGAGAATGAAATCTTTGATTTCAAATTCGCACTAAATGATGCGCAGCGTATTCTTGCGCGTGAATACGGCTATTCAAGCTGGGCAACACTCAAACATTATATTGAGTCATTAAGTGCACCTTTATATAATGGAGTGAGTGATAGTAATGCCTATCATAAAACAATTACAAACTCCTATGATGAGCGTAGTAAGGGCTATGACAATAGCGAGTGGCATAGAGGCCTAGCATTACAAACAGTTGATTATTATCTGCCAGAAAAAGGTCATAAGGTACTTGATATCGCAACCGGTACCGGGACGATTGCATTTTATGCGGCTGATTTAGTTGGAACAGAGGGAGCAGTTACAGCTATCGATATTTCAGAAGGAATGCTGGAAAAATGTCATGAGAAATTAGTAGATTCAGATTTTAAAAATCTAAAGTTTGAGTATGGTGATGCGGAAAATCTTAAATTCAAACCGAACAGTTTTGATCGAATATATTGCAGCTCTGCATTTTTTTGGATGAGTCACCCACAAGCTGTTTTGAGACACTGGATTGAGTTATTAAAACAGGGCGGCGTAATCGGCTTTAATGCCTGGCCAGATAAATCGTTTATTTGGGGGGCTGCTCGACGCCGTGCACTCAAAAAATACGGTATTGATTTTACAATACATCAAGCTACAGGTTCGAAGCAAAAGTGTAAGACAATGCTTGAACTTGCAGGGTTTGAAAATATAAAAATACATGAAGTAAAAGATGGGGAATATCTCCCTGTAGAGCGTGGGTTTGACACATTAAATGATAATGATTATGCGCCAGGGCAATATCCGCATCCATTAACAGGCGTACCAGAAGATATATTGCGCAAGGCAACTGATGACATTAAAGCGGAAGCGAAAAAAATAGAAACTGACGAAGGAATCTGGCATGACAAGACTATGTATTATGTCTATGGTCAAAAGGCGCATAGTTGAAACTTTGCTAATAACAAAGTATTAGTGGTGAGTCATCATTAATGAGTTGTTCTTGGATGCAAACACAATGTTTACAGTCAATATCGTTCTGAGATAAACCGCTTGAGATACTGAATAAACTTAAAAATTAGAACTAAATAAGGTTGAATATTATGAATACCATTATATTAATAGGACCGATAGGAGCCGGTAAATCTACTCAAGCCCAACTTTTGGCTGATGAACTTGGAATGCCTCGGTGTTCATATGATGATGTTAAATTCAGGTATTGGAAAGAACTTGGGCTAAATCAGGAAGATGCTGTTTGGATTGAAAATAATCATGGTACATATGCCATGCTTTCCTATATGAATGAATTTAAGTCAAAGACGGTATGTTCTATTGTACAAGATCATCCTAATCATGTGATAGATTTTGGTGGTGGAGCACAAACTTTTGATGAGCCACATCAAATAGAAAGTGTGCGTCAGATTTTTGAGCCTATAGCGGATATATTTCTATTGTTACCATCACAATGTTTAGCGACTAATATAGAGGTACTGCCTGGATTGAAAGAAGATTATGCGATCAATGCTTACCTTATTATGCATCCTACGAATGAATTATTTGCCAAGAAAAAAATTTACACACAAGGAAAAACACCAGAGGAAACTAAACAAGATATTATCAATCAAATTGGAAGGGCCTAATAAATGCATCAAGACTATTGGCTTGCGTTTTTAAAAAAGCACTCTCACTTATTTTTTAAATGCGTCTTATGCAAAATGTATGGATACTAAATTGAACGTTTATGTTCGATACTTACAATATGCATAACAAAGGTGTCCACTTTTCGTGGGTAACATCACGCGCAAAAGACGTGCGCTGTTTATGTAAGCGTTAGCACTACAGGAAACATTAAACTCAACCTGATGGAAAATTATATATCAATGTTATTTGATAAAGATCGCCATGAAACGCTTACCAAAAGCTCATGGGATCAAAATATTGTACAGACAGAAATATTATCAATTATTGGTGATATTCAGCGTTCATTATTACCTGATGCTTGTTGGCCTACACATCCACGAGATGCAAACAGCGACAATAATGTTGAACCTAAATGGAGGGCATACGATGGAGCCGCAGGCACAATTCACGCTTTACAAATTCTTAGTGGCTACGGCTATAAAATAAATGACTTATCAAACTTAATAGAAGTCGTTTACCAGTCATTTTTGAATTCTCCCGATAGCTCAGTAGAGCCAGGCTTACAAGTAGGTGAACTTGGTATACTAATGCCAGCAATTTTAGCGCGTCCTGATGATGAAGAGTTATCACGGTTAGTTATGCGATGCATGGAAGATACGATAGAGCTCCCGATGTATGAAATAACTTCTGGGCAAAGTGGCATGATGCATGCCGCCTTAGCCCTTTATCGAAAAACGGGTAAAAATAACTGGAAAGATTTGTACCTTAAAGGCGCAAAGTCATTAATAGATAATTGGACGCAAGATAATGATACGGGACAATGGCTTTGGCAAAGCCAAGTATTTGGACCTAAACGTCATTATTATGGTGCTTGTCATGGCATTACTGGTAATGCCAATATTCTTTTGCAAGGCGTTGATTTATTACCAGATGGCTACACTGAAATGATCATCAAGCGTACTGTCAGTACTTTAAATAGCTCAGTAAAACAAAAAAGTAACTTAGCAAACTGGCAGATCTGCACTAAACCAAATATAGATAAAATGCTTGTGCAATGGTGTCACGGTGCGGCAGGAATTGTGACAGCAATGTCAAGAACACCTACGATCGATTATCATGAATCTAAACAACTTGATCAATTGTTAGACGAAACGGGTGAGTTGGTTTGGCAAGCTGGGCCTCTCACAAAAGGCCCTTGTATCTGTCACGGGACGTCAGGTAACGGTTACGCTTTTTTGTATTTATACCTAAAAACACGAGATTTATTGTGGCTTGATAGAGCAAGGAAATTTGCAATGCACTCTATTGAACAATGCCAAAAATCACGCTTACATTACGGGCAAGGCCGATTTACTTTATGGACTGGAGACGCGGGACTTGCAATATATTTATATCATTGCATGCACCCAGAGAAAGCTGCTATACCGGGCTTGGATTTGTTTTAAGAAGTGCTAACAAGCGACTGTGGTGTCAACCCCCTCAATAAAACACTACAAACCCCATTCAACCTTATCTCTGACCATCGCATTTAAGATGGTAATAAACTTTCTCATACATACCACGATCGCTACTTTTTTATGTTTGCCTTGTGCAACAAGGCGTTTGTAAAAAGCTTTTATCACAGGATTACATTACATTAATTAGGATGTGAAATAATAGTGGAAATTGAAACATACAAGTTGCTTCAGCGGAAAAACTACTCGCTCCCGCTCGTGTTTTTCCGCTGAGCAAGGCGTTGAACGTCGGCTTTCAGTAATTCTAATGGGTATTTTTAGAATTGTTCGACTATCTGCTTCTGGCCGAACGCAGCCTAAATAATTTATTTACCTAACGGCTGCTTCCGCTCAATAGCGGAAGTACAATAAATTTATTTGTATAAATTATTCTTGAACAATGAACAAGCACAAAAAATATCTAACTCTTATTCTAAATGCCCCACCTTAACTAAGATTAAGGTTTCATCTTCTACTCTTGGGTAATGTTGGCTCATATGAGGACTACGTACCCAACTTCTAGCAGGATACTCACCATGCTCATCAATAAACGTTCCACTGATAACAACAATCTCTTCACCACCCCAATGTGTATGTGGTTGGAACACTTCATTAGCAGGCCAATGAACCAATGCGGTACTTTCAGTATTATGCGCATGCAAAGATAAAACTTTTAGATTACCTATGCCTTGTTGCCATTGTTGTACTTCAGGTTTAACAACAACATGCTGCGTATCATCTTTTTGAAACTGCTCTAACTTAACAAAGAGCACACAACCTTCTTTAGTAAACGGTTTATGACGTGAGCCTGGTGGGTTGCGTATATATGTGCCTACAGGATAATCATCGTTTTGGTCTGAGAATACACCTTCAAGAACATAAATTTCTTCACCTTGCGTATGAACATGTTCAGGAAAATAAGAGCCTGCTTCAAACTTTACAAAACTCGTGGTATGGCCAGACTCAGCGGCTTCACGCTCAAGGTGAATACGTGACACACCATCGGCTGAACTTTTTACCCATTGCTGTTCCTTTGCAAGTGAACACGCTATTTTTGAAAAATCCATATTTAATAAATAATTTTTAGTCATGATTGTTTGATTTATCTGGTTATTAAAATTAAAGTGTTAATTAATACATGCATTAACGTTCTTGAACTAACTCGGTAAACATACGAATATAGTCATTCGTTTTACTGACAAAGTGTGTATTCTGTTCGCTTGTCAGGCTATGTACTATCTGCAAAGTTAAACGCGCTATTATTTTTTTATTGGTTTTATCAGCTTCATTCAAAGTAACATTATTTTTTTTATTAAAATCTATAAAATATTTTTCTAAAGAGGCTAGCTTTTTTGCTTCGCTATCACTGATTTCGAGAATATTTTTAATAGACTGCTGCCATTGCAGTCTGCGTTCTAATCGTAACTCTGACGTTGCGCGCATTTCAGTTGCGGCTTGCTTAACTGCACTTTCCTGCTCGTCGGTTAAATTACCCAACCATGATTCATATATATCCATCATGCGGTCAGTATGTTTTTCAATTCGTTCATCATTATCGATAACAACATAATCTTCACGGAACTCGTCGTTTTTATCTTCGATGTTAGAAAACAGCTCTTCACGCTGCTCTGCATTTAATAAGGGAAGCAGACTTACCATTTCTTCATTAAGTTTCAATGAAAGTGATTGCCAGAAGTCATTTAGCGTAGCGAAATGTTGTAGTATTTTTTCTTCAGTTAGTTGTTGGTTTGCATCACTCTGTATTACACCTAACCATGTCGCATACTGTTCTAACTGAGTGTTACGATGCCAGTTGATAAGTGCCAGTGTGCGCTGGTCAACTTTTTTCTCGAGTATACTATCCAAAGACACCATACCTTCAACATAAGACGGTATAAAATAGTCGAGTTGCTTATACATTGTTTTAATCGAACACGATGTCGCCATTACAACGAGTACGGCAATAAAAACTACTTTAGAATTTTGAAAAAATTGTAATTTCATAAAACCCGTCATTAAGATTAGTTTAAGCCGACATAGCTTTATTATTAGACATCAAGTTGACTCTTTTACTCAACACCAAATGCTTTACCATTACTTTTCCAGTCATCATAAAATCGAATCAGTTTATCACCATTCTCAAAGGCAATCTTTTTTGCGACCTCGACAGGTAAAACATTAAGTAAATCTCGTTGCCATTGCATTACTGGTTTTATATTTAACCACCGTTGGGGTTCATAGGTATCAAGCCCCAATAAAAACCGATCGGCATGCCTTTCTAGTAAAATAGACCAAGCTTTCATGACATTCTTTCCATTAAAAATTTCTCCTCGAAAAGAAAGGTCGGCCGATAAATTGTCATACTTATCCATCATCTTTCCAACAATAGCAGCATACTCAAAACCAGCATGTGCCCACAGAATACGCGCATCCGGATATTGTTTAAAAATGAACTCAATAGCTTTAGCGTCACTATGGACATGCAACAACAAGTTGTACTGTTTCGCCAGGCGTATAATTTCTTGCATCACTGGGGTATATGCCTGCTCTGCATCAATATGTAATTCACCAATACCAGCATAACGATAATTTTCAAGGCGTTCATTAAGATACGGTATAACCGTTTCATCATACATCCAACTATCGATGGTTCCACGTTTTCGATACGGGCGTAATACGGGTACCACGAATGTTGGGGCTGCTTGGTAAAGTCGTTGTGTACCTTCATCACTCGAACTTGATACCATCACGCGCTTAATGCCGAGTTCACGCAATCGACGAATAGCCTCTTTAGGTGCAAGAGCATCCCAGACATCATGGCTGTAATGAATATGTGCATCAAAGATAGGTAAGGATTTATCTGTGCTAGCTGCATTAGCAACACTAAAAGATAAAAGAAAAAGTATACCTGCCAGAAAATGGCAAGTAGTAATCTTTATGGTATTCATTAACAAATTCTCCTCTACTTATTGATTCTCTTACAAATAATACTTCTGTGACCCCATTTATAGGTATTTATTCGACCCAGACAACCTTTATGCACGGCACAGACTTATACAATACCTATACAATAACATAAATATAACCTAGTATTATACTCGGAATTAAGGTTATACTCATTATTTAGCGGTAATACTAAGCTTGAGAAGCTAATTATCTATACAATACTTGTACATTTAGGAGTGAAAATGGCCCGGGCTAAACGCAATACACTAAAAACACCTAATTTTCTTCAAGATCTGGTCTTGTGGCGGAATGACCCTACAAGTGCCAAGGAAATAAAGGCGCTAGCGCGATCAGGTAATCCTGATGCGCAATACGCATTAGGGCTGGTTTATGCTGAGGGGCGAGGCCTTAAACAAGATCAAATAAAATCATACTACTGGTTGCTTCATGCTAAACAATCAGGGTATCCCGATGCAGAAACGCTATTACAAATTGTTATGCAGTCTATGACACTAGAGGAAATCAAAGATGCTGACGCCCTATTTAACAGACAATCACATTACAGAGAGATAAGTGATGCGTAATATTATTTTAATGAGTACACTCTTGTTCTCAATAACTCCGGTTAGTCTTAGTTTTGCCAATGTAAATAATGATTCTAGTTGCCCGCCCCTTCTTAATGTTGAGGTGCGTAGCCTGAATGAAAAAAAACGAGTGAATCTTTGTAACGAATACAAAAACAAAGTTGTACTCATTGTTAATACCGCGAGTAAGTGTGCTTTCACACCTCAATATGACGGATTGGAAACACTATACAAGAAATACAAAGACAGCGGACTTGTTGTGCTTGGATTTCCATCAAACGATTTTTCTAACCAGGAACCGGGTACCGAAAAACAGATTAAAAGCTTTTGCCGTTTAACCTACGGTGTGCAATTCCCCATGTTTAGTAAAACACGTGTACGTAAAGCTAATGCTGATCCGCTTTACCGTAAATTGGGAGAAGCAGCAGGTGAATACCCTGCTTGGAACTTTCATAAATATTTGCTAGACCGTAATGGACGTTTTGTTGCAAGTTATCCAAGTTCAACAGAACCATTAAACAAAAAACTCGTTGACAGAGTTGAATCATTATTAAAAATAAACATTCAGTAGAACTGGAGAACTTAATATGATGATCACGGCACAATTAACTAATTTCCCAATACATAATTTATACAGGTGTGAATATGAGTAATTTATTACGAATGGTATATGTTAGTACTTCAACTAACCCCATCAATACTGTCGATGGCAATGTGCATAAAGACATTGGACGAATATTGATGCAATCGAGAAAACATAACCCGAAAAACCATATTGGTGGCGTTTTGTATTTCAGCAACAACTTTTTTTTCCAATGCCTCGAAGGTGAACAAGACGCCGTTAATAACTTATATCAAAAGATTTCAACTGATCCGCGTCATAAAAATGTACAAACTATTTCTGTTAAACGAATTAGCAAACGTCAGTTTGGTAATTGGTCAATGAAATATGTTGCATTAAAAGATAACGTGACACGGTTGCTGGATAAAATGAAAATGTCTGAGTTCAATCCGTATAAGTTTGATGATGACATGATTGATGAGATGTTGAGCCTTTTCACCACAGAAGTGGATAACACATCACCGCCTGATCAAAACTATGATAGCAAAACACACAAAAAACAAAGACAAGGATTCTTTTCAAGATTATTCAATAGATCGAAAGCGGCATAGGAGCTTAAATGCAACTGACAATATTTTATGACAGCCACTGTCCATTATGCATGATCGAAATGAAACATTTAAAAAAGTACGATAATAACGATCGTATAAACCTTATTGATTTACATGCCAATAATCTTCAGCAACTTTATCCTAATATTGATAAAGAAAAGGCAATGAAAAAATTACATGCTCAACTGGATTCAGGTGAAAAACTATATGGTCTCGATGTAACTTGTAAAGCCTGGGCACTCGTCGATAAGTTTAGCTGGTTGCGAATTTTAAGATTGCCTTTAATTAAACCCATTGCCGATTTAATGTATAAATTTTTTACACGTTACCGAGGAACGCTTGCCTATCTTATTACCGGAAAAAAACATTGTAGTTCTAACCAATGCAAACTATAAGATAATAAAGTCAATTGCCTCTAACATATTCGAACGAGTACAGGAATGATTGATAAGAGTAGAATTTCATAAATAACCCACCAAATGATAAAATCAAGCATTAAAAAGTAAACTTAACCATTGTGATCAAACCATAGAGTTGTTAAATTTAACGGCTTCAGTAAACCATGGATATCATTTTTATGACCCTGCTTTTTATATACCTAGGGATTGCTATTGGCATATCTTTCATCTGCTCCATTCTTGAGGCAGTGTTACTATCGATTACACCCAGTTACGTAGAAAAAACACTGACAGATAAACCACGTGCAGGAAAACAACTCAACATGGTTAAAGAACAACTGGACGAATCACTCTCCAGTATTCTTATCCTTAATACCTTCGCTCATACAATGGGTGCTGCAGGTGTCGGTGCACAAGCGCTTATTGTTTTTGGCCCTAAATGGGAAACATTGATCGCTATACTGCTGACACTAGTCATTTTATTTTTTTCTGAAATCATTCCTAAAACACTTGGAGCAACCTACTGGCAGAAGTTGGCGATACCTGCCAGTTACATCATTCAGTTGTTTGTTAAGCTGGTCTACCCACTCGTATGGATTTCGACGCGTCTCACCAAACTGTTTAGTAAAAACAAAGGCAATGAAATTACACGTGAAGAAATTATTGCGCTTGCTTCACTTGGGCATAAAGGCGGCACCTTGATAAAGCAGGAAAACGCCTACCTATCAAACATCTTACGACTACGAGAGATCCGTACCGAAGAAATACTGACTCCACGAACCGTCGTCCATATGTTCGATGAATCAACGACAGTTAGTGATGCATTGAATGATCCAAAAACATCAGGGTTCTCGCGTTTACCGATATACCACGAGACATCAGACAATATTACCGGCAAGGTCATTAAGCATGACCTTTTTCAAGCAGAACGCAAAGGGAGTGGTGACAAACCCCTCAGTGATTATGCAAAAAGAATTTATCGCGTATCAGAAAAATTACCCGTGCAACAATTACTCGATCTTTTTATAAAAAAGCGTGCTCACATGTTCCTTGTCGAAGATGAGTATGGACAAACCGCAGGTATTGTTACACTCGAAGATGCAATAGAAACACTTATAGGAAGAGAAATTATTGACGAGAGTGACTCGATAGAAGACATGCAAGAACTTGCCAAGAATAAATATCGCGAAAGACTACGTGAAGATGACCAAACATGAGATGAATAAATTATTTACACGTAACCGCAACAGGCTTACCTATCTTATTATCGGATAACGAAACTGTAGTTTAAATCAGTGCGTTTTTAGAATAGTAAAAATAGAGTGTGAGATAAAATGGGATAAAGGGAATGAGTTGTTAGCTCACTTTTAAATTCCATCGTCCCATTATTTTATTTAGATAATTTTTTTAATTTTTTCTTATCCTTTTTTTCCTTTGGCGTCAGGGCTGATTTCTTCTTATTTTCTTTATTACTTTTTTGTTCTTTGCCCATGATTTTCTCACTTGTGATTTGCAGGAATGAAGTACCTACATTACAGAGATTGTTCGCTAAATGTAAGTCCTGACTTAATATACCCTAATCACTTACCCCTGCGTTTTGCTTTAGATGTCGCCAGTGCCTGCAATGGACTCTCTGGCCAGTGGTGTTTGGGGTAACGTCCTTTGATATCTTTTTAATTTTATTATACGAGATCATCAATAACCCAACGAGGCTCTTACTGCCAACACCGATGGAAATTTAGTATAGTGAATGAAGATGCTTGAACCACTCCGTACGTGATATGGGGCGGCTCCAGATGATCGAGTTGTTGTTACTGCTTACCCGAGTTGATCAATATAATTTAACAAGTCACGTTGTTTAATAATACTATAATCTTCAGTTTCAATTTCAGCCATTTCTTCATCGTTTAGGCGATATGTAAGAGCTTCCAGTGCATCCTGTGGGTTTTCGCCATAGGCCAGTTTTTTCTTGCCATTCTTCATTGAAAAAAGATATATACGATGAAAGTTTTGGAAACTACTCATTTGCCAATCCCAATTGACTTGAGTATGTTATTAACGCTGTATTTATTTGGATAAATTTCACTGTCAAACTTTCCATCCAGTAAATCGCGATAAAATGAGTAATCAACACCTTTTAATTTTTCAATGCCGGCATTTCTATGATAATTGTCGCTTGTCATTAGACTTTTACCTTCTGCTATCAGCTGAAAGCCAAGAGCCGAACCAGGGTAAGGCGCATAATATCCGATGGAAGCTTTACACCCTCTCTTGATTCTCTTAACCATCCGCATAGTCTCAAAAGCATCTTCGCGGGTTTCTCCTGGTATGCCAACCATAATGTTTGCCCAGAAACTAGGAGGGATTTTCCCTTCAGCTTTCATTTGGTCTCCTAGCTGGTTTACCAAGTCTATCGTGAACAGATTGTCTTCAACGGTACATTCTTTGTTTAAAACTTTAAGCATCCTGTCACTACCTGATTCAAAACCAATTGATATTGTTCGCCAGTTGGTCTCAAGAACCAGGGCTTTAAACAGATCGGGCCATTGCCTAACAGTATCTGACCTGCCTGCCGCCCAGTAGGGCCAGACTTTGTTCGCGTATTTAGGATATTTTTCTACCCATTCTTCCAGCCATTTTGGATTTTGGAAAAACATGGAGTCATGTATTACAACTGAGCCAATCCCATACTTATCATCAATATGGTTGAGCTCTTCAATAACCATTTCAACAGGACGTCGCCCCATTCTAGGTATATAGCTGCTTTCATTACAAAAGGAACATTGCCATGGACAAACACGACTTGTAATGATCGTAGTAGCCGGTTCAGGTCCCCAATTACAGGCTGGTTCCATTGGCCATTTACGAGCTTCACGAGGATCAGGTGATTTTGGCCAAAGGCTTCTATCTATCATTGGCCACTCAGCAAGGGAACTTGAATCTTCACCTTTGAATATTCGAGGAAATGATTCAGGATTGGTGACTAACTCAATAATTGTCTTTTCCCCTCCCCCTTGGCATATTTTGTCAAAGGCACTAATTTCAGCCATCTCATGTGGCGCGACGGTAGCGTGCATTCCGCCAACAATAACGGTTCCTTCAGGATTAAGTTCTTTAAATAATTTTGCAGCAGATGTGGCAATAGGAAACGTGTAACTTCTAACATTCATCAAGAGAATTTTATATCCCTCAAGATAAGGTGAGAGTTCTTCCCATGATGAGACCGACCGGGTTGAAGCAAGGTCGGTGAGAATATTATTTTGATGGAGTATCGTACGTAAAAGACCAAGTCCATGATCCTGCCATTTACCCTGAGGGTCTTTTTTTCTTACAAGCTCATTGAATCCCCCCAAATCCAACCAGAGGATATCCGATGATTTAGTTATCGCATTAGATATATTTTCTTTATGTTTAAAAAGCCCCACAATCATTCCCTTTTATTTCGTGATGATACTTAACATATTGATTTTATAACATAAAAAAAATAATGTAACAAGGGAGCTAATGAAAAATGAAGGTAACTCTAACACTAAACATTTCAAATTTTTTATACCGCGCCACTTAAAACCGTGATATCGAAACGTTAGGTTATTAATGAAGAGGTGGAATAACCCTCTTTTATTTTGGCTCCAAGCATTATCTCAAATTACTTACCCCTGCGTTTTGCTTTAGATGTCGCCTGTGCCTGCAATGGATTATCTGGCCAGTGGTGTTTGGGGTAACGTCCTTTGAGGTCTTTTTTAACGTCATTATACGAAGTCTGCCAGAACCCAGCGAGGTCTTGGGTGATCTGTACCGGACGTTGTGCCGGTGAAAGTAGATGCAACAGTACAGCGATCTTTCCATCTGCGATATGCGGCGTATTCGCAAGACCAAACATTTCTTGCAAACGTACAGCCAATACCGGCGGAAAGTGTGAGTAATCAACTCGAATGTTTGAACCACTCGGTACATTTATATGCGTTGGCACCAGATGATCAAGTTGTTGCTGCTGTTCCCACGATAATTGCGACAACATAATGCTATTAAGATCCATTCGCTCAAGATGCGATAACCGAGATTTATTGCTCAAATATGGTTTTAACCAGATCTCTAGCGTGTCCAACAATTTGGTATCACTCACATCTGGCCAGTTTGAATCAATACGATCATGCATAAATTGCATGCGTGACTGCAACGCACGCGTGCCATCATTCCAAGGTAAACAGTTAATGCCTCGTAGTTTAATACCCTCGAGTAACACATCCACCATCGCGTCTGGATCAACATCCGACAAAGGAGCATCATCGATAACAATGTCACCGATGCACTGCTGCATTCGTGCTTGAACACAGGCTTGGCGATCATCCCATATTATTACAGAGCGCTTTTGGATAAACTCACTGAGGTAGGGTTCTAAATGTTCGCGGTATAAAACGGCTGCAAGAAAAATACGCGCCTCACGTGCGCCATCTAAATTCGCCGCAACGATCAATTCCTCAGTACAAAGCGGATCGCCTTCACTTAAGATCGCACCACGACCATTACTCAACAGATAACGCGACGAGTTATCTCTACGACACCCAATCCGATCGGGATACGCATACGCCAACACCACACCTAACAATTTTAAATCACTTAAAGAATTATTAATGGGCGAACTATTTATTGTTACTTGTAATTGACGTTGCCACTGCTTTGCCGCTACCTGCGTCTGACGCAACGCAGCCTTATCAATATCGTGCTGAGCTATTTGATCTTTCTGAGAATTATTTCTGTTGTTATTAAATTTGTTGGCTTGGTCACGCAACACCTCAATACGGTAGTGCAGATCACTATCGCGTGCTGCGTTACCACGTAGTACATCACGTTCAGTTAAGATGGCCGCGACTTCACAAGCAAGTAAGCCAGCACCAATAGTCTTCGCACGCAACATCATATGCGCAAGACGCGGATGCGCGCCCCATTCAGCCATCGCCTTTCCATGTTCAGTGATTCGATTGTCGGAATCCAACGCACCCAATTGTTGTAATAAATCTCTGGCTTGTACTACATGTGCGGCAGGCGGTGGATCAATCCAACGAAGTGAATTCACATCGGTAACACCCCACTGCGCCAGTTCTAAAATCAACGGAGTGAGATCAGCATCGAGTATTTCTGCCGTGCTATGCGCTAATAGATGTGTACTTTGAGACCACAAACGGTAACACACGCCTTCTTGCAAACGACCTGCCCGACCGCATCGTTGATCAGCATTGGCTTGTGAAACCGGTATAGTCATCAATTGCGTCATGCCGGTATTAGAATCAAAACGTGGGATGCGATTCAAACCACTATCAATCACAATACGAATACCTTCAATCGTTAAACTCGTTTCGGCAATCGCGCTGGCTAAAACTATCTTACGTTTTCCTTCTGTGGCGGGTTGAATGGCAGCGTCTTGTTCGGCTGAAGTAAGTTGACCAAACAGCGGTACAATTAAAATATTGTTCGTTTGTTTAACTGCCAGCGAGCTCTCCTTTAATAAGGTTGTCACTTGGCGAATTTCACCTGCACCAGGCAGGAACACCAACATACTACCGTGCTCTTCATCTAAAACTTGAATGATACGCAGCGTAAGTTCTGCCAGGAAAGCACGTCGATTGCGCGCAAAATTACTATTGAGTGCATAATGACGAACCGCAACAGGATAGCTACGACCTTCACTGGCAAGAATCGGCGCATCAAATAAAAGTTTAGAAACAGCAGCGCCATCAAGCGTTGCCGACATAACGATAATTTTTAAATCTTCACGCAGGCCGTGTTGCGAATCGACGCACAATGCAAGTCCGAGATCGGAATTCAAATTACGTTCATGAAACTCATCAAAAATAACAACGCCGTACTTTTCCAATGCGGGATCGTCCTGCAACAGTCGCGCAAATATACCCTCGGTCACTACCTCAATACGGGTTTTTGAGCTCGTACTATTATCAAAGCGCACACGGTACCCCACCGTTTCGCCAACACGCTCACCCAAACAAGTTGCCATATATCTCGCGGCAGCACGGGCGGCAATGCGACGGGGTTCGAGCATGATAATTTTTTTCTTTTCTAACCAATCACACTTCAGTAAAGCTAATGGTACACGCGTAGTTTTACCTGCACCGGGCGGCGCTTGCACAACAACAGATGAATTTTTATTCAGCGTTGTAATAAGTTGTGGCAGGAGTTCATCAATGGGAAGAGTCATAGCGATGTATAGTAAAACACGGTTGTCACCGACCTCTTATTATTTAAAGTGGCGAATCTAAATCATTATATTGGACTGTTTTAATGATTTAGATAAAAGCACACAATGCATTATGTTGCTCTGACTCGACAAACCTTAAGCCTAAGCTATTACCATTACTTGATAATACGGTAACATGGCACATACTTAGTACCGGGCAACTTCATTCGATGTTGTTCAACAAAAGAAGCAAGCAATGAATCTACCGGCTCCATAATACTGGCATCGCCTCGTATCTCAAATAATCCATGCTCTTCAACTGCGCGAATTCCATCATCTTTTACATTGCCAGCAACTATACCTGAAAAAGCCCGCCGCAAATTAGCTGCCAACGTATGACTAGGCTGGTTTTTATGAAGTTCAAGATTGCGCATATTTTTATGAGTCGGATCAAATGGTCGTTGAAAGTCCTGCTCAATTTTAAGCAACCAATTAAAATAATAAGCGTCATTATTGTCTCTACGAAAATCACGCACCTTCGTCATGCCTTCACTCATCTCGCGTGCCACGCGCGCAGGATCATTAATGATCACTGTGTAACGTTGTTGAGCTTCAATACCCAAAGTGTCTGCAATAAACTGATTAATACCAATAAAAAATTCTTCTGCACTTTCTGGGCCGGTGAGTATAAGCGGAAAAGGAATATCCTTATTATTCGGGTGTAACAAAATACCCAGAAGATAAAGAATTTCTTCGGTCGTGCCAGCGCCACCTGGAAATACGACAATGCCATGTCCTGTTCGCACAAAGGCTTCAAGTCGTTTTTCAATGTCTGGCATGATAACCAAATCATTTACAATCGGGTTGGGTGATTCAGCAGCGATAATACCGGGTTCAGATATGCCGAGGTACTGGCCGTGATTAATACGTTGTTTAGAATGGCCGATGGTTGCGCCTTTCATTGGCCCCTTCATCGCACCGGGCCCACACCCGGTACAAATATCTAAACCACGTAAGCCCATCTCATGGCCAACTTCTTTTGTGTAATCATACTCGTTACGTTTAATAGAGTGCCCGCCCCAGCAAACAATTAGATTAGGATTAATATTGGGACGTAATATATTAGTATTACGCAGTATGTGAAAAACGGCATTAGTAATACCACCTGAAGTATTAAGATCAAACTTCGGATTATCGTTTATCTCATCACTAACATAAATTACATCCCGCAGTACCGCGAACAAATGTTCGTTAATGCCCTTAATCATTTTGCCATCAACAAAAGCATTGGCTGGCGCATTCTTCACTTCTAATTTAATGCCGCGGGCTTGTTGCAATACCTGTATATCGAATGATTTATAACGTTCCAGTAATTGTTTTCCATCATCCATTTTGTTGCCACAATTTAACACCGCTAACGAACAGTTGCGAAAAATATTGTATAGACCACCCTGGCTGGTATCGAGTAGTTTACTAACTTCGATTTTGGACAATACATCCAATCGACCTTCAGGAGAAATACGTGCATCAATAACTGCTGGTTTCATGAGATCCCTTTGTATGAAAAATAGTTAAAAAAAAATTTGTTAAACTAAATTAGAAAGAAATAACTCTTTATTTTTTCTTTCGCATTTTATACTTCACTTCTTTACGTCGCTGACTAATAGCCTGCATATTCGAACCGATATGTTCTTCGCCGCGTGCTTTAGCTAACTGAACCTGCAATTCACGTTGTTTAAATCGTTCACGTTGAAGATCTGTTTTTTTATCATAACAATGGTGACAACTGACACCTTGAAGGTACTTAGCGCTCCTCTTGTCATCTTCTGTAATCGGTAATCGACAAGCATGGCACTGATCGTACTGCCCTTTTTCAAGCCCATGCGTTACACTAACTCGGTTATCAAAAACAAAACATTCGCCATCCCATAATGATTCTTGCTCTGGTACCTTTTCCAGATACTTCAATATACCACCTTGTAAATGATAGACCTCATCAAAGCCCTGCTCTTTTAAATACGCAGTAGATTTTTCACATCGAATTCCGCCGGTACAAAACATGGCAACTTTTTTGTGTTTAGCTGGATCCATATTATTTTTTACATAATCGGGAAATTCACGAAACGTTTCCGTACTTGGATTAACGGCATTTTTAAATGACCCAATGCCAACCTCATACTCATTACGGGTATCAATTACAGTTACATCAGGGTCAGAAATTAATGCATTCCAATCTTCAGGTTTAACATACGTACCCACCACATGCGTCGGGTCGATACCCTCTACGCCCATAGTCACAATTTCTTTTTTTAATTTAACGCGAGTACGGTAAAACGGCATTTCGTCATCATACGAAACTTTTTGCCGAACATCTGCCAGGCGGCTATCTAATTTAAACCAGTTTAATAAGATATCAATCGATTCTTGTGATCCTGCCACAGTGCCATTAATTCCTTCATGGGCTAATAACAGTGTGCCTTTAATGTTGTTATTTAACATTAAATCTAATAATGGCTGACGCAGAGCAACGTAATCTTCAAGTATCACAAAGTGATAGAGTGCGGAAATAACAACTTTAGACATAATATAAAACCTATTCAGCTTGCTGGAACGTAAATCCAGTGCATGTTTCAAAGTCCATGATTATAGCAAATATCCATAAGATCTCATAAAGTGGGTTCAGATTACACTGCTCCCCTTTACTCTCTCAGGGGTATGATAATATATTGGCCTAAGCACTATTATTAAAAAATAGTTGGAATAAACTCCGCTGATATTGGTTAATTAAGATAATACCTGAAAACAATTGAAACCATGCTCACACGCAAAGACCGACAACGTTTTGAACGACTAACTCTACCTCATATGCAGGCAGCGTATAACCTTGCATTATGGTTAGTGCGCCAGCCAGCGGAAGCAGAAGATGTTGTGCAAACCGCTTACTTACGCGCTTTTGAAGCGTTCGATAACTTCGCTGGCCAGTCAGCAGCCCCTTGGTTAATGACCATTGTGCGAAATACTGCTTACACATTGCTTAACAAAAACAAGCGTAACAGTAATTTAGTGAGTTTTGATGATATTGTTCATCAACAAGCAGCTCATAACAAAAGCGGCTTTGACCTAACACCCGAAGAGAATTGGACTAAAAATGCAAATAAAACACACGTAAACAATTGCCTTGAGCGTTTAAAACTCGATTACCGCGAAGCGCTTTTTCTACGAGACATTGAAGGTTATTCATACAAAGAAATTGCAGATATTATACAAGTACCTAAAGGCACAGTGATGTCACGATTATCTCGCGCACGTGAACAGTTACAAAAAATGCTGCAGGTACAACAAACGCAGGACAAACCACATGAACTGTGATGAATTAAATAATCAACTAGAGCCATACCTTGATGGTGAACTCACCTTATCAGACCGGCGTGATGTCGACGCACACTTTGTTGTGTGCATCAATTGTACAAATAAAATTGAAACGTTACGTACGCTGCAACAACACATACGTGGTGAAAACTACCAGAAAGTTCCGTCCGGTTTAAAAAATAGCATTCAAAATAAACTACGCGATGCAACGGGTGAGCAAAGCAAACAGTCCAATCGGTTTGCCTGGTTAGGCTTAGGGGGTGGTGCATTGGTAACAGGTTCACTTGCAACCTGGGCGTTAATGACGTTCGTTTTTTTAAGTCCGCTACATACTCAACTCGCAGATGCGGTCATTGCATCGCATATTAGTGCGTTAATGGTGGATCATGCAACCGATGTTAAAAGTAGTGACAGCCATACGGTTAAACCCTGGTTTAACGGCCGTCTTGATTTTTCGCCACCAGTTAAAGACTTAAGCGCACATGGCTTTAAGCTCATCGGTGGCCGCCTTGACTATTTACAAGGCCAAACAGTTGCAGCAATGGTGTACCAACGCCGCGCTCATATCATTAATGCATTTATCTTTAAAAACAAAGATGTCGCACTCACCACTAATCCCATAAGCATGCAACGCCACGGCTTCAACCTTGTTTATTGGCAACAAGCAGGACTGAATTTTTGGCTTATCTCCGATTTAAATCTGAAAGAATTACACCAGTTAGCGCAACTAACTATTCACTAAACTATTCTTTTCCGTCTTTTAAAGTTAGTTGGAATTTTTTTGCTCCTAGTTTGTTAATACTATAAGCCTTTACGTTTTCATACTAAGGCCATAACTTAAGACAATCATTAGGAGGAAGACATGGACAGACGTTCATTTATTAGAATTGGAATGGTAGGTGCAGCAACGAGTATTATCGCACCTAAAATTGTGTTAGCAGGTTCACTTGGCAACAAGATAAGTAACAACAACATGGCCGGTGGCTTATATTACACAAAAGATTCACCCGGACGCTGGAAGAAAAAAGCAGGTTCACATTCCCCCATATTATCTAGAACAGACAGAGGTGTTCAAGTCGTTACCGGCCACCCGATGAAACCTAATCAACACTGGATAGTAAAGCATGTATTGCTCGACGAAAACTTTAATTTTATTGAGCAAAACTTGTTTAATCCAATAAATGATAAAGCGGCAGTGACAGAATTTTCTCTCAACGGTCAAAGCAACGCTGTATACGCATTAAGTGTGTGTAACTTACATGACACATGGCTTTCCGTGCTTGAGGTTTAAATACCACTAAGGGTGGAGCCAAATTATTCCCATAGGCTCTGCCCTATTTTTTAACGCTAAGGAAATAACGATGAAACAAATACGTTTGGATTATGTTGCCCTATTTACATTAACTCTTTTTAACCCCACACTATTATTTGCAAAAGGTGATTTAACAAAGCAAGCACCCATTGTTAAAAATGTCCATTTAGGAAACCAATCTAACGCGTTACGTTTTTATCCTGACAATTTGCAGTTTGAAACAGGTAACCTTTATAAACTCGTAATAAGTAACCCCAGCAAACAAAAACATTATTTTACTGCGGAAGATTTTGCAAAATCGATTTTTACTCGCAAGATCCAAGTTATATCAAAAAACAAAATAACGCTTGCCGAAATAAAAGGCACGATTAATGAAATTGAGGTTTATCCCGGTGGAGTAACCGAATGGTGGTTTGTGCCTATTAAAACGCTAAATGCAACGCGATTACATTGCACTATAAAAGGTCATACTCAAGCAGGCATGGTTGGAAAAATCACCATTAAGTAATAAAAGTATAATAATAATGATAATGATACGATTTACAATTTTAGTTTATCTTTACTTGTCTCTACCTATTGCAATAGCAGGTGGCGACCCTACTCGCGGTAAAACTAAAACAATTATTTGTATCGGCTGTCATGGCGTCGACGGAAACAATACAAATGCAACTTACCCTATTCTTGCAGGACAAACTGAAGATTACCTTACGAAGCAACTCAACGACTTTAAAACAGGAAAACGGCAAGAAGAACATATGAGTTCAATGGTCGAAGCATTAACAATATCAGATATACCTGATGTTTCCAGTTACTTTGCAACGCAAAAACGTAAACAACTTAACATCACCAATAAAAATACCAAGCAAGGTGAACAGATTTATTTCAATGGGATAGCCAGTCGTTCAGTCTCTGCTTGTGTTACCTGCCATAAAAACGCTGAAATTACTAACAACAATACTCTCTACCCAATATTGGCTGGACAACACGGTATGTACATTCAGAAAACATTAAAAGAGTTCAGAAGTGGAAAACGACATAACGATCCAGATAAAACAATGCGAAACATTGCAACAAAATTAACCAATAAGGAAATAAAGGCTGTTGTTGATTATATTACTCAGATAAAACTTGAATAAATATTAAATAAATTATACTGTCTAGCACAAATATCAGACAGACTCATTTATCACAACACTGCTTATTCTTTAAAGAAACCTGCTTTCCGATCACACTTTATAATAGACTAATAATTAGCTGCAATCTCAGATTCGACTAACTGCTGAAGTTGCTGATAACCAAATTGCACTAGCGGTTTTCCATTAACAAAAAATCCAGGTGTTTTGTTAACATTGAGTTGTTGCGCATCTAGTAAATCCTGCTTAATTCGTCTTGCGATTTCAGTACTCTGCATATCCTTATTTAACTTCTCCATATCCAGGCCGAGCCCGCCAAGTTGTAGCCAGAACTTATCTGGCTTTGAAACATGGTGTTCTATCCATGCATCTCTCGTTTGGTAAGCTCGTTCAAGTGTTTCTTGAAAACGATTTTGTAAACGTGCTGCTTCAAAGATACTTACGATAACATCTGAATGCTGATGCAACGGTAAATACCGCAAAACTAAATTAACTTTACCAGGATTATCCTTCATCAGTTTTTTGACAAAAGGATAGAAAGCGCTACATGTGCCACAAGCCGGATCAAAGAATTCAACAATCGTTACCTTCGCATCAGCGGGTCCCATTGTTGGCGAGTAATCACGCTGAATATACTCAACGTTATCCAACGTAGCATCATTTAGTGCTTTATCTTTCTTATTGTTATAGATGGTGGCAGCCATTATAAAAAGCAAGATAAACAACATCGCAGTAGCGATTATAGTTATATTTTTTTTCATTGATAAAACCTTTTCCGGTAAATAAGTAAAAGCATAATAATGGCACTATAAGCAAAAATAGAGAGCATTGGAATGGTAACAAATCCCATTAGTTCCAAATTAATTTCTGCACAGGACAAATCTTTACTACACGGTTGTAGTGATTCTGGAATCAAGCCCGAATACACTAGGTAGTGATAGATAGCAAAACCCAAACCAATAACAGCTAGTGGCAGAGTATAACGCACCACTGAAAGATCCACTTTGTTTTTCTGGGGAAAGAGTCCCACCAAGAACAACACTGCTAACGGATAGATAAAAATACGTTGCCACCAACAAAGTACACAAGGTTTTAACCCCATAACTTCACTAAAGAACAAGCTACCAAACAAAGCAGCCATCGCAATTAGCCAGCAGATGAATATTAATCCCCATCCCTGCTGATTCGCTTTATTTATTGCATCTTGTGTCATAATAATTCAGAGCCTGTCATTAAATAAACTATTAAATCCCTCGGCTATATTGGGAGTTAGTTGAAGGTTGTATGTTTTGTTTAAGGGTTTTAATCGAAACGTTATTACCATTAATAACGTTTTCAAAGTGTTTAATAACTTCTAACTTAGACATACCAGTTTGAGTATTTGTTTTCACATCTCTTAAGTCAATAAAGTAATCAGAAAATACATTGGGAATATCAGTGACGATATCGGTATTTAAATAGTTAGTCTCATTATAAACCGTATGATAGCCGCCCTTCTCTTTATCAATAAAATAAGAGATATCTTTTAAGTTGGTAATTGATGAAGATTTCTCACAACGCTGAATACATTTATCATCCACTATGTTTTTCTTACAGCCAGAAACTTGATGGAACATGCATGCAATTGTGGTCATTAATACAATCGGGTGTGAAATGCTGTAAGTAAGATTAAAGTTATTAGGTTTGTGTATTTTTTTAATCTGACTTTTGCTTATCTCATTTGATATAAAAGCACCTTCACAGTTAAAGTTTTCTTTTAAGCATAATAAACTATAGGAATTCACTAAATTCATATAAGGCCCTGCTGTCCAAGGAATATTTAGTTCATATGCAGCAAAAGCAATGCCTGTGTTATTTGTGACAATGCGCTCAGGTTTAACTTGCTCCAGCAATTTGACCGCCGCTCGATAATTATCACCAATTAAAACGGCTGGGAACCACGGAATCAGCTTTTTATTATTATTAAATAAGTCCACAAACTTAGATAGTTTTTCATGAAAGTGATTCGGTATTTGAAAGTAAATACTGGCATGAGTGTTTTCGCAGAGATACAAATCATCTTCCGATGATATTAAAATCGATAAAGAGGGATTGATTTTTTCTTCTCTGTTTAACTCATATTTTCGGCCTTTATCTTTTGATGGTTCAACTTTACTAGATTCAACCTGACTAAATTCAATTGGTTTAACAACCGTCTTCCCATCATTTAGTAACGATATTATTTTATTTCTTATAACATTAAGTTCTTTAAACGGTATGACTACATTATTTTGTAAATCGTCAACATTTAATGTATCAATAAAGTACTCAGTATCATTAATAGATTTAAACCTTTTTAAGAGTAACGCTTTATCTAAACAAGTAGACTTACTATTACCTGTATCTACCATCACTAACTTACTTGTAGATGACACAGTAAAAGATGCTTCTGGCGTTTCAATAGAAAGACTTAAAGGATCTCCAGCACCACCTGAACATCGCATACTCAATGGCGCTTTGTTGATATCTAGCTGATCGATGCGTTGTTTAACCTCTGTAACAATATCGTCTTTTATTTCGGAAAGTTCTTTTTTTACGATGGATAACTGTTCATCATTGATTTTATCTTTTGCATCAATACCAAATTTTACTTCAGCCCGATATATGGGGGAATGGTCACGTGGATTGTCGATGAAAATATTGCGACTAACATCACCGTTTAAAAATGAACTTGAAAAATCTCGGTTAAATACTTTACGAAGGTTGTTATTATCACTTTCTAATGTTTCTTGTGCAGAAAAACTATCCAGTTGTTTACGCCATGTTTCAACCACGGTATGAACATAATGGTATTTTTTTATTCGTCCTTCAATTTTAACAGAATCAACTTGTGCATTGGCAAGTGCACCTATATCTGTAAATGCAGAATTATCTTTGATGTTAAGCGGGAAATTTTTACCTTCTGCTGTCGTTAAATATTCATCTCGACAAGGTTGACTACATTGACCTCGATTACCCGAGTTACCCCCCGTTACAGAACTCATATAACAAAGCCCTGAAAAAGAGATACAATTTGAACCATGCACAAACACTTCTGTTAATACATCATTTTCATGGGCAACCGTACTTAGTGCGGTTATTTCGCTTAACGTTAACTCGCGAGATAAGTTAACTCGCGTTGCGTTAAGTTTACTTAAAAATTTTATTTGTCCGGCATTGTGTGTCGTCATTTGAGTCGACGCATGTATTTTAAGCGTAGGGAAATATTTATTAATTAAATAAAATACGCCTAAATCTTGAATGATAATGCCATCGAGTGTGGTATTAACGAGTTTATTCAACAACCCAACAAGCGCTGGAATTTCCCTTTCAACAATAATGATATTAAGCGTTAAAAAGACCTCACATTGGTGCTTGTGAGCCAACCTTAAAATGCCAGGGAGATCCTCCAGCGAGATATTTTTCGCCTGACTTCGGGCATTAAATTTATCTAAACCACAATATACCGCATTGGCACCCGCAAGAATGGCCGCTTTTATCGAGTCAATATCCCCACCAGGCGCCAATAATTCAATATCTTTCATCATGCTGAAGATTATACTAAATTATGGCCACGGTTGCCGTTTTATAGTGTGTTTAAAAGGGTTAAAGCCTCTAGTATTTTTCAATTATGCTGGCCTTATTAGAGTGCTATATCTATGTAACGTGATCCCCTTGCACGATTACGTTATTATAATTTCACACTCAATTTATGGCCGATTAGACCAATGTCACACCCTGTACTTTATTCGTTACGCCAATGTCCTTACGCAATGCGAGCAAGGATTGGATTATTATTGGCAAACCAATCCGTTGTCTTACGTGATATCGTTATGACAAATATTCCCACTGAAATGTTAACCGCATCCCCTAAAGGGACAGTTCCAGTTTTAGTTTTGAGTGATTCGTCTGTCATAGAAGAAAGTCTTAATATTATGCTATGGGCATTAAAACAAAATGACCCAGACAACTTACTTTACCGTCATGAAAGTGATGCGTTAGACAATATGCTTACATTAATACAACGGTGTGATAATGAATTTGTTGACGCATTAAAAAAATACAAAGCAGCGTCTCGTTATCACGATACTAATATCCAGCCTTGTCGGCAGCAATGTGAAATCTTTATTAACGATATTGAAGAGAATTTAACAAAACATCATTTTATAATGGGAGATTCTGCAAGTTTAGTCGACTATGCCATTTTGCCTTTTATTAGACAGTTCTCAAATGTGGATAAAAAATGGTACAAACAGGCTCCTTACCCCAAGCTTCAACAATGGCTTGAAAACCATTATCAAAATCCAATATTTGCCAAAGCGATGACTAAATACCCACAATGGTTAGATTCCAATGAGATTGTTATATTTGGGAGTGAGTAAAATTCTTTTGTTGATATTAATTAATGAGAATCAAGTTTTGCATTTTAAACTAATTTTACAAACCTAAGACCACCCTTCTAAAATTTATAATACAACTTAATTACAGGGCAGTGACTCATCGAATTAACGATATATATATCAGTTGTAATCGCCGTCTTTTATTGTAATTAAGTGAACGTATAATGGATAACTTAAATCGAATGCCTCGATAAACACTTTGATTTAAAACATCTAACGAGATGTTTGCTAGTGCTGAAAAAATCATTAATTGTTACCGTTAATAGTTGAGTTCAAACCCAGTTGCTTACACGTCTTGAGTAAATTATTTCATTATAAATGGTTAACTTAAAAAATGTGAGTAATTAGCCAACCAGGTCGTATCAGAGGATTCGTTAACTTTTGTTAATGATGCTTTAACAAAATCGATAAACAAACGAACGCGCTGTGGTAAATATTCGCGACGAGGATAGACAATATAAACCCCTTCTCCTTCTAAGCTATAGGGAGGATATAGAATTACAAGCCTGCCTGCCTTTACCCGCGACTTTGCGACAAAATGTGGAACTTGTGTTAGGCCAAGCCCTGCTGCACTGAGCTCTGCCAGGGCTTCACCATCATCAACCACAATATCTCTTCGCGCATCCACAACCTCTCGAATGCTCGAATCAAGCCCAACTATTGGCATAAGTTTTCCTGTTTGTTTAAACCGGAACCGTATCCAGGGATGTGAAGCAAAAGTACTAACATTCAGATCTGTATTATTCTTCACGTAGCTTGGAGAGGCACAAATGACAAATTCCATAGGACTCAATTTTTGAGCAATTAATCGGCTATCGCTCAAACTACCACTGCGAATGGCAATATCAATTTTTTGTCCGATCATGTCAACGTACGCATCATCGAAGCTAACCTCCAACTGAATTCCCGGATACACGCGATTAAATTCAATCAGTATCGGTTGAATATAAAGTCGACCATACGAAACAGGTAAGTTGATGCACAACTTACCTGTCGGTAATTCATTATCTGATTTAAGCGCCTCTTCCGTTTGCCGAAGTTGTTCGGAAAGGTTCCGAACACTAGTCGCATAATTTTCTCCGGCTTGGGTCAAATTTAACTGCCGTGTAGATCGTTGAAACAACTGAATGCCTAACTGTGATTCGAGTCGTTTTATCGCTTTGCTAACGGTGGACGGATCCGTAGCAAACTGTTTCGCTGCAGCGGCAAAACTGCCACCATCTATCGTCGCTAAAAAAAACTCTAATGAACGAAACTTATCCATTTTCCACTCCAAATAGGAAGAACCATGATTAATAATGAATATTATTCACTATTATAAGTAATTACAGTCATTTTTCCTAGCTACAAGCTTCAATATACTGCTTCCAACAGCACTCTTGCTTTAACCATTTAAGTACGAAAGGTGATTTATGATTCAGAAACGACGTATATATAAACTAACGGCTATTTTTTTTGGGGTTTTAGTTAGCACGCAATTATGGGCTGCAAACATTCCCCAAAAATTACTCGATACACCCATTACGCTAACCACGGGAGAAGTCATTACATTGGCGCAGTACCAAAATAAACAGCCAGTGTATTTAAAGTTCTGGGCGAGCTGGTGCCAACCCTGCCTCAAAGAAATGCCCCACTTTGAGAAGATTCAAAAACAATATGGAAATAAGATAAAAATTATCGGGATAAATTTGGGGCTAAGTGATGATCTTGAAGCGGTTAAAACGGTACAGAAAAAATTTAATCTAACCATGCCACTTGCGTTCGATAAAGACGGCAACCTCGCTCAAACATTCAGACTACTGGCAACACCCTACCATTTACTCTTCGATAAACAAATGAATCTTATCCATGTTGGTAATAAAGCAAATGCAGCATTGGATAATAAGTTAGGGTTAATCAGTCAACAAAAGTCCATTGATTTACTAAATCCACAAGCCATTGCAGAGACTGGACGCGACATATCGATTGAACTTAATGATGGCAACATCCATGGTTTATTCTTTACTTCGGCCTGGTGTGACTGGTATCTGGAAAGCTCGAGACCTAAAGTATCTCAACATTGTATTTCTTATCAAAAAAACATTAATGCCTTGTACAAACAATATCCTGAAATTAAATGGCAAGGTGTTTTGACACGCCTGTGGACAGGGGAAAAGGAACTAGCAGAATACAAACTTAAATATAAAATTCAACACCCATTGGCTATCGACTTTAGTAATCAGCTTTTTTATAAATTCAACGTCAAAAATTTAGCAACGCTTCTATTTGTTAAGGATGGAAAAATTTTGTATAAGTCTTCATCTAAATCACTTACTGACATAAAAGAACAATTAGGATACCTGATGAGCGAATGAGGAAATCATAAATAAGGGTTAGAAGCTGAGGAATCTCCGCAAAAAAATGATCAAAAACAATGATCTAGAATAGATTAAAGGGGCGGTGATAAATTCAAATCACTCGTATTTGTCACCGACAACCTTTAGATATAGAGATATAACAAAACAATTACTCTGACTAGAATTAGTGACGTCTTTTTTTAATTTTTAGATCACTTTGTTTAAATTCCAACACATCTTCAACGTTGGAAACGATCACCTTTGACTCTTTACGAATTGCATCAACCATTTTGTTGAAACGCCAAATAATTTTTGAATAGGTTTTATTTAGGGCTCGTTTATCATCATTATCTTTTGTTAGCCGACTCACAACATTATTGAGTTCTCGATACTGAGTATTAAGTGCTTCTGCATCGCCTACTCGTGATAATAGTTTAACTAATAAAAAACGCTCACCATCCGAATTTGATTCTTGTCGCATTAGTTCAGTAAGACGTTTTCTTTTTCTAACGTTACTTTCAAGAATGGGGCTGACAATCGGCTTTATATGCCCGCGATGATTAACATATAACAAACCCCAATGTTCGGGTAACTCTTCTGGCTTAATAACGTCTTCTGGACATAAATAATAACGCCAATTCCCTAAACCGATAACTGCGCCATTTCGATGTGCTTTTCTTGCATCAACAAGAAAATCACTACGGCTCACCTTTACCTCAACAATAACTGAACCATCATTTTTACCAGTCGCTCTAAAACCGATTGCATCAGGTATTTCATCCGACCAGCCACTGCGACATTCAGAAACTGCGATTTGACACCCTGGGCCATTTTGGCTTTGCGATCGTTTTAACCATTTAACGGCGAGTTCGGTAAGTTCTTTATGAGTGGAGTTCACGAGTCAAATATCCAGTGTTTTTTAGATAAATTATATAAGGAGAATTTTAGTTTTACATTTTAAAGAAACTTAATTAATAGAGTAACAACATTATTCTATCGAGTTAACAATATATGTCTACTAAGCTCTTTTTGTGTTTTTTTCAAAAGCTAAAATCTGGAAAAAGAACAGATTTTCAATATTAATGATATACAGGTTCTGTCCCATTATTTCTGACAAAAGGCCTATTTTGTCACAGATAATTCATGTAAAGCTAGATTTTGTCGCTAACCTATTTAACCTAAGTATTCGGAAAAGCACTTCAATACATGACTATAACACTATACAAAAACTCCCTTTTTATGGTCATTTTACTATCGATTTTTGCTGTACTAGGTAATGTCTTCTCTTACCCTCTATTTTTTAGCATTGATTTAATATTTGGCTCGATAGCCACTATGTATGCGGCGTTGACGTTAGGCAGAACCCATGTGCTTACCGTTGCGTTAATTGGTAGTTTATATACTTATTACCTATGGGGACATCCATATGCAGCTATTATTTTCACCTTGGAGGCATTATGGGTTGTATGGTTTTTACAGCGTGGATCCCTCCAGATAATACTGGTTGATCTAGGTTATTGGTTGTTTATGGGGATCCCGCTAGTATTTATTTGTTATACCCAATTTATTGGTGTGGATACTGAAGCAGCAGGGTTGATTGCGTTGAAGCAAACCTTAAACGGTATATTCAATGTGCTTATTGCGAACTTTATATTTCTAGGCATACATAACTTTCTTAAAAAGCAGAGTGACATCAGTATTCAACCCCTGTTATTTAATATCATTCTCTTAATCACATTAATCGCTGGCACGATTCCATCAGTAATGAGCAGTTACCAAACGAGTGTTATCTATGAACAACAAACTGAAAAAGAATTAAATGAATTTTCTCAACAAATAAAAAATAGTCTGATAAAAAACGTTAGTGAACGAAAGAATAAAAAATATCCATTAAACATTAATTCATTTAAATTAACACACGATATGTCTTATGCAATATTAAATAGTAATGAAGTCATTTTTCAAAAGGGAAGCGTTAAAAGCCTAGACAAAAAAAATGGAGAAATAATTTCCAGAGATTACAGGACCAATATCTGGTTACCAAACTCTTCATTACCCGCAATGAAACGCTGGCAATTAGGTCGTTATTTAGTACGTTTAAATATTACAGATATACCCAATGTGGATACTATTCTAGTTGAAAAAAATGCTTCTGAAATCGTAGAAAAGATTAACCATTTAAAAACAAAACTATTCTTAATCTTAGCTGTATTGATGTTTATTGCAATATTACTCGCATACCTTATTAGCCGCTGGATAACTCACCCACTAAACAAATTAGACAAAGCCAGCCAAGAACTGGTTTTTAATATAACAAAAGGTAAAAATATTTCTTTGCCTACAAGTTTAATAAAAGAATATAACAATCTTTCTAATACGCTGTTGTCTATGGCTTCACAAATATCAAGCAAGTATTTAACTCTGACAACTGAAAAACAAAATCTAGTATCTATCGTTGATGAAAATACTGTCGAATTAAAACGATTATCAATGGTGGCAAGTCGAACAACTAATGGCGTTATAATAACAGACGTAAATGGAAATACAGAATGGGTTAACGATGCCTTTACTCAATTAACTGGTTACTCGATTAATAGTTTGATTGGCAAGAAACCTGGCTGGATACTACAAGGTACTGATACCAATCGTGAAACAGTTGAAAGAATATCAAGCAAGTTAAAAAACAAAGAAGGTTTTTCTGAAGAGTTGATCAACTACACACATGATGGTCTTCCTTATTGGGTACATATTGATTGTGATCCACTCGAGAGTGATGGTGAGATGTTGGGGTTTATCGCGATCGAATCAGATATCACACAAAGAAAAATTGCTGAAGAAACTTTAATTAAGCAAACAGCCGAACTTAATGCACTCTTTAATGCCGCTACTGAAATATCAGTGATAACGACTGACATAGAAGGCTTAATAACCACCTTTAACCCAGGTGCTGAAAAAATGCTGGGATATAAATCTAATGAAATGGTTGGAAAACTAACACCCGCCGTTTTTCATATACCATCAGAAGTTGAACAACGTGGACTAGAATTATCTGAGTTACTAAAGACTGATATAAATGGCTTCAGCGTATTTGTCACTATTCCAGTAAATGAGGGCTCTGAAACGCGTGAATGGACGTATGTAAAAAAAGATGGCTCTCAGATTACGGTGTTACTCAGTGTTACCGTTATACAATCACCTGAAGGAAAAATTGAAGGGTATTTAGGTATTGCTCTGGATATTTCAGAACGCAAACGTCTTGAAAATATGAAAAATGAATTTGTTTCTACGGTAAGTCATGAACTTAGAACACCTCTTACTTCTATTAATGGCACATTGGGTTTAATTTCTGGTGGAGCTGTTGGCGAGGTACCTAACGAAGTTAAGAAAATGCTTGAGATAGCAACCTCAAATAGTAATCGCTTAACAGTATTAATAAACGACTTGTTGGATATGGAAAAAATTGCAAGTGGTAATATGCAATTTGATATGAGTCAACAACCTCTTATGCCAATAATCGAACAATCAATAATAATGAATAAAGCCTATGCCGATAAATATGATGTCGAGTTTAAAATAGTTGAACATTGTGATGATGCTATCGTTAAAATAGATTCTAGTCGCCTGCTTCAAGTGATGGCAAATTTCTTATCCAACGCCGCTAAGTTTTCTCATCCCGGTGGGCATGTGGATATTGTTGTTACTGCAAATGATGGCAAGGTGAAAGTTTCCATACAGGATTATGGCACAGGCATAGAAAAGAATTTTTATAATCAGATATTTTCCAAGTTTTCTCAGGCTGACTCATCAGATACACGTTCGCAAGGTGGTACCGGTCTTGGTTTATCTATAACAAAAGAATTAATTATAAAAATGCGCGGTAATCTCGGATTTGAATCTGAAAAGGGAAAAGGCAGTATATTCTGGTTTGAACTTTCTTTGGTTTAATCACAGTAAACCAAGATTAAAGAAAGGATATTTATTAATATTAGAGGAACCCGTTCAGTGAATAAACTAACGACTCAATCTAAAAACTAACACTCTACGATTATTATTTACTATTAGATTTCTCGTAACAAGCATCACAAAGTTTATCTTCATATTCAAGTTCTTCGTGTTCTGGAATTGTTTGAACACCACACTCTGGGCAGTTCACTAACTCTACTTCTGACATAAATCACCTTCTATTCTACTCATTATTTACTCCCCCTATTAGTATAAGGGTGGAGATATGCTACTGCGATCTCCTGCGCTATTTGCCTGACATTGGTTGCTATATGCTAACGTTTCCCTGTCGGACTTACAAATAGTTAACTTTACATGAGTTCCATTAAATTAATCTATTGATTATACTATATAGTATAGGATAACAATATTGTGAACAAATTTCCCGCATTCGTAGCCCTGTATTGTATGCGGTCGATTTATTTACTTATTATAAGCTGGTTTAAATTTAAAATTTACATATAAAGAGAACTATTGTGCAAATACTCATACATCGACAACATCTAACCAATAAATCAAAATTTTGCCATATTGAAATTATACAAGATGACGATATCTTTATTTTTTCTGTTACCAAAGGTGATTTAATTAGCAGTCCTGCGCCTAAAGAAGCTACCTGCAAGACTCTCCAACAAGCAAAATCTAAAGCGCGTGCACTCGTTATACAATGCAAGGGAAAAGGATATACCTTAACGGAGGACGAAACCGATATTGAAGAAGACATCGACGACGAACCTATCGTTGATGAAGACCAACCACCATCACCGCCTAAACTAAGATTGGTTTAACATTTATAGGCACAGACAAATCCAAAGCATTCGAATTTGCCAGCAATCCCTTTTACTTTTTACTTCACTGATTAAAGGATAAATCATAATGGACCTGCCACATAAAGAGCCACTGCAAAAAGCCCAATCGATTAATCTCGATAAAAGCATGTATGGTTCGGTCGCTGAAATCGGTGCTGGACAGGAAACGGGTCGTTGGTTTTATCGTGCAGGCGGTGCTGCCGGCAGCATAGCGAAAACCATATCTGCTTATGATATGACATTTTCGGATGCAATCTATGGTTCGTGTCCGCGTTATGTTAGTCGCGATCGACTGCATGCTATGCTGCAACATGAATATCAGTTACTGCTTGAACGTCTGGACAATCAACGAGGTAACACAACTCGATTTTTTGCCTTTGCAAATACCGTAGCTGCACGAAGTTACTCTTACAAAACAGATGGACACGGCTGGCTCGGCATACGCTTTCAAATTGCGCCGCGCGAAGCTTTCTCGCAAATTGATTTACATGTCAATTTGCATGGCCAGAAAAACCTACAGGATCAGGAAACGCTCGGTATTCTCGGTGTTAACCTGATCTATGCCGCCTTACATGCGTATCAAACACCTGAAACACTGTTACTCAGTTTGATGGATGGGTTAAATAATGACATGTGTGAAATTGACATGATCGATTTCTCCGGCCCCGGCTTTGAAAACGTTGACAATCGCGTTATGGCATTGCGCCTGGTTGAAAACGGCATGTGTCAGGCCGCCATGTTTACCGCAGATGGTAAGATTGTACAAATCGCTGAGCAGTTATGGAAAAAAGCCGTAATTGTTGAACGCAGCCGATTTCGACCACCGACATTGTTTACCATCAACTTGCTTGACTGTGCCCGCGATACCTTTCTGGCGGATAATAAACTGCAGCAGAATGATTTGCTCGAGGTCTCTGAGATAACCTTGAACAATCTAAAAGATGGACTGAATATTGATGTTAACGATTATTTAAGTCGCGTCGAACTTTTGTGTGCAATGGGTAAGAACGTATTGATTTCGAATTATGGTGAGTACTATCGACTTGCACAGTTCCTGTTCTGTTACTCCAAACGCCCTATTGCATTGGCAATGGGTGCCGCGTCTGTAAAGGAAATATTCACTGAAAAATATTACGAAAATTTGCCCGGCGGTATTCTCGAATCCTTCGGTCGACTGTTTAAGAATGATTTATGTTTATATGTCTCGCCAGCGCTAGATGCTGATGGCAAGTTAATAAATCTGGAAAACTTGGAAGTTCCCGATAATCTGCAACATTTATTTAAGCACCTGGTTGAAAACGACTATCTACGCCCATTGAATTCGATCAACCATGATTACCTAACAATCTATTCACACGAAGTCATCTCACTAATCCGGCAACAAGCGTCGGGATGGGAAGACAAATGCCCTCAGAAGGTTGCCGAGTTAATCAAAGCGCATCATCTATTTCAAAAATGAATCGAAACCGCCTCTTTCATCCGCTATAAAGCATTATAAAAGAGTACTCCGTTAGTTAGGTTTGTCAGATCCTTTTGTTGATGATAATTCATGATTTCTCATTGCGTCATTCTCGATAAGCACACGCTCCAATACAAGTCGCCACACATCATCGTCTTCTTTGTCCAACGACATCTCGACGATCTGTTCATTCAAGGTGCCATCCGTTCCCACCACCACTTCAAAAACAGTGAATATAATCTGAGTCTCCGTTGCACTAACTAGGTTAAACCCCTTGTAAGCAATGCTTTTAATCATCGCATTTTCAAACTGGTGTCTGCACTGCTTAAACCATACATCGTAATCAATGTTCTCAAATCCGGGAACACCCTGGAGGCTAATGCGTTTTGAAATCATATCCATATGACCCTTCAGATCTTTTTGCTCTGCACTTTCTGCGGCTTGAGTTAACCACTCCTCAGCAATTTGTTGAGCGCCTTCGTCTAACATAATAACTCCAATTTTTTATTGTGATAATGCCAGTCAAACTGGCGCCTTACAGCACACTTATTAAAGAGACCGTGCATGCTAACAACAAACCAGAAATCAATCGAATTAAAGATAACTGATGATAGAGAATTATACTCTCTAATATAAGTAACAATTACTATTTCCATTTAAACAACAAAATATCTGTAAATTAATTGCATAGAAAACCTTACTCTTTTTACAAAAAAGCTAGCTAAACCCCAACAAAAGGGAGTAATTACAATAAATTCAATAGCTTATAGATTGACAATCAAGCATGCAGTATGAAAAAAATAATGGGTAAAGCAAGGGACGGTGCATAAAGAAATCATTATTCTCGCCGATATATAACTAACGGTGCCCATTAGTGAACACAATCATAATCACTAACAAAGCATCCATTTTTTTTCATTGGCAGTCTCTTAAAGAGCATCCAATTGAACGCTCGAGTATAAACATGGAAAAGGGGATATCTATGCTCTCATATTATCACCTTAATTTGGTTAAAGCCTGTCCACCACTCCCTACCTTAACAAATGGTAAGACTATGTCGCAAAAATATAACTGTTTAAAAATATATCTTTTAAACACTCTCATTCTAATAACCGCTTTATACTCAACACCATCTGTTGCATTCAACACTTCCATCGCCTCACCAAAAGAAGTCCTAAAGTTTCTGCAATCGGGTGGGTATATTATATATTTTAGACATGGAGCAACCATTCATACTCAAACAGATAATGACTTTGATGACTTAAAAAACTGTAATTATCAACGAAACTTATCGCATAAAGGTAAAGAGCAATCAAAAGCAACAGGCCAAGCGATAAAAAAATTAAACATAAATATTGAACATGTCTATACGAGTCCTTTTTGTAGAACCGTCGACACAGCAAAATTAATCTTTAACCGTTATAAAGTCATAAAAAATCTTCGAGCCTCATATGCAACTGACTCAGAAAAGACTAAATCACTCATCAGCACATTAAAAGAACAGCTATCAAAAATCCCCAACAAAGGTACTAACACCGTTATAGTTGGGCATACAACCAATCTCAATATCATTACTAAAGTACGCTCTAGGCCAGAGGGTGTCGCTCACATATTTAAACCATTAGGAAATAACAGTTATAAACATATTGGTAAAATCACACCCAAGCAATGGATATCTTTATCTAAAAACAAAGGGAATGACGACAACGAATAATTATTCGAGTCAATATAAACTAACTATTATTTAATAGTTCATTGCATGCCTAAATCACTATACAAAGCAATATCAACTTTATTCAAGTTGATGCGCACTAGGCAATGTAAAACGAATAGTGGTGCCTTCATTAATTGTCGAGTCTACTCGAATGGTTCCGCCGTGACGATCAATAATCCGCCTCACCATTGCCAGTCCAATTCCATGTCCAGGATAGTCTGAGCTTACGTGTATTTTTTGAAATGGTTGAAACAATTTTGATGCGTAGGCCATCTCAAAACCAATACCATTGTCGCGAACAATAAATGTTACTCCGTCATTGTTACTCTCTTTTGTGAATTCAATTCGAGCCTGCTCACACTTAGCGGTAAACTTCCACGCGTTGTCCAAAAGATTATCGATAACAATCCGTAACAGATCGCTATCCCCCATTGCAATAAGCTGTGGATGAATGACAACCTCAACATTGCGCATTGGCTCCGTATTTTTAAATTCTGCGATTTTTTCTTCGGCGAGATGAGATAAATTAATACGGCGGTATTGAAGATTTTGCTGTGAAATTCTTGATAGCATCGCAAGGTCAATACAATGCTTATCTAGTTTAATGGCAGAGCTGTCAATACGTTGTAATAAATCTTTTCCTTCTTCACTCAGCTCAACAGTATGCTCTTCAAGTAATAATTGAGAAAACCCCATCATGGCACGTAATGGAGCACGTAGATCGTTAGATACTGTCGTGTTGTAAGTCTCAAGCTCTTTATTTGAAAGCTCTAATTCTCGTGTAACACGTCTTAACTCAAACAGTTTTAAAACGTGTGTACGTAAAATAGATAAAGATGTTAGTTGCTTTTCTGTTAGTACACGCGGTTTAGTATCTATAACACAGAGAGTGCCCAGTCCATAACCTTCTGGTGAAAACAACGGGGCTCCGGCATAGAAGCGAATATAGGGGGCACCGGTCACAAGCGGATTATCAGCAAAACGTGGGTCTTGTAATGCATCGGGTACAATAAACATATCGGGTTGTAAAATAGCATGTGTGCAAAATGCCACGCTCCTTGCCGTTTCCTGAGTATCTAAACCGACCTGCGCTTTAAACCATTGGCGGGATTCATCTACTAAAGTAATGAGCGCAATCGGAACATCACAAATACTCGCAGCGAGTTCCGTTAATTCATCAAACACACTTTCGTTATCGGAATCTAAAAGACCGTAATCATATAACGCAGAAAGTCGTAATGGCTCATTACTCGGCAATTCGTTTGGCTGCATATACAATTCTCATTGGGTTAAATCACGTTGAGTAAAGAGAGTAATGCTGCCAATACACAACCGGTTTGATCAATATCTGTGCTCATTACTACAAATGAGATCCAGAAAGGATGGAACGTAAAAGATAAAACTCAATTACGGCCTTAAGCTTGCCTAATTCTAAAGGATTACCAAGTTAACAGTTTTGGGGATATAAATAAACCGCTATGAATAGCTAATAGTGTGCAATTGTTACGAATGATTAAAATAAATCGAGGTTTGTGTGACATATCCACCTCCTTGTGAAATATGTAAAATAGCTTTTAATATTAGCAGCCGACTCTATTAGAAAAAATTGTTATCAGACAGCTACTTTTGTGGTTCTTTTATTTTTTTAGGTTTGCAAACGCTTCTGCCATGGCAGTATTTCCCGCAGGTGCTTTATTTTTTTGACGATTGTTACCTTTAGAACTATTGGTTTGTGAGTGATTAGAATGAGACCGATTAGGTTTTTCTTTATTTGTACCGACTTCCTTTATAGCTACAGGTACTTTTCTTTCCACTTCTTCAGTTAAACGCATTGATAACGCAATACGATTACGCTTAACATCAACATCCATCACTTTAACTTTAACCACCTCGCCGGTTTTAACAACATCATGCGGGTCTTTAACAAATTTATCTGCGATGACTGAAATGTGGACTAAACCATCTTGATGCACACCAATATCAACAAAGGCACCAAAATTAGTCACGTTGGTTATAACTCCTTCTAAGATCATGCCTTCCTTTAAATCGCTAACTTTTTCAACACCGTCTTTAAAGCTCGCGGTTTTAAATTCAGGACGAGGATCGCGTCCGGGTTTTTCTAGTTCTTGAATAATATCACGCACAGTGGGTTCACCAAACCCTTCCATCACATAGTCATTTGCGGCGAGAGATGAGAGAAATAATTTATCACCAATAACTTTATTCATCTCACGGCTATTTTTTTCTAAAATATTTTTAACCACCGGATACGCTTCCGGATGAACCGATGAGGCATCCAATGGATTATCACCATTTGATATCTTTAAGAAGCCCGCCGCTTGTTCAAACACTTTGGGTCCTAAGCGTGTAACCTTTAAAATTTCCTGACGGTTTTTAAAAGCGCCGTTTTGTTCCCGATAAGAAACAATGTTCCCTGCCATGCTTTCACTCAAACCCGCAACGCGCATTAATAATGGTGCAGATGCCATGTTCACTTCAACACCAACGGCATTTACACAATCTTCTACAACGGCTTCTAATTTTCGGGCTAAACGATGTTGATTAACATCATGTTGGTATTGACCTACACCAATCGCTTTCGGATCGATTTTTACAAGCTCCGCTAATGGATCTTGTAAACGTCGCGCGATTGAAATCGATCCACGGAAAGTCACGTCTAAATCGGGAAATTCTTTTGCGGCTAATTCCGATGCTGAATAAACCGATGCCCCTGCTTCACTCACCACTAAACTAGTGAGATGTAGTTCAGGATGTTTTTTCATTAACTCATTGGTTAATTTATCTGTTTCACGTGAGGCGGTGCCATTACCAATAGCAACCAGTTCAACCTTATGTTTTTTAGCCAGCGCTGCTAATACAGCAATGGATTGATCCCATTGATTTTTAGGCGCATGTGGATAAATCACAGCTTGATCAACCAACATACCCAGCGCATCAACCACAACAACTTTTACACCTGTTCGTAAACCCGGATCCAGTCCAAGTGTTGCACGCGCACCAGCGGGTGCGGCTAATAATAAATCACGCATGTTTTCACCGAAGACACGAATGGCTTCTTCATCAGCTGATTCACGTAAGCGTAACGTTAATTCTGATTCGAGCGTCATTGAAATTTTTACACGCCATGCCCAGCGTGCACTTTCTAATAACCAGTTATCTGCCGCGCGTTGTTGCTGCGAAAGTGAAAAAGCATTTGCTACTAAATTGTCACAAAGTCCCATGTCTAACGTTGACTCAAGATCGTCTTGTCCAGGAATAGATAATTTAACGCGTAAGATACCTTCATTACGACCACGGAATAATGCCAGTGCACGATGTGACGGAAGCTTTTTAAGCTTTTCAGAGAATTCAAAATAGTCGGTAAATTTACTGCCATTATTTTCCTGACCACTAACAACCGTTGAACTTAGCTCACCCTTTTCCCAGCATGTGTCACGTAGCGCGGCGAGTAAATCGGCATTTTCTGCCGCTCGCTCCATAAATATTTGCCGTGCTCCATCTAAAACGGCTTCGATATCCGCAAAGCTCGCTTCAACATTAATATAGGGTTCCGCTGCAACGTTTGGATCTAACGAACGATCTTCAAGAAGGGCATCAAGCAGAGGTTCAATACCCCCTTCGCGTGCAATTTGTGCTTTGGTACGGCGTTTAACTTTATACGGCGCATAAAGATCTTCAAGGCGTGTTTTTGTATCAGCGTCTAATAGTGATTTTTTTAACGCATCTGTTAATTTACCTTGTTCTTCAATCGTTTTTAAAACTGTTTCACGTCGGTCTTCAAGTTCTCGTAAATAAACTAATCGCTCTTCAAGTGTACGTAGTTGAGTGTCATCTAAGCCACCCGTTACTTCTTTACGATAGCGCGAAATAAAGGGAACCGTTGAACCTTCGTCGATCAGTGTAATAGTGGCTTCAACTTGAGAAAGTTTAACACCAAGTTCATTAGCGATACTTTGTTCTATATTCATGTGTGAGGGATACTTTTTATATGATTTTAAATGAGTGGATTTCAGGTTGTAAGTTTAACAAAAGTTAAATTTATTAATAGACTTGTATTTTATTATTTGTGGCACTTACGTGGGATCAGAGCACAGTTTTCACTAAAATATTGCATCTCATAATAAATACTGCTTTATTCTTCTACGCACGGGTGTCCTATCGACTTTGGTCTGTTTATAACGTTTGCTTAACTTACCGAATAACATACCCGCAAGGTATGCGATTCACCTGCTGCAATTGTCATGATATCGTCTGCGGCGTTGGCGGATTCAACACATAACATTTCTCGATACCCTTCCGTTCCTAAGTCACCCATTTTATTGGCCACTTCCTGCCACGGGTTCCATACGACGGTTGATAAACTCCCTTTCTTTTCAATTTTAATTTTTCGTTTAACATCATCAATCACGACATTATCTGCAGTTTGTAAATAGATGCGATCAACTTCCTGCTTAATAACAATAGACCCAGCTTGTACTTTACGTTCAAAACCAGCAGTTTTATCAAGGTAATCTTTACCCTCTAATCCTGTTAGCGTTGTTTGTTCAATATCGAAAACGTTAAAGTAAGTATGTAATGCTTGGCCAAGCGTTAAAGGTTCATCACTCTTATTAGTGGTAACCAGTTCCAATGTAAGTGTTTGACCAATCGTTATTTTGTATACAGCCAGCGTTGCTTGTGGCCACATTTCTTGTAGCGTCTCATCTAACGCAGACGTATCAAGTTGAAATAGAATTTGGGTTTCACCATTTTCTAATGCCTGAGTTTGCTTCACCGTCCATAAAACGGTGCGTGCAAAACCGTGGGCAGGAAAATTCGTATCACTTTCATGAGCTCCAAACCAAGGCCAGCAAATGGGGACACCACCACGCACTGACTTGCCCAGTGCGAACTTTGCATCTGTCGACAACCAGATAACATCCGCTTCGCCTTTAGGTACCCAACTTAGTACATGTGCACCTTGCAAACTAATTACGGCCGTCGCAAATTCATTCTCAATTTCAACCAACGGTATTCCACCATCCCCCATTTTAAAATTTAGATGTTGAATAGAGTCAATTGAGAAGTTTTTATTTAAATCTTTAATGTCAGGAATATTCACAATTTCTTTAACTCTTCATTAAGCGTTAGGTTTTGTATTTTAGTCACTGCAAGGATAACATAATAGCCAATCTGGTTTTACAAATAGATGCCAGAAAACCATTAACTCTAACATTAAAATAATGGCTCTCTACCTCTATTTTTATCTTGTATATAAGTTTTTAATAACCTATTCAAGTAATCAAAAATAGTTTAAACGTTTTATTAAACATACCTGTGTTTTTTATGCTATTTAAGGCCGCGTTGTCATATCTTTTTAACGTTCCACAATACCTTTACGACGTTTTATATTTTTCCATATCCGTTCAGCTTCATCTTCGTCTGCACTACGATGACATTTAACACAATCTTCAAAATCTCTAATGCCTTCTTCAATATGTTCTTCACGAACGCCTGCACGTGAATGTTCATGACACCCATAACAAGAATAACTCGCATAGTTATTACTAATATGGCATGTATCACAATCAGTATTATGCTCCCTATCTAAAACAAAATACTCATCGTGCTCAAAGGTTGCAGGCTTCCAAGCTTCTTGTTTATGACATTCACCACAGTTACCTTTGATATACCTGTGTAAACCATCATCCGGATTTTCATGACAGTTGTCGCACTGCTTTTGAGTGCTCGCCTGAAGAAATTCATGTGAGAACTGGTTAGTAGGACGAAAAACCATCACACCCTTATGATCACTATGGCATGCAACACACTCATTTACAATTAATTCTTGATGGAATGCAACATTCTTTTTCTCATGCGTAATATCTTTACCTTTTGTTGTCTTGATACCTATCTCAGAAACTTTATGACAGGAAATACACTTGTCAGCAGTACTCCCTAGAAAATAGGTATGGCATTGAAAACAATCATCTGAAAATTCAACGTGGGCATCTATAACCTTCCCTGGGCTTATTAATAATTCTGGCTTAATAAAAACTAACACTATTAGAATAAACAAGAGTATATAAATGACAGAAAGTATCGTTTTATTTTTCATTTCCATTGCCAGAATAAAAATATGCTTATAATATGAATAACTGTCAGAGACGCAAAAATTAGAGTAATAGGCAAATGTATCGTACGCCATTTAGTCATTAACTTAAAAGCGGTCGCATTCCAAAATAATTTTTTTTCAATCACATCAGATGATAAACCTTGTTGTATATACGCTTGCTTTTCTTCTTCTATTACACGACGTGAACGTGCAAGTAAAAACTGGCCAGTCATTCCACTAATAACATTAACTAACATAGCGACTAATGCCAACCAAGGCAAAAGAGTATAAACATGCACACCAGCATGGACCAATACAAACAATACGCCTGTGAGTGTTAAAACTTGATGCATTCTAAGGAATGTTTTTGGTTTACCAAATCGAATTATCTTACGTTTACGCAAGGAATAAACAAATGACAATATTATTAAAATAGAGCCGGGAATTCCCATATAGCGACCCACCCAGATAAGATCAAAGTGATGTAACATTGCATCAATCAGTCTGGTCAATACCATCAATGTAACAAACATTAATAGAAAAGGAATGAGCTCTCTAAATATGACTGAATGCTGTTTCATACCCTTTCTTCATTTATAATATTTTACAAATCGGGGGTTTGCCTGCCATGTATCACCACCCTATGTCTAGGTTAAAAGACATTGTGATTTAGTTTATAAAAATTCTTGTCTTTGTTACACGTTGGCAATAACATTATTGGTAAATACTACACGCTTTAACAGATCCCATGACAGTAATACTTGGAGCTGTAAGGGTGTTACCGACAAATTGTATTGGTTTTACAGTTATTCCCTTCCGAACTTTCCGAAACTACACCTGCAGAATCCGCGCATGCCTTGAGTTCCATGCACTGACCGGATCCTGGAGTGGGAACTTCATTTGGATACAGAGGAACGAAAGGCACTTCGATTTGTTGACCAGAAACCAGTGCAGTTGTTGGCATAACTAAACTCCTTGTAAAAGTAGTAGAGCCAGCAGATTTTATTTCGACTCGAGTAGACGAAGCAGCTGCCCCTGTGAACCCGTCATTTTGGACCTTTACTTTAACTTGGAGCATAGACCCAGTGAAGGATGCATAGTGAACATCAGTTACAACGAGATCACTACAACCACCCAAGAACAGTCCTACAAAGACGAAAGAACCGACCAAGCTAAGCTTAGAATTTTTCATATAGCACCTTCCTTAATGTTATATTAAATAAGAAAACTATTTGATGGTGACAACGATTAGCATCAAATGATAATACCAATATCACTAACACCTTAAAGTCTAACGCTAGGTTTATTATAATTAAATTGATTTAGATCATATTTCGATAGGATAACCGAAATATCTTTTATATCACTAAGACAGATAGAATCATTATATTTTTGAGTTGAGTATACGTAAATGACAGCCTAAATATTATGGTACGCCACGTAAGACAGACATTAATCTGTACTAAAGTTTTTCCTCTGACCCAACTTATCTACATCTTACAACCATATTCGATGAGCCCAAGTTGTTAAACCTTTTACAACACTACCAAACATATCACCCGATACAATATCGACGTCCTTAAATTGCTTTCGAATGAGGCGTTCAATAATTGGTGATTTAGCGGTTCCGCCAGTAACGTATATTACATCAGGAGTGGCGCTACTTTGTTTAGATACCTCAGTCATGACCCTCATAATTTTTTGCAACTCCATCTCGATAGCATCTTTATAATCCTTTCGACTAACATCAATCACTAAATCAGGCTCGATATATTCAATAGATAACTTAACTAACTCCCCTTCAGATAAATTTATTTTTGCTAATTCAGAACTTCTATTAAGACGATAGCTATAATTCCCCTCATATAATCTAAGTAATCTGCTAACATATTTTTTATTCATTGAGCTTTCTAGATATCGCCTTATCTCTCTACCATACTTTTCTGATGAAAATCTTGATTGCGCCTGAACATTATTTACATGTACCGCATCTGAATAATACATGTTGGGTATTGGAAGGCCCGAATCAAGTAAACTCTCTTTACCAAAATATGGCATCAAAATTTTATGCGCTAACTGTATGTCTAAATCAAGTCCACCGATACGATCACCAGCATAACCCAATAGAGACTCATCCCGATTAATTTTATTAACATACGATGGCCCAACATTAAGCATAGAACAATCTGTGGTACCCCCACCAATATCCATAACGAGAACCACAATATCTTTATTTAAAGTCCTCTCATAATCCAATGCAGCAGCAATCGGTTCATATAAAAACTCAATGCTCTGAAAGCCTGCAGCAATTGCGGAGCTTTCAAGTATACCCAAGGCTTGTAAATTCCCTTTATCTCCCATTGTCCCATGAAACTTTATTGGTCGACCAAGTACCGCATTATCAATCGTTGTTCCGATAGTTTTTTCTGCTGTATGCTTAATATGCAACAACATCTTTTTTGTAATTTCCGAGAAGGTTTCAATATGGTTCGAACTTAGCTCTGCCCCAAGAAATGTTTTTGGGGATTTTATAAAAAAACCATCATGGGGTTCACTTAAATATTGATTTATCGCTGCAGTACCAAATACAACACTATCATCTGATTTAAGAGAAGAATTTAAATCTTGATTATCATAAGATTTTTTAGCTGCCTCAGCCGCTTCACGCCGCATTGCACCACGCTCAATATTTTCTATTTTATTATCATCTAAAACTCGATATTTACGTCCTTCTTCTTTTGCCCTTCTCGCCTCATTGTTTTGTTGTGTTTTTGACTTTTTAATTCTATCGACTAACTCTGCTTCATTTATTTCATCAACCTCAATATTATCTTTTGAAGTGTATAGCGCAGATGGCATAGTAGAATTATTATCTTCTAAATTTAAAACATTAGGCTTATTGTTTTCCCAAACACCAATTGCGCAATTTGAGGTTCCAAAATCAATACCAGCATTCATAATATATTCCATATTAAACAGTTTTTTCAATATTTATAATATTGATTAAGCAAAATCAATAATTCTTATTATTTAATATTTTAACAGCATTAATATGAAATTAATAACAAAGTCAGGCATTACAAATCTCATTGATTTGAAATGTAAAAACTATTTTCTAATCCGTATTTATTTTGAGCGATTTACAAAAAAATTTATAATAGCCAATCCACTAATAGTAAGCACAATCAAGAATGACACTGCATTGAGTACAGGTGTTGAACTAAAACGAATCCGAGAATACAAATCGATAGGTAAGGTAGGATCTGAGCCGATCAAAAATATTGTCGTGTTTATATTGGAAAAACTTAATATAAAGGCAACTACAAAAGCCCCAATTATCGCGGGACGAAGAAATGGAATAGTCACATACCATATCGCTTCTAACCGTGTTGCTTTTAGGCTTAGTGCCGCTTCTTCCAGCGTTCGATCAAACTTTTTCAAACGTGCTGAAACGAGTAACATAACGTAAGTTGCGCAAAAGGAAAACTGCCCTAGAACAACGAGCCAATAACTGGGCCTGAACAATTCAACATCCAGACCAAAAGACTCTTCGCTATGGTTGCCAGCCGATGTTGCGGTTAGCAATATCGATATGCCCAAAATAACACCGGGAATAACTAAAGGTGCTAACGCTAAAAAGTATAACCAGCCTTTAAATCGGAACTGCTCTTCTTCAAAGAGTAATGCTGCAAGCGTGCCAACCAGTGTGGATAGGACTGCGACGAAAAAACCTGTACTAATGCTGGTAACAATACTTGCTATCAGTTCATCATCTGCAAATAGCCCCTGCCGCTCATCAGTAGCAGAAAAAAACCAGTCCGTTGTAAAACCGTTCCAAGGTAACGAAATAAAGTTAGAATCATTAAATGCCAAAACGGAGATAGCAAGTAGCGGCATAAGCAAAAAAGTAAAAAATAACAAAACATACACACGGTAACTTATACGGTATAAAGGTGAACTCGGAAGCGAACGAATCATGCGCCCACCTTTTCTAGTTTTTGACCAAATAACCTAAGTGCAAGCCAGATAATGCCAGAAGAAAGCATGAGCAGTAAAAACCCGAATGCGGCGCCTTCATTCCAATTAAATGTTGTAAGGAAATTATTATAAATTTGTTCGGTAAACCACAAGGAATTCTTGCCACCCAATAAGTTAGGCGCTAGATAATCACCTATAACCAACATAAACACGATAATGGCGCCAGAAGTAATACCAGGCTTGGCATAAGGGATAATTATTTTTATAAAAATGTCCCACTTTGATGCGCCAAGATCACACGCCGCCTCAATCAGAGAGTCATCCATACTCTGTAGGCTAGACATAACCGGGATCACCATAAACAGCATCGACATATATAGCAGACCAATAACCATACTGAAATTACTATACAGCATATTGATAGGTTCATTGATAATGCCCGTTGTTAACAAGACATGATTAATAACGCCATGGTCACCAAGCAGTACCATCCAACCGTAAACTGTTACTAACTCACCCACCCACAAAGGAATTAATAACAGTAGGATTAAAAAACTGGCATTCTTTTTAGTAGTTACTTTGGACAAATAAAATGCAATAGGAAAGGCAATAATAAAAGCCAATAAGGTAACGCCAATGGAGTACCCTGCCGTTTTTACAAAGGTTAACCAATAGATTTTTTGAGTGAAAAATTCGATATAGTTACCGAATGAAAAAATCATATCTCCCGCATCATTTTCAACCATAAAAGAGCTGATAAGCAGTTCAGCATGAGGTATTACAATCATACAGATGAGCCATATTAAAACAGGCACAAACAATAAGTAAAAAGTGATATTAAAGTCTTTTTTGTTTTTCATATCAAAATATTTAAAAACACTTTATCTCATTATGGTGGATACCTACTTTTAACTGGCTTCCTTCTTCTATACCATCAAATTGCGAATTTTGTGGAAGTGATATCAGTAGCTCTTCAGAACTTCCACTCACCATTGTAGACAGTTTGGTATTTGATCCGTCAAAAAGAATGGTCTTAATCGTCACTTCAAACTGAAACTGTTCGATATCATTAAGGCCATTAAGATTATTAGCCGGGTTGAGAATGAAAGCGTCTGGGCGAATGTACAGCTCTTTAATATTAGGTGTTCTATTTTTAATATCAGGCTGCTGCAATGTCCATCCACCTTTGGTTATCATTGAATCACCTTCTGCTGAGAGTAATTCAAGGCGGTTAGTATCACCAACAAATCCTGCGACAAACGATGTTTTGGGATTTTTGTAGAGATTACGTGGCGTATCGATTTGCTCAAACTTGCCATCATGCATAACGGCAACTTGGTCACTCATCACTAATGCTTCTGATTGGTCATGGGTAATATAAATAAATGTGGTTCCAATTTCCTTTTGTAGAAGTTTAAGTTCTACTTTCATATGTTCTCTGAGTTTTCTATCTAACGCACCCAAGGGTTCATCAAGTAATAATATGGAAGGGTTCATCACTAACGATCGCGCAATAGCCACTCGTTGTTTTTGCCCACCTGAAAGTTCAGTGACTTTTTTCTTCTCATAACCCTGCAGGCCAACACGCTCTAACATTTCGTTTATTTTAGAATTGATAAGACTCTTATTTAGCTTTTGTCTTTTAAGGCCAAAAGCAATATTTTCCCTAACATTCATCATGGGGAAGAGCGCTAGATTTTGAAATACAATATTGACTGGGCGTTTTTCAGGAGGAATGCCCTTCATAGATTGGCCACGTATTATCACGTCGCCTTCTGACTCTTGTTGGAAACCGGCAATGATACGCAGCAGGGTTGTTTTACCACAACCGGATGAACCTAGAATCGAAAAGAAGCCCCCTTCCTCAACATTAAAATTAACATTATTAACCGCTGTAAAACCATCAAAATATTTTGAAAGGTTTTTTACTTCTAATATGTTGTCCATTTAAAATCCATGCCGTTCAAAAAAGTCTAAAATGTCTAATGTCGTTCAGTTAAAATTTGTATCTTATTCCCCCTCCCTCAGGGAGAGGGGGCTAGGGGATTAGTTATACCCCCCCACCCTAACCCTCCCCTTGAAGGGGAGGGAACCAAGTTTTTCTTAATTGATCGGCATTACAGTGCAGTCGTTATTAAATAGCCTTTAGTTAGCCGCTTTAATTCTGTCTAATGCCTTTGATTCAATCTTGTCGAAGCCGGCAGGTACCGGAGGATGCCATTTGATATTATCAATATCCGCTTGTGAAAAAGATCTTTCAAAATCAGCTTTAATCGATGCATCTAAATATTTAGAAGCATCTTTAGATGCCGTGCCATACTTTTCACTATTGGTAATAAGTGCCGCATATTTAGGTCTTGAAATGAAGTTAATCCATTTGTAAGCAGCACTAACATTTTTTGCCTTTGCAGGAATTGCAAAGGTATCAATCCAACCTAACGCACCACTTTTTGGTGCGACAAAATCAATATCAGAATTAATTTTATGGATAGCCCAACCCTTAGCATCCCAACCCGATATAATATTGGCGTCACCACTTTTTATAATCTCAACTTGAGTATCACCACTTGTCCAATAATTTTTCACAAGTCCTTTCGAAGAAATTAGCTTCTTTTCAACTCGGTCAATCAATGCTTTGTAAGCCTTCTTATCACCATACAAAGCGAAAGGATCTTCACCCATAGCAAAAGCAGCACCAATCAAAATAGGTCTTTTTAGTCTGTAAGAAATTTTTCCAGCATATTTGGGGTTCCACAAATCTGACCAATCGTTTGCGCCAGGGGCTTCTTTTTTATTTATGATCAACCCCGTTGTCCCATAGACATGCGGAACACCATAGGATTTACCTTTAACTTTTGTATTCTTCTTAACAGCAGCGACCATCGAATCAATTAATAAATCTGTATCGACTTTGGAGAAATCAATCGGTTGATAAATTCTATATTTTTTTTGTACAAAAGCGATTCTATCTTGGCTTGGTTGCGCCAAATCAAACCCTGCACCCCTTGTCGCCCGAAGTTTGGCAATCATCTCTTCATTGTTACTGTAGGTTATCTTAACCTTAATACCGGTTTCTTTTTCAAACGCAGTCACAATGGGTTTAAGGGCATAACCTTTCCAGGTTATTATTTTAAGCGTCTCTTTTGCCATCACTCCAGTTGATAATGACATGACAACAACGCTTAATATCAGTTTTATTAAAAACATAAATTTTTACTCTTTGTTTTTCTGTGGTGTTGAATTAACAATAATTTCAGCGTCAATACTCCAATGAAATTACATATAAAAGCTGATTATGAATAAATGGTACCGATTAAACCTTGAATACATAATAACTTAAAGAACTATATTAGCAAAGACTATGCTCTGCCCACATTTATAAGAATTATAAATACTGAATTAAAGCCAGATAAGTTACCCTTTAATGAAACTGAACGTCTCCAACGAGACCGTCAAAATTTATTGTTAGCACTTAAAATAACCAATAACAAAATATTAGGTGCAGATAATGCTGCAAGCCTTTTCAGTATAAAATAACATACTTACATCGCTCATAAGACACTTGCTATTACTAAAAATAATTAAAGAAAGATAATGTCGTCATATGGGTGGTTGGCGAATGCTTCCTGGTGTCACGCCAAATATTCTTTTGAATGCTCGACTAAATGCCACTTCTGATTGATATCCAAGACGACTAGCAAGAACCGATAGAGAATCGGATGTTTCTTGAAGTTGCATACGTGCGAGTTGCATACGCCAACGAGTAACATAATGCATAGCAGACTCACCAACCAATAGAGTGAAACGCGCAGAAAATCCTGAGCGCGACATGCCAACCTCTTTGGCCAATGCAGTAACAGACCAATCTCTATCCGGCTCACTATGTATTACGGCAAGCGCCTTACCGACTTGCTTATCACGCAAGGCTGCAAGCCATCCACTTTCAGCTTCTGGCGCCGAATCGAGCCATGCACGAATTGCTTGAATAATCAGAATATCCGCCAAATGAGTAATAACCGTTTCCCCTCCCGGTCGGAGTTCTTTAGCTTCGCGAGCAATAAAACGAAGTGTACTTTGCAACCAACCATCTTCATCATCTGCCCAGCTATCAATCTGTAATACTTTGGGTAATAAAGCGATGAGTTGTTGCCCTGCTACGTGAGCAAAACGTACAACACCACAAGTGAGTTGAGTTAATTCTCCTTCACCGCCATACCGCATAATTTCATAACGCTCACTCACCTTTTCGACTGGAATATCGAACAGTGGCACTGCCTTATCGTTTGGGCTATTTCGAATAGTATGTCCTTGACCGTGAGGGATAAGCACAAGACTACCTTGTTGAAGCAAACGAGGCTCCTCGCCTTTAATCTCAAGCCAACAAGATCCTGAGGTAATAATGTGAAACATCATGCAGTTCTCAAATGCAGGCAGTTCTACTCCCCAAGGCGCAGTTAACTCAGCTCGACTATAAAGGGTGCCTGTAAGCCGGAGAAAATGAAGTGTTTCACCGAGAGGGTCGGATAAAGTAGCTATCTTGGTATTAGTACGCAACATATCTAAATACTAGCACAGAATAACCAGTCATCCAAAATAATGGATTAATTGTGTATTTTTATGGATCTTATGTGATTGTTAATCTATTTATTCGTGACTATTCTATACCTAATCGAACAGATAGTTCAATAATACAATAAACAAACATAGGAAAACAATATCATGGAAAAATCACCTATTCTCATCATCGGTAAAAATGGCAAAACAGGTTCTCGAGTTAACCAGCGTTTACAAACTCTTGGTTATGCAACACGCCCTGTTTCTCGGTCAACAACCCCATCATTCGATTGGGAAAATTCTGCAACATGGGCTTCAGCCATCAAGGGTACAAAGATTGCCTACGTCACTTATCAGCCAGATCTTGCTGTGCCAAATGCAGAAGCCGCCATTAAAAAGTTTGTTCAAGTAGCCCGCGAAAACGGATTGCAACACATCGTTCTTCTTTCAGGTCGAGGCGAACAAGGCGCACAACGCGCTGAGAAAGTCGTTCAGAACAGCGATATTTCATGGAACATCGTCCGATGCAGTTGGTTTAGCCAAAACTTCAGTGAAAGCTTTATGCTCGATGGCATAATCAATGGTGAATTAATATTACCTGCAGATGACACCATTGAGCCTTTTACCGATGTTGATGACATTGCTGAAGTTGTTGTGACCACCTTAACTGAACCCGGTCATCGAAATAGACTTTACGAACTCACTGGTCCACGCTCGTTAAGTTTTGCTCAGTGCATTGAAGAGATTTCAGAAGCACTTGATCGGCCAATTAAATATACCAAGGTTCCAATTGATGACTACATCAATGCACTACGTGAACAAGACACACCAGAAGATCTACAGTGGTTATTGCGTGAATTATTTACCGTCGTATTTGATGGCAGAAATAGTAATGTGATGTTCGGTATTGAAGAGGCACTTGGTCGACCAGCAACCGATTTCAAAACCTATGTACAAAAGACAATTGCATCGGAAGTTTGGAGTAGCCAACATAAGGAATCTGCATAATGTCATCATCCATCTTAACTGTTCTTTTATGGGCCGCTGCACTTAGCAGCGGTCTTATCGCCGGGGTATATTTTGCCTTTTCCACATTTATTATGCCCGCATTCGCAAAGATAGAAACAACACAATCTATCGCCGCAATGAATTCTATTAATAAAATAATACTTCAGTCTTTATTTATGCCGTTATTTTTTGGCTCGTCGATTATTTCAGTCGTGTTAATTATTTTTGCATTTATTCATTGGGGTGAAGTTGGTTCAGCATTAACTTTTACAGCTGGGATTGTATATTTCACTGGTATGTTCCTATGCACGGTTATTTTTAATGTCCCTCTAAACAACGCACTCGATCGTACAGCTCTTAATGATAATAATGCACAACAGGCTTGGTCGCACTACCTAAAAACCTGGACTCAGTGGAACCATATTCGAACGGTTAGCTCGTTAATAACCTGTGTACTCTGTATTTGGATTTTATCGGCTCAGTAAATACCCTCTTTAGTTATACATTTAACATTAAAAAAAGGAAATAAAATGAAAAACTCAAAAACACTTAAAATTATATTAATTATTTCTGGTCTTATTGGTATAGGCGTTGGAGCTTCAATTCTGGCTATACCTGTATCATTCTATGCAACAAACAATATTAATATTGAAGGAAATATTAGTCTGTTAAATTAAATTAGAGCTTCTGGCGGTGCACTACTGGCAAGTGGAGTAGTCATATTTGGGGGTGCTTTTGTAGCTAAACTAACTTTTACCTCTACAATAATTGCAAATTTTCTGTATCTTTCCTATGGCTTATCTCGCATTCTAAGTATCATAATTGATGGAATACCTGCTGAAGGTCTTGTTCAAGCCGTTATTTTAAAATTAATCATTGGACTGGTCTGTCTTTTCTCCCTAGTGATATATATTAAAAGATATAATACCATCACAAGAGATAACTAAACCGTTTATAGATATTCTGTGCTAACCTTCCGCATTAAGTGAGATCCAGAGCTCAGTTATTTCTAATATTAGAGGAATATGTGTACTAACCTTACTTATCTATTTAACCATAATAAGTATCCCAATGGTTTCTATTTAAAATAAAAAAACATTACTAATAAACGACTATACTTGTAGTGATAGTCAAATAAAAACAAGGGAGATATTAATCATGGCAAGTAAGAAAAAAGCATCAACTAAAAAACGTTCTTCAGCAACGTCACATAAAAGCGTCGCAACGCGTAAACGCAATGAATTGACAAAACAACTCAAAGAAGATCTTAAAGCATCAAAAGAAGCACTAAGGGCTGCCAATGCTTCTGCACGTGAAGAACTCAAACTGGCCAAAGCAGCAGCAAAGGCTGAAATTGCAGTATTAAAAGATCAACTTAATGCAGTGATGAAGCGCGAAAAAGCATTATTAAAAGTTGGTGAACAAAAAACCAAAATGATGTGGAAAGCCGCTGAACAATGGGAAAAGAAACAAGTCTCAAAGATACAAAAAATGTTTCACAAAGCACCCAAGGCTTAAATCACTCTTATCTTCATTAAATAGGTAGCAGGGAGCAATTAACTCTACTATTAGAAACAATGACTCTCTGCCACCTAATCTATTAAATTCCGTATTCTGCGGTTCATATTAAATAAACGCGTTATATTTTAAATATAAATGATTATCCATTGTCCCCCCCCTTTCTTAATCTCATGTTCCAATCCTTACTCATTGTTATAAAAATGTGACTTTTCCGTGACAACTTAATAAGTAATAACACGTCGTACCATTGAATAAAGTCAAATATTCAAATTAAACTAAAACTATTTAGTTCAACTATAATTTTAAGGATAAAATAATGAAAACATTAGTAAAATATGCTGTTTTACCGTTACTTTTAGCGAGCACACCACTATTAACCTATGCAGATAACAAATCGTCAGAGAAAAATTTTAGCGTGAAATTATTTTCACTCAATGGTTCAGGTGTAAGCGGTAAAGCCAAAATAAAAATTAAAAAAAATGAAACACTTAAGATAACAATTAAAGCTGAAGGCTTAGAAATTAATAAACCACATCCACAACATATTCACGGTTTAACCGATACATCCATCGTCGCTACCTGTCCAGACATTAGTGCCGATGTAAATGCAGATGGTCTTATTTCAGTCGGCGAAGGGTTGCCTTTTTATGGACCCATTGTCTTGCCATTAAACCCCTTTGATCTTGTTGAATCTGATGGTTCATTACGTTACAAAGCATCGTACAGTATTAACCCAGACTCTATTCAACCAATCGGTAAGCGCACCATCGTATTACATGGCATGACCGTTAACGGAGAGTATATAGCAAGCCTACCTGTTGCTTGCGGACAAATAGAGATTGATAACGATAAGGATTAACTATTAAAAAAATCAAGTCTTACAAATTACAATAATGTAAAATGTAAGACTTGATCCTATTAGTCTTTTATTGTACTCCATTAGCAAGATAATGACTTAACCGAGCAGCATGCCCACTAATACGATCAAGCCAACGAACTGCATCCAATGATGAGTTTCCTCTTGGTACACTAATACGATTATCAGCAACATTTTCCATAATGCTGTGACGTAGAGCATCCACTCGGTTTGAAATATTTGCAGCAAGGTCATTGCTGCGTTCTGCAGCAGCCAACCAGTCATTATTTTCAAGATCATTAATCACCTCAATAAATACGGAGGCAATATTTTTTCTATCCGATTCTGTATCTTCTATATATTTCAAATCCGTTACCTTATACACATCTTCATAACATCGATAACGCAAGCGTTGGATATGGTCCATAGCATGAAAAAGATTAATAAAATGATCGTAGTATTTTTCTTTACTATCACTCATATCAATATCATCAATATAAGATTGTGTTTTAACTAACTCATACTTTAGTTCGAGTAAATTACTCTCCCGACCTTTCGTCGTATCACCAAGTAAAAACAAAACATGTTTTAAAAGAGCTATAGCTTCATTTTTTAGTGTCGATTGTGCAGCAGTGAGAGCCAATGCAGGTTCATGCAAAAGTGCATTATCAAGACTTCTTGTATAGGCAGGTTCTGTTTCTGGTATTAAACGTTCCATCATATGAGCAAATTTATGTGATAGTGGTAATACAATCATCACACCCAAAGTATTAAAACTGGTATGAAAAGCTATCAACGCAATCTCGGCGTTATTCTTTAATACATCGGGTCCAAATAATTCCCATAACATTACATAAGGTGTAATCAAAATTAATGCACCCAGTCCGGTAAAACAATTATAGATAACATGCGATAAACCCGTACGACGTGAACCCACAGTGCCACCAATTGTAGCAAGTGCCGCAGTGACTGTTGTACCAACATCCATACCAATAACGAGTGCTGCCGCTTGCGGGAAATTAATCGCACCGGCAAACAATGCGGTGAGCGTAACTGCGACACCCGCACTAGACGACTGTGTTACAGCAGAAAATAAGATACCAATTAATAAAAGTTGGATACGGCCTAAAATATTATCGTCAGGGAAATTTTCAGGTGTAACAAGTTGTTGCACATCAACCATGCCTTGTTGAATTAAATGAATACCAACAAAGACCAAACCAAAACCGGCGATAGCCATACCAATGTTCGCCCAATGCGCTTTTGCAAACAAACGCAACAGTGCACCGACCAAAATCAGTGGCATTAGCACTGAACCTATCTGGAGCTTAAAGCCAAGTAATACCACAAACCAACCTGTTATGGTCGTACCTATATTGGCACCAAAGATAATACCCAAGGCCTCAGCAAAGCCCATCAAACCGGCCCCCACTAAACCAACTGCAACAACAGTTGTTGCGCTAGATGATTGCAAAATAGCTGTAGCAACCGTACCTGTAATCGCACCGGATAATGGAGTATGCGTAAAACGAAGTAATAACTTGCGCATGGCATCACCTGCCAAATTACGCAAGCTATCAGTCATAATAATCATGCCTAATAGGAATAGGCCAAGACCACCTAACGCTTGTACTATGAGCATATTTATTTTAACTCTCCTGCAATAAACATAGGTTATTCTCTATTATGATTATTCACTTAACTTTTCTTACAGGTTTACCATCAAAGTAAAATATCGTACTCGTAATGCCAATAATAAATAACAACGCAGGAGAATTATTAAACTATCAGCTAGTTATCAAAATCTTTTAGATATATTAATTAACAGTGTTAATAAAAGACTAACAACACGCATAGAGACAAAGGGAATATAAATTACACCGTGTTCTCGTTTAATATGAATGTCACTCTGGTTATCATTAACCACTTAGTCAGTAAACTCTCTCTCGTTAATAAAATTTAAACTTATTATCTATTACTAATAGCATGATGCATACTCGGAAAGTCATTGAGTATCTTTAGTAAATTTTCAACCATCATATTTTCAAATATTGTGCTCTAACACATAAATATACTTTGGCCGTTAGAATCCTTTATATAACAGAATTCAATGCATTAGGCTGGTCCGGCCCTGTAATGTGTACATAGTTGTACCGGTGTTACCGACAGATCGAATTGGTTTTACAATTATTCCCTTCCGAACTTTCCGACACAACACCTGCAGAATCAGCACATGCCTTAAGCTCCATGCACTGACCGGACCCTGGCATGGGAACTTCATTTGGATATAGTGGAACGAAAGGTACTTCGATTTGTTGACCAGAAACCAATGCAGATGTTGGCATAACTAAACTCCTTGTAAAGGTCGTTGAACCAACGGGTTTAATTTCAACTTGAGTAGACGAAGCAGCCGCCCCCGTGAACCCGTCGTTTTTGACCGTCACTTTAACTTGGAGCATGGGCCCAGTGAAAGATGCATAGTGAACATCAGTTACAACAAGATCACTACAACCACTCAAAAACAATCCTGCAAAAACAGAACAAACAATCAACCTAAGCTTAGAATTTTTTATATAGCACCTTCCTTAATGTTATATTAATGAGAAGAACTACTTAAAGGTAACTACTACTAGCATTCGATAATAATACCAATATTACTTACACTTAAAACCTTAACGTTTGGTTTATTATAATTAAATTGATTTAGATCATATTTCAATCGGATAACCGAAATATCTTTTAGACAACTAAGCCTGATAGATAGAATCTATCACATTCTTAAATTTTAAGTGCGTGTAACACAGACATTAATTTCCATCAAAATTTTATTCTGCCCCATTTATTATTGATTACTCACTTGAAACTTCATGCCATTTAATCATAAATTTTTTAGTTTCATTTGAAAAAATAACTTCCGGCCAAATAATCTCAGGCTCATTTCCTGGTCGCAAATGAGATAAGTTTTCTAAATCTAAATAGCCTGAAGCGATAAACTCTCTATCATGGTTACTACCGTTAATTAGTAATACTGGTTTTTTGAATTTTATCACTTCGTTTTCAATGAGCCCTATAAAATCAAAACAGGCTTCTAAACCACATGTAACGGGGCTTGAATGCATTATTAAAACGACGGCTTCACTTTTATTTTGTATCGCTTTTTTAAAATAATTTACCAAGAAAACGGTATTGGCATTTAAAATTTCATTTATTGATTCATCGTCAAGAGGATAATTCCCAGGTAAATCAGGCAAAACAAGCATCATGAAATCTACCCCATTATAACTCCAGGCAGCATTTTCAATCATTTCACGCTGGCGTGTGATAGTTAAGCCATCAAAATTTTCGTCTGTACCTGTAATAAATTGATGGACAGGTGGGTTATTAAGAATAACCTCTCTAAACAATGCCTGTGATTTAACGGCGTTTTTGCAGTCATTAAATTCGTTATCTCCTATCGTAATAAGAAACGGAATGGGTGACTTAGAGAACACGTCAGCTCGCATCTCATATAAATCACGCTCACAATTTGTTCGGCCACGCATAATATCACCAACGTGAACAACAAATGGTAACTCTGCCTTAGCCATTTCTTCAAGTGCTTCAGTAACAGCCAGTAGTTCAGTATCGCTCTCATAATATGGTGTATCACCAATCGCAGCGAATCGAACGTGTGTATTTGAACAACCTGTAAGATGTAAAAATAACAGGCTAACAAGCAGAGTAGAAAGAATTTTAATCATAGCAGCAATTCCATTTTAATAACGTATTATCTCTTAAACACTACTGTTTGAATATTAATTTTTACATGGCTTACTGATAATGTTTTGTGGAGTAAGCAGGTTTTGTTGCGGGATATTATTCGGATAGGCAGCAATATTTGCAAGAGTTGTTTCTGCAATATTAGCTAATGCCTCATGCGTAAAAAATCCCTGATGGGCGGTAAGGAGTACATTCGGAAAAGTTAATAAACGTTCAAATACATCATCTTGAATAATAGCGTCAGATAAATCTTTAAAAACAATTCATCTTCCTGTTCATACACATCGAGGCCTAACGACCCTATTCTGCCACTTTTTAACTCGGCTATTACCGCTTGCGTATCGACGACAGCACCTCGGCTAGTATTTATTATCATTACTCCCCGTTTCATTAATTGAATAGCATTACTATTAATCAAATGATATGTATCGCATGTTAACGGGCAATGTAAGGATATAATATCGGCATGTTTATAAAGTGTAGGCAGTTCAACATACTCTACACCCATTTCCTCACACACTTCACTGCGTTGTTTATCATACGCAAGAACCTTACAGTCAAATCCCAATAATATTTTCGCGATAACCGCTCCGATACGCCCCGTTCCTATAATGCAACTGTTTTACCGCGCATATCAAAGCCCAGCAAACCATCCAGTGAGAAATTACCTTCACGCACGCGGTTATATGCTCGATGAATTTTACGGTTAAGCGCCAACATCATTCCTACACTATGTTCGGCAACAGCATAAGGCGAATACGCAGGCACACGCGCTACCACAAAATTGAATTTTTTCGCTGCCTCAATATCAACATTATTAAAACCGGCACAACGCAGTGCAATTAGTTGTATATTATATTCGGCTAGTTTTTTTAATACTGGCGCATCGAGTTCATCGTGTACAAACACACATACCGCATTATAGCCTTGTGCAAGCTGTACAGTCTGTTCTGTTAACGTTACCGCGAAAAATTGTAGTGTAAAACCATATTCGGAATTGGCTGCCTTTAGAAAGGTTTCATCATAAGAATGGGTGCTGAAGATAGCAATTTTCATAATATATTTAGCCTAACATATACAAGCATATACGACATCACTGATACCTCTGATAATGAGGCATAGTGGCTCTTATCATTAAAACGTAGGTTCGATTAAAAATCGATTTATCTTACGCCCTTTATATACCAATAACCTTAAGAAAAGAATCAGATATTTCATTGCGGCCTGCTTTGTCAATGAGTTGTTCCATCGTCTGCAAAATATCTGACAAAGGGCCGGTAAGAAAGACTATACCAAATTGTAGCGTTACACGTTTATAGGCAATTGGATTAGTGGTATTAGGGTGTTCCGGATTAAGAAAAACCATCTGTATTTCACTGACTTCATTGGGAATCTTTTCGCACCCGCCACCAGGTGCTACAAAATCGAAAAGTTCCTCAGGATTATGTAGCGGAACACTTTCTTCTTTTATTTCCGCTACATTTGTTTTTACACTAAATTCAACCGTCATTATCGGATTCATGTTATTTTCTCTTCACTGATTTGAGTTTCATCCTTATTGAAGTCTATTTCAAAAAGGTAGACAGATGTTTACCTATGTCTTGAATATCATGGTGTGCTAGATTTTTATCAAGTTCAAAGGTTATTAGTTCTTTTGTTGCATTAGATAAATGTTCTCTTAACTCTCCCAGAAATGCAGGCGCAGCAACAAGCAATAAATTGTTAAGCTTATTAGCTTTACGTTCATCATCTAAATAATCAGCGATTCGTTTGGCGAATTCGATCATTTCATGTTTCTTTGGTTCAACCTTTTCCTGATAAGCATGGTCACCTCCGCCCCCTTTCCCTGCTCCTTTTCCCGGCAGATCACTGACTAAACTTTGCTGGTGTTTGCGACCCTCAGGATGAGCCATAGTCTCAATTTCAATTAATGGAGAACTAACAGAACCTGCTGTAAATATACGAGCACGTGAGCTATCCGCAACAACAATCATCATTGGTTTCATTTCTTATCTCCCATTTAAATTTATATTATATAAAGTATATCAATGAGTACCTTATACCGATCAATCCCCTCTAACCTTAAATTCTTTATGTAATGTATTCAGTTCATCAAAACGATTCTGCATTAAATAATTGATAGTTCCTTTAGGATAATTATTACTTTTATCGAGGCCTCCAGGTTTTTTATCCGTTAATAATGCCATCATGTCATCTATCGATTCTACGGCGTATATAGTAAACATTTTATTCTTAACCGATGTACGTATATCTTCACGTAGCATAAGATGTTTTACATTCGACTTGGGAATTATAACCGCTTGATCACCTGTTAATTCTCGCGTATTACAAATATCATAGAAACCCTCAATTTTGTCATTCACACCACCAATAGTTTGTATCTCTCCATATTGGTTAATAGAACCGGTAACCGCATAACCTTGTTTCAAAGGTATACCAGCAAGCGCAGAAAGCAACGCGCATAATTCAGCAGCTGATGCACTATCGCCTTCTACTATGCCATAGGATTGCTCAAATACCAGACTAGCAGATAGCGACATAGGTTGATTTTTTGCATAACGATTTGCCAGATAAGATGAAAGAATCATTACACCTTTAGAATGAATTGCACCGCCTAATTCGACCTCTCGCTCAATATCGATCACCTTACCCTGGCCTAACCTTGCAGTAGCAGTAATTCTTGAAGGTAGACCAAAAGAATAATCACCAAGTTGGATAACGCTTAATGCATTAATCTGTGCAATTTTTTCACCTTGCGTATCAAGAAAGTAATTACCTCTTATTACATTTTCTTGCATACGCTCACGAGTTTGATCCAGTCTGCGATATCGTGTATCTATTGCTTTTTGTATATCTATTTCTGTTATTTTTTTTCTATTAACTTGTTTTGCCCAATAAGCGCCTTCTCTTAATAAATCCAGTAAATTACCTTTATGCAAAGACATTTTTTCATTATCACCAATCAATCTCGAACAGTGCTCTATAATACGCTCAACGGCTCTTTTACTTATTGGCGTGAGATTATTTTCTCTCTGCATAAGTGCAATCATATTTGTATAAAGCTCACTATTCCCGGCATTACGTTCTATATCTTCTGCAAAGTCTGCCGCTACTTTAAACAGTGAACCAAATTCTGGATCATACTGCTTTAAAAAATAATAAAGTAAACGACTTCCCGTTAGAATAACTTTTACATCGACAGGAATAGGCTCAGGCTGCAATGAAGTAGTACTGGCAAGACTGAGGTCTTGCTCCAGCGATTCAATGCGTAACTCATGAGAATGAATAACACGCTTTAATCCTTCCCATGAAAAATTAGACATCAGAACTTTCCGGGCATCCAGAACAATATAACCACCATTAGCACGATGTAATGCACCCGCTTTAATAAGCGTAAAATCGGTTAGCAGGGTACCTAACTGAGACATATGTTCTATTCGACCGATTAAATTAAGATAACTTGGATTACCTTCATAAATAACTGGCGCGCCAACAGTTTGACTGTTATCCACCAAAACATTTACCTGATACTTTGAAAAAGCAGAAAGAGGGAGCTCTCGACTGGTGCTTCCCTGTTCATTTTCCAGACTGTAGGAGCGAAAATCATTCGCATAGACAATAATGTTGCGTTTAATGGTATCTATAAAATTTAAAACATCAGGGAGTTCATTGTAAACAGAATTTAGTTCTGAAATAAATTGCTCAATGACTGTTTCAAATATCGTGTTGTCTAATTCTTTTGTCTGCTCCCTATCATCCTTTTGCCATACAAGCATTTTTTGATAGGCCTCAACAACTTTAGATTCAATCTCATCAATTAACTTATTATATTGTTGCTTTTCTTTATTTTCTAACTTCTCAAATTCTTCTGGAGAGAGAACCTTGCCATCTTTGGTGGCTTCAATCGTATAGCTATCGGGAGAGCGTATCAAAATAATATTATCTTTACTCGCCTCAGCTGATATTTTATCAAATGCATCTAATTCTTTCTTTGTGAGAACATCATGAATAGCTTGAGTTCGTGACATATAGTCATCACTTTCAAATGCAGCAGGAAGTGCTACAAGAATATCGTCAATCAGTTTCAACATATCTTGACGCAATTTATGCCCATATCCACTCGGAAGTTTTAAGACAAGCGGCTTATGAGGCTCCTTAAAATTATTAACGTAACACCAATCACAAGGTTTTATTGAAGTAGCAGATTCTTGTTCAAGTATTTTTTTTACAACAGTATTTTTACCTAATCCTGTGGAACCAAGCACGTAAAGATTATAACCGTCGTATTTCATCCCAATACAAAATTTCAGAGCTTCAACTGCTCTATTTTGACCTAAATAGTCATGACCACCTTTAAGATCAGCCGTTGTATTAAAAGAAAGATGAGATAGATCACAATGATTATATAAACCATCAAGAGGAACTTTATAATTATAATTAACTGTCATTTCTCAGCCATTAAATTTTAAAAAACATAACGGGAAACTCTCCCAGACAATCGCACTGACTATAATAATGAATCTGACGCAGCTGAGTCTAATCTGATACATCGTCTGATAGGTTATTAAAATGGGTCAGAGTGCAAAATTATTATATTAGTGAGAACTGTATTCTTAAACCAATTACTCATTAGTTCATACTAGTAATTTTACTTATATTCACAGTGACACAAATCAAGTAAGCTAGCACGGATGTGTATCAATTAATATCAATATCGTTTATATCATGTAATTCCTATTATTCTTCTTTTAGAAATACCATAAAGTGATGCAGAGTAAAGATTTCAGTAATACAAAAAAAAATAATACAAGCATTAATTATGCTACTTCAATTATTTTGTCTTATTGATCAGATGCTCAATCATATCCATAGGTAATGGAAACACAATCGTATTACTCCGTTCGCTGGCAATTTCAGTTAATGTTTGTAAGTAACGCAACTGCATTGCCTGCGGTTGTTCAGAAAGTTTAGTTGCAGCCGACAGCAATTTATCAGCAGCCTGTGCTTCACCTTCAGCATGAATTATTTTAGCGCGTCGTGTGCGTTCCGCTTCGGCCTGTTTTGCAATCGCACGAATCATCGTTTCATTAAGATCAATATGTTTAATTTCTACATTACTGACTTTAATGCCCCAGGCATCAGTTTGTTTATCAAGCACGTTCTGAATATCTGTATTAAGACGTTCTCGTTCTGCCAGCATTTCATCCAGTTCATGTTGACCTAATACAGAACGTAATGTTGTTTGTGCAAGTTGGCTAGTAGCTTCGTAAAAATTCTCAACCTGTATGATTGATTTTTCAGGATCAATAACACGAAAATAAACAACCGCATTAACATTCACTGAAACATTATCTCGGGAAATAACATCCTGACTGGGAACATCCATAACAATGGTACGTAAATCCACCCTCACCATTTGCTGAACAACTGGAACAATAATAATAAAGCCAGGCCCTTTGACTTTCCAGAAACGCCCAAGTGTAAAAACAACACCACGCTCATATTCACGCAAAATTCTAATCGCGCTAGCAAAAAATATAATGATAATCGCGACTACTATATAAAGGCTATATACTGTCATTGTTCTAACTCCTTTTTTGATTTATTCAAAGGTTCAACTTGTAAGGTCAGACCATTGATACCAATAACCTTCACATACTGCCCTTTTTGTAAAGGTGTATCACTTAGTGCACTCCAGTTTTCACTATGAATATTAACCCTGCCCTTTTGTTCAAAATCTTCGATCACCAAAGCTTCGTTACCGAGTAACTCTTCCATACCACTCACGACCGGTCGCCGTCGTGCTTTTATTGCCATATCAATAATAAAAACAAACATAATCACACTGGTAACAGCAAATACTGCAATCAATGAAATATCAATTCCAAAACCGGGCGCTTCAGTATCCATTAAGATAATGGAGCCAAATACAAAAGCAATCACACCACCTATACCAAGCATACCGAAACTGGGTTCAAAGGCTTCTCCCACCATTAAAGCAACCCCCAACAAAATGAGTCCCATACCTGCATAGTTAATCGGTAACAACTGAAAGGCATACATCGCCAACAATAAACAAATCGCTCCAATCGTTCCAGGGACAATCGCACCGGGATTATAAAATTCTAATACCAGCCCATAGATGCCAATCAACATCAATATATAAGCAATATTAGGATTGGTAATAACACTGAGAAAACGACTACGCCAGTCAGGATTAATTTCTTGCACGACTAGACCAGCCGTATTCAATCGATGTTTTTGTCCCTGAATAAAAACTTCACGTCCATCAATCTGTTTCAAAAGGTCAGCTGTACTGTTCGCTATAATATCAATAACATTTTTTTTCAACGCATCACCAGCAGGAAGACTGGCCGACTCCCTCACTGCTTTTTCAGCCCATTCCTGATTACGTCCGCGTAATTGTGCTAGCCCACGTATATAAGCAACAGCATCATTAATAATTTTTTGTTGCATTGTCGTTTTATTGTTATCTGACACGAGATTGTCCGCCTTGTCTTTTTCCTTGTCTAAATCAGGCGGTGAAAAACCGCCAATCTGCACTGGCGTTGCTGCACCTAAATTTGTACCTGGGGCCATAGCCGCTATATGGCTTGAATAAAGTATATAAGTACCTGCACTGGCTGCACGCGCTCCTGTTGGCGCAACGTAAACAGCGATAGGTACAGAAGAGTTGGTTATGTTTTTAATAATGGAACGCATGGCAGAATCCAAACCGCCGGGAGTATCTATTTGAATGACAGTCAATGTCGCTTGTTGCAGAGTAGCATTTTCAATAGCACGTCCGACATAATCATCCGCTGCAGGCCCAATGGCGTCGTTTATTGTTAATTGAAAAACTGCGCGACTACTATTGTTTGCTGATACTGGGAGCAAGAAAGTACTTATGAGAAGAAACACTACCAAAATGAAGCGCTGTCTGAATTCCATCAGGTTATAATCCCCTATTCACTTTTTTTTATTAATACGTAGTAATGCGTATTAACTTCGAAACTAACAGGATATATATTTTTTTCGTGATAATGTTAAAGTCTTCGTATACTAGTTATTTTCCATATGACTGCAGTGCATGCAGAACCATAAAAAAATCACAAACATCAGCGTGTTTTTCTTATTGAACATTTCTATAGGGTTTGAACTCTCTATCTTACATTATTCTTCTCAATACGGCTTAGTACAATATCACTTAACTGTGTAATGACATTTTTACGACTCGAGGTTACATGTGTCCCTTTAACCCAAATAATTTCTTTCGGTTGAAGTGCCGCTCGATGAAGTGCTTCAACATTCGACAATGGCAACGCTTCATCTTGTTCTGAATTTACAAACATAACTTTACGTGGCGATATTTTATTGACCCAGTCAAGCGGTTCGATATATTGAATACCAAGCGCATACCCAATTAAATGCGCAAAAATGGTGCCCATCAGTTCAGAGTCTATGCGGCTTAAAAATACCTGTTCAATGATAGTAATCGGCTTTGCAGCACCTTGTACTAACCATACCCGAGCTATACGCGAGTCCATAGCAGCAGGAATACTAATAAAAAATGCTCCCAGACTAACACCGATATATTCTAAACGTTGTTTATCTATATAATTTTGCTGCAACAAATAATCTGTTGCGAGTCCAACTGAAGGTGGAGTTTCTTTTATTGCCTGCTGGATCTCATGGATACGGTAAAAAAACTTAATGCCAGAGTAACGCTTAGGTGTATAACCAGGGTACGAGATTGATGCACAAACAATCTGTTTTATATTAGGTATTAATTCACAACTTTTACGTCCTGTTTCGAGACCACCTAACAATAATACAGCAGGTAAGAGTTTCTCGTGTTGAACTAATGGACGCCGAATTAGCAGCTTCACTTTCAAACCACTGTTAGAATTTATAGTGATCTCATTATAAATCGAGTCTTGCTCCTTCCATTGATTATCAACAACACTTGATTGTATTTCCCCTTTACGATCAAAATAGGTTTTTGTAGCATTAGAAAAAACAGGTACATACACAAACGTCGTTATTAGCAAACCAAATATTAATAACAGTCCCATGAGCCATTTTAGAATAGTCACAAATTGAAACATACAATGTTCCTTTAGTTCTTCCTATAAATAAATTAGGCAAGATTGATTAAGTTATATATTACTCTTACCCCGTTTATTAAAAATAAACGCATACACAATAACATTAACAACAATGACAAAAAGGCCTATCGCAACAAACATTTCATGATTGAAACCCGACGGGTAAATTAAAGGAACAATGTATTTTTCGATAAAACCCGTTAAATACACCTCTCCCCCTCCAGCTTGCCTTAATATATTCTCAAGGGGAGTGAGTGGGCAAATCCAGCCCATAAATGAAATTAACACACCCCAGATGACAGCAGGCAGATGTAGCCAGATAAGCCAACGCCATTTTAATATCAGGATACCTCCAACAAGAACAAATACAATAAAAGTAAAATGTAAAACAATAATAAAATCAGCAGCAAGTTGAAATAGCATAGTAACCTCAAGGCAAGCTAAACCTTTTCTACAGATTGATATTTAATTAAAGGGGGATATCCCCTTTTACTTATTTTCTTTTACTTTTCATCACCTAGTTTCATACCATTTAAAAAAGACATGAATTTTATTGGAGCCATATTATTTAATTCCATATCTATTGGCCATGACATCATAAGCATAATAATATATTTTTCTTTCTTTTTAATTGCATGTCGAATATGTTGCATGCCATATTTTTTATTATTATACCTGTATAGCAAAGAGTAATATTGCTCTCCTGAAACGTTAATATAGCTAGTATTTATTATTTTCAATTCAGGGTCAGCTTTCTTTAAACCGTCGGCAAGATGTTCACCAAGTAATTCGTCATCGTATTCTAAGGCATCTTCCATATGTTCTACCCGTAAGATAAGAGAGCTACCATCAGTATTATCAATTAATGCTATATAAGTATCTTCCTTTGTATCTAAATCATCAATTATTGCCCAGACGTTATCATCATATTTAATATCAATACGATACTGTGTTGATTTCCAACTTCCTGAAAATGCATTTGAAAAAGACAGTAACATAAGAATAAAAACCCAAGTAATAATTTTTATTTTAGTTTGTATGATTTCTAAGCCCATATATTCTTTGTTAAAATTATGAAGAGCAACTTAAATGCGATACGCCACCCACATCACTGAACTCAGTCGGCTTCAGCTTATAGTATTTTTTCTCCACGTCCTTCGACTGCTCGGCGTAAGGCTGGGTCATAACTTCTTGCAGCTCTCGAACTAAAGCGTAATTTCCCGTAACCGCTTGCTGATACGCAGGCGCAACCAACCACTCTCGCAAACTGTATTTAGGGTTAACAAGTTTCATTTGCTCTCTCGTATCTGTGACGAGCGATTTCCATTGTGTTATCCACTCTGACCAACGCTGGTCCATCTCTTCATTCACGTTTTTGTAAAAGCTTTTTTTAAGTGGAGCAATGTCATCAGGTATCATCGAGAGTTCACGAAAGAAAATCGTGTAATCAACCGACGTTTGCATCATAAGCGTTGCCAATTCATTGAACAACGCTGCGTTAAACATGCCAATACCAAGTTTAGCTGCAAACATCTTTTCCATTTCCTCCCGCATCACTTGTCCAAAGCCATTTCGAATTTCGTCTAGCTGTTGCAAAGTAGCCTGTTCAGTCTCCAGTAAGGGTTGCAACGCCGAACAAAACATCTCGAAGTTGCGTTCTGCTGCTACGGGTTGGTTGAAGAATGCGAAATGTTCTCCCCCTGCCGTCCAAGGTTGGTAGTGTGGATTAAAAGCATCACAGAATCCGAATGGACCATAGTCAAGTGTGAAACCACCGGCCGCACAGTTGTCGCTGTTGAAGTTGCCTTGGCAATAACCAACACGGATCCAGTTCGCCACAAGTGAGGTAAGGCGACCGCGGAATGCCCGCGCGAGTAAGATAATTTTTTCGCGGGTCGTTAATGACTGGTTCATAGATGGGTCGATAACGTCAGCGTATTCACGGTCAATTAGGTGCAACACAATCTTCTCGAGCTCTTGCATCGCCTTTGGGTGTTCCTTCTTTCGGGCACGACGAGCAAAGAGCTCGATTTGGCCGACCCGAATAAACGACGGTGCAACACGCGTCGAGATGGCGACGGCTTCCGATACAAACGTGTCGGGATCCTTCGATCGCGACCCCTCCGAATACCAAGGTCGCTGAACCTTTTCCGTATTCGAAACGTACAAACTCAAAGCGCGTGACGTTGGAACGCCGAGCGCATGCATATGTTCTTGTGCCAAAAACTCCCGCACACTCGAACGCAAAACCGCGCGACCATCTGCACCGCGGCAATAGGGCGTTCGACCACCACCTTTGAGCTGCATTTCCCAACGTCGATCATTAATAACCGCCTCAAGCACAGAAACGGCGCGACCGTCGCCATATCCATTGCCTGTTTGGAACGGGCACTGTTGGGTGTATTCAGTGCCGAAGATAGAAAGTGCATAGCCAGTGGCCCAACCCACCTTGCGCATCGGTGTCGGAACGTGTGAGATGTCACCGCTGAACATGCGCATGAAATCCGCCGACTCAGCCATGCTATCGGCAAAGCCAAGTTCAGCAAAAAAGATTTTGCTGTGCGCGACATACTCGGGCTCAGCGATTGGCGTGGGATTAACAGGCACATAGTGCCCCGTAAAAACTTGTCGTGGTGCGTGATCCACGCCGTTTGCTTTCGCTTGCGGATCGCAATTAAGCGTATCCATAAACGAGTAATCAACATATTTTGCAAGGTCATCTAGGCTCAAAATGGTTGCGGGTATTTTCTGGGTCGGTGTGTTTTTCATAGGATAAATAGGGTCAAAAATAAATGGAAGGCAGAACATAATATACTACATAACAACTTCCTTGTGCTATCTAACACTATTTACCTAGCTTTCTAGCAAGCAGTAAAACGATAACAAATTACATTATTTTTTAAAGGGCTTTCCACACTTTCATTATTTATAAAAAAGAACCAATTATAAAAATAATTAAGGCCGCAAAAAAAGTCATTTCGCAAATTATCGTCTTATGTTTATATTCCATAAATGCTAATAGAATTAGTGCTGAAAAGAGAAAAAAGGATATTGAACCTCCCCCATTTTAACGGACACTTTTAATCAGAGACAAACGTCTCATTAAGGAGTGTTCCAATGACAACAAAACGTAAACCCTATAATACTTATACTAAAGAGTTTAAGCGAGAAGCCCTTCGCTTGATGGAAAACTCAGGTCGTAAACCCAGTGATATAGCAATGGAACTGGGGATAAGACGAAACCAACTTTATAAGTGGAAAGAACAAATGACTAAAAAAGGTGTCGTGGCAACAGCCAAAAAAGGCCGGCCAAAGAAAGAAGATCAATCAGAATTAGCGACCATTAAACAAGAACTTAAACGAGTCAAAGAGGAGAATGAAATCCTAAAAAAGGCCGCCGTATTCTTTGCGAAGGAACTGCCATGAAATACGACTTTATACAAAGTCATCGTAAAGAATACAAAATAGTAAGGTGAAACATGCAGTGTAAATCGAATCGCACGCTTAATGAGAGTTGCGGATATTAAATCAAAGATGGCGCGAAAGTTTGTTGTAACAACAAACTCGAAAAATACGCTGCAGCCCGCACCTGATTTGCTTAAGCGAAAATTTACGATTGACAGCCATAATAAGGCCTGGGTATCCGATACAACCTTTATAGCAACCAGAGAAGGTTGGTTATACCTCGCCATGATATTGGATTTATTCTCCAGACAAATCATTGGCTGGTCTATGAGTACTAGAAATAACACCGAGCTCGTGCAAGATGACTTAACGATGGCGATTAAGCGTCGAGGTAACGTAAGCGATGTTATCGTACACTCAGACCAGGGGAGTACGTATGCCTCAGGTGCTTATCAACAACAACTGAGTGACAATCAACTTCGTTGCAGTATGAGCCGTAAAGGTGAGTGCCTGGACAATGCGGTTGCAGAAAGTTTTTTCGGTAGCTTAAAGAATGAACTTGTTTATCATGAAGATTACAAAACAAGAACAGAAGCCAAGCAAAGTGTATTTGAATATATTGAAGTTTTTTATAATCGAAAACGTCGACATGCTTTTTTAAATTACATGACACCTGTAGACTACGAAAATAAATACGCGAGTATTTAAATCGTCCGTTTTATTGGGGGAACCTCAGAGACTGGCCCTGTTTTTCCAATATTTTTTAGATGTGTAAGGGTTAAACAGAATGTAACAGGATTTTTATTGTTACAACCCTTTAATTTGTTGTAACGTTGTATTCATAAAGCTAAAGGCTCTCAAAAAATTCACTAGAAACGGGTAACGGTCTCGCCCCCATGCTCTATCCAGCCATGAATCATTTTCTTTGTAGTAAAGCCACTGGAACAATTGCCCTCTCTATCGATGACAATAACCCCTCCCCTACCTTTTACCTTTCGGATTAAATATTCAATTCCTGCCTCGGTTGCTTGCTGTGCATCCATACCTTTCATATAAATAAAGTCGGCAATAGTTTTTGAAATAACGGTACGCATAAAATCTTCACCATAACCCGTCGCAGATACGGCACACGTTTCATTGTCAGCATAAACCCCGGCACCAATTAATGGTGAATCACCGACTCGTCCGAGTCGTTTATTAACAATACCGCCGGTCGAAGTGGCAGCAGCCAGGTTACCTTCTAAGTCATATGCTATCGCACCAATTGTGCCATACTTCTGATCTTCACTATCTTCATCCGAATCATCATGGTCGAGCATAACTTTGTTTTTTAAACGTGCCTCTTCTAATTGTGCAACACGCTCAGGTGTATAGAAATAATTTTCAGGTGCCCGCTTAATTCCACAATGATCGGCAAAGCGCATTGCGCCTTCTGAAATTAGCATAACGTGTTCACTTTCAGTCATGACATAACGCGCGAGTTGAATAGGGTTGGCAATATTATCGACTGCAGCGACCGCACCGGCAGAAAGGTCTCGACCATCCATAATCGCGGCATCCATTTCAACCTTACCGTTTTCATTTAAAACAGAGCCGCAACCTGCATTAAAGACAGGGTCATCTTCTAGTAATGAAGCACAAGCTTCGACAGCCTGAAGCGCAGAGCCGCCTAATGTAAGAACCTCACGCCCATGTTCTAATATTCTGCGCAAGCTTTCCAGATAACGAACGGCCGTTTTACTATCTTTAACATTATCAAGCGCACCAGCACCACCATGCACCATCAGTGAATAATTTTCCGATTGACTCATAAATGTCTTTTTTAAAAGTAAGTTAAAGCAAGTCTCTAAACACTTGCCTGAATAAACTTACCATATCAAAGACGACAGGCAAGTTCTACTGCAAGAGCATCCCGATATTCTTTTGAACCCGCATAAAGAACCATTATCTTACCCTCTAAAATAGTCCCCCAATTTATAATAATCAGTCCCTCTCCTGTTTTACTTTCAAATTCTAAATCACTGATATCAATATCGGATAATCTTGTATATTGAGTCGTCAAACTCGCTGTACTCCACTCATTTATATTTAACTTGTTTGCAATCATCGTTGGATACGACGCACCATTAAATCTCGGGTTGCACTCTATCGCAGGAAAACGTAATCCTCTGTTGGTTTGTACAACGGCAACATCAAAAGCAAAAATGCCTTTTATCCCATGGTCTTTTAACCAATATGCCATCTTATCCACCGATTCCCATGGTTCGTAACTAGCCGGTACTTTATTACCCTGATGCACAAAACCATCCAGCACCTGTTCACTTGCACCAAACCGAACGACTTCATTACCAATCACTTTGTATTGCAGATTTAAAAAGCTATCTGTAATCACTTCTTCCTGAATTTGCACGGGTACATCCATAGCAAAATTTGTCATTGCAGATTCAAGAGCGGCCATATCATCACACCGATATATTCCTACGCCGGAAACTGAAATAGCCGCTTTCAGGTAGCACGGAAAAACGGTATGCAAAAGAACGTTTTCATCAATGTCTTTTACAGAATCAAAACATTGAGTTTGAGGTACGTCTACACCCAAATCATTTGCAAGTGCCATAAAATTATTTTTAGAATTTATGAATTCGACACTATGTAACCAGTCCCGATCACCCCAATACTGACATTCATTTGGACCAAAATAAAACACAGATGGTTGATAGCCAATATGCCCACCAAGTTGTTTTAGGTCCAGATCCCAAATAACATTTTCACTAAAGCTTAGTCCAACTCGTTTATAATGACTGCAGATGTCAGACCAAAGCGGTTCTAAATCCGGATGTATTTGAATCAGATCCCAGGGTTGCGATATACCCAAAGCACGCCCCGAATATAAATGATTGCCAACAACGCCTTCCGCTGTACAGTTCATTATATCGTGATTAATTATATTTTTACTCTCGAGTAATTCATCCGGTTTAGTCAGGGCAGACATAATTAATTTCCTCTATTAAAAATAACATAACAATCTATCAGCAATTTTCGTTCCATATAAAACAACCTTATTTGAACAATAACTGCACCTTTGTTGTTCAAAATCATTTACGCCGACTTTTTTTGACTACAAAGAGTGCAAAAAAATATCAAATATATTAATAATCAAATGTGTTGCAGAAAGCGGCTCAATAAATGGTTATGTATTTATAATCAGCTCACTTATGCAACACCTTTTAATAATGCTTCTGCGGATATTTTTTCTTCACGCTTATATGACTGAAGTAAAAGTGACGTGTCACTTATTACATCAGGAATTTTAAAACCCATTAATTGAAGAATCGTTGGCGCAACATTAGACAAACCACCACTACAGGATAACTTCCAGTTTTCTTCATCGATAATCATGCAAGGGACAGGGTATGTTGTATGCTGGGTATTGGGTTCACCGGTGAGCGGATCAATCATTTCTTCACAGTTACCATGGTCTGCGGTTAACACAACGGAATATCCTGTATTTACCGCAGCATCTAAAACACGGGACACTTCATCATCCAATGCCTTAACCGCAGATAAAACCGCATGTCGAATAGCCGTATGCCCCACCATATCGCCATTCGCAAAGTTAACAACGATTAAACCGTAGCGCCCATAACTAATTGCTTTAATGACAGCATCGGCCACCTCATGTGCACTCATCTGTGGTTTCATGTCATATGTTGCAACATTTGGTGATGGAATTAACAACTGCGTTTCACCACTGTAAGGCTCTGCACGTCCTCCATTAAAAAAATATGTTACGTGTGCATACTTTTCTGTTTCGGCACAACGAAACTGAGCAATACCCAGAGTAGAAATAACTTCGCCCAGCGTTGTTTGTGGGCGTTCAGGTTCAAATAAATACGGTAAATTATCTGCACGGTTATACGGCATCATGCAAGTCAAATCCGCAAGAGGTGCATCGGCACCTCGGTCAAACCCGATAAATTCTTTTCGTGCCAACGCGGCTACAATTTGTCTTGGACGATCTTTACGAAAATTAAAACTAACAACAGCATCATTATTATTAATAGGTTCAAATGACGGCATTATCATTGGGCGGATAAACTCATCGGTATCGCCTGCCGCATACGCAGCGCGTATTGCTGTTTCTGGCGTTGTGCCTGTTTGCCCTTTACCCAGTATCATCGCTCGCCATGCAAGCTCAGTTCTTTCCCAATTATTGTTTCTATCTAATGCAAAGTAACGCCCCATAATACTGGCAATCGCGCCACCGGCTTCATAGAGTTTATTCTCTAATTCATGTAGTAACGACAATGCATATTGCGGTGCCGTATCACGCCCATCGGTCACCATGTGCAATAATGGTTTAACGTTGTGACGACGGCAACATTCAATAATGGCATAAAGATGGTTAATGTGACTGTGCACACCACCGTCTGAGACAAGACCAAATAAATGCAATGGTCGATTATTTTGTTTGGCTTTAGCAATGGCGAATAACAAGGTCGGGGTTTTATAAAACTCGCCCGAAGTTATCGATTCATTAATTTTCACCATGTCTTGTTTAATGACATCGCCCGCACCCAGCGTGAGATGCCCTACTTCCGAATTCCCCATTTGTCCATCAGGCAATCCCACTGCAGGACCAGAAGCACCCAGCAAGGTATGAGGATAATGAGAAAAATATTCGTCTAATCGTGGCGTCGGTGCCTCAATCACCGCGTTATTATCTTTACTCGGATTAACGCCCACTCCATCAAGAATAATTAAAATCACAGGTCTACGTGGCACACCGGATACAGTCAACATAAAGATCCCTTTGTTTAATTTTTTAAATACTTAAACTACCTCTTCAAGTTATATGCCAAACAATAAATATTTTAGCCCTGCTGTAAATAATTGTTTTTTATATAAAATAAAAACAAGAAAATAAAAAGATACTTCAAACGTGCACCGCAGTAGTGCCAGAAAAAGATTGATGCACCATTAAATAAACAATAATTAATGCAAGTAGATGTTTATTACTTAGTGAAGGAATATGATGAATGGGGCTGAATTTTTCCTTTTGCCATGAATGAATGGGAACGTAAAAATACAATTTCGTTTTTAACTTTTTTTCAATCAATCTAAATTTAGAAAATTTAAAAACCATTGTCGAAGGTAATAGTTGAATTCAAACCCTGTTAGAAGTCGTCTTTAATTGAGTTACTTTATTCATTCATTTGGTGCAAGTTTAATAAACTGTACACCAAAACAGTGCGGTCACGCCCTACTCAATACTCTATTAAAAAACTAACCTTATGAAAATACAGCGATTTAAACAGTTGGCACAATACTTGTAATAACTATTGTGAACTGACAATAAACATCGATTTAGAGACAAGGGAGAACCAACATGAACGCATCAGTAAACTACAGCAATTTCATCGACCTTTTACTCAGAAGTGACGATGACTATGAGCCTTATGGACTATCAGCTAATGACAATACGAATGGGCTTAGGGGTAAAAAGCCTGAAATGTTCACCAGACAAGAACCATTAAATCTCAATAAAAAGGAAGCATGGCTTATTGATTAATCCACGATGAAAGTTAAATTTTGTTATCACTTTAGGTCAGTACCAACTCCTCCAAATTAAAACTTATGGTATTGACCTAATTTTTTAGGGAGAAATAATATGTTATCGCATTTGTACAAACTGGTTAATAACTTTGAAAAAACACACGGTATTTTACCAACGTTACTTTACCTAAATTATGATCACATCAATCAATTAAAATTATCATTTAATAATGAAATGTCTATGCAGAAAATTATTGAAATGCTTCAATTGGAAATAATCGTGCAAAAAGATGTGATTCATCCGCATGTGTTATGGACACAACCGTTTAAAAAGGCAAATACTTTTTAATTAAAAGTATCCGTCAAACTATATGAGGTCCACACCGACCCCTTCTATTTTTTATTTCTAATATTCACTTAATGCAAAACCTCACCCGATTCACGCAACCCCATCTCGAACCCATGATGATAAGCTTTATGCCATTCCATCACCTGTTCACCATGATATAAATCTTCGGCATCCAGTTTAAGGTGGTTAATTTCATCCGTATAGCCCCGCGCGGTTAAAAAACTCACGATACCGTTGGCATATCCCCGGTTATACCAAGGCTGACCATCTGATGTGTTTTCGGAATAATTTTCAGACTCCACATACAACTGCTCAACCAGAGCCACTAATGTATCAATAACACTCATATTGTTTAACTCATTAATTCATCTTGTGTGAAAGTAGGTTGAGGTTCACTCTAACCCCTGTTTTTTTATTGCCCATTATTTGCCATCATGATCTTAAGGTTAATGTCGCTAACACAATGCCATGATCTGTACTTTCGCCATCACGCTCGAAAATAGGATTAATTAAATGCCGATTATATGTATGATAAGCGCCGACCTCAAAAAGACTGTCCTGATAACTGGTATCAAATTCACAAGACAATAAAATGTAATCGAGTACCGAACCACGGCCGCCAAAATAATGTGTTGGGCTACGCACGACTTTATTATTTTGATTTATTTCTACATCTTTGTCATCAACTTCATTTGCGTCATAACTTTCATTGGCGTCATTAGATTGAGCCACTTGAAATAAATCCCAGACATCATTTAAACAATACTTAGCAAGATAGGCCTCGCTGTCAATCTCAGAAACAAAACGTAAGGTGTTTGTCAGTAAATGGCTTAACACACCATCAGCCAAGGTATTATTAAAATCACCCATTAATACCATCGGGTAACCAGTCATCTCACGCCGCTCAATCATATCAATCATTAACAACGTCGCTTCACTGCCCCGCCGTATGGTTGAGCCCCAACCACCAGCCACATCGGCTTTTAAGCTTTCAATAATCGTTTGCTCTGCCGATCGATTTGTATCGTGCGCATCAATTTCAATCATTGGACGTTTCGATTTAAAGTGCGCAACATAACAATCACAGTTGCCCACATGCGGAACGTCAATCGTTGCCCTTAATACTTTTCGACTAAAAGAGAAGTCATCAGTCAACCCTAATGTTTGTGCGAGTTCAATGTTTGGTTTGACCGAATTAATATCAACGATAGGAAAACGAGATGCAATGGCGACAACAGGCTGCGTATATATAAAATCATCAATCACTTCAGGTTGATCAACCACTTCAAAATAATCATAACCTTGCGAGGCGACTAACGCTTTTAATGAATCAGCACTAAAAACCTCTTGAAACCCAATGATATCAGGTTGATATTCACGCAAGTATTCGCTCACCCAGCGTTGTTTTTTCTGCCAATGCTCAGCACTATAAATACGATCAAAATCGTAGTAAGCATTGGGTGGCTCAAGATAGTTAAATAAATTGAAAGTAGCAATTTTAAACTGTGTATTTGCTACTGATACAGTAGAATTTGATGAAGCTACAGTTGCGGGTATCTGATTTATTTCTTTATTAGCTTTGGAATTGATGATGATAGCTCAAGTGAAAATTGGCGGCTAATTATACCACAACGTTTCTTAAAGCTAAATTAGTCGGGTCAGAACCTGAGGGATCCCCACAAAGTTTTTCAACGTTAGTCATTGCGAGAAAACACTGAAAAACGAGTGTTTTTCAGTGTTGACGCGGCAATCTGGTTGCTAACGCCTCTTCTCATTCAGATTGCTGCGCTCACTTTGTTTACTCGCAATGACGTTTTTTCTTCGCGTGTTTTGCTTCATCTTACTAAGCCTTTGTTTTTGATCACTTATTTGTGGGGATACCTCAGGGGCAGAACACCGTTTTCTCTAAAGCAAGCCGCTCTGCGCATCCAGTTTCTTTCTCGATACCGGTATTGAAGTCTTTAACTCCTGCGCGAACAGCGACACCCGCATTTCTTCCATCATCCAACGATAAAGCTCCCATTGCGGGCCAAGCCTTTGCGCGGGTTCACCACTAATATGCAAATAAATTTTGTTCCAGTGTTTTTGCCCTTCTGCCTGTCGTTTCTTGTCGGCATCCAATGAACGTTCTAGCTTGTCCAACCGCAGGTTAATGGCCTCAATATAACGTGGCAGGTGTTTAAGCCATTGGCGTGGTGTGGCGTTAATAAACCCTTCATAGATCAGGCACCCAAGTTGTTGCCGAATATCCTTGATCGCATCAAACCAGGTCAGGGGAATATTGCCCTGCAGGCGTTTGCCAACTTTATGATGTTGCATGAGCGTAGCATGGAGCTTGTCACAAGTTTCATTCGCGACTGTCTGCAGTTTCTTTTTAGCCTCATCGGCAAGTTCGTTAAAGGCTTCTTCTGAACGAATATCTTCAACATCGGTAAACAGTGCAGCATCTATGATGGCATCTTCCAAATCTTGGAGCAGGCTTTGCTTATTACCGATGGAGGCATAATACAATTGTATTTTATCCAGATGGCGCAGGTTCTTGCGCAAGTATTTCATTTCTTGTCGTGCTACCAGCCTAAACAAACGGCGCAAACCCGCGCGCATATTTTCCTTTGCCTGTGCTTCATCGGTGAATAAGCGCACGGCAACACTCTCCCCCGTTTCACTATCATCAACAAGGCTCGGGTAAGTACGAATAACCAAGCCATGCTGTTCTAACTCAACGACCTTGGGCAGGTCACCGAAGTTCCATTCGGTAATCGCTTCTCTTTCTATGTCCGAAGTGGGTAATGCCGACATGAGTGTTTCACTCTTGCCAGACAGTTCCTGTTGCAGGGCCGACAGATCCCGGCCCACGCCGAGTACTTTGTTTTCCTGATCAATCACTCGGAAGTTCATGCGATAAAACTCGGGTAGGTTATCCAGTTGCCAGTCGGCCTGATTGATGGGGGCGGCGATAGAAGTGCGATTAACTTTTTGCATATGCGCAGCTAAACTTTCAATTAAAGATACGCTTCGGTCACAGCCTGCTGCAAGAAAGGCATCGGCGTAGTTAGGCACTGGCACAAACAACTTGCGTAGTGTCTTCGGCAGGCATTTGATCAAGGCAATAATTTTGTCACGCAACAAACCCGGCACCAGGTAATCAAACGACTGTTCATGAAACTGACCCAGTATGGCCAGTGGCACAATTACCGTCACACCATCTTCGGCATGCCCCGGTTCAAAATGATAATCCAGTTTGAGTGTGACCCCATTAAGTTCCATTGTGCCAGGGAACTGCCCCTCGCTAATATGCTCGGCCTCATGGCGCATCAATTCTTCTTTTTGCAAATACAATAATTCAGGGGTGGTTTGCTGCACGGACTTAAGCCATTTTTCAAACGCCTTGCCATTGTAAATATCAGCAGGAATACGTTCATCGTAAAACTGAAACAGCGACTGTTCATCCACCAGAATATCGCGGCGTCTGCCCTTCGCTTCCATGTCTTCAATCTCGGCTATCACCGACTGGTTATATTTAAAAAAACTCGCCCGGGTATTAAAATCCCCTTGCACCAGCGCCTCGCGAATAAACAACTCGCGCGACAACACCGGATCGATGGGCCCATAGTTAATACGCCGTTTTGCACAAAGAGTAATGCCGTACAAAGTGGTGCGCTCATAGGCCGAAACCTGTGCCGCACCTTTCTGCCAATGCGGCTCCGAGTAATTGCGTTTAATAAGATGCTCGGCGAGTTCTTCAATCCACTCCGGATTAATCTGCGCCACCATGCGCCCATACAAGCGAGTGGTTTCAACCAGCTCGGCACACATCACCCACTTAGGTGGTTTCTTTGCCTGCCAGGATCCAGGGTGAATTTTAAATTTGATATTGCGTGGGCCAAGAAATTCATTTTTCTCTATCGACTTGTTACCAATGTTGCCCAATAAGCCAGACAACAACGCTTGATGTATCAGATCATGCCTGGAATCAACACTGGCATCATCAGTGGTATTAAGCTTAACGCCCTGCTCTTTAAACAAGGTGAAGATCTGCTGATAAATATCCCGCCACTCTTGCATGCGGTTGTAGGATAAAAAATGCTCTTTGCAAAACTTACGCAGCTTATTCTGGCTAAGGTGTTTGCGCTTAACGTCATAAAGGTGCCACAGCTTGAGGTAAAATAAAAAGTCGGACTTAATTTTTTCTTTCTTGTTCTTATCGTTATCAACAACGTCAACCGCAACACCATCCTTGTCATACGTTGTTTCATTAATAAGCCGGTGTTTTTCATCGGCCTTTTGTTGCTTATCGATCGGTCGTTCGCGGGCGTCTTGCACACTCAAGGCACTGCCAATAATTAATAACTCCTGCAGGCAACGAGACTGCTTTGCCGCAATCAACATACGGCCAATCTTTGGGTCGACCGGCAAGCGAGCAATCTCTTTGCCCATCGGCGTAACCGTGTTGCGTTCGTCCACCGCACGCAGTTCATGTAATAACTTGTAACCATCGGTAATGTAGCGTGAATTAGGTGGTTCAATAAAAGGAAAGTCTTCAATGTGCCCGAGGCGCAGAGACTCCATTTGCAAAATAACCGAAGCCAAGTTGGTACGTTTTATTTCCGGCTCGGTAAATTCGGGGCGGTTGTTAAAATCCTGTTCCGAATACAAACGAATACAAACGCCTTCACTGATTCGACCACAACGACCCATGCGTTGATTCGCACTCGATTGGGAAATGGGCTCAATTGGCAAACGCTGAATTTTGCTGCGATAACTATAACGGCTAATCCTAACTAACCCGGTATCAATCACATAATGAATGCCAGGCACCGTCAATGAAGTTTCGGCCACATTCGTAGCGAGGATAATACGGCGGTGCTTTGCTTGGCTAAAGACGCGGTTTTGTTCCGCCGCACTCAAGCGCGCGAACAGCGGTAAAATTTCAGTTTGTGGCGGATGATGTTTTCGCAGTGATTCTGCAGCCTCACGAATTTCGCGTTCGCCACTAAAAAATATCAGGATATGCCCTGGGCTTTTACCCTGCGCAGTATCAATAGAAGAGAGTTCATCCACCGCTTCAAGAATTGCCTGCTGTGCATCCTTTGCATCATTTGGCGTTGTCGAGTTCGTGTCATCGTTGTTTTTATCTTCAAGTAAAGGCCGATAACGAACTTCCACCGGATAAGTCCGACCAGTTACCTCAATGACCGGCGCATTATTAAAGTGGCGGGAAAAGCGTTGCGTATCAATCGTCGCCGAGGTAATAATCAACTTTAAGTCAGGCCGTTTCGGTAACAGTTGTTTAAAATACCCCAGCAGAAAATCAATATTAAGGCTACGTTCGTGGGCCTCATCAATAATCAGCGTGTCATAATCATTGAGGAAACGATCGCCTTGTATCTCGGCCAGCAAGATACCATCCGTCATCAGTTTCAAAGTCGACTTAGGCCCAACTTGATCCTTGAAACGAACCTTATAACCCACCGCACCACCGACCTCGGCCTGCAATTCCTCCGCAATTCGGTTGGCGATACTGCGTGCCGCCAATCGTCGCGGCTGAGTATGGCCAATAAGTCCCGCCACACCACGCCCTAATTCCATACAGATTTTCGGCAGCTGGGTCGTTTTACCCGAGCCTGTTTCACCGGCAATAATCACAACCTGGTGATTCTTAATCGCCGCACTGATTTCATCACGGCGTTCGGAAACAGGTAAGTTTTCTGGAAAGGTTGGAACAGGTAAGCTCGCCAAACGTTCGGCGCGGAGCAAAACAGATGCCTGAATATCCCGCTCTAACCTTGCCCACTTCTCAGCATGCTCACTCTGGTTCTTCTGGTTATTCTTATTCTGTAACTGCGTAAAACGACGACGAAATCGAAATTGATCGCGAAACATGCCATTGGCAATCAGCTTATAAAGAGAGTCTGGGGGAGTATTCATCCAGGATAATTTTACAGCAAACGGAGGGTAAGTTGAATCAAACGCTCGAAGAGTAACTTGCCTGTATTAATCGGGTCAGTACACAGATACGGCTAAGAGAAATCTATGTTCTGGCCACATTTATTTTGTTCAAATTTAAATTTTGTAACTATTAAATTCGTGACTATCATTAGTCATTAGTTGAATCAGTTTTGGATGAACAAATAATTTTTCTTTTCCTTCTTGAATTTCTTTCAGGACACCAATTTCACATAGTTGTTTTAAATAAACGGATGCTGTTTGTCTTTTGGCAATACTATTTTCAACTAAGTTACCAATTCGACAATAAGGTTGTTCAAAAATAATTTTAACCAATTCATGACTATATATTTTCGGTAGTTTTTCTCTAATAAATTCTGAAGTGTGTTCAATAAGCCTTCTTACTGCTTCTATTTTTCGAGTTGTCCAAATTGATGTTTCTTCTACTCCTTTGAGCATGTATAAAACCCATTCTTCCCACTCACCTGTTCTAGTTACTGTATTAAGAAGACGATAATAATCTTGCTTGTTCTGCACGATAAATCGACTTAGATACAAAATGGGTAATGTCAGCAAACCAACATCAATTAAATACAAAATATTTAATACACGTCCTGTTCTACCGTTGCCATCAAGAAATGGATGAATAGCTTCAAATTGATAGTGAGCAACAGCCATTTTAATTAAAGGATCGATTTCATCATCTTGATGTATAAAACGTTCCCAATCTGAAAGTAAGTTTCTCAGCACCACCTCACCTTCTGGTGGCGTATAGATAACTTCACCTGAGTTTTGGTTTGATAATGTGGTTCCAGGTACTTTACGCACATCCATTTGCAACCCTTTTATGGTGCTACAAATTTCAATTGCTGTATTAGTACACAAAGGTTTTTCTGCCAGCTCCTGGTAGCCCGTGTTTAGTGCCGTTCTATAACGAAGTGCTTCTTTCGTCATTGGATCTGCAAGACTATCTTCAGACGCAAATTGGAATAATTTATCTGTGGTCGTAACGATGTTTTCGATTTCGGAACTGTCTTTCGCTTCCAATAATGGCAATAAATTTACTAATAAACCCTGATTAGGCAGTAACTGCCCCGCTTGCTTTAGTTCTGCCAAAGCCGCGCGCGCAGGAATACAGGCTCTTAATATAGCCACAGAATCTAGATTTACCGCTGGAGGCAATGGTGGCAAATCATTGAATGGTTTGTCAGGAAGCCAGGTCATGTTTAAATTCCTCTATTCTTTCGACATGTTATGAGGATATGTCGATTGCATCGACATGTAAAGCCTATATGTCGATTTATTTCTATTATTTCGACATGTTATTAGTTCATGTCGGTAACCTATACATGAACAGGCTATTATCTGGCTTCCCATAAATGTACTAACCCACGGGTTACTAACCCTCGGGTTTGAATTCAACTATTAACTGCAACAATTATTGGTTTTTTAAACAAAATGGAATCATGTTTTTTTAAATATATATGTAAAATATTCCAATATATAAAATGTATAAAAATAGCAATAATTGATATGAATGCAAGCCAAAAAGCCCAAGATCTAATTTCGTCTAATGGCATAAATGATTAACACCCATAGCTTTCGTAATATCTACTTTTGTACCACTTTTAGTATATAAATATTTCCACCTTGTCCTGCTCACGTAAATGAGTCGGTGTAAAGCTGCCCTGTTTTATTATTATAAAAAAGAACCAATTATAAAAAAAATTAAAGCTGTAAAAAAAGTCATTTCACAAATTATTTTCTTATACTTATATTCCATAAATGCTAACAGAATGAGGGCCGAAAAAAGAAAAAGAGATATTGCTATAATAATATGAGCCGGAGACTCAAGCTCTTTAATTCCACCAGGCATCAGACTACTTCCTGTTATCATCTTTTTCTCAAGGAGTACATAGACTCCTATTAAAAACGGTATAAGCGAAATAATTCCGTATAAAAAATAACTTAATATAGAACGCTTAAGCATAATTTATAATGGGAACCTGATTGAGTAATTACTTTTCCAAACGGCTTTACTTGGGTAATCTTTAAACTCTTTTTCAAAACCTTTTAACAGTAAAGCACACAATTTTTGTGCGCTTCCGTCTGACATGGCCTGGAGTAGTAGTTTAAAAACATCTTTTGATATGTTATTTGTCATTAAATAGTGATTAATATTTTTAATTACAGCCTGACTTGTATTCTTCCAAGCTTTTTGCTTTTCCTTTATTTCTTTATCTGAAGAAACCGGAAAGCTGTTTCTTGAGTTACTTAATATCTTTTTTGATGAGGTAGGAATGGGTTTGTTATATGCCCATGCGGTGATGGTGTAAGCAATAGATCGGTATGTATACATTTTAATCCCAGATTGATAAGCATCAATAATACTTAACATTGATCCAACAGGAAATAATAATATTGAAAATACAGATGCGCCTGATGAAACGATGGCAAATAATCTAGAATTGGCTAACGCGGAATTTAATATAGGAATAATTTCTGCCAGTGTCGCGAGGTCGCTTGTATTACCGACAAGAGTAATCACTTTTTTCAGAATAGGTAAGTTATTTCCAGCTTTACTATAATTCTTACCTAGAATTTCTTTAAGAAGGTCGTCTTTCTCCTTATCTGTTAGTTTTGTCGCCATTACAACAGCATTCATGTCACGTCTCCCTGTGTATAGTTAGACTATTGAAACTATCAGTGTTCTACTTTGAAATCAAGGATACCAATTAATGTTTAATTACAAACTCCCCCTGCTCTTTAAATGCGATTCAATTCCTTAAACAATCAATTTTCAGTGCTATTATGTAACTAACTTTAATGTATCAATTGTTCAAAATATAATCAAAATATACATTGGTTGCACGTTATACAAATATTTCATAGCCTCAATTAAATTAAATGCACTCAAACTAAGGACCAATCCTATGCTCAGTCGAAATATCACACTTACGTTAATATTATTTATTTCCTCTTTAAATGTCTCATTTGCAATGGATACAGGTTTCGATGAAATATGTACTATTTATACTGAAGTCAAAAATAGTAATATGACTAAAGAAGTCGCAAGCAAATACATTTTGGATAATATTAAATCACGAGTTAAATCAGCCGCTGCACTACAAACACACGAAGCAATCATGTCAGCTCTCGGAAATGTTCGGTACGATATATTTAAAGAATCCGCTGAACTTACGTTGAAAAAGAGTTGGTCGTGCCCGTCTATGAAGTCATTAATGCATTAAAAAAACTCTATTACAAATAACCCGCTACATAGAAGAGTTACAAGCATCACGATTATTACCGCGTTGAATAACATGGCTAGGTACACCCGCCATGTACATGCGAGGTTTTCTTGGCATGATTAAATCCTTTTAATAGTTATTTCCGCATCCTGCGTTTCACATAAAAAATAAACGAGATCGTTTTAAATGCAAATGATTATCAGTTGTCACCGACCCCTTTCTTGCATCTAAAACGAGCTGTCCATTGATTCGTTTACTCATTGCCCAACCCACAATGGCACGTGAATAAAGATCGAGTACCGTTGCTAAGTATAAGTAACCTTCTCGTGTCGGTATAAACGTTATATCGGATACCCATTTTTTATTCGGTGTACTCGCTTTAAAATCTCTTGCTAATATATTATCGGCACCGAGTTGTTGTTCACGTTGTCTATAAACCCGTTTGTGTCGTTTAGCACGTAGGGCAACGATATTATGCTGTCTCATCAGACGTTCGACGCGACCACGACTTAACTGTTCACCTTGCTTTAAAAGAGCAGCATGTATTCTAGGTGAACCATATCGTTTTTTATTGGTTTCATCTAGACGTTTAATTTCGTTTACCAACCGTATGTTTTCTTTCTCTCTTGCTGAAGGTTTTCTATTAAGCCAATCATGAAAACCATTAGGTGAAACCTCTAACGCTTCGCATAGCCGAATGAGTTTGTATTCTTTGCGGTGTTGTTGAATAAATTCAAACTTTAATCGAGCTCTTTCGCAAAGAATACGGCGGCCTTTTTTAGGATTTCATTTTCCTCTTTTAAGCGTTGGACTTCTCGTTTCATTTTCTTGAGTTCAGACTCGTCACTTTTCTTTGGTCTTCCTCGCTTTGCAGAAGCCACATCACCTGTTTTTATCATTTGTTCTTTCCACTTATAAAGCTGGTTTCGTCTAATCCCCAGTTGTATTGCAATTTCACTTGCTGGACGATCAGACTCTTCCATTAAGCGGATCGCTTCTAATTTAAATTCTTTGCTATAACTCGTATAGGTTTTCTTGGTCATTGGGACACTCCTTTGAGGCTGTTTTACCTCAGATTAAAAGTATCCGTCAAACTAGAGGAGGTTCAGTCTGACCCCGTTGTCAGGGCTGCGTCTGCTGAGGTCTTCTTATTCAACGCTTTATGTCTAAACCAAGATACCAGCAAAATTCCAATTGATATCGCACCTACTACACTTAAATGGAAACTTTTCACATCCTGAGTAGAAAATGGCTCCATTGTAGACACATTAAGCTTAGTATCTACCGCAAGATTTACGACAATATCATAAAACTGTTGTAGTTGAGCTTGCCCTTCTATAAGCGCCAAATGATTGCCATAACAAAAAACCATATAGGCTATTATTATAATGACTGATTCATTAAATTTTTGTGTAACCTTTTCCCTGCCTACAACAAACCCAACAACGGCTAACGACACAACACTAAAATAACCCCAAAGTTTATCGACCTGAGTATATTGTGTTTGATATAAGTTAATAGCATCTAGGACTAAATTAATCTTTTCTACACTCATTGTCATCCCGAATTTTGATAAACTACACTCTTATAAGACAGCTTTCATTAACATATAAGCTGAAATCTAATAACGAATTTGTGATATGTCTTTCGATAAATTGCGCCATTTCATTGTAATTGCATCATACAGTGCATCTGCCACAAGAGCATGCCCCCTAGCATCAGGATGAAAAGCACCATTACTTTTTGCTGGCGTACCATCCGCCTGAAAGAGAACACTATCATTAGTATTTCTTATCCATCGCTCCCTATTATTATCGTATGCCCATTCTAAATCTGGTGACTTAGGAATCCATACTCCATTATCAGGATGGGGATAAAGCTGTTTACTACTTGTTCTTTTAAAACCTGCACAAATACCATGCTCCGATATTTTTTTGACGTGCGCGTCAATAAAATTCCACCCATGAATATTTGCACGACTTTCCATCATTTCACTCAATGGTTCGAACAAACCTAAATTAAGAGCGGAAGTTTCATCTGTTTTCATTCTAATGCTCCACTTTTGGGTATTAAAAGCCTTGGGTAATTGACTTCTCACTTGCTCTAAAGCATCTTCACTACTGGCCTCATGACAAGGTTTTTTTTCAGCACCACTAAATAGAGGATTAGGATATGCAGTCAGGTAAACATTACTTGAATCTGTCAATAACTTAGAATCTCTAAGTTCATTATTTAATTCCTGATAGTATCCTGGTAACCAGTCTCTCACTCTGTCATTAGATGTTGGTACACCTCTAACAGTACAAGAATCATCAGGATTACTAATACTTCCGTGAGGACAAATAGGGTTAGATGCAAGATGGGTTACCTTAACTGCTAATCCACCCAAAATATGTCTTCCATTCTTAGGCAGTGCAGCCCATGCAATTGATGAAGAAAAACCAACATCATTACCACCAATACTTATTAAAATTGCATCAGGCTCTCTAATTTTCCCATTACATCTCAATACTTTTGCTTCAATTGACGGTACTTTGACATTAGGTTCCCGTTTAGAAAATCTTTTTTTACTCATCTGAACATCACCATCACATAAATGCCTAATAGCTAAATTAACTTGTGACTCACTAACACTGTAATTGATTTTTGTTCTTTTTCGATTCTTTCCAGTACGATTTGTGTAATTAGGTTTTCCAGAATCACCTGGTGGATTTTCTTGAGGAACTAAAACTCCATCCATCATTTCTGCGCCAGAACATGCAAGTGGTAATAATGAAATTGATTCATGAGGATTAATTTCTGCAAGTCTCATTGCAGTAAGGACGTGTTGACTCAACATAGATCTATGACACTGTTTATCTAACCAACGAGCTGGTCTTTTTAACCAATTATCAGTAAAGTGAAGCCATCTACCCGTCTCACTATTTTTAAGTCGTTCAGTTTCTAATCTTATCGCTTCTAATTTATTAAAATCTGCTATTGCGGGTATATCTGGATTGCTTTCACCAGAAGCATATGAGTCACCTAAACCTAAGAGTAATCTATCTTTTATAGAAATTGTCTCAGAAATAGTATTTCCTGATGGAATAGTAATTTTAAGTATTGGGGAAACATCAGCGTTAACAACAGCATAAAAAGTAAAAGGTGTATTACAAAGCACTTCTCCTTTTTGCTCTTGATACGTCCATGAACAAATACCTTCAACGTTATTAACCAACTCTGCTTCTACTTGCCCATGCTTAGGGAAAAAATGATCGCGTTCAGTTCTAAATAATTCGCTAGAATTATTTAGCCAAACTGTACTATCAATTGGCGGAAGGTTTGCTCTTTGCTTTTCACCAACCTGTCGATTCACAAATTCTAATGCCTTTTCATTAAAATTAAATGAATACTTTTCATATGCTGATTTTGAGGCTATAAAACGAAAAGGCTTAGTAACTTTCCAATTAATATTGACAGTTTCTGCTGAGCACAAAAGTGAATTAGTAGAAAGAAAAATTACAATACTAAATAATATCAATTTATTCATATTAAATCCTGTTACTAATTAAGGTGTGAAGTTTTAAACTAATTTAATTCTCATTGAAATTCCATACTGTTAAATATGTTAATTCTGCCGTAAATCAAAGAAACTGAATAATTGGGTCAAGTCTTACAAATTACATTGATGTGAGACTTGCTCCCGTTAGTTTTAAAAATCAACTGATACAGAGACTAAGAGTGAAATCCCCGTCACATCTTTTCGTGTTGTATAATCAGCGGTTGCTAAACCAGCCGGTGGAGCTTTCCCTTCTTCAACTCCACTCGCAAGCACTAGTTGATCTCTATGAACGGTATAACCGATACCAAAATTCAATGATGTTCTATCACCAAAGTTCTTATCGCCTTTCCAATATCCAAGTACTAATCCTACTGACAAACCTTTTATCCCATTATCAATATCATACACACCGATATAGGGCGACAGCACAAAGCCATTACTTTTTGTCCAGTTAGTCTTACCGTCATCTTGTTTATATCCATATCGGGTACCCCATATTGAAAAGTCATAATGTACTTCAAGTCCTAGTGATGTACCGTACTTTGAACCTGAAGCATCTATAGCCCCATCTCCACGAACTTTCACATCCTTTGAATCAGATAATATTTCATCATCATATGCAAGCACAAAAAAAGCAGGCCCAAAACCAAATTTACCTAAATCTAGAGTTTCCTTTGAATTAGGATCATTAAGAACCGTATCAAGGTCCTCAGTAGCCGAATACGAATTACTAATGACTAATAAATATATAAATATTGCAATAATATATCTCAAAACAGTTGTCCTTTCGATGTTTAACTAAGCAAACAGTTATCTATACACTCACTTAGCATACGTTTAGTATTTAATTTAATAGACTAAAAAATATCAGATGAGAATTCTGACTCTTAGTTAAATTAGTTTAATAATATTTACTCCCACATAAATATTGTTATAAAGATATCATATGACATTAAAATAGTCTGTATACAAATTACTCACATCGATTTTTTTAATCATTGTTATTTGATGGAACATAAAGGGTCAAACCTTACATTTTACATTCATATTCCTTTACAGCTCGACTCACCGTTGCATAGCTCACACCAAAATAACTTCCTACATTTTCCAGTGTGTAATGCCCTGCTAAATAGGCTTTTGCCATTGCTACATTACGTATCGAATAGCGCTGTTGATAATACTCTAGCGAACGCATAGGGGCTTGTTTTTGTGGTTTAGGTATATCTTTCAATGACTGTTCAGGTTCAAGTTTGCATTGCATTTTCTCAACAAAATCATCTGAACCCAAATATATTTGGTTTTTCAGCTCTTCCCATGGAGACGGCTGATTTTTTCCTTGATGAATAAAATCTTTATATCCTTGTTGCGCCTTTTTACGCCGCTTACCAAACCCCGCTAACAGCCAATCTGTTGTTAAACATAATGGAGGTTCGTTTATTCCCACCATTGCACGGTAACTACTCCATGGCCAGTCTTTTGCCGTGCGAACCATTCGTGCGCGAACGGGATTTAAAACAATATAGCGTGACAATTCCAATAAATAACCATCTTTTTCAACAAGGATTCCTTTAAATCGCCCTTGGTAGACATGGCCAACACGTTTATGAATTCGATTAAAATATTGCGTATACGTTCCGTTTAGGAACTTCATGCCGAGTGACAAGGTTGGAGTATTCGTTTCAATCAGAAAATGGAAATGATTATCCATTAAACAATAAGCATGACAATACCAATTGAAACGATTACAGGTAATATTTAAAACGGTGAGAAATTTATTTCTGTCTTCATCATTGCGATAGATTGCTTCTTGAGCATTACCTCTCGAGGTAACATGATAAAGTGCACCTGCAAATTCTATCCTTAGCTGTCTTGCCATACATCACCTCCTTGTGATGCATAGCAATTTATTACTGTTTCACTAGGCTGTCAATAGATGTCAAATGTAAGGTTTGACCCCGTGACGTGGACGTGTGACCCCGTGACGTGTAATTTGAAAATTGTTTCTTTTAATTTTTTTTCATTGCGTGTAATACACTCCCATACAACCACAACTCTCCAGCCCTCACCTAGTAATTGTTTTTTTACTCTTTCATCTCTTGCTTTATTATCACTAAACTTCTTTAACCACTTTTTTGAATAGTTTCGATCAGAGTAGGCTAACATACAGCCTTTATGCTGATGCCAATAACACCCATGTGCAAAAATAGCAACTTTGTGCTTTTGCAAAACAATATCTGGTTTTATTTTTCCCACTTTGCTATCAAGTTTATAACGATAGCCAAGTGCATGCAGAGCTTTTCTTGTTAAAATTTCAGGTTTGGTATTTTTACTCCGAATACCAGACATCATCCGGCTTCGGGTTTTCTTATCGACTACATCAACCAATTATTATTTGGCCATGCTAAGCGAATACTGGTGTATATTTAATTCCTCTTCTTCTTTTAAAGTCATAATGTGAGGTTTCATTATTCGCGCTATTTCTTTAATGACAGGCATTACTACAGAATTACCAAACTGCTTATAAGATTGTGTATCTGAAACAGGAATCTTGAACTTTTCAGGATACCCCATCAACCGAGCACATTCACGGGGGGTTAATCGACGAGGGTTTCCTTTTCCACGATTAACAAGAATTTCCGAACCATCTTTATAATAACGTGCGGACAATGTACGAGAAGTACTTTTTTTAGTTACCATCCCATATCCAAATCCATTTCCTTTTGCCTTATGCTTGGCAGCATAGTTAAATAAATACTGCCACAATTTATCACTAAGAATATATTTTTCGTCAACTTTACCTTTTTTACCTTTAATGAAATTTTTAAGTGTTTCTTTTTCAGCATCTTCACTACCATTTTGAGGATGAAGAATATCTCCTATACTCATGGTATCTGGTTTTTTCGTACGGAATGCATCCCAAGAAAAATCAGTATCTTCTCGGAAGCCTACAATATAAATACGCTCACGATGCTGCGGAACAAAACCCTTACCATCAATAATCTTTGTAATAATTTTATACCCTAACTCATCTTCAAGCGTTTCTTTAATCACCTGAAAAGTTCTGCCTTTATCATGGCTCATCAAGTTTTTAACATTCTCAAGTAAAAATGATTTTGGTTGTTTATGTTTAATTATTCGAGCAACATCAAAAAACAACGTACCTTGTGTTTTATCTTCAAAGCCATGCTGTCTTCCTAGTGAATTTTTCTTTGAAACACCCGCAATAGAAAATGGCTGACAAGGAAAACCTGCTAACAAGACATCATGATCAGGAATATCGTTAATATCAACTTGAGTTATATCACCCACCACAGGATGATCTATAGCAAAATTTTCACAATATGTTTTTACTGCGTACTTATCCCATTCACTAGTGAATACACAATGGCCGCCATTTTTCTCAAACCCCATTCGGAGCCCTCCAATACCGGCAAAAAGGTCAATAAAAGTAAAATCTGCACCATCAGGCATATTACTTTCATTACCAAACAATAGACCTTGTAATTGAGGTGCCCGATATTCTGGTGGCCCATCCTCCCTAACTTCCCAGTTACGAACAGTTTTGGCAGTAACATCCAACTTTCTAGCAATATCAATCGGGGAGTAGCGTTCGAGTGAACGGGTGAGTAATTCTTTCGTTGTAACCTTTACATCCATGGTTTTAGCCAGCTATTCTTCTAGGGAAATATTATGGTAATTATTTCCTCTTTTAGTCCCTTTTGCAAGGAGTTATTGAACGTTTAGAGAACATTTCATTTTGGTTTCAAAATACTCAAAATAAGGTCATACCACAAATTAATTTCTAGATTCCTTTTCTTTTACAAGACTAATGAACTCATCAAGATTCATTAGCCATTCTCTTTGATTATCTTGGTATGTCTCATGTAAACCTGTAGGCAAGACTAACTGAAGATTCTGCGCTGCCATTTCATTTGTCTGGTTTTCACTTATCCCCGGTTCGAGTGTTAAAAGATGCTTGTTTGGTATCCGGGCTGCTTCTGATAAAACCTGTCGCCACCTATCTTTGCATGTTGATTTCACCCCCAACATGGTGAGCTGTGACACTGGGAAATCAGAGTTGTGGTACTCTGTTTCACTTGGAAAAAGGAAATCAGGTTTTGATTTATTTTCTGTTACTGCCTGTCGATCATAAGTAACACTACAATCTTTAAACACCTGTTCTAGGTGATGTTCAAAAGCATGACCAGCACGAGATTTTCTCCTGTTTTGAACACTCAACGAAAATTTTATAAAGCCATCAACGTCTGCACCATCAGGACTAATAAAACCTGATTTCAAACGTTCTGATACAGCATGACGTTCCAGTCGCCGAAACAGTTTTTCTTCCTGTTCCATCCATGCCAATAGCGCTATATCCGGTCCATCCAGCGGGTTAACACCTGGTATCGTTTCACGAACAAAAGTGGAAAATACAGCCGTCGTTGGAAAAGTACCATCAAACCTTTCTAGTAAAGCATCTAGTCTTTCTGCCTCAGGTTCTTCAACTTCAATACCCAATTCATCAAGAATATATCGAGTAGTAAAATCTACTTCTGCATCTTCACCATCATCAAAATCTTTGTACTCAAAGTCAATGCCAATCTGAACAGGCACACCAAACAACCACAGCAACTGATTTTCAACCGTACTACCAGCAGCAGCAACAATAATCATAATGTCACCAGATGGTCTTCTGGCAACGATAAGAAGGTCATCCGTACTTGCAAGTTCCATTACCGGGTTACTTTTGAAATAAAGACGAAACTCTGAACGTGTCGGGTGATTCTCTCGTGAGTCATACCAAGTTACGGTAGAATCTTCAGACACCCCTTCGTTTTCTTCCCCGAGCCAGATAAATCTTGCAGGACAATCGGATAATTTTTCCTGTCCTAACAATTGTTTTAATTGTTTAACACCATTGAATTCATGCTGGTTTGATTGCGCAGGATTTGACTCAACCCCACTCAAGCGCTTTGCAACCACACCATCAAAATATTCAGATAAAAATCCTTTTTTCATTTTTGCTGATTCTCTTTAACAATTCACATAGTGCTTTTGTATTTTGTAATACGATATATTATTAACCTTGTTCTGGTATATCTAATTTACTTTTAATAACCATAAGTTCATCATATTTATTAATGTATTCCTTATGATATTGTCGTGCAGCAGAAAGTAAATCGCTATACGACTTTATTTCAAAATCACCATTCCTAGTTAATGCTTCCACTTGCTTAGTTACGCCCGGTGAATAATTATGATTTTCTGAAATTAAAATAGTTTTCACTTCTCTTACTGTATCCGGACATTTTTTTTCAATAAATTCTTGATACTGTGCACATTGATTAATTTCATCAGAGCCTATTTTTATTTTTGGCCTTTTTAACTCAATAATATGTACAATACCATTATTATTTGAACATAAAAAATCTATTCTCTTATTACTTTCTTCAAGTTTATCTTCAGGAAAATTTTCTCTAAGCCACTTACTATATGTAACTTCTCTTTCGAAATTTGTCATTCTTGGATCAAGAATCCATGGGAAATTTTCTAAAAATTTCTGCATAACCTTCGTCTCAGAAACATTGGCATTAATATATTTCTCAAATTGATTGATAGTATTTATTCTTCCTTCAGACAACTTAGCCATTTCTTTTGCTTCAATAAAGTTCCAATCTTCTAGAAGTTTTATAGCAACATCTTCCTCTAGAACCCCAAGATCATCCAAAGATTCAGCAAATTCTTTAAATCCCTCAAGTGAAAAAGCGTCTTGTATATAATTAAAAAGACTAGCTGATTTTTCATTATCCATTTTCGTATTATTTAATATCGATGAAGATATTTTTTTTGCCAATGGTTTTTCAGCCGCACTTAACCCTTTTATCCAATCATCCACATCTATGCCATGATTTATTTTAAAGTTATCTTTCTTTGTTTTTACTCGTTTATCTCTCCATTCTTTTGATATACATTTTAAAATATCGTTCAACTTATCCCTAAGTGTTTCAAGTTCATCTCCTTCCCAAATCAGAGATTTTCTATCCGTGGAAACATTATCATCCTCATTATCTTCATCTATAAAATCAACATTTAATGAACCGTACAAATATGAATGAAAATAATCATTTGACCTATCATCAAAATATGCATTTTCTTGAACTAACTTCCCTCTCGCTAATAGCGTAACCCCCTGTTGATTCTTTTTTAAGGGTGTCATTGATGTCATTAATTTTCCACACACACCTCTATCTTTGTAATATTTAATATCATCAATAAGTTCTATAAAGTCAACCGGAAAAACCCAAGTAAACTGATTATCAATACCTTCATATTCTTCTTTGTTTTCAACCTTTTCAGTAAGATCTTCATTACGATATATATCGACATTAATAGCATCAAAAATCGAAAATCTTTTTGACAAACTATTCCCCAATACTTTCGGATTGAAATCAGACTTTCTTTTTATATTATCAAGTATTATTTCTGTCCCATCTCCCTCTGTAGTTTCTTCATTAACACATACTGGTGTAGGACTATATGATCCACCACTTTTCTTCATATCTGAATAAATCATACAAAAAGAATTTTTCTTCCCAGATTGAATGGTTGTAATTGTTATTTTTTCTGCTATTCCAAACATTGACAACTTTCCAATACCTTTTTTCCCTAACACCAGTCTTCCGCCAGTGCTAGTCCCTATCCCACTATTAACTCTTCTATTTCTTCCAACAGTAAGGAAATGACTATTGATTTCATCTATACCCATACCATGTCCATCATCTTTAACTATGATTTTTTTAACGTCTTTATCGTAAAGATGTATTTCTACATTTTTAGCATCTGCATCCCATGAGTTAGAAAGTAATTCTGCGATCATCGGAGGGTATTGTGTATATAACTTAACACCCAAATGCTCAAGCGTATTAAGATCAAAAGTCATTTCCCAAATTTTTTCTTGTGACATATCTATTCCTTAACAGCCTGTTAAATTTTTTAATTTTAACAACGAATATTTGGTGCAGGGTAAATAAATATCGAATAAATAAAAAACCAATTACTTAGTTCACTCTCTAACCCAACATACCCTTTAAACCCCTCACCCCATCAAACAATCATATCTTCTTGAAACGCCAACTTAAACTGCGCCGCCTCAGCCGCGTCTTCAAACTTAATAATCTTCTCTTCTATAAATTGTTGCCCTTGCAAATTATTCGCACACCATGTGAGGACCTTATTTAATTCCAAGTGTTCGATATCGACCTTTATCCAATTTTCGGCATAGCGCATTTTTAACTTCCTTCCGTTGTTTGCGTTTGTTGACTCGACCGATACACGCGATACGCATAAATCGTAAACAACATTTCGAGTACTGAGCTGATGATATTAATAATGGTATCGATTACCTCATACCCTAACCCCTCGCCGTCGAGCATGGGGCCAATCACAAATAAGGGGGCAATGAGAAAGGTGGCTAACACCACATAGCCACCGAACAATACCCAAAACGATTCAGGCGTGGTTGCCCAACTTAACTTAATCGCTTGTACTGGGGTTTTGTTATTCAACAACAATTCAAATTCAGCGTAGGCATAGCGGACGGCAAAAATAATCCCGGGAATAATAAACACCATCAACCCCATGACCACCACTAAGCTGACTAAAATCGATAACAATAAATACGGCGCCCAAAACTTTACGCCCCACGCCCAGGCGGTTTTAGTTGTAATGGGGTTGCCGTCGATGGTGGCGGCCATGTAAAACACCACGCCGACACCATATAAAGGATAAGCAAACAGCATAAGGAGAATAGGCAGTGAGTAAACCCATAAACTGGATTCTTCAGTAATAAAAAAATGTTCGTAAACGGCAGAAAAGACCTCAACCGGAATAACGATGGGTAAAATAATCGCGCACAGCGCAAGCAGGTTATTTTTGAAAAACGTTAGGCTATCGGTTAAACATTGCCAGAGCATACAGACCTCTTATGCGATTTTTTTGTTGTTATTATTCTTATAAAGGTACGCCAACAATAGCATATTGGGTGTAGGAATAGGCTGACAAGTTTTGGTAATATTCCACAGCTTCACCAGCTTCACCCGATTTTGGGTGATTTTTAACCAATTAATGACTGTGATCTATTATGGTTTTGAATAGGTTTCTGCGCTGATTTTTTTAAGCTCTATCGTCTCTTTTTCATTTTGCAGCCAAATGGTGAGATCGTTTTTACCATTGGCTTTTTTCACCATTCTAAACTCAAGCTTAAGTGGTTCATTGTGGCTACCCAGTTTTTTGAATGCAGCGAGTATTTCAGCTTCATTAAATTTTAAATCAACAACCAGCCCGTCTTTTCCTTCACGCGCCCAGACAAAATAAAAATCACTTGGTATCGCCCGGGTTGCGGTTAAAATTGCCCCATCCATTGGATAATACAGAAAGTCGTGTTCACCATTAAAGTACGAAATTCTATCGATAAGATTTTTTTCGAAGGCCATGCCATTCAGCACGAGCTGCCAGTTATAACGTTGGCTATAGGTTTCCCAAAGACCAAAGGGGATGCCGTTTTGTTTTATTGAAAGGATCTCTTCTTTTTTAAGGACATCTTCAATACCTAAACGTACATACTCTTCACGAGTAATATCAGGATTGGTATTTACAGATTCCCAGCGCCCTTCTTCTTCCGTTGCATAACCTGTGAACACCTCAATTCTTCTATCCATTCCTTCTGCCCAGACAGAGACATACCCACCTGGCGCAACCCCAACATTAAGTTGATCAAACGTAGTAGGTTCACCATCACGCGGGTTGGTATAGCCCGCTTTAAAGAGTTTTAATATTTTTTCATAAGGTAATGTAAACTTGGCTTCATAAAACTTATTTTCGGTATAAGAAAAAAAACTAAGTGCAACTTTATTCGGTAATACTTTTAAGTTATCGCCTACAATATGGTTGGACCAACCGCGTCCCCAACCATGATGCAAGGTGGCTTTATTGGGTATATACAATGAACCACCCGTTGGGTCAAAGAAGCTACCGGCAATTATTTCCATCGGGTACAGTTTGGGTGCACCTTCGCTAGCCATTAATTTAAATTTATCTTCTTTATTTACCTGTATTACATCTTTACTTGCTGCAGCCATAATATTATTCCCCGAACAACCTTGTAATAGAATAGTTAAAATTAACAATAATCGATAAAACATTACTTGATAAAACATTACTTGATTAACCATTATAAACTTTACGGTAACGCCGCCCACTTGAAAAACGTGGGTCATGCCCCATTTTATAACGAGCCGAAAAGTGAAAATAATCATGGCGCAGTTTAGATAACCAACTCCTATCATTCGAGTGCCAGTCCGTTGCTTTTGACTTTCCGCCAGAAGAAATATACTGGTCAATTTCTTGTTTAACGTTATCTAAATCCGAATGAATTTTTTCATCTCTTTCAAGTTTGTCTACAAATTCTATTTTATTTTCCTTCGCATACTTAACCATAATATGTAACGGTATTTTACTATAGTGGTTTAAAATATTTTCCCGGTTAGTTACCAGAGCTACTTTAAGCTTGTTACGTTTTCCACCGGGGGCTTTAACCCAGCGTTTTAATATATCGAGCTCGTTATCTTGATACCAACCTAATTCAATTAGGCGTTTTTTTTCATTCTCGGCTGAACTCATTCTACTCGTTTTAAAAATTTTAAGTTTTTCTGTCGCATTATCCCTATAACCACCACCAATATCAGAATGCACGCCCGGTAAAAAAAACTCTTTACCCTTACCACCCGCGCTTTTTATATTGGTTAAAGAAAAGTATTTTCTATGTTCATCCGCCGCCGTTAAATGAATCGTTTGTTTGGCATGACTTACCGCATTGAGTTTTAAGTCCGAAACGTTATTGGCGAGCCCAAGCGCAACAGAATACCCATAGGTAGAGACGGTATCAAATAAGCCCGCAAAACAGACCTCAACTTTATTCACTTGATAATTTCGCTCTGTTAATACCTTATTAAGCGCCATATCGCTATGTAGTCCCTGATGTATACTATAACGAGCGGATGCTGCTCCACGGCTGAATCCAAACACATCAATAGTGATTTTTTCAATAATTACATTAGAAAATACGTTACGTTGAATCTGTGTAAGTATTTCATCAAGACCTTTTTCAACTTTTTGTTTTACCCCTGATTCTCCTTTGGCAAAGGCAAAACCCTTGGTCTTATCTTCATCCATATTCAGTGTACCTGAACCTTCTACATAGGCTTTTACTGTTACGTCATACTCTTTAGCATTATCTGCATAACGATCCAATAAAACAATATTGGTATAATAGCCTTCATAACTATTTTCATCTTCTTTAAATTCCGAACCAAATTCATCATATCGCTCTTTTGCTAATATTTTTCCATCAGCATCATATTTATTCTTTAATTTAACGGCTTCTACTCGTTCTTCCTCTGTTAATTTTGTTTCTGAAACAGATAAAAGACGTTGTTCTATATTAGTTCGATTATTGAGCGTGCCATCAAAAAATAGATGACAACGAACTTTTACTTTTTTTACCGAGTCTTTTTCTTTGGGGACTTCTTTTGCTTTTGCACTTGATTCATTCATTTCCATTTGAATAGTTCCTTATTTTTCTTATGCTAGTTGTACTTTTTTGATTGTGACGACTGCTCGCCATGCTGTGTCTGACGATGCATAGACTAAACTTTCTTTGCAGTTGGCCTCTTGTAGCAATTGCAATGCAGATAACCCAAGCAGTACAGAGCTGGTTGCCGTTCCCAAATCACCGAAACAATCTGCAGGGTGTTGAGTGTTAACCGATTCTTTAAAACAATTTTTATTCCTTATCATTGCTACGCCGTATTCTTTACCCCAATGGCTTTCACCGTTCATACTTGAATAAACGGTGTCTATGCCTTCGCCATTATAGTTTATTAATGCCGCTTTAAATGCATTATCAAGCCCTTCACCTCGATAAGGTTCAGCACTATACATATGTCCTTTTTCCAAAGCTGACCCAAAGCCGGTAATTGAAATGATATTATTATTTTTCTGTTTAGCCAAGGAAGCCTGTCGTGTTAATAAAACAAACCCAGCTCCTTCACCACCGGCAAATCCATCCATTCGATCTTGCGCCAATAAACGTTCTTTTTCGTCAATTTGCATTAAACGCGCTGGCTCTAAATAACTATCACTACTACCAATTAATACAAAATCCATTCCTTTATCGTGCAAATATTCTTCTGCTATTTTTATAGCCTGTAATGCACCGGCTCGCCCGGTTGATACAAACCGTATTAACTCCGCTTGAAATGGATAACCTTCTTGTTTAAGCAATTTAGCTATTAACATTTCCAGTGGAACATAATTGTCACTGTCGGTCTCTTCGGGAACAGCGAGAATTAAAGGAACGGGGTTCTTAAAAACGATATTATCAATCGCTTCGTTAATGGCAAGAAAGGCCATTTTTAAAATACGATCATATTGAATGCTATAGATGTCATCGTCTTCCTCTTCAGCAATGTAAGAAGAAAATAAATCATCTGGTACTGTGGCCAACGTTATTTGGTTGCCATCTGAATTAAAATAATCATTCGACGCTTGATAGCCACTAATTCCTGCTTTTACCGATGCGGCCGTCATTGCGGAGTTAAATCCAATTGAGGTAATCATACCTAAGCCAGCAATAAAAGATGCTGGTGGTGATGTTGATGGATTTTGGTTTATAGATTGAGGTGATTGAGACAATGTTGTTCCCTCTACTTGTCTTTAGATAATTCGATTAATTAATTAACGCTTTTCCATGTTTAATATTTTTTAGAATATAATGTATTAAATCTAAGCGAGTTAAATCGATAGATCAACTTATTCTTTAGTCATCATGCTTTTTGATTGTATAAAACGTGAAATATACACAGAGTCAGGTATCCTCCCAAAATTAAGAATAAAAACGCACTGCTGTCGCGTTAACTCCCTCTCTCTTAGGGGCGACTCCAGGGATGGAGGAGGTAGAACGAAGTTGGAACCCGAGTCGAGAGGGTTGGGGTGAGGGAATTACAATAGATAAAGCCTTGTTTTATTTACCCCCTCATCCTAACCTTCTCCCGGAGGGAGAAGGAATGACACCGAGCATGGATTGATGTGGTCTTATGTTTTTGGTTTCTTCGAGCAGGCTGAAAATTCAGAAAATCAATTACTTACTATATATTGCTAATATGTTAACGGGACAGCAGTGATAAAAACGATTAAAAACAACGTTTAGATAAAAAACACCGATATTCTGTAAATTAAGTATGTCTTTGCGCAAGAGAAAGATATTTGCAAGCCGATTGCCGCGTCAGTACCCTATCGCGATGGATTCCCGTCTGCACGAGAATGACGCGAAAGACACCATAAACCCCACGCACCCCAAAGTGCAATTAGCGGTAAGACTATCCAGTAAGGCATTTCATCTTTTATGTTCCAACCGGCAGCATCCCGTGCGGCAACTACGGCCGCTAAACAAACCATTGGCCAATACACGGTTATGCCGAGTGCCGCGCCGAATACCACTTGCCCCCAATGTTTGTTGTTCCAATGCCCTACCAGGCCCATTGCGAGTAGCGGGATATAAACAACCAGATCGCCAAAAGCAAAGCCATACCAAAAGGCGGTTCCCACTTCGGTAATTATCTCGGCTGACTCCTGCGTACCCATGGCTACGCCAATATCATAATTAAATGCCGGAATGCTCTGCGCATAAACAAGGTACACAAGCAGTAACCAACCCAGCCCCTGTAAACTCCAAAAGGTAATGTCTCGTTTATTCATATCTTTATTATTCCGTTATGGGTTTATACCGTTACAATGACGTTGCCTTTTTTATGGCCTTGCTCAACATAGCGGTGCGCCTCTACTATCTGCTCTAAAGGATAACGTCTATCGATAACCGTTTTTAATTTTCCTGCTTCAATCAGTTCTTTTAAGACATTTAAATCTTCTGTTTTATAACTGGCAAATTCAAACATGACTTTTTTACGTGTTGTTAGTGAATGCCATAACGCAAGCAACATTTGTGACACGGTTGGATTCGCTAAAAGATAAATGCCATTATTTTTTAGCGAGTTCAAGCTAACTGAAAACGGGCCTTTACCGATGGTATCGAAAATAATATCGTATGGCCCACCATCAAAGTGGCCGTTTTTTACAAAGTCGTCTTTAGTGTAATCAATAAGTGCGTCGGCTCCTAAGGATTTTACCAATTCCATTTTTGACGGACTGCACACCCCGGTAACCTGTGCCCCAAAGTTTTTAGTCAGTTGCACCGCATAGGTGCCAATCGTGCCCGATGTTCCGTAAATAAGTATCTTTTGATCTGGTTGAATATCAGCGGGTTGAATATTGGCTTTTTTAAGAAAGTGCAATGCGTTTAATCCGCCAACAGAAACCGCGGCCGCTTCTTCAAAACTCATATTAGTCGGTTTAATCGCCATGGTCTGCGTGCTCGATAAACAAATATACTCTGCATACGTTCCAAAGCTCATTTCAACGGGCGCAAAAACCAAATCACCTTTTTTAAATTCGGTAACGTCTTGTCCAACCGATTCAATTTCGCCGGCTAACTGTTGGCCTAATATTTTTACCCGTGTTGGTCGTCGTAAACCAAAATACAATCGCATAGGGTATACAATCTTGTTATGCATTTTGTATTGTCGAAGTTCACAGTCGCCTGTTTCTACTGTTGTGGCATGTATTTTAATTAACACCTCATTATCTTTTGGTGTTGGTTTTTCTACTTCTTTAAGCTGAAGCACATCGGGTGGGCCGTAGTTTGTCCAGATAACAGCTTTCATTGCTTTTTATCCATTGTTATTAGCACTTTGCCTTTCGCATGTCCTTCACCGTAATATCGCATCGCTTCAGCGACTTTACTGAGCGGGTAACATTTATCTATAACGGGGGTTATTTTATCTTTTTTAAATAAATTTTTAATATAATCCAAATCGCTTACCTTTGGTTTATGTAACAACAAGCCCATCTTCTTACTGGTAAAGATTGAAAACCAGGCTCCCAATAAAAATATTTGATAAATAAGTTTTGTCGAACCACCTACCATGACGTAGATGCCATTCGGGCTTAACGAACGCTTGTAATCAAAAATAGAATGGCTGCCTTTTACATCTAGAATTAAGTCATAGTGTTGTGCATTTTTGGTGAAGTCTTCCTTGGTATAATCAATAACCTTGTCTGCCCCCAACAAATAGACAAAGTCTATTTTGTTTGTACTGCAAACACCCGTTACTTCTGCTGAAAATAATTTTGCTAGCGATACAGCAAACGACCCGACTCCACCAGAAGCCCCGTTTATTAAAACTTTTTTTGCCTGTTCAATTTCAGTTTCAATGTTGCCTTTGCGTAAACCTTGTAAGGCAAGCACGCTCGCTTGAGGTATTGATGCGGCTTGTTCAAATGTCATACTGGCCGGTTTTAATGATAATGCATTGGCCTTTTCTGAAACACAGACATACTCTGCAAACCCACCCCAACCACAATTAGATAGGTCGCCAAATACGTCATCACCCGGTTTAAAATGTTTTACGTTTTTTCCAACCGCTTCAATTCGCCCGGCTATATCACAACCTAATATTTTAATTTTTGTTGGTTTTAGTAAGCCAACCATTAAACGATTCACAAAGGGCTTGCCTATTAGAATTTCCCAGTCCCATGAATTTATTGCTGTCGCATAAATTTTTATAAGAATATCATTATCTTTGGGCTGTGGTTTTTCTACCTCTTTAAATTCAAAAAAGTCTGGTGATTTGTAATTTGTTAATACACTTGCTTTCATCAGTATCTCTTTATGATCGTTAGATAAAATAAGTTACCAAATACTAAGTTACCATATACCTGGAATTAATCGATAAGGTGTTTGTTTAGTGTATTCAATATAACCTGTTAGCTCAGTTTGTAATGTACGATCTTCAAGGTGGGTTCGAACGAGTAACAACACGGCTAACAAACCCGCAGGAATAAGCCCAAACCGTGAACCCAGTGCAATGGGTACGGCAAATAGCAAAACAATAACAATGGTGTACATGGGGTGGCGTACTATTGCATAAGGCCCGGTAGTGATTACGTGATGCCCACGATCTTTGTCAATTTTTACAACTTGAGATAAATAAGTATTTTCTCGCATTACCCATGCAAGGCCAAGAAGGCAAGGCAGGTGTATCAACATGGCTAAAACTTGCATCCATAGTGGCAGCGGTTCACTCCATTCATACCGAATAACATCAAAGCCGGGAATAATGTAGAGAGCCATAGCGGCAATAAAAAATTGCAGCATGATGACTTTGTCCCACAGTTTTTGATCTTTATGGATTGGTACAAACTTCATTCGCTCTGCAAGTAATGCCGTGTCATAACGCAATAAATAAAGCGTTTGAGCAATACCATAAACTGTCCACAGTACAACAACCACCCATGCCTCCCACCAATACCAGGTGCCTGCTGGCCACATTATTGCTATCGCAAAGAAAACCATGCGTAGAACAAAACGCATACAGAGTTTAAGCGTGCTAGATTCATTCATGAGTTAACGTCACCTCGTCTTCTATGTGTAGAATAACGCATAAAATGTTGTAGCAATAAAATTTTATTTTCATACCGTAGCCTCCTTGTAAGTTCAAATATGTAACATCACTGCTGTCCCGTTTACTCCCTCTCCCTTGGTGTGAGGGAATCATAATAGATAACAGCTTGTTTTATTTACCCCCTCATCCTAACCTTCTCCCGGAGGGAGAAGGAATTACACCGAGCATGGATTTATGCGATCTCATGTCTTCTGTTTTTTCGAGCAGGCTGAAATTTCACAAAATCAATAACTTACCATGTATTGCTAATATGTTAACGGGACAGCAGTGATGTAACATATTGACTGTAGGAATGGACTGACAAAATCTTAACGATATTTCACCGGACGGCTCGATTTTGAGTGATAATTAACTAGTTTGTTATAACATATTGCTGCCACTAACGAGGCAATGAATCAACGCTTTTTAGTAAACGAAGATAAAAAAAGCGAACAGCCTACTCGCTTTTACTTATTGATACTTACTTTGACAAGCCGATTTAAGCCCAATAACCGCTTGAATACTTTCAACACCGGGTAAATGTTTTAAAAGACATTCATTATACGCTCGTCTTTTTTTCGATGTGAAACTTGAGTTTTTATAATTCTCATCGCACGCCATTCGAATGGTATGGGCAGCAATGTCCAGTTTTGCATTTTTTAAATGCTTTAAGAGACAGTCGTCATATTTACCTTGGTCGGCAAACACCGAACTCGACATGCCTAAAAGTGCCATAACCATTATTACTTTTTTCATTGTCACTCCTTATACGCCATCACTGTTTACGATAATGCTGTCAAAATATTAATTTTTAGCATATGCAGCACTCAAATTAAGCTCGTTATCGAGTACCTGCTGGTATTCTCGAATGCTTTGCACATAGTTCACTGGCTCGGCACCGCGCGCATAACCGTATTTTAAATTTTTATAATATTTTTTGTTTGATAATAAAGGCAAAACCGTTTTTAGGTCGACCCACCGTGCGGGGTTGAGATCTTTTTGTTTAGCTAATATCATGGCGTCTTGTAAATGGCCAAACCCCACATTATAAGCGGCTAAGGCATACCACAGCCTATCGTTTCCAATAACTTCTTTGGGCACGCGCTTAATCATTTTACGTAAATATTTTGCGCCACCTTGAATACTTTGAATCGGATCTAAACGACTTTCTACGCCAACGGATTTTGCGGTGTTGAGTGTAAGCATCATCATGCCGCGTACACCGGTTGGACTTTTTGCCCGAGGGTTCCAGTGTGATTCCTGATAAGCTTGTGCGGCTAATAACGACCACGATAATTTGTATTTTTTTGCTGAACGTTCAAAATGTTTTCGGTACTTGGGTAAACGTGATTTAATACGACGAATAAAACTGCGGTTATCGACAAAGTCATACAGTTGTATATGGCCGTAGTAACGTTCTTCAATGGCGGCGTATTCACCACTGTCTTCAATGTCTTCTAACCAGTCTTCTATATCGTCAATCAAACCTTTCCATTTAGGTGATACTACCCATGCTAACGATTCATTTTTGGTTACCGAAACGGTGGTGGCTAATTCAGGATAATAACGGCGATTAATTTTTATAATATTGGAATCGGCGACGGTGCAGTCAATTTCTTTTTTCCAAGACTTTTCGAGTAATTGTTCGGTGCTTAAATCGTCGACCTCATTCCATGTTAAGTTAGAGTTTGTGGTTTTTAATTTTTCTAAGGCTTCGGTATACGAACTACCGGCAATCACGGTAATGCCACGTAAAGAGAGATCGTTTATTGTTTTAGGTAAAGCCTTGTTACTACGGCGACAAACCACTTTTTGACTCACCTGTTGATAGGCTGGTCCAAATAAATAACCTTGCTCTTCACGTTCTGGGGTTCGGGTTATACCAGCCGCTGCTAAATGGGCATCGCCCTTTTGTATGGCGGCAAGTAAGTCATCTAAATTATCGACTATTTTAAACTGTACCTTTAAACCATTAAGTTTTGCATACGACTGGACTAAGTCATGCTCAAAGCCTAATTCACTGTCTCGGCCCTGGTACCATGTTGTGGGCGCATTGCGCGTAAGTACAATAAGCTCGCCTTGTTCTTTAAGATCGTCAATATCCTTACCGCCACATGAAAGTATCAGTGTTGATAATAAGATAAGAAGTAAAATTTTTATTTTTATATAAGGCACTGGTTGCAACGACCCTTTTTTGAACTACATTAGAATACTCTTAAACCCCACAATACCCATTATATACTCACACCGCCACGAAGAATACTTACACTGTAAGCCCTGAAGACATTAATTAACAACAAAGCCGAGTTTATTTAGATGGATACCCGCCTACGCATGCATGACGGCTAGATGTTTATTTCAAAATCTGTCATTCCCGCAATGGATACCCGCCTACGCGGGCATGACGGGTAGATGTTTATTTCAAAATCTGTCATTCCCGCGCAGGCA